>Ga0123342_1000018_pt1 | contig 141918 bp, 59 predicted proteins | sample Turbeawhitnodule_FD_89960 | JGI IMG/M metagenome (GOLD analysis project Ga0123342, IMG submission 89960) | Root nodule microbial communities of legume samples collected from Mexico - Turtle bean Mexico white nodule | ecosystem: Host-associated > Plants > Roots > Nodule | place: Mexico: Nepantla... | reverse complement strand
ATCTTTTTCTTTTTTTTTTTTTTTTTTTTTTTTTTTTTTTTTTTACTTTTTATACTCAAGTTTAATGTTTTTTTTTATTATTTTTGTGCACGTCTAACAATGAAGAGTATCTACAAAAGTATTATGACGTTCAAGTCAATATATTTTGTGAGTGGCTTGTCAGAACAAGGTTCAAGAATTAATTACAGAGATGATTTATCTCGATAAAAAAATTCACTCCCCTTATGATACTCACATATTTATACTGATATTTATAAGTCTATTTGTATAGATTTATGGAGAAGACCTAAGTACTCATCATTTAAGTATAATGTCATTTTTTAATCATGTGTTTATCTATAGTGACACGTTACTCTTGGTCATGCTAAGAGTGTGTCGTTCAACTCCTATTGCTGAGAGATGGTGATGTTTACATTGGTACCATCTATGTAGTATACAAATGTCTCAGTCCCATATATTAAATTGGTCATCCAAGCTCGAGTGAGTTTATAATGAGCCTTGAAAGAAAAATTTTCATTTTCTTTTTCGGGTTCATATCACTGTCTCGTATGGTATATTGGTCCCATCAAGTTTGAGTAGGTGAAACCCTATGAAGAGTCTAGTAGGTTCTAAAGGTATGGGGTGTGGTGCATGTCAGGGGTGCAAAAAGTCGCTAAATCACAACCATTGATGTGAAAATTATTTGATGATTGTGGAGTTGTGATGGTCACTTCTCTTCCACTTCCTTGTGGCTATAAATAGTGGGCCTTGTGGGTTACTTGTGTCACTTTCTTTGTTTTAGTTTTGTCTGAGAGATCATTAGTCTGAGAAATTTTGAGTGATTTATGTTCATTGAGGTAAATAATGTCTTTCTTCTATTCTAACACTAGTTAGTCTTCAAGATTCTTGGAGGAGTCTAAGGGTATCGATAGGTGTATATTTTTGGGTGATGTTATCTCACATCTCATAGACCAAATGAAGAGTGAGATCATTTGTATCATAAGCTCTAAACATGTTATAGACAGATTCTATCAAAGTCAAAATATATGTATAATTTTTCACTACCATACCTAATTCAAAACAAAGTGTTTAACAAATTAGGTTTTGTCTACATCATCTTTTCTATAAGAACTTCATTCTTCGTTAATACCCAGTTTGAAATGAACGTTTCAAAAAATTTAAATTTATATAAGCTCTAAACATGTTATAGATAGATTGAATCAAAGTCAAAATAAATATAATTTTGCCCCCACCATACATAATTCAAACCAAAGTCTTTAACAAATTAGGCCTTGTCCACATCATCCTCTCTATAAGAACTTCATTCTTTCATAATATTTACTATTTGAAATGAACATTTCAAAAAATTTAAATCTTCCCATCATCATTACAAGGGATGGAAAACGAGAATCCACATCACCATGCAACTTCAAATGTAAAAAATTATTGAAATTGGTGAATTTCATGAAGTGGTTCATGATAAAATTCATAATAATAGAAACATCATCAACAATTTCTTATTTGTTACCATAGTCTCTAATGGATGGACAAATTCTCAAAGAAGACCTTTAATTAATTTTATGGCTACTAGTGAGTGGGTTCCTATTATTTTTTAAAGTTGTGGATACTTATAATGAAATAAAAAAAAAATAAGCATCACATAGCTAACAAGCTAAAGTTATTAAAGAATTAAACACTACACAATTTTTTTTACTTTAGACAATATTAAACTAGATTACACGTATATAATCCGTTGTCTAAACATATAAAAGACAACAATTTTACAAAAGTGGTATAAAGACTACCAAATACCACATTTTGTTAAGTGTTACCTTTGGAATGTGTGGGCTAAAATAATAAAATCATGGTCTAAAAGTGATTATATAGATACAAGTTGGTCTAAAAGTGAAAAAGACAACACTTTTATAAATGTGAGTTATGAATCACTATAAACCATATTTTGTTTTATTAATATTATTTAAAATATTGTTGTTATTATATTATAATTGATTATGTTATATGTTAATAAATTATTATATAACATTTGTTCCCATTTTTTCGTTAATACTAGATACAAACGACACACACTTCCACAAATCCATCTAGATACTCATTTGGATACAAACACGGCAGCATTTCGGAGTAACAGTCCTAATTAATTTCATTTTTTTTTTATCAGCACCTAATTAATTTCATATTATCTGGCATTCTTGCATGTTTTTACCATATTATCATTTTATTTCCTTGAGTAAAAACTTTAAAGTTACTCAAACAGGTTAATCATCCATGAATTGAAGTTTAATATCAGAAATCGATTTGATTGAATCACTGGATTATAAATTCATCTTTTAGTTGATGCTTTTGAATTTTATTCACTACTTAAATCCATTAGTAGTCTTTTATAGACATATTTTAAATGGAGGCAAAAGGACACTAACAAGATTCGGATTGGTGTAAAAAGTGGAGCACCGCAAAGCAGCTCACAATCTTTCAAAGCATGCAGAGAGACAGTTAAATTAAAGAATGGAGCGAACCACTTATATTAAATAATGATAATAATAGATAGGCCGTTATGTACAAATTTTGTGCTGTATGAACCAAATCTGTCCTGCGTCTAACTATATTTCTCTATGCCACCAAAGAATCCAATACTGCTATTAAATAACTTGTAGCAAGGCCGACAAGCACAATGCAATTCCCAATCTCCTAAAAATTACTTCCCCTCTTCACGCAAAGCATTTAAAATGGTAGGGACGCAAACCATCCCAGCTGTCTATGATCACATTTCACCTACCAAATCCAACCCAACCAACGAACAACTACTATCACCAAATTCCACCTTTACTTTCTATGTACACAAAGCTCAAACCTCAAGCAAAGAATATTATGCTCTAAAAGTTGCAAATATCTTCCACACTCCTAAATTCCCTCTCACACCGCCCCATTCTGCTTTTAAGAGCACGATTTTATCAAACCCAAATTGTATAGATTCCTTCTCACGAGGCTCCCCAGACACAGCAACACTGCCCCACCAACCCCAACTGCTTCATCTTCCCTTTCTGCCTTCTCATGGCATACCAATGGTAACTCCTTCACTTTTAAATTGCACGATCCAACTTTCTGCCTAACAGATTCGATTATTTTTGGATCAGCCGGGTATCCGATCGCATCCGTTACATAAAAAACATTTGATGTCTTGTCCCCAATGGTAGATATCTCCGCCCTTGTCACATTCAGCCCATTCTCCCGAAAAGTTCTCATCACTTCTGCTAGAAGCCCCTGTCTATCTTCCGTACATAACTCTAGCATAACACCCTATATCCAATAAATTAGCATTTAATTAATCAATTTTTATGAAGTGCTGCATAAGGTAATACTAATAATCTAACAAACAAAACTGCGAGCAAAAACTCTATACCTCAAATGCCCTTCTCTCCACTGCAGCTTGCAAGCATTGAATCACACGATGACGTTCTGGTTCTGAACTAATTGGAGTGCCATCCTTGTGTCTTATATAAAACTCCTGTAGTGAAATCATTTACGTTCAACTTAGCATGTAAACCAAGTAACCATCCAAAAATTAACACAATCGATTATGAATAATTACCAGATACGCTTTGTCAACTGTTGTCTTAACAGTCCCGTGGAACACAACATATTCCATGTCAGTCAAATTACAGACAACATCAAACAAAAGTTTAATTCGATCCTTGCACTGCACATTGACAACCGAATAACCCCTTTCGGCCCAATTTTGGACGGTGACTACTGGGATATCAGAAGTAAAGTTGAAAATGGGATTCCTCTGGTAATCACGGTCAGTGTACATCATTTGGTGCAGCTTTCGTTCTGTGTGCACAACGGCATTAGTGATGGAAGTTTTTGCACTTCTAATATCATTGTCACCCTTTAAAACATTTCTTAAACGTGCTTCAATAGTACTAATTCTCTGAGAGTCCTCGATAAGAGTCCCAGAATTGCTGTCTTTAACATAGATTAAGGAGGCAATCCGGCCGTTGTGAGTCCAAACCTTAGCATTTACCACATCACATTGCTGCTCAGCTAGTACAGCAAAAACCTCCGAAAGAAGACCAACGCGGTCTGTGCCAGTTAATTCAAGGATGGTGAGACCGTTTAAGACCTTAGTATTCCCACTGTGAATTCCGCCAAGTGACTGATACATATAACATAAACATAACACAATTCAGAGAGTGATTATTTTTAAAATAATTGAAACCCATAATTGAAAAACAATTTGAGCCAGTACTGAACTTTTCAGATAAAATAGATGTCCCAATTAATTAATACCTGTTCAATATAACTCAAAACGCTCTGATCGGTTAGCTTGTTTCCATTTTGATCGGTAACGTGGAAAACTGTAAATTCAATTCAAGGCAAAGATTAGTGCACACGGAATAAAAACTACCACTACAAAGAAAGAGAGGGGAAAATTAGCTTACCATCCATGAACCATCTCCCATCGGAGGAAATGTAAGCCTTCTTAATTGAAAGATTTAGATCAGAAAGCACTTGTACGGCATCCAAAAGAATCCCGTTTTTCCTGCCGCTATCGACCTATACATTTTATCAAAGAAAATCCATTAGTTTAGAAATTTCCTAATTTGTTTACATGAAAACCAACAATTGAAGGGAAAGGGCAAAAAAATAACGGATATTTTTTTAGGGGTTTACCTTGACTATTGTTGCGGTGGAGCACACGGCATTATCAATGACAACCCTGTTTCGCAGTGAAAGAACAAAGTCAGCGTAATTACAGCTTTTTAATGCCGAACTTCTAGGAACGAAATGAAAACACAATAAAAAAAGGAAAAGTAATGTGAACGAAGAAAAACATTCTGGAAGAAAAGGGGCAATGGAGTCATGAGACACGATAAAGAAAGAAAAGTCAGAAAATTGTTAAAATACAGTTGTCGGCACAAACCAATTAGACAAAAGGGGGTGCGGATTAGATGAAACATACTTTTCTCCCCCTTCGAGAAATTCACGATTTTTGACACAGTCAGATGTGATTAAAAAATTAAATCATTAAATCCAAGGCTCGCAACAAGTTAACAATTTTACGCAAACAGAGATAAAATAGCAATTAATTTCGAAATAAGTTTCAGTTCCAGACTTAAAATTCAAAAAACTGAGGGGTTTGGAATTATGAAAAAATTTGACAAAAAAAAAAAAAGGCAGAAAAGTATGAAAGAAGAATACTAAAGAAAATTGCTGAAAAATTCAATAGGATGCTGAAAGATCCGTAAACGGAAAAACACTCCTTCAAAAATTGCTGAATCATGGGTGTGGAGAAAAAGGGGAAAAGAAAAATGAGAGAAAAAACAGAAAAGAGAAAGAAGATGTAAGGATTGAGGTGGATTAGACAAACCTGGGAGTGGTCATGCGAATTACGAGCTTCTCGTACTCATCCGTACATGCTGGCCACTCCATGTTTGCGGTATAAACGTGGAGTAATTTGTTTGCAACTCGAGAAACCCAGCGAGGAAAGAATAAAGGTGTGTCGAGAAGAGGTTACAGCGGAGCGGGTTTTAATAACAAGAGGAATAGCCACCCAAAACGACGTGAACCGGTGAATGAATAGAAGGCTACAGTAAATTCTCGTGATGTGTCTGAGTCTGAAAGCTGGGGAGAAGTTATATACTGGTAGTAGATAAAGTTGCCTTAAAATTCCAAACGGTGGCTTTTAATGCGCACTACCTCCTTCGATCAAATCGCCATAAACAAATCTTACCAAACTTCCTCGCATTCGTTGTGCCTTGCTGTGAGAGTGCGAGAGTTACTTCCCTTCTCTCTCTTCCTCCTAGCGCAACCCACGCCTTGATCTTACCTCTGCCTCTTTCTAAATCCGCACATAATACCTATTTATATTATTTATGACTTTTACTTCCACCTTTCTCTCTATTTTATTTTATTTCTTTATTTAAATTTAAATTATACGCGGGCAGCGTGACATGGCGTGCCCGTCCTCACCCGACTTACTCTTTCACCGTTTTATATTCACAAGCGGGTAAACCAACCACAAAGACACACAAATCGGGGCAGTTACGGTCCAGCTGGGACGACACGTGGAACTTACTTGTGCTCCTTTGCGTGCTTTGGACTCAACAGCACAGTGCCAACAGAAGAGGGGTAGACCAGTGGGGTCCAGCCACGTGGCATTTGAGGGCCATAGTAACAATCGAGTAATCTTGGTAATTACGGTGTGATTAATTATGACGTAGGCACGTGACAACACCGCTCTTATAGGCATTTCCTCCGTCTCTTGTTTTTGGCCATTGTATTTCTCCTTTTCTATTTCTATCTCTCCTCTTCATTTCATTATTGTCTTTCCTGATAACTCGATATACTCATTCTTGTTTCATCCATACTTCTTTCCTTACATCTCTCATTCCCAACATTCAACTTATCGTCAATCATTAATTATATATAACTAATTTCCCTTTACACCGTCTGCATTGTTCTTCTTACATTAAAACTTAATTAATTTCTTTTATTAACAAGATAATATGTTAGAAACAAATAATAGTGTGTGTTATACACACTGAAAGTTATTCTACGTTTTTTTTATTATTATTAAAAAAAATTATTATCTATTTTTATTATCAAAATATATTTTTTTTACAAAAATAATTTTAAACTTAAAATATTAATGTCTTTAAATATGAATATCAATAAATAATCTGTAACACTAATTTTTTATTCTTAACTTCTTTTATATTTCTCATTCACAAAATTCAAATTATCCTCCATCAATATATATAATTAATTAATTTCCCCTCAACAGCATCTGAATCTCCCTTTTAAAATTAAAAAATAAAATCATTACAATTTGGTAGAAAAAAATATTTGTATATGTTACATATTATACACAGTGCAGTAATTACAGCGAAAGTTATTATACGTTTTTCTTGTTATTTAAAACAAATATTTTGTTATAATTACAGTAACGGTAAAGAAAACGACCCTTTTAATTAATTCTGAAGATTCTAATTTCTCTATCTTTAAAAATGAAACAAGAAACAAAATATGTTGCTAATATTTTGGAACATAATAAGAATACGGTTCTATCAAATTGATTTAATACTTAATTAATATTCCAGCCATGATCGTTTTGTTGTTGTCAAAAGACGGCCTTGAGTTTAAAGAAAAAATCATAGTGAGAGGTATAGGTGAGAATCAATTATGAAATTGAATTGAGTAGTTTAAAGAAAAACTTAATGACATGTTTTCTTACTAATACTGAATATGTTTGGTTTAAAATGAGTTAAAAGTTCCATAACACGATAACTACTATATAATTCGGAATAAGCTCTGCATGTCTTCCGGTGTATATCTCTTCTTTAGTTAGGTTTGTCTATATTAGCTGTGGTGAGAAGAAAATGTTTAAAGTTGGAAAGATTTGTGATCTGATGGAGTAATTAAGAAAAGAGTATAAAAAGAAGAATTTATTGTGAGAAGTAAAGAAGAGCAGTATGTGGTAAAAAGGAGAAGAAAAGACATGAAGTATTTAATTTGTATAGCAAACATGCGTAGATATAGTAATTGATTAGGTGTGATTTATTTGATTATTAAAGATGATAAGTGGTGAAGGAGTAAATGGATTGGTTGCGAAGAACATTGTGCACGTATGCGAGATGAGTGATAGGGTAGTGGTGGAGGCAGCTCTAGAGGACGAGATTGATTATAATGTTTTATTTTGGTCCATAGGTGTATGATGGTTGGGTGTTTTTGAAATTGGAAACAGAGGGATGATGAGGAATATTGTGATGGAAGGAGGGACCCAGGAGGAGGGGCAGGAGTGACACTTTCTTATGTCAGATAGAAGGCAAGTGTGGTGATAAGTAAACGGAGAGAGAGAGTGAGACGGTGTTAGCCGGCATGGAATGTGGGTTTGGGAAGAGACAAACGAAAAAGGAGCGTGATTTGACGTTAGAAGGTGTGGCGGGAAGGGAGGAATGTTGGCGCCAAAGAAGGGGAGGGGGAAGTAGAGGATCCGCGTAGATATTGTGGACCTAAAGAGTGGAAGGGCCACGCACGCAGCGTGTTTGAAATTTGGAATGAATTCGAAAAAGGTCAGCACAACAGTAGCAGTGTCTTTTGGCAGTGGGTAAAGGGCAAAGTGGGAAGCGTGAGAGCTGATGCCACTGCTATTCTTCACAACTCATGGGACCCACTTTCGTTCTTTCCAGACTCCCCGCTTTTTTATGTTCTTGGTTCTCACAACTTCCCCTCTCAAGCGCTACTTTTGACCGTTACCACTCCTTTTTTATGGCGCCAAATTCGAAAACGGGACTCCCAATACTCACCAATTACTATTATTTTTCTTTTCCAAAAAAATAATAGTTTCATAACTATTAGAATTATATATAAATTTTATGTAATAAAATATGGTAAAATATAAATTTATAATTAAATAATATTGAAAATTTTAACATAATTGTATAAAAAAAAGAGATTATTAAATATCATTATCCCGAGACAAAATTCTACTTATCTGTACTCAAATTTTAATAAATCTTATTTTACTATGTTATATTTTATTATTTTTACATTTTGGTATGTTAAGATTTAAAATTTCAATGTATTACTTTATGTTTTTAAAAGTATTTATTTTGGTCATTTTAATTGAAACATTCAATATGGTAAGAAAGTTATTCATCAACGTAGTTTCAAAAAACATTAAAAAACTTTCCTTTATTTAATGTTTCTTTTTTAAAATATTTATTTTGATCATTTATAGTATTGACAAATTCATTTCAATCTTTTTACATTAAAATATGAAATTTTACACATATCTACTAACCTTTCTAATTTCCTTCGTTAGAAAGAATTAGAAAATTAACATTTTTAAAACATAAAATATAAAATTGAAACTTCAAAATTTAAAATGTAATGTATATAAAGCATTGAAAAGTAACATTTTAAGCTAAAAGTTTTCTATAAACCTGTTATAATGTTGATGTGTTTACTTTTATTTTTATTTTAACTGGAGAATCATATTATTTTTAATATATATATATATATATATATATATATATTACATAAAATAAATAAAAATACATAATTAAGGCAATAATATGTAAAGATTTAAAAAAACTATTTGATCAAACTTAACTTCACCCAATCCAGCATGAGTTGGATATTTAGTGATCATTCCAATTTGTCTTAAATATTTAATGAGCTTAGAAAAGGGAGTTTGGCCTTACGCACCAAAGCTTTGTGGATTAAACACGCCACACTTAATTTAAAAAAAAAATAGTTTCTTGTTTTTTTTTTCCTTCAACCTATTTTTTAATATAAAAAATGGAACCAACTTTTAAATTATTGAAATAACAATGATAAAAAAAATCATATTAATATGTTATAATCATCGCAGCAACATGGGTTAATATATAATAATAATTATTGTAAATCATATTAATATACATATCAAACACAAAAATATGAAATCATAATCCTCAAGAAAGCCAAAATAACATCAAAAGTCGAACTAAACTTAAACTCTAAATAGATTAATATAATTTAAAATCATCTTAAACTCAAAATATAATAATTTTTTTTTGAGTTCAAAATCAAATTATTTGTGAGTGGAGTTCAATTTCAACTCGTATTAAAATTTATAATTTTTTTAAAGTATCCCTACTCAATCTATAGTAGAACAAATTGACTTTACGACTTTGTTTTAATGTGATCAAACTTTATTTCAAATAATGGTAGCCATACAAAGTATATCATAATATTTTAAACTACGTAGACAAGGCCTAGGATTAAACTACTATACAAAATTAATTACCTATTACGGACATTAATGAAGTTTACCGTGTGTTTTATTGTAATGAGTGTATATTTAATAAACATATTTTTTTTTATAAAGAAATTTTATGTTAGGCATCATTATGTTACTCGACATTTCAGCTATACTGACACCTCAAGTAACAACAATCATTTGTCATCACATGAAAAAAGTATTATTAGAAAAAAGAAAATAAAAAAGTATGGGAGACTATGGGAGACTAGACAAAAACTCATATGTTAACAAAAACGATACATAGATAGACTATACCTATTAATAAAAAATTTTAAAAACAAATTAGATGGAAGTCTATTATACCAATGAAAGGATTATTTATGAATAAATCATAAATTAGCCAACTTATCAACACACGTATTCCCTTCACGAAAAATATGAGTAAAACTTGATTTTTCCACAATAATTAAGACAAGTATTTCATCGATTACGAAGCATCCAAGGAACATTTGTCTTGGCAGTAAACGCAATACAAACCAATGCAAAGTCACATTCCAGCCAGACATTAGTAAGACCCAACTTTTGAGCTTCCTCCAAAACATATATAACTCCATAAAATTCAGCAACCAAAGTAGTATGAACATCAAGAAATACAGAGAAAACTCCAATAAACTCCCCATACTCCCACGAAAAATACTTACACAAGCGGCAATACCTGAATAACTCCTAATAGCCCCATCAATATTGATAAACATATTTGAATGAACTTAGATCATTTACAACGAGATCTATTAAAATTAATCATTTTACTACATCATTATTTTAATGTAATAATAAAATATTTTTCTAAATTTTTTTAACACATAAAATATATAAATTAAACTCATGCATTGACATATTTTATAATATTTTATGTGCAATTTATGTTAGAATGTTTTTACTTCAATAAAATATAAATCCATACATATAGACAATCATTTCAAGTGTTAACAAAGCAAACGTGAAAAGTCAGAAAGTTAATAAACAAAACAACTAAATTTTTTTTTTCTAAAAAATTATTAGTGTGATTTAAGTTTTTTCTTAATCCTCTTAATTAAACATATGAAACAAATTCATATGTTTGACATTCCATATATTGTTTGTTAGGTCTTTTATAATTTGTTATTTAAACAAAAATTTATATCTAACAAATAAAATATTATTGTATTTTATATTTATTTATTTATTTTTAATACTTAATCAAAACAAGTGTTTATATACTTTTCTCTATCACTTTTCTTTTATTATTCACTTTCTCCATTTATATACTGTGTTTATTTTATTAAGAAGGAAATATCTTTATAATGAAAATTTTATTTAAATTATCTTTCATTTGTTATTTAAGTTTTGTATTAATTCACTTTATGTTATTTTGACATCTTTACATCTTATCCTTTATTTATTGATATTTTATTTTATGTTTTTTTATATTAACTTTTCATTTAAAATATCCAAATTGTTCATTCGTTTCTGGATAGAAAGGATGTGCAATAAAAACTTCACTTCCTCGAACTCTTTAATTAGATTTGAGTCTTCATCATCAAACATAATTATATAAGTTGACTTGGTCGAATGATGGGTTTATTATAACATGCTTATTACCGACCCATAAAAAAAAATAAATGCAAAAACATATTCAAATTGGAATATGAAAAAAAAAAAAAGCCTCAACAAGCTTTTATATTCAAATTGGAATATGAAATATTCTCTATTTTATTTTATTTTATTTTTATTTTAAAATCCTTTTAATCTAAAAGTAGGTAGGTAAAAAACTTTAAATTTATTAAAAAACTTAATTTAAAGACACAAATAAGACGAATTCCTTAAAAAAACAGTATTTTGCAAAGTTTATTATGTATTTAAAGTTGATAGTTGCGATTTTCAATATGTGAATCTATTACTTTTGTTCTTATGTTTTATTATTGACTTTTAAAGCTATAGATTATGTTGGCTATGAATGCATTTTATGTTACACACTTATGCCATTTTTTCCTTTTCTTTAAATTGAGAAAAAAAATGTTTTTGTTTTAACCAATGCTTTTATGATATTTGAATTTTTTTCAAGAACAATAATATTTTTGTTAAATGAAATTAAGTAACAAGTGATTCTTTAGGTTTCATTTCCTTCTCCTCCTTTTAGTGATAATCAAATGTCCAAATTATTACAAAAATCAGAAGAAAAAATTGTATGTAATGGGTTAAGTGATATTACTTAATATATTCAAAACTTATCATAGACATCCTTTGTTAATAATAATAACAAAATAGACTTAATTTTAGAAAACAATGTTTAAATTAATATGGAAAATAATGTTAAGAAATAATATTAAAAAAATTAAATTTATTAATAAAAAATAAACTTATCTTATTTTTAATTTATCTAAACAGACTCCCTTTATACCCTAATTATTTTTCTTGCATTTAAATTTTGTGCAACCATCAAAAGAAGGGTAGTGAACTTATAATTGGTGCACTGCACATAAATGTACAAGAAAGTGAAGGTGGTGCGTGCCATCTAGAAACAAGGGTGCTAGCAAATCCTTAGACAAAGAGTACAGGTTAGAGTCACAAGTGACTGACACTTGACATGCCAGCAACTCCATCTCAATATTCAACCACCATAGGTTAACATTATTCTTCCTTTTCTGCATTTTATTATAATATACTATTTTATTAGAGATATTTTTCCCTCAATATTTTCTCCCTTTCTTCAACATTATATCATGGGTTCATGCCTTTGCTTGCACCCACCCACTAAACAAAAATTCAATGCTATTAATATTATTATTATTATAGTAAGGAGATACATACATACATGCTACCATGTCATCTTTAATAAACTGAGGTTATGATATTAATTATACTGTAGAAGTTTAATATATCGACTAAATTATCCCAAGTGATACATTCGAGTTTATAAATATATATATAAATAAATGGTTGACATTATATATCATCTATCAAATAATAAAGTCAATCAAACTACCACTATTTTTAGATAAATTTAGTAAACCCCTTGACATAAAACTCCTTTGAAGTTCATTTGTAAAGTATTGAAGTGCATATTTTATTAAAATAGGTTTGACCTTGGCAGAAAAAAAATGAATGAATGTAAACATAAACTTGTAATATAAAGGTATGATATATCCTTATATAAAAAAAAATGGTGCAAATTTAGAGTGAAAATAGAAGAAAAAATAAAAAAAAAAGTTTTTACTAGTATAGTTAGTCATTAATACGAGTATCCTAATTTACGCATTTTTACTCGAATCATAACAACCAGAACACTATTGAATGTCCTAAAATTTAACTCGTGCATGATAGTTGTCACGCAATTGTAATTAACGATGGACCACGCTCACGTTTTCACTGCATGTACATAATAAACAAAGGCATTAATTATTAGTTGCAATCTCTTTCACCGGGTAGAAACACAATAAATGGAGGCATCCCATTTGAGTGACATACACATATACACACATTTTATTTTAGCATCTCCATGGTCACATATTTGGTAAGTTGGACCATCAATGTATTTATATACCATCTCCATCTCATTCCAGCTTGCAAATTGACTTCTCTACTGCACAATAGCTACTTCCATACATTGTTTTTTCCTCCCTCTATGCAAAGTTAAACATTATTGTTAGCTCTTCATTTGTTTGATCCTTTTGCTTCATTCATTTCACAAAGTTTTGAAAGTTACAACTCCTAACCATGCATCTTACATGAATCAAGTTTTTTTCTTGTTTAAGAGTGTTAATTAATTTGGTTGTCCCCTGTTACCTTAATACGCTCTAATGTCACACCCTTACTGCAAATTCTTGTCCTTCATTGATTGAAAAATGTTGTGCTCCACCACACTTTTCTTAATAAAATAAAATGCTTTAATTAGACTAACCCAACTTAATGTCCAAGTTACAGATACAGCTTTTAGCCACCAAAAACACGCATTTAAAGAAGACATCCATCTTCAACTAATGAATATCAAAGTCACTGAATTCTGCCACGTGATTTTAATGGTAGGTGGGATTTAGACTCAATATAAATGCGAGAGCCATTTTATAACTAAACTTCAAAATCAACTGATTTCATTGAGAGTGATCAAATAAAACAAAAAATACAAAAATCATGAAAGGTGGTTGAGCTCAGAAATATTAAAGCAAGGTTTCATTAACTAATATTTTCATTTTTTGGTTAAATAAACATTTACTATATTTTATATTTTTTCTAAAAAAAATATTTATATCGTAATTTTTTATTATTAAATACTTTTTGACTAAGAAACACTTTAGCATTTACCTTTAATATACTTTCTATATCTTTGGGATCAACATATTAACTCATTCATTTTTTTTATTCTTTTTAATGTGTGATAGCAGGTTTTGGTTAAAAAAATTAAACAAGTTCCTTAAAAAGGTTTAATTACTTAAAAAAATTAAATACATTTTTTTATTCTTAAAGCAAATCATTTTCTTAACCTATACCATACTCAAGAACCATATCCTTATAAAGATTTGTCTATTTATTTATTTTTTAATACTTACTATCACTTTAATTTAAAAATATATCATATTGTAACATTAAATTATTAAAATGAAAAGTAAGGATATCTTTGTTTTTTTTAAATAAACTAATCTTAACATATTTTTCCTCTATAGAATAAAATAACGATATATTCATTCAATAATTCTGTAATTCTATTAAAAAAACTACATTTTTTTTAATACTTATCAAACAATAAATTATATATATATATTACAAAAAAATTATTAAATAACAACTAAATTTAAAAATAAAAAATAATTATTCATAATATTAACTTAAGTTACATATAATTTTAAAGACTACAATATTCTTAGTATTTGGTATTTAAAGTGATTTTTATTATTAATAAAAATTAATAAAATAATTTTTAAATTGATATTTAAATTAGTTATCAAAGTTTTAACTACTAATATTTTAAATTCTAATCAAGTTTTAGTGAACAACTACTTATATTATAAAAACTATTTAGTAATTAAAATTTTAGTAATTAATTAAATATCAATTTAAAAATTATTTATTAATAATAAAACTTATTTTAAATATCAATAATTTTTTACTCTCTAGAATAATACCTAATTTAGATAATATAATGATTAATTATTTTTTATTTTTAAAAATAATTTTTATTTAATAATTTTCTTCTAATGTTAAGACAACACATAGTTTTATTAAAAAAAATAGAGAGTATATAGAGAAACCTATTGAAAGATGGAAAACATGAATTTGTAGCTTATAATCACACACAAATTGGAATTGGAAAGTGTGACGAATCTTTTTTTTTTTGCAACGTGATTATTGACTTTATTGTTCTATTTTATTTTTATTCAGCTGTTATATGTCATTTTATTACATTTTGATCACAAAACGAGTTTTAATACATAATTTTAAAATTTGTATTTACCTTTATGTATAAATCGTTTGTAGATTTACCATTACCTAATAAAGATTTTGCGTCTTATTTTGTAAAGACATTAAATATTTAACTAATCAAAGAAGGAGATGAGAATTGAGAAGAAGCTTTTGGTGGGTTTCTCATATTTAATTATGGAAGTGCACTGATTTTGAGAAAGTTGGAAAAGATAATCAAAATTACTCTAACATCATAATAGAGTAATTTGTTCATACGTTATAAAAAATCGTTGCGTGAGGATTTCTTGTAAATCGTAATTGTTGCATAGGATCCTAGACCCTCAGTTTTTATAGGCTTTTGTTAGCTCTTAGAGTTTTGGTTCAGTCTTTATTTTGATTGTCAAATACTTTGGATTTTGGCAGTTGATTTTGTTAGAAATTCAAATAGGTTTTTCTTTTAGGCCAATATTATTAAGCTAAATAAATTAGTCACAGTATTACTATTCTCACATAGTCTTTTTCCAATTCACAAACTATATTTTAAAGTATTTCCCCCCAAAATATCTCTCTGGAAAATAAATTTCCATTCCTTGAAATACACCATAGAAAATGTACTTTTATTATGCCTATGCATAAAAACACAAATTTGGCCTGTGATTTCCAATGCATTTTGAGAGAAATTCTTCAAAAATTCTTCCTGCAAGCAAGATGTACTTCTTCATCTTCTCTATTGAGGATTCTTCTTCTACTTGCAACAACTTTCATCGCTGCATCAACTTTCACCTCCACCGCTACTATTGCAGTAGGTCTCACTTCCACCATCACAGTCAGAATACCTCTCATGTTTAACATCACTGTTGATACCATCTAAGTATAAACAAATGTATTTCAATTATATAATTCATCAGATTACAAATTAATGAATTTAATGTATTTTAAATTTTAAATTGTAAAATCTATAATATAAATATGTATTTTAGATTGTACCAATTGAAATACAAACTTTGTATTTTAAATTATAAAATTCGAACTACAAATTTATATTTTAAATTGTAAAATATAAAATAATTAATTTTAATATTTTAAAAAATATGGGACTTTTAAAAGAAACTATGAAGGTGGAAGAAGAATTTATGCATTTGAAGCTTTCAGTAATGCATTTAACTTATTTTATATCTATCAAATTTACTCCTCTCTCAATTCAATCTTAATTATACATTTTTTTATTTGTGTAGTTTTTTTGAAACGATTGATTGCATTTACACATTTATTTGTTTATGTTTTATCATATCAATTTTGAGTATTCAATTTGATAAACTATGTGTTTGGTCCATTGTCCTTTTTTTTTTTTTTTCCTGTTTTGGACCGTTTATATTTTTAGCTTTCTAGTTTTTTTTCTCTCCTAGTCTTTTATTTTGGACGTTTTCTTTCAGCACCTCCAGAGTTTCTTTCTGTTGTCCATAAAATTTTTTAATTCTAAAATTATTTTCTAAATTGTAGAGTGTATATTCTGAATTGTAAAATTTGAAAAAGTATTTTTTGAATTAGAAAATATCTCTTAAAATTTTCAATATAAAATATATTTTTTTAATTTGAAAATATCTTTCAAATTTTAAAATTAAAAATATAATTTTATATTTTGAATTGTAGAATTTATAAAAATATATTAAAAAATATCTATTAAATTCGATAATTAGAAATATAATTTTATATTTTGAATAGTAGAATCCAAAAAATATTTTATATTTTCAATAATTTGTCATCCCAAAATTAAATTTTATCTGGTTAAAATATTTTTAAATTAGGTTAGTTCAATTATCGGACTCTGTTTATTTGCACTTCCATTTTCTTGCTAAATTCACTTTCCTTTAAATTCTTTCATGTAAAATCAAATATTTACCTTTTTTTTCCTCGGTTAGAAATACTTTCCAAAATGTTAAGAAAATAAAATATATTTTCAAAAATAATGTGAAAAAATAGGAATATATTACGGATTACCTTATCGGAATACTCTTTAAGAAGTACGGTTTGTAATATTAAAAGAATAAAAATGTGTTTTGGAAATTTGCATTCAAGAAATTTGCATTCAAGAAATTTGCAAAACATATTTTTATTTTTTAACATTCTAGAAAACATTTTTTTCCCTTAAAGTTTCAAAGGGTTCTTTTTTAATTATGAAAATAAAGAGTGTTTTCAAAAGTATTCATGAACACTTTTCACAATAAACTTTTTAAAACACATTTTTTTCATATAATATATTTGGAAAAAATACTTTTTGAAATATGAAAAAGAATTTTCAAAATATAAGAAAAATTCAAGTTCTATTAATAAGAAATAAAAAATAACTTTTGTTTGAAATTTTGATATTAACCCTCAAGATTATAATCCATATCTTTATATTTTAGTAATGCAAAACACAACAGGTAGAAAAGTTAATTATTTTTTCTAACAAGACTTGCAAAAACAACATATTTTTTGTGCTTCATAAGTTGCAATTAAAAAAACGGAATGGACCGACCCATTTGCCAGCTAACTCTCATTGGGCTGGATAAGATTCAAAATTGAGAGATTTTAACTTCAGAAGAGGGGCTGCTTATTCCTGCACCTTCGTACCTTCATACCTTCTTGTGTCATCTCATAAGTTTTTCGTATTACAAAAATACTCTTTTTTATATTATGGATTATATAATCCGGAAGTCTTTTCTATACATAAGATTAACTTTCAGATTATGTAATCCGGAAGTCTTTTTTCAGATGTGTTATTAGCTTTTGGATTATGTAATCCATAAGTTTTTTCTAAATATGAGATTGACTTTTGAATTATGTAATCCATAATATATCCGAATTATATTATTCATATTTATTATTTCAAATCCAAGGGGTGGCACAAAAAAGAATAAAATTGTATTTTCACATTTGGTATGTGGTACAAAAAGGTATGGAAAGGTATGGATGGAGGTGTAGGAAGAAAGGGTCTGAAAGGAGCTTTAAAAACTAGTTTGGACTTAAAGCTAGGGACTAAAGAACACACTATAAATTCCAAGCTACAAAAAAATTACTCTATTCCTCTACCTATCACCATAAGAAAAATTGCTAACCATAATATAAATAAAAATCTGAATATATGCACCATTATTGTTAAATTTTTACATAATTATTCTTGATGGATTTCAATCGTTTAAAAAAGTTTCAAATTTATCATGTTATTATTTTTAATAAAATATTATTTTTCTAATATTTAAGTTAATTACTTTCTATCTCAATTTAACTACTCCATTTATTGAACAAGTAAAATTAATTAGTAAAATTGTCTCCAAAATTGGTAAATTTATTTATTAATTATTATTATTATTATAAATACCACTTTTTAATTTCTTTTTAAAGTTATTTTTGAAGAATGAGAAATACACTTAATATTCTTAATTATGATAAAAGAGTTCTATATATATTTTTTTTCTTACATTCAAGAAAACTTACATTGTAGGTATTTACCGTGCATTAAATACAAATTTAATATATACTTTAAATAATTCTAATATGAAATAAAAAAATATTTTTAAGTCTAATTCAATTTTATAAAATTGATTTATAAAATAAAAATTACATATATTTATATATTATATAATATTTTTATTTTTAGTAATTATGAGATCATCTTATTACTTATATGATATATTATTAAGGTAATACAACTCTGTACACTTACATAATAACATCAACGGTATCTATGATAAAGTACCTAAGTTTTTTTCTTTTTTTAACTCTATAATAGATAGTATAAACTAATGGGAAAAAATACCTAAAGACATACTAATTGATAAAAGAATAAATAATGTGATATCAAAATTTCCAAAACAGATAAGAACAAAAAGAATGGATGATATATATAAAATATAATATAACTTTAAACTGCATGTTAGTTTCAAAACCGTATATTTAAATTTGAATGAAGTAAAAAATAAAATGAAGAAGACTAGAATTGAGTAAAGTATAACTCCCATAAGCGTTTTATTGATGTTAAATCAAAGCATTTAAAGCATTATAATGAAAAATAAATAATTATATTTTAATAACTCTGACAACAAAACATATTTTGTGCATTTGATTTCATATTTTCACCATTTTCATATTTACAGTAAACAATCAATAATTTGAACGAAGATATTCATACATCACCGAAATCCCTAAAGTCAATCATAATTTTAACTTCAACAATATAATAAAAATATACAACACTAACCTCTATAACGCACATTCACCAAATAAACAAGAGGATCGTTAAATATAATAAAAAAGAAAACTCCACTACACAAAATAGGACAAGAAAATGTAAATAGAAAGTTGACAAAAGTGGATGAGCACAAAGGAAGCAAAAATGGTCTCCAAAGCCAACATCACAACACAAACATTTTTTTGTTCTCACAACGCACAAAAATAACCACTTAAGATTCAAACACCTTTTTATGTCAGGTACGCTAAGTATATATACGTTGAGTGACATCACAATCAACCATCAAACATAAGTATAGTTATTTTTTTGTTGAACCTAGAATAATGTAAGAAAGTTATCTGAAATTTTAAAATTGTTACCTGCATTTTCTTTCATATTATTTTCCAGCCGACATATTTACAGTCACTCGGATGCCATATTTTCCACTAGTGTCTGAAAACGATTTTAATAATTTTTAAGCTTTTTAGTTGTTCGGTTGCCCTTTTGCGCGCTGTTTTGGATTTAGCAAGTTTCTAAATGTTGGTAAGTGATAAATTATATGCACATTTTTTTAGTGGAACCAACATCATAGTATGAAAGAATATAGGAAAGTAATGAATGGACATCTCTGTGTTACTTGGTTGACACCTAAACAAGTCATTGATATAATATATGATTAGTAGGATGTAACACAATAGTATACATAATATTTAACAGGTATCATGTGTACTATTATCTAAAGATTTTTCTCATGTATAAAAATTAAATTCATGTAAATAACAAAGAGTATGTATATCCTTACTAGGCAAGAATAGATGAAGGAGAACTAAAAAATATTACGTGAATAAAAGTAAAGATGTGTGAAGTGCAGTATCTGATATGACAGTTGAGACTTGGTGTGGAAGTTCATTGCCCATTTGTGCATTAAGTTGCGTGAAGTATTTATGATGTGGAGAAGTTTGGAGAGAAAAAGGAAGTGGATTATTGAGAATTTATTGCATAAGTGAGTGGTAAAGTTAAACGAAAAGAGTGTGTTATGCAGAGTGAGCTTACAGTAGTTCACATGATTATTGTCTCCCTGGGAAGTTAACCAAGTATTGGATTGAGGATAAGGCATGCGTGTTTAAGAAATGAATCTGGCACAGGAACAGAGAGGGAGAGAGGGAGAGAGGAGGTGGGGTCCACCATGAGTTTGGGTAAAGAGTGCTTTGGATGGAGTAAGGGCCGACAAAGAGCATCTTGGGATGCATGGGTTTTATTTACGCACGGGAGTTGTTAGTTGTGCGTTGTGTTGTGAGAGAGAGAGAGTTGGTGTTTTGTGGGATTTTTTTAATGTTGGTTTCAGCAAACTCTCCGGCGCTTCTGCACCAATGTGTTGGTTCCTTTGCTTTCCAGTGGCTGTCAGCGGCACCCACGCGTCTCCAACACTCTGTAATATGCGCTCATTGGTCAACACCCTGCCCTCCACCAACCCTTCCAACCTGTCTTCTCTCTACACTTAATTCCTTTCTTCATCAACACCTAATACCAATACTATATACTATTAAGCGCAGCCTTCATTCCACTTTCTCACTATCAAAATTGCATCATCTCCCATTAATTGCTTTAACTCACCACTTGTCGCTTCTACTATCCTGCATGTGCCACTTCCCACAAAACACTCTACATCTCCATCCTTTTCCATCTTCCTATACCCTCTTTTCCTTCACTCATTAATTCTCTCAATCATACACTTCCACAATTTAAATGCATCTTCTATAAACATTAATCCAAAAAACGTAGAAGTTCTCGAATTATATTTATCTTCTTTTCATAAAAACACTTCTCAAAGAATAGATAATCCATCTATCTCCACTCTATATTGGATCTTCATGCTCTTATACATACATATCTCAAAACTGATATACTAAAAAAAGTGTATAGGATACTAACTGAGCTTTTAGAATATTAGTTATTTAGTTTGTAAAATTTTAGGTCTATTTATAGACATAGGAAGGTCGTATATCTAGGTCAACATAATTCCTAAATACATGTAGGTCAACTTAGTTCCTAACAAGGTTGGTACAATTTTTATAATTAAGGACACACAACTCTCTATTCTCAAATAAAAAAGGTAAAGAGATTATTTGATATTATATGATATATGGATTAATATGTTTTGATCTAAAAGATTAGAATTCGCTTATGGATCACAACTTATTAACTACCAATTATTTATATGCAAAAATCTTGGTACTTAATTAAATACTAATTTAAAAACCATTTAATAATAATAGAAACTAATTTAGAAAACAAAAGTTTTTTTAGTTTATAAAATGATCTCTAATTTAGTTACTATAACAACTAATATTTTTTGTCTCTAAAATTAGTTTTTATTTTATGATTTTCTTGTAGTGATCGTTTGACTAATCAGTTAAGAAGTGAGGTCAAAATGTTAGAAGAATGAAATGCTCTAAAAAGTTGTCTTTATGATGATATAGACATAAACTGAAGTGAATGAGATATTGAAACTCTTAAGTGAAATAAGATCCTTTTGAGTCTAAAAAAATACAAATTTATAATTATATATAGTATTGTATTTATATTTTTTAAATTTGGGATGAGAGAATAATGTATTCATAATAATTATATCAATCTACATCAATCTATATGTAATTAAGAATTAAGGAAAATTTTAGGTGGGATATTGGAGAAGAGAAAGAGATTTGTTTCTCGGAAGATAAATAGGTAGATGAAGTGCTTAAAATAAAGTACTCGAGATTATTAACTAATGCCAAAGATGTTAAGCTAAGCCAATTTAGGAATTGATACAATAATAAATGAAAATTCAGGCTAGATTAGAGGAGGAATATGTTTGAATGAGAATTGAACCAACTATCTCAATTGATGGACTAGTTCGGAGATAGAGGGTTGGCTATGTAGGGTGAGCTTAAGTGGTTACGGAAGGAAGGGGAATCTATGATTTATACAGTTAAATCAACTTATAAAGTGCTAAGAAAATCACTGAGTGGCGAGCATAAGGTTATGTATGAATTTTTTTGAAAAATTAAGACTTTACCGTCAATTCAGGTAGTTGCATGGAGAGTTCTGCACACTAGAGTAGCAACAAGAGAAAAATTATCTAGGAGATGAATACTCTTGGAGGCTAATGCATGTGTAATGTGTGAGGGGGATAAGGAGACAAATACTCATTTATTTTTCACTTGTAAAGTTGCTTGGCTGGTTTGGACACAATGCTACAGGTGAATATGTGAGTCATGTAATGCAATAACAAATATCCAGAGCTTCAGACTACTAAGATTATCAAATTTTACAAATATAGTGTGGGAAAACATGTGGATTGTTGTAATTGGTGAATTGTGGAAACATAGAAATAGAGTTATCTTTAAGGAAGGTAGAGTGAACCACTTAGAGATTTCCATTATAGCTCAATTAAAAGGTATGGTCATGGATTACAAGTAGAGATATTAGATAATTTTACATACTTTGAATGGTATATGGACCCTATGACATGTCTAAAATTAGTAAAAAATAAATGATTTTAATAGATGTTGGTTTCTTGGAAGAGGTTACGCATGAGTGGAGTGACAACTATATGAAATAATCAAATAAGACATGAAGAAGGATAAATTGAAAGGATGTATGAAAGTGCCTTTGTAATTCTATCTCATAAGGGTTAATATCAATTAAATCTTCATGTTAGGGTCTTTTTTTCACTACAAGAAAATCATCAAATAGAAACCAATTTTAGAAACAAAAAATAATTAGTTGCTAGAGTGACTAAATTATAGACCATTTTAGAGACTACAAAAATATTGGTTTTTAAATTAATTTCTAATATTGATAAATTGTTTCTAAATTGGTATCTAAATTAGCTACCAATGTTTTAACAACCAATTATTTATATTCTAAATTTGGTAGCAAAAACCTTGGTAGCTAATTAGATACTAATTTAGAAACTACTCATCAAAAATAGAAACTAATTTAGAAACCAATAATTTTTTTAGTTTCTAAAATGATCTCTAATTTAGTCATTATAGTAACTAATTATTTTTTGTCTCTAAAATTGGTTTCTATTTAATGATTTTCTTGTAGTGTTTGAACTTGTTACATAAATTTGTTCTTCAGATCACCTGGAAAAGGTTGTGTGTTTATTTTGCAAGAAATTGTGAGTTCACAACAATGACAACACGTAAAATAATAATGTAGCAGTCGGGGAGAGGATTCAAGAGTTTCTCATTTGTCACCATTTTTGAGGGGGTAACAAATCAAAAGTTTGGAAGAAGGAATTAGTGGCATGGTTAGGTTCTTAGGTTTGAAGAAACAAGAAAAGGAGAAAAATTTGTTGTCATAAAAACTCTTAGAGTTTCATATAAACAACACAACTTTAATATAACTTTGAGTATAGGATGGGAGGGTGGAATCATAATAGGTGTTGTCTTTGCTAATGGAGTATACTACTTTGCTAATGGATTATGCCTGATTAATATGTTTTTTTTAGTACTTTCTGTTTTTTAAGATGATTATTTTTAAGTAATGATGACCATCAAAATTGTTTATATAGTGTTAGATATAGAATGATGAGGACGAGTTTTTGATGAATATCTATAAACATAGATTCTGTTGGTTATTGAAATTTTAGAGAGTTATTTTCATACATAACTAAGTTTTTATAATAAGATTGTGGTATTTTTAAAATATTTCACATTAATTTTATTTTTTTGTTAATAAAAGAAATAAAATTAAATTAAAAATTATATGGAATTACATATATACACTGTACACTCAACTAAAATGTAGATGGAATAACTTGAATTATTAAACTTAGTTCCTTGAGAAACAAATATATACAACACAATTGAGAACCAAGTATAACAAATACGCATATATGAATATTTTTATATCTAAAAATGAATCTTAAATTTCATAAAGTAAATAACTATTTCTGAATGTTGTGATTCCTCCATAGTTTTTACAAAAAAAAAAAAAACTAGACTTAAAATTTTTCTTGGAGTACATTTTGCTATGTCATAAAAAGTTCATAAGCGCGTGTGTATACTATGTTATCCATTTTTTGGAAACAAATAAATTAACAATTGGTGAGGCGCGTACATGTGCAGCTTTGAATTTTGTATCATTAGCGTTAACCTATAGCATTGGCAACGTGGAAAACGGATAAGTTCCAATCCTAACTTTACAAACAACTATTTTTAATAAGAAAATATTAAATTAAAACATTTAATTAAAACATAAATTAAATTAATTATTTTAACAAGTGAAATTTAAACCTAATTCAACTTTACATATATTTGCACTCACTTATATATTATGATATGACCTTGTACGTGAAATCTTCAATACTTTCCTTCACACTTGTCAACTCGAGACTAAATATTTATAGATGGTCCCATAGACCTAATAAACTCTCACTATGATAGATTCTTAATAACTCTAATATCATCTTAAGAATTGAACTAAGTCCAACTCAACCTTACAAAATTAGGTTGTAAGATAAGGTTTGTACTCACTTATCTCTAGTCAATTTGAGATATCCAACATATTCACTCGTGCGCGAGACTAAATATGTATGGATGCTTTGATATGTCCAACAAACTCTAGTTAAGATAAATTCTAATTGACTTTAATATCATTGTAAGTGAACTAAGTTTAACTCAACCTTACAAAATCGGTATGTAAAGTGAGATTTTCACCCACTTATATGAAATATCCTGATCTTTAGTCGATGTAGGACTTCTAATTACTAACAATTTATAAAAATAGTTATAAAATAATTGTATAGAAGGATATGGTTATGAAGCTATGTTGTTGTTGGAGTCTAGTTTTTATGAAACCTCTTGGATGATATTCGAGTTTAGTAAGCATGGGCAATTGAGATATAGTAGGTAGAAGATGGAAATGAATTTTGGGAAATGAATATAACCGAGGAGAGAGTAGTGGAGGAAGAAGTTGGTCCAAGACTTAGAATTGACCCGAAAGAAACGGGTGAAAAGGCATGAGTGGTGGGCCTAAGTTTTAAGGTTAGAGTTTGAGAAGATTAAAGATAGAGTTTATTTATGGGACGATGACCCAAGTTTGCATGTGGCTCGGGTGATGAAAAATTGAAGTTGAAGCACAAATACCCTAGCAGCCTCTCTCTCTCTCTCTCTCTTTGCAAACGGGTCCAGTGAAGTTTTAATTGTGCCAGCTATTGTTTCATTTACAGTACAAACTAGTCTGTCATATAGCATCGAACTTCCCGTTTGCGTTATGGACTTATTCTCAGGAAAACGGCCTAAGAAAACTGCTTTCAACTTCAAAACACAAATTATTATTTTAATACCCCTACTAACCATAACTCCATATAGATTAAAATGAAACTGAATTCAGACAGACTTAACTCCTCTTTCAATTTGAGATAACTTAATCAAATACTATTCTCTATTATAAATTAATCCATTGATAACTACTCCATACCCAATAACCAAAAACCAAATGTTTAGTATCGTCAGCACCTAAACTATAATTTCAGTCTTTTAATACTATTTTTCGTACTTATCGTGTTATTCAAAAGTTTAGTTCAAACCACAACACTTCTTTTAAAGTCATACCAAATGTAACACTGGTTTAATGATGACATACAAAACTTTACATAATTACTTATCCAAATCAAACTTTTCTTTATTGAACTGAATTAATAATGCCGTAACTTTTAATGCTAATAACTTTAATTTAGTAAGAAGTATTATTTACATCCATTTTAAAATGCTACTACAGTGCGGAATTTTACACAAATTAAAAAGAAAGTTTATTTTTAATTATCAGTGTAATTATTTGACACTATCAACAAATTACTATAAAATATTATAAATATGATTTTTAAATACTTATTTTACAATAATCAATAATTTTAAATGATAATTCCTATTTCATTGGTTTGTTCATCCTTTCATAGATAAAAGCCCACCTTAGAGATCCTAGGGAGAAGAAAGCAAATTTGTTTGATCAAAATGTTTTAGAGGATAAGTTTCTTTATGTCTCTTTTCTTGAGTTGATTTTGAGAAGCTTTGCATGCATGTGGTGCTTCTAGAGAAAAAATGAATATATGTTAATCCAAGAAGAGTATGTTTAAATCATTGATAAGAGTCTTTTATCATTTTTTGAATTATATTATAGACTAAGTTTGGGTTGAAACATGTTCGAGAATCCTTCCAATGCTCTATTTAATTCATTTTATTATTTGTTGATAAAAAAATATTCATGTTTACACTACAAGAAAATCATTAAATAGAAACCAATTTTATAGACAGAAAATACTTAGTCACTATATTGGCTAAATTAGATACTATTTTACAAAATAAACAAATTATTGGTATCTAAAGTATTCTATTATTAATAAAAATTTATAAACTAGTTCTAAATTGGTATCTAATTAGGTTTTAGCTACAAATTAATTTAGATTTTAAAATTGGTAGCTAAGACCTAGGTAACTAATTTAATACCAATTTATAAATTATTTTATAAATTTTATTAATAATAGAAAATACATTCGATACCAATAATTTTTTTGTCCCTAAAATAATATCTAATTTAGTCACAATATATAGTGACTAATTATTTTTGGTCTCTAAAATTAGTTTCTATATAATGATTTTCTTATAGTGTTAGTTTTTTCATGTGATACGAGAAGTCAGAAGCTTTACTTTCATTATAAACAAGCTTTAACATGTAAGGGAAATTAATTAAGTTTTCAAAATACCTTAGGTAGATTATCTGAATGTGAATGTGATGTGGTTACAAGACAATCTGGTTAGTAATATATGACATGCTTGAGATAACAAAGGGGTGGAAGTGTTTGAAATAAAATTTGTATAGTTTGAGTGATGAGTTATGTTGTATATTTTAGTAGTGAAAAGTTAAAACATTTGAATTATGTCAAATTAGTTCAGGTTGTTGTTGTTTTGAAACAAAATATTTCATTTTAGGCATAAGAAATGAAAAAAATTATCAATTTGAAGAAAATAAATCACATGTTATATTCTACAAAATTTATGAATTATGTAGAGTCGTTGGACAAGTAAAAATTTCACCAGGCGAAATTTAGTTAATTGAAACCCCATGAGTTTTGGTTGCTAGGTGAGTAAATTCTTGTTCAATGAGTTGTTTTGATGAAAACTCCAAGTGGTGTAGTAGCTGGAAAAATACTTTAGTTGTTGGGCGAGCAAAATTTTTGTTGGATGATTAAAATTCACTAGTTGGAGGAATTGCAGCATGTGCTTAATTCGCTGGGTGAGTGAAGTGTTTATTGAGTGAGAGATTGTTTTCTAAACTTTGAAAAATAAGTTTTTAAATGTTTCTAATTGTTAAAATTTGTTTATCTTTCATCATATTATTATATTGGTAACCAATATATTAGATTGAATGTTATAAAATGTGATTAATGATATTATTTATAGGGAGGGAGTTATGTTGTGATGTAGGTGATGTATTGAATTAAGGATTCATGAAGGAGATCATGAGTTTATTGATTTGGAATTACATAGAGGAAAATATTAGGTGATGAGAATTGAAAGAAGTTCTTATGACATAGTCTGTGGTGTGAAAAAAAAACTATGTCTGGTAGGTCACAAAAATTTATTCTATCGCATGAGTGAAAAAAATGTTATTATTATGTAACTTTCTTATGATGACAACTTAGTGAATGTAGTGTGATATATCGAGATGTTTGAGTCTAATTCAATTCATGTGTCTTTTGGAAGTAGATTCAAGTGTGTATGGTGATTTATGTCAATATTATTATGACATGAAATGTAACTAGTGGACTGATAGTTAGATACTTTGGTTTTAATGATTATTAAATTAATACTTGAGATTGTATCGATTAAAGTATATGGATGAGATGTGAATGTAATATGTGTATTTGATTAATACATACATGTATGTAATTGTTTTAACACTCTAGCTTATCTTAATTCGTGTGATTGTGTTGTTTATCAACTATGATGGTCAGGTGTTACACGAAATCAGATGATGTTGCAAGAGGAATGTCTCAATAAAGATGAGATGAGAATAGAAATATATATATATATATATATATATATATATATATATATATATATATATATTATCAACAAAGAATGAATAGAATAAAAAGAAATATTTTAAAGATACTCCAATCCTTGTAAAAAAAGGAGCTAGTGAGTTACCATTCACAAAAAAACACTACCTTCTCTGTATATACATGTTCAAAAACACTACACTACACATTCCACGATCTAACAAAAGGAATTAATCCCGTCAAGATTACAGAATTGTGCCTCACGTGTTAATTGAGGCTTTAATATACCTATATGAACAAAATGGTTGAAGTATTATGTAATATATGTGTTATATAATGATGTCGAGATACTTAATATAACGGTTAAAGAGAGAAGGTTAATTACATATAATATTTATAACAATATATTAAAAATTACTATATACACATCTTATATTTTTATATTATTCTTAATTATATTTTGAAACTAAAAATAAAATAAAACAAACTACCCAAATACTAAAATATAATTACACATGTTTTAACAACACAACACACCAAATTAATTATTGTTAAGAACACAATTTACTATATAATTATCATTATTAATTTTATTTTCTTAAAAACTATGGAGACATTAGAGTGTTTTTTTCTCTCAATGTGGTAATTTAATTAGCACAAATTTAAATATTGATATAATTTTGTATTTTATATCAATACAAGAAAATCATGATATAGAAACCAATTTTTAAAGACCAAAATAATTAGTTGCAATAGTAATTAAATTAGAGACCATTTTAGAAACTAAAAAAAAATATTTCTATATTAGTTTCTATTATTGTTAAATAGTTTCTAAATTGGTATTTAATTAACTACCAAGGTTTTAACTACCAATTATTTAGTTTCTAAATTTGGTAGCAAAAATCTTGGTGGCTAATTAGATACAAATTTAGAAACTATTTAACAATAATAAAAACAATTTTCTAAAATGGTCTTTAATTTAGTTATTATTGCAACTAATTATTTTGGTTTTTAAAAATTGATTTTTATTTCATGATTTTCTTGTAGTGTACTAATACTATCTATATGATACTAATTAAAAAGTTTAGATTAGAATAAAACCAATATATATATATATATATATATATATATATATATATATATATATATATATATATATATATATATATATATATAAAAAAAAATATATATATATATATATATATATATATATATATATATATATATATATATATATATATACTTAAATGTGGAAATAAAAAAGTATATACTTTCCTGTCGCATAATTGATGGATTTCAATCGTTTACAAAAGTTTCAAATTTATCCATGTTATTTTTTAATAAAATATTATTTTTCTAATATTTAAGTTAATTACTTTCTATCTCAATTTAACTAATCCATTTATTGAACAAGTAAAAATAATTAGTAAAATTGTCTCCAAAATTGGTATATTTATTTATTAATTATTATTATTATAAATACAACTTAGTTAATTTCTTTTAAAGTTATTTTTGAAGAATACACTTAATATTCTTAATTATGATAAAAGAGTTCTATAAATTTTTTACTTACTTTAATATTCTTACCATATTTAGAATTTCACTTTGATAGTATGCATTAAATTTTCGTTAAGATATAATTTAAATAATTCTGATATTATATAAAAAATTATTTTTAAATTTAATTTAATTTTATAAAATTTATTTATAAGATAAAAATTACATCTATTTATATATTTTTATTTTTAGTAGTTGAAATGATGTTATTACTTACATGATATATTATTAAGGTAACACAACTCAGTACACTTAAGAGAATAACATCAATGGTATCTGTGATAAAGTTCCTAAGTTTTTTTCCTTTTTACCCATAATAGACAGTATAAACTAATGGGAAAAAATAAATATCTAAAAATATACTAATTGATAAAAGAATAAATAATGTGATATAAAAATTTCCAAAAGGGATAAGAACAAAAAGAATGGATGATATATATAAAATATAATATAACGTTAAACTGCATGTTAGTTAGTTTCAAAACGGTATATTTAAATTTGAATGAAGTATAAAATAAAATGAAGAAGACTAGAATTGAGTAAAGTATTACTCTCATTCAAAGCGTTTTATTGAAGTTAAAATAAAGTATTTAAAGCATTATAATGAAAAATAATTAATTATATTTGAATAACTCTGACAACAAAACATTTTCTGCATTTGATTTTATAAATTGAAATGAAAATAGTTTTAATGCATTGAAGAATAAAATTAAATGATTTAATTTATGGAGTAATATAAATATTAGTGTGAGATGTATGATGTACTCCACACAGAGTATATGTTGTTGAGGGAGAGAGAAAGAGTGATGGGGACCCATCCACCGCCCATAAGCACGCAGTCTTTCTGCAAACAAATCTAGTTTGGATCTGTCTTTCTCAATCGAACCCTAACCAAACACTGTTTCTCCCAAAATAGGAGAACAACTTGTTTGTTCACCTCAAGGGGAAGGAACTCCATTGAAAGCCCCACCACCAATTGAAGGTTTCTAAAGGAGGCAGGTTGAGGTAGAAGTCAATTAAGGTCAATCTCAATCACAACTTGTTTCAACTTTGTTTCATCAAATCAACAAGATCTTCAAGAAAGCAGCAGCAAGAGAATCAGGAGAGAGCACTCACTGGTCTGTCATATATAACAGTTTGTTCTCATTAATTTCCTTCCATTTCTATCCACTACATATTTTGTTTCCTTCATCTACATATATATACATGTATTAGAATTGCCAAATTCATTTATACTTTCCAGCATATGCAAATGAAGTACTGACTAGAGTTAAGAGCTTCGCAATCCTTATCTGTATCGATAGACACTCAATTATACATTGAAGGATAGAATCAGAATGGATCCAATCACAGCACATGGTCATTCCCTTCCCCCTCCTTTTCACACCAGAGATCTCCATCTGCACCACCAGCCGCAACAGCACCAATTCCAAACCTTAAACCAAGGCACCGACGACGAGCACAGCGGAAGCAGCAGCGCGCAGAAGAGGGAGCGCGAAGAGAACAACGGCAACAACGATGAAGGTGCAGGTGAGGCTGAGATAACAAGGAGACCTCGCGGGAGACCAGCCGGCTCCAAAAACAAACCCAAGCCACCCATTATCATCACTCGCGACAGCGCAAACGCCATGAGAACCCACATGATGGAGGTGGCAGACGGGTGCGACATCGTGGAAAGCGTGTCTGAGTTCGCCAGGAAACGCCAAAGAGGGGTTTGCATCATGAGTGGCACTGGCACAGTCACCAACGTCACTCTCAGGCAACCGGCTTCTTCCGGTGCGGTTGTCACTCTCCATGGAAGGTTCGAGATTTTGTCCCTCAGTGGATCGTTCCTTCCGCCGCCTGCGCCACCTGCTGCTTCCGGTTTGACCATTTATTTGGCCGGTGGCCAGGGACAGGTGGTGGGAGGGAGTGTGGTTGGGACACTGGTTGCTTCGGGGCCTGTGGTGATCATGTCTGCTTCGTTCAGCAACGCTGCTTATGAGAGGCTTCCTTTGGAGGATGAAGACCCTTCGCTGCAAATGCAAGGAGGTTCAATTGGGTCACCCGGTGCAAGTGGTGTTGGTCAGTCACAGCTTCTAGGAGGAGGAGATGCAGCTGCTCCACTTTTCCATGGTTTGCCTCCTAACCTTCTCAATTCTGTTCAAATGCCATCTGAGCCATTCTGGGCATCCAATCGCCCTCCCTTCTAGAGTCTGTTTCGATAAAACAACTTAATTCAATAAATTCTTGCTCAATCAACAAGACTTTATTGCCAAATTTGACTTCAAAGCTTATTCGAATCAGCTCAACAGTAGAGGTGGTAAGAAAGTTACTTGTTATTTTCATAAGTTCAAAATAAATCTCTTCCAATTCTCTCATCATTGTCGCCATAACTTCTACATTGCTGTTCTATTCAATGTAACAGTTAGCTTTTGTGGTGGTGGGGAGATGGCAAGAAATTCATTTAGTTAGGGATGTTGAAAGTAGGAATCGAGGTTTCGTGCTTCGTTAATTTGTGTGTCATTTTGATTATTAGGGGATATATAATGTTTCCTTTTGCATGTTTTCGAGACTGTAATTAAACTGATGATGAATTTTAATATCCGTGGTGGGTTTAATTCTGTCAATGACAATGGGGTGCCTGTGTTTGTCTCGTGATTATATGTATTATCCATCAGTTTTTAGCTGCAAAACAGTAACCGTAACAGTAACGAATGTACGACCACAGTTTTTGGTTGTTTCAGTTTGACTGCCGGTTCATTAATCAAACATGTTAGTAGGCTTCTCGACAACAATCTAGTTATTACGTAAGATCGGAAATTTTGTAGGACATTAATATATTTTTTCTTTTTCCTTCTTTTACTACACTGTATGCGATTGGCAAGATTTTAAAAACCGATTTTCCGTGAAATCATAATTATAATCATATTTATCCGTAATTTTTACAGTATAAAAAACATAAGAAAAGCGTAATGAGTATTTAAAAAGCAAAACCTTGGTAATTATAGTAGAAGATGTGTATGTGAAGCAACTGGTACACACATGCAGTGTCTGATGAAAGCTCCTTTTCGAGGCAGTCATCCTCACTTTCATTAAAAGGCAACAATAACCAAGACACAACGTTCCCGAGTGTTTATTATCTAAACCCTCTGTCTCACTGTCTTCCATACTAAACCTACTGAATTTTGCGCCAAACCTGGTTTTATTCTAAGCACTGAACCTCCTTTTTCTTTAAAACACTAAAGTTACAGTAACATGACGCTTATCCAATTCTCCTCGCTGATCAGACTTTTTGGCTTCTTTAATGGTATTGTGTGTACTGCATGCGTCCTGCGATCTATTCTGTTGGTCAACTGATTCTAAATTTCCTCGAGCCAGACAACTGCTTTGTTCCCTCAAAGTAAGAATCTTATTTTGTTTTCTCTTAATATACTTCATGCTAGCTTCCTTACCAACCTATTTTTCTTCCTTGGAACCTTCAACATTTCTCCATCTTGCGGCTATATATTATCTTTACTTTCAGGTATCCGCCCATTATTTCACAGATTATTTTTAAGGCAAATGCATATAAAGTGTTTTTATTTAATCAAACAATTAAAAACATTTTTTATCAAGATGGGAAAAAACACGTTTTCTTATATATTTTTTAATGTCCTTCCATTTTTTTTAATATTTTCATGCACTGGTTTAGCGAGACCCTACTTTTAAAATCCAATTTTTTAATCTTTTTCCGGATAAGGTTTTAGTTGGATGAAAAACATACAAAAAAAAATATTATGGAAGTAAACAGATCATACACTGATCTGATAGGAAAATGTTATTACATTCCTAACCTTACTAATTGGTAGAACTTAGGATCAGCAGGGTCCATTTAACTATTCATTCTCAATGGAGGCTGCAGAACATTAACTGACTTTATTTGATCTTTTAATCTTCGCTACTTCAAAACTATATATATTAGTGAAAACGGTCAACAACAAAAAATCATTTTGTGAATAAAAGTTATAGTATCCCTTCACAAATTTAAGGGCTTTAGACTTTGTATGAAACTCGCTTTCTTCCTCTTTGCTATTTTATTTTTTGGTGTGTATACATCCGTTTTACTATTGGTCCAGAAGATAGTTGTATCACAGTCTTTAGATATCTGTATACCTATAACAAATCTCTTATGAAACCAGGTTCACATCCTTCATGACAAGAATGGATTTTCCTAGTCTTTAAAATAAAAATTACAAATTTATTCATGGTTAGTTAAAGTCAATTTACATTATAAAATATTTAATTATGATATTTGTTATTTAATAGCATTTGTTAATAATTAAACTATTGTTTAAATGTAACTATTTATCAATTTTGGAATTATTATTTATCTTAATATATTTGTCATTTTTTAGTGATAGATTAACAATTATTAAGAACTATTCTTCAATGTAATTAGTTTTCATATATTTATTTAGAGAGAAAGCTTAAAAGAGCATTAGTTCTATTTTTTATACTATTTTTTCCATTTTTAACCCTCTCTTCTACTTTCACTACAAGAAAATCATACCATAGAAACCAATTTTAGAAACAAAAAATAATTAGTTACTATAGTGACTAAATTAGAGATCATTTTAGAAACTAAAAAAACTTGGTTTTAAATTAGTTTGTATTATTGTTAAATGGTTTCTAAATTGGTATCTAATTAGCTACCAAGACTTTTGCTATCAAATTTAGAATCTAAATAATTGGTAGTTAAAACTTTGGTAGCTAATTAGATACCAATTTAGAAACTATTTAACAATAATACAAACTAATTTAGAAACCAATTTTTTTTTAGTCTCTACAATTGTTTTTAATTTAGTCACTATAATAACTAATTAATTTTTGTCTTTAAAATTAATTTCTATTTCATGATTTTATTGTAGTATTTTACTTTTTTTTCCCCTTCACGAGTTTAATTAAGATATTTTTTAACATATTAACAAAAATTAGATAAGAGTATAATTATTTGTAATTAAAAATTATATTAATTAATTTTTTATTATCAAAATAAACTCAACAACATGTCATTCATCTTGAAATATATCAGCATATATTTTATAAGTTTATGAGTCTTACAACTAGAGGGTGTTAATGATATTTATTTTATCAGCAATAAATATATAAATTAAATATATTTTATGATCAATGTTATTAGTATTTTTAATGATATTTAAATATTTTATGATATCATTTACATTCATACTAAATAATATGTAGTAAAATATTTAACACCTGTCTCATACTTCTTGTTGAGGTAACAAATGTTCAAATGTTCTATAAAAACAAATTTGTTCACACAAAATTCATTTTTAATCTTTTATACACTTATTAGATTTTTTTGTTTGTTTTGTTGTTATAGTATAATAGCATGGTATTTTAACGAGAAATAAGTTATGTACACTTTACTAACTAACTAAAAATGGAAAATAAAAAAAATCACCTAAACAGACTAAGAATATCATCCATCTTTGCCGGGCACCTAAACATAATTAACAATAGTCAGTCATAATTTACTTTTAAGTTAATAAAATTCATTTTTTTATCAATAAATAATGAAATTAATTAGAACGGATGTTGAAACCTTATACAAAACTAAAAAAAAAAACTATAAAAATTACTCAAACAGAAAATTTGGTCACGGTACAAAACATTGAATTCAGAAAATCTTTATTTTGCTAGCATACTATTTGTTTTCCTCTGATGTCAAGGGTTTTGCCTTCTGCACCTTGCAATCACTGGTCTCGTCTCTAAGAAAACATCTCAGAAAAAACCTCCCTAAACTGGAAGGCAAATTAACAAACCAATTCACATATAAAACTACCTTTATTTCTTTAAATATTTTATAAAAATCCAAGGGTTTATACACCATTCTGAATAAGTGAAATAAGTCGGTCTTTCCTTAACCGTAATCCATGACCAAATTTTTCTCAACACTACAATGAACACCTCTATAATTTCATTCTTAAATATGTATATATTTTCGTGTTTTCATATTTCATCTATAATTGCAACCAATACTCCTCCAAATTCTATTAATTACATTCTTCATATTTGTTGACCTAAACATCATGAATTGTACCTTTGCATCGTAATGATTGACTGAGGACATACCCAATACAAACACCAAATTCTCCAAGTTACTTTACAATCGAAAAAAATAAAGTTGACTAAATGTCTCCTCTTGCTCTCCACACATAATACATAAGTTGCTTTCTAGAATTTCATGTCTCAATAAATTGTCCTTAATAGCTATTATGTTTTGTCATACCCTTCACTTCGTAATATGTACAAATGACAATGTCTTTATCTTCCATAATCCATTTATGTCATGTGCTTCCTTCTTAAGAGAGTTTTATGTTGATTTCACTGTAGTTCACAACCTCCTCATCTCTGCAAATCCACTTGTCTTTTGATTCCTCTTCTTCCACCACTAGATTCTTGTTTTCCAACAACAACATCAATTGCTCAACCAACTTACCTCCTATTCAAAAAATTCATTCTCCATCCTAATTTCCATATCCCTTAATTGTTATTTCAACTTGTGATAAACACTACAAGAAAATCATTAACTAGAAACCAATTTTAGAGACAAAAGAATAACTAGGTGTTATAGTAACTAAATTATAAATCATTTTAGAAACTAAAAAAATTATTAGTTTCTAAATTAGTTTCTATTTTTTTATAAATAGTTTCTAAATTGGTATCTAATTAGCTACCAAGGTTTTTGCTACCAAATTTAGAATCTAAATAATTGGTAGTTAAAACTTTGATAACTAATTAAATATCAATTTAGAAACTATTTATCAATAATAGAAACTAATTTAGAAATTAATATTTTTTTAGTATTTAAAATGGTGTCTAATTTAGTTAGTATAACAACCAATTTTTTTTATCTCTAAAATTAGTTTCTATTTAATATTTTTTTATAGTGAAAGTACACTATTAGCGTCACTTAATTTCCACGTGCTTTATCTTCAAAATAATTCTCTCATTTATCTAAGTTTCACACTTTTTTTTAAATCCTTCCACAGAAGGATTTCTTTTATTTTTTTTATAAGAATTCACTTGAAGGTAGTGTTGAGAGAATGATTTAAAAAATAATATTAATTTAACATTTAGTAAAACAAAAAAGAGATATAAGAATTATACTTTTGAAGAGTCCAAAATGTTGTACCACACAATTGTAATGTAATTCATAGATTGATCGACTCAAGTCTTTAACGTGAAAAAAGAGCATACAAAATGACAAGTGAAAGTTAAAAGAAACAAAATATGAAAGTTAGATTGAATATTCTTTAAAGGCAAATGCTCCCTGCACCCAACACTTTTGAAGCTGCACCCAACATAATTTAAAAAATTTCAAAAATATCCTTTATTTTGGAAATGAAAATCCAGAATTAAAAATAATGCATTCCGGAAAAATAGATCTGAAAGAGATTTTTGTGTTCTGGATATAAAAATCCGGATAAAAAAATCCAGAATTGAAAATAATTCATTCCGTAAAAATTTATCCAAAAGAGATTATTGTGTTTCGGAAAAAGAATCCAGAGTGTAATTTTATATGTACCATTTTTTTAAGGATATTTTCGTAGTTTTCCCTATGATTGAGTTCAGTGATATGGTGCAGGAAGCAATTGCCTTCTTTAATTATAAATTTATATATGGCTGGTCACTTATTTATGGTAAAAATATATGAGTAATTCTGCTTACAATAATTTTTTAAAACATCATGTACAACTAAAATTTCATAATCGCGTTTTCATATTAGTTGTAATTCTATTTTCAAATTTTCTTTTTGATATCTTAAATATTATTATTTTGTTTAGATTCTTTAAGCCATTTATCATTAAATTTCAATATTATATTATTTTTATAAAAGTTATTATTATAAACCATTGCTAGAACAAAATAATGTAAACTGAGACTAACTTCGTTATACTGGTTCTCATAAATACAACAATATTTCTAGGCAGTGGTTGTAATCATATTTGTGGATATGATTCTGAAGGAAGATATAAAGAATATATTTTTTTAACAAAAAAAAAAAAAGTAATACGAATATAGAAAGGAAAAATGTGGAAAGAATAACACACAAGATGAAAATATATACTATTATTGTAGTCGTAAAAGGTATTGGTCTCATAGTTGTCGTAACCCAAAAAAATATAAATACATTTGGCTTATGAAGTATGATGATTTTGATTGTGATTCTATTTTTTTAGATTTTCTAGACCCTTTTACAAATACCACCAACAATTTTTATTAGGTAGCTTAAGCTAAAAATATAGCAAACTGGAACAAGCTTAGACTTCCTAAAAAATTCTACAACCCACACCCAGCACACAAACTTTTCCTGCAGAAAAAACCAGCAAGATTGATGTGATCCTATGGATGTTCTTTACCATGATTTTGTTAATTTTTATGTTGATCAGGTGAAAAAGTTGTCAACATATAAATGGATATATTCAGAAATTAAATGTGATGAGAATCTATGAAACTTTATCATACTATGCCTTTTTTTCCATGTTGATTAGAGAAATATTTTATATTAATATTGGTGGCTTATAGTATTCCTATATATGATTAATAAATATTTACACTAACGACAATAACAAACATATGTGTGTGGTTAGTGGAATAACTTTTTCAATTATTAAGAATAATAAAGCTTCTGTTTTTAATAATGTAAGCAGTCATTATTACTATTATGATAATGCAAATATAATTGAAGGCTCCATGTGAACCTAAGTTGCATGTTAAAAATATATTCTATTATCTGAAGTTTCTAAAATTTATTTAAGTTTCAATGATATTTAAACAAATAAATACATGCTGAAACAAACATTAGAAGAAATATGAAATATCTTTTTATCGCTACTTAGATAAAAAAAATTGTGTAGTAAAAAAACGTGTAATGTAAGTAAACACACATGTTATCGTAAGGAAAAAGTTTACGAATCAAAATAAGTTTATTTATTTTTACATTTTTAATTGGTTAAGTTAACCTAAGTTTTTTATGATGTAAAAAATAGTTGATAATTCAAAGTCTTGTTTATTTCAAATAATTGAATAATTTTTTTAATCTAGAGATTTATCATGTATAACTTGTTTTAAAGGAAATTAAATAATTAAACTATTGTTAATAAATATTGGAAAGAGATTACACTTCTACAGTAAATATATGATGATATTAGTGGATATAGTTAATGTGTGATCTAGTTTTACTTTTTTAATGATTTTTTTCTACCTTTTTATCACAAAAAATTAATAAAATTAGTTATAGGATTTGTGTGATCTTAACTCTAATATCAAAATTGTACTCAAAATCCTATAAAAAAACTTAAGATCATTACATCCAACAATGCTACCAAACAACACCTTGCTGATAAAAAAAAAACACCTAATAAGCTCAACAACAAAAAAAAAGAAGCTTCTATGAACAGCAGAATGTCTCCAACAAAGATAAACAAAGTCTCTTACATAGTACTCATTTTAAACAACTTCAGCACATAACCAGTGGTGCTCTTACATAGTATTCTTCTCTAGAAATTGTTTTGGTGACTGGAGTAAGGTGGTGGATTCTCCAAGCATACAACATTGCACTCCTCCCCTGCTACATACAACATTGCACTCCTCCCCTGCTACATGTATTTTGCTTGCTGGTGTGTATTGAAAATTCCAGCAAAAAATACTGAATAAAGATGCTTTAGTTACTACAAATGAAGATTAATTAATCCAAAGCAATTAAAATGATGAGGAACTTCTTTGAGTTTCTACTGCACTTAATTTATTCAACATTATTCTGTTCCGAACGCCTAATTTCAGGTTGGAATGCGGGGTTGGAGATTAGTGTTTCACGTGCAAGAATCCTTATGTCTTCTCTTGAACAATCTCTTGAGACTCGAACCAACTCTCCCATTGCACCTCCACTAATCATGTCTCTTGCATTTGCTTCTGTATCGTATCAAACAAAAGCTCTTTGTGACATGCCATGTTTAGTATCTAAATCGTAACTAGATATGATGCATTTAGTGCTCACCATGTTTTGCCAAGTGGCAGAGAGCAATCTCAATGTCATGCCTCACTAACGAGACTTCATTACTTGCGTTTTGCACTATCCATGGAAGCAAACCGTCCACAATAAGTGAAGATCTTCCAACCTTTGTCCCTGTATAGCGCACCAAAACTTTGACTCAAGCAATAACAATATCATCGATAAAGAACATGGATATATACTATGATAAGATACTGGAAGTAATGCATCTATCTATCTATCTATCTATACACACACTTATAAAAGTTATTACCTTGAATAGATGCTTTAGACTCGCATTTTGCAAAGTTGGCTATTGCGCGGGCAACCTGGGTATGTACATCGGGATGCTTGCATCTGGTCATTCCCAACAGTGCCTTCATACCACCTTCATCCCTTATCTTTATTTGTAGTTTATCTAAATAGAGGAACACCGAACTTGTAATGTTATACCAACAATATTCTACTTGATGCCTACACTATAATTGCATCCTTAAAGATAAATTTAATTTATCCCATATACAGCTCCAAGATCTATAATGAAACAACACTATCACATCTAGCAAGTGAGATTCTTACACCACTAGATAAAAGACTTTTAACAATAGATTAGAAGGACCGTTTACTGTTGTTGTTGATTTAGTTGTCGTTAAAAAGTCAAACAATGTTTATTCTGATTTTTTTGTGAACAGTATAATCTCAATCTGCAGTTCAGATAAACACGGCAACATAAAAAATGATGAGATAAGATCAATAGTACCATTGCCAAAAAGATTAGCTATTGCTCCAGCAACTATTCGAAGAGTCTGAGGATCTTCAGCATTGGCTGCTGTCATGGATAGTAAATTAATGCCTCCTTGAGCCGCAATGAGATCTTGATTGGTTTCTGTTCAGACACCAAATAAGGTTGCACATACCAGGAAGAAAAAGAAATGAATCAGTGGAAGTAAATACTTATTTAAGTTACTAGTTGCAAAGAAAAGGATGTGGAAGTTTACCATTCATTGCCAAATTTGCTATGGCGCTTGCTGCAATTCTATGTGTGGTTTCATCTTTTGAGTTCTTAAGCAGTGTAAGCAAGGACGTAAGTCCACCTGCTTCTACAATCTTCTTCTGGTTTCTTTCTGCAACATCAGGGTTGATAGATGTTATGGCTAATTTATTTATAATATCAGTTGCAACAAATAGACTTTCAAGTTATGTTTGTTGAAATATAAACTTTATTTTAGGCCTAAAAGGCCCAATTTCTGTAAATATGTGTAGCATGTTCTGCCAGGAGCATGGTTGAAAGCGAGAGATTACCAGAGGCATTTTGAGCAAAACCCGTGGGTGGTGCAGTTTAACTTTCTAACCGGTCTCCAACAAGAAGTGTATGGGGAAAACATCAGAAGAAACATGGAAGCCAAGGATATGAAAAATCCTATGGATGAAGAAATTAAAGTGATAAAAAGAAATAACACAGGGGAGCTAATTTCACTTCCAAAGGGTAATGTCAAGAAAGAAGTCAAAAGATATAAGACAAGGTTGTGTGAAAAGGCTTCTGTCAAAGAGTTGATATTAGGTATTTGCTCTCTTATATAAATTATTAGATTAACAGCTCGAAATAATTGGAAGATACATCAAATGAGTATAAAATTTGTCTCTCTTATTGCAGTTCCTGAGAAGTCTACATTAAACAACCTCAAAAATAAGAATTTGTAAGTACCTATATGAGAGAAACTTCATCAAATGTCCACACAAGCATGCACTTCACATCAAAGACCAAGTATGTTTCAGGAATTTAAGAGTTTGAGATATTTGACATTGGTCTCATGTCTTAATATCTCTAAATTGAAGTAAAGTAAGAAGACAAAGGCATATTCATCGCTCAAGAAGGCTATGCAAATGAGGTGATTAAGAAGTTCAAGATGGATGACTCTAATCTAGTTGACACACCAATGGATGTGGAATCAAAATATCAAAGCACGAGGAAGGAGAAAAAGTAGATCCAACACTTCTTAAGAGCTTAGTTGGAACCTTACACTATTTAACGTGTGATTTTCTCTATGTAGTTGTAGTTGTTAATCTACATGGAGAATCCAAAATCACTCATTGGAAGGCAACAAAGAGAACTATTTGGTAAGTAAAAGGTTTGGATTGTCCTGTTTTATCTCTGATGATTACAATATTCTTAATTATAGTGATAGTGATTAGGGTGGAGAGGTGGATGACAGTAAAAACACAACTCGTTTTGTGGAGAAGTGATCTGTTGTACAAATATTCTCTTTCTCCAAAATTCTAGTCTTTAACATTCTCAAATATTCCTTTTACTACTAAAACCTCATTCCAACAATATTATGCCAAACAAGAAAACAGAACTTCATCAAAATTGAAATTTACTCATATCCACAAATTCATTGACCCCAAATCATATATGCAGAAGGCAAACACGTCAATCCTAGATGTTAGACTGCTATTTTATACATACAATGAATTTAAACTTAAGTTGGCAGGACTGGAACCTTCACAAGCTAAATTAGCTATTATTTTCACGGCATGGATTTGTGCATCAGCATTTTCTGATTCAAGCAATGACAGAATCTTCTGCAATCCCCCTGCAATCGATTTTATCAGCTAAAAATATCTTCTAAATTTAAAGTAATTTACCAACATAAGTTTTCAAGATACAAGATATGCAATAAAAACTAAATAATAAATAATTATTGCCATGTTCACAGAGCTTGGCAACCGAGGCCTCCTCTCCATTTCCTGAAGCTTGCTGTGGATGTTTAACCAGGAAAGGGGGAGAATAATCTAAACCACCAGCAACTTTCTCAAATCCACCTCGACGACATTTTTGTTTTGTCTGCTAGATCAAATTGCAGTCACAAATGCTTTCAGTAGATAGACAAATTACTAGGTCAAGTAAATTTATGGCTTATTTTCTGTAAATGCACCAGAAACCCATGAAGAATTTGCAGAAACATGATGATGAGTACAAGTCGATACATGTCTTAAAAACGATGAAGAGACTAACAATGAGACAAGCAGTGAAGGTTTTGTGCAGTGTAAAGAAACTATTTAAACTTTCATGTCTTCAAAGAGGAGAAGAAAAAGTGCATGATGTTGCCATGGCTTGGATTACCATTAACATAAATATGATTGCAAAATATAATATTCGTAGACATTAAATAGTAATAATGATACATGAGTTTGTATCATCCCCTTTTAAGCTTTTACAATCAAGTACAAAAATCACCATTTAAAACCTAGTAGCTTTAAAAATCTTTAATCAACCCAATTCAGTCAAAACTAATAACATAAAAGTCTTATTTCCCTTTTATAAAAAACAAAATAAAGTCAATTAATTACGATATTCGTGCACTTCAATATGGCTTACTTTTCCAACTTCAGAACCTAATTGTAGCAGTTGACTTTGCAATCTGGCTATTTCTCCTTTGAGTTTCTCCTTCTGGTGTGCCTCATCTTCCAACATCTTACGAAGTTTTGAGATATCTGACTCTCTTGATGCCTATTTCAGGAGACATATGCATGTACGTGTAAAGCTAATGCAGAATTTAGACAAATGAGGAAGGCACATGGAAAGTGAAAAGTACAAACGTTGGGGGCACAAAAACATACCTCCAACATTTTCATTTCTTCCATTTGATTTTTCAGATGATTTAGCTCCCCTTCGGTAGCATTTCTTAAAAGAGTCTCTTTCTGAAGTATTTTTTTCAAAATGACTACTTCCTCAGCAGGCACAATGGCCATCTAAGATATCATAATTCACTTGTGAGCATGAAATGTTTTACTACTGACAATTGACTTACTATATTATCATATTGTAATCTAATTTGGCTTCTCAGGATTATATGTTAACTCCTCCAATGTACGAGCAAACATAGTCGAAATAACTTAGGAACTAATTGAGTCCTAAAATAGCAGGGAAAATTAACGGGACCAACAAGTCAGATGTGCTGTTCCTGAATTCCTCACAATGAATTGATGTTCTACTTTGTAGTGAGGGATGTTTTGTTGTTATATTAGCATAAAACAACATATTGTACAACAAAAAATACTACCTCTACAGTAGATGTCATACAAAAATCCTCGTACTTTTTCTTATTCTCCATCACCTTCTCTTCTAGCACCTTAATTGATTCCTTATTATAGTTTTTCTGATATTTCATTCTTTCCTTCTGAGAAAAGGAAACGCGCATCAGTACATATTTACCAAGAAATCATCAAATCAAATAATTCATGTTTGTTACTAATTCAACTTAATAACATTACTTAAAATCAGGATAAGCATCAAAATCCTTATGACAATTTTGCATGCGAGAAATTGACAATTTACTTTCAAACATAATAACTTAAATTACATGTGATACTATGGGTACAAATTACCAGAAACTATACGATTGCAACATACATTAGACAAACCAACCTCCAGTGAATCCGAATAGCCTTTCTGGGCCTCTGATATCCGATGCTGTCCTTCTGTGGTGAATCCTTCAATATCCTCCTGAAATTCCTTCTGCTGCCTTTCGTACTCCATTGTGAATTTGTCTAGTTCTATGTAAACTTTTGTAATCAATTTCTGCTTTAATTTTACCATGTTTTCCACCTTCATAAGCTAACAGTCACATATATGTTCAGCATTGTTAAAATTGGCCTACATATCTAGAAAAATGTACATTAATCACAGCAGCACAATTTGGTATGTACTATAGAATGGTGAAAGCTAGTTATGGAAACGGTCATGGGACCTTCCTCAGTTATACAAAAAGAAAGTAGGAAGTGCCACTCACTGGCGGTGTATGAATGTCTATAAATAGCCAATAAATTGAAACCCAGTGCAGAGAAAAACCATCACTTTCTTACTCCACGTTTCAAATAATTTCTTCAACTAATTTCTATATCCTCTGCCACATGTCCTGTGTTCTACCATCATATACCCTAAAATAAAAAATAAATGCATCCAAATATTTTAGTACTGGAAGTCTCTCCCCTCTGCCGTGGAGAAGCTCCAATAGTATATTATAGTAATGAGCAGTGATGTTCTAGTATACTACGTAGATTTTATTCATAAAAATTAAAGATGGTTTTACCCCTTTAACAAAACATGCCATTCATACTAACCACATTTATACAACTGAGAGATTAACTTAAGACACATTAACACAACTCTTTTATGCATGTGTGAAGTATATATAAACATTATCAGTGATCAGTATTACTAATTCCATGTTGTCCTAAGCTTCACCATGCTATTTGTTAAGTATTAATTATTTTCAAACAAGGAAACATGAAGGTTGTGACAGAAACAGGTTGGCGGTGTCTTTTATACCTTTGTCAGCATCTAACACATAAAATGCCATAATATACAATATCTAATGCTTCATGTTTAAAAAGTTAAATAATTCCTAAAAAAAGTTCCTATTTTAATGAAGAAATAATTGATTTTTTGTATGTTTCTCAGATATTAAAACACATTTATTTTTTTAATTGATATTTACAAGGTATTGGGAGGATTAGTAGGAAGATATAATATGAACTAAAAAAAATAAGGGGAAGAAAAGAAAATATAATTCTTATATTCAATGAATCTTACCTCCAAATGAATCACAAATAATTTCACTACAAGAAAATCATGAAATAGAAACCAATTTTAGAAACCAAAATTAATTAGTTGCTATAGTGACTAAATTAGAGACCATTTTATAGACTAAAAATTTTTTTGGTTTCTAAATTAGTTTCTATTATTGTTAAATAGTTTTTAAATTGGTATCTAATTAGCTATCGAGATTTTACTACCAATTATTTAGATTCTAAATTTGGTGGCAAAAATCTTGGTAGCTAATTAGATACCAATTTATAAATCATTTAACAATAATAGAAACTAATTAAGACACAAAAAGTTTGTTTAGTTCTAAAATGGTCTCTAATTTAGTCACTATAGCAACTAATTATTATTTTTTTTCTAAAATTGGTTTTTATTTCATAATTTTCTTGTAGTGTTTAGTGAGTTTTGAGTCACTACAAAATATATGTACACTATTGTCTGAAAGTGCATTAATCATGGAAATATTCAAGGCAATATAGTAATTCAAATTTAAAGAAAGCTTGTGTATTTAGGCTGAAAAAAGGAACAACAACAAATGAGAATCTCGTTAAGTGTGTGTTGAATGCATTGCTTTCTAGGTTAATATCATAAATATATCAATAAATACACTCATTCACAAGCTCTTATTTATATAACTATCACTCTCATAAACACAACACATCTTCATTTTCATTGTTTGGGTAATTCTGTTTGGAGCGATTAGTGAGTGAGTAGAGTGAGAAAGCAAGTGAGGTGTGCCATTTTGATGAGTTGTTACTGCATCATCGAAGTTAGGTTAGACATTTTCAAGATTTTTCACCGTGTCAACGGATTATGCCTGAAAAAACACGTAGGACCTAATTGATTATGACCTAAAAAATAGTTGATAATCGATTAAGCATTAAGCATAATCGATTAGCCTATATTTTTAGGAGGGTAATCGATGACGTGTTGTGTGTTAAAAAGGCCTTAATCGATTATGTTGTTCAAAATTTTACATAATGAATTATGTTGTTCAAAATTCTACATAATCTATTAGGCTCCTAAAAATAGTGGTAATCGGTTATTTTTTTATAAGGCAAAGCATAATCGATTATGTTCATTTTATTTTATTTTTTTACAGATTTTGCATTTATTGTTTTTTTATGATTTTTTCTTTGGTTTTTCAGGTGTTTTGTTGGTGGAAATTCTTTAGGCACAAATACAAGTTGATCTTCCTCCCTTCTTGTTTGTTGTTGTTCTTCTCTTCTCTAGGTATGTAATTTAATTTTTGAATTTATGTTTTGTTTGTGTTTTTTTTTTAATTTTATATTTTGTTTGTATTTATTTTTTTATGTGTTTTTTTTATTATATATTTAATTTGTTAAATTTATTTTATATCTTACAAATTCAAATAAAAAATGATAAATCAAATATAAATTATATTTTTTATGTTATTAATTCATATATCATAATATTGTTAAATTTTAAACATACACAAAATTTTCTTACCCAAATTTATGTCATTTACATTTTAAAATATATTAACTTCTTAATAATAATAAAAATTGTCATTAATATTAATATTCTTATATAAATAAAATATACATACTTAATATATATATATATATAACATAATATAATAAAAATTAAATAATTATAAACAATATTAAAATTAATTAAATACATTAATTTAACTGATAAAATTAATTTAAATTAATATAATAAATAATAATATAATTATATTTAAATTTATTTATTTATTTATTTATTTTAATTTTATATTATTTTATTTTTATTTATAATTATGATTTTATATTATTTTAATTAATTAAAATGTGTATAAAATTAGTTAATATTTTATTTTTCTATTTTTTTATATATGTTACAATTTATACTTTTAAAAATAATTTGAAATATTTTTACAACTGTCACTCACTTAGAAACTTTGAGAGGGATTGACCTCTTAGCAGCATACTAACGGTTTCTCCAACATCACCCTTTTACACACCATTACCTAGTTAAACCTAGTTAAGACAACATTAAAACAAGACATATAACAAGACCATTTACGACAAGAATCTTAAACTATTATAGACCCCCACTCCCCATTCAAACCCACCAAGGATACAAAATTCTTCTCAAAAAACAGCACTAGGAGAAAATAAAAGAGAAGCTATAAGAAAAAAAAAACTCAAAACATACAAGATTGCCTCCTGCACCCTATATGGATAAAAACATATGGATAGCTTGCCTTGGATAGCTCAAACCAGAACAAAAAATACTGGACCTTGGATATCATTCATAAGATACTGGAAAAAAAAGGTGCATGAATCATACAAAAAACAATCCAATTGATCAACCACCAAAGCATTCCCCAACATCACGTTATGCAGCCATGCTGCAGGACAAAATTGATTCGTCTGCAGCAGACCTTCCCATTGTGTTGAATTCTCTCATTCCCTGCCAAGCCAATTGCTTGTCCATAGTCCGTAGGAGCAACCAAACATAAGTACCTCAATTTCATATTCCACTTTCCCGCAAAACTTCCTATAGCTTATGGAGCTTGCCTCTACCCCCCCATTTTTAAAGACTGTATATATTAGTGAATGTGCAATACCATTTAGAAATAGCTTTAATTAACCATTACAGATATAATATCTGCTTTTTATAATAGTTTTTCATGAGTTTGAGTATCCTAGTACTCTTTTATTTATATAGTCTTTTTTTAAAGATTAAAAAAAGTTTGGTTTATTACGTCTCAATATCTCATCACTGCACATGTAATCTGAAAAGAAGTCCCTCATTAAATTTAGGGTTTAGTTTAGTGCTTGTTTTTCTTGTTATAAAAGAAGAAGAATATCTTTTTAATAAGATACACACAAAAATCACCTTTTTTTAGTTTTTTCTTAAAGTTCTCTTATTAATTTTTTTTCTAATTCCAAAAAATAGTATCACTGCTTTAAAATTGAAAAGATTCATTTTTATTTTTCATTTTAATTATGAGTTGTTATATTTTTATTCTAGTAACCCGCTATTCAATTTAAAACTGAAATGGGTGAAATAACGTAACCCTTTATTTAAGGGTTTAGTGGCCTTAGGATTAGGTCGTGTTAAGTAACTGCCTAAGGTAGAAAAAAATGCTCCACTCTTATCGCAATTTAAAGTAGTTGATATGGATCACTTCTAAATAAACTAATACGAGTTAAGGGGTTCCTGTGTCTTACGAACTAGCATATTAAGGGAACATGACAGGAAATTCTTAGAACAATAGCCAATTTTAAAGAAAACAGTACCACGTGAAAAGGTTAAAAAGTGCCATGTTATAAACATTGAAAGGTAGTTTGATACTTCAAGAAACTTTAAGAAAACCCAATGAGATTAAAGAAGGAAGAAGAATTCTAAACAGAATGGATACAAGAAAAATTAGACGTCGTTTTCTTTTGTTTATTTTACTTCTCTTGATTGAAAACAAGGTCCTTGGGTTTATTTTCTTTCTTTTATTCTTAGCATTCAATCTCGACAAATATGAGTATATTATTATTCCTTTTTGGCCTAGGGAAGATGAGTAACCTAGATGTTTTTCAGATACGCTTTAGATGTTTTTCTCATCAGAATCTTGATAATGCACGTAAAAGTAACAAATTACTGATGTAAAAGTAAAGTTTTAATACGAAGACATCTAACGAACTGCATATAAATCTTGTACTAAATATTACAATTGAAACATAGATTTGAAGCTAACACTATTTAAACAAAAGGAATTAAACAAAAAGAAGACTATGAGTACAATCAAAACTGCTTTTAAAGGACTGTTCAATATAACATAGAGCATGAAGGATAGATGAGCAACCCAAGAAGAAGCTAAAACCTTTGAATCTTGTCAGCCTTTATAACAGGATTTTGCTTGGCAATCTCTTCACGCCCAGCACTCTTGAAGTCATAGGTGCACTGGTGCTTCTCCGGGTAACGGTGCACCCCGCAGAAGGTGATCCCACACTTGCACAAGAAACCCGTTAAACCCACTTTTCTGTTGCAACCCCCGCATCGATTGGTCGGTTTGGAAGGCCCGGCCGCGCACGGCGAAGGCACCGCCAAAGATGATGGTTCTGCCGCGTCAAGAAGCGGTGGCGGCGCGGCGGAAGGACAGAAGAGAGAGTTTATTGCAGAAAGCTGGTTCTGGTGTTGCTTGTAGCATTTGGAACAGAGGTTTTCGTTATCGGGATTGCCGAAGAAACCGCAGTTGTTGGCGCAGGGCTTGGGCTCCGAAGGAGGGTAGCTGGTGCCGTTGTTCTGTTGTGAACCCATGTTTTTGAATCGATCGAACTATGTTTTGTTTCTCTAACGGGACTATATGCTGTGAGATTGTTGTGAGATTGTTTGTGTTGAATTGTGGCATTTATAAAGACCGCAATTACGTGTTAGTGTAATGCTGGTTTGATAAGATTTGCAATCTTGATTCAAAAAGATCACGAGAATATGTGTATCTACTAGGCAAATGCACGCAAATATGGTTATTTTATTTTAATTAATTAATCAATAACTATTCCGTATTTATTAATATATGAAAATATACGATACTATTTTTATCTTAATCATAACAAATATAGGTATACTTTTAAATATACTATTTTTAATTTACCTTATTCTGGTAGGATTCATGTTATCCCACGCGTAATTCTTGAAAAAACCTAGCTATTTTCTTTATATTTTTTCCTTGATTTTATATTTTTATAACTGTTATCTTGGGAATATTTTTCAAATATCTCTATTCTTTTTATTATTATATATACTTTTAATTCGTTATGAAACTTATTAACAGAAATATTATAAAAGTAAAAATATGTTTATAAGATAATTATTATATTATTTTATAAAATTATTTGGTGTAGAATATGATTTCTTTTTATCTATGGTATCTTGTGTTAAAGAATAGTGTTTCTTATCTAGAGGAGACTAGGTTTGAAAAACATTGAAATAGATTTTTCTTCTATTTTCATACTATCTATTACCATTATTATTAACTATCTCAATTTTTTTTTATTATTGTCATCATCATCATTTTTATTATTATTATTATTATTATTATTATTATTATTATTATTATTATTATTATTATTATTATTATTATTATTGTTGTTGTTGTTGGTGTTGGTGTTACTATCATTAACTCTCTTATTTTCATTATTTCGTATATTATCATCTTTATCGTAATATAATCACATTAGAATTATTATAACAATTATTTTATATGGAGTGAAAACTTTTGTTACCATTTTTCTACTATTATAAATATTATCATTCTTTTATTATTATTATCATAATTATTTTCAATATTATCATTTATCATTTATCATTATCATAATATGATTTTTTGTTATGATATCATTTTATTTTTACTACTGTTCTTTAAATTATAATAATTATAATTTTTTATTGATGTTGTTATTCTCACCATGATTATCATTATTATTATTATCTTTATCTTTATTATCTTTATCTTTATTTTCTTGTCAATGTTAATACAACGTTCTTATTAGCACTACTCTTCTCATTATTATTCAATCAATATCATAATGCATACTAAATTTTATATATAATCAATATTTATCTAAATTTTATCTTTCTTGCAGTATGTCTTACACTATCAAATTTTGACCATTAAACGAGTCTTAAATTTATTTACTCAAATATTAATAATACATAAATTATATTTACTAATTGAAATTTTTTTATCTCTTAAATATTGTTGTGTTATTATTAAATATAATTATCAATTAAATTTAAAATATGTTTAAGATATAAATGGTTAATAATATTATCAATTAAAACTAAATAACTTAAATAATTTTATTTATTTTGATTAGTTATTTTATGTAGAGAAGTATTAGCGAGATCAAAGATAAACATTCTTTTCATATTCGTGTTCAAGATTTGTGTGTGAAAGAAAGAGAGGGAGAAAGGAGTTAATTATTACGGTCCAATTAAGGTAGGTTTGAAAATAATTAATAATTTTCTGAAAGTAAGTGCACCAAAATAAATTTAAAAGAAGAAACAACTTGAAATATTTTAAATTTTCCATTATCCAATATTGGCATTCTTTGTATATTTGACAAGGTATTAAGGCTGATTATTTTAAATTTATTTGAGTTCATTATTAATATTATTGTACTGCAGAAGCTTTTCACATTATTAATTAATAAAAAAGTTACCTTTGAAGTACTTTCTTAAAATGTATTAAAATTAATAACTTTATTATATGTGTCAATTTATAAATGGATACTGCCATAAAAATATTCTATTATATTTTATTCATCAAAATTGTGTTTTTCACTATGCATTCCAATTAAATATATTATTATTATAGATTTAATTTAATTTAGTCGTTTATAAAAAAAAGTCAATTCGGCTAATAAAGTTATTAATAATATATGACATAAAAAGGAAATACGTAATTCAAGATGCCTTTACTTGTATTAAGTAGTAACATTATTAATTATTAGAATTATAAATTATATTAAAAGATAAATATTTTTAATTTATCAATTATTATTCTATAGTTATTGTTTATGTGTTTTTTTGGTTGATTATAATAAATTCAAAAGACAATATAATTAAATAACAAAAGATACTATCTTTAGGATTTTCTTTTAAAATAAGATATTTTGTATATATGTGTGTGTTCTACTATATATTGTAACAGAATAATTTTTATATGAGCCATACTAATTAATTTTCCATTTAAGTGCTACTAATTTTAATTTTTTGAATTTATAAAATTATATAATTATTGTATCTAAGATTTTTTGATTCAGTATATTTTGATCAAATCTCGATTAAATCTTATGTGAAATTTATTTTATACAATAATAAGTTAGTTATTTAATTTTGCGGAGTAATCAATATATATTTAAACATAATACTAACAAGAAAATCATAAAATAAAAACCAAATTTTATACACTAAAAATAATTAGTTCTTATAGTGACTAAATTATAAACCATTTTAGAGACTAAAAAATTTTTGGTTTCTAAATTAATTTCTATTATTTTTAAATGTTTTCTAAATTGATATATAATTAGCAACCAAGGTTTTTGCTACCAAATTTATAAACTAAATAATTGGTAGCAAATTAGATACAAATTTAGAAATTATTATTTTTATCAACAATAAAAATAAATAAATGGGAACTACTTTAAGGGTGATTCAACCCTTATGCAAAATACACAAACACCAACTTCTAAACAATTACCTCCAAACTACCTAACAAAACACCTTCCTATATTAAAAACATCCTGAAAAAATAGACTAATTTAGAAATCATTTAGCAATAATATAAATTAATTTAAAAATCATTTTTTTTAGTTTTTAAAATGTCTCTAATTTAGTTACTATAACAACTAATTATTTTTTATCTCTAAAATTGATTTTTATTTCATGTTTTTTCTACTGCATTTTATATAAATATAACAATAATTTTATAATTTAAGTAAAATGAAATACTTTTTATATTTGCTAGCGAATAAAATTACTTCTTTATTAACAATAATATTAGCGTTCTTTATAAGTATAATAACAGTTTTATCATTTTATAGTTATATTATATGAAATATTTTTTATATTTATGAGTGACTAAAATTAAGTAATTTTATTAACTATTATAATTTGATATTTTGTTTGAATTTTCAAATTTATTATTTGAAATTAATTTATAGAATATTCAAATAAAAAAATTAATATTTATATTTTTTATATTTATTTTTATTTCATATTAAGTATATTTTTTATTTTTTATTATAACATGAAATTGAGTTTTTGTCTAGTAAGGTTTAAAGTTTAGTCAGAAACCAAAATTAATTTTGTGTAAGAATATATGAAAAAAACATAGTGAAGTCTTTATAATATAAATAAATAAATATAAAATTGATAGTTTTAAAAAATATGCATTCGTATGTGTTTAAGATAATTTGACACGGTCAAACCTTTTTCATTTTCGTCTATCAGAACTATTTCCTTTTTATGAATTTGATTTTCTTTTGATTATAATTTTTTCACTTATTATGGTTGTTTTTTTCATTATATTTTTAAATTAACTCTTCAATTTCTTTATTTTAAAATTGACCCTCGTGCTTTCTGTTATGGTTTAATATGTGGTTATCCTATTTTATTTTCTATAATTTTGTTTTTTAGTTGATAGTTCTCATTGTCCTTTTTGTTTTTATGATATTTTTGAAAAAATAGATAGTTTCAAAAGTATTTGATAAAGAGCTAAATGATTAATTTTTATTGGTTGTGCGTTTCTATATTGTATTATCTATAGTTGGTTCACACATATTCTTGATTATTTTACTTTTAGGTTAATGTTCTAAAATAATATAACAAAAAAAGTTGTATATAATTTATTGTTAAGGGTTTTGACATCACTTATGCCATTCCTATTAATATATACTGTTCTTTATTATTATAAATATCTTTACTATAATATTATTTTTAAATTATTTTATAGTAGCTCGTCCCGCATAACTTATAGTATGAGTCAAGTGCAGAGCGAGGCGAGTTGACGCGCATATCTTAAAAAAAAATCTTTTTGTATTTTTATAAAAAAAAAAATCAGTTTCATGGTTTTAAAAATTCTCTAGAATATAAATTTGTATTATGGATTGTTCAATCTGAAATATTGTACCATCCGAAACACAAATTTAAATTTCTAAATTCTATAATCCGTGAAGTCTCTAAATTTCACATTCCATAATTAAAGAAAAAACATTTAATGAAAAATGTCAAAAGATAGTTTTAGTATTGAAGTATGACTGTTAGGACAAATGTTCCTTTGATGCTTCGTAATCGATTGAATACTTATCTTAATTACTATGAAAATATCAGGTTTAGGATTACTCATATTTTTCGTGAAGGGAATGTGTGTGCTGATAAGTTGGTTAATTTATGATTTATTCATAAAGAATTATTTCATTAGTATAATAGGTTTCCATCTAATCTGTTCTTAAAATTTTGTATTAATAGGTATAGTCTACTTATGTATCGTTTTTGTTAACATATGGATTTTGGTCTAATCCCCTCATATTTTTGTATTTTCTTTCTTTTTATTTTTTAATAATACTTTTTTCATGTGATTGCAAATGATTGTTATTACTTGAGGTGTCAGCCTAGTTGAGATGTAAAGTAACATAGTGATACCTAACATGAAAGCTTTTTATAAAAAAAAAATAAAAATATGAGATGCAAAAACAAAGACATGAAGGTATAGGAAGAAACTCTTCTCAATACCTAATTCATAACACCTCTATGAAAATCGATAGTGATTTTTTAATATTTAAGAATGTTTTTTTGTCTTTCTAAAATGCATACATTGTCAAACCTTAATTTTTTTATAATAAAATTTAAATATAGTATTATATTATAGTAAAAAATAATATACCTTTAAAAAATTATGTATTTAATGAATTTATTTATTAGTACAATTTAAATTCAAATTTCACTGAAAATAAAAAAATTATAATAATTTTTTTATACGTATTTTATTACACATATGTTATGAGAATAATAATGTAAATTATTTACCAAATTTATATAAAAAAACAAAATTTATTCTAAATTTATATTTAAAAAATTATTTTTCCTTCAATAAAATCAACAGATACTTCTTACACAATACGGATCAATCCAAACTATATTTTACAGACCAAATATGATATGGACTAGTTTGCATTCTCATCCATAAAGCAAATACATCAAGCTTAATTATATTATAAAATCGAAAACAAATATCACTTTCATTAGACAAAATTTCATCAAGCGAATTGATATACTATTAATTACTATGATGTAGAAAGTAACATTTTATTATTTGTAATAATGTTTTTTTTTTAAAATACAATAATAAAAAAACAACAAGCAGAGTCCTATAACTACCCCTTGTGTAAAAGATACCCATATAATTCGCTGTTTAATTGGTTATAAATGATTCCATACCCTTTATTTCGCGTCTTGGTGAACGATGTGTGAGTTCTCAAGTTTTAATGGAGCAAATTGTTTTTCAAATTTTAGAAATGGAGGAAAAATAATTTAATCGATTAAAAACATCAAAGTCAGGTTAGTCTTTGCAATTATAAGTTAATTTACCATTTTTCCCCTATTAACTAAAAGATGAAACTCCAAATATTTAACATCTTATTTGTCCTCCCACTCTAACCTATCTAGAATAATCTGCAGAAAGAAATGAAGGAGAAGAAAATAAGAGACGAATGATGTCTAATACATTTTTAATATGTTATGTGTTTCTGACGCAATATTTATATTATATGATGTTATGTATAACGCTCGAGGCATATTTTATATAGAGGGAAAAAGAAAAGGAAACATAAAATGGGCTCCGTACCACAGTCCAGAGAAGGCCCATAAGGAAAAGACAATTTCAAGACTTTTCTCATACTAAGTGGACTGCTTCTTCCTGCACCTCCTTCACTTCTTCTCATCTTCATAAACTTTAAAAATCCCAAAATTACTCTTCACTAGAAAGATAATGAGAGAAGCTTTGTTTTACATTTTGTTGTTAAGTGAAAAAAAAGGTGCATGGTGCTTGATGTTGCTTTGGTGGTGACAGTGCTCCTTGTGGTGGGGTGTTGTGGTGGTAGTGGTGGTGGTAACGGTAGAGGTGGTGTCAGTAGTATTGCTGTGGTGGTGTTGTTGACAGTCGACTCGCCATTCTTAAGTAAGTTCTTTAATCCGATGCCTTAAATACTAAATTTCAGATTGGTTAATCTATTGGATCAACAGATCACACAATCCATAACGATTAATGTGAGACAATCATGTTTTGGATTACATAATATGGAACTCAGTTCTGAATTTGGAATAGTATTCCAAATTACTCAATCCGTAATAGAACATTATGTTATGCATAAGGTAATCTAAAATGTTTTTTTGTCCGGAACTAAATTTCATATTATGTAATCCAAAAGATAAGCACAAAATTAAAGTGTTCTGAATGAGTTAACTTATACATATACCAAATCCAAAATGAACCAAACTCACTTTTAAATTGTGTAATCCAATACTAAATGAATTATGAATTACGTAATTTATATATAAATGTGATTATATATGGTTGATGTATCATCTCAACATATAATTTCAAAGAAAAATTATAAAAAATTATGTACAATTTGATATTTATTGAATATTTTTATCTTATTCCGGTTAAGTCCCTCTAAACAAGCATTAGTATACATTAAGAAATTTAACTCCGTAACATTTAATCTTTTAGTTTCAATATCATGCAATAATTAGTTTGTCAAACATTGATTAATTTTGCATCCAATACTAAGAAGTATACGTTAGCTGATAAGGTTGTGTATAAAATGGATAGGCCTTTGCGTTGCGTTGCGGAAGCGGCAGTGTAAGATGTGACGTAGAGTAATGGTATTTGTCCCTTATTGTTATTGGAAACAACAAAACAAAACAAGCTTCACCAAAGGGGAATTTCATTCCTTCAAGCCTTCAACCAACTGATACTGTTCAGATTCAGCACTTCTAAGGTCCCAACCCTATCTTAGACAATACTTTGCTTAATCAATAATTTGTTTCAGACAAGGTACCAAGTTTAATACATTATATCTACTTTCTTAAAAATCATATAATGTAATATCAACTTATAGTTTATGTTCATTAATTGAAGGTTACAATCTGTCACAATAGTGTTTGGTCATTGTTAAGCTCTCAATTATTAACACTTACCTAACTCAAATTATTCTCTCTTGTCTAAGACACTTTTTTTTTTCTCTTTTAAAAGAAGACACTTTTTTTTTTATGGAAATAAGGGTTTAATTAATTTTAATTATATCACTGTAATCAACCACCATTGTTTGATACTAGTTCTCTTAATCAACTAATCATATAAATTTGAATATAGAGTATACAACGGTATGTTGACTTTCATTTTATTTATTTTTCTTTTAAAGCATCTAATATTTATATAACCTTTGTGTCTTGTCCATTCGTTCCAACTAATTAATAAGTGTTTTATTTTAAACTTACTGATGTTACTTGTTATAGGTAGAGCCTTAACAATTGTGTTGCTTTTATTGTAAGTGATTCTTTCTTACCTAGTACCAAGCATTCTCGTACCCTTGAGTGTAAAGTCAAAAAATGACTAGTTACTCTTACATTTGAAGGTCTAGTTTTTTTTTTATCACCAAGTGTTAGTGAGATTCATTAGTAGTTTCTTAATAATTTTCAGAAGCTAAATGAAGCATTTTCAACGACCCATTTACAAATAGGTTAACTTGTATCCCAATTCTAGTGAAAAGCTTCAACTTTTATCAAGATTTTGTTACAAAAGAAAACAAGAAAAATCCAACTTGTAGTTTAAAATTGATTTTTGTATTATTTACTTCAAGATTAACACATATCCATCATTTAGAATGAAATTTATGATCAATTATTAAAAATATTAATTGAATCCTAGCAATAGAATAATTTATTAATGTAATTATAATTTATTTAATACCTTATAATGTATCTCGCCACTCATACAATCTTTATATACAAAATTGATTTGCCTTTGAAAGTTTTTAAAACGTGCGAAGAAATTTTTAACCATTGAAAATAGAATAATTGTCATTACCCTATTTTTCTATTACGGATTGTTTCCTTCTTATTTACGATTTTAATACTATACATATATGATTAAATTCAGCTAAATATATAATAATTTTTTTAGAGTTGTCACCTCCACCACAAAGAAACTCTCCATGACAATTGGTTAGATTAATTGAAAGATTGTTTTTTGTTTGAGTAACTATTTGTTTAATCTCTTAATAAGACAAATATTTAATATATTTTACCAATATCACTAAATTACAATAAAAAAAAGGAGAAACTTTTTTTATTAAAAGTTGATGAACCAATTATTATTCTTATTATTACACTTAGAATATGTTTGACCCAATTTTTAAGTCTATGTTTTGAAAAAAAAATCAAGAAAAAGTGCAAACCAATCACTTTTTTTTTCTTAAAAACTCTTAAAAATAGAAGGTACTAATTTTTAATAGAACAAAATTTCAAAGTATATGTTTTATTCATAATAGGTAGGCAGACCATTGGCTCATTTTGGAATTTCATTCAACAAGTAACAAATTCGATGTATCTTGTGCCCAAAAAAGAAGAATATACACAAATTCAACAATTTTATTTGCTAACAAGAGGATTCTGTGATGGAAAATCAGCAATTTAATAGTTTGTTTGACATTCGATTGCTTAGATTTTGTATATGTAGTCAAATTAATATCGTTCTCTATAGCAAAGTCTCTTCAATGTGATTAGTTAAGAACCTAAATAATTCTTTGGATTATAAATATAATGATTGGATGAATGAATAGTTGAAAGGAAAAGCTAATATATACTGTGCTTGATTCCTACCGCCCAAGAAGCTGCGAGGTAGTTGCTGGTGCCAGCCACGCTTCCGGTCGGTGCTACCATACGACCACGTGTCAAATTTCCATTGGTTACACGTCCAAACAATGCCGAGATGTCGGTTCCTAATGACACTGTATCTTTCTCTCTCCTCGCACAAACAAAAAATCGCACTATGCTGAAGAAGCTACGTTACATTCCTTATCTTCAGAAAATAAAAAACAAGAACAAAAAAACAACGAAGAACATAACTCAACCCAGAGATACTTAAGCGTGACTTATTAGCAGAGCAGCTTTATTTTAATTTAATAATTAAAAAAGGAAAAATAAATTATAAATTAATTGTAATTATAATAAGGGCCAATGAATGAGGTCCACGTAGCAGTAGCGGCGAAGGCAGGACCAACCAAACCAAACGCCACGCCTCCTCTTTTGAAAGTAATCCATGCCGTTGCAAGTTGCAACACCCGTCACTCCAAATCCGCGTGGCTTTCAAGGGAGAAACGGCTCCGTTTCGAGCAAGTGATTTATGTTGCTGTGTATTATCAGCTTTTAGATCACCTGGGAAGAAAACCAAAACCGAAAAAGGGTGCTGCTGCCTGCTTCCTGCTGCCAATTTCACGTTATCATTCTCCAAATTAAACCCCCATTCCCTCAATCGACGAGTTTCTCGTGATCCTCCTCTCGCCATCATCGTCTTCCTTGTGCCCTAATCGATTCCCTCGTTGTGGGTTCTGATCGTATTGGGCTCTACAACGCTGTCATCGACCGTGATCAATCATTCATAAACCAAAAGCAAGAAATCCTTTTTTTTTTGCCCAATAAATTAGTATTTTTTTTTTTTGCATTTTCCGATGACGTATTACGATAATGACGGTGGTGGGAGAGGGGAGGTGGTGCCGGACGTTGCCATCACAATCCAACCCGATGATGGTAATGGGTACTATGTGAAATTGAGGCCCTGTCCCGATGACGGTTCTCCGCTGGGTGCGGCGGTGGAGCCTTCTGTGAAGACGATAAGAGCCACCGTGTGGTATTGGTTGAAATTGGTGGTGTTGTTTTTATGCCTGGGGTTTTTGGCTGTCGTTGTGCTTGTCTGGATTGGACCTTTTTGCATGGACAAGGTTTGTTCTTTCTTCCCCCACTCGCTGTTATGGATTTGAGGATTGTTTTTCCCTTGTAAAGTTTTGATTTTGATGATGATATAGCTGGATTGCACTCTTTATGCTGCATAGTGTAGAATAATTGTGTTTTGCATTCTTTTTGTTGTCTCTAACATGAAACATAGATTAAAATGTTTGACTTATAATGGATGATTTAATTTTTTATTTTTGGCAGGGGGTTATTCCGATATTAAATTGGGAGACAGAGACTTTCAGCACTCCAATATTAACTGTTTTGGTGTTTGCCTCCGTAGCAGTATTCCCAACCCTGCTCTTGCCATCTACACCTTCTATGTGGGTGGCTGGAATGACATTTGGTTATGGCTTTGGGTTCTTGCTAATTATATCTGCAGCAGCTATTGGTGTATCACTCCCTTTTATCATTGGCAAAACCTTCCACCATAAAATTGAAGTACATGCTTTGTCTTGAATCAGAGTTGGTTTGTGTGCAGGTTTTTGCCTCACCTTTATGATATGGATTCAGTGTTTTGTGTATGCAGGGGTGGTTGGAGAAGTATCCAAACAAGGCTTCTATTCTAAGGTCTGCTGGTGGAGGGAACTGGTTTCATCAGTTCCGAGCTGTTGCCTTAATCAGAATTTCCCCATTCCCTTACTTAATCTTCAACTATTGTGCTGTGGCAACAAATGTTAAGTATGGGCCTTATATTGTTGGATCCTTGGTAGGAATGGTGCCAGAAATATTTGTTGCAATCTACACGTAGGGTTTCTCTCTGTCTCCCTCATTCACTTTTTTAAGTTATAGTAAGAAAGTTTATGTGTTTTTTTGCTTGGTTATATGCATGCTTAGGTTAATTATTTCCTGACCACTTTTTGCTCACTTTTGAATAACTCTGACTCTTGCTTGATTATGTTTAGAACAATATGGTTGTTTGTTTGTGCAAAACACATAGTTCATCTGTTAAAAATTGCCTCGCTCTGATATGGTTTGAATTTTCAATAACTGATACAATTTAGAGTCCTGCCAAACCTTCATCTTGCATTACCTTGTTTTCTATTTCCCCTTGTTGCAATATGTTTCTTTCATGATTATTCATTCATTATGGAATAGTTCTAAAACTTATTTGGTGAACCGATGAATCTTCAATATATTGATGAGAGTGAGATAAACCTTCCGATTTTCCTTTTTTTGTGAGATGGATAATTGTTTTTGCTTGTGCTTTTTAAATTTCTGGTTGTATTTTGCGGTAAAGCTTCTCTATGCATTCTTCCAACCAAACTTGGGGATTCTTTTATGGTCATCAAAGTTTGACACTAGTGCATTTTTTAATAAATGAGCATCTTCATATTGTGTCCTCACATTTTGATATTCCTTGAATTTGACCAAGTAGTTAGTGTTTCGTTAACTTGATTCCCTTGTTAGATCTTAATTAGGAATGCTATTAATCACACCAGCTTTATATCACCGACCATTCTATGCTTTATGTAGAAGATATTGATCTGTTTCCATGCATGACCTATGAGTGTGGCTTCTTAAATACATCAATATACTGGGCTTGTGTCTGCTAAATGATCATGGTCACGTATATATGGAACTAATTTACACAAAAAGGCCTGATTGCATCGTGCATACCTAGGGAAGCTCCAACTACCAACCGGTTCCACCAATCAAAACTCAAGGCTGTTAATTATATTTGGCTGTTCTACCTTTTCTAATACCATTGCTGTTTTGTCACCTATACTATCATAGTTTCTGTGTCGCACTTGATAAAAAAAGGGCAACCATAACTGCCATACAATCAATTCAGCATGCAGAGTTGTTATTGAATGTCAATGGGATTATTTTATGTCACCAACTCATCATATTGTTGTATGGTAAGGAAAACAAATGTTAGTGCAACATAGATTGTTTGATTCTCAAAATACCTAAGCTCTGTCAATGAGGGTTGTCAGGATAGGATTGAACAAAATTGAGAAAAGGTCTAGGAATTATGGTTTGATATTTACCTGTGGTTTTTCATCTGCAAGTTATATGTAACTGTAAGCCTTTGGTTGAGGCTTTTAGATTGCTCTGACCGCCCTTCCTAACTTTTACTAACCGTAAATAAACTTGTGTTCTTATGGATAAAAGGGCTTGCACCATTACGTTATATTTTGCTTTGAGAATGTATCTTTACTTGGTCAGCAATAACACTGTTGCTGTTAATTCAATGTTAGACCGTTGGACCTTTTCTTTTTTTCTCTTTAGTTCCTCGTTTTTTTTTCTTGAAAAATTGCCTTTCGATGCCCTGCTTTTGAATCTTTTTCTTGCAAAAGCATTTTATCTGATAATGGTAATGACTTTGATCATTAGTTAGTGTGCTTTTTTCAACTTTGCATCTGACGCGTATTTTATGTTACATCTGTAATCCATTGTTTCAAATTGACCCATTTCAAAATAAGTTGGTTGGTTATGAAAATCGAAACTTCAATTCAAAGTATCTGGATCCTCTCAAACTCATTGTTTAGTTGCCTATTTTTCTGCAGTGGAATCTTGATTCGTACATTGGCTGATGCTTCGCATGAAAAACATTCTCTATCTGCCCCCCAAATTATTCTCAATGTTGCCGGCTTCTGCATAACGGTAGCGACGACCATCTTCATCACAGCTTTTGCTAGAAGACGGCTTGATGAGTTGCAGAGGGAGGAGACATTGTTGCAATAGTATTCCACAAGTTTTAGTCTGGTTTGTTTGTTTCCTTATATGAAGCAGTTCCTACTATATATGAATCAGGTCCTACTATAAGGAGACATTATCCATTGGAAGAGTCGACCGTCAAATGTATTATAGCCAGTGGGGGAAGGGTTGACCAAGGATATTGAAGAAACAGACTGACATGACCAACACCTATTTTAGTGCAGCATTTCAATTCCTTGTTCCTTATACGGTTTACAGAAATTTTGTTTCTTAGTTCTACCTCATTTATCATGCTGTATATGAATGAAATTCCCGATTTATCATCATTGATTTGAATTCGGCAAGATTCGTTTGTGTAAATCCTATGCCTCAATGTTCCTGGACTTCACATGGACTTTTTATTTCTTTACTTTGTTTTGGTTGCATTGGTTTATCTTTCCAAGTTTCACATTTCATTTACTAGGTAAAATTAGGGTGGCAAACCGATCGATCAGTGGATGAACATATTTATTAATCTATTTTGATCCTTTAAAATTTTAATTAAAAGTCTGATCTAGTTTAATTTATTTAATAGAAATTTAATTCTATAATGAATAGAGTAAAGTTGTTTCATCATATTTTTGTTCTTAGTAAGTTCACTTTTTCTTCTTTCTTCTTTGAATTAGTTTTACGTCTTTCTGTACCTAGATATGCATAACTTACATGTGAGGTATTTGTCGTAAGGTATTTGTCTCTAGGATTAGTTTTTTAAGTTTAAGATCTAGTAAGTCTGAGACTGATGTTAGGTCATTTTTGTGTTTTTTATGAGTTCGTGCTAAAGGTTTCATCTATTTAAAACGGCAAGTACTCATGGTAAAATCTTATTATCTTATTTTTATTTTTATTACATTCAAATCTCTTTTGCTTGGTAAATGACGCAGATAAAAAGGATTAGGAATGTTTGGTTTACATTATTCAGATTAGGAATACATTATTTAGATTACGAATAACTTGGAAAGTGCACCAATGGCTTAGGGGGACAACATTGTATGTATGAAGCATTTCTCATTTTTCACTCAGTGTTGGAATTGTCCTCTTACAGAAACTCGTAAAATCTTGTAGCCAAACTCTCTTTCAAAGCAGGAGAAACAGGAATCTCGCCAATCATAGTCTCCAACACTGCCTCTGAAAGTGCCTTGTTCTCTATCACTACATACTCATTTTCTGGAATTGTGTCATCTTTTGAGAAACTAAGCTGCAATTTGAGGGGGAAAATGTGTCATTGAGAAGAGTAAACTATATATGTGCACAGGTTCATTATACTATTCAATTTCACAAGCAGTTGGTGATCATACTCACCCCCAATGTTCCAGTGGGTGATTGTCTATAGAAAACAGTTGAGCCTGGTGGAAAATTTTGATCCTTGAATGCATATCTGAATTCTTCAATAGCTTTTTCTTCTGCTTCACCATAACTTCCAACGGATTTCATAAAGATCACACAGTTCTCAGATACTTTCCTTACATATTCAGGTCCATCCAATGTTCTTAACTTTGACCCTCGAATGAATTTTTCAAAGGGACCTGATTAAACACAACCATTTATAATTTCATATGCCATTCATCAAACAGTTTTACAAATAAAGTGACAACAATTTAATCGTATTCAAGAATATAGTGGTTGGACATGAGATTCAATTTTTCTTGTTCATATTATAAAAATTAACAACTAAGAAAAGTTATAACTTGTTAAGAGAAAAAAAATTCTTACTTAATGACTATCCACTATCTTACATAAAATACGATAATGAAGTCGATATGCACATGGTTGAATATATCAAACAAAACTAATTGTTTAATTGAAGAAATGATACTATTTTCTTAAAAAATAGTTATACAAGACAAAATCCTGAGCACAAGTTATCTTCAACGCATGTGTAAGAAAATTATTTAACTTTGAACCAACAATTTTTACAGTAAAAGAAGTTAACATATTATAAGCTCAAAAAATCACAGCCAAAAAAAATATTGACAACTCTTTCAAAAAGTTTGGGAGATTAGAGTAAAAAAGCTATTATTAATTTATAATTACTAGAAGTAATAGATTTTTAAGGTGTGGAAAGTATGTCATTTAATTTGACTGATATAAGGTACCTTTGATGATATCTCTGTAGAACTCAAGAGACTCCAGCAATTCAGCTGCATTCTTGCCCTTCCATTTGGCACAGAGCCATGCCACAGCCTTCTCTTCCAAATAAACCCCAATTCCAGTGAACTTCACAAACTCTCCTTCAATATTCAACCCTCTCACCCCTATGCAAAATCAAATTGATCAAGTAAATCAAAGAAAAACAAGATAAATGAATTCTTTTTTCTAGTCTTAATTACTTTTTAACATGCTCAATTTTGTATCTTCAAGCAACAACAGTCTTAACTCTAGCAAGTTTCAAGCAAAACTTTTTGTTATCTCAAATCATGTAAAAGTTGAGACTATCATTAAGAACATGTCTATAAGAACATGTCTCTGTTTTAACTTATTGAGAGTGTTTTAAGAATAAAATGGCCAAACTTAAACCAGTACTAAATGATGAAGGTATAATAGAATCAACCTGCTCCACCAAGGAAATAGGATTTGGTAGAAGAAGGAGGTGTGACAACTGCAGGGAATTGAAGGAACTCCACTGTGACACTAGTGATGGATGGTGGTGTGGCCATCATAAGAGCAACAAATGGAGGATGTTGTATGTGTTTTAACTTGTTGAATAACTGAGATGGCCTTCACTTATTTCAACTCTCATTACATTCTTAAATACACCAATGCTCTTTTCTAAATGAATATTTAAAAAAAAAATAGATGGCAGAAATGATGGATTACCAACTTCTAAATTAATATAATTCTGGGTTGGTCGATGAAATCACATAATCACTGATCCCCGTCAAACCAGACAACTCATACTTCAGACTTTTCAAAGAAATTATGATATTTTAAACAACTACTGCACTGGCTACTGAATTTTATACAACTTATGAGAATTAATGAAGTTCATAAGCAGCTATGTGGGGTACCAATAATTGGTAGTGAATCTATTCTTAATTTATGCACTGCAGATGCAACAACACAAAAGCAAAGACAGTAATTATCATCATCTTGTTACATTTCATCAAGAGATAAAAAATATCATTCATTCTCTCCCTCCCCAAGGGAGAAGATTCCACTTTAAAAGAGATGATTATGCATGTTCTCGCCGATTCGAGGTCCGTCAGAATCTGGGTGAGCTCCGGATAGTTTTCCTTCAAACTCTAGTCAGCCTTCCTGAAAAAAGGGAGTTACATAGGTAGAAAATGTTTTGATTCTCAAGTCAGTAACAACATAAAATTTTGTGTATGTAGTAAAAATAGTGCTAAGATTTTAGTTGAGAGTACTCTCTGTGAATGGTCATGTATTTATAAGTCTTCATGGGTTTGGATCTTTGACTCTGGCTTCTCCAGGTTTTAATGTGGCATATTTCATAAAATTTGAATATTATGTATATAAATCAGAATATTTGGTAATATAATTAGAGCATTTATGTAATATATATTCATCAACGATACTCATATAATAATCAATATCAATCACCACAACCCTATTTCATACCAAAATCCTCATCAACAATCATATGGATCACACATGAATTCATACACCCCAGATATCCAAGAAATGTCTTTCGAAAGACTTGTATTAAGTAAGTCCTATCAGAGGTTAACATATGCCAAAACCTTCTTTTTCTATCGACAACAAAGAATAGAACCAATACAGCCAACGACTTAGATTACCAACGAATCCAAGAAAAATGATCAGGATAAGTTCAATACAGCCAAAGTCGTGCATCTCATATATCACAGTGTGCATGAACTCCTCCATCAACTTCTCATCACCTGATATTATGTGACTTGGACCATCAATGAAGTTAGGGGATCTTTATTACAACATAGATTGTGATGCATATCCACCACTCATACAATATTTAAGATTTCTCAAATCAATTACACATATGGTAATTTCATACACATTCCATCATTCACACCATTTAATATTATTTAGAAATTTCACACTTTAATTGAATATACAAACTTATATTTATTTTATATTTATAAAAAAAAATTATATAATCAAATTCATAAAAGATACAAGAAGAAAAGAAAGAGAAAGAAAGAAATTTAATTAATAATAAAAAAATTTAAAAATCATTTCAAGAACAATCCAACCATATAACTTCTAAACAATTCTAAATGATGAATGCAATTATTATTTTCTCAAGCATCTTTCTTTAATCAATTTCATACACTCCGATCATTCAAATTCATTTTAATTAAACCTACATAATACAACTATCAGATTAATTTATTCAAATCAATTATCCTAAAATTTTATTTAAACACAAATAGCTTCTTTCTCCCTTACGTCAAATTATTTATTCTTGAGAAAATTTTAACTCAAAGAAAGTAACCACTCCAAAATAGACCTAAAAGCATATTATTCAAGCATTAAAAAATAAATAAAATTTAGTATGTGATAACACAAGAGGAATTTTTTTTCATAATTCTACCTTAAAATCCTTTTGTAAGGAAGAGTATTCCCCATTTATATATTTGTTCATGTTCTATATTTAGTCCATGCAAGACTTGTTTTTGTATTTCCCAATGTAAAAGTTGTGGGACCCAGCTGTTCACTACTGCGACAAGACAAGAGAAAGATCCCCATGCACTAATACACTACTTTCATTTTTTTCAAAATAATAATTAATTAAATATGATGAAATTAAATTTTAATTGTCTCGAGAGAACGAATACACTACAAATAATTTAAAGATCTATAAATTTTGGTTTATAATAAAATTTGAAACAAAATTTATTATTACTGTATTGATTTGTTTGTAGGAAAGTTGAATGAAAAATAGAAAAAATACAAATTTTTATAACATTATTACGATTATTCTTATTATATTACAATTTTTTTTAAAGATTTTTAAAACTCAATAAAAATATAAAATGAATTAAAATATAAATTAACGTATACTGGTAGCTTTTAAATAGATACTTAATCATTTATTTATTTAATAGAATGACATTTATACTCAATACTTTAAATATACATATATTTTCTTTATGTTTAATAATGTAACACTTATTCAATTTTTTAATAACTTTTTTATTTTATATATTTTGAAATTTTAATTTTATAGTTTTTATGTAAATTTTAAAGAATATGATATTTTAAAGTAAATAAAATTATTAATGTCAATATGAAAAGAGACGAATATTATTATAAAAGTATAAATTAAATGAATTTATATTTAAATGTTATAAAAGATATGAATATCATTTTATTAAAAAAATAAAAGAGAGATACATCTCTATTTTAAAACTAAATGAAATTTAAGTATTTAACATGTGAAGATATATAAGCATAAATAAAAAAAAATATTGTAATTGTTTTAGAAAAAATAGTGTTAATACAAATTGACATAGAATAGAAAAGAAAAAAAAAAGACAAAAATGGGCAGGCGCCGAAATTACAGAATCTCTGAACAGTATCACCGTATCCCAAATCTTTAAAATTAAACTAATTCTACATGAAAACATAATGTCACCCTAGAAGAAACAAACCATGGACAAAACAATGAAATTCCCCATATTCTCTAGTTTTATTCGTTTCAAATAGATAGAATATTACATAACTCCACCAATTTCGTTTTCTTTATAAATCCTACACTGAACTCTAAATTCTTTAAAAATTGTAGTTATATTCAAATTTTATGCCTATTCACTCTTAACAGGGTTCGTGTGTTGCAGTCACAAATTTCCCATATAAGAGAATATATATAATTATCATTTATTGTAAATAAAAATATTATTTTATAAATATAAATTAATTAAAATAAAATATATAAGCAGTTTTATTCAATTTTAAAGATTTTATATAAGTAAAATTAATATTAAATTAATATTTTGATTGATAAGAAAATCTTATAAAAAAGTATTTTAAACAAAATTGAAAAATTAATTAAATAAACGAAAAAGCTGCAAGGGACTCTGTGCTTTGTCTCCTGCTGCCACCTTCCAAGTAAAGAATGGTAGTAGTACATTCCTCTTCACCACGCACTAAAATATTTCCTTTTAAAAATATAATTAATTAAAATTAAAATTATAGAATGGTATGGTAGTACTACTTTCCTCTTCTTCACCACGCACTAAAATATTTCCCTATTAAGATATAAATAATTAAAAATAAGAATAAATTGTAATTTACTTAATTACAGTTTAAACCCAAACCCCTCAAAACAAAACCCACTTCCCTCTCACTGTCACTGAGAAGCTATCTCTCTATAAGCGCAAAAGAAACGGATTCTTTGTTGTTGGATTCATTGCACTCAGTTCACCTACTAAACGACACCGTAGAGAAATAGGCAGTGTCAGTGTGAGAGAGAGAGGTGATGTCGATGACGGTGGTGATGGACGAAGACGAAGACGCAGAAATAGAGCACGTCTTCGTTGCTCATGAAATCGATCTCGATTACGAGTTCGACGCTGCTCGGTTCTTCGATTTCACTCGACCGGAGACTCCAGAGGAAGCTCACCAAGCTCAACTTTGGTTTCAAAATGCCGCTAGTTACCCTCCTTCGCGTTAGTCTCCTTCTCTTTCTAACATGCTTTTCAAACATTTACATGAAGCATTTCGTTTCCTCATTTGTCGTTTGCCACATTCTGCCAAATTGCTCGCTATCTTTATTTTCTCCTTTTATTTTAGTTCTTTTCGGTCGGCACACTCTCTTCTACTGTTGTTGCTGAAATTACGCAATCTGTGTGGTTGTTTCTTTGCTTCAGCGTTTGTGAGAAGGCTGGTTGTGAGAGAGGATTTGTTCTTGGATGCTAGCGATTCGCCAAAATCGGAATATCTGGACTGCACCAGTAATCTTGATGATGAAAAATCCAGTGTTCCGTTAGGGACGGGAGTTTCGGACAGGGCTTTTGAAGATAATGGTATGCCTTCAATGCCGTTTACTTGTTCTATTGAGTTTTTCTCTAACTTTATGCAACTCTCATTCTCACTGAAATTAGTTCAAAACTACGTTGCAATCAACTTGCTTTCTTATATTTGTATATTCTACTTGTCTTCCCAGTGCTTCCTTTTGCCTGATGAATTCTTCATTTTTTTATTATTATTTACACCTTAGGTGATCCGATTGAGCAGTAATTAGCTGTTATACTGATATCTATGTTACTATGGCTTCAACATTGGGTAATAATAATTTATATTCCTGAAGCTCTCTCCGCAAACTAACAAAAATGTTTTATGGTTTCTCTTAAATAAACTGAACCGAGCAAGTTTATGTATTGTTTTTGTTAATGTGAATGAATAAAAAATAATGGAAATTGGGGAGCTTTTTTCCCTCGCCCTCTACGGTACTGTCTCTCGGTTGGTAATCATGTGGACCTTTTTGTCTGAGCTGTGCATTTAGATGTTGTGTGTTCTAGCTGCTAGTTGAAGTTGAACCAATGTAAAATTTTATGGTTGTTGAATGTGGACACATTTTCACCACCTGCTACTTAGCAGATAGCAAAACTTTACCAGTCTTGTTTTGTACAAGCCTTAGGCGTAATTTTTAAATTATCACACTCTTGTGAGGTCCTTCTCATATAATTGCAACAGTGACCTGTAAGCAGTACATATGTTTATTCCTCTTGAAGTGGTAAGTTGGAAACTCTTACGTAATGGGCTTAAACCAAGATACAGTTGTCATATATCCAAGCTTTCTGCGCTCAATACATTATCTAGACTTGTTGGTGATGCCTTCTTCTGTAATTGTTAGGTCCAAAAGCACTTGGTGGAAATATCTCTCAATTGTTGGTTGGAGTTCTACAAAATGACAGTACGAGGCCACTACAAGTACCTACAGGTAACAATCTGATAGCAATACCATCATCCAGATGTTAATACGAGGAAGGAACGTAAATCTGCTCAGGGGCTTAGCATCTTATAATCCTTATTATTATGTGAATAAAATTAGCATCAATTGATTAGTTTCACGAATGCAGTTTTGGAGTAATCAGTTTCTTACTAGAAATTAAATATACAGGCCCAGGTGCTAATGATATTGTTTGACGTATAATCCTTATTTATTTTGCAATTGTCTCTTGTGCTATGGTTATTCCTGGTATGACCGTGGTTTCAATTTTGCTAAGGATTAACTCTCCCAGAAGATTAAGGTGGAGACAATGTGTGATCTCACCTTACCTTATTTAGTTATGAAAAATGATGGAGCAGGATTCAAATACCATACCACGGTCATTTAGGCTTATACTATATCAATAACTACTCTCCCTAAAGTTTAAGCTGCTAGATGGAAGTACTCGAGTGGTATTATATCTTTAACACGTGGCATTATTTTTTTACTCAGCTTCTGATATTTATAACATTGCCTTTGCAATTCTTTCTCATTTTCTCTCTCTATCTGCCTTTTCCCTCTTTAATCTGCTTCAACTTGTTATCTTATTCTGCCTGAAAATTGCATTTGTCTTTTTCTAGGACTTACCTTTGGCAGTAAGACAATAAGCAACAGTTTGAATTCTAAAGCTAAGTCTGCCGGTTCAAAGAGTTCAACATTAATGAAACCTACCACTAGTCAATTGGCCAAGCAAAATCTTCCTGCTAAAAATGTTGGTTCAAGGTGAATATTAGAATAAATTTCCAATTTTCATATTTAAAGTGACATGGTTTTTTCCTTGGGCGTGAGGAGTAGAATGGGAATATGAATTGCCATTTGTTTTGAAATGTACCATTTCATTGAACTATACTACAACATTTTGCTTGAAGCGGTGTAATCACTAAATCGAGCGAGCATTTTATTCTCAATGAAGTCATATTTTTTAATAAGTATGGTTGTGGGAGTATTATTACTGTATATCTTTGATTTTTTTTTCTGCAAAAAAAAAACAGATAACCTTATATCTTCAATTCTTCCATTATCAGATATCAAAAGCTGCTAACTCAGAATGAACAAAATTTATCTATCTCTTCTGGGCTAGAAGGTCAAGCTGCCAAGAGGCAAAAACTAGAGGGTGGTCTCTTGTGTAAGGTCTGCAAGTTGCCCTATTTTTTCTTTTCTAATTTTACAATACTTAAAGAAACTGCCTTCATATTTGTCTCTTTGATTGTAAATAGATATATACCTGAAATTGTTCATAAAGCTGGCTATGTAATGCTGTGAAATTTTACTCAATTTATAGCGAGTGGAAAATGATGCATCTTCAGAAATTTTTCCTAACATTATTACTTTTGGATGTATCAAAATTGCTCTATGGAACTTAAGTGCTTGGTTGATATTTGTCATGGGGGTACCAGTCAAATGCATTAGTAGAATTACATTTTTAGGATGTGTTTGAGTTAGGTTTTGGAGAAGGGAAGGGGAGAACAAATTTCTCATTTCTAATAAATATTCTCTATTTTGATAATTTTTAAAAATGAAGAAACAAAAATATAGATTAACATAAACTTAATGTCATAATCTTTTGTTTATTTTGTATATTACACAAGTTTCTTAATTTAAAAATAAAAAATGCACTCGCTCTTTCGGTTACCTCCAAATGCCACTCCCAAACATACTTAGTCTTCAATGTTTGGGTGGCAGAGTGAAGTACTTGAAACGTGGAGCAGGAACTCAAATTCTGGTTAAGTAATGTTGACATCACTTTATTTTATACAGGGCACATGAAATGCTTACTGTGTTGTCTCTGTGACAGGTTTCAGATGTGAAGCCTCAAACCAATTTTTTCCACAAGACTCGAATGAGGGTATGAATCCTAATGCAGAATTGTTGAATCTTCCCTTGGTAAATGTAGATTATTCAAAAATTGTCAAGTATCCTCTTCATATGAATTGCACGGTACTCATATTTTTGTCCTTAGTACGTTATTCCTTATTTGATTTTTCCAAAAAAGAAGTAATAAAATTCATTTTATTTTCTTGATACAATGCTGTTCTTGAGTGGGAATTCGTTAATGGCTAAAGGTATCCTCTATTAAGTACCTAAACTGCAAATGGGAAGAGTACGGATTTTTTAAATCTTATGGGAATATGATCTTGTTTCATGAGGGGGCAGGAAAGAGGTTAATGTGATATACTCTATGCATTTGTATGTTCTTGTAGGATGTCATGGTTGAACCAAACTCTGCATGTTCAAAGCTGAGGCTTACTATTCCAAGGGAGCCTGACCTTAGAACAGCACAGAGAGCACATAGGATAAGGTTTGTGATGTGTGATGTTCACTGAAATTTTGATGAATTTTCTTCTTTTAAGACCATAAACATTAAGAAATAATTGTGGTTTGCAGACCTAAAAATGTTGTTGAGGCAGACCAAGTAACAGTTGCTGCTCCCAGATTCAAAGCTCGCCCATTAAATAGAAAAGTTAGTTCTTGTTGAATTATAATTTTTTTTGTTTGTTTGATTAGTTTGGTGCTTTGTTCTCGTCATCTTCTCTAAGTTATGTTCACAATCTAGATTCTTGAGGCTCCTTCATTGCCACCTCCCAAAAGGAGCACTCCACGGTTGCCTGAATTTCAAGTAAGCTCGAGTTCTGATATTTAGTTTCTCTATTTATCCGTACTTATGATCATACTATTATTATGAAAGGAAAAGAACTGAACAAATAATCAGGAAAACGATTTTGTTTCTACGTATTTATCTTTAAGTTCAGGTTTTTCTGTATTTACTTTTCAGGAATTTCACTTGAAGACTTCGGAGAGGGCAATCCAACACACATCTGTTACGCCATCTACGCTTCACTGCTATGACTCTGATAAGGTTAATTTAATCATTTTCTACAATTTTAAATATTAACAATTGTTATTGATTTTTTTATTGTTGATATGCGTTTCCTTGTTTTATTTTCCTGTTGCACGATAGATATGATTAGCCTATCTGAAACCAAAGTTATCTGGTTGCAGGTTTGGGACAAACATACTACTGTTTCTTTAGAAAATAGAATCAAGGATTTAAGAAGGTAATAAATTTGGTGATACTGATAATGTACTTTCAAACTTTGACTGTTCATGGAACAATTGCACTAACTACAAAATACTCTTCTGTAGACCTACCGCAGGAGGTGCACCAACGTATGATGGATTGGGGTTTACACACATTTTTAAAGCTCGGCCAGTTAATAAGAAGGTAATGAGACGTCAATAATAAAATTGGATAAGGTACATGATAGTAAGTTAGTAACTTGTTAGCAAAGAATAAAATGTGAACCATAATTATATTTTCTGGTGGCATGATGAGATATGATTTTAAAATTTTTCCATTTGAAATAGTTTATACAATCTTTATGCTTCAATGATGAAAATACAACGAAACTTGCACAGGCTGTAGTGTTTTTATTGCATGAAACAATAGGATTTATCTCCTTCATAGTAGTATAGTGCAACATTAAATCATAGACATATCTTCACCATCAAGCTGTTTATTATATAAAACAATATTCATATTCAAGCCAGATCTAACTTAAATATTTATAAAAAGAAGTTATTCCTGAATTACCTTAACTATGATATACTTGGCTTATAGATGCACTTAGTTCTAGTACTGACTTCTTTCTCAAACTTTGCATCTGGACCTCAGTATTTGCTAAGCTATATAAACATAATTAAACACGGAATTTAATAATAAATGGAGCACTATACTTTAGCCCATCTTAGTTAAGATAAAGTTGTAAGTGAAAAACACCTTATATAATTTTGCTAGATTCAATAGTATCTTTCCATTTCCATTGTCATTCTTCTATATTTTTACGTCAAATTTTCTTTCAAACTCTAATTTAAGCAAGTCTTCGGAAGAAAGGCGATTCTTTTTTTAAAAAGAGTCCAGGATTTACATGACATTATTTCAGATAGTATCAGGAGAACTTTCCAGTAGAAAATTTTGTAAACAATCCTAAAGGCATTTAAGTAAAACTAGTGAATAGATAACTCTATTTAGTTCATCTTATTTTCTTTTCTTTATTATGTATGAGAGTAATCTGACTTCTGAAAGATACCCACAGAAGTCTGAAATTCAGATTCTTTTGTTCCCCTGTTGTCTGTAATTTTGTATTTAATTTCATCTTTCTTCATTCTTCCATTGTCTGACTACAGATACTTCAAAGTAAAGGAGATGGTGTTTTCCGTAACTGCAGACAGGAAACAACAGTCCCAATGGTATGGCATAGTGTTTATTGATTTTTTCTTCCCATGATATTTTTTTAGTAGAAAATTTTAAGAACTGCACCTTGCTTCAATTCATACAGGAATTTGATTTACAGTCTGGAAAGGAGGTTCAGCAAGATCCGCCAATTGAACTCTTTAGCAAGGTGATTTTTTTTATTTTTTAATTTATATTTCGGGCTACCTTTTTGCTTGATGTACTTTTCTTGAGTTAATTCTCGAGCCTTACAGCATGTAACTTTGCCGCTTGAAATTTCAGTTGATATTGTTGCTAACCATAGATATTTTTTAACGATTTCAATCTTACAACTTTCTTGAAATGTTAGCTGTCTCTGACATCTGAGTGCCAGCCAAATAATGGATCTCATTTCAAACTGCCTCAGCATTCCGGGATTTGTAGAAAGGTTTACCCTCTACATTACTTTTTATTATATATAATTTAACCTACAATTTCGAATTGCATGTAAATGATGTTGGATTACTTTTCCTGTTGGCATTATATTGAGTTATTTGTTTATTGGTGCAAGGACTCAAAAGAAAATATATTAAATTCTTTTCGTCCAGACCAAGAGGTAATAGTATATTTAGAAATAACAGTGTCCGAAGAACACGACTTCTGTTAGCATTTTCTTTTCATATAACTTTTTATTTTTTAAATATTTGAATGTCATATTTCTATCTTTTAGTGATTCATCATTAATGACAAATTTCATCATTTAGCTGAGCCCAGACACGTGTTGCAGGAGAAGACTTTTATGTTTGGGGCAAATCAAACTTCTCGAGGGAATGGCGGTTGCATCAATCTGATGGGTGGAAGGAGGTATGCGCAGTTGACACCACTCTTCATGTTTAATACGATTGTTAAATCAGAACACAACATAAATTTAACGCATATGTATGTGTGTGTTTATGTATATATATTCAACACTCGAACTGAAATATTCCAGGAGCTTGGGAATTCGGTGACTATAAGCAAATGAAAACGTGCAACCTACTTAGTTATGGGCATCAAACTAGAATTTTTTCTGACATGAGATTGACTGTACATAGTTGAATCTGACCGCGGATGATAGGTGTATATGTTTTTTCTGTACACAGAATCTTACATTTTTTTTCTAGGTGCACAGCTTGTATCTTCTATAACTTCCCTTGATCATAATTCAAAAATATATCATTAAAGGCAAAGTGTTGCATTCTCTTATGCTTATGTTAATTTCGCTGTTCATAGCATTAATTTATACGTAATTCATTTATCCTACTTTCTGGAATGGTATATGTAACTGGCCATGCCTCATCGACTGTTTTATTAAGATTCATAGCATCAAAATCTTGGACTGACACCTATCTCAGTTTGGAAATGGATCCTCTGCAGTTTTAACTCCTACACTTTACACATTTCTTGGTCAATTCTCATTCAATTTGAATTAACTTTTTGAACGGTGCCTTTTATATTTCGAAAAGTTTGGGACCAGAGGGGACCCAAGACATATATGTAAGATGTGGGAAGAAGCTTTATTGAGTTCGGGACCAGAGGTGACTCGAGACATATGTAAGATGTGGGAAGAAACTTCCAATAAAGCGTTATTATCTAATCTCAGCTCTATGCACTTGTCATTTCTTCTTTCTCATCTAGCACCTCAATCTAAAAGGACCTTATATTTATTGATCCTCTATTCGGTAAGAGCCTAAGAGGCCCACTATTTCATATCAATCAATTAGTATATCCCTGATTAGAATTTGAATATAATTAAATGTCACTAATACAGTTGGCCAAGAAATTTGCTCGAAACAAAGTACGTGTACTGATGTAGTTTCTGTTTTTATTCTGTTTTCTACACTTTTATAACTGTAAGGAGTGACAGAGTAGGAAGTTATTTTCTAATAAACTCAATTTTAACTTAATTTTTATTTCAATTACTTTATATTTTAATTTTTTAGAAATAAAATGCTTCCAGATATGTTTTAAATATATTCAAAAATAACATTTTTATTATAATTTTCCTAGAAATGACTCTGGAAATATATTATCATTCCCTGAAACAAATTCCACTGTATATATTTTCGTATTAAAATACTAACACAGAAATTGTTTATTCTTGCCGTGTTCTCTCGGGATCTTTAGGAACTGGTTTGGTGACTAAAGACTCTAAACCAATTTATCTGCACATGGTTTGATCACTATGGAAGGTTAAGTCTTAAGCAGTAGTATTTTTATTGGCAGGCACCGGAATATCAATGAAAACTTTACTTAATGCCGTCGCCAGAATCCGCTTTGGCCGGACTAACTTTTTTATTATATCACGTTATAAATAATATTGATCAATTTATTTCGGGCACTTCCTAAGTCTTACGGGATTATTACAGATAAATGTGTAGATACTAGAGACAGAATCCATAAATTTGTAACATTAAAAATTTAATATAAAATTGTTTTAAACATAAATATAATTGTTCTTTACGGGTTTCTATATTCTGAAAACTTAGGATGACTTTTTTTCTCATTTTCAACACTATCAAAAATCTCTTTGGTAATGACACGAGATCTTCTACCTCGAGATTCTGGTAGAAGAAATATATAAACTGTAATCAATTTAAGATGATAATAGTGAAAGTGTTACTGTGAATACAGGTTATTAAAGACATAATAGATAATTAGTTATTATGAATGAAAAAAGTGGAAGGGTTGAAGGTTGAAATTGAAAACGTGTTGAAGTAGTTTCTTTCATTCAGGAAGTTTTATTTTAAATATTTTCTGATTAAAATAATATATATTATCTATTTATGAAAGCACTAATTTATTTGCTCTCAGAAAATAGAAACAGAAGGTTCAAATGTTACAAGTTGACCTTTTTTATATTGTTATTAATTGTCTAATCGATCTTTATTGAAAACCTTGATAATTCACAAGTCATACATAAAGGAAAGTGTATTAAAAGTGTGGACAAACAGTAACCACTGAAGGAGCCATGTTTGTGTTACACTATAGAAGCTGAAAAATTTAGTGGAGCAGTTTCACCCACAACTCAATATTAATATAAGCCCTCGAATATGTCTTGGGTCAGACTGAACCGAAAATCCTAATTGAAGATTTGAAGAAGAAAATGAGTCTCATCTTCAGCGCGTCTATGTAAAAGTTGACTGAAGATGGTTCAATTATTTCTTTAAATCATTGATGTACACCTAAGATTTTACTGTTCTCATAATGCCTATTTATTAAAACTTAGGTAGTTATGAAGAGTGATCAATGTTTAAATATTTGTTATATTGCGTTATATTTCAATAAATTGTCACTCACCAAGCTTATTTATGACGAGAATATCTTAGTTAAATAGTTTATTTTATTTATCAATAAAATATTATTTCCATGTGGAATATGTGATTTTCAGTTGTTTAGAATTTAAAGAGTTACTCATCAATATTTTTTTTATAATGAGCAACATTGTACTTTGCTTTCTAGGGTAAACAAGAGCACGCTCAAACGATTCCGGAAACATAGGATCGATGGGAACCAAAATCTTATAAATTCAATCTCTTGAAAAACATGAATGTTTTCTCCATACAAATGTCCAACAAATACAGGAATTGAACTATGATCACGTGCTCTATTAATTTAATATTTTAGGTAAGAAGTCACATGCCGCCTTGGCGTAAACAAAATCCATTGGTGGCATTATTACACACCTAACATCGACCTAGTACATAGTCAAGTGAAGTCCCAAAACAACTTATGAATGATGCTAATTTATTAAGCTACATCTATAGTGAGATTAGCAATATCCTAGCAATACTTAAATAGCAATTTGACCGGCTTCAAACATGGACATTTAACAAGTATGGAAATTTAACAACCAATATCATAAATAGATATATTCAGAAAGACACAATGCAACTTTCAATCAGCTTGACTAAGATGGAGTAACAGCAGCTAGTTTCATACGTTAGGCCAAATGGATGCAGGAATGCCATTTTTCAATATTTTAGATGGTGGTTGTTGTTGTTGAAGTGTAACCACATTCAAGCTTAAAGCACAGTTTAGGACACAAGTGATTGGTGGTGGTGAGTGTGAAACATGACAGTCTTTTCAGATATGCCACTGTTCACTTAGTTTAGCGGCCACAGTACGCATTGACCTAGCAAGCCAAGCAAAATAGAAATTAGCACAATCGGGTTTCAATTTGAATGTATATTGTGCCTGAGATATCACACGAGAGCATAGGGAACCAAACTTAGCTTTTGGAGCTATACTCAATCGGAATTACTCACCATAAGAAAGCCAAGAAGCATGCTTCCCAACATCAACTCAATTTATACAACTCAATGTGTTCAATTGTACATTTGAACCTGCACAACAATTTCCATACATTTTGAACTAAGCAATGCATACACATCATCTTATTTCATTTTAACTGCTGAAAATGAACTAATGGCTCTTTAAGCAGAAAAATAAAATCCTGCTCAGATGTTAAAAGATTTGTGCTGCAAGAACGAAATAATTTTCACTAAACTTGCCTATATCCATCAAGTTGCTGTAAATACTAATACACTCAGAACAAGTGGCCATGATATATAAACTTCCAAAAGTTCCTTTGACTGATCATCTGAAACTCGCCAGATTATGATTAACATTGACAAGCCTTAACATTAACTAATCTATCACTGGGACTGGTTTCAGGGTACTTTGTTTACTTCATAAGTACTTTTAGAGTAATTAATATAGTTGAAACTGCATACATGTGAAAGATGGAGGAGCAATGGATGACTATGTATAGAAATGAAAATGTAAGCTTAATTTCATGAATCGCAAAACAATACAAAAAGAAACTATAATTCCTTAACAAACGAACACACAAAAGAACAATGTCTGAATCGTTAATATTACTGCATTGACGAAGCATCATTATGAAGCAGTTGGGTGGAGGAGCTCAGCTCTAGATGGCAATAAACCGAAAGAGGTAACCATACAAGCAGTTGGGTCTAAGCACACAATCGAATCTCAGAAAGCACCAAATGAGGAAAAGACAAAAATGAAAAAAAAAAATATTATGTGATTGGCAAAATGCAGCGAGGGAGAATTTTCCTCCCTCCCGAAATACACATAAGTTTTCGTTCTTTGAACGTTTTATATATAAGCTTACACAACAGGTGAGAGAAAATCAGAAACCCAACCCAATCCAAGAACAAGAAAAGTAACCCTTCCCTCTTTCTGTTTCTCCATCATTCCTATACAGTCCAATTGCTGTAACGAACTCCGTCCAATATCCATGGAAATAAGATAAATCGAAGTAAATTGGCGCAACATTAAAAAAAGATATAATAAAGAAAGCAATACCCGAAGTTGCAGGGGTGGTTAAGAATGGCTTTGTGAAAAGCCAAAGGAGAAAAAAAGAAACGGCGTCGTGCGAATCAATCAATGAGTCGTAACTTTGGATCTCTTCTTGGCCTCGCTGTAAAGCACTACCCCCATGATCGTAATTCCGAACCCCACCATTCCCATAACCGTCACCGGATTCCTGAAAATCAAAACCGAAACCACCGCCGCCACCGTGGCTTTGGCATTCCCCAACACCTGAAGCGTCAAGGCGCTGGTGTGCTTCGTGACCAAAAAGTTGGTCAAGTTGACCAAATAAGCAACCGTGGCATTCCCGAGCAGCAAGAACACTATAAAAGGGTCTCCCCTGGCTTTCTCCACGGTGATAGCGAACACATTCCCTTCGATGTAGAGAGTAAACGGCAACAATATGAAAGCCGCCAAGGGAGCCATGTAGAGAAGCAAGTTCATGGAGTGAAGCTTCTCCGCTTCAGATGTCAACAGAATCCCCTGAACCACGGACTTCAAAGCGCGACCAGCAGTTGAACCGACACACACCAAAAACCCGAACAGATGAAACAAAGGCTCGCTATTGCTCGCAACCACGATCCCAAAGACAACGGGCAAAAGCGCCAGGTAAACCTCCCCGGTTTCCTTCTTGCAAGTGATTACGAAGGCGAAAATGGCGGTGAAAAACGGCGTCGTCGCCCCAATGGCTTGGTTGAAGGATACGGGAAGGTAGCGGAGCGAGGTGTTGCCGCAGACGACGGAGAAGCAGAAGATGGCGCTGAGGGCAAGGATCTTGAGGAACTGCTTCTTGGAATGGATGTGTTGGAGGGGAACGATTTCGAGGAAGTTGATGGAGGCGTAAGAGTAGGCGGCGCAGGATAGCATGTGGAGCATTGTGAGGAAGATGGGGAAGCGATAGCCGTAGAAGCTGAGGAGGTACTTGTTCAGGAGGAGGACGCCGATGTTGGAGAGGTACCAGGAGGCAATGATGAGGGCGGTCAGCACCGTCGGCGATAGGCTTCCGCCGTTGGATCCGAAGCTGTTACGGTGCTCCCCCGGCGGCGTGGGCGGAATGTCGAGCACCTGCTCCGTACTGTCGAGGCGAGGATTGCTCATTCGGCGCGTGGTCCATGTCTGCGCCTCCACCATCGCCCACAGCACGCTCTGCTTTCGGAGATGCTAAAGTTTAGTTTGGTTTGAGCGGCCAGATCTGAAGTGAAGCGGAGTAAGGCGATGGTGTTGTGGGGAGGGAGAGTAATATTTGATCGCAGGATGGTGATGGGAAATTTTGGGCCGTTTGATGGAGATTAAAAGGAAGAATAATAAATAATAAAAGAGGGATTAGTTGAGTGTTGGGGTGGGCCAGGGTTGTTTTGGGTTCCGGAAAGATGGATGGCGTACACACCTTACACCCTCCGCTTACTCTCTCCTACACATCTTCATCTTCGCTGTCTGTCGGTGTTCTGTGCTGTAACATCTCCCTAAGAATAACATCTTCTTCTCTTTTTTTTTTTTCTTTTTTTTTTTACTTTTTCCTCTCAAATTCTCCAATTACCTACTATCATCTAATTTAACATGAATAACTATTTCAACTTTTTATTGTTCCAATTTTAAGTGAAATTCTGTGCACTCTAGATCTGTCATTCTAACTTCAATTATCCCTAAATATTAGTACAAACTAAAAAAATCCTTGTAACTCTAATAATCATCAATTAATGTGAATTTAAAACTTCCCTTGGATCTAAGAAGTCAAAGAGTTCTAACATGCTTTAATGGGAAATAAATAAAAAAAAAACTCAAACATTAAGAAACAAACGCTTGTATATTGGTGTGTGGATTTTTGAATAGCAACACCTTTGACTGCTGCTCTAAATTTGAGGACTCTTCTTACAACGTCATTTTGTTTGATTCCATCATTTGCACAAAATCCATAAAGTACAACTTAACGTTTCTAATTAAACCACTTCTTTAAGGCTAAAGACGTTAAAAACCATTTCTAAAACAATTACTTATTAAAAAAAAATCTATATAATATACTTACAACTATTTTTCACGCACGTTTAATAATTTTATATTAATTATTAAACATTGTTTTCACCTGGTAAAAGAAAAATATTGTTATTAATTGTTTTATATTTACAAATTAATAAATAGTATTCTCATAACAAATAACCAAACTTTTTTATTTAAATACATTAAACTTTTGTTCTATATCACTGTCTTTAATATGTTGAAACTGTGTATTTATTACAACATTTGTTTCGTTGTACACTTGGCACACTATCTCCTTCTATTGCTTCCCATTAAGTCTGAAGATACCTCAAGATACCTCCATGAAGTTGGATTATGTTTGTTACCTGGGTTTAACCTAGATATAGTAGAGTAGAAGTCTCTTTTTTTTAATGTAAAGAATAGAATATTGTTGGGAGTAGTTTTCTACACCTTGAAACCAAGAAAAAATAGGTAGAGGTTGATAATGTTATATAAAATTATCTTGAGGGACTAAAAAAAAGTACATCTATATAATAATGCTATTATTATTAATAAAATAATAATATAAATGTAAATGTAAATAATAGTAATAATAATAAAGAAAATAGTAAAAATGATAATATTAATAAAATAAAATTATAAATATATTATTTTATAAACAAATTAAATTTATTATACTAATTATATAATTTACAAATTTTTATAAACTTTTTTATTTATTTTATTTTTCACTTTTTTTTTATTAATTCTAACTAGTCAACTTTTTCTGTTTTTCTTTTCTCTTATTTTTCTCAAATCCACTCCACTCCCTAATTTAAACACATTGAGCAATTACCTTAGCTACAAATGGCTACAAAATAACCTGGTATAAGACACCTTTACAAATTATGATGTGTATATAAGAAAGAGAAACATGTTTCTGAAATTAACAATGGAAAAGTAAGGTTTTTCTTGTTTTACCTTCTAAATGGGTTATGACCTATTATTAGCCTTTCCACATCTTGTACCTATAATTCTTATGTTATATTTAAAAATAATTCAGTTACTAGTAAAATATAAAGGCAATAATTGAAACCCAAATAATAAATAGTTTAATAATATCATATTATTATATTTTACTAACTAATATAAAAGATCTGTAAGTGTGTTATTTAATTATGATTTGGTTTTCCTTTATTTTTTTTATCAGTGATTTTAGTTCCTACTTTTTCTAATATCTATAATTTGGGTTAAATCATCAATCTTTCATTTTTCATGTTTGTTTATTTATTTTCGTCTAATCGAACTTTGGAACTAAAATCTATAAAAACCAAAATAAGAGATCAAATTGGCATATAAAAATTAAATGGAGATCAAAACTAAAATTTAACAAAAATTTAAATACGATATAATTTATTAAATTTAAGTATTTTTTTTCTTCTAACCATCTAAAGAATATTACTTTACTTATTAAAATTTATAAAATGTTATTTTTAGTTTTTGGGCCATATATTATATACACTAATGGAAAAACATGTGTATATGTATTCACATATTCATTATATTAAAATAATACAGTTTTAAAAACATATAATATTATTAGAATGATATTAAAAATATTAAAATAATATATCTGGACAAGTATTTGTTGTTTTTAGATGTGAAGAATGAAAAAAAATATATTTTAAATTTAAAGGAACTAACCATATTACATTTATGTTAAACTTGAGAATTTCAAAAGATGTAACATTGTTAATGATAAAGGGTTAAAATAATGTCTTTTAAAATTTAGGATTTTTTATAATTTAAAAAACTAAAGTAAAAAGTATCCAATTTTGAAAAGTAAAAATATATTTAATTAAAAATATAAAAAAAAATCAGGATAAAAGAAGTTTCAATATTGTACATATTGCATAATTTTTTCATAAAAAAATTATGAATTATGTAACATGAGAGTGTTTTTTTAATTCTACAACTTGAAAAATACCTTTTTATAAAAAAATAGTTTTTAGATTATATATTTTTTTCATAAAAAAAATTAAAGGATATCATTTTTCAAATTGTACAATTTAAATGTCAGTTTACCTTTGATTTTACAGTTTGGAAGTTATGGTGTAAGATGGAAAAGACTTCCTTTTTTATATAAAAAAAACTTTTAAATTACACATTTTTTTTGTAAAGAAATTTCAGATAACATCTTTTAAATTATACATTTAAAAAAAAAACATAAAACAACATATAGATTGTACATTTTAAAAGTTATTGTTGAAGATTGGACATCAAAAATAACGTGACGAGAAGGGCAGGAAAAAATATAGAGGTGAAAAAAGAAATTTTGCTTAACATTGACCGGTTAAAGCATTTGCAGATTTGGGCTAGAAAAGGCCTCGTTGATAAACCAAAAAATAACAATTTGGAAGTGATTTGTCATCTTCTTGCGGAAGCTGAAGCTTAAGTTTCAATGGCTACGCATGTTGGTACTATATGCGGTGCGCTGAAAAGGTTCACTCGGCCTCACTCCTCCAATTGGGTTTCGAAGAAGAAAGGTTTCTGCTGCAAGATGTCCACCGAGTCACCTTCTTTGACTCGCACCATCACACTGCCCAATAAACCCAACGAACCCGTTCACATTGTTGCTGCTTCCGGCGTCTCCCATTCCGATTTCTGGTTGTCATTTGTATTTTCTCTTCTTCTAATGCGTAATTTTTAATGTTAGAAAAGCATAGATATACTAAAAAACGATCCAGTTCATTTTGTTTTAAAATTTGAATAGAAACTAGTAGGTTTCATTCGGTTAGGTGCTATATTTTATTGGTTCCTGTGAGAAACAATTGTAAAAGAATATTGACATGCATGTATGTAGTTGTTGTTTGAGAGCGATAACTTGTTTCATTTTGTGTGTCTCGAGTCATATAACATTAGTAGCATCGGTCCTTTAGGTGTGATTGTTCACGTTTCCCTCCTTGCAGGAGTGCTGTTGATTCCTCTTTATTCAAGCAGTGGTTGCATAACTTGCAAACGGAGAATGGGGTTCTAGCTGATGGCACCATGACTCTGAGACAAGTTCTAGTTCAGGTAATCAAGATATTTAGCTAAAACTTTCGATGATGATACTTTGTTCGTGAAGGAATCGGCATTACTTGGGTGTGTGTGACCTGCATCACATTGGTTTAAAATTTGTGACAATTTCACATTTAACACGAAAGATTGGAATCTGATATTTGAGAAACTAAACACCACATGCATATCTCAAGGTCTAGAATGCATGGCAAGAAACTTAATTCATGATGTTTTAGTGTTTCTTTTTAGGCTTTAACTAAGATTGTAACCCATAGAAGTCAGTCATTTCAGAAGATATATTTTTAATGCTTTTGTAGACTATCAAGAAGCAGATGTGATCTGATATGAGGCTTTGAGTATGGGTGAAGGGCAATGATCTTGCCTCTGACGGGCTGAATTTTGAATGTCTCCTCCACTTTGGTGATGGATGGAAATAATGGAGGAGGAAGGAGTGATAACGAAACCCCCATGACACATTGGTACTAAAAAAATTGAGTATGCTAAGGTTCAAGCAATGAGGGTAACTGGGCAAGTATATGCTCTGATGACCCTACATGGGTTCAATCCTACCCTTGTTTTATGGAGGAGTTGCAGTGTCCAATTAGAAGTCTTCTTCCTTGACCTAATAAGTCTGGGGGAGGCTATAGTTTCCTCTTAGAAGGTCTCTCTATGCGAGATAGTAAATCTAGGGGCCATCTCATTGACATTAATTGGGAAGATGGGTTAGATCCTATTGGGTTTTGATGCTGCTGAGTCTTGGATTGGTAACCTTGCCTGAACAGTATTTTTTTTTTTCATCTAAGGATTTGTTTCGAGGGAATTTAGGTAAAAGGATATTTACATTGTATTCTTCGTTTATTCATGTTTCCTTATAATTAACAATAATTTGGTGCAATTATTTTATATAAACAGGGAGTTGACATGTTTGGAAAGCGCATTGGGTTTCTCAAGTTTAAAGCGGACATTTTTGATAAGGAAACGGGGAAAAAGGTATGAGATGGTTTACATAAAAGCTTTTCAATAACACATTGAATAAATGCACTACAATATCTGAGCCCAAGCCTATAAGCAGTCATAATGTTTTGCTTTGTGAACTGGAGGATATGGATTCATTCATATCCTGGAAATAGCCTCTCTGCTTGTGTGGGTATAACTATGTACATCTAACTTCCCAGACCGAATTAGGTGCCCTTTTTGTTGTCCTACACCTTGCAATCTCACATAAGCTGGGGCTTTTGTGAGATTTTCGTATGCTTGGAACAGCATTGTATGTCCACACACATCATGCGTTTGAAAAAGACATGAGGAATTTGATCTGCCTATAGTAATCTCATGGCCATGTATGAAACACATCCTCTTTGGGGATCTAAGATGATTAAGACCTTGGACTTGCCGACTGTATAACAAATATTTAACCAGTTCAATTATCTACATTTAGTGCTGCCAATGCTGATCTTATTCCTTTATACTAAAGTAAGCCATTATTAGATTCCAGGCATTGTATTTGCAAGAGGACCAGCGGTGGCGGTGCTGATACTCCTGGAATCAGATGGTGAAACATATGCTGTTCTTACGGAACAGGTAGATGCTGGTGCCTTGTAGCTTTTTTGTTTTTTGATTAATTAGATTTATAACTGAATTTTTATGTTATGACTGTTCTTATTCATAAGGCAAGGGTGCCTGTTGGAAGAATTATTTTGGAATTGCCTGCCGGAATGCTGGATGATAACAAAGGTGATTTTGTTGGAACTGCAGTTCGTGAGGTCTATTTTTCTCTCCCTCTTATCAACTCCTTTTTTTTATACATAGCGGTGCTGAAAGTGCACGTTTTATGGCCTTTTTACTTGTTTGTCCGACATTTATCTTTTCTAGTAATGTAAATGTCTTAAACTTTACACGGTTTCTTGTATTTATGACTTTGATAGGTTGAGGAAGAGATTGGTATCAAGTTAAATGTAGAAGACATGGTTGACCTCACTGCTTTCCTTGACTCTAAAACTGGATGCAGATTTTTTCCCTCTGGGGTGTGTTTCTGAGACTTTTACCTTTTGGATCTTATTGCTTTTTCAAATTTCATGATGCTGCTTTGCAAGATTTTGTAATAATTTGGCATGGCAATATGAGTATAGTTTAGTATCATATCGTTGTTAAGTTAATATGTTGCATTCAGCAAACAATTAGCAAGCAGTTATAATCTAACTGTTAATTATTAAACCTTGTAGACAAGCCTTATACCGCCACATCTGGAAGATAGTTTATTAGTCCATAATTTTGTTGAAATGATTTGCTCCGTGTAAGCTTATCAAATTAATTGATTTCTAAAATGTTTCAAAATTATTCTTAAGAAACTATTGAAAGGATCTCATCACTACATTCCTTTATACATTTAGCTGACAGATTGTCCTTACTGCTTATATCACTTGGAAATCTAATTTTCACGTTTATTTTTCTTTCGTGATAAGGGAGGATGTGACGAAGAAATCAGTATTTTTCTGTACAGAGGGCGTGTTGAGAAAGAGATTATCACACAACTACAGGGTAAAGAGACTGGCCTTCGAGAACACGGGGAGCTAATTAAGGTATGCGTAGTACCATACAAGAAACTTTGGCGCACAACAGCGGATTGCAAAGTCCTGGTGGCTATTGCACTGTTAGAAATGGCTATGAAAGAAGGGCGGTTACCTACTTTGTCTGCTTAATTAACTAATAGAAGTAGAAATATATAAAAATTTACGAGTCTAACTTTTTTTTTACGATTATTATTGTTGTGCTCTGCACTATTTGGACCTTGCCAAGAGATTCTTAATGGTACCATTGCCAAAAGATGGTATGTTGCTAACATGACGTTTTATCATAGAAAGTATATGTAAGAGACTATTTTCCTATCATTTATCTCTTAATCAAATTCTAACAGTGAAGCATTTCCAAAGTTCTTATCAAGGGGAAAGATTCTCATAACCGTTATTAGAACAGACATTAATAAGTCAAACTTTAAAATAAATGCAGAAACCCTTTTTCTCGTGAGTTGAGTAATTTAACAAACTATAGCCAAGTCTCATACTGTATTTTACAATCATTTTTTAATTGGAGAATCAACAATAAAATATGCTGTGTATGTTTTAAAGGTTCTTAGATCAAATAATTAAACAAGGAATTATATTAAAATGCTTGCAACCATACACAATAATCCTGAACTCTGAACAATTTTTCAACTACATTTTTTATTATAGAATTTTATTAATGTCGAAAAATTATTAGAATGTCTAACTACATTGCAAAGAACTAAGAGATTTGTCAAATTAACAAGTACCTTAAAGAAAAAATAAGTTCATAATTCTGGTGAAGAAATTGACTGTAAATTAAAGACAGATGAATTAGTTTCCAAAAGAGATATGTAATCCTCATATTTGATAGTGCTGATGGGGGACAAGACAAATAAATAACAATGCTTTGCCTTCAGTGAATTACTTCATCAGACCTTGCTGGAAACAAAATCTTTATCGGTGGCATCCCATATGGTGGTGCCATCACACGTACAGAGCTTTTTATAGTTCTCACCAACTCCTGCACTTCTGGCAATTACTGCGGCAGTTATACCATGTTTTGATTTATCTTCAGTTGCATATACCACTACAGATCGTCCAATAAGATCAGCCACTCTCAGCTTTTCTTTGACCCCACTGTAGAAGGCATCACCTTTTTCATTAGCTTCTAGTGTTCCCAGGTCGCCATGTGGCTGAAAATCCAATAAAACAGGCCTCGTTATGTTTGGTTTGAAATCTAAAATTTGAAAAGAATTTTCCTTATAAATTAACTTTCCTGTTTCGAACCCAATATGAAAAAATACGGTTTGAATTGACTTTTTTTAATCATACTGTGTTTGAAACTAAAGTCCGCTGAAATCCAACAAAATGTGAATGAGTTTGTATTTCGTCCGAAGAATTGTAATTTAAGTTTAACTCAACTTTTTAAATTGATTTTAATATAATTTTATCATTTACTTCATCATGTTATAATAGTGTCATTAACATTTTTATCTTAAACATTATTTACCTACTACTCCAAACCCCTGGCATGATTACGAATGAGGAGCTGATACATACTGAAATACTAAAAACCACCATAGTGTCAGTTGTTGGCCCCCTAGTCTCCTCCCTCAACGACAAGCTCCTAGACATAATGACGTAGATCATGGGCCAAGTGCTAGTTAGTTACTGTAGCAATCAAAGACAACAAAAATTATCTTCTTGATTTACCATTTTCTAACCTTTAGATTTCCTTCGTGAAACTTATTAACATGTTTTCTGTTCTGGTTCAAACTTTAAGTGAACTCAAATCAGAGTATTTGAGTCTGCCTTAAGACCTTGATTGCCTACTTATTTATAGGGAGATCCCTCTTGAAGTTTTTAGGTGAAAACCTGGGTACTTGTAAACAACTTTACATGAAGCGGAAAACTAAGGGTACTAGAAAACTAATTTTCTCTCTTTATTCCATAGAACCCTTGAGTTTTGGTAACAAAACATCTTGCCAAAATCTTTCTATTAGGTTGGCCTATATGCGATCAACAATTCGGTTACCTAACTACCTTAAAGAAAGATTCCAAGTTTTAAAACCAAGATGTGAGCATTGGATCTTGACCGAACTGGGTCAAAGGGGCCTGGAGTCACTGGACTCATGACCTGTAATTAGACTACACCCGATCTGTTTAACTATAAGCCTCCTAGCTTTTTTCCAATCGAGGCGGAAAGGCTTTTAGAGTGTTTGCTGGCCTTTGGGTGCTGGACCTGGTTATGAGCATTTTCTGAGAGTACATAGTTCCTCAGTCTCAAGTTAAAGGGAAGAAGAGACGGCATTAATTAGTATCCACGCTAGGAGGTTCAGGGGCTGACCTCTTTGAAACTTAGTCCTCGGATTAATCCAAATAAACGGGTTGGATTATTTTCTGAGGGTACAATTTTAAAAGTATTTTGTGTAGCCTAAGGAAGAAATTTTGAGGTATTCTATGCGCAACTTCCTTTCTACCCACCCACCTCCCAGACGCGGAATGAAATTTCCACAGGAACCAGGAGCCGTCAAACATCACATTTGAGATGAAAACAGCAGCCTCAATCAACAGAAATAATACTACAAACTTAATTGACATCATGATGCAACCCTACACTATTCGATTAAAAAATATTCACTATCCTAACATAACTGTTTCGTAATAATATATACACCAGTCATCAATCCTTAAAAAGAAAGATTAATTATTAAATTGGGCCTCCTTACATTTATTTCATACTTTTCGTTTCAATTTCTATAAAAAAACTCAACATTATATAATTCCTATACGAGCAAATTGTTTATGTTTTAATCCCTTCCAATATACCAAGTAACTTATTTAGGTTTTCTATAACTGCTACAAAACTGAATCTGGCTAGAGTAAAATTGACAGAAATTTCCTCAACCACCAAAAATCTAAAACAATTAATGGTTTTTGTAGTGATTTTACATTAATTTTGGGCGGCTTCAATTATGTGGCAGATTTAGAGAAACTATAGCTAACAGATTTACTTGGTAACCGATGGCTGGGACTAAAACATACATATTAGCCTGTTTAGGAACTAAAATACATGGTTTCCATGTATATGGACTAAAACACAAATTGTGGGCAAGTGTTAGAACCAAATGAATATTTAAACCTAGAAGAAATATGTTTAAACCAGGTAAAGAAAACAGAAATTTAAAGGTATGTGGAAAATCAAACCTCTTTGGTGTTTTCCTCATTTATCGGATTGAATATTTTACCAGTGCTTGCTGCACCTCTAGTCAAATCTCCAAACTCATTAATAGACCAACCGTGCTTTCCTGGTGACAGACCACTAAAATTGGCTTCAATCCTAGCTAGTTCCATATTTACTTGAGCTAGGCGAACAACACCAAAAATATCTGGACCTTTGAATTCGGAAACAGCAGCAGATATCAAGAAATCTGAAAGGCAAAAAAGAAAGATTTAACTAAATCAGAAGGTATACGACAGCTGAAACCATGAAAACAGAAGTAAAAACATATTGCTGACAATCATATTAATCAAATGAGTCCCATAAACACAATTGCCATATTGTGTAATAAATGGTGTAACAGGATAATTAAATACAAGGAAATCAGGAGACATCACACAACTAAAAATATTTATTTAAAAAATAAATTGATAAAACATCAAGTATCTGTTGCAGTCTAAGCTAAGCAAGAACAAGGTTATTCCAAATGGGGGTTGATAAAGAGAATATACAAAGAAGTCACAACAACTAGGGGAGAAACAATGAGAGTATGACAGATGAATACAAAATTTAGTGAAAACATGAAATCAAATACCATTATACCTAATATTGCTTAAGGAAATACTAAAGCTGTTTACAACCTAATTTGAATAACAAATTATGCTGCCTGCTGTGTCAAAAACCAGCAGTGTCCTTCATTCTTCACCGACATATTGATGGTATATGTATTACAAAAGCACACGATAGCTCATATTTCACACATGACTTTTTTGGAGTGTCAGAAACATAACACAGTCAAGGATTTGTGGGTGGGGGCAGGGAGGATCCAGTTTAAACTATTTTCTTAAGTCAAAAGAATGAGACATTGATGGAAGAGTTGTTTTTACTCTATAATTGCTAGCGATTGACAAAAAGAACAAATAGAAATCCTATATATGATATTCTACTGCTTCAGTAAATAAAAAATAAAAATAGTACAATGTAGAAATAAGTAGCAGAGAGAAGCAGTATCTAGGTAATATGATCACTTCCGATCTTCAACCAGTAATGCATATAGGTATAGACTTGAAAATATCTCCCGATATGGATAGGAGATTGTGAAACCTTAGATAAATTTATTTTATAAAATAATGGTTGATATAACTGCTCCATCCCTCCAACTCTGTTTTGCGTTGCCAAGAACCAAATTGGACTGACGTTCAATAGCACATTGATGCTGAAATTCACATTTCTGGCAGTTCTTCTACTTACTCAGCAACATCATTCACAAAGGAAAGAAACTAAAAAACAATGATCGATGGAGGAACAAATAATCAAAGAGGATGCAACACTAAGCCGAAGAAGGCAAGAATCGAATTAGGGTCTGATTTGAGGATGGGGAAGGGTTATTCAGCCAGTGCGCCTTGGTTGAAATATCCACAATTTGAAGAAGTGCTCACTGCCATCCAAGCCATGAAAATGCCTGCCACTTGATCCGACAATCTTTCCCTCTTGCCTTTGGGATCCAGTATGACCAGAACCACAGCCACAGCCACGGTGGACATGATGTTTGGGAACAAATTGGTTGGAAGGGGGGGTAAATTGGAAAAGAGAAAGATTAAGTGAAAAACGGAAAAAAAAATCTGAAATGTCAATTTTAAAATAAATATATCTTAACAGTCAATAATTGTTTCCCACAGTCAGAGACATCCTCAAGTCTCCCAACCTAGCCTCAACCTAATACATGAATGAAGGCATATACATATAGAAACAAGGTCAATGAATCCTTGCAATTGAAGGGAATATAACAAATGTCTATCATCAAGCCTTAGCAGTAAATTATTCAAAAATGTTGAAAAGAAAAGTTAAAGCTTCTAATTTTGATTTTTTGTTCGATTAGGTATAACAGACTTGGAACAAAAAAGTGGACACTAAGGAATATCTATTAGGTGTACAGGTTGTATGCCTTCATATGTTACCAGTTTTCAAAGAAAAGAAACTTATTCTCTCTCTGTGACAGTGAAAGAAGAAGTAGGGACATGAACTACTGTGACAAGGATGCATTTAAAGGAGCATACAAACTCAAGTTTTAAGAGGTGACAATAACCACATTAAACATCCCACTCCATAATTATCACACTCATTCCTCCAAATAAACAAATAAAGAGTAAACCCCAAACCTTCATCTTTGCAGATTTTACAATTTCATGAAGATGATTAACTTAGAAAAGGTCATACTCTACATTAAAATGATTTTGGTAAAATTGACTTTGAAATAAACTCTACATTAAAATGATTGGGATGTGTGTCCAAATTAATCTCACTCACATTTTTTACTTTGAAAAAGTACAAGTGTGTGAAATTGGTTTTGGGCGCTAACAAAGCATGCAAAGTCATTAAGGAAAACTTAGCATTGCAAATTTACAATTCAAATCATGACAAAGCAAGAAATTGACTAGCAAACCTTCCGGTATTCCTTGTCCAATTAGCCGGGCTTTTCTACCAGTCTGCTCCAAGGCTTCAGTCATAGTCTTAACCGGCGATGAACCAAGAATCCTTACAACCTGATTGCTCAAGTCCACCTCTACGTCCTTAACTCCTGAAAAAAAAAATGCGAGGCCCAAACAACGTGAATTAAGAAATCTAGGGGGTGCTTAAAACCACAAGAATTGTGAATTGATTTAATTTAATTTCAGTAAATCAGCTCAAAATAAACCTGTTCTGGTCTAAAGTTCCTCTACTTACGTCAGAGTTTACCTAGTCTCAGAGCATTCAAGTGTGTACAACCTATGGGAATATCTCCCTCTTTCAAAGTCCCCCTTAGCATCACTATTGGAAAGTTTTTAATTGTTTCCATGATCTTCTCTAAAATCTTGGGGACAGAGACTACGTCCATATTTGTTTCCCCCATCACAATCCAGATTGTGGGTAGAGACCACATTATAGGTCATGAAAAATTATCTTAGAAAGAGAAACTGGGAATGGGCTTGGTAAGGTAACTACTAGAGCTAATGCACGATATACCTCAAATCCTGTCTGACAAACTTTGATCGGTTGGAGGTTACTAACTCCAATTCCATTCATTCATGGTTCCAAACACGTTGAAGGCAGAAAATAAGTGACACAAGCTGGTCCAAGCACTTCACGAAACACTTACCATTAATCTCGTGCAGCTTATTTTTGACAGCATTAACACAACCTTCACATTTCATATCCACCATGTACTCCGTCTGACATCACAAAAAAGGAAATTGGAACTAACTAAGAATTTGACTTAACCGAGCCAAAAAGTGAAGAGAGTGAACATCTAACTGACCAGTAACTCGGGCAAAACGGAATGAGGCTGCGAGAGAAAAAAACGGAATGATTAGATTAGAGGGGAATTAAGTAATTGAGAGAAAAGAAAGAGAGATAAGAAAGAGGAACCTGAGAAGAGAGTTTGCTGTCCATGTGGAGAACAGAGGGAGGGGTAGCAAAGGTTTTGAGAAGGTGGAATGAATTGGGGGAATTGGAAGATTGGGAAGAGCGAGGGAAAGAAGAAGAAGAAGAAGAAGAAGATGGAGAAGAGGAAAGAGAAGAGAAGGCGAAGGCTGCAGGAATAGCTGCTGCAGTGGTTGCTGCTATTGACCTCAGAAATGCCATTTCACTCCAACTACTCTTTCTTTATTTATAACACCTCTCCCCTTACCTCACAAAACAAAATGCACTCAGGGAGGTAGCTACCTACTTCTATGTTTCTCTCATGCCACTTCATTCTAGATGGATCCACACATCTCCACCTTGCACTTAGTTTTCACTTTCATTTGGATTTTATTTTTTTGTCCATCAAAATTGTCTCAAAGCAGACCACATATGTTTTCTTTCTGCAACCTCTATAGTTTCTTCTTACACATCCATAGTTTTTAAATTCCAAAATTACTTTTCGAGATAAAATGCTGGATTTTTTTTTACTTTTAGATTAAAATTATATTCAAAATATAGTATAATTTAAAAATTATTTTTTAATTATTAAATTATGTTTTGAATTGTAAAATTTAAAATATAAATTATATTTCAAATGATATAATTTTGAAATATAATTTTTGAATTGTATTATTAAGAAGGTGTTTGAGAATCTAAAAAACATTTTCTAAATTGTACAGAATATAATTCTATATTTTAAATTATAATTTTTTAAAGTACTTTTTATTCTAAATTTCTTTTAAATTTTAAATTTTAAAATATAAATTTATATTTCAAATTTTAGAGTTTAAAAAATATTTGACAATCCAAAAAATAATTTTCAAATTTTACAATTTAAAATATAAAATTATATTTCAAATTTTTTAATTCGAAAAATCTTTTATAAACTCTCAAATACATTCAAAATATAACTTTTGATAAGAATAAATTAGGTTTTTTTATAAAACATACAGAGGTGTAGAAAGAAAACGGCCAGACCACAATGTTTGAGCCTCAAACACTCTGTCCAACAACACATGGCTTTTTCTTATAAGCAAATTATCACCCTAATAAATGTGAAATTCTCTTTTTACCCTTTCTTAGCAATTTAGATATCCTAATTCTCTCCTAACATTACATTACATCCCTTCTTTTAGAGTCTATACAACTACTCATAATAAATGTGTATTTATTTTTGTTATAAAAAATGGTTCAAACTACAAGTACTCATAATAAATGTGTATTTTTGTTATAAAAATGGTTTAACTACAACTACTCATAGTAAATGTCTACTTTTGTTACCAAAAAGAGTTTCAACTACATCCATGAAAGTATTTTCTACTTTTTGTTATGTGAATCTTCCTCACGCCATTTTTGGACCTTCCTCACACCATTCAATTTTTATTTTTTTTAACATTCCGGATTAGACAATCTGTTATATATAGTTAGATCGGGAATATCATATTGGATTCTACAATCTAGTATATTATTAGAAAAATAAATATGAGATTGTACAATCTGTTATATATAGCTGGATCGGGGATATACATATTGGATTCTACAATCTAGTATATTATTAGAAAAATAAATATCAGATTGTACAATCCAGTTTGCAATATAATAAATTAAATGTACATACTGAGTTGAACAATCCAGAAGCTAAAATCGAATCTAGGATTGATTATCAAATATACAATTCAGTATACAAATTAAATTCACAAACCAGATTGTACACGTCAATATGCAATCTCGTATCGGATCGGATTTTAGTTTCCAATGATTCAATTTGGTGTGTACCTTTCCAATGAGATGTGTTATGGATTACTCAATCAGTACAAATAAATGGATAACTTTAGAATTTTAAAATTATATGGAGGTGTAGAAGAACCAATGGATGTGAAGGAAGAATTTGCAATCTTTTATTTTTTTTCTCATCCAAATTATGCATTTAAATTCACCGAATATTAATTATCACTCTGCTACCAAATAACTTTTCTATTACGAATGCATACAACAAATTTGCCTGAAAAAACTTGTGTTGTGCATCAGTATCCATTCAAAGTCTTCATTGTTGGGATATGTTTTGAGAACTCATCGATTATTGAATTATATTAACACACGTATACTAGATTTATTAATTCAACCTATGGTCAAAGTGATATTAATGAAATAATACACATAATTTAATTATATTAAAAAATAATATGATAACTTAACAAGGACACTAAAAGGTCAAAAGTAATGCATTTTATAAGCTTTTAACGTTCACAATAAACGTAAAAAAATCAAATATTTCATAATGTTTAGATTTAAGGTTCAATAATATATAATAAAATTCTTTTGAAAATAATAAATTTGTTGAAAAATGATGAATACTTTATTTTAATTTTTTTTTAGGAAAAAACTGAATTTAAATTTTAATCATGGAATCATAATACTTTTCTTTAAACCATTATCAACTAAATTTTGATCAATTCTTGCTATTTTTAAAAATTTTAATGAATTTATCGATTATCAAACTAATTCAACTCAATTTTGAAGTTTAATTGAATTCACTAGTCCAATCCAGTTTGTACTTATATAAGTAAAGTGAATCTAGATAGTACTTGAAACTAATAGTACAATTGTTGACGTGTCGTTAATCTCCTAACTCCTTTCTTTAAGTATACTTCCTCAAGTGATGCTCGGTCGGGATTGACTTGAAAAAATGTATATTCCGACGATTAAGTAAGTACTCTGTGTATAGAGTATATATTTATAAACAAGTAAAAACATACCTTACACCTTTATAAATGATTTATTTATAGTGTTGGTCATGAGCTCTTGTTGTGATGAACTGAGTATCAGTTGTTCACTTATGTGTACGTGATCCTTAACTTATAATTACGTGATCCTTAACTTATAAAGAAGTAAATATCGTTATTGTCAGTTAAGTAACTTATGTGTTTTGATATCGTTACCAATACCGAAACTAGCTAATTCTTTACATACAATTCTTACTCTGGAACTAGGGGCATTGCATTGTTTTCACTTATTCTCACATAATCATACACTATTAATGGATTATTAAGGGGCCATTATATAAATAACATTAGAAACTTTATGTTGTGGTATTACTTTAGTTGCATAGACTCTTGTTTAGAAGTACCGATCGTGATCGGTACTTTTAATATTTTTAATATAAAAATATATAAAACAAAATAATGATATCAATATATTTATATCAATAATATAAAAACTTGTAAACGCTTATATATTCTTTTAAAAATATTGGGCACCTTATTTATCATGGGCCCTCAACTATCGCACCCAGACGAAGCCCAAGACCAACCTTTATTACATTTATAATAATCAAATTAAAATATTATATAAAAAATAGCCATGATAAAAATTATTTCGTTAACATTCTAGATTTACTAAAATCAAATTAATGTTTTTATAGAAGGTAACCCAGGAGAAGACATATTAGTAATACTAGCGAAAACATACTGGTTATTGAATATGTGTATTTATATCTTTATTAAATTAAAAAATATATAATTTTATGATTTTTGTGAATAATTAATAAAAAACAATATACTTAATATATATGTATATTTTTGTAAAATAGTATTAAATAATTATATATTCGTTATTTAAAAAAAAGTTATTTATCTATTTTAAAATAATAATTATATAAAATTTATTCAATTATTTATTCTATTAAATAAACAAATAAATTATTTTTAATTTATTATAAAGTAAAAAAAAATCAATTAAAATAAATATAAATAATTTTTATAATTTTGTAGACAATTTTTTATTTATTTTGTAAATATTTTTTTTGTATGAGTAGTTATTTTAATTTTAAAAACAATTACTCAAAAATAAAACGATAAGAATTTATATCCACCAAAATGATAAATCCCTTATAAATAAAGATAACTTGTATGTTTATTTTTTTTTATTGTATTATAAAAGTACCCACAATAGAGTCCACATATAATTTTATTATCCGAGTTTGCTCACACACGGACTAAGAACTCTCTCCAACATGGTTGTTTCTTACTGTACCTCCATAGGTTCTTCTCTCCATTATGACTGTTTTTTACTATATTTCCATAGGTCATCATCATACAAAATGTGAAAATATTTTTTTATCATTTTTTATCATCCCCAAATAATAGCTTCTGGATTATGTAATCCAGATATGTATTTGAAAAATGACTTCCGAATTACATAATTCAAAAATTAATTATACATTTGAAAAAGGCTTATCGATTATGTAATCCGGAAGCTAATTATGAATTTGAAAAAAAGACTTCATGAATACATAATCCAAAATATCCAAAATATTACATAGAGGTATTTTTTAAAATACAAAAATTTATGGAGGTGAGAGAAAAATATATGGAGGTGCAGGAAGAAACAGTCCTCCGACATTTGCCCTTCTTTAAAACATCAATTTTATTACGCCCACACTGGGCAAACAATTCCTTCAGTGTTGCATACCATTTTTACTTTATGTATTTCTTAGCTCATTTTAACTTTTAAATAGACACACACACGCATTGTTTTGGTACTAGCTGAGTTACCTGTAAGAAAACTGGGGAAGAGCTTGTAAAGATAAAATAATACTAATAATTCATAACAACAACAGTCCACTGTATATAAATATATGAATGATGGAACCAAAAGCAGCACAAATAAGTGTAGCAGCAAAAAATTGAGAAGAAGAATGAATGTCCATTCCGTAAATAAACTATTTTACTCAATTGAATCATAGGTTCCTAAGGAGGGAAAAACACAAGAAAATACAATAAAATGACTGAATAGTGGAGTGAGGAGATAGTACAAAAGATAGGTCGAACATATATAGGAGATAGGAGGCTCCCAAGGCTAAAATGCCACCTTAATTAAACAGCATAGATACCCAAAACATGAGGAGGAAAGAAATCCCGCTGAATGTCACTTTGCCTGCTCCTCCTTTGTCACCTCCAGTAGTGGCTGCAAGCCCAAAATTTAATGTTTATGAAGGAACAAAATAAATTGTACGGTACAAACTGCAATTTTCAACTACTTCCAAATTTATTATAGATGAGTGCCTCACAAGTTTATTTGACAAATAATCGTTTTGTGGTTACTATTTTTTGTCCAACGGAAGGTTCTGCCAAGATACCCCGTGAAAGATAGTGGGTGAGAAAAACGAGAAAACGAAATTGCATATTTACGCTTTATGGGTGGTTGAGACTTAAATTCAAGCTGATTAATACCTATTGCATTAAGTTAATCTCAGTTCCCTCTTGCAATATCTTTGAGATTTGCCATTTCATTTTAAAAGTTATTTGTCATAATGGATACGTCGAATGGAATGAGAAGGGAGAAAATGTTGTATTAAAAAAAGTGAGAGAAGCGGTAGGTAGGTAGACAAGAATACGCGTCATTTAGGCCATTTCCAAATTCATATTTGACTTTTTCATTTAATTAAATTTTAATCATATTTATCAATTCAATATGAACACTTACCAAATTATTTTACTAAATTCTAAACTAAACTGATCATAATTTTAATTTAATGAAAGTTTACTATGAAATTTAACCGCAAAAAATTCTTCGAAAATTATTAAAATAAAATAACAAATTTATCTGGAAAATAATAAAACATATGTCTGTCAGATTATCGGAAATGTATATTCATGAAGGTGATGAAAGTCTATAAAATGAATAGTGTATCAGATGTTGAAAGACGTTTTTACCTGGGGGTGCGCTTGAACCTGGAGATGGAGCTGAAAATTTGCAAGTAAAAAGAACAGAACAAAATTAGTACCACAGTGCTAGAATAAACCCTAATCAATGCACTCATGCTAAAAGACACTCAATAATACCCATCAAAATCAGAAACGCTATGAACAGAAACTTTGGACAGAGTACAAAAATACCCAGCAACCTTTTTTCCCTTCTAATCTAATAATAATACATTAATAGATCTAAAAGAACGATTCAATTTGTTCAAAAAAATTGTAGGATTATTGGAAGTGAGTAATATTTAAACGCAGACAAGAAAGGGAAAATTGAAGTGGAGAGTAAAACTGAGGAGGCAGAAGAAAGTAAATCAATAACGAAATCATAGGCATGAGAGTGAATTGAATTTTTTGAACGGAGTGGCAAAATAGGCATAGAAAAAAAGGATATACGTACCACCGTTGTTGCAGCTGGTGAGATCACTAGTGACGCCGCAGCGGCGACTGAGAGCGAGAGCGTCATCGATAGATATATTGAAAGTTTGAAGCAGGCCAGGGGTGTAGAAAAGGTTGCAGAGGCAAGCGAGCTCGTTTTCGACGGTTCGTTTGAGTGGGTCGCAGCAAGAACTGGGTGGGGTACTGGTGCTGGAATTCAAGTAGTCCATGCATGGAATCAGTTCTTGGGCGCAAGTGGCGCTAGTTCCAGATTGCGCCTCTGCCAAACTCATCGTCAAGGCCAAAACCACCACCAACGACATCAAACATTTGCACCCTCCCATTTTTTCTTGTCTTTTTTCCCACTCCAACGATTGATCCTGTCTGTGGGAAAGCTTGATTTCAGTGTCTGTGGACTATGGATCTCCTTTGCCCTCTCTGTATTTTACCGTTCGGTTCCTTTTGGGGTTCGTTTTGTTAGGTGAGAGGTGAGAGGTGCGGTTCTTTTCCAGCTTTATAGATCCTGTTGTTGCCTCGCTGGCACGATGATGTACGCTATGATGAAATTCATGGTAAAATTGAAATGTCTACGGTGATGTGAGAAATTATTGGTGGTATGAATTACCCATACTTTATGTCCATGTACGCGTCGCTTCATCCTATCATTATAAAAAGGAGTAAGGATATTTAAATATTTTCAGGGTAGTGTTGATTAAAACACTTTCAAACGATATTATTTTATGACGTTTGAATACACTTTGTAGATTATGTAATTTATTTTAATCTCTTTTGCTTTTTAAATAATAGGTCATTAATACATCAATACATAATAATGTTAGCAAGTGCTTTATAAATAAATGATGCAATAAATAAGCAAAGGTTAAAAATATATAAATGTTTCTCATCAAAATACGCGCTCTGAACACAAACTTTGGATAGGTATAATTGTAATAGATATAAAAATGTTACGTCATCAAAAGATTAAAATGAAAATAATATTAAATTAAAATTTAATATATATTTGTATGCATATTAAATATTAATATAAGATATATTTGTTTTCAACTTTTAGAATGTTTATTTTATTTTTAGTTCAAAACGGTTGCAGAGTTATGCATAGTCGTTTAAAATAGTTTTTAGTTGAGAATTTGTATATGATACATTTTTCAACCCAGGTTTAAATCATTATTAACATAAAAACTTTAAAACTGAGATCTTATACGAATATTTGTTGCAACAATTTTCATTATTTAAACTCTATAATAGATATGTAGAGTTTTATAGATACATTATATGTTTTGCATTTTTTATTATTAAACATATTTTTTTTATCATACAACATTATTGCGTATTGAGAATGGGAATTTGAGAACTATAAACATCAAACCATTTTTTTTATTGATAAAATCAATAATAAAAAATTATTTATATGAAGAAAAATGTTTCCAAATTATCTTTAAAAGGAGAGATAGAATTTATATAAACTTGTACTAGGATCAAGACATGTATTTGTAACATCTTACAGAATATTATATATAAAGTTAGTAAAGTTGGATATAAACTCTAAATCTTAAATTCTCAATATTGAACAAACAATTTATCGGTGCTAAACTCAAATATTACTAGTTAAGACAAAATATGATTTTATAAAGTTGTGAACTTAAAATTGTATTTATTCGGCTTGATTAAAATTGTAGTGCCATTGATATTATTTTTTTGAATGATATTTTTTTTATTAAATTTATTTACATTTTTTTCGATTGATATGGAAAATATATTTTTTTAACTAAAGTGAGATATGTTTATTTATATTAATCAAAAAAATTATTTGTTAACATTAATAATATTTGTTTAACAATATCAAACACATTTTTTTAATTAATGTCAATTGAATTATTTTTTCAATTACTATGGTGGGATTTTTTTTTTAACAAGTAAGTTGAGAATTTTTTTTCAACCAATATTAGTAAGATTTTTTTTTATTGATGTCAATGAGACATTTTATCAATTAATATAATTATTTTTTTTGGCAGAAGTTATTTTTCAGCTAACATTATTTGGAATATTTTTCATCTGAAGCATGCTAGTTTTATTTTTTCCTCAACATTAACTATTGTTTTCTTGGTCAATGTTAACATAATTTTTTTTTCATGTTATATATAATTTTTGCTTTATTTTTTAGTTATGTTGGTAGGGATTGGTTTTCAATCAACTTTACCAATGCCAACTTTTTTTGAAGTTGATTATTTTTTTATAATATCGAATGAGGAAACTTTCAGACAGCCTTGATTAGAATTATTTTGGCCAATTTTAAATTTAATGAGTGATTTTTGGCCAGATCAATTACAAAGTAACTAAAGAATATTAATAAACTATGTCAAATAAATAATCTCAATCAATGTAAATTGAAATAATTGTGATATACATCCACTTAAAACAATATTATTATTTTTTATTAACATTGATAGAAAAGAATCTTCAAACTTTGAAAAAAAAACCTTGATCGACATTTATTGAAAAAAAAAATCATGGTTAAATATTGTTTAATATCAAGATAAGTTTTTATATTTAGTAGTATGGAAATGCTTTTTCGAAAAAATAAAATAAGTTCAATAAATTTAAATTATTTTATTTACATAGAATATTTGAAAAAATAAAATGTAATTCAAATTTTTAAAAAGTATAATCCAAACACATGTTAAAGGTAGAGGAATGTAGTGATAAAAAAATAGTTGGAGTGACATAACCAAAAATGGAAGATGTTTGAAGCTGATAATGGTGATATGATATAGCGGAAATTGGTCCAAGTACGGTTAAACAGGAAACTTGTTATAGTCTTAGATTAGAGTCGTAACTTTTAGTTTTTTCTTTCTTTCTATATGCCTATTCAACAACTATAATTATCACATTGACCAATTGTAACTAAATAAAATAAGAAAAGATTCGAGAAGCCAAGAGACGCGGAAATGAAATTAAAAATGATAGAAATCCATATAAAAGGAATTCTTCCACATCAAGAGAGATAGTTAGAGGGGAGGTTTCATCACAAAACAGTCATGTTGGAAAGGTCTTATGCACAGCCACCTATTGCTTTCTTATTTTTCAAGATGAACAACGTTAATGAAATTTCGTAACAGTATCTTTGGTCATAACGTGGTTTTTTCAGTTCTGTGTGGCGAGAGGAACATTGCATCACATATAAACCAAAAAAATGAGAAAGTAGAAAAGTAAAAACAAAAATAGGACACAGAATAGGAAAGTAATAAGTGCAGTTTAGAAAATTATGACGTGAAATGGTGTGAACAAAGAGAAAAGAAAAGAATGAGGGAAACGTTTGACATTGACTAAGTACGTATACCCATTAAACTGTAATCAGGTCGCAATCACTTAACGCGCAAACCTCTCTAGCGGCGGTCAACGGTCAACACCGAATGCTGTAACGGCGACACGCCACTAACTAGCGTCCAGCCGTCCAATTTCAACTCCCGTTCCAAAAAAATTCTACCAATTATTTTTTATTCAAATTTTCAAGGTTTCAATAAATTAATGATTTTTATAAATTATCTTCCTTTAACTTATTTTTAAATATACGAAATAAACACAAAAAAACATAATGAATAAGATGGGTAATATGTAGAAAATATGAGAACAAAAGCAAAAATATCATATTAGTGTTGAGTAGATTACTGGAAAGATTGTTATAAATATATTCTTGTCTTTATCACTTTGGTATCTAGAATAACATGGACTATTAAATATTATTATTATTATTATTATTTGTTTATTTTTTTATCAAAAAATTTATTATAATGTGTTAAAGATCTCAAATTAATTTATAATATATAATTAATGATTGTAAATCTTATTTTATAAAGTTAAATTAAATTTAAAATATACTTTTTTAACATAATATTAAAATTATTTTAAGGTGAAAATAAAATAAATGACTGTGTGTTAAAGGAGTATCCAAATCCAAGTTAGAGAAGGATAACACAAAAACAAAGAAATTGTGGTTTTATTATTATAAACTAGCCAATACTTCACATGCTTAAATAGTTAGTAAATTCGTATATAATTTTTTTATTATATCTTATAAATATATAATCGAGTATACATAATTTTAATAGTGATAAGGACTATTAGCCTAAATATTATCTTAATATAAACCTTTTTGTTGCCGCATAGGTGCTTTTTCATTACTTTGATTTTGACTGAATCAAATGACTTAATTTTGTAATAAATATTTTAGATATTTTTTTTCTGGACCAAGCTCATATATTTTATTAATTTTTATTTTTTTTTATTAATTTAAATTATTATTATATTATTATAAATAGTGTTAAATGTATGTTTTTTTGGTCAAATAAACTTTTTTCTTATGAAAAAGATATGTTCTTGTATTTTTCATAGGCTACAACACTTCACATGCAAACGTTAATTCCACCATGTGCAGTCACACCCTATGAAAACCATCAATTACAATGGAACAAAAGTAGTGTCCCGAGATGCATTACTTTCACACAGGAGAGGTTGGAATTACATAGATGCTTATTTAAAAAATAAAGAATGAGCTTAAAATTGTACTTGGAAAAAGTTAGTAGAATGGAGTTAGAGTCACATAATCGTCTCTCAACTACCTTGTACGCAAAATTAAGACCATCTAAAATAGAAAAGTAATAACTGGTTTTTGCAAAGACCCAAATGAAACAAAGCACTTCCTAAATTTTTAAAATTAAGAACTTTAAACATGCTTAGTAAGAAAAGAAAAAATAACTTTGGTATGCTAATCATATAAGTGTCAAAAAATCTAAATGTGGTTAACAAAGGTAAATAAAAAAATATTAAGGAGTAAACTTGGAGTTTAACTCAATCTTGTAAAACCAACTTATAAAGTGAAGTTCACACCCATTTATATATTATAAAATGTTTTTATTTCTAGTCGATGTGAGATCTTCAACATACTCCCTTACACTGAGATCCTCAATTTATGCATGAGACTATAATTTATGGGTGGTCCGAGAGCAAATGACACGATATGATGAAAACCCGTTTAACCTCGAAACATTCGGCTAAGAAGATTGGAAGCAGGAAAAGGATCTCAGAAGACTCTAATCTCAGGGACAGTTGAATTGATAATGAAATGCTGTACAAATTGGTAGCTCATTTGTCTTCAAATTCTCATTCTCAAGTTTGCACTTCTATTAGTGTTTTGTTTGAATCTTCTTAGAAGTTGGTCACACTTCTTTTAAGCCTCTACCTCTCCTCTTCATTTCATCTTCTCCACACTTCAATTCAACCACTTTCAAGTCCATTTTTCCGCAACATACAAAACTACAACAAAGAAGAAGCCAAAACAAGCTAGTTTTGCATCACGATAAGCCCGACAAACTTTCGATATGATAGACTCTAAATAACTCTGATACCATATTAGGAAATAGACTTTAAACCTAACTCGACCTTATAAAAGCTTATAATGAATCTGATTGGGTTTCTTGTCCCAAGACAAGAAAGTCAGTCACCGATGTCTCCATATATTTCGGGAAGTCTCTTATCTCCTAGAAATCCAAAAAACAACAAACTATCTCCAGAAGATCTTTTGGCAGAGTACAAAGAAATGACTACTACTACCCATGAAATACAATGACTCACCTATCTCCTTCAAGAGCTTAACATTTCATTCACTCAATAGTCATCCAATACTGTGATAATCAGTCAACCATATAGATTGCATCCAGTCAAATTTTTTCATGAATGCACAAAGCACATTAAGATTGATTGTTATCTAGTTCGAGAAAAGCTTAATGTTTGGTTGATCAAACTACTCCCCTTCTCCTCCTCCATGCAGACTGCTGACATCTTCACCAAGCTTCTACCTTCTTCTTCAATCAAAATTGGGATTGAAAAATATCTATTCCTAACTTGAGGGAGTGATAAATGATTTTATGTTTGAGCCTTTTTCGTTTTGCACCACTTTGCTTTTTGGACTGCTTGTTTTGGCCCATTTTTTCCTTTACGTTTCTGCTTTTAATATCCTTAATTTCCCAATAAACTTACTTCTTCAACAATACAATTTTACACATTTTCTCTCTCGTTTCTCTTTCTCTTTCTCCATTTATCTATGTGCATTTCTTGCTTAGGGTTTTTATGATTCTTGCTTGCTCCTTATTTTCTTAATTCTTTCTTCTTCATTTCACCTTCGCAGAATAGTTGGCAATACTAAAGATTATCTCTATCCTAAATCCTACATCGACTATAGATTAAAATATTTTATACTATATAAATAACTGCAGACCTCACCTTATAAACTAATTTTATAAGGTTAAATTAGGTTTAAAATTTACTCTAAATACATAATAAATATATAAGATAAGAAAACTATGAAAATAGTAAATCTCTTACCTTATAGACATTATAGACAGTAAAATCTTAATGAATTTGGTCATAACTCTGATCATAGTATTATGTTCTTTTACACGTGACTTTGATGCATTGCTTGTTTTAGGTGACGTTGGATTTATGGAAGCAATATTTGTTGATGTTTGTTTTAGCTGATCAACGATGATATACTAAGGAAGAGAAAAGAAGTAAATTAATTGAATATAATTGACATAATAAAAAAGATGAAATAATAAAAAAGACAATTGACATTTACAATATTACTTTATTATCCTTATTTTATAACACAATACACAAAAAGTTCAAATATTTGTGCACGCTTGGTTCCTCTACCACCAAAGCGAATATATAGAGAAAACTACTGTTAACATTAAATTTCTTCTAGGTATTTAAAATTTGTTATTAATAAAAAAAATTATAAATGAAAAAAAAAATTATTTTCTTAAAAAAATCATCATCAAAAAGTAAAAAAAAAAAATAGTGTTGAAAAATAAATAAATAATAAAAATAATAATTCCATATTACTTTTTACACCCCGCATCCTTTTCTCACACTCCTTTATTTTTCTTATTTCTGTTTTTACCACCTCAGCCCACTTTCAACTTCTTCTGTTCACACTCCCTCTCATACTTCACGCATCCCGTAACCCACCTTGTTTTCTTTACTCTTCATACCCCTCTCGCTCACATTTTGCACCCCTTGCACCCACTTGCCCCCTCTCACAAATCCATTTGCTCACTCAAACCCAGTCACTCACTGGATATACACACTCACACTTTTATAAGAAAAAGTAATATTAATAAATTAATTTGTAATATCTTGCTACTTGTGAAAGTATTTTTCGCGATAATATAGAGAAATTTATTGAAGTTTTCTCTGCATTTCTTGAAGTTCAGACTACTCTGGTTGCTGAGTTTGTGGTACATGCTATGGAGGAAGTTCAAAAGATGGGTCTTACTAATGTCTGGATGGAATGTGATTCTGTTTTGGTTTGTGTTGTGTTTATTACTAGAACCAATGTTAATTAAATGTTTTGTAATCGATGAAATATTTGTCTTAATTAGTGTTGGAAAACCTGGTTTAGGGTTACTCATATTTTTCGTGAAGGAAATGTGTGTGCTGATAAGTTGACTAATATAGAATTTGTTCATAGAAAATCTTTTCATTGGTATAATAAGCTACCATCTTGTCTGTTCTTAGAATCTTTTATGAATATATATAGTTTACCCATGTATAGTTTTGGTTAACATATGAGTTTTGGGTCTAGTATCTCCATATTTTTGTATTTTGTTTAATAATATTTTTTTTAATGTGATGACAAATAATTATTGTTATTTGAGGTGTCATCATAACTGAGATGTCAAGTTGCATAGTGATGTCTAACATAAAAGTTTTTATTTTAAAAAATTAATTTGTAATATTAATTAATTTTATTTCTTTAAAAAATATTTATAATAAATATCAGACATTAATATAAAAAATTAGAAGTTATTGTTTAAATAAACATTTTCACCAATTCGGGCTGGTTTTGTACTTGTTTAATAGGTTATTGTCATATTCACACGGATTCGGTGCCAAAAAAAAAAAATAAACACGGAATCGGAAATTTTCCATTCTGTATAAAGTTAAACCAATTCATCCAGTCCGATTTTAATAATAATATGGTCAAACACCAAAGATGGAACTTAAATTGCATTCATTTTCCTTTTTCTTTTAAAATATGATTTATTGTATTGCTTGATGTAATTGTGCAGCAATTGGCGCAAACGCACCATTGAAGAAATTATTATTTTTCTTCTTCTTAAAAGTGCTTATAAAAAAAAATAAAATATTTATATATATATATATATATATATAAGATTTATTCACAGTAATTTGATATTTGTACCTACTAATTAAAGATTGAAGTTAGATATTCAATTTAGACAGAAATACGATTAAAGATTATTAATTTTAGTCTCTAATGACAGATGAAGAAGAAGAAAAAATAGTTTAATTAATACTAAATAAGTAGCCCCTGCTGGTAATAAAAAAACAATATAAGTAGAGCTAAAGTCTAAAATTGGACAATGTACCCAACTTTAACTAAATTTGAATTCACAAAATTCCTAGTTTTTTTTTCTCAGACCACTTTGGTGTGTATCCTTTTGTTACAGTCTTTTAGTTTGAAAAAGAATATATATATATATATATAACCATATCGTGTTGAAAATGCAAAATGAAATAACCACATGTGTTTTCTTTTATTCTTTTCACATCTTAATCTTGAAAGTTTCTTCTCTCTCCCAAACTAATTTTTCAATTTATCTTGCATTTGTTTTATAAGGATCTTGCGCATTGGAATGCAATTTATTTTTCAAAAACCAGAGTTGAGAAATGGAAAATAAAACCTAATATATACTTTAAATCACTCACCAGATAAAAGAGACGTGAAAATTAATACCCATATAAAAGATTAAATTATTGCATTGAAAAAAAAAATTAAAATATCAAATTTGTTTATCTTTCTCTTTATATATTCTTTATCTTACTTTTTTACGTAGGACTTTCACTTTTCTTTCAATTTCTTAACATTTATTTGTTTAATTTTCTCTATTTTAGATATCTTTATCTGCTTATGATTGTCTCAGAGAATTTTACTGATTATGTTTTTATCAGAGAGCCAAGTGTACGTATGAAGTACGAAAAAGAGTGACGATATTATATATTTGTTCCCCTTCTCTTGAGTATCTTAGGATGTGATAAAATAGGGAATACGATAACTCAAAATTGTATAAAGAATAATTATGTAATTAAATTATATAAAAAATATTAAAATAATAATATTAAAAAGTTATAATATAGTTGTATAGAAAATGTGAATTGTGAATATATTATTATCCTAAAATAGCATTTGATTCAACAGAAAATGTAGATATAAATATTGTTAAAAATTATCACACATCATTCAGTATTTAAAAATATATTTAGACTTAACATATTAGTTCATTTAATAAGTACAAATAAAATAATCATAGGTTACTATTATTTTTTTTAAAAAAATACTATAATAGTGAGTCATTATTAAATATTTAAGTTAAAAACTATAGGAAATTTTTTATTGCTAAACAGGTAATTTTATAAAATAAAATAAAAATAATTTGTCAGCAACCGAAAGAATGATTGAAAATTTTATTTCCCCTAAAGTTGTTTTAAATATTCAAGTGTCAATACATAATTATCAAACCAAAATACTAACATGTAAGCTAAGTTAACATATTATAATATAGTTAAATTTATAAGTAATATAAAAAATATTTTTATATTCACAATTTTGTCATCACATAATTTATTATCACAGATTAGAATCGTCATAAATCATCATAAAATATAAAATATGATTTTTCATTAGTGACTTCTCTGCATACCAAGCACATTTTCTACCTTATAAAAAATAGAGAGAAATGAATAAAATCATTCCATCACTCCATGATTATCCGAAAAACAATATCTAGTACTTAGTATTTGATAATAACAATTAATTTATGATCAAAATATACCTAAATATAAACTTATTCCACAATGTTGATTCCAAATGATAACTTCCGTATAATTATGAGTTCCAACCATTATAATTGTGCATACAGTACATTGTCATATCATAGCTACGAAATAGTCACAAATTTATTCCTTCATCATTCATGCAAAAAATAGTGAATTTGTTGTAATATATTTTCTCAAGTGATATAGATATAATGAAATATCAACTATTTTGTTATTTGCTTGAAATTTTATAAAGGTGATCTAATTTATATTGCGCACAATAAAAAAATATTAAATGATGTTCAAATCAATCACACAGAATCATTTTTATGATTTGTAATGTAATGATCATAACTAAACAAGATTGTTTATTTAACGACATTATACAATTGTTTTACATTTTCAGAAAGTAGTAATTATTTATCTCTCTGTCACTCTCTTCTTATTTATATTTTTCAATCTTAATTTTTTCCATTAATTTTACGTTTTATAAATGTAATTTGTCTGAGAATAATCCCTATGATTATTTTGGTCATGATAGAATGAAAACATGATGAACACATAGTTATGTCACCTTGTATATACCACTTTATACAATATTGCTTTTTTACCTTACAAGAAGACGATGTTTGATTTTCTTTTGATTGTGTGACAATTCACATTTGAACATGCATGCTAATATATTAAATATTCTTAATTGGAATAGATAAATAATATAGGTATAATGTGGTAGATAATATTCTTAATTAGAATTATACCACGATTAAATTCTCAGTTGTCACCGATAAGATGTAATAGTGTAATTTCCTCTCTCCATTTTCATTCTCTTATTTGCGATTACAATTTAAAGAATAAAAGAGGATCAATTGTAGGGGAGTTGTATTTATTCTTGATGAAACTAAAGTAGTATCTGAGGTGTAATTAATTAAGACTGCGGTGTAATTATACTATAATATTAACATTATTAAATAGAAACTCTTTTGTGATCCTTTTATATTTATTTATTATTTATTAATTAAAAAAATCTAAACAGAAATTAATTTTAAAGAAAATAAATTATTAGTTATTATATTAATTAAATTTTATATTATAATAGAATAACAAATTATTGGTATCTAACATAATTTTTATTATTAATAAAAAAATTATAAATTAATTTTTAAATTGATACTAATTAGTTATCAAGATTTTTAACTATTAATTTTAGAACAAAATGTTGTTGATAGGTAAAATTTAAAATTGATAGTTAAAATCTTAGTAGCTAATTAGATACTAATTTAAAAATTATTTTATAAATTTTTATTAATAATAAAAATTATAATTTTTTAAGTTTATAACATAATATCTTAATTAATTATTTTTTTCTTTAAAATTTATTTCTAATAATTTTTTTATTAACAATAAATAAAATAAATTAACAGAGTATCCCAACCCATATACATAACCATAAGATTACTACTCCCTTATGTCTTAAAACAAAACACAACCATTCAATGGCTTAATCCCAACCCAGATTTTTTTTTAGTATGATATTTATTATTTTTATTATTATTATTATTATTATTATTATTTTCTAACATATAAATAAGGAATTAGTGTACTGTAATATTATAGAAATAAAAAATAGAGAATTTGAATTTAAAGAAAAAGAAAAAGGTTATAAAAATAAAAATTAACAATCATTTTAAAGTTTACCATATCTGAATAATTGGAAATATCAAAGTTCCCTCTCTTGCAACTTGCAACTTGCAATTTGTTACCTAGCCTTGTCTACCAAACCTGTTTTTATTATTCCTTTATTAGTTTGTCGATTTGGTCCTAATCCAATCAAACACAAAGTCAGTCAATGCCGTGTGGAGGCGTGGACCAGAGACGTAAATCAGTATTAGGCAGGGATACACAATACAACCTAACAACTGTGCATGCTATTTGCTATTGTTTCCTCACATAGATTTTCTCAAAACAAATTCATCTGCATTTTTTTCAAATATATTCTCTAGATTTCATCAAATATATAAATATTTTACCAACAATGGCTCATTCAAAGGAGCCTTAAGACGGATACAAAAACATGTGGATTCAAATAATGAGAAAAGAAAGAGTATATAGAAGTGCTGGCTTTACCAGTATCCACTGCAGAAAGAAGGGGTGCAATGAATCAGATTACTTCTAAACTCAACAATACAAACGTGGAAAAAAGGATTTCTATATTAGAAAAAAAGTAAAAATTTGGCACTCTTGCAATCCCTATATAAGGGAGCATCACATTGCCATCGTAAGAGCAACCAAACATTCCATTCTTCAAAAAATCATAAGCATGGCAACAAAGCTACTGTGGCTTTCTCTGCTCATTCTAAATCTGGTCATTCACATGTCTAACACCGCAGAATCCGCAACTACGAAGCTATCCAACCCAAAGGCGACAACAGACTTCATCAAGTCCTCATGCAAGGAGACGCGCTACCCGGTGGCGTGCGTTCAAAGCCTCTCAGGCTACGGCAGCAAGATTGGGCAGAGCGAGGAAGAACTAGTGACCACTGCCCTGGCCGTGAGCGTATCAAAGACTCGATCGTGTGCATCGTTTCTTAAGAAGATGGAGAAGGTGAAGGGAATGAAAGTAAAAGAGTACAATGCGGTGCGAGATTGCATAGAGAACATGGATGATAGCGTGGAACGGCTTAACCAATCGGTGAAGGAGCTCGGCCTCCTGGGTAAGCCGAAGGGGAAGGATTTCCGGTGGCACATGAGTAATATTCAGACTTGGGTTAGTGCTGCTATCACTGATCAGGACACGTGTCTTGACGGCTTTGATGGGCTCCACCTTGGTGCTAATTTCAAGGCTGCCATTAAACCTAGGGTTCTGGATGCTTCTCAACTCACCAGTAATGCTCTTGCATTGGTTAATCGCTTTGCCTCCAAATACCGCACTACTCAGACGCCATGAACATGTCTGCTTAAAACATTAGTTTCTTCAACCGCATTTTCGTGCTTTACCCCCATAATAAGTCTGCATGTGGTTTCATAGGTTCATGTTGCCCTATGTAATGCATGCAGACAGTGTAAGTGTAAATGGGGCAATATAATTTGTTCGGTTCAATTCTATCGTGATTAATAAATTTGTGATTTTGAAGGCGTTTTGAAGTAAAATCAAATGGACTTGCTAATTTCTTCTTAGTGGCTGCTAGAAAGAGCTTCTGGACATGTCTTTTACCTTAAAACGCACGGGATAATTGACATAATTGAAGTATGCTTATGAGAGAATTATTCACTACCTATGTTTATTGGGGAAAATTTACCATGGTGTAATCCATTTTGAAAATTATACAAATGGGTAAATGCGTAAAAAATTAAGAAAATTGACATTTCTGAATCAAACTTGTTAAGAGAAAAAGAAGTTCTTCACCTATGTTTTTGGACATTCTATAAGTTTTATAATTTCCAAAATATTTTTTTTAAAAAAAAGTTAAAATTTTTCAAGGTTTGGTTATGGAGATGTGTTTTTTTTATATTCCAGATTGTATAATTCGGTGATTATCTGGATTACACAATCCAAAATTAATTGACAATTCAGAATCTGATAAAACATTCCAGACTTTATTTATTTATTAACTGAAGGACAAAAGGATAATTTCACATTTAGTAGGAGGGTGTCGTGAGAACCTATGGAAGTGCAGGAAGAAGCAGTCGAAAAAGAACTTAGTGTATTTGAGGTCCATGTCTAAATGATGAATTTTCCCACTCATACTCTTTGTGTAGATGATTTTTTTTTTAAAATGCATTTAAAATAAGTCCTAACAACCTTATAAAATCTCTTCAACTATCGTCAAGCAATGAGTAAGATTACTAGTACTTTAAACATGTTGTTTCTATCCTTCAAACATAAAGACTTGTTTAGGGTTTTGATAATGGTAGTATTTTCCATAATTGTAGTCTTCTTATAGTTTATCTTAGGATCTTTGTCTCTAAAGACATTTTATTTGCTAACTACTTTATAAATATGATGAATAAGGACAAAACTTTCTTACATATTATTAAAATGGATAATGTGAGATGAATATAACTTGTTCATTTTTTTATTTATTTCAAACATGCTTGTTCATTACTTTTACATCTATTCATCTCTTTCTCTAATAAAAGAACTTGAATCTTGGCTTAAGAGTTTTTTGTGTTTTGACAATATTCATGTTCACACTCTAGTTATAGTTGCATGACATAAGATCTGTTATGCTTTAATTAGTGGTAGGTTTATTGTGATGTATATTATGAATAATAATAGAGACACAATGATTAAACTTGATTGAAATTTTAAATACTTTTTCATGGAATGTGCTAAATTAATGTAAATAATATTTTTTTAAAAATAACATGACCCTATGTAAATACAAGTCTTCATATATATAGTTTGTTATTTTCAGATGTTGATATTTTATTTTTGAGAATACAAGATAAGGTTTTTGCGATGCTAATAGGATTAAATTTTGGATCAATAATGAATGATGTTTTGATGAATTTATGGTTGATGATTTATTGATTTTGTAACATGTTAGTCAACTTCTAATTTATAACTTTGTTGTTTTTCGTTAACATGAGACATAGGTTTTCCATGAACAAATTGTTCAATGTATGTCATCCATTTTATTCACTTTGCATAACACTAATGATGTTACATATCAATTTTTTTAAAGTTGGTAAAAAATATTGCTTTGACATTTAAGAAAACATGTCTATATATTAAAGAAAACCCACATGATCGATCACATAAAACTCTTCAATTTTTGGCTATTCTACCTTTTATGTAATTCTTGGTATGAAATTCACTCCATAATTTTCTTCATGCTAATGGTAGTATATGAGAATGTAGTTGTATTGTGACCTTAATATGTAGTTTGTGTGGATGTGTTAAAAAAATCTCAATTCATTTATTTCTTAACCACTTGTTGGCTACCATGTTATGAGATTGGACGCAAGAGAGTTCTAGTTGCGTTATAAGTCTATTGTTGCGTTATAAATCTATTGTCTTTGTCTATTTTAATATTTTAAATACATAGTTTTCAAATGACTAATGTTATTACTTCTCCCTTTACCTATATTATTTGGTACATATGAAAGATGAGTAATAGGCTTCTCATATCTACTTTTCTTTTTCATTTTATAATGCTACCATAATTGATAAATTAGGAACTTGCCAAATACTTAATTAAGATGTGTTTAAGATGTGTTGTTCTCACGTAATAACTAGTATGTAAAGTTTTAAAAAAATAATTCAAAATCCATGTAAAAGAATTTTAGAAGACAAAAATTATTAAAAAAAAAAAAAAATTTAACTATGAAATAAAAGTACATAGTATACGTATAAAAGAAAATATTGTAATGTATAAGTTATGTGAGACTTCTAAAATTATTAATAATGTACTCTAACGGTTCCTTCTCAATCGGTGCTTTCTCAATATATTATCCATTATTAATTGAACTTTATTGTTTGTTTTTAGATTGTATTCTTATTTTATAAGTCTCTTTTCTGATTTTATAATTTATAATAAACTTTAATGAACAATAAAATATATTAAAAACGTTTGAAGCTAAATGACCAATACTCCTAAAAATCATCATTGAAATGCTATTTAACACAAAGTAAAGTAAAGATAAAAGAAAAAAATGATAACTAGTGGTTCATACAAGACCATGAGTTCAATCCTTTGGAATGAGAACCCTACTCAAAGAAGAGGGCCAATTGTTATCCACGTTGCCTTTATTTTCCTACCATGAAAAATAGATAGCTAAATACTCAAACCATGTAAGCTAATTGCTTATTTTGTTTCAAACTACAGATCCTGTTCTCTCGTATATTAAATTAATAAATTTATAATTTTATTTATGGTGAAGCTTAAATTCATAAAATAAAATAAAAAAACTAGAATTGTATATATACCTTAAATAAATTATTTCTTTTTTATATATATATTAGTGCAAGGGAATAGAAGACACTATCTTGTGCCTAGGCCTTACCGAAAACTTGAGGCCAGGGTGAGAGTGTGGGTTTGTTTATCTCAAACAAAAACACTGCAAGAACAGAACAGAACAGAGGAAGAGAAGAAGCTCAAAATATGGCGGCAGAGTCATCATTGAGGGTGGCGACGACCACTCTTTGCAACCTCAATGGGTCTCAGAGAAGACCAACCCCTCTCTCTCCGCTTCGCTTCATGGGTTTTCGCCCTCGACCTTCTCACTCTCTCACTTCCTCTTCCCTCTCACACTTTTTCGGGAGCACACGCATTAACTCCAATACTCACTTTCCACGCCAACATGCTCCCAGAAGACCCTTTTCTGTTTTCGCCATGGCCGCTGATGGTATTTATCTCCTTTTCTCTAATAATTTGTTTTATTTTTTTCTAACTTCCTTTCTGCATCGCGACTACTCTAATGTTTTGAAGTGGACTTTGATTCTCGAGGGAAATCGAAATGAATGTTACTGGCACACTTCTTTTTCTACAGTTTCCGGTTTTCGTTTGGTTTGGTTCAATTCTGTATCGTGCTTAATATTTGTGTTATCCTTGAATTTCGGCTTCAGTTGTGATATTACGGAGAAAACCATAATTTGTCTGTTCAATTGAGGTTTTAGGTTAGCTAAGGTGTCTTTAAAGATAATGTTTTTTCGTATTTTGGTCCAATTTTATTCTGTAAGACTATGAAATGTGGTTTGTTTTCTTTCATCCTTTTGGAAATGACCCTTTCTAACTTTGCTTCCAGAATCAAAGAGGAGTGTTCCACTGAATGATTATCGCAACATAGGTATCATGGCTCACATAGATGCTGGAAAGACTACTACGACTGAACGAATTTTGTATTATACCGGAAGGAACTACAAAATTGGAGAAGTGCATGAGGGAACTGCAACCATGGACTGGATGGAACAAGAACAAGAAAGAGGGATTACCATTACTTCTGCTGCAACCACTACATTTTGGAATAAGCACCGGATCAACATTATTGATACTCCCGGTCATGTCGACTTCACCTTAGAAGTGGAGCGAGCTCTTAGGGTGTTGGATGGAGCTATATGCTTGTTTGACAGTGTTGCTGGTGTGGAACCACAATCAGAGACTGTGTGGAGGCAGGCAGACAAATATGGGGTTCCACGAATTTGTTTTGTCAACAAAATGGACCGTCTTGGAGCAAACTTTTATCGAACAAGAGACATGATAGTAACAAATTTGGGTGCTAAACCACTTGTAATTCAGTTACCAATTGGTTCAGAAGATAGTTTTAAGGGAGTTATAGACCTTGTTAGGATGAAAGCTATAGTTTGGTCAGGAGAAGAGCTGGGTGCCAAGTTTGAGATTGTAGATATTCCAGAAGATTTTCAAGAGCAGGCTCAGGATTACCGATCCCAGCTGGTAGAAACCATAGTTGACTTAGATGACCAGGCTATGGAGAACTACCTGGAAGGAATTGAACCGGATGAGGAAACTATAAAAAAGTTAATTAGGAAGGGAACCATATCAGCCAGTTTTGTGCCAGTGATGTGTGGTTCGGCTTTCAAAAACAAGGGCGTCCAACCGTTGCTCGATGCTGTAGTTGATTATCTACCATCACCACTTGACTTGCCCGCAATGAAGGGCAGTGATCCAGAAAACCCAGAAGCGATAATAGACAGAGCAGCAAGTGATGATGAACCTTTTGCTGGATTAGCTTTCAAGATCATGAGTGATCCATTTGTAGGCTCCCTGACATTTGTCAGGGTGTATGCTGGAAAGCTAAGTGCTGGGTCTTATGTACTCAATGCAAACAAAGGGAAAAAGGAGAGAATTGGTAGACTTCTAGAAATGCATGCAAACAGCAGAGAGGATGTTAAAGTAGCTTTGGCAGGTGATATTATTGCTCTTGCAGGTTTGAAAGATACTATAACAGGTGAAACATTGTGTGACCCTGAGAATCCAATCATGCTTGAACGGATGGACTTCCCTGATCCTGTTATTAAGGTTGCAATTGAACCCAAGACTAAAGCTGATGTTGACAAGATGGCAACTGGTTTAATCAAGCTTGCACAGGAAGACCCTTCTTTCCACTTCTCTCGTGATGAAGAGATAAACCAGACAGTGATTGAAGGGATGGGAGAATTACATCTTGAAATCATTGTTGATCGGCTCAAAAGAGAATTTAAGGTAATATCTTATTCATTTTTTGAGAATTTTCAATGATCGGTATGCCTGGTTGTGCTTTATTAGCTGTTTTTCTCTTTGAAACTTTTAACTCCATCCTTGATGCAGTGCATGAAATAGTAACAATTAGAAGTAATAATAGTAAATAAACATGGACGCCATCACATTAGATTATAACGGAATCTGTTTGCTTGCACTTTGAATTTTCACCATTACCTGTAAAATAAGAACACAAAGGAGTAGAACCACCCTTGATAAAATCTCTGTATAGAGCATTAGTATTTGTCTGGTGTACTATTGCTTTCCTTTTTTTTTATGATTGTTCACTTGGCTTGACCTTTTCTTCCCTTCCCCATTTCTCTCTTCCTTTAGTAGTTTTATGCAAAATTATTTTTACATATTTTAAGGATTATGTAGCAATAAGATAAGTTTATGAAAATCACATTATCTGTATTTGTCAATGCAGGTGGAAGCTAATGTTGGTGCCCCCCAAGTAAACTACCGGGAAAGCATTTCCAAAATTGCAGAAGTGAAGTATGTGCACAAGAAACAATCAGGTGGACAAGGTCAGTTTGCAGATATCACCGTAAGGTTTGAACCCATGGATCCAGGTTCTGGATATGAGTTCAAGAGTGAAATCAAAGGAGGTGCTGTACCAAAAGAATACATTCCTGGGGTGATGAAAGGATTGGAAGAGTGCATGAGCACTGGTGTGCTTGCTGGCTTTCCAGTTGTTGATGTACGAGCAGTACTTGTGGATGGTTCTTATCACGATGTAGATTCAAGCGTGTTGGCATTCCAGTTGGCAGCAAGAGGAGCGTTTAGGGAAGGAATTAGAAAATCTGGACCGAGGATGCTTGAACCTATAATGAAGGTTGAAGTTGTTACTCCTGAAGAACATCTAGGTGATGTAATTGGTGATCTCAACTCCAGAAGAGGTCAGATCAACAGTTTTGGTGACAAACCAGGTGGCCTAAAGGTATGTTTAGTAACTTGGTTCTCTTGGATTATCTTATTAAACTTCTCCTTGTTGGATAGTTCTATTAAATTTGAAGGTACTGCTCGAAAGTTCTTGTGCTGTGTTGTTTGTAATTCTAATTTATGATCGATATTCATATTTTACACACAATTCTACTTTATGGAGCAACACCCAAAATTGCAATAAAGGGAAAGTGGGATAAAAAACCCTCCAAACATCACCCATCATAATCTCACAAAAGCCCCTATGGACATTCCCACGAGGTATGATCATAAAAAAAAAGAGTGTATACCACTTAGGGGACTGCTCTCTTGTTTATCAATGTGGTTGATTGTAATTGAAAACTTTTCCAAATAGTAGGATTGAGTAGTGTTGACTCGAAGGTCTTGAGTTCTATTCTATCTGAGTCTTAGGAAATTTGGATACAAGTGAATAGGATGAATGAGGACAATATTCATGTTCTTTTTTCTTCAGTGGATTGTTTTGCTTTTATTTGGATTGGAGCTGGACTTATTCCTTTCTTGCTTTTGTTGGTGACAAACGCAGGTGGTTGATGCCCTGGTACCTCTTGCTGAGATGTTTCAGTACGTTAGCACACTTAGGGGAATGACAAAGGGCCGTGCATCCTACACGATGCAGTTAGCCATGTTTGATGTGGTGCCACAGCACATTCAGAACCAACTTGCCTCAAAAGAGCAAGAAGTTGCCGCTTAGTGTATTTGCTTGGTCGTGTCCATTGTCAAATAGTTGGGTTTGTTTTTGGTATTTATTTATTGTATTTTTCCTTGTACAAATACAAGGTTAGCCAACTAAAATTTCAGAAGAAAAATAGGAGACGATTTTTCTTCCATACTGGAGAGAGAATGAACTGCTATGGGGCTAATAATAGTGCATTTTTTGTTGTTTTGAGGGGAAGAACAAAGCGTGCAAACTTGGATTCGCAATCTATTCGGAGAACCCAAAATACCTACCTTTTGTTTTTAATACAAACTACAATTCAAATCTGTGTATAGCAGTACGTACAGAGTGATTTTGAAAACTTAATCACCTAATTCTGGTAGCACTGTCTCCATTTGATGCAATCAATGATAGATAAGCAACATTATTTGACTAACTAATAGTGTAGAAGTTTGAATTTGAAGGCAAAAATACTACAATGCGAAATACTATCTTAAGAAAAGAAAAATAAACCATAAAGTAGCTTAGAATTGTATAGGAAAAATTGTTGTAAAGGAAAAATTGCTTGAAGACTTGTGTTATTTTTATTAGCAATAAAAAAATCAATAAATGTTATTTTCAAGGATAATTTAACCCGTATAAAAAAGAAATTTAAACCCTAAATCTTCTCCACTCAAATCCAAATCACTCTACTATACTTCTAAAAACAACTCACCTGACTCGATTAGAGAACTCACCTAAGAGAACAAACCTACCTATAGAAAAAAAAATCAACAAACCATCCTCGTACAGACCAATGCCTTTAATTGAACCAAGGCAAAAACTTTTGATCAGTCACTCCCCTTTTAAAAATTACATTGTTCCTATGCTTTCACAACTCACTTACTACTGTAATCCAAACCGCTCCCCACACATCAACTGGAGCATTACTGAGCCTGAACAGGGAAAATATCAGCAAATGAGCGTTGTGAGACACTAAATGCATACCAATCCATTCTAAACAATGACTATAAACTAGTCAATCAAATCTACACTCGAAAAACAAATGTCGACAGGATTCCTCCATCCCGCCTAAACTACACAAAAGACTATCTATCACAATCCCACATTTTTCCAAATTGATTCCGGTGACTATCTTATTCTCCAGCACCCTAAATCCTAAATCTTAAACTCATCTTTAATTCAACAAGCGTAAAACTAATTTCCTGATTTTCGTTTTCCCCTAATGAGAACCCAATATTCATTCCCGCACAAACAGCCAAAACGCCAGACATAGAACTGGTCTATGGTTTCTCAATTCTTACAATACTAAAATCCAAATCAGCAACTACCAAAATTACGAACCTGCTTTATCTAAGTATATTGTACAAATGAAACCAAAACTGTCGTTCCCAAAGAAAAAAAAAACTTAATACAAAGTTGGACAGTAACTAATCCGCGACAGAACGCAGTACGCACCAGTAGAGAGTAAAAATAAACTGCATTTGACATGCTCAGAATATGAATTCACCAGGACAAACTTTTCCAACACCAAATTATCCTCATTTTTCAATCCAATCTATCTATTTAAATTTATCAAGTAACTGGAAAATACATTTGTCAGTTATTTCTCTGCATGACTGCCATCTTCAATCAAATTCATCTCATCTGGACAATCCCAGCACTAATCAGCTTTTGAATTGTGCTCATCACCATCGGTTCTTTGTATGTTCCTGTCCAGCTCTGGAATTTTCCTGGAAATCAATTAATACCTGCACTTATGCCCAAATCTCGTTAACATAACCAGTTCTTCTTTTGCATTGCCCAAATCTCATATGGATCTATCTTGCATGTTGTGCACTGATGAAGGAGAATTGTTGGATATCCTCGTCCCCATAAAAAGAAAGATCCACTAAAGTCCTATTTGATTCTCAACTCACACTTTGTGACTTTAGAAAATGTTATTCCACACTAATTCAGTAATCTAGTAATCAACTTATCATCCAAAATCCATTAAGTTTTTAAATTTACAAATAAAGTCTTTTACCAACCAAAAAACACCACGTCTACGAGATGTGTCATCTTGATAAAATCATCTCGGTTTATCCTATATTTTTTCGAACTTTCAAACAACAAAAGTTTCTTAATAACTTAGTTATAATAAATTAAATTAAATTAAATCTTAATGAATCTTTATGAATAGATACAGATTAACTATATATCAATTTTGTTAATATATTCATTTTGATTTAGTTTCCCATATTTATTTATATTTTTTTAATAATAATTTTTTTATGTAACAACATATAATATTGTTGTTATTTTGAAGTGTTATTCTAATTGAAATATCAAATTTAGTAACGCTTAAAAAGGAAAACATAAATCTTGAAATTTTTTATCAAATTTTATTTTCTCCTTAAAGAATTTATTGATGAAGAAATGTTATATTAAACATTCAATTTCTTTAACTTAATAAACATTTTGGTTATAAAAAATTCCTGTATAGTAAAAACATAAATTCTCAATTAAAATTAAACAAATTCTTAAATAAAGTTAATTTGAAACATAATTAAGAAAAAAATGTGAAATATTTAAAAGTTATTTACTATTTGACCAAAACTGAAAACATGTTTCTTAAAAAAAGGATGTGACACCAAGATACAAGAATCACAAAAGACAATTTAAGAAAATCTTATAAAAGATCTTACCATTAGTTATAAGTGAAACGGAACGCGAACCTCTTTTAACCCTTATACATGAAAAAACAACAACAAAGATACATATACTTCACATCTCCAAGTAATGTAAGATAGTAAAATGCAAATTAATAACACAAACTAAGCGCGATGGGGAGACATGGTTTTCTCTTGGATTTTAAGAACACAATTGGTTGAACCAACTCTGGGATATTCCCTTGGTTCAACCTCCACCAACTTCATTGATAGTTCAAGCAACATATTAGATAGTAAAAAACAAATAAAGGAATTGAAAAGGGTAAAAAAAAAACATATAAAGGGAGTGAAAAGTTTAAAAGGAAGAGAAAATAAAGGTGATGATGGTAGAGAAGGGGGAAGAAGAGGGAGAAAGTGGTGTTTTTGAAGAATGTATAATGGTGGTGGAGGATTTGGAAGTTGTTGCATTTGCATTCAGAATAAATTTATGAGTAAGAAGGTGATGGCAACAACTTACCTAACCCAAGTTGTAGCCAAGAATAAGCACAGTGGGCCTACACAACTTAAATCAATTACATATTACTCTAACTTAAGCCACACATATATAATAGAAAATCTAAAGTCTCAACAACGCATAGCCACATATAGCCACTTCAAAGTTGAGACTTGAAAGACAAATTCTGATTAAAACACTTAAGGATAACATTCTTTGTTGGATTAGTGGATTCATTCAACACTGAATTGATTAGCCATAAAAATATCTGCTTTAGAATAAAAGACTTGAAGGGTCTCTGTGGTTTCTAATAATCGCGTTGTCATTCGTTAACGAAAGAAGCAATATTTTATTGGACACGAAAAAGATTATGAATATCACCACAATTGCAAGTGCTAGATATTTTCGTCGTCCCTATTTTTATTGATTTGGAAGAATCACGACCTCAAATGTATTTACTATCGATATGGGACTAATATGAAGAGTTGCGTGCGTCAACTTGAGAGGTGCATTTTCTTTTACATGGTTTTTGTGTTGTTTATAATTACTTTAGTTTCACGGTTTTTTTTTTTATCAAGATTCATTTTTCGGATCATTTAAAACAGGGTTCAAAATAGTTCTCCAATTGGAAACTATCACTGTTTTGGAAGGGTAACATTGATTTAAATTTAATGAATAAAAACCCAAAATAAATCTTTTAAAAAATAAATGACCAAAATAAAATTTAGTAAAATGATAAAGGATAAAAAATATTTTAACCTATAATTTTTTTTTCTTTGCTAATATTAATTATGAAATAATGTAAGATATATAACAAATATATTAGCTATTTTTTTTATATTATTTCATTTAGATTATAAAAGAAATTGGATGATGAAATTTCCATAAAATTATCTCATTTTTAAGATAATGATTTACCTTATTTTAATAACCTATTTATATTAGCGTTTTAAAATAATTTCTCATATTATTTTACCATTTTATCCCTTAAAATAATAATAATAAATTATATTATGACTACAATTTTTGAAATCTTATTTTACTGTTACACTTCTTTAGATTATCTAATGTATATTTGTTTATTGTTTATTGTTGTTTTAATTTTCAATAATTTATTTACTTTTAATTAATATTTATATTTTTATTCAAAATAATAAATATTTTAAATTAGAATACAAATATATTTTACACAAATATTATTTAATTTTTAATTTATATAAAAAATATACATTTATAATTATTAAAAATATTTAATTACTTAGTATTAACACTAAAAAAAATCATCAAATAGAAACTAATTTTAGAAAAAAAAAATTGGTTTCTAAATTAGTTTTTAAATTGATATCTAATTAGTTACCAAAGTTTTAACTACCAATTATTTAGATTTTAAATTTGGTAGCAAAAATCTTGGTTGAAAATTAGATACCAATTTAGAAACCATTTAACAATAATAGAAACTAATTTAGAAGTCAAAAAGTTTTTTAATCTCTAAAATGTTGTCTAATTTAGTCACTATAATAACTAATTATTTTTTGTTTCTAAAATTGTTTTCTATTTCATGATTTTCATGTAAAATTTGATTCTATAATTAATTGTATTTTTATTTATTATTTTACAATTTTAAACTATAGTTTTATCAAATACTTTTAGCTTCTTGTTTCCACCGTAAATTAAATTAGTATTCAAACATAGTTTAATTTTTTTTATTATAATACACTTAATTTTTTTTTTTTAATCAAAAGGAATGTGATAGTACTATCTGTTTGTGCTTATCTAAAATTATTTTACTTGATGTTATTGCTAAATAAATATCATTAATAACACACGAAGCAACTTATGCATGTCACTTCCAACCCAAACTTAGTTTAACGTAAATCGTAAGAAGACAAACAAACAAGCAACCTTCTCCTGAATATAAGATTATTAAAATATTAAACAAAATGTTAATTATTAATTATTATTTTTGTCGCACAAAATAATTATAAGAAGTTAATAATTTTTTGTTAATACATAATTAATAACTAAGTCTTTTTTCTTAATTACAAAATCGAGTCTTTAATTTATTATTATTCTCTTAAAAAATAAATTCTTTATCTTTCAAAGTCAGCTTCTTATATTAATTAAAAAAGTTGAAGATAATGTACTGATAATTTAAAATAATTTTACACTTTTACATTTATTTAGTTATAAATTATTATTGATACAATTTTGAAATAATTATTGCGAATTCATCATATTTTGTTATATATTTATAATTGGATAACTATAAAGTTAGTGTATTACGTTTTTCCTGTTAAAAAATAATCTTTAATTTTCTTTAGTTTAATATTTTTTGAGTGATGATGTTTTCATGAAAATTTATTTCAATATAAATTTATATTTGAATGTTCTTTTGTATATTTTTAAATGATTTGTTTTGAAATCCTCTCTCACTAGGAGAACATATTTGTATTGTCATTTAACAAATTATTGTTAAGGAAAATGATAGTTTGAAAAATTAAAGAGTTGAATAATTTTTTATATTAGAAATAAGTATATATAATAAAAAATATTTTTGTAATTAAATAATATGAAAAAATATTAAAATAATAATATTGTGAGTTGTAATGTGGTTGTATAAAAAATACGAGTTGTTAATGTATCATTTACCTTTAGTTATCATCATCTTCTAGTGTTTATGTGAGATTGTTTAGTATATGATAATATCTTATTAGAATATTCAATATATTGTTTTATGCTTATTTTAGTAGTTTTATTTATATTTAAGTATTTTCTTATAAGTATTTTTTTTCAAAATTAAGGTTTGAATTTTTAGTTTTCTTTTAATTAATGATTATTTGGTCTTAATTTTTTTATATTAAAATTTATTAGATTATCTTTCATATTTGTTTTAAATAATGTATTTATTTCAGTTTCATTGTGATAAACTCATTTTATATTTATATGAGGTGAATATATTCAAATTTATTTGTTGATATTCAATTTATTTGGTAGATCGAGATCTTACTTATTATTATACAACCCCATTCTACAACCTCTCAGTCTTGAACTATAAGACTTGCTTAAGGTATGTCACAATTCTACCTATCACTATATAACTCCTCATTCTTGAGCGAAAAAACTTGTTTAAAGTATGTTAAAATCTTACCTATCATTTGGCAATTAAGACTTGCTTAAGATAAATAAAATTTCTACCTATTAGTACATAATCATTCAGTCTTGAGCAATAAAACTTCTTTAGGGTAGGTCTAACTCTTACCTATCAGTACAAAATTCCTGTAAAAAGAGTTGCTTAAAATAGGTCAAAATCATATTTATTGGTTGTTGCTTGGTGTTGTTCATCATATTTAGGGTGAGTACTATGTAATCTCATTGGAAAATCTTACTTGATGTAGAGTGGACACTAAATTTTCTTACAAAAACTAACATGACATTCACAAGACCACAAAATATCCAAACTTCTAGGTTATCTTTTTTTTTTGTCACCAAATAATTGTCAGTTGCCTTTATGTGTAAAAAAAAAAAGAACCACTAGTACAAAAATCATAAACCACGACTACGAATAACGACACTTGATAGGAAACCATCGTAACAAAAAGTACGCTGGCAATTCTGTAAATAATTTGAATTTTCGGTGCAATATAATGACGATTATAGCTATAACCGTTGTTAATAATGGATAAAGGGAGAAATAACGATGGTTCTCCCACCTAACCGTCATTACAAATGATTTTTTGGGAAAAATAACGACAGTTACCCACTTAAATCATCATTATACAGGTAATTAAAAACGAAAATTTGCGCGCTCTCACACTCACTCACTCTTGTTCTCCAACCCTCGCACCCTCACTTCTTCTTCTCCATCCAACGCTTCGCGTTGTCGCCTCACTACAAGCCTTCTTCCTCCACAATCGCCTTCTCCCTCCGCACTCACTACCGAACACTACAACCACCACATCATCTGAATGGACCCATCTCCCCTCCATGCCCCCAAGCTCTCTTCGGCGCCTCTCTCCCTCTCCACCACAGTCAACATTGCTCTAGCCCTCCTCCACACATCAAACCTTCGCGCACGTTGAAGGTTAGTATTTTTAGGATTTTAAATTTTTGAATTAATATTTGCATGTATGCATTGATTAGTTAATAGTTTAGTTTTTGTGGGAACTTGATTTAATATATATTTGATGGAGGAGTCCTGACATTGAAGAGAAGAGTGATAGATTTGGAGTTGGTAAAAATTAGCATGAAAAAACATCAAACGATCATAACTTTTGAGTAAGAAGTCGGATGAAAATGCGAAAAAAAATGAAAGTAGCTCGAAACGAGGTAACGAATCATGTGATCTGAAGGGGATTGGGGTGGACCAAAATTCCAAAAAGCTACCGCCTACTATTTTTTATTTATTTTTAAGTGTTATTTAGGTATTTTTTTGGTATTTTAAGGCTTTAGTTCCTATACTTTCACTTGTCAGAAACTTCTTAAATTTTGCATGATATTTCCTAGTATAAATTAGATTTATCAATCATTATGATTATATTATATTCACAAATTTATTACTCATACATTACATAATGTTATGTATTCTAACATGAAATCTTATTATTTCAATGTTTATTTTGGATATAACATGTTGAGTGAGAGTGCAAATGCAAAAAAACTCACTTGAATGCACCTTAAGGTAACCATGTATAATTATTAAACTTTAGGATAAATGAATTATTAGAATGACATAAAACTTTTTCATATATTTATATAATTTTTTGTAGAATGTTATATGTACTAATGTATTGTATGTAGACTTTCATATTACATCATTATCGTGAAAATTTGATATTTTATGTAAGATTAGAGTATATATATATATATTACTAAAACACTTTTTTTTAAAAAAAAAATACATCTATAACGACGATTTCACCTAAAAAATAATCTTAAAAACATTTATAACAACCATATTTAAAAATATTTTTTTTTAAAATTTTTTCATTGTTTTCAAAATAACAACAATTCTAAAACCGTTGTTAATATGATTTATAACGACAATTCTAAAATTATTGGTATAAACAATTGATTTACATTTAGAATAACAACTATTCTTTATATACATTTTTCTAGACTAGTGAACTACTTAAAAAAAAATACTTTAACATAAATCACAAAATAAATATATGTATTATACTCCATTCATATACCTTGAGATTTTCATGTATCATAATTAACTTACTTTTAAAGGTATGGATTTGTGTGATGATCTTATCTAAATTTTGGAAGTATGATAATTTCATTAACCATCTTAATATTTATTAATAACTAATCTTATTTAAATCTTTTTAAGTTAGGAGTTATCCTCAATTTGCTAGGTGTACTGGGTTATGCATAAAAGACAATTATGAAGAGTTGGTTGTTTATTGATATTGATAACTGATAAGATAAACTATCTTGCTTATACAGAATAATGACCAAAAAGAAAATATTTAGTGATGGAAAATAATTGGTTAAATATGAGGAAGAAAAGAAAAGAGAAATAATATATAATGTTAATTAAGGACGTAATTATTAAGCTATATGAAATTATAGAAGAAATAACTTTAAAAATAGAAAAATGGTACAGATACATGCATGCCGTCTTTATTTTGGGAAAGTCGCTGCATTAATCATAGAGCACCTAAAGTCTGCCTTTCAGCTGAAAAAAAAATCGACACAAAGGTTTGGTATAGCTGATGCCACTCCAAGCTTAAAAGATAATATATATTATTATAATTTTCTTATGAATTTATCTTAATTTTTTTCTAATTTAAATTAACTGTTTTTTAATGATTCAATGAAATAATATTATAATATGTTTACACTGAATTAATACATAAATAATTTTACCTTTTAAACGCGAATATAATTTGTATCTGAATACAGTCACCTTTTTTTCCTTACTACTTTTTTTTTCTTTAAATTTTAGTTCATATAATTATTTATTTATTTAAAAATATTATTTTTTTTCTATAAATTTAACGCTCGCAAATATATTAAAAAATTAATATCTCAGTTTTAAAAAATCCTTATTAATTCAGTAATTAACTATAAAACGTCTAATGTTTCAGTAATTGAATATAAAACGTCTAATGTCTCATTCAAGACGACTTCAATTATAAAAGTAAGAAAATAAGCATAATTATAAAATATTTATGTTTTAAGTATGATAAGACCTATTCAATTAAAAACATTTTAATTTAAACTAAAGAGATAAAAAAAATCTCAGTGATCAGCTTAGAGACAGAGTAGTATGATATTTTTATGACATCAAAATTTATACATTAAAGATTTACGTGTATAAATATGTTTTAGTTTTTATAGCAGAAATATATGGCTGGTTTAAAAAGAGTTGTTCTTTATTTTTATAATCATAATAAAAATTTATATAATAAGTTTGAGTTTTTAGAAAATTAATGTATTTCTCATTTTTAAAATTGTGTTATAATTGTGCTAAAATTGTCAAAATCCAACAAATATTTTTTAAATTGAATATTTCACTAATACGTGTTCTACGAGTATCAGTGTCCCCGATACAGACACACCATTTAAGAGGTGTGTCTAGGCCTATAGATCAAAACACTTGAGAGTTCCATAGTTTTTATCATTTTTTAATATTCATTATTTTTTTCATTCTTATCGTATTAATATATTTGAAGTCAATGTTTGAAGAGTGTATCTCTTTCTTTTGTTATATATTATTTTCTTGTAAAATAAAATCTAAACCAGCTCTTTGAAGATTAAGGATGATAGTAGTTTAAGAATCTAAGGAGATTTTTTTTAAAAATTTAACCTTATATTTATGATTTTTTTTACTTGAAAAGTAATCTCATATATTTATACTTCTTAACTTCGACGAGAAATACCTATATACCTATATTTGAAAAACAACCTTTGTACCTTCTAAGAATAGTAGGTCTTATTAGAAGTGTGTTTTAATAAATTTTATTAATATTTTTTTTTCTTTTTTTTTCCTTTTTTGGGTGGTTGATCAAGAGAAAGTGTTGAATGTATAGAGTTTAATTATGAGATCTTATATGAATTGTTTTGAATTTTTGGAAATATTAAAAGGAAGATTTGTTTGTAAGCATCTATATAAGGAAAATTAATAATCACATCTATATAATGATTTAATTGTTATGTGTGTGAAATATATGATAATATAAGATATATTTATAGAGTAAAAATATACATGATTATGTTTATGAAATTGAAAAAAGAATAGTCTAAAGTATGAGTTGTTTAAAATTATGGATACATGTACACGAAAGTATGATCAATTATTTAAGATTATGGATATATGTATACGAAAAAGACTATATGTATATCTTTGATTTTTTTTTTTGTATGAAATGAATATATATATTTAATGATTAATTGGAAAGTTGAAATGATGTAAACATGTTAGTTAATCTATTAGATGAAAGTTTCATTGTATTTTTCTTTGTTTTTTTTATGCAAATGATTTCTTTCAATCGAATATCGCTAAAAAAATCTTAATACTTAAGCAATATTCAAATGTGTGTAATCTTTGTACTCACCATTTTTTGTTGTTCAAGTGACATGTGGATGCTTAAATGGTGGAATTTGTCACTCAAGGCATAACTTATACATTGAACTAAGAAGAGACCAAGATGTATTATCTCTTATGAAAGCATGTCGCTCAAGCGACATTTAAGCGTTTTTGGAAACTTAGAGATTCATGTATATGTGTAACGGTGGTCAAGCCGAAGTTGGTTCCTCCCATGCTAATAATGACGGGGTCTAAAACATATGTTTGTCTTTCACACAAATAGAAAGTTGTTGATTTCTTTATGTGAAGGAGACATCACTCAAATCTATGTTTATAATAGATTTTATTGTTATATATAAACTATAATAGTGATAAATATATATTGTTAAGCATGTGTTGTAATTTTTTATTTTTTTTTATATTTAAGACATATAACTGATATGTATATAACGAAATAGTAAATAATATAGTTATGATATAATGTGAATATGTATGTGATATAAGTAAATTAGAACACATATGATAAGAATATAAAAAAAAATTATACATTAAATTTGATGAATAGGTATATAAATTATCTTAACTTAAAACAAGTATTAATCTAATGAAATATACTTAATACCAATTTATCTTCTAAAAAGCATATATAATAATTATACCGTGTAATACTAAAAATAAGTTCTACCCTAACAACGTTTTCGTTAAGACAATTCATTAAGGGTATTACGAGAAATACTTTTATTTGGTTAAGAACGCAAAAACATAACTATTATAATATTACAGAAGGTATATTTTACCCTTCTTTTTAATATAATTGACATTCTTAACATTCATTACTTTTTGGCGGTGGGTTACATTTTAATTTTTATTAAATACTTAAAAAACAATTTAAAACAAACAAAAATACTAAATTAAAAGAACTAAAATAGAATAAGAAAGATCAATAAACAGCCTTTTAGAAAAACCAATATATATCCACATGATTATTGAAAGAGGACGGACTTCTACTTTACCATCCTTTTAAATAATATAATATTATATTGAAGTAATAAAAATAAATAAAATTTGAAAAAAAAATATTATTAGAATCGAGAGTATGTGGAAAAATTAGAGTCTCAAGAAGATAGGATTGTTATATGAATGGGAATAGTTCGCTATCAAAAATCCAACATATATTGGTATAATAATGTTAATTGTGGAAACCGAGGTTAACCAATTGGACATAAATATTTGAGCCGCAAGAGAGAGAGAGAGAGCCACCACGCTCTGAAAGAAAGTGCACGTTTTCCCGGAAAAGGAGAGCAGAGAGAGAGTCAGCGAGGCTTATGCCCCTGCGTCCAAATTCACACCATTTTTGGCAGGGGCAGTCCAACAAGACACGCACCCTCAACCCATAACGTGTCACCTTCTAAATTTGCATGTCATTTTGTCTTTAACCTCCTCAATCCCCTATAAACCTTCTCCTCCTCACTCCTCTGCTTCCCACTCTTCTTCTTGCAACTGTTACGCCTTTCGTTTCAGTGACATGGCCGTTCACCGCTCTCTTCTAAACAAACCCACCTGGTGCAGCGTCGCATTTTGGTGGTGGATGCTGGTCATGGTGATGAGAATTCAGGGTACAAACGGGAAGGAGCAGGACTCGGTCATAAAGCTACCCACACAAGAGGTGGATGCAGAGTCGGATGAAGTGGGAACGCGATGGGCTGTTCTGGTGGCCGGTTCAAACGGCTATGGAAACTACAGACACCAAGTGAGTTGATTTGGTTTGTAAAATCAGCAAATTAGTTTGTGAGTTGGTGTGTTTTAATGGATGGTGTGATGAAGTACAGGCAGATGTGTGCCATGCGTACCAGTTGCTGATAAAAGGTGGAGTGAAAGAAGAGAACATTGTGGTGTTTATGTACGACGACATAGCCACCCACGAGTTGAATCCCAGGCCTGGAGTCATCATCAACAACCCTCAGGGTCCTGATGTCTATGCTGGGGTTCCTAAGGTCATCTTTTCTCTCTGCTTCATCTTCTAACGTATCATTTAAGCTAACATATTTTATTATTTTACTACTTTAACTGGGATTACCTGTGTTCATGCTTAATTAATTCTCCTGCCAACTCAATCCTTAATTCTAAACCACCGTCTCTGTAGCTTTTTGCATTTTTTTAGCTTTAACGTCTTCTCAATTACTCAACAACTGCCAAAGCTTTTCCATCTTATACACTGTTTCCAAATGGCAAACCTTCTTTTCCACCTTTCTTTTTTAATGTAAAGGGCTGCAACGTGTCTGCAGAATTGCAGTACTTATGTATTTCAAAGAAAAACGCGCTTATCAATTAAGCAATTTTTTACGTCTTTGAATTACAGTATTACTATATTAACATTAACTTCTCACCTACAAGTTTGGACCAAAAATTAAACTACCCAAAAAAGGATTTAACACTTACGTCATGGTCTGATTGTGCGATGGAGCATGTAAGTTGAAAGTCTCTTTGATGGAAAGCTACGTTGATATTCGATCATTATAACCTCTAATTTATGATATAAAAAAAAGTATTTTTTTTCATTTCATTGAAATTTTAAAATTTTAATAAGTTGTCAATATATATTTTTTTTCTTTGATCAATGTAATGATTTTTTTTCTATGTATACTTTTTTAATAAAGATGTTATTTGGGTGAAAAGAAATCGTAAACTTTTTTTTATAAGAAAATGCTTTAAAATTGATGAATATTTTTTTTTATAAGAAACTTTCTTTAATAAGAAATTCATGTTTATGAGAATTACAATGACATTATATTTTATATTTTAATTGATGAGAAATCAGTTGAAGAAAATTTCCATTTGACTCGGGAGTAAATTTTTTGTTTAAGATAAAAAAAAATAAAACTCCCTTTGAAACTTTTGTTGCTGGCGACAATTGATTTAATTAGAACAATTGGGGTGCTTGGCTATCGATCGTGGTGGAGTAAATTAGAACACTGGTAAACGCAATCATTGGGTTGTTGATAGACATTAGATGTGTAAAGTTTTTCGGGTTGTTGTTGATAGACATTAGATGTGTAAAGTTTTTCGCTCCGTGTTGATGATATTTTTCAAATATTAATATTTTAATGGTCAATTCATAAGTTACTTGCTCTATTGTCGAAACAAATTAGTCATTACAGTGACAATTAGAAAACGAATTGTTACCTGTTGTTATTGTTTTTTTTTGTAAATAGAAAAGGATTTTTTACCTATAGTATTAGAAAATTGCTTATTTTGTGCTGCTCTGTTCGTTGAATTTGACACTTTGATGGGATGTGATTTTTAATTTTATTTTAGGATTACACTGGTGAGAGTGTGACGTCCCATAACTTCTTCGCCGTTCTTCTTGGGGACAAGAGTAAAGTGAAGGGAGGAAGTGGCAAGGTGATTAATAGCAAACCAGAGGATAGAATATTTGTATACTACTCTGATCATGGGGGTCCAGGAGTTCTTGGTGAGTTAAGCTTTTAACTTCTTTTTTTTCCAGTTGTTTAGTCCAAAGGTTGAAATAAAAAATTCTGATCCTAAAGACTTTTTTCTTTCGTTGTTTCTATTTATGAACCTTCAGACTTCATTCATTGAGGTATATAATATTTGAACACAGTTGTATGTAAGGGTGAAAAACTGATCAAACCAGAACTATGTTTATATTAGGTAAAGACATCATTATAGCTTGGTGATTTCTTATTTGATTGTAGGGATGCCAAACATGCCCTACCTTTATGCTATGGATTTTATTGATGTCTTGAAGAAGAAGCATGCATCTGGAGGCTACAAGGAGATGGTAAAAAGTGATTTCTTAAGTATATGATGACTGGAAATGATGCCAATAACTTTAATAAAGTCATGAAGAAGTTACGATGTGGTGATGTAGGTAATATACGTGGAAGCATGTGAAAGTGGGAGCATTTTTGAGGGTATAATGCCCAAGGATTTGAATATTTATGTCACAACTGCATCGAATGCCCAAGAGAATAGTTGGGGAACTTATTGTCCTGGAATGTATCCTCCTCCTCCTCCAGAATACATCACATGCCTAGGGGATTTGTACAGTGTTGCTTGGATGGAAGACAGGTATAACTACATTTTTCTTGTGTTCAAGTTCAACCCATCATAAACATAAAAAAAGCTTTGATGACATTGAAATTACATTGTAATTGCCAGAATTTGAAGTCTTTTAGTGACACCCTAAACATTAACTTTCGCTCTGTTTGAATGGCCAAACTGACTTCCACTTAAATTTTCAGTGAGAGTCACAATCTGAAAAAGGAATCGGTCGAACAACAATACCAATCGGTAAGAAAATTTGAATGAATTGCAATGCTGTGTATTTTCAATATTAGCATTGGGGAAAACAAAAACAGAAAACATAGTTTTTCTTGTGCAGGTAAAACAACGGACTTCAAATTTTGAAGCTTATGCGATGGGTTCACACGTGATGCAATATGGTGATGCCAACATGACAGCTGAAAAGCTTTATTTATACCACGGTTTTGATCCTGCCACTGTGAACTTCCCTCCACACAATGGCAGACTGAAATCTAAAATGGAAGTTGTTAACCAGAGAGATGCAGAACTTTTATTCATGTGGCAAATGGTATGCCTATTTTCCCCTCAAATCAAGTCATCGCATCTACTTCACCCTTTATAAATTTCTCTACATCCTCACTTTCAAGTAATCAAATTTATTGCTCAAATACTATTACAATGGTAATAACATCTATTCACAAAATTGGTTTTGTTTCAACAGTATCAGAGATCAAACCATCTGCCAGAAAAGAAGACAGACATCCTCAAACAGATTGAGGAGATAGTGAAGCATAGGAAACACTTAGATGGTAGCGTGGAATTGATTGGAGTTTTGTTGTATGGACCAGAAAAAGCTTCTTCTGTCCTACGATCCGTGAGGACTACTGGTCTTCCCCTTGTTGATGACTGGACATGCTTAAAATCAATGGTAAACAAAATAACTAAATCTTCTTTTTTCTGCTAACATTCATTGCACATTTTGTATTTTTTTTCCTTAAATAAATTTTCCTCTGTCATTTCTTCCACGCATGGTGAGATCCATGCACATGACTCACCAAAATCTATGAGAAGAGGGATTGGACCAATTCTGTCTAAAAATTGGATTGATGTACATATTCCACAAAAGGGAAACATCTTTAAATATTATTATTATTAGCTGATTACTGATACACAACTTGGGGTTGCAGGTCCGGGTGTATGAAACTCACTGTGGGTCTCTGACTCAGTATGGAATGAAACACATGCGAGCATTCGCCAACATATGCAACAGTGGCGTTTCTGAGACCTCCATGGAGAAGGCATGTGTGGCAGCCTGTGGTGGCTATCATGCTGGCCTATTACATCCATCAAACACGGGATACAGTGCTTGATTTTGGGCTGTATACACAAAGCCTTAAAAAAGCCCGGTTGATAATGTAATACTATGAATTGCATTCTCACTACTGGTTTCTGCTGTGTATATAAGTGTAATAATACCCTTTACATAAAATGAGTAACAATATTAGTTAGTGTATTTCGTGCTCTAATTTCTTGGTCCACTCCATTCCTTCAAATCCAGGGCATCTTTCTTATCTTAGTTCTTGGTCTGATCTGTTGCTATCCTTTCATGAAATTAAAACAACATATGTTTAACTTATTTAATCTTGGCACTCTTTCTTTCAATGCTCCTCCTTGTCTTGCAGACTTCTTCCTCAGAAGTTCAAACAGAATGATTTTTCTAAGTATATCTGCAACTTGGTCTTTCCATGAATCACAGTTTGAGATTGAAATCGCAGATTGATTATCAACAAACATCTTTATGCTTTGCTCTTGCCTCAGTCCCAAATCAGTTAAAAATATTTCTTAACTTGATTTACAGTTATAGTTGCAGCTTCGAATTCTGCTTATTCTGATCACCAAGAAAAAAACACTTGAAGCCATACTGAAACAGTACTCTGACATACTTTTCATATCATGTAAGCTACTTGGCATCAGAAAAGCTAATTAATTTGAATTCTTGTACCTCAGAAATACCTTGCAGTCCTTGACTTCATAATTGACTGTAATTTTGATGTATCTTACAATTTTCTTGTTGCCTTCAACTGCAATTTACTGACACAGTGTATGAAGAGAACAAGTTTACTGAAAATATGTACATTAAACACTCAATCAAGCTTCTAAAATCAACTTCAGCAACACTATCTTTCTAGACGAACTTCTCCTTTTGATTCATAGGAGGGTTCTTCTTTTGCACTTATCAAGTTGAAATTTTGAGAATTTCTTTTTGCATATTTTTCTAACAAATAAAGATCTCATTCTTTTTTTGAGTGATTTCCATGCTTAAAAAAATAAGTCATAAGACCAAGGTCATTTCAAATAAATCTTTCATTTCTTGCTTACTTAGCTTCCAGTAACCAAAAGATCATCAAACACCAATATGCTTAACATAAAGCACATAAAGCGTAGCTTTACATACTCAAGTGAAATAAATGATAATTTATTCTCTAATATCACACTCATGCGACTTGCTTGAAGCATTAAACCTCTTTTTTTAAGAAGTATACTTTGTTTTCTTGGCCTTTGATGATAAAACCTCATAAATTTCTTCTTATAGAAAAACAGGGGAAATACACAATAAGGGGAGAGTTATATTTAACATTTCTAAAAATTTCAGAGCTTCTATTGAGACATTTATACTAAAAAGCGCACTGTCAAATAAGTTTTCTTAATAATTGTTTTTGTGAAAAATTGTTAGGTGCAACTTCAAACTTACATATACAGTGTCTAACATATTTTTTAAATTACTTTGTATAACTTCTCTTCTTAAATTAATTACATATTTATAACATGTAATATAGAAAAATAAAAATTAAGAGAGATTTACACCAAATATTTTATATTGATTTATTTGATAACCTATATTACTACATGTACTTATTGATGAACACCATCAAGTTCACTAGCAAACTATCACTACAAGAGAAAACAAGTATTATTTAGACTCAACTAATTCTGTTAAAATCAAGTGTTATTTAAATTCAGTTATTTCAGATAAACAGAGTATTCTTTAAATTTAACTATTCTTGTCTAAAATAACAAATATTCTTTACACGTAGTCACTTCTAACTAAGCACAACTAAGCATACTAAACATCAGTACCTTGGACTAGACCACTCTTAATTAAGCAATAGTATTAATTGAACACAATCACTCATGATTAAACATGAGTATTCTTTGGACTTAATAACTCTTTGCTAAACAATTTTGTTTATGTAAAAATTGTGATATAAAAGATCAAGTTGCTAATTAAAATAGGGATGACATCCTAAGATAAGTACAATATGATGAACACTATTTTAGATAATTATAAATATAAATAGTGTTTTTGATCACACATTAAGACTAAAGGACCGTAAGAGCCTTAATCGTTTGTTTCGTGATTGTTGTCATCAACCTTTTTTTTTTACAAAGATTTTTTTTATTTTGATTTTTGGAAGAAAAAAGTTGTTTGAAATTCTTTAAAAGTTATTGTGAGTGTGGGGTTTTTTGGCAATTTTTTTTTTTTTTTTGGTTTGTTTATTTATCTATGTTCAAACTTTTAAATGCATTAAATATATTTCATGCAACATTAAATATGTGTGCCTTTTATACAAATTTATATTATATGACATTGCTCATTAGGCTTAAAATACTTCACTTCTTTCTAATCTCATGTATCATTACCAAAAAAAATTCACATTTTAGAGTCAGTAAAAATTAATTCCCAACAACTTTTATCTTATTGGTTATACTTTAAGTATTCTTTAACGTCTCCTATTCTTACATTATTTGTAACTTAAAGTCCTTCATTAAATTAAGCACATGCATCTTTATTTTTTTATAGCATCTATATCTGCCTCTAGATAATCTCAAATTACTTTTTTCTAATTTGAGAGTTATGATCCTACACCAGCACAAAGACATAATTTTGCCCTTTTTTTGGGGATTTTTTTTTTGTTTACGATTCTTGAAAAGACATCATAATCCTTTTTCACAACTATTTAAAAATCAAATATTTTCAAATAAGATTCATTCTCATTGAAAAAAAATCAGTTTTTCCTATCAAAGAATGGAATAATAACCAATTTTTTTTTTGGGTAAGAATCACTTAATGCAAAACACACAGAGCTCTTGAGAAGACACTTCAGATGCCAATTACTACATGTAACCTGTGCATAATAAATATAATAATATATAAAATAGAAAAATGACTGAAAAGTTATAGAGGAGCTATACCTCTTTGAAATCATGAACGAATGTGCACATGCTTTATTGAATATTTCAGTATATATAAGTTTAGGAGTTTCTGTCAAAACTATTTTAAATAGGAAAAAAAAATCTGACTTGTCTTATTCAAGAGAAACTCTTTCACCAAGTTTACATATTATTCTGTCTAGTTTATATATTAAATATAAATTAATGAATATCTTTTATCTTATTTTTTCTATTTATCTCTTAACTACATTATTTGTCACTTTTATTATTTATAAAAAAGAGTTGATTTCTTTGAGTCACAAAGTCAAACTAAATCTAAATTAGGATGAGTGGAACTATAAGAACATGAATTTTTCACTTGATGGAACAACACACTGTAAGGGGCCTGTGGTAGCTTGGAGTGTGCAGTGTAAGGTTATTACACGTGGATGGTCGAATCCTAAACTTTCTCTGCATCTTCCAAGAAGGGAGTGATTGGAGAGAGTAACTGACACCAAAACACTTCATCTTCTTATTCGCCTACAACACTGACAAATGTTCATTTGGTAGATCTATTGGATCTTTACCCAAATACTTGGATTCCCCAACTTCGTAAACACAATTAATTGGTTAATTGTCTGAAACACCACACCAATTTGAAGACTATGCAGATGGAGTTCTTGTGTGACCATTCTCAGACCAATAGGAGAACTTGAAAGAGAAGAAACTGGAACAAAATGAAGTTGTTTTGTATTTATTGAAGAAGTGTGATTTACTTGGCTGAGTCACTTTGTTGTCATTATTATATGAACTATAATAAAAAGGATAAGCAATAAGGTCTGCATATACATGCTAAATTAAGTAAGTGGATCAATTTACAACTTTTATTATTAATTTAGGTATAAAAAAAATATGAGATTGGGTAAGTTGTGGAAGATGAAAATGATTTTAAGTTAGAATCTCTTGTGTGTCAATTTTTAAATTTTGTTTAATTATATGTTAATTAAGTGAAGTTTTTCTATGAGTGATACAATTTTAGTATAAAATAATATAATTGAAGTTGTCATTCATACACAAATTCAGTTTGATTATGAAAAAAAAAGTTTAATAAGAGAAAAAAATTAATTTTTTTACATATATATATTTATAAATTTTAAAAAGTTATTTTTGTATTATTTTAAAGAGAATGGTAAAATTTGAATTCGTAATAATTTGTTAATTGTAATAATTTGTAGACTAAGATATTAAGTAAACTTAGTTAGTTGAATGACATATAAGTATGGTAAATGAGAATATAAAAAAACATAATATTTTTTTCATAATAGAAAAAATTATTTACAAATGATGACATGGTATTGTCGATACGAGCAATTGCTCTTATTGGTCCTTCATTTTTACATTAAGAGCGTTTTTTTGGTTTGTTTTGATTTAGGTCATCTATTTCATTATGAATGTGTCTAGTATTTTGTCTTCTAGATTTTTTACCTTTCATGTGAAAGTCTGATATAAAATTGGGTCCAATAGTAATAGAACAATAATCTTAATTTTGTAATGAGTGATATTTAACTTCATTCACCCTCTAACCATTTCATAATTGTACTAAATGTTAATAGAGATGTAGGAGCATTTGAAAGTTTTTTTTTGGACTTTAATTTTATAACTTTTAGTAAGATATAAATTTTAATTATGTATTAAAAATATTTTAAAAATTGTATGGTAATAAACATGATTATTTGGGATGTTACATTGTTTATTTTCAGATAAAAATTAAAGTGTAAAAAAGTTTGATAATATACCTTAATTTGTTTATGGAATTTAAATTAGAGCGTGGCTTTATTTCATCTATTAGAGAAATTGTTTTTTCAAATGAGAATTAAAGATTTAAATTTCAATGTTATTTATCCAAAAACCTACAAAGTATGATTTTGTTATACAAACTCTTCATCAAAATTTCATGACACAAGAACCATTTAAGTAAAGAATCTTTCAAATCAGATTGACGAACAAATGGTAATTTGAGATATATTTTTTTTTTAATTTCAAGGAGTTTTTATTATTAACAATGTCTAATCTATTTTCTTTTAATTTCAATTAATTCCTAACAAAATTTTGTTTTCAAAATCTTCCTGCAGTGTTTGTCATTTTATATGTGAAGATCAAGAGAAAGGTTTAGAAAAAAAAAAAAAAGGATGATGAGAGAAGGTTCTTTAGATGAGGAATTAGAAGGGGAGAAAGAAAAAGGAAGCGCTTGAGACTCAATTCCCTAAACCCTAAACTCTAAACCATTTACATCTTTATTTCCTTATCTAGCACCCTTTTGTTTTTATTTCCCTATCTAGCACTCTTTTATTTTTTATTTCCCTATCTAGCACCATTTTAAAAATAAATAAATAAATAATAATTTTTTTTATAATTTTAATTTTGAATGCATTAAAAAATAAATATTTTTAATGTTTAAAATAATTAGAAATATAATTAATGAATAAATAAATGAGTTT
>Ga0123342_1000017_pt1 | contig 146795 bp, 64 predicted proteins | sample Turbeawhitnodule_FD_89960 | JGI IMG/M metagenome (GOLD analysis project Ga0123342, IMG submission 89960) | Root nodule microbial communities of legume samples collected from Mexico - Turtle bean Mexico white nodule | ecosystem: Host-associated > Plants > Roots > Nodule | place: Mexico: Nepantla... | reverse complement strand
TATATATATAGAAAAATAGAAAAAATATAAAAAATATATTTGTATATATATATATATATATATATATATATATATATATATATATATATATATATATATATATATATATTAAGGACTCCGTATATGGTATTATAAATTTAAATGTTCTTGTTTTCTAGTTTGCACATTGTTCCATTTGTTTTCAGTTATCCTATATATATATTTTATCAAAACAAACTAGCATATTAGCCTGAAGTCAGAACATAATAATAAGAACAAGAGCTGGTCCCACATTTTTTATTGCAATTATATAGTTTCTCTTATAAAAGGATTGAAGTATTTTTAAAATGTCTCATATTATTTATTATTTTTCTGATAAAAATAATAAGAAAAAGAAAAACAAGTACTAAGTCCTGAACATATTTTATAACAGAGAATAGAATGACAAACATAGAAAAAAACATACATGTGAAGAAAACAAAATCAAACATTCTCAAAAGTTGTTTTATGCTAACAAAATGCACTTCAAACAATAAAATACTCTGTCTTATCTAGAACGCATATTAAACAAGTAATTTCTCTCGAAATATAACTATTCAATAGCTTAAAAATAACAGTGTTTAAAGCTTAAATTGTATTATTTGAATGATTTATTGGTAATTTAACCGTCATGACAGTTTTTACAAACAATATTAGTTTACTGAAATTCAGAAATGGCTTATTATTAAAGAATGTTGGAAATTAAATTTTGAGTTGAGATTTAAATGGTTGTTAGAAATAATATAAAAAAATACTTTTTGTAAGTCAAGAATAATCCAAAAAGTATTTATTTGTAAATAAGTAGAACACTTTTAAAGTTGAAGGAGAAGTAAATACGCATAAATTTTTCATCATATTCACTCAAATGTTTTTATAAAATCATAAAACTAGTATATTGAATTGTGAAGGTAATAATCTTTTTGAAAAATGTAATCAAAATCAATTTTAGATTCCTACATTTATACCAACACTACTTTCATTATAGTATAATGATAAACAATTAAGATAAAAGTCAGAATTTAAGACACAAAGTAAAAAAAAAAAAACAATTCAAGAAATAAGTCTAGACCAAAAATATTAAGCAAAATATTTTTCAGAGTAATAACCTTGATTTAAAATTTTATGGGCAATAAAATTAGCTTGAAATTATAATTAAAAGTTTATAAATCAACTATAGCTAAAAGTCGTCACATTGAAGTTACCATGTTACCTTGGTCTCGAGATAAAAAGAAGAGTTATCGTTAACAAGTTTATTATAAAAGAAACAAGTCATTATAATAGTGTAAGTTAAAGATGCACTTATGATGATGCTAAATAACGTTAAAAAAAATGTGGTTATTGAGAGTGTCCCAATTACCAACTAAAACCAAAATAAAAAAAGTTATTATATATTGATAGCTATTTTTTTTATATTTATTGTACAACTCTTAATATTATTATTTTAATTAATTTTTACATAATTTAATTATAAATTTATTTTTTATTATATATTTAAAAAATTTCACCTCAAACTGTATATAACTCTTTTAATTGTTAAAAGTAATTTTTCAAAATAAAAACCAAAATTCCCGCCACCAATTGCGACGCACAGCAAACCACAGTTCATAATAACCCGGCACCAACACTTGAAAGTCCCACCAACAAAAATCAAAGCCCCAAAACCTCTAAACTAAGGAAAAAAAATAAAGAAAAATAAAAATAAGTGTAGGAAGAAACATCAAAACCACGACTACATTGGTCTCTGTCTCACCATTTTTAGTGTTGCCTTTGTTGTTGCCATGTCACTACACCACCATCAAGTCACAAATGGTTAAAAGAGCTCTTCAAGCAACGTCCTAATCCTTTTAGTAGCCATTAACGCTCAATTTTGTAAAATTTCAAAATGGAGTTGACAGAAAGAAGGTTCATATTTTCTTGGAAAAATTTAAGTTCGTTAAAGATACTATTGTCATCGGTTTTAAAGATTGTACTCATCGACTTCGAATCCTAAACTATGGGAAATACTTATAATTTTTAACACTTAATAAAAAAATTACTTTTCTAATTAATTTATACTAAATTATTTTATATCTTAAAGTAAAAATATTATTTTATTGGTGTTTGATAGTTGTCGGGGTAGAAAATGGGTATGTTTGCGTTATCAACGACATCTTACTCGTAGTTTCTATTAAAAAAAAATCATTACAAAATTCATCTAGTAGTGATAGCCTAGCTATAGATGCCATTAAAAATCTATTTTCTAACAAAAGCATTATTTAGTGTCAACATAGCCTTCATTAACTATTAAAATTAGTGATATTTATGGATGGTTCTTTAATTAATACTTTAGAAGAACAAAATATGAAAAAAAAGAAGCAGTGATAGTTAACATTATAAAGATAAATTAAACTAGTTAATATTGATGCACACTTGAACAAATCCCCAAAGAAAAATCAAAATCACTGAATTCCCTCTAATATTAAAATAAGTTATTGAATCTTCCCTTAAGTTAAAACGCCTAACATTATACTTTCTAAAATAAAATATATTTAAAGATATATTTAGTACTTTTTTATAAAAAAAAATATGAGTATATATATATACTCAAAATTGATTAAGGTTAATTTTTTTTAATATCCACTTGATAATTTAAGTCATTACTTTTAAAAAGTAATTCAAATAATTGATTTGTTTTAACTTTTATCTGTATACATTATTCATTGTCGGAACTAATGATTAACGCCGTGAAAACCTTACACACACATAAGGTGAATACTTCTTATGTTCCTCTTTTGCATAGTTATTTCATACTCAACTTAAATTGATAATTTATATTAAAAAAACATTTCTTATTACCACGAATTAAGCATTATATAATTATTAATGAAATTAGTGAATATTTTCTATAATATTATATGTTAAATATATTATATATGTAATGAATATATAAAATTTAAAGATGGTAAAGTAAGTTATAACTTTGCTAATATGATTTTAACTAATTTTAAGTTGAATTTAGTTAGACATTAAATTAGTTTGAAATTAGATAAACTTGAGCACGTTCAATTCAAAGTTAGAAATTTTGAACCAAGCAAAAAAAGTATTTATTTGCTATTTTTAATTTAAATCATTTTATTTCTTTTTAAACATCAAATTTGCGATAATATTTTTTTAAAAAAATCATCAATTTTTCTTTTTATTTTTCAAAATATTTAACTCAAAATAATCCAAGTGACCAAAACTCACACTCACATTGATTTGAATTGGCTTCATAAATTTAACAAATTCATCTGACTATTTTCATTTCTCATCTAAAATTCTGTAAGTGCAACTTAAATTGTCCAATATTTACATTTGCTAAAAGTTAACCCTGAATCTTAAAATGAGAGATCAAGTTATTACAAATATATGATTCGTTTATGTTATCTAACTAGTGAAAACACAGGCGAAATAACATTTATGTATATGTATTTTTCTTTTTTATTCAATTTTTACAATGATAGCAATTTAACATACATAGAAAAATAATTTTGGATGAGTTAAAAATGAAAAATAAAAAATAACATGTAAAAGAAAAATAATGAATTGATTAAACAACCTCTTTTTTCTTCTTCTCCAGTTTGAGTTTCTCTTTTTCTTCAAGTTTTTTCTCTTATTCCATTGGTAGTTTTGGGATCGGAGAGTGTGATGATGTTCACGTTAAAGTTAGGATTGACTTGATGGTAAATACAAACGAATAATGGTTTTACCAAAAAATATAGTTGCTTGAAATGGAGTGAAGAGAGTGATTGGAAACGAATGTTATTTTATTTGATATACGAGATTTAGTGTAGAAATGTGTAAGAGTATACTCTATCTTTATTCATATTGTTGCCTTAACATAAAGAATTAAGGAAAGAGTGGAGTGTCAATTTACCTATAAAAGTTGTACATTAATATTAAATTAAAAAATAGTTTATTTTTTAAGTAATTCATATGAAATGACAAAATATTTCATTGTACTAATAAACTGAGATATATTAAATAAGGGTAGAATCAAGAGAAATTTGTTTACACTAAAAAGCGATTTTAATGAAATATTTTCTTTATATATAAGTATAGATGTAATTGTTAAAATGTGAGATAGTTATTTTAGGTACTACCTCCATTCTCATTTATTAAAAAAAAACTAATTTCACACTAATTAGAAAAATCAATTAGCTCTATTAAAGTTATTATTCACACTAATATCTTAATATTCTCTCTATTATAAAACAAAAGTATTTTAATAAAATAAAAGTAACAAAAAATTGTTTATATTTTAAAAAAGTATCATTTTTTTTCTTATAAATAACAACAGAAGTGGCAATATAATGATAAAAGAAAAGGAAGAAAATGAATAAAAGAATAATTATTTTAAATTTGCTCTTAGGGTAATTTGATTATTCCTTAAAAATTAATATATCTAAAAATAATATACAGCAATTTAAAAAAAAAATAATACTAAAACATTGTAGTTGTTTTTATTAAATTAATAATCTTTGTCATGCATCACTATGTATGCTTTTAGCTGCCAGACAGAGCTACTGTAATTACGTGGTTAACCCACCTCAATTCCACCTTCAAACGACAAATGTAATAAATTTAACATTAGCTGGTTTTCTCACAATTATTGGCAACAATGTTGAAAACAAAGGGGGAAAAACCATCAACATACATAGTAATAGATTTTCTAGAGATAAAAGAGTACTTAATATCTTTAAATTTTTTATAAATTAAAATTTTGAACTCTGATTTTGTTTTAATTATACTTAAACTCTACCCTCTTTGTAAATAATAAATAAATATTTTGCAGATTTAATTGGTCCAAATTAAGCTTTTAATTTGACATTTTTTTTCAAATAAACATCTTAAATTTTATTTTATTTTAATAATCCTTTAATTTACCCTTTCTTTAATTATATTTGTAATATTAAATTGAGGACAAAGTACTAACCAAAAAAATTTCAACTATTTATCATATTTAAAATTCCAATAATGTATGAGTAGTATTTTTATAGATACTTTTTTCAAACACTAAAACATAATAAAAATATATATTAAAAATACTATTTTTATTATTATTTGTATTTCTAAATCATATTGTAATTTTCGGAAAAATGAATAGTAAAAAAAATCAATTATAGACATTAGGTAAATAATTTAATTTGAACCTGTTAAAAATATATTTATAAAAATGACAAGTGTTAAGGATTTATTAGAATCAATTGAAATTTTAGGTATCTATTAAAAAATAATAAAATTTAGAAAATCTCATTACCTCAATTTGAAAAGGTTTAAAAGTTAATTAACAAAATTAAAGTTTAGAATGCATATTTATTAAAAGGAATAAAGTTTAGGTGTTGAATTAATATGTTTCCCATATTTTTCTATATAGTAGTAAATTGAGTTGTTTTAAGAATGAGATAGTTTCAATTTTTACTCATTACCACGGCTTTTGCATTTTAAAATACATGTTTATACTATATAAAGTTTCATATGAAAACAAAGGAAATGAGTGAGCGGAATGGTTGTGAATGTAATGAAAGTGAAAGTGAGTACAGTAAAAGTAAGTAGGTATGCGGTATTTAACTGTCAGTGTGGTGAGTTGAGAATGGATGAATGGCTTCAGCAACGAACTAACTGAAAAGAGATGAATTGTTGTTTTGGCTTATGTGACCCTATCACTTCACCTAATGCATGTGATTTTTCCATTTTAATACTTTCATCAAATCAGGTAGCTCAAAAAAACTAAGGGCGGATTACACCTTCCAACTCATCACCAACTATCGTCCCTTCATTTCTCATTCTTTTTTATTCTTTAAATCTTTGCATCCCACCAACTTCCCATCATTTTTATGCACTCTTTTTCCTTTTACTAATTATATATGCACACACCCCACTTGTTCATACAAAAACCTAGGGGCGAAACTGCATTCAGGACTTTTCTCTGTTTCATATTTCCTCCTTCAAATGAAAAAAAAAAAAAAACAAACACATTTTTTATTTGAAAAAAACATTATATTTAACTAACTTTGGAACCAGCGCGCGTTTACTCTCTCTCTCTCTCTCTCTTGCTTTACATATTTCCTCACTTTTTGAGTCAAATATCCTGTATTTCTTAATCTCTTATATCTTTTAATGTTTAACAACTGACACTAACATTACGAGTATTTTTAAATATAAGTAAATTAAAATTATAAAATAATTATATTTATATAAGGAAATAAAATATTGAATTAAAAGAAAGATGAGAGTGTAAGTGGTTAAATTTTTTGGCAAAAAGAAAAAAATATTAAAAGGAAATTACTCAAGAATACGGAGTCATTGAGATTTATGAAAAATCAAATGTAAATCAAAGAAAACGAAGTATTTAATACATTTAAATTATTAAAGATATACAGGTAATGGTATATAAAGTCACAAAATAAAAAAGATATATATCACAAATTAAAGCTTTGTGTAAAGATAAGTAGTGATCAATACAAAAAAAAAAACAAGAAAACATAACTTTTTCACTTAAGTTAGATCCGTTTGCATAAACTTCTCCCTTAAAGGAAAAATATAAGAAGAAAAAAAAATCTCTATAAGTTGAATTTAACGTATACACAAACTAAAAAAAATAAAAAAGTGGAAGAATTTTTCACTATTAACAAATCAATAAATAGAACCATTAAAGACAAAAAAAAAAATTAATTAGTTCTTATATTAATTAAATTAAATATTATTTTAGAGACTAAAAAAATTATTACTATTTAAATTAGTTTTTATCATTGAGAAATCATTTCTAAATTGGTATCTAACTAACTATTAAGATTTTAGCTACTAACTAATTATATTCTAAAGTGATAGCCAAAACTCTAGTAACTAATTATATATTATCAACAATATAAACTAATTTAGATACAAATAATTGGTTTTAGTATCTGAAATAGTATATAATTTAATCAATATAATAATTAATTATTTTTTATTTTTAAAATTATTTTTTATTTAATGATATGTGTGCAGTGTTTATAAATTAGTTTCTCTCTCTCCTATCTTATGAAAGAGTTAGTTAAAAGTGAATCTTTCCTACTTAATCTTTTAAACCATACATCAAATTTAAGTTTTGTAAATAAGAGAAGCGTGATTAATATGAGATTGCATTAAAAATAAGTACTGTGTTTTTAACAAAAAAAGTTATTATTAAAGTCAATAATTACTCCAATTTACAAAATGGTAAAATAAAAAGGAAAATTCACTATGTTGTTGAGAGACATGGAAACAGACAAGTAATAACGACCAGAGATTTGATTCTGAGCCCAAGAGTCACCTTCTTCTAATTTCTTTAATTTGTAATTATTTATGTTTGAATTTGTTATTCTTTTTATCTAGCATTGTATGCTTTATATTATAGTTCCCACCCCTGAACAGATTCACCAATCCTCAACCTTTTTAGATATCTAGAAAGTATTATTGCTTCATCATCTCCTTTTAGAGTGGGCCTCTCTAGATTGAGAATCTTTGTTATTATAATTTGATAATCGTTGAAAACAAACTATTATGATCGTGGTTACAGAAGAAAATCAAACCCCTGGATTTTAAATGATCGTATATTTTTTGTGAAGTGATAATCATTGATTGGTTGAAGGAATTAAGAGTTATATATGTTTTAAATAGAGTTATTGGAATATAATTCATGTGAGAAGTAAAGAAAAATGAGGAGAGGAGAAGTGAAGATGATGAAGTGGAAGCAAAGAAAATATAGAGTTGAAGCTTAAAAAATGTTTGTCCTATTGTATTTGAATGGTAAGAATGAGGCGGACAAAATAAAAAAAGGGAAGAGGTATTTTAGGTAAAGAGGGGGGCATTGACACACATGTCACATGGCAAGTTGCAGTTATATACGATTTTACTTGTTTAGCTTGGTATGGTATATGGTTGAGTGGGAATTATTATTATGGCGATGATAATAGATAATAGATGTGTTAATATAAAAGTTGGAAAGTTTGACCAATGGAATTGATATGCTTACGTGATGCAATCTCTAACTGTAGGCGCGAGAGTATAATTAAAACGTATATGGAAGGGGAGAAACGTATGAGTGATATTGTCTTGATGCCCAATTGAGATTCTATAGTCCACACTCCAAATCAAGAAATTTGTTAGTTTGGTAGGCAGCGCCAAGGGTGAGACATTAGGGACATGTTTGGGGAGGTTAAAAAGTTGTTCAAGAAACTGGCCGACATAACTTGGACTGGGTTAGGGTAACAGGGAGCACATGGACCATCCCCAAGGCTCCATATTAACTTTTGATGGACCTCCTGGGTCACACTGACCCACTTTCCATCAGATTTGCTATCGGTATGGCGTCTCTACCAAGTTCTCAAACAAAAAATACCCTATCAACTTTCTCTTAACTTACCCTTCCCTTCCATCTATTCCTTCTATTCACTTCATTATCTGCATCTACACAATTAACATTACCTTCTAACCAACCTAGACATAATTAATACGACTTGAGTTGATGCTCATAAAAACAACAAACACAACAAAAACATTCATTATTTCTTGACTCGTATAAACTCAATATCCCACGCCACATTATACCCGGTGGGAGACACTTTCCACAAATAGTGTCAATAACATTTTACTCCCAGCGATACTAGGGAGCCTGGACTTCTCGTGACATGGTTGGGGCGGTGGACAAAAGCGCTTTTAAATTAAACCCATTTATTCACAGTTTCTGTCTCCTCTCTCTCTCTCCCTCTCTTCTCGAGAAAGCCTACATTTTTTATAGTCAAAGTCATTCTTCGTTGCCACTTGGCTCTCGACCCCTTTAGGACTTTCCACTATAAATATATAACCAACCTTACTCCTTTACACACCAATTCCACTTCAAATATTCTTCTCTTCTCTTCTCTTCTCTTCACCTTCCTTCCTTCAGCGATCAACTTACTTCTCATCACCTCTTCATCCTACCATCCCAAACACACACAAACAAAAATGAGGCTCTTGTCCACAAAAGCAACGTGCAATAGTCACGGACAAGACTCTTCATACTTCTTAGGATGGCAGGAATATGAGAAAAACCCTTACGATGAGCTCCATAACCCCAAAGGAATTATCCAGATGGGTTTAGCGGAGAATCAGGTTAGACATTGATTTTCTTTTTTCAAAATAACCACGCTCTTTATTCTCTTACGTTAAAACTTGATCGACTCATAAAATTTATCTTTTGCATTGCAGCTCTCTTTCGACCTCCTAGAGTCATGGCTGGCTAAGAACCCTGACGTGGCCGGCTTCAAACGAGATGGCAAATCCATCTTCAGAGAACTAGCCCTCTTCCAAGACTACCACGGTCTCCCTTCCTTCAAAAAGGCATTGGTAGATTTCATGGCTGAAATCAGAGGAAACAAAGTCACTTTCGACCCCAACCACATCGTTCTCACTGCCGGTGCCACTTCCGCAAACGAAACCTTAATGTTCTGTCTCGCTGAAGAAGGAGACGCGTTCCTCCTTCCCACTCCTTATTACCCAGGGTGCGTATATTTTTATCTTAATCTTATCGCTTACATTCCACTTCATGCTACAAAATTCTACGTAATTTTATTTTTATAATTTTTTATTCATTCCCCTGACCTTGCTTTATTCTATACAGATTTGACAGAGACCTCAAGTGGAGAACTGGTGCTGAGATTGTTCCGATACAATGCACAAGTTCTAACAACTTCCAAATTACGGAGTCAGCTCTGAAACAAGCTTACGAGGAGGCAGGCAGGCGGAACCTGAGAGTGAAAGGCGTTTTGGTGACAAACCCGTCAAACCCCCTGGGCACCACAATGTCTCGGAGTGAATTGAACCTTCTCGTCGACTTCATCAAAGAGAAAAAAGACACGCATTTGATAAGCGACGAGATATACTCCGGGACGGTTTTTAGCTCCCCAGGCTTCGTCAGTATCATGGAAATCCTCAAGGAGCGAAACGATGCTGACGGAATCTGGAACAGAGTTCACGTTGTCTACAGTCTCTCCAAAGACTTGGGTTTGCCGGGTTTCCGCGTCGGCGCTATCTACTCGGAAAACGACACCGTGGTTGCTGCCGCAACGAAGATGTCGAGCTTTGGGTTGATCTCTTCGCAGACACAGTACCTTCTCTCTGCCATGCTGGGCGACAAGAAGTTCACCCGAAACTACATCGTTGAGAATCAGAAGAGGCTTAAACGACGACAGAGAATGATGGTTTCGGGGTTACAAAAAGCTGGCATTTCTTGCCTGGAGAGCAATGCCGGGTTGTTTTGCTGGGTGGACATGAGGCACCTTTTGCATTCGAACACATTCGAAGCTGAGATGGAGCTGTGGAAGAAAATAGTGTACCAAGTTGGATTAAACATTTCCCCCGGGTCGTCGTGCCATTGCACTGAGCCAGGGTGGTTTCGTGTGTGTTTCGCTAACATGTCCGAGGAGACTCTCACCTTGGCCATGAAACGCTTGAAGAACTTCGTCGTTGAGTCCAGCTGCACTCAGAGGAGTGCTCTGCTTAACGGAACCTCCAAAAGGAAGTCTCTCACCAAGTGGGTTTTCCGGTTATCGTCTCGCGATCATCGTGAACAGGAAGAACGGTAGCCTGGTCTTAGTCTATGCGTGTCGCTCATGCATAAATTCATTTCAATTTCTTTTTATTTTTCCTTTTTCTACCTCCCCAATATTTTTGGCGGAGTAGTCCAAAAAATTCCCATTTATTTTTTGTGATAAAATTAATGTAGAAAGAGAGAGAGAGAGAAACAAAAAAGCACTCTGTCCATGTGGATGTGAAGTGGTTGGGCTTCTAGTCAGCCTTGTTTGTATAAGTTGTTCCATATCTCAGTCATTAATTCCCTACAAAATCTCATTAGTATCATTAATGAAAAGTTTTATTTATACCACTACTGATTTAATTACATTAGTTTCTTCTGTCATACGGAAATCTTCTTGGTATAATCAATGAGAAATTTGATTACTATATAATTTAGTTAATGTGATCCCACTTTAAATAATAGTACAAGTACTTTAATAGAATTTTGCAATAAAGAAACTCTTAATTATGAAGATTGATATATCATGATATGTTCTTCCATTATCTTATTGTTATGTGTGCTTATAACTTCCTTGACATGTGTTGAACGAGGCACACTACTTACGAGAGCTTACTTGTACGTAATTTACGGCACCGGCGAGATAAACAGCCGTCGACGATGGGTTGGGCTGCCGATGATATCGGCCCTTATTCAATAAACCGACCTTCGTGCCAATTTCACTGTTTTCAACCATAACATTTTTCTAGGCGTATGAGATGGAGAATTTGCAGAGGTGGGTCAGAGGCCAAAAAGTCAACAAGTTTCATATATTAATATTTTTTTATATTTCGTAATAATATGTTTTATGGGCTATTCTTTAAGACAAGAACGTAGGGAGCTCCACCTTTTTCTCTTGGACCGTAAGAAAGGGTTACCCAATGTGCTGTAAAAACCAAGTAAATTTTGAGCAATTGTTTTTGTGTCTGTTTTTTGTATGACAGAAAAATTGAAAAAAAAAAGTAGAATAAAAGATGCATAATGTAACTATGAAAACCGTGGGGGGAGACGTTGAAGTTTGAACAATGGAATTAGAGATTTATTTAAATCTGGCAACCAACTACACAAAGAAAAAGTGCGGTGGAGTTTCTTGCAAGAAATCATATTTTAAACTGTTGGGAACACTTTGGTTTGTTGAACTTTCTGGGAGTAATCATAATAATCACTGCTGAAAAAGTTACTTTGTCTGGAACAGATTTTGCGGGGACGAGTACGTATGTATGCGCTGGCTGTCCCTCCACGAATCGCAAACACTATTGAAGTTTTAGTCGCTTTTCAAGAATTAACAAAGCATAAAGCTATCTTTTTGACTCAACAAAGCATAAAGCTGTTTGAATTGATGTTTTGAATTTGGAGGAGCTTGAGAAAGCCCAGGAAAACACTACCAAATCACAGTCCAAGTTCAACCACACATACATGACACGTTAACTAAATTACGCACGCACTGCAATCACATGTGTCTCACTTCCACACGCCATAGCCCAAAACCTCATCAGTCTCCTACATGTTGCATAACTCAATCAAAACTAATTCAGACTCTTGACAAAAAGTCAACACTTCTGGTAATCACCAAAATAACGTTATCTTTTTTTTTTTATTTTTTTTTCCACTTTTAAAGGTTTATGTAAAATAATTAAATCATAACAACTTTTTATTATTTACAATAATGTATTGCATTAAATTAGTAAATATATCCCTGCTACTATGCTCATGTTAGCAACAGACCATACCTTCCAAACTTCCGATATGGTCATGCGTTCACACCTGAATAATATAATAATATAACTATACATACAAATATATATCCTCTGCAAGTCTACAACGCACTCTACAATTGTTAAAGCACCAACCTATCACGAAACTAGGGTATAATATTCTGTATTATTCATTTGATAATAACATTCCTATAAAAATATATTATTGAGGAAAAACAAATATATTCATGTGTACCAAATTAAACTAGCATAATAACAAAAGAACATGGGGGTGGAAAAGTTTAGGTGATTCTTTTTCCATCATAAATCGAATCTACTAACGACCTTGATTATTATTTGATAAATAACCATTAATTATATGCGTGATGTATTTTGGCCACTTTAATTATGTACATATTTTTAATTTACTAAATAATCATATGTATATTGGAATATTTACTAAATAATCACATTTTTAGTTATGTACATATTTTATATATATTGAAATATTTATATGTATATCACATGGTTGAATTAAATATATGAAATAAATATATGTTATGGTATGAGATATATATGAAGAATAAATATACATGATGTTGTATATTTTGTGACTTTTTTTTATCCGTAAAGAATAAATTAATATATTTGAACATTTTAGGAATGCTCTAACTCTTACATAAATTCTTGACTCCACCAAAATTTTAAAATTTAAATATTTACTATAATTTTTTTACTTTTTAGTATTATTTAGGTATTTTTTTAGGCATTTTGAGGTTTTAGTTCTCATCATACTTACACTTATCAGAAAATTATGAAATTTTCCATGATGTTTTCTAGTATAAATTTGACATTTTTCCAATCATTATAATTACATTACATTCACAAATTTATTACTCATACATTACATTACATAATGTTATGTGTGTTCTAACATGAAATCTTATTATTTCAGTGTTTATTTTGTATATAACATGCTCAGTGGGAGGAGAAGTGCAAATGCAAATGCAAAGAAACTCACTTGGATGTACCTTAAGGTAACCATGTATACAACTTTAGAATGACATAAAACTTTTTCATATATTTATAGAACTTTTTGTAGACTTTTATATTTAAATTATGATATTACATATATTATTATTCTAGATATTTGATATTTTAAGCAGGATTGAAGTAAATATATAATAATACATATTTTCTTTTTTAAAAAATACACTTATATATTAGAACTGTCTTTAAAAATAATTTATAACAACGGTTCTAGTGGGGAACCGTCATTATAAGTGTATTTTTTTTAAAAATTATTGTTATTTGGTATAACAACAACGATTCTAGAACCGTCGTTAATGTGATTTTATAACGACGTAATAAACAACTGATTTGTAACGACACCCGCAATTACGACGGTTCGAGAACCGTCTTTATATGTCCATATTAACCGTTGTTAATGAGCTTTTTTTGTAGTAATGTCTGAGTATGCAGTAAAAATTGTAATAGGTGTACACAAAGATATTCCTGTAGTAGGATACTGTTTGGTAGAGTTATTATGCGGAAGTTCCAGTGTGGCCAATCTACCTTAACTCGTTTTATAGTTTGCATACTTTTCTATCACTTCTTTTTACTGCTATATTTATTTTAATGTACTTTTCAATGATACATAAGCAAGGCATCTTTGGTCCTTTATAGTAAATATGGATCATAGATATTTGTAATCACAATCATACGTTGGGAGTTTAAACCGAAAAATGAGAAAAAAAAATAAAGACAAAAAGACAAACAAAATAACTTTATGTAATGAGTAACTTTCATGTTCCCTTAATGATTATTCCTTATCAAATTTTTTTAGCTAGTAACTTAAAGATCAAATTGATTTCTTCTGAGAAAATACTAGCAGTCGAGGTAGATTCAATATATTCGCTGCCAAAATGATCGGACATAACTTTTGAGCCTCTTATTCATCATCGAAAAGTGATTCAAAACAATTTTACAATACTAAATCTTGGGAAACAAAATTTAGAAGTAACTCATTTGACAACAACTAATTTAAAACTTGTTGTAGTAGTTCAATTTTTTAGATGAAAGAATCCTTATAAAACACCAGAATTTTCACAAGACAAGAATTAGTTTTTTGTAGCAAATTATCATATTCATGGATATTCTCCAAAGAAGACGTATTAGCAAAAACATCATCTTGAGATCTCGAACCCACCCATATATCTTCGATAGATCTCTTAACTTTTGACCAACAAGAGATTTATCTTCCACCTACAACAACTACTTCAACAAGATAAATTTAATTATAAATATTTATATCACTAAAGGTACATGTACGTGCTTTAAGTTGCAATTCAATGTTATATTAATATTTAAATTTTGAAAATAATAATTCTCATACATCTATTTTTTCTCTTACTTTCCCCTTACAACTCTTTTTAACAATAAAATATTCCATTTAATTAATAAAAAATTAAAATAAAATAGTATTATTATAATTTATTAAGGGAAAGTGTGCAAAAATGATAGTATCAAACTATATATATATATATATATATATATATATATATATAAATTTTTTATTTTTTTATTTATTTTTTTATTTTTAAATGTTGATAAGGTAATGCCTTTGTATATATTTTTTAATATTTACTGTTTGGGACTGTTTATAATAGTTTTATAATTTAATTTAATTTTTGGGACTATTTATAATAATTATTAAAAAAATATTAATTTTTTAAATATTTTAAGTAAATACAAAAATATTGATCTATATGCTAAATTGAGGAAATTGCCTTTTAAATACGATATTTTTATCTCTCAATTATTAATTATTAATGTTTTACTTTTTTTAGTTCTTGTTTATTAATTTATTTAATTTAATATATATCTAAAAAATAAAGATTAATTCTTTTGCAACAACAATAATGTAAAGCTAAATTCCATTTATTGTACAAAGGTTCATGTTTTTGTTTGTTTTATTTTTAGAATACAGGCAAACAAGAAATTGAATCTCCTAGTCATGTCAACCAAATTTTAGGCTAAAGTATTGCATATAGAGAGTGCGAGAGAATTTTCTAGGAGTCAAAGCTTCCAGTGTCATTCTAAACTTCACAGAGCTTTTCGTATGAATTTGTTTAATAGTATTGTATCGAAAATGTGTTGGGAGGACGTTTTGATCAGAATTAAATATTTTTCTGTATATGGGTTTTTGTTAGTCTCCAGCAAGAAGAGGAAATACATATGAAAAAAAACTCTCTCTGATACTTAAGTAGGTACGAGTATAATTACAATAATTACTTTAAAAATATAAATATGAAAATTAAAAGTATAAAATAAGATAAATTATATTTTTTATATTTATAAATTTTTTCAGTGACAATATTTGAATCGATAGTATAATGATAATTTATTACTTTATAAATAACCACTTTTATCAGTAAAGATTTATTGATCCGTTTAACAATAAAAACGTGGTTAAGGAGTATATAGTCAATCAAACTATTTGACATGATATACGTACATGTATAAATTAATTTTGACATATAATAAAGTTTATTTCATTTGTTTTACTTTTAAGAAATATTTAAAAAAAGTTATTGAAATATATCCATATTCGTACTTAGATTTAGCAGCCATTGAACATGAATCCGATCGGCTATGCTATAATTTTATGAATTCAACGTTCAATTTACAAGAACAGAGGCGGTAAGATTATTCAAGTCATAGGAAGAACAATCAAACGCAAAAGAATATTGATTGGTTAACAACTCTATGTTAAAAAATAGTAATATTTGAATTCATGTAAAAATATAAAATAATTTTAAAATTATATATCATAATTATAAAAAGAATATTTTTTACTGTTGTCAAAAAGTAAAGAGAAAATTTAACATTATTTAATTCCGGGTGAAATGCTGGAAAAAAAGGACTCATATCTTAACACCACAAACGTTAAAAAAAAACATATGCTTCATACTTCAATAAATTAATATTTTAATTATATTTAATTTATTTTTTAGTTTAAAATATTATAATATGTTGTAAAATATATATGTGTATTGTGTGTTGTGTCAAAGAAATTTTTTTTAAAAAAAAATCCGTCGGAAACACACATAGTTTTATTTTTAAAGAATTGGAGTGTCATATTTCATATAGATTTTGTGAATTGAATATCTTGATCGCATGTAGACACCTGTCAATAATCGGGATCGTTGTTGCCATAAGAAACTTCAAATTTAATTTGCACTAATCCCATTCTATCCTATGGACTATGTCCATACAACTCTGTAGATGGTGACTGGGGATCCACTTAAACTAATAAGACATTGCCCTATACATATAGGATCTCATTACTTCTTAATAAAATATTTAAGTCTTTGGTTTCTTAATTATTCTGTTGTCATGTATTTTAATAAATAATTAAATGTCTTCTTAGTTGCTTACCATCTTAATTATATATATCCTTACATGTGAAGAAAAGTTTTCCAAGGACTTTATTAATTATCAATAGCAGACTCATATTAACAAATTGTGATTACATTTATAAAATTAAGTTTGGAAATTTTGGTCGATTTCATGATTATTGTCAACTACATGCATGTGCCCAAAACCCTAAATAATCTGTTTTTTTGCTACATATACGCCTTCACTTTGAACAACTCTCTATGGGTACAACTAACTAACATATCATGAGGTTCGTTTCTAGTAGGTTTGAGCATTATTATAGGACTGAGTATTAAAATTATATTTTTCTTCTAATAAAATAGTTAACGTTTCTTGAACCCAAAACAGAAAACATGTCAACACGGTTTTCTGTTAAGATTTGTAGGTCGAGTCTGAGATTTTGGATGGCAGCAGAACATGAAGTGTATCTCTATTACATTTTGGAGAATCCAAAAATATGCAATATCATTTAGGACAAAAGATAAAGAAAACCTTGTTGAACCATAACTCTAGTTATACGCACATCCAAAGGGGCCACCACTTCAAGATTTTCTTCTTACATTTTATTGAAATCTTAGCTTCTTCTCATGATTGATCAAATTAAATTCATCACATTAATCATTTTCTATATATATATATATATAATTGTGTGACAGGAAGAAGTACACAAATACTAAATTACTATCCAATGATAAAGAACAAGAAACGTGGGGAGTGGGAAGAATGGTTGTGGAATCTTGATTGGGATGACCTTGATTTGAATGGAAGAAATATATGCTTTACTGAATATGTTATAGATAAAATTATATAAGTGTTGTGACTCTCTTTAGTGTTTCTTTTAATTTAATTTATTTATTGTTAAAAAAAAGTTAAAAATTTTAGGAGTGGAGTGAGATATTGTGGGATAATTTTCTGTAGTTCTACATACAAGTTAAGTTGAATCAATTATATGAAGAATAAGAGGATTTTGTCAAACTATAAAAGAATAAAGTTCTACCTTCAGTGTTTTGCTAGAGAGTTATGTTAGATAAAATTGCAAAAAAAAATTAATTTCTTAAAAAAGAACATCTAAATGCTAAACTTAAAACTGTATCACATGTACAAATCACTTTTTTTTTTTTTTTCATGTTCTGAAGTTGTTAAAATATGGAAGTGGTTGGATTTTGTCTCATCCTTTTGCACTTGCAAAGTAGCTTGGCTTATGTGGTCTAAATGTTACGAGTGTATGGATATGACATTGACGGTTCATCAAGAGCCAAAAATGTTAGATGTTAGTAAAACTATTAATCAAATCCAGTATTGTGTGTGGATAGCAGTAGTAAGAGAATTGTGGAAACAAAGTAATAATAAGATTTTTATATTTGGTCGTATAGATTATATTGAAATTTTTACAATGGTGTAACTGAAGATTTGGTCATAGGTGAGTTCGAAGGTACGCCTAACATGTTTTTCTTACTCTGATTGATGTCTCGAGCCACTAGTATGCATGAGATCTATCAAATAATCAGGCAGACGGCAAAATATGTGTATGTGATGAGGCAATGATAGGTAAAGTTTTTCTTAGATGTAAGATGGGATATGTATGGTTTTTTAAGGTTAGAGGCGGTGTAGTTGTATGTTTCGTTTTTATGGGTTTGGGGGTAGATGATATGGTTTGTTGTTTTATGTTGTTTACTTCACTTTTGAAGCCATGTGACTTTTAGATGTGGAGATTGAACTTTGCTTTTTTTATGAAGGGTTAAGATATTCTTAAATACCTCTATTATTCATTTTTTTTTCTGATAAAAAAAATGGTTCTGATAAAAAAAATGGTTGGATTTTGTTGTTGTTCACCATTATATAGCTAGACTTTACCTAATTTTACTATTCAACACTGAAAGTTCTATTTTAGAGGATTTTTTTTAAATGACTTGAAGATAGATTATTCTTTTAGTGATTATTGTGCAGAATGATACAATATAGATTTAGGAAGTTTATAGTTAATTTATCATACATACTAATAATTTAATTTTTAATATAATATAATACAACATATAATAAACTTAATATACACATATAGTGATTTTTAATTGGATTATACAATGATTTGTAATTAGATAATAATATAAAATTTTATTACATTATGAATCTTTAACCTTTTTTAACTCTATTTATTTAACATAGATGCCTAAATATGTTTAGACATCAATACGATGTTAATCACCGATCCAATGTGATCGAGATTATGAAATTTCAATAATGGGATACGAACATATACGTTATTGCATCGAATTCCTGAAATAATTATGTATCTATTATTTAATTTCAGAAAACAGACACGGAATAAATTTGCGTATGCGTCTAAAGCATTTAAATTTGAATATAAACAATAATAATAGTGTAATAAATAATGTAACTTTTATAAGCAACAAATAGTGTTTTTGTTATCATATAAGCAATAATTAGTATAGTATATCAATGTAATTTGACTTTTCTTTCTAATATTGGTGGAAAAAATCTAATTATTCTAGGAGCGATTCCTTTTCAAGTATAGGTGAATCCCTAATCCTACTTAAATATATGCAATTGTTCTAGAGAAATTTTAATTTTATAGATTTTTTACGTTCAATTAATATTAAAATAACTTAAACTTAATTTCAAAATTAATTAATGTTTTATTAAATAAATTCTATTTTACATAATATATATATATATTAAAAAAAGTAATGCTAAGTCTAAATTTTTTATTTAAATTTAATGTCCAACTAATTAAAATTGTACATACTTAAACGAAAAAAACTCTAAAGGTAATTTCATGTCACACTAAAAAAATTGCATTTATTAAGATTAACATTAGCATTAATACTATTATAAATATTAATATTATATACTATTAATATTATTTACAGAAATAAATCTGTAGATAAATTATCATTGACAATCTAAATTTATGATCATAAATAATATTAATAACAATATTGATATTAATATTAATATTATTATTAATAATTTTATTATTGTTATTAATATGTAGATAATATTAAATTTATATATAAATTTCTATTTATGGAGAATAATTTGTATAGAGTATTAAATTTACTTATAGATATGAATTTGTAGATCCATATATAAAGTTGAATTTATGGAAGAATATAAATTTATAATTATTAATCTGTATATAATATTAAATTTACTATCTGGATCTGTATATATTTTTTCATGAATATGAGATTCTTGTAGCATAATTCTCTCACTATACCACCTAAAAGTTATATATATTTTTTTAATTTAATCAAAAATAATTGATAAATTAAACTTCTTCATAGTTACACGAAGTTATATTATGCTCAAAATAAATAAAAAAATCATAAAAATATAAATGTTACATAAATCATGACCCAACTCTTTAAATATATGAAAATTAATGGGTTGAAAAATATTAATAATAATTATAATATTTTTATTATTGATTTTGATATTAATAATAAATATTAATATTACAATGATATTAATAATATAAATAATATTATTAATAATGTTAATAATATTATTAATAATGTTAATAATATTATTAATAATGTTAATAGTATTAGTTGTATTATTAATAATAATAGTACTAATAATAATGTTATAGTATTAATAATAATATTAATAATTTTAATAATAATAATAACAATATTAATGTAATAATATCAATAATCATATTAGTAATAATAATAATTATTAGTATTAACAATATTAATAATAAGAATAAAAATATAAATGATAATAATATTAATATGTATAAATAATGTTCCTATCTCAAAGATTATGACGAGGAACTTATTTCGTAGGTAATATTCTTATGTAACATTTTTCTATCCCAACCTATTAAAATTACATTCAAAATTTACTTATAGATTTTTGTCGTTAAATTATTTTTTTATTACACTACAAGAAAATAGAAACCAATTTTTAGATACCAAAATAATTAGTTGCAATAGTATTTAAATTAGAGATCATTTTAGAAACTAAAAAAAAATTGGTTTCTAAATTAGTTTCTATATTGTTAAATAGTTTTTAAATTGGTATCTAATTAACAACCAAAGTTTTAACTACCAATTATTTAGTTTCTAAAATCTTGCTAATTAGATACCAATTTAGAAACTATTTAATAATAATATAAACTAATTTTTAAATCAATTTTTTTTAGTTTTTAAAATGGTCTCTAATTTATTTACTATTACAAATAATTATTTTAGTCTCTAAAAATGGATTTTTATTTCATGATTTTCTTGTAATGTTTATACGGAAAAAAAAATCTATTGATAATAATCTGAATGTAATCTGAATGTGAGTCCTAATTTATCCAGGAATCAAAATTCATAAGTAATAACAACTTTTTTTTTTAGTGTATTATTTATTAAATAAAAGCACTCTATACTTATTCTTTTAAAAAATATTTTTATAATAGTATATATTGGAACGAGTTATATACCTCGAATCCATTTTTAAGTATAAGGTCTATTGTTTTACACCTAAACCCATTACAAGTCCCTCCCATCAGTCATTTTTTTGTAATGAACACCCTCTATATCCAACCCACACTGTACATAATAAGTTTAATTTATTGACTTTTATAATAATTATCTTATGAATCTTATTAACAATTATTTCTATTTAGTTGATAATGTACATTTTGTATACTAATAGTAGAGTTATTAAGCTTACATATTCTTTAAATATATAACCCTGAATCAAATTGATATATAATATTCAATGTTATCTAAATCTACATAAGATACGCGATCTAATTTTTAAAACTTAAATTCATGATAAAATCAAATTTCAGCATATAAAAATTAGTTAATAAAATAGAACTATTATAAAGTAAACCATCCTGTTTTGGTTGGTCGTATATAAGAAGAATGAAGACAAAAAGTTGGCAAAATAAAAGTAGGTATGTATGATTTTAATTAACAAAGTGGGTTGCACTTAATTGAATTTAAATTAGGTTTTTATGGATTGAATTAATTTTATTTAGTGTAATTAATTAAAATTGATTGGATAATGAGTAATTGAAAAAATAAATATATTTTGTTTATATTATTTATCTAACAAATTTATAATCAAAAAGAATTTTATATTTATCATATCGGCATTCTATAAATGTTATGATTATTATTATCTTATCATTATTAAAAAGAATTAAAATTTAGTTCTCTAATAAGTGAAATAGTTAAGTTTAAATTAATTAATTGGTGATTAAAACTAATTATTATTGAATTAAATTATTAAATGAAAAAGTAAAGTGGAATGAATAAAATTAAAAAGAAAAAGAAAGTGTGCTGCTTGTACCCTACTTGGTTGGTTTGACATAGATATTTGGGCAGGATGTGACAATTTGATTACGTGGTATGGGTGACATGTGGGTTTCACATGATGTAGCACATGTTAGGGAACAGAGAACACCTGCGAAATTTGAATAATGCAAGTGGGGGGGCGGGGAGAGAGAGAGAGTGTTAGGGTTTCCTTGTTCCTTGATGGATCATGGTAGGAGCTACCAAGCTAGCAAGCTGCAGATAAAGGCCCTTCCCTGTTGATGGCGACACGAAGGGTCAAATGAACATGGCCTTTTGCTTCTCATAATAATGCTCTTTCACCCATAACCCATACAACAATTTTAGTATTCTAATTTTGGGTCCCATGGGTCTGCTTCCGATAATCCATGATCATGCACAGATTAATTTCTCAACTCAATCATTGATGAATCACTAAATAGTCTCTGATAAGAAATGATGCGATTGCTTGCGACTCAGGCACCCATCTACATGCTTCATTGCTTGCTAGCTATCTATCATGTTTGGATCACAAATAAATTCACAACCATATATATTTATATACTTTCACCACCATCAAATTTAATCTATATGCTTCATAAATATTCAGAGTCCAACACCAGAAAACAACCGATCAACCTCATTCCGTGGTTTTGTCACTTTAATCCGCGGCATCTTCACCATCATTTACTGTTGCCTTCACCAAGTGGGATCGGTTTGTATTTTTGTCTTGGCTTATTTCGGCACTTCTTCTGCTGCACTCACCTTTTGAGGTACAATTCATTAAGCCTTTCAAATAATAGTAATAATACACCAACTCAACATCATGAGAATATTCTTGATAGAATTTGGAATTTCTGGTATTTTTTGTGAGACAAATTTTGATGCAGTTACATGCAAGAACATATTTGTAAGAGATGAACATTTTCGACTTATAACACTATCATTGAGATTGGGTGACAGTGGGTGAAGGATGTCACGGTATCAAATCATTAATTAATTCAATAGTTCATGATAATAATTTAAGAGATTTTTAAGAAAAATATTACATAAATATCCTTTAATTTTTTTACTCATATATAATAAAATAATATTATTTTTACTTTTTAGGTTTATTCATCTAAAATTATTTTATACTTTTAAATAAAATTTCATATCATTAATATTTAGTCATTATTTAGTAAAGAATAAAAAGTTGGTGGCACACCTATTTTTTTCATAAATAAATAAATAAAATAAAATGAAACACTTCAAGGTATCATATTCCTTATAGAGACATTTCAAGAGTGTTTCAACTCTTATACACTACATAGTCAAAACCAACTTGCACAAAATCTGACCATTCATGCTTTACAGACCTCCAAATCCATCCTCAAAATAGAGGAGTGGCAGATCACGCCCCATGTTAGCCCTTACTACCCCATCTAGGTTCATACAACTAGTCTTTAATCCAAACAATAAATACAAAACAAATCCTACTACAATCAAAATACTACAAACACAATTACAAATAAAAAAAAACTAATACAACTCAAACCCCTTACCCACAGCCAAAAATACACAACATCATGCCAAAATAACCACTCTTCTTCAAAGCCTAGAGTACCTTTACCTTCTTTCAAAACACCAGACTCAAACTCCCAACCTGAACAAACCCCTTTGTTGGCCAAATACCAACATTAGCAGAATCCAAACCATAAACAAGATATATCAACGTTAACTTAGCAAACCTATACCGACTCCAAAAGATCCCTCCACAAGCACCACCTGACATCACTTATTCATAGCTATACTTCTAGTTAGGGTACATATATTATAGACGACATCACTTATTCATAACTATACTTTTGGTTAGGGTATACTATAGAGGTTTCATATTAGAAAATTTTTTCTAAGGAATAGTTAATGTTTTCTTTTAAAAAAAATTGTGTGTTAATTTTTATTTATCTCTATGGAATATTAGTTTACGATCTTTTGTATAAGGTTAAAATATCACTTAAATATTTTAATTTATTTAATTTATGTATTCTTGATAAAAAAAATAGATTAGTTAAAAAGAATTTTAAAGTGATGAAGGAAGTTCTGTCGCTCTCCACTTACTTAAGTTTTGGGTTTAGTGTTCTTTTAGTTAATAGTATTGACTTTTAAATTTTTTCTATCTTACGGATTGTGGTGGCGTTTTTTTTCAACGTTTTCGGAGTATTAATTTTAACTCTTTTTTTTTTTTTAGAAGTAGATAAGTTTGAAATTACATATCACAAATAAGTTGTGTTTGAAAACAAAATTTAACTTTTTATTTTCTGAATATTAATATAGGTTGTGATTTAAAATATGATTTTATATTTTTTATTCTTTAAGAAAATTAATTAAATAAAACATGACTTCAATTAGAAGTCGTATTTAACATACATTCTTACTTTCTGAACATGGTTTCTTCGTTAGAAATAGTGCTATAAAATATAGCTTATAAGTCATTTCAGTAAATTATTATATGTAACTCTATTTATTATATGTGCTTTAATTATATGTAACTCTATTTATTTTAGATTTAGCCATTTCAGTAAATTATTAAAAATAAATACTCATAAATTTAAAAAAATCCTTGAGGTGGACCCATCATAGCAAGAGTGAACTTAAATAAATGGGTGAAAGAAGTTAATCATGTTGTTATTAATCCAATAACTTCATAAAATTATTATACTATTTTTATAACATTTTTAAATTCTAGCTTTGCCTGTTTAAAGAATGTTATATAGGCTCAATAAATTTGTAATGAAATCAATAGTGAATAAAAACTTTTAAAGAGTATGAGGTTGCACATTAAATAAAAACGAAATATAAATAAAACAAAATGTTTCATAACTTGTATAATTCAAATCTTGGAGTTTAGGTGGAGGAGGCGGGGCAAGTTAGCATTGAATTTCCATGATGTTGAATGTTTGCCACACAGATACAACAAAAATGTTGGTGGATAAATAACGTTTCTTAAATATAATCAATTAGTTAGAGTTTGTTTGTCTTTTTAAGTGTGTAGCGTCCGATATTGTATATAAAGAAATCGTCTATTGATTCATATTTAAAGACATTAATGTCGTATCAGCGCAAATCAAGGGATCCTGGATAATTAACCTTAAATAGGAGGAGACAACATTTATTACTTAATTAAGCCAATAATAAAACCAGATACAAGAAGGAGGAGAGTACTATCTTATATAAGGAAAGAAAACAATTCACAATATACCAATAGCCGCCTTCTTAAATTAAGTTAATTTAAAAAATATCACCGCGTTTTGAAAAATCGCATCTAACCATAAAAATGCATTAAATAATGGATTGTTGTTTTAAACTTTTGTACTAGTGTGAGCCCGATGTTAGGAGAGATGTAGGTTGATTGGAGATCATCAGAGTAAACTTGACTTTTAGTCTCATTAGTTTATATCTGAGACTAGGGAGCTGTAGCGTGAAAAAGGATATCTACGATCTTTTATTTGAGTTTGTGGTAAATTAAGGTGTTGTGCTACGTGTAAAAAGGATTTTTAAAAAAGTTCCTCTAATTTTAGAGGTTAATGTTTATTATGTTTTTATGTCTTTCGGTATCTTTATTATCATTCTTAGAATTTTAATTTTGGAGATTAATGTTTGGTGGTCTGATTATGTTTTATGTCTTTGGGTGTCTTTATTATCATTCTTAGATTTTTTTTTTATTAGCAATAATTTTTGGAATAGATTAACGATAACTAATCATTCTTGCAATTCTTGGAATAGATGAACGGTAACTAATCTCAATGAAGAGAATAAGGTTAAATTATTGATATAAATGCTTCTTCACCATCAAAATTGTTCCAGTCTTTTGAATTTCTATGAATTTGTGAGTTTGAAGATGACACTACACAAATTTTAAAATATATTTAATAGATAAAAAGAGTTGCAATTCAACATAAGTAATAAAGTCCTGAAAATGTTAAATCGTACTTTATTTTTGACAAAATAAATTGTCAAAGCGAAACGAAAAGAATCTGTTTTATTTGATCAATCACTTATTCTCATTGATAGCCTTAATTTTTTTTTCGTCTAGAGTTCTACATATATGATTGCTTACCAATGGCTGCATTGACATGGATACATTTTGCATAAATTAGACTGGGTGTAAGTTTTACCATGTGAAAAAAAAACTATGTAATCTGTGATTACTTTCTGGTTATTTAGTCAAATGATTCGTTGGCTGCATTTAAGAGTATATGGATAATTAGTCATAGTATATTATTTGATTTAACCTTTGCTGATGCGCATGCAGTTCTGCAGTTATCCATGAACCTGTTTTTCTAAGTCTCGCAGAGTCCTGAAGATTCTGTCCCTTGACAACCCCAATGCATAACAATAGAATTCTTGAACTAAGAATAAATAAAAGTTGAAGTTGGACGACGATGACTTCAATTATGGACGTACTACACTCTAGTCTAGTTGCGGAAAGCATTTTGGTCTTAACTTTGCCTTATCGAAATGGAGATACAGTCAAGACATTACCCTATGTGTTCCAGCAACAATGAAAAGGGAAAACTGTGGGACACTGCCATATGAATGGGGTGTTAATTTCCTCTTCGGATATGAATTTGTTCGCTTAATTAATATGATGTTTCGCATATGGTTGGGAAAGTAATTAACACATGCATTCCAAAAAAGAGATTTGATTCTCGTTTGAGGTCTTGGATTTATGTTTTAGATGTGAAAAAATGAAAAAAAAATGAATTATAAATTAAGGTTTAATTTGATCCAACGGCATAGAGTCACATGCAAAGTAAGAAGTTGGCAGGATTCCACTGTGCAACATAGAGTGTGATAAGTGTCTTTTAAGACTTTGGACAATCTTTTGGTTCCTGTTTTGCTTTTTATAGAACAAACTTTTTCGTGGTTCATAAAGAGGTGGAGATATCCCCTATATTCCGCCCCAAGTCTTGAATAGAATATTTCAGTCATCTGTGGCGGTGCCCAAATTCCAAAAGCTAATGAAACACTCCAACATTTCTTTCATGAAGATTTTTGTCGGAGTTAATGTTCTCTTTATTAATGAGTTGGTAAGAGTTATACCTAACGTACGATGGTCTCTAATTTTCCATGCACCACAGATTCCATCTGTTGCTATAATCATACATGCAAAAGTAAGCACCGCATACAAATTTTAAAATTTTACCTTCTTTTTCTTTATCTCCAAGCTCGGTTTTTGTCAGTGTCTGCTCTGTACTTTGAGCTCATCTTTACGTGGACTTTACGGGGGCGATAGTGTGAACTCCATAATGTAAACTATCAACTATCCCAAAACTTTTTCTTCTTTCCTTTACATCCAAGAATTCTTCATTTCTATGATACTCATCAATTGTCTGAAACTTCTCCCCCAACTGCACAGACTGAATGCAGTACATAAATTTCTACAGATACTCAGCTTTCCTGAATCTAATCTTATGGTTTTTCACTTTGTGTCTAAATGGTCTAACTCGTGTTAGAAACTTAAGTTTCAATTAGAAGTGTTATCGATACATCGAAATTAACACAAATATTAAAAAAAAATTCGCAAATCCATCATCTTAATACTTTAAGTTAGAGTGATATTGATTTTGAATTTTCTTGTATTTCTCCTCCAAAAAACTAATAATTCAAAAATTAATTTTAATGGATTTAAATTAAAAAAGAGAGTTTTAGCTATATTTTGGGAATTATTTCATTATATCTTATATTTTTTTAAAAGATATTTTTACAATTATTTATTAATAAGATTTATTGACATAATAAAGTATATTAAGTTTGCATGACATGACATTATGTTAGTATATATATAAATATTTTTTAGTAAAATATTAGTTTTGATGACCGATGTTTATTCAATTTAATGGGCACTTTTTGAACACATACTATCTCTTTCAAAACTCTTTATTTTATTTTTCATCTAGTATGTTATTTAAAATATTAAAATGAACTTGTACTTAAACTAACATGTTCATGATGACTATTTATTTTTAAATATTAAAATACATACACACACGAAAAAATCAAGTAAATATAATGTTTATTTCATATACTATAATTCTTTATTGGGTAAGGTATAAACAGATAGTCTTATAAAATAATTCAAAATTAGGTTGGGGAAAGATAAACATATTCTATGAACACTCGTACTTAATATTTTTTCTTTAAAAAAGTTTGTTCAATTTTTATGGAAGTCCATCTTGTTAACAAGTTGCCACCTACCTTGAATAGCTTGTTATTAAAGAAAAGAAGAGGGTGGGAATTAAGGGTTGAATATGTTGTAGTATGGATGTGACACTCCTTTTAATTGAATCAAATTACGTGAATTCAAGTTCGCTTCTTTTCATATAGACTCCAGATAGATACAAGTGCATTAACGTGTTCTAGCAAACCATAAAAATAATAATCAAAGAAGCAAATACTACAAACAGAAATTTTTACTAAAAATATATCGATGATATTTAATTATTTATAATATTATTACATTCTTGAATAGTGACATTTAAAATTTATTAAAATGTCAAATTGAGAATCTATATCACCCGTTTATTTCTTCACTATATTTCTAATTAAAAAAGTGGCATGTTAATAATAATAAAACACAAGAGGGTAAGAAAAGGGATAAAAGAAAAGAAAATAGAAACATCGAAGCAAAACAAAAATATAGTAGACAAGATCTCTATTATTTGAATAGATAGAAATACGAAGGAAAAAATTGAAGAAAAGAATCCTAACTTTTATTAATAAGTGAAAAAGCGAGATAAATAAATGAAATTTATCTTTTTGTAGTTAATTGAATTTATTAAATTTAACTAGAAAAAAATAATTTTCACTATATTTTTTAGCAAACTTATTTATTCAATGTTACAAAAACGTTAAAGTTCTTTTCAAATAAACTCTCTCGTCTTAATCTATGTTCTCATGTAAATGATAGAAATTTGGTGTTTTTGTCTTATCTCGTTCTGTTTTACTTTCTTCCACTACTTTATTTACATACAGTTAAAAGTAATATTTCAATCACACTTAATCCCTGTGTTTACCTTGAAAATTTAGAATTCAATTTTGACTACCAAATGTTTCTCACACCAAAAAGTGTGACATAACTGATTTAAAAGACCTTTTATACAAGTAACTTTTTACTATTTAAATAAGCAGTTGAATTTAAGTAAAACTGCCAGGGCTGAACACATCAGTGATGATCTATTTGGTCTGGATGCGTTTTTTTTATATAATTTTTCTAATAAGCTAGAAAAAATAATATGCAGTTTAGGTATCTTAATTGGGAAATTTGTCAGCTTAGCATATTGCAACCAGCTATTGGGTTTCGTTTTTGAACGATCTGCTATTGCTTTCGCTTTATGGGTTTCTGGAAGTAACTCTGTGTTTGTTGAAGAAGCGAGAAAATCAATCTTTTAAAAAAAAGCCCAAAAAGCTGTAGAGGCATTGGGACATGTTCATTCAGTAAAACTTTATTAATACTAGCCAAAATACATACACTTCTATAAATATATATATTTACATTTTTTTCATAGTAAAAATATATAATTTTTATACAAAATTAGTAAAAAAATAAAATTTAACTATACATATATATAATTTGTATAAAAATAATATTAAAAAAATTCTATAATCATTAATTTTAAAAAAGATAATAATTTAATTATATTGAAATAAAATAAATAATTTATTTACTAAATAAATAAATAAATTATTTATGTAAAAATAATATTAAAAAATTATAGTTATAGAATCATTATTTTTTTAAAATTATTTAAGTATTTTAAAATAAAAGAAATTATTCAATTTTTTTACTTTATTAAACAAATAAATAAATTATTTTTTTATAATTATAAGATAAAATTATCAAATTAAAAAAAATAATAAAGTGTATCTCTTTTATATAATACTATAGATTTAGGGCCATTGCTTATTACACCCAATGATTTTAAACCAACACCCAATTAACTTTTAAAATTCTAAAATTGTCCTTCAGGAATTGAAAATGTAGAATAAAAGAAACACATTCTAGAAAAGATAATCCGAAATAGATTTTTATGTTTTAGAAATAAAATTCTAAAATAAAATTGAAAAATCAAAATATCAATCTGAAAGAGTAATTCCATATTAAAAAATATAATTTAGAAAAGAAATTAACTTCGGAAACATATTTAAAAAATGAATTTTAAAATCTTAAAAAGTGTTCAAAAACTAGAAATACAAAATTCAAAATATATTTTGAAATGCAACCCCCACTATTTAAAAACTATAGAAAGCTTTTTGGTCATTTTGTATCATTGCCAGTTTAAATTTGATGGGTCCAGAAAGCAATTGCATAGCGGCTGTTTCTTCCTGCACCCCAACAAATTTCTTTATCCACCCCATCATTTTTCAAATAGACTGTTTTACCCCCTTTTAAAAATGACTTTCAGATTGTTCTTTTTAAAATATTTCTGGAACATATTTTCTTGAACACATTTTATTAATTCCAGATTTACCAATCTAGAAATCAAAAAAATGTATTATGGACAGAATATTTAGAATAACTTTTTATCTTCCGGATTTCCTATTTCGAAAACACTCTTTCTTACAGAACCCCTATTCTGGAAATACTTTTTGCTTACGGAATCCTTATTCTGAAATCAGATATAACTGTGAAAGGGTAGTTTTGGTATTTAGAAGAATGTAGGAGTGCAGGAAGATAAAATGTAGAGGTGCAGGAAGAAAAATGTAAAGGTGCAGGAAGAAACTCCCTTACATAGATTTAGTATTATTCAAGCATTAATATAGATATTGGGCCTTAAGAAAGAGTTCATACTAAAACTTTTTGAAATTATTATTTACACTTCTTAAATTTATTAATGACCTCCAAATTTTGTTTTGTTTCCCAAAATATCTTTTTAAAAGTACTACCCGAAACTGGTAAAAGAATTTTAACATTCCCTAAACTACTTTTCAGAAGTGTAGAAAAATTATTATTTCGGAAAATACTTTTCAAAACTATTAAAATGTGTTCCACCAAAAAGTATTTTTTGAAATATAACATGGTCAGAATCGAGATGGTCCTGGAATTTGGCTTGGAGAAGGAACCCCTTTGTATGGGAGCTAGAACAACATACACAACTCTCAATAGAAATGAACAACCTGAAACCTAAAAAAGACTTATACGATAAGGTTGTGTGGTTAGCACAAGAGGATAGTATGTTCTCCGTCAAATCCACATATGATGCTCTACAATCTTCAGTACATCCTGGGCCATGTTCAGCCATGGAAACATCGTGGGATATCAAAGTTTTGTCCAATGCCTTATCCTTAGCTTGGAGTGTCCTCAAAGGCAAGATTCCGACAAGAGTGAACCTTTTTAGAAGAGGTGTCAGTCTTCCCTCTCTGTTGTGTCCTTTATGTAATCAGGTAGAAGAGTAAACTTAGCATCTTTTTGTTGAGTGCGAGATAGCTCATCAGGTATGGTTGATGGTATCTAGGTGGGTGAGAATACAGGTTGTTTATCATATTGACATTAAAAACCATCTATTACAGTTTTATCTCTTTCAATTTACCTAAAAAGAAACAAAGTCTGGAAAGGTGTTTGGGTGGTAGTCATATGGAGTATTTGGAACCAAAGGAATGGGGTTGTGTTTAAAGGGGGAAGGGTGGACGCTAAATAAATCTTTAGCCTAGCACAACTACAAGCTTGATCATGGTTGAAGAGGAAAATAACCAATTTTAGTTTCTCATACTCTAATTGGGTTCTCTACCTCTCAAATTGTTTGTTCTCCCTTAACTTAAGAGCCCTCTTGGTCAAAACTTGTATGAATAAATGGAGCGTTAAATTATCTGACGAAAAAAAAACTTCTCTTATGTGGTGTTGTTTGACCTCTGCTTAAAGTTCGGTGTATGAAGCAGATTGTGTCATATTCTCAAAGTTGTAGCGCTTGCTCGGTATGAAGTAAAGGTTTTGATTTAGGGAGTGCTTGAAGAGCTAATATGCATTTAAAGGGTTGCATACATGGGGCAGTTACATCAACCATAAAGAATTTGAGGATGTGCTTCTTTGCTGCATAATTCTAGAGTTGTTTTTTTAGAAGCTTTGGAAAACTCGGTCACATGTTTTGTTTCTAACAGTTTTGGGAGTGAGTAGAAGGATTGAACTGCCTCTGCAGAACAAGATACGTAGTGTGTTATGTAGAATAATGTTTAAGGTGTGGAAGCAAATAGAAGGGAATGAATGTGCAAATTTTGCTACTGTTGGTGGTTTTTCTAGAATAAATCAGAAGAAGATATTTTATTATCTTTTCTAACAATTACATTTATAGTACTTGCAGTAACTGACTATTAAATGATTTTATGACCAGTTACTTAGAAATATTAATTCAATAATTAAAATAGAAGAATAAAATATCACATGCACTTATGTGCATTTATATGCAGTTAAAAATCACAATATCCAACACTCCTCCTTAATTTTTTGAACTGCAAATTCCAATCTTCTGTCTTAAGAGCTCAAACTTGTTGGCTGGAAGTGACTTGGTAAACAAATATGCAAAAAAAAAAATAAAAAATTCATTATCGCTTTGCTTAATCTCCACTCAACACCTTTTGATTTGACATAAGGTGCAGATTCTAAAAGACTTTTGTCAAAGGCTAAACTGATAAGATAATCATCAATTCGGTTATACCATTTGATGTACCTTTCTATCTCGAGGTATGTCAACAAGCTCTCGAGTTTTGTTCTTCTCAATCATATACACCTTTTCCTCCATTGCCTTTTTCAACTTTGGGTCATTGATAACTTCTTTGTGATCAACAGGTTCTTTGTGATCAGTAGGTTCACATACTGCAACGTTGCATCTATGATATATGTCAGAGAGTAATAGATTGCCTTTAATTGGTGGATCATCTTCTACTTCAGATTTTTGCATATTGAAAAGCCCTTGACTAGTCAGCTCCTCCTAAAATAGATCTAATGAGAACTTTTTGCCTCTCATTTGTACCTTGAACAAATCTTGTCTTGTAGTATCTTTGATCAAACAGTGGTTATCTTCAAAAAAAACACCTTGAAGCCTTTTTGCAGCAATTGACCAATACTCAATAATTGGGTCTATGTTAGGTACATATAACACATCAGTAATAGTTTTAGTACCTCAATGTGTTGCTACAACAATGGTTCATATTCCTTTTACTGAAATGTGACCCCCATGGCCTATCTTGACCTTTGATATTTTTTAAGGCTTCAACTCCTTGAAAAAGTTTTTTGTCATAAGTCATGTGATTTGTGCATCCACTATCAATTAGCCAAGATGCACTTAAAAAATTGCTGGAGAAACCAATTGCAACGAAAAATACATCATCCTCCTCATTTGCAAATCGAGCATTTACATCTTGTTGCTCACTTTGATTTCTACAAATGACTGCTTCATGCCTAAGTTGATTGCACTTGTTGCACTTAGCATCAGGTCTTCTCCAGCACTTAAACGGTGGATGACCTAACTTGTTGCAATGCTTATAAAGAGGGTAATTTCTCCTTTTGTCATTATTGTGTGTAGCAACTTCTCCATTTTCTTGTTGGTTCTGCTTGATCTTGCTATCTTTGTTTCATGTTTGGCTGTTAAGGCTCCTTCTATTGCTCCATCTTGTTTCATGGATCTTCTTTGTTATTGTACTTGTAAAGCATTTAAGAGCTCTGCAAGAGAAATTTTTGATAAGTCCTTTATGTTCTCTAGGGTTGTTATGGTGGCTTCAAACCTCTTTGGAACCGTTACAAGCAGTTTTTCCACAATTCTTGAATCTTTTAACACAAATCCAAGCAACCTCAATTTGTTGGAAATGCTTAGAAGTCTGTCAGAGTACTCTTTTACGGATTCTGACTCTTTCATTCTCTGCAGTTCAAACTCCCTGATTTGATTCAACACTTGCATTCCACGAATCCTCTCTTCACCTTCATATTCTGCCTTTAGGTAATACTAGATTTTTTTTGCTGACTTGAAGGACATTATCCTTGTGAATACCATAAGAGATACTGCTGCAAATAGACATGTTTTTGCCTTTGATCTTTTCATCTTCTTTTCCTTCTGTAATTTTAATTTTATTTTTATTTGTGTCACAGTAGGATTTTCTGGAAGGGACTAAATTTCATAGTCCTCTTCTATAGCTTTCCATAAATCCAATGCTTCTAGGTAGGTCTCCATACGAATAACCCACATTTGATAATTGTCTTCATCAAAGAGAGGTGGTGTCATTGCTAAAAAATTGGAACCTCCTTCCATTGATGCACTCTAGTAACCTCACAAATCCCTCAAGAAGATAGCTTGATAACAATTGTTGGTTTTTTAGAATAAATCAGAGGAAGATATTTTATTATCTTTTTGTTAACAATTACATTTATAGTACTTGTAGTAACTGACTATTAAATGGATTTTATGATTAGTTACTTAGAAATATTAATTCAATAATTAAAACATAATTAAAACAGAACAATAAAATATCACGTGCACTTATGTACAGTTATATGCAGTTAAAAATCATAATATCCCACTGGTATTGTGAAGGAGTGAACACTCTTAGTCAAAGAAGAAGAGAGCTAGCAGAAGAGGTGCATGAAGGAAAAAAGGAAGGTTAGAGAGCATTATGAAGGAATGAAGGGTGAATGCATTAGTTGGCCAAGACTTGGTAGTGAAAAGTTTAGGAGTAAATTGCAGAAATGTATCACTAAAGTCAGACATTCTGAGACTGGTGGTCCGGTATATGAAAGGAATTTTTTGGTCAACTTAACTTCTTTTTTTGATGTTGTTGGTACACCAAGTCATTCACAAGGTACAAGGGCATTCTGGTTAAGCAATGGTTATGTTGTTGCACGTAATGAAAGTGTGGTTAAATGCCAATCAAGAACCTTATCTAGCTGTAAGGGCATACCCATACCCAAGAGGTGGTGGTGCATACTGCATAAATATGCAGGTTGTTTAGGTATTAAAGCCTGCTACACAATTATGCAGGTACCACTGGATATTAAGTGTTAAGAGTTTACAATTTTGGATGCAATGTATAGTGTTTATTAATTTTGAAAGCAAGATGTAGAAATTGTAGATACTTGTATAAAAGTTGGGAAACCTTTGAAATGTTCATTTTAATTTATTTATTTATTCTGATAAAGAAAATAGAAGTTTAAGTGTAATTTATTAGTCTACGTTAATATTAAAAGGGGAATATCGTACGTCATTTTCATTCTAATCCTTCCGTCAGCCAGGCACAGCCAAAATGGACGAGAAAAAGATTTGAAAGTTGATATGGGAGAAAAGAATGTGTACTGAGAAATGGTATTTTGACGAAATGAATGTGTTAAATATGTATATATTGAGAATAGTGAGTGTCAATTTCATGAAATAAAGAAAGCATTGGGAATGCGAATGAATAGGTATGGTTGTTTACTAATGCTTTTATTCCACGCATTAAAAGACGAAATGCTTGCAAAAGAAGGTCGTCGGGCTCATTTGTCGTCGCTTGGGCAGACTTCAAAGGCCTTCAATCAAGCACTCATTTTGTACTTATTTAATCCTTTGCATATATCGTCATTCTAATTTTCAAGCAATTTTAATGTGCCATCTACACCAAAAACTATATTTCGAACTCAACAAAAAATAAACCTCTAAACTTTTGTTGCTATGCTTTCAATATGTTTCTGCAGTGGTTGGTTTGTCAAGGACTTTTATTCACCTTATTCCTAGCCACTATATATAACTTTTTTTTTTTTTTAATTTCCATTTCTGAATATGGATAGAACCTTATGTTTGGTGGCTTTTTTTTTTGGTGTGTTGGCTCATATTTCTTTACCATTTTAGTTTTTCATTTTATGTTAGGGATCGTTCAGTTCTTTCGTGTTTCTTTTAAAAATTTAGAAAATAATTTAATTTCTTTATTCCATATTTTTTGTTTACAGAAAACGAAAAAGAGTTAAAATATGTAGGGTTTAATCAATTTCGATAGACTATGAGTATAATTAAAAATAATATTTTTTTTATTTTTTTATTGTTGAATAAATTGTAAAAAAAAAAACTTACTATATATCTCTAATAATATTCAATTCATTGTATTTTTTTTAAATGTGTATACAAAATATTGTTATATGTTAATTATAACCGTGATATAAAAAAATTAATAAATATAAACTAAGTATAACTATAGTAAAGATTGCTGTAAACAATTGCTTGCATGGTATGAATGTTGTGAAATTGTTGGAATTAATAAATGGCTATATAAACAGTTAAAACAATTTGCATAAAAAAAGTGTCACAAAAAAAATGAATGGCATAACATCATTATGATGATATACAAAATATTTTAATATATATATTTTTATTTGTTATATATTCATATAAAATAAAAATATTAGTATTATTATTATTTTAATAATTATTTTTATTAATAATAATAATATATTTATTATTATTATATTGATATTATGGTATTTACTAACGGAATTTAGAAAAAACAATATTAACGTCAAGTTACCGATAAATATTACTTATGGATATTGATTAATGTTTCATTATTGCAAAGTTTATTGATTATGAAAATATATAATTTTTTTAATGTTTCATACTTGTCGGTAATCACTAACCGATATGAATTCGTCAGTCATTCTATCCGTCAGTAAAATTTGCAATTAATTAAGAAATTACTGAAAAATACAATTCTATCATTAATAAATTAATAATTTCTTGTAGTGTAAATTTTAATCACCAAATATTTGTGATAATTAATCAGTAAGACGCATAATCTACATCCTTACTTCCATAAAAGAACAAAACATAATGAAATAGGATTATCTTGTTTTATGAAAAACTTTAAGTTTATCGAAGTAATATATTTATGGTGAAACTTGATATGAGATATTAAATTTCTTTCGTTTCTTTTTTTTTGTTTATTTTTTTATAAAAAAATACCTATATTTAATTGGTTGTTTTTCCTTCATTATGAGTGAAAATATCACAATAAAAATGTTAATTCTTTTTACGTTCTATATTTTTTTTTTTTTTGCATGTGCTTTTCTCTCTCCTCTTTGATGTCTTATCTTATCTCTATTTCTTCTTCTCGTTTATTTGCCTTTACATGATTTTTTTTCCTTTACCTTTGTTTTTCACGTTCTTGCACGATAGTTACGTACACCATTGCAGAAGGAGCCAACACACTACAGTCACGACAAACCAGTTCCAATAGAATGTACCCCAGTATTTTTTTTATGTTGGAAAAGTTACAAAGAAAAAAAAAGAAAATGAACAAAGAAAAATAAAATATGCGATCTATAGAAGAAAAATGTGAGAACAACAAAGAGGTGAAGGAATGGTAATGTATTGTATAGATGTATGAATATCATTGTTCTAATACATTATATATTTTAATTAAAAAGAAAAAGAAAAATACTAATGCACAAGGCATAATATATATATATATATATGTGTGTGTGTGTGTACGTATATCATATTATAAGTAACCACTTCCAATTTCCGCAGTTAATAAAAGAACATTTGAATTCAACTGAATAGGTGTTTTGTTAACTTGTTATTATCAGCTAGATTCTATGTGAGGATCCCACTTGATGGACACTGAGACTTAAATGTTCTATTGTTTCTGGTTGGACTCACATAACGTATATGTACAGAATGCCAGACATGAAGAAAACAATAACGGAACCAAGCCAGATTTTGATACCTTGGATATGCTAAAGCCGAGCAAGTCATGGCCAAAACGTCAAAATACTTTTCCAACTTGCTAACTCATCATTTCCTACGTTTTTCAGACCAACTTAATTTTGCCACACGCAATTCCTTCACTATTTATGTTCTACACACATCTTATTAATTTGAATATTCTACCTATTCAGTGGATAAGTCTATAAACGTAACGTAACAAAGAAATTCAGAACAAAAAGAGTTCAGAAGTTTTCTCGTGTTACTTTTTTTTTAAAACCTGATTTAATTGTAGTTTGTAGAAAAAATATTTCTTATTTTCTTTTAATACTTTGAGGAAATATTCAACAAAAAAAAATCTTAAAACAAGTATTAGAAGTTACAAGCAGTTGGAACAAAACAAGAAACAACAAAAAAAGAGGAGTAAATTTCTAAGCTAAAGTGAACTCTTTAGGGTTTTGTTGGATACATTTTTTCTTAGCTATAGCGGTAAAATTTATAGCAAAACTTGCAGGGACGGAGCTGTTATTGCGTTCGCATTGCGAAGTAACTTGACTCCTCGAAAGTAACATCTTGAGGCATTATTCTCTGTTGGCAAGCTTCGTAGTGAGAAACCAAAGGCGGGTAAACCATAGAGCTAATTATATCTCCCCAACTTGTGCTTTCTGTTGAATTCGTGTTTGTGCTACCATTGGCAATTTCCATTGACTCCATTCCATAAAAAACCAGTTCTGATCCTTCCATTTGTTGCGAGTTGACACAGGCCAAATCACTGGAGAAGTTCCCAAACCCTTGAAACACATTCGATGTGTGACATGTGTCTGTGGTGATCATGTTACCTGTGGAGGGATATAGCTGGTCTTGTGTTAAGGAAATGTCAAATGATGAGTATTGTGAGTTCATGGTGGCAGTGACTGTGTTGTCAGGGATGTGTACGATGGATGATGTTTTGTTGTTGAGATCATAGTATTGGAGGCAAGCATTTGCCACTGGAATGGGCCAAGAATTCTGTTCATGTGGCCAATAAGGAGTTCGGCTAATAACTCCCACCGGTAACATCAAATCTTCACTCTCCCTCTTGATCTCTTGCTTTAGGCCACCAACTCTTCGAGCATGAGCGTGTTGCTCCTTCCTTTGCTTCCCCAGTAGCTTCTTCTTCAGCTTAGTGTTCCAATAGTTCTTTATGTCATTATCCGTGCGCCCTGGTAATTGCGCTGCTATAATTGACCACCTGCATATATTAAAACGCATCATTGTTTTTATCACTGTTCTTATGGACTTGTTAGTTCACGATATGGTATTATAATCTGTGAGTTTGATCCTCAATTATTGTCCTCGTTAATTCTTGTAAAAGAATGTCGATTTTAGCATAATAAGAGGGGGCGAGGAGTTGGTATTTCACTATGTGGAGATGAAGAATGAATTTACCTGCTTCCAATGTTAACATAGAGGCTGCAAATTATGTTGTCTTCTTCTTCTGAGAAACCCCCATGTTTGATGTTTGGGCGAAGATAGTTCAGCCATCTGAGACGACAACTTTTGCCGCACCTTTTCAGACCTATACCATGCACACAGCAAAAAGAAATCAACACTCCAACATAAAGAAATATTTGGGTTTTGGAAAGACACAGGGAAATTAAGAACCAAGTATATATTACTACAGTAATTAAGAAAAAAATGAAAATATATGTTTGATTTGTATTGATGGTTGATGAAAATTAAGATGGAAGTACCTATTTTCTGGGGCAAAGCTATCCAGTTGCCACCTGTGCCGTGGTCTTCTATGTAAGATTTGAGTTTGGCGTCTTCTTCAGGCGACCATGGACCTCTCTTCACGTTGGCTTTGTCACAGCAAGGAGCTCTCCCCATGCTTGCTTCCTATCTCTCTGCTGTTTAACTGACCGCAGTTTCAAGTAAAGCCAATGCTTATTGCAAGTTTATAAGAGTCATGATAATAATTATGTTTATATAAAGGAGGAAGGGAGCCAAAGAGAGAGTAATTGCCTCGAGCAAGAAGGACACAAAACTTCCAACTTTTGGTAAAGGAATTCAATTTCTTTTCCTCATTTTATGTATTTTTTAATATTATGATTTAGTTTAATTGAAATAACACGTTAAATATAAATTGAATGATAAATTTTTAATTGTATTTGTTGGCCGATAACGTTTTGCTATAAGCAAAATAATTAATATTGAAAGAGTACTAGCGGTAAACCCTTGTACACTAGAGTCAACCAATATGGCTGGTAATATTTTATTTAAAGGCATCGTTGAAGTGAAGAAGAGAACCGAAGACTTGAGTCCTTAAAAATATGAATTAAAAATTGCAAACTTAAGGTATTTTAAACACACGGGGAGCTGGTGTTTTAACCATTGTCTTTCGTTTTTCAGAATCTATTTCATTTTAAAAAATTAGAGTCTGTACAATTTTCTTTTATAAAAAATAAGGAAAGAGAGAACATATAAGATAAAGCGATTGATCCGGGAAAAAAAATATTATATAAAGTTGGTAAATAGGTGTAAACAAATAATATAACTAATTTATTTATACTTCCATTCAAATACTCACACCTATGTACTTAGGTCTCTCATGTATTATTATTTTATCAAGATAGAGGGGTTCGCATTATTGTCGATCGTGAACGAATGGATGATGATGATCGTAATAATGTACAGAGTAAGGGTGGGACCACGAGTACGTAGAACGTTAAAGCGATCAAACCCTATAAATTTAAGGTGCTTTTGAAAATATTACGACTTTACGTATCTGTATAAAAACTAAGTTTATGGAACTTTTAAAAATTTAATGGATTAATGAGATTATCAAACTATCTTTGTGCTTCAAACTTATATAACCTAGAGGTTTTTTTTATAGGTTCTTTGCAGTTGTTTTAGTTTTTTCTCTATTAGGTAGTAGACTATTTTTTTTAGTATTTCTAAATGATGGAATGCAAATTTTCTGTAATGTTATGTGTAAGAGTTAAATTCTTTCTGGATATGGGTTGGTCTATCTTTTAAATGATTATTTTTATTTATTCATTATTTTTCAATAAAAAAATATATTAAGTGTTACAAAGGAAAGTCTTCTCTTATGCTTTTTTTTTATCGGCATCTCTTATGCTAATTAGGTTAAATTCAGTTCTGAGCTTCAGAAATGTTTCACTCGTTGAAAACAGAAACGATAAAAGAGTAAGGGAAAAGAGACAGAGAGAATTTTTTTATCAATTATTATAGAGAAAATAGAATATGAAATTTAGATTGATGATTAAGATCTAGCAAGCAGGCAAATTGCTTAATATTTTATATTATAAATTAGAATTGTATTATATATCCGCGCATATTTTCGTTATGGTTGGTTACCTAATGTCCACTACCTAGTAATTACTATGGTTTTTCTAAATACTTCCCAATTTAACACTGGTTTGGATTTTCTTATAAGAGAAAAAGAGGTGGAGTATAGTTCAAGTCTATCAACATTAATTATGCATTCAATTCAAGGGCTTAAACTTTCTTTCTTACAAAAAAAAAACAATAAAGATCTTTAATCTTTTTGTACTTTTAAATTAAGGATCTTAAATAAAGTTTACTAGTCAAATTAAAATTAAGTGCATGTCAATAATACAAATAATTTCTAATGAATGACAATGAGAGACTTGGTCTCTTTTTAGGGGTATGGGGTAAAAGGACAAGTTTTTGAGGGATTATGGGATCCTTTTTATGATTTTTTTTTTTGTAAAAATGCTTCCATTTATTCATTATTTATTTGTAAAAAATAAATGTTAAAATTAATATAAATATTATTATTATTGTAGATGAATTGATGATTCAATTATATTTCATTAAATTACATATACTATTTAACTCATAATCAGTTATTTTAGTCTCTCTTATCTTCATCTAATACTTTACATTTTCTTTAACACTCTTATTAGTCATCTAATGCTTGAATAGTCTAATGACCATTCTTCTAATTTTTTTTTTGCTTATATGACATCAAATCATATTTCATATTTCATACTAAACAACTTAATTAAATAAACTAAAAGATAAAATATTTTTTTATGACCAAAATCATGAGTTATCTATAACAAAACTCTTAGAATTAGTTTTCATATATTGATGTGAAAAGTTGTCTAAATCTTAACACAAGAGACTTGCATAAACTCATTTTTCTTTACTTTTTACTATAAACATTTCTTACGAATTAAAACTTGTTACTATTTTTATCTAATTAGGCTAAATAGTTCATAAAATACATAAAAATATCTACTTATTTAGTTTCACTTGTTCTCTGTTTGCAGGTTTGCTTGGCGTGTTTGGTGTTTGTGCTTCGAGTGGCTTGGAGTGTCGTTCGTAATTCACAAGGACCATTTGTCAAATTTTTCACAATTCAGGATGAGTCAGGCTACAGTCAGTGAATGATGTCTGGAGTGCAATTTGGGTTGGTATAGTGAGCGAAATCTGGAAACATAGGAACTCGGTCATCTTCAATAGAGGTGTGGCAGATATGTCTGAAGTGTTTGCATCGGTGCAAGTAAAGGTGTGGTCTTTGATTTTTGCAAAGTCTAATTTTGTTTATTTTCCTTATTCTAGTTGGGTTCTAAATCCTTTGACTTATATGAGGTTGTTTCATTAATACTGGTTAGAGTTGGTCTGGGTGCCGGTATGTTATGTCGGTAGATGCTTTTTTAGGTATATGATGCCTTGTTTTTCTGTATAAGGGTTGGACCACCCCTGAAGTGGTTCTTATTTATTTATTTTTTATTACTGATAAAAAAACAAATTAATATCTTATGCCTTTTTCAAATGTTTCATTTCTATATTTTTATCAACACTATTAAAAAAATTATTAAATAAAAATTAGTTTTAGAGATCAAAATAATTAATTACTATTTGAGTAAATTAGATGTAATTTTATAAACTAAATAAATTATTAGTATATAAAGTAGTTTCTATTATTAATATAAATTTATAAAATAGTTTTTAAATTGGTATCTCACCATTAGTTATCAAAGTTTTAGTTATTTACTACTTTATATTCTAAGTTAGTCTCTATTATTATTTTAGAGACTAATTTAAAATTTAGAATATTAGTGACTAAAACTTTATTAACTAATTTAGATACTAAATTTAAAAATTATTTTATAAAAATTTATTAATAATAGAAATTAGTTTCAATACAAATAATTTTTTTAATCTTTAATATAATATATAATTTGATTGTCATTTAAGCACGAGATAAAATTTATTTATATAACCAAAAAAGTTATATGCACTTAGATTAGAACATGTAAAAAGTTCAAATTAAACCAAACATTTTATATTTTTTTTATTAATACATTCAGTGTTATCTTTTACGTGATGTTATATAATAATGAATAGTTTGATTTTTTATTTACTATAATTAAATATTTGTTCTTTTTAATATTATAAATAATAATAAACAATCAATTTATACGTATAATAATTTTTATTTTTTACCAGTAAAATAACTATAACTAAAATAAAATTTACAAAGGTTGTCTACGCTTTTACCACAAAGAAAAAATAAATAACAAAGGGGAGTTATACTATATTTACACGTGTTTAAATAAATAGTATATAACCCCTAAAATCTTCCTCTCATAAGCCTAATAAACATCATGTACAAACAACATATGTATTTAATATTGTAGAAAACTATAAACATAAAACTAAAATCAGTTTATTTGTATTATTTTCTTTTAATAATATTTTATTTTGTTTTATTACTTTTCTACTAATAGTTTAATGTTTACACCATCAAAACATTTCTTCCTTCGTAGAATTATAGGCGTAACTAAGTTAGGTACATTTAATTTTTTTGTGTCACAGACACATTTCTTGCATGCGTAAAAAAATAGGTAATATGACATATTTAAATAGTTGATTTTGGTTCAATTTGGTTTGATCAAATTTTAAGGTGTCAAACTATGGAAAGAGAGTAAGGGGGCAAGGGTGCATAACAAAAATTTCTGCTGCACTCATTAGTCCACCGGAGTTGAGCGAGAAAAAAATATTTGTTGAAGGGCTCATGTTAGTTAGGCACTACATGCTCTCATAATTTTTTCCATAGGTTAAAGATTGATGTATTTCTGTTTTTTAAATATCTTGATATTTGATATATTTATGTTTCTCACACAATATAGTACAAACAAATTATTAAATAACAATCAAATTTAAAGATAAAAAAGATAATTAATTATTTAATTAAATTAAATAATATTTTAAAAACTAAAAATTAATAATATCTAAAAATAACTTTAATTATTAATAAAAATTTATAATTAATATTTAAATTATTTATCAAAGTTTTAACTACTAATATTTATTAGATTTTAAATTATTTTTTAAAAGATTAATAAGATTAGTTTATAATATAAAATGGTTAGTAACTAAAATTTAATAATTATTGATATATACTAATTTAAAAATTTCTTTATAAATTTTTATTAATAATAATTATAGTTTATAAAATTGTCTCTAATTTAATATAGTAATTTTTGAAATTAATTTCTAGTTAATAATTTTTTTTTATATGTTCCCACAACCTTTTATTCTTTTTGAGTGCAGGTTTGATTTGTAAGTTATGTTAACAATCTTACTTTTTTTTATAAGAATTGTATCATCCTCAAGTGCTCTCTTAATTTAGTTAATTATTTATTAACGAATAAAAGTCAAACAACAAACCAAACAAAACCACTAATTTTGGAAAATAAGGTTCATAGTCATAAAAAAATTATTTTAGTCTATTTCAGTTTTTAAAATCAGTTTCAAATATTGAGTCCCTCCCTCACACAAAAAGTTATTAATAATGTGGCAATGCGTTATTGGACAGCAATATAATTAAATTCAAAATTAGAAACTAAAAAAAGGGTAACATACCAATGACATGAAAGAATTAAAGGAAGTCAAAGGAAGTGTTTTTTTAAAAGCACAAGGGAGTTTGAATTTTCACCATGTTTGTTACATGCTACCATGTGCATATAGAAAGCAAAGAAAGAAAGAAAGAAAGGTTGGGTAAGAAACAAAAAGTCCATAATAGGTTAAAAAGGAAAAAAAATGGTCTCGGTGGTAGGCCACCTTCTCTTCTTAATTTTCCCGTCGTCTTTCCAAGATTCAGAAATAACCATGGTTAATTAACCTTTTCGTCAAATTTTTTTTATAAAGAATAATAGTGAATGATTTTGTTCATATTTCTTGTGTGCGAAACGTGGACCTAGCCAGCATGTTTGAAACCATCTTTTTGACAACCTCCAATCTTCAAACATTCAAACCATTGCAGCTCAAGGCTATCATCTTCACTTTATTCTTTTCTACTTCCAATCCACTGCTGTTAACTCACCAATATTAATAATAGCTGCACAGTGTAAGCATGATTTGAATTCTTTATATATATAGACTATAATATGATTTAATTTTCAAAATTGGTGTGTAAAACTATTTATTAGAAAAATCAATTTTTAAATTCATGTCAATATCTCCATAGAAAATAAAACTAATGCATGTGTCTCACATGAAAACATTTTAGACATGGTTGCGTGTCATGCATAATATAATATATATATATATATATATATATATATATATTGTACTTATATAATTTAATTATAGGAGAGAGTCTCTTCAGTCTCATCTTCCACAACTTGTTATCACTACTATCAATGGCAAGTATCAAGTACAGTATCTAAAAAGAAATCTTCCAAAACTTAAGTTAGTTAGTGTTTGTTAATTAATGTTTTATTAAAATGTAATTACTGAATCAAATCTGCTAATACTCACTATAAATGGTTGTATTATTTTAGATTAAATCCAATTAATTTATTTATTATATCTACTTGTCATTTTCTTATGAAAATACACGTGTTTGATTTGTCGCTTAAAACTTTTGCTGAATGCCTAGTCAAATGGAAGCATACACCAACGATAAGGGGACAGGTGAATAGACACATTATAGGTTCTGAAATATACTTGAGAAAATTTATCATTCTAAGAAAATGACTTGCTTAATTAATCTAAAACTAAATTAGTTAATAAGGTATATTTTAAAAAACAAAAAGTTTATTAGAGAAATTACAACTAGAGTTTACTCCATCAAAATATCACCAAACTAAATGGTGAAGACATTGGGTAAACGAAACACCAGAGTTCCGTCTGAGCCATGCACTCTATCTCTATGCTTGCAGAAACCTTCAACTATCTATCTGTGTGAAGAATACCTGTGATTTATGGAGAAATAGTACTATATTAAGAAAGAAAAAGAGAGTTGTATAGCCTAAATAAAATGAAACACGAGGATATAACTCATCAAATGCAAATAATCGTATGGACAAATGATTATTACTTACTGTACACATATATTTGGGATAACTTCAAACGAAATAGTGCTTCATAACATAATGTCTCTGTCAATTAAGTTTCTAGAACATGGTCTGGTGCTTTTGGACAAAGCCAATTTGAAGGCCTGGCTTGTAGTCAACAGTCACATCATCTCCAGATTAAAGAGAGATGAATTTGTCAACAAACTGAAAATGATGAAAATTGTTCCAAAACGTAGAAAAAGGACTAGCTAGTGCTAGAGAGAGATAAAGCAACAGCGACAGTGAGACCCAGTGAATGCTTTGTGTAATTAACGACAAATTTCCTGGAAGGTTCGTGTAGACAACTTCTAAGAAGAACTGTTCTTAAGCTTTAATTATAAATTGGGTGTTGAAATTGGTAAACAAAGTCAATCAGAGGCTTTGCAAAGCAGCTCCAAGAAACCATTTTATATGTTTCTGAATATACGTACACGCTTGTTAATTTCTACTTTCCAGCTGTCTCTTCTTATAACAATTTTTATTTCACACATTTGGACTGGAAAATCTTTTAGAATGCCAGCTGAATTAATTATAACATTAGCTATGCTTGGTAAAAAATTAGACTAATCTTTAATCCACACCTTATTCACACTTAAAATTTATTTTCTAATGTATAAATGTGAATGCATAAATGTCAAAGAATAAAATTGTTACTTTAAAGTTAGAACCTCTTCTAAATTTTTCCAACTCTAATCCAAAACTCGCGTATTTTACCTTAATCAAACATATATTCCCCTTCCCAATTGTTTAGTATTGCTAACTAAGATATATTATCGTTTATCTTCAAGAAGCCAAGCATAAATAATTTAATGACGTTAGTCTATTTTTAAGAAAGATTAATTGTCATAAATAACCACTTCTTTTTTTGTTTCAAATTCTATCAAAGTTGTTAGCTAAGGGGGTGTGTGTATGTGTGAAGAAATTTGGGCATAATTGAGTACTCATTCTAAGAAGAAAGGTAGTTCTAAGTCCTGGGAAAAGGACTCCACCAGGTAGTAGTTGCATAGAGACGCTGTTCCTTGGTTACTTTTGTAGAGTTAAAATCAATTAAAATGAAAATGAAGGAGACGAGTCAAAAAAGGACACAACAAAGTTTCAAGGTATCACGTTGACAAATGAAAAACCAGGCTTTATCTAATGAAAATATATTCTATCCTCATTGATTTATCAAAGTGATATTATGTGGATATTTTTTAGTATTGTGTAATAAGGAAAAAGTTAACTTTCGATATAAGTATTATTTTAATTTAATGTGATCTTTTTCTTTTAATTTATACAAAATATCAATTTCAATCATTTTCATATTAAATAGTATAAAATTTATAAAAAACAAAATTCAATTTTATGTTATAATATAAAGATTAAAAATATATTTAATTCAATAACAAAATTTAGTATACCCTCAATTTCACTTAAAACTTATCTGAGCTTATACTTAATTACTATTTGCTCTTTTGTAATATTATTATTACTTTTAAATCAAACTAGACCCTAGCTAGCACTTGCTGAGTACATATATTTTAGTTATATCTCTGTTTAGTTAAAAATATTTCAAAAATAAGTAATGATTTATTAACATATACGAATACATATAAGGAGAAGCTTAAACCAAGGAATAAGTAACCTTCTGAAAAGTTTATGTAGTTCGGAAAGACATCAAATTTGTAAGCAATAGCATAGAAATAAAAGGAGTATATGTAAAACACTGGAAACATATATATTTCGAATCAGAGTTTTGGTTCAAGCGACATACACAGATCAGAAAATCTCAAATCTTCTCTATTTCTTAATTGCATAATTCAAAGATATTTTGTCATCGTGTAATAGAATCTAATGTATCTCTATTACAAGCCACGTTTATTGTTTTCACTTTTACATACAGATAGACTAGGATTGCCAATTGCAAGTTTAATCATTGATGAATAATCCTTCTATATAGATTTATATATCATGTTTGTTCGTCAGAAAAAGCCTTAAGCGTTTCCAAAGTTGCTTTCTCTGTTGTTTTGACTGATGTTATATTTTGCTACTTAAGCAGAATGTACAAACTCCTTTTTTAGGCTACATAAGGTGTAGAGATCTATATGGATAAACTTTCATTCTTGTATAAGGTTGGTAGCTTGGAGCAGGGTGGTAGGTTTCAAGGTGAAATCTGGAAGGCTGGCATATGCAAGCCAGTTGGAAAGAAATTTGGGATTTGACTCTTGATTTCAAACATTTGGTAAGCAGCAGATGTCAGCCAGGAGTCATGGATTTTGTTTCAGAGAAGGTCCAGCAGCAGGTAAATAACACTGAGGGCATTTTTTTCTTTTGTTTATCTGTGCAAGTGGTATTTTCTTTTACCACTATTTTTATCTCTTGTTTTCTTACAGGGAATGATACTTGTTCGTTATATAAGTTTTTGTTGGTTTTTTTACTGGATTTACATTTTTATTGTTGTTTGTTGCAGTTTAAGCAGTAAGGTTGCTATGAACTTTATAATAAGAGCATACGTCCTCCTCCTTGTAGAAACGTAAATGACGACAACCAAGGTAAACAAACTTAAAGTCAACAGGCAATAAATCACCCCAGGTCAGAGCTCAATTTAGGTGACGTTTGATAAATGATAAAAATTCCCAAAATGTTGGTTTTCCCTGGACTGGACAAACAAAAGAAATGTCCCAAAATGAAAGAAATTCCTGCAAATTAATAAAAATTGTTGATAAATAGGTTTGTCCAAAAATGTTTAGTTTTTTGTTAACATATCATCCCGGAAATTTAACTTTTCGGAGAACAACGCACATGTGTACGCACCATGAAACATAATTAACATTTATACTTGATCAATTTAATATTAATTAGTCAAGTGAGATTCATACATAATTCTGACCATCCATCTGGGTTAACATGTTTTTGTACCCAAAAAACTAGTTTATACAAAAAAAAGTTATTTGGTGGGGTATTACAACACATTAAGTACAAACCCTTGAACAGTATGAATATTAAGCATTAATGCAACATAGTAGTAACGCAAAATATACAACCAGCCAAACACAAGCTTCAGATACATCCGATTATAACCACCATGTTTGTTGACGCATGCAAAATCACTATTGGTGGTGGCTACACGATGACATTCAGCGTTGCGTAAAAAAACTCAATCTGGAAACACGACAAACAAAACAATACCAGAATAACTCGCTGACTCAAAACCAACACTTTTGGGCAGTAACGTACCCTTGGCTGCTTCTTCTAACTTCTCTTTTCTCCTTCTTTTTATCACTTTCTTTTACTCTTTCTGGAGTACATAACATCCCTATTTTCCGAACTCTATGGTATCAACAATTTACCCCACCCTAATTGCAATTTGCAACTGCATCCATTAAATGTGTACACATAGTAGACATCTCCTAGTTAGCTCTACAAACATTCCCATCTCCAGAGTCACTAACAAATGAAGAATTCATTCCCTATGACATCCTGCATAGCAAGAGGATGAATCCAATGAACATAGCATATTTCATGATGCAACATTGTCTGTAATGAGAATGAACAGGAGATACAGTTGAGAGGAATGTACAGCTAAACATGTTTGATTTGATTAATTGACGCACCTCATACACTCCTAATATATACTTATCTCAACCACACTAATTACCAGTAGCCATCACCTGCAATCCCTATCCATGGTCAAACAACACCTGCATGAACATATAAGCGAAACTTATGCTGAAACGGAAACGAAAGAAAGCAGTATGCACTGAAAAGACTTTGCCTAGATAAGAAACCATAGTAAATACAAAAAAAAACTGGTTTGTAAGCCACTACCTAACACTAGCAGTTCTCAGAATCCTGCCCATTGTTTCCTTTGGATATTTCTTCGGTGCTTCCCAATACCCTTGAGACACGAGGTAAAATATCTTCCCGTTTAGTTTTAGAATTTATTTGATCAATTGTTTCTCCATAATGATCTTCTGCCAATGCAGGATTTTGCGGATTATCTCCTGGTTCTTGACTGTCGATAGGGAGAGCGTCAACTTTCTCAGAAGTCACTTCTGACACATGAATAACCTTATCAACCATTACTACACGAGTTTCTTCAGTGTTACCCTGCGTTTGATTTGATGATGTTAACACCTGCTGGACCTTCAAGACATCTGATTGGGTTGAAACCACACTGAAAATAAAATCAATAAACAAGTTCCTGAATATACACTGCACCTAGATACTTGTGAATATAGATAAACTATATATGTTCAGAAATAAATGGATTCAGTGAACAGATGTTGTACCGGCGTGTAGTGCCCTGATCTATAGGATTTTCAGTTGTTTGCCCTTCCGCTCTGGATTTTTTATTTTGCCCCAGATCTACTAGTGGATCACCAACTTTACTAGTCACGTTTCCCCTCCCTCTTTTCCGTCTGCCTGCAAGATGTCCATCTGGAAACAAGAGAGCACTTTTTCCATTCACATTTTTCGCCTCAGATTCAATCTCACGTCTTCTAGCATCATCTCGGGAGGGTACTTCAACTATTACTTTTGACTCTTCAAAAGAAAATCCCATTTGTTGTCCCTTGCCAATACCAAGTGGTTTGTCATTTTCCAAGTGTTTTTGGCTGTTGCTCCCAGTATCTGCATCAGAAGCCACAGGAGAATTTCTGAAAATAAGCTCTGAGCATCGTTTTATCCACGAGAATCGAACAGGACTAGGAGGAGAACCAGCAGATGACCTCTCCACAAATGGAGTATCAAACCCATTGCTGATTTTATCACCACCTTGTGTTAGAGTCTGACGCTTCAAGTTCTTCCTTGAAGATATTTTCTTTCGGTTAGACTCCATATCAGATTTAAGCATTTCAGTGATAGCATTATCATCAGAGACAGCTTTCAAATCTTCTAATTTTTTCAATTCTTCAGTTTGAGCAAAAATTTCAACTCTATCAGCATGCAACAGTTCTCTCTGTTTTTGGAGCTTATCCCTTTGAACCTCAAGTTCCTCAATACAGTTAGTAAGTTCAGCCCATTCCCTGTTTCTCCTCTCGCGATCCAAATTTATTTCAGCCCGCTCAGTTTGAAGCCTTTTCATTTCCAAGGAAACCTGATCCAACTCTTTTGCCACTTTCTCCTTACGAGCATTAATATAGTGAAGTTCAGTGTTCTTTTCTTCCTCAAAAGCCTTTTCTCTTTCCTTCAAATAACTTTCAACTTCTTCTCGTCTCTTTTCAATGAGGTTATTCAGCTCCTGCTTTTGCATCTCAATGTCGCGCAAGAAATCCGCTCGCTCTTGCTGCATCTTGCCAAACAACTCAGCATGTTCTTGTGCCATCTTGTTCATGAAGCTTTCACGTTCACTGGCGAGAAACCCCAAGTCTTGGGTGTACTGATAACGCAAATTTTCTTTCTCTTCTTTTAGTTGGTCACGCTCATTCTTAATAAAAGTGGAAACAGCCTCCCTTTCCTTTGCTATGAATTCTGCTTCTTTCTGCAACTCTTCCTTTTTTTCATCAAGAAGCTCCCACTCAGCTTCAAACTTTGCCTTCTCAGCTTTGAGCTTATCTGCCTCAGCCAAAAGCTCAAACTTCTGAGATCTGACAAGGTCAATCTCTTCCTTTAGTTTCACTTCCAGAATTGACAAGTCACCAGTTTCATTTTTCACAGCCTCGAATCTCTCCTTGTCAATATCAACTTGTCTTCTTTTATTTTCCAGTGATGCCAACGACTTCTGCAGATCTTGCTTTGCTTGTTCAATAGTATCTTTCTCCTTTTGCAAAAGCACTTTGTTTAACTCAAACTCCTTCTCAGCAGCACTCAACTTTTGATCTTTTTCTTCGAGAGCACTTGACAAATCCTTCAGATCCTTCTCCTTCTCACTCAGTGACCTTGACAGAGCTTCCAACTCGTGCTGCTTTTCCAGGATTTCATCCTTACAATGTTTAAGATCAACCTCCTTCAACTCCCAAGCCCGTCTCTTTGTCTCAATATCATTTTCAACCCATTTGCGCTGCATTTGTAGCTCAACTTCCAAGTTATATTTTTTAGTTTTTAGTGCAGCTTCCTGACCCGCAATAACTTTTTTAGTTTCATCCTGCATTTCCCAACAAAAATAAAAGAATAATGATATAAAGAAAAGGATCAGAAATTAGAATGGAAAGTCAACAATGGTGAGAGAATGTACAGATTCTCTAATCGAAAGTTTTGCTTGAAATTCAAGTAACTCTTGTTCTTTCTTACTCAGCTCAGTTTTCCATTTAGCAAGTTCCTGTTTTCACAAAACATAAATCCATACATAAACGAGACAGATAAAATCTTTAATACGAATATCATCAACTGAGAAATTTCAAATATGAACGAACCTCTTCTCGTTGCATTAAGGTGGCTTCTTTCATTTTTAGAGTGGTTTTTTCGTCATGTAGGGTTTCATGTTCCTTTTCAACTTTTGCTTTTGTGTCTTCCAACTCTTTTTGAAGACGATTCAGTTCCTGAGATCTACTCAAAAAATGTTCCTCTCTCTGGTTGAGCAAGGATTGTGATTGAAGTAATCTTTCCTGTTCTTCTTGCAAACCCTTTTGCCTTTCAGAAAGGGATTGCCTCTCAAAAATCATCTCCTTATCTTTTTCATCACAACTGGAGAGAAAAGGGGGGAGGGAGAGAGATCAACATAATTTCCAAAAAAATATGAAGCTATCAAAAATTTCAATAATCAAAGAGACGTTTTAATCACACAAAGCATGTGGTAATCACACAAAGCATGTGGAACTTACAACCACAAAATGTAATCACATGTTCAGTTAACATGTTGATAATTGTTTAAAAAGGACGTATGTTAACAGTTAATTAGTTGCGTTATGCATAATCCTGTCAATTGTTTGAATTAAAATTGAGTGGTTATATTAAGTAGAAGAATCATTCAACTACGGAACCTAAAGCAAAAAACATAGTTTGATTCACCAATTTCTCTCTCCCTCACCTGTAACTAAGATCTGTGTAAAAAAGCTCAAACCTCTACATAGCACAATGTCAAGGAACAACTTAATCTGTTTATGTGCTCAAGTCACAAAAATGAACTAGGGAGATAGTAAGTAGATGCTAACTTCACACAACCATTGCAAGTAATGAGTAACATACTATGACTTGAAAGATAAGATTTTCCATCTGTTGAGGTACAACTTAATACGCTCAATCACAAAAATGAACTAGAAAGATAGTAACATACTCTGCCTTGAAAGACATGATCTTCCGCCTGAGATTATCTTCACGGGCTTCAACATCACGAAGCTTCCTCTCGGCAGCATTGTGATATCGGTTTGCCTCTGTCTGCAAAGATTCTGCAGCACGCACCTTTGCTTCAGCTTCAGTAATTTTTTTCTGCGCTTCATCTATCAATTGGTGTGCTTCGGCAAATTTACTCTCAGCTGCAACCTTTGTTTCAGCACTTTCTGTACGCAGCTCATGCAAGGCCTTCTCAAGCTACAAAAGACAATAAAAAATACCCCCAAGAAGTGTGAGCAAAATAAATATCTGAAAAAGCAAGCATGCATGGTTTTGTGAGGGAGGGAGAACTATTCCATAAACTTACACTAGCAATGCATGCATCTTTGACGCTTACAGTCTTCTTCAAACTTTCTTCACGTTTCCTTGATTCAGCTAATGCAGATTTATTCATTGCAGAATCATGTTTATGCATTAACTCGGATGATTCAGCTAAGGCTTCTAATTGTTCATATTTTGAAGCCAAATCCTTTTTCTCCATAATGAGAAGGCCCATGTGGTGCTGGTGATCATATATCTGTGCAATATATACAGGTCAAAAATGAAAATTAGAAAGACTGATGAATTTTGTTAATACTAACAGCAGAATATGAAATACTGTCTATTATAAAAATGAAAGACACTGTAAACCATTTATAGAGCATTCACATGAAAATGCAATTCAATTAATGGGGGAAAGTGTTGCTTTGGATGATAGCAAACCAGTTCACAGTACTAGCAAATTAAGCATCAACTCAATTTGCCCATCTGGCTTTGCAAGCAAGTGATGGATGTAACATACCATGCAGAAAAACTAATGGAAAACTATTCAAATAATAAGGAATACAATGCAAAAGAGCTGAATGCAACAATCAATAAAAGAAAGAAAACTTTGTTATTTGTGATATACGGACCAGGATAAACAAAAACAATGGAATTTCAGCGTAATATTAATTGGTGGGCGGCCAAATGATTTCGGCCATATTAACAGCCCAGATGACAAGGAAAGGAAACTTTATAAACTATTAGGAAACATATCAAATAAAAGAGTTTAAATTTTCTTGTCTTCGACAAAATATCTACACATGCATAGCTATGAAACTAACCCCTTGGACTCTTAAGAGTTTAATAGGTGTTTAGGCAAAGCCCTCTCACAATGGAGACTCCAGGATTTACATACTCCACTTCCACTGCAATAAATCAATGGTAATTTAAAATTGAATTCAATCCACTACAAACTATCAATGTATAAAATTAACTACACACTTAAAACATACAATTCAAAGCATTCTACAAGAGTACAAATAGCCCTGAATCCACAGTTTCCCACCAATAGTACAGAATTCTGAACAAGGACTTTGGCTTTATATCTAATCATAACTTCCCCAGGTGTTGCTAATCACTAACTATTGTCTTTAAGGAACATGAACTGGTGATCTATCCATCATAATTATCACGCAAGTTAGACGCCACCAAAGAAGTAGCAACACAAAAAGAAGATCCCGCACTAGAATAAACAAGATACCATATGAAGCGACGTCAACAATGAAATACATCATTGAAGTATATCTTAAAGGACAACCCAAATAAATGATTCGCCATCTCAAAAGACTATTAATGAGTATTAAATAAATAACCCAACCACACACAACATCAAAAACCCACTCAAAACTACAATCCCCCAACCTAACAAACTGCCTCACTAATCCGATCGCATTGCATAGTCCGATTAACGGTTCCCCCAATTCAATCCAAAGAAATTGCAATTCAAGTTGAAAAAAAGGTTACGAGAGGGAGAAAATTACGAACCTCAGCTTCGAGCTTAGCGATGTAAGCTATGAGCGCAGCCTTGTCCTTGTGCTTAATCGATTCCTCGTCGAAGCCGGCGTCTCGAAGGCGCTTCCAGATCTGTTCATCGGTGAGAGGACTTTTCAAAACCCTAGAACCGGGCGTAATGGATAAGGGTTTGGAGGAATTGGGAGTCGATAACTCCATCTCCGACTCCGAACACGATTCTTCAAAATCAGAACCCTTTCTCACTCTGCGTTCCGCTTCACGAATCGTGGCGTCTTCTCTGTTCAGAGCTTCTTATTCTTTACTTTTCTTTGGCTTGGGAATTTAATTTGTGCTCTGTGGGACTTTGACAGATTGGAACGTGGAAGGAAACGCACTTTACCACTAACACACACTCTCTCTTTAGCTCGCTACTTTTTTTCTCAGAGAGTAAGTGTGGATGTTGCGTTTGCCACGTGACGGAAGCTAAACGACCGCGTTTTGACTTTTTCTATTTGTAATTTGGTTTTTTTGAATTAGGATGCAGAGTCGCAACTCTCTGGGTGAAAAAGGAAGGTACTAAGTGGTATTTTATTTTTTGGAGAGAATTAATTTCTAATTAGTACATCCCAAAAATATTGTTTTTTTTTTATAATTTTGTATCCACTCGGTAAACATGCCTTTTTATATAATCTACAATGTCTCAATCAATTATTAGTATTTGGCATTATTTTTTTACCAAAGGTTACCATTTGTATACACACGAGTGTTTACATATTCAAATTTATAAATTTAATAATATATTTTTAATAAATAAGAATAATTTATATAAATATGAGTAATTTGACTGAAACAACTATTGTTTATGAATGAGTGGCATTTTAGGATTGTCTTCACCTATGCAATATTTAGACATGTTATATTGAGAGAATAAAAATTGATTTACCAATTAATTATGATTTATTTTAATTTTGATACGAATAATGAGTATAAGTAACAGGTAATAAAGATTATAATTATTAGATGGATACGATAATAGGTCATTCATAATCTCATTATAAATATTATTTGTGGTTGTAATATAAAAGTTCTTCTATTTTTAATTCAAAAGTAATCAGTAGAAATAGTGAATTAATTTATATAAAGGTGGTTGATGTGTTTTTTAATTTGATCTTGAATAATGCTAAGTTGATATTTAGGTTTATTGAAAAAAATATTTGAATAAATCTTACAACAATAACTTGGATTTTTTTTATCACTTTTGCAATATAATAATTTCACATTTATTATTTTAATCAGATAACATTAACATTATTTATTGAATTGATTGTTATGAAAAAAAATTATGTTACTTATAGAAATGATAATTTTATTTTCAAAATCAGTTATTGTTAAAACAAAATATAATTAATTATTTTTAAGTTATACATATAACATATATAAAATTAGACACAGTTTACATGAATTAAAATCATAACTGATATATAATATTTACTTTAATAGTTAAAATATATAGAAGATATCGTGGTCAAATAATGAGTTGGATTTTGAAATATTTAAAATATGTAACACTCAATTATCATAACACTAAATCTTAATTATTTATTTTAATATGTATAATGTATGTTACCTCCATTCAAGAATTAATATTATCGTTATAATGATAGCTTTTATTCAGTGTAATGAAGTATCTACATTTAAGTGAATTATCTTACTTATTAAGACAAGAAACAAATCACATAAAATTACAATAAAAAAATTAAAAATAAATTAATTAATGTATGCGTTTACAAGATTAATATTAACCTTAAAAAAATCGTTGCATTAACATTGTTTTAGTTCTTTCACTTAAAATGTTAGTATCAATCATCACTCTAATTAAGTGATATGCATATGTATAAATACTATAAATAATGATACAAGTATGATTATTAAAAAATAACAAATTATTGGCAACTACCTCATCTATATATGAAGTCAGAGACTTTTTAAGTTAATCATTCATTCATAAATAAATAAATGTAATTATTTCAGTGCGTATTTCAAACTTTTGAATGGTTTAAGGCTTAACAAATACTAAATTTTCCTTTCTCCATAATCAATTTGTCTATATACCTAAATGAATAAAATAAATTACTAAAATTATTATTAAAATGAAACATAATAAAATAAAAACATGACTTACATAGTTTATAGTTGTGTCACAAAAATGTTATAAATATATAAATTTCCTCGATGATCTATAATGCATTTAGTAGGAAAATGTATACTAAAACAAAAAAATTATTCAGTCCAAACATTTTGTTGTCCAATGTATATAAAGGTTTTTTACTTAACTTTGGTAACATGGTTAGAAATTAAGTTATAGGCTCATTATCAATAACAGGTTGTGAATACAATTTGTAGTTGGTCCAATTCTCAAATTTTTTTACTCCATTCTAAATTTGGGAAACATTTCATCAATCATCTTCCATTGTGATGAATTAACTAAATTTTGAAAAAATATGTCACAATTTATAAGTACTATTATCAAGTACCATAAAACATTAGCAAGGAGACCATTTATCTCTTATTCATTGTTACTTCCATTAGGTTTTGTTTTGGAATCATGTCAACTCATTTGAGGAACACACATTCAATGTTGCAAACTCATTTCTTATACATACACAATTATTAGGACATGTGTATTTCTTTCATATTTTATATCCATTGAACACATTATCTTTTCAGCTTCATAGTAATAATTAGATAACAAACTACCTTTTTGGAAGTATCTCATTCAACAATTTAGTGAAAAATTTATAAGTCCATTCATTTCTTAAATAATCTTAAAATATCACTAATAATCTTGTAAACTTAATGCATTTTGGGTACAATGACCATTGCAAAGAAGGATTCAAATAATTATAGATATGTGCTCTTTTAAAATATTCTTTTTCGATGACACACACCATTTCCTTTAAAAGATTGTTTCTTCATTAACATTTTCTGTTTGCAATACAATGGACATCTTAAGTATTCCCCATGTCATGTCCATATCATATAACTCTTAATAATCCCAAAGATAAATTGGTGGTCACATATGTCTCTAAGTTCATGATACATTTGATACAAACAACAAACACATGGATAATAGTATGTCTCATTGATTGATTTTTTATTTTTTTCAAGTTGTAAGAACTCGCCAACTCCTTTTTCATACTCTTGAGTAATGTAACATGCATTTGTTCAACTTCAATCCATAACTCTTCAAAACTCTATCATCATCAATATCATGCAATGTGATCCTCTTTTTTTAATTGAAAGTAAAATCATATTGCAATTAGGAAAATATTTTCCATAATTCATTACTTATACACTAAGTTCATTAATCTTAAATTTGATAAAACAAAATTGACAACATTTTGCATTACTCTCTAAAGTACATAAAATGAAAATGGTGGCCTCTAGTACACCAGAACCATGTTTTCACTCAAAGAACTACATAAAAGGTTTTAAATCGAAAGATTGAAATTAGTATTTACTTATTATCCAATTATAAAAAAAATTGTTTTCACAACCAATTGAAATCGATAATTCAATATTTAGTACAAATTATTAATATTTAATCATTTATATTAAATTTCAAACAAAAATTATGATTCCTCTAATATATGCATTGATACAAATTTAAATATAAAGAAAATGGCTAAAATAAATAAATAAAAATATCAATTAAACATACATATATTTAAAACATCAATTAAATTGATCAAGTTCATATAAATAAATAAATCATCTTTGTTTAATCCTTACAAGTTAGTCATATGAATTAAGATAATTTAGTTCCCACTCCAAGGGACAAAATTTAATCCCTATAATTTAAACAACTTAAAATATTTACTCCAATTTAGTCCAAATAGCTTTAAACAATTTAAAAAATTTACTCCAACAAACTAAAATAATGTAGCTCTTCTAATTTTAAACAACTTAATGTATTTATTTACTCTTATATACTAAATTATAATTTTAAACATTTTTAAAAAAAAATTACTAAAAATTAACAAAAACTTCTTTTAAAAAATTGAAGGAGACTACTTCATTTATGAATTTTTTTTCCAAAATTTGAATATCAACAACCAAAAATTGAGACATTAATGCATGGTTAGTGATTGAATTTCTCAAAATCAACCACATTAATTTTAATAACAAAATGAAGATACTAAATATTTGTTCAGGACAACTACTACGTTAATCTTTCAATATAAATGCCTTATTGTTATATTTTATTATAATTAAATAAAAAATAATTCAAATATCTGAGATACTAAAAAATCATCTTAAAATACTGACGTTTTTGAACTGACAATCCCAGCCTAGTAAGATTTGATCCCCTCCTTTGCTTATTTGAAACTTCTACAGCTTTAACTCTCTTTATCCAAATGAAGGACAACACACCTTTGCTTAAGCCACGACGGACTCAGAAGTTATATACAAAGAAAACTTGGCGTTCACACGCACAGACACTCAGGCGTGTTGTGTCTCTATGCGTGTAATGGTCCTGAACAATTACAAAACCAAACAAGGGCAGAAGGTTTCTTTCAAACCAAGCAAACGTGGGAATACAGAATAGCTATGAAGCAAACAGTAGATAGATTCTGTTACATATCAAATATAGCTTTGTTTTTCTGGTGGTAGTCACTGATCCACCCTTCTATTAGCTTTATCTCAGTCTCTCTCTGCTCTACCAACCAATAAGGATCATTTTGAGTAGAAGGACGTAAATCTATGTGGTGGGCACCTGAGGAAAACAATATGTTTTTAATTCTTATGCTTTTGGTCAAACATAAATATCGTTCCTATATTGATGAATTTGGTCCAAATCCTAAAAAAACATTTTGGCTTTAGTTTGTATTATCTAAGAATTCATTATTAGAAGAGCCTAAATCTATCAACACGAAAGTAAAAGGACCTTGATAATGTTTAACTAAGAGTATAAGAACTAAAAACACTTTTTTTTTCTTCATAATTTAATAGTATAAACAAGATTGAGAATTCTTAGGATAGCAATCTATAGTTTTAAAAGTTTTGATAAGGAAGTTGCACGTAATTGTTTAATCAATAAACCAAAACAACAATAGTTATAACAGTGGCACGTATAGAAAAATAAACAAAACAATAGACTAATATACATACAGCAGGAAACTAATGTTTACCTTCTTCAGTGACAAGTGAAACAACACTTTCAGATATATTCTGCAAAACGCTGAACCGGAAACAATTTGCGTGTTGGAATTTGATAATATCTCTCATAGATAACTTGTTGGAAAAATATAAAACAAAATAGCCAAGACATTTACAGAATAAATAATATATCACCTGCCACCACTCCATGGATCCAACAGACCATTTGAGAAAATAATATTACTTCCAAATTTCTTCAAGGTGGCATGGATATCCTTCAAACAAGATGCCCAGATATCAGATTAAAACAGCATTTTATCAGAATACTGCTTTTAAGTTTTAATTGAGCATGCTTCATGCAATCAATCTATCCGAATGAAATCACAAGGGATGGGCCATTTATTTTAAAGTATCAGCTATTTTTCCTTCATTTTCAGGCAGAATGAATTCATTTTGCAAGTAGAAAGAAACTTTTGAGAAAATCGGTTTTTTTGGCAGATCCACAAACTCAACGTTGTCAAGCCAGGACATAAAAAAGTGACGTGCAGTCACCTCATTAATCATATTACAAGTTAGCACATTAGCAAGTGACATGCCAGAGTACATTCTATAGAAGGAAATCTCATTACTACAATAAATGCATGTTATATAGCATATAGACAATTTTTTCTATAATAGGACACAGTTTACTAGGTCATCCAAAATCACAGTCTACACCATACTCCATAGTATATTCTTTCCTCTTTTCTTCAATCAAATATTCGTCTGAGTCATATTTAAAATCAAGTCACCAAACTCTTTCACAACTAGAAAAGTAAATAACTATCTTTGCCTTTCCACACGCCCTAAAACTTGTAAAATTGACTTTTTTTTAGGGGTGGGAACTATGTACTAAACCAGAATATCAAATGCTGATAAAAAAATTTAGTCTCAAAATAATGGAAATAAAACTAAGATTTAATAGTAATTATTCCCTTACATGCCCGCCAAATTCTGTAGTAATCCATTTTGGCCTTGGCTTCACTCCGTAATCATTCAAGCATTCCTCTTGAAAAGAAGTGTAATTATACTCATATGGTGGAAACATGCTGGAATCCTGGTTGCTAGACATCGGCATAACCATTTCAGTGCAAGCCTACACCATGAAAAAGAAAAAAATGGAACAAACTAGGATTAAAGAATACATCAGTCAAGCATTTGTGCTACTGGGCCTCAATACTTATGCAGCAACTAAAGAAATTAAAGGAGAGAAAATTGTAAACCTGCCAATCCCAACCACTCATGCCATGAGGATCATCATCCAGTTCAAAACATTTTTCTTTTCCAGTATAATTGTAGTAGACATTCACTCCTTCATATATCCGCTCCAGAATATTAGTCCCAGCAGGAACCCCATCAATTTTCTTACAAACCTATGAAAGACCATATATATAATCATATTGATTGATGAAGACTCAATCAAGCCTAATTGTATCCTTGAAATCTCAGCCAAAGAGAAAGGAGAGAAGATTTCAAGTGTGCATGCAGAGCATGGTGTCTCAAAGAGCATGGAAAGCATGACCCAAGCATGGATCACGCCTCCTAGCTGGCAGCCACATGAGAGAAAAATCCATATTTAAATTCGAATTTTGAATTTCCTTCTTTAGTTTCATTTGAATTTTCAGACCATCAATAACTGTCTATAGCCATCTCCTTTCTTTGTAATACACAATGGATTGAATGAAAATTTGAGAGTTTTTAAAGCATTTGTCTCGTGAGAAAGTGGTCATCTTTCTTTTGACTGTTATCATCAAATCCTAGGAATTATCTTGAGTTTCATCTTAAGTGACGTGTTCTCCATTTCTACTTCTTCTCCATCTTTCCTATTTCTTTTAGCTTCATTACTTACCTTACTTGTCATTGTTCTTTATATTTCAAGCCATTTACTATTCCATTTTCAGTTCATATTGGTTCCTTTATTCATGTTATGTTCTTATTTCAATTATTGTTCATTTGTCATTAAATCTATGAAGCAAAGCCGATCATGAATCCTTCAGGTTTTAAGGCAAAGATGAAGTTCATTCTATGGTTATGATGGTGCAAGGATATTGAAATTTGTGAAAGCTTTCAGTGCCTACTTGTCTTCTATTACTAAAAGAGTTATCACTAGTTAAGCAGTATAATCATCATATACTATGAATTCAAAACCATACTAACCTCCCTGATAGGGTGTCCAGGCAAAGTCATCAAAAAATCAGAAGGATATGGGTAGTTCACCATCGCCAAATAACTATATGCAGACTCCAACCAGTCATACAGGTCTACAGTACTCTTCAATTTCCTTCAATTAGTTTAACTTAATGAGTACAAGAGAAAAATAACAAAACATGGATATCATCACCACTCAATCATGCGATGGAGAAAAAGACATATTTCTAAATGCCTTACTGACATAAGTTGAAGGTTTTCGTCAGGCGCTCAAGACCGTTATATGTTTGACCCGTAGATGTTATCTCATCCCAAGATTGTTTAATATAGTTAAAGCAAGTGGAACTTTCACGCTGTGAACACAAACAATGGAGTAGAACCGTTAGTATAATATACTAATGACAAAACTGTCAAATACCTGGACAACGGCGTAAATGCACTGACTTACCTTAAAATTATTAGAAACAATGTCATAGAATGTTTCCGGTGGCACGATGTCTTCAAATTGAAGAATCGGAGCTGAAGAAGCAAGTGCTCCAACAGCAATATGAGGATACTTGAGTCTCATCCAAGCAGCCAACACTGCAAAATAATGTTCAAAAGGGCTATAAAACCAACTATTCATAAGTCACAATGACTTGTTTGGGTTTGCTAAAATCATGTATATATTTCGCTTTTGATTGTAACTTAATCCTAAAAGCTAGCTATCAGTTTGTTTGATAAATTCCTATCTCTTAATCTATTAATAAGATGTTTGAGTTTTTTATAAACGCCATTGACAAGCAGAAGAGAGAAGTTATTCCATTTCTACAAAGACGTAATTTATTCAAATAAAGTGGAATAACAAATCCCTTTATGATAAACACGTCCATTTTGCAAGTTTATTAGTAGTTCCTATAGAGGATTAGAAATGAGGAATACCACTTATTTATGTACATGGTAGTAATGCCCCATTTATATACTCGGTATTACTAATGTGAAATCTCAAAGAGGATAGAACACCTCAGGTGTGAAATTTACATGACTGAACATTTGTGAGTAGTTCAATGACAACTTACTATTAGGTGACTTCCAACAGCAACCACGGGACTCTAGTACCACGTTAGAATTTGAATTTAGACATACTCAAACTCGAAGTCAGCTCCTTAACATAACTGAGGATTGCCACACTTATTTTGCAATTCTATTATTTGGTCATAGTACTAGTTAACCTGAGATCTCCGGAAATAGTGTTACTTACTTCCGCCATATGATCCTCCAAACAACACAACGGGGCAATCCTTGGCGGAGAAATTTTGCTTCAGATCAGTGATGAGAACGGAAAAATCCGCAAGCGCTTGTTCAGCGGTGAGATACGACAAGGTAGTGGCATCCTTATACGCTTCTTTTGCACTTCCAAAAGGTATAGACTCGCCGTAATACCGGTGCTACCACATCCACACACGTAAAACGAGTTGTGAAATCGAGAAATTTCGTTCGAGAACAATTAACGAAGTCAACGTGGATAATATATTACGTTAAGGAGGCGGGAGGCTTACTTCGGGGAAAACCACCATGGCCCCGAATTGAGGGGCGATTTCCCAGACGAATCCAGTGTTCTGGGCGAACCATTCGATGTCTCCTTCGTTGCCGCAGTAGAGGAAAATTGGGCCCAAGCGCTGGGGGCCAACCCAGTGGTCGGTGCTGATGAGGTAACGCTGCGGGAACGTGGGTAGCTCCGAGAAACTGAAGTGGTCGAGGCGCTGTTGGAAGTACCTGGTTTCGTAGAGAAATTGCGGTGGCTCGAAATGGGTTCCTGTTGCTGCGAATTTTCCTAGGAATCGCGAGGAATGCTTCAACGCCAGTGATTGTGCTGAGTAAGAGACCACGATGATGAACGCAACACTGAACACAAGCGTGCTCAAACTCCATCTTTGTTCTACCATTGTTGCCGAGCTCAACCAGCGTGCCACTCCCACAGTCAATCGCAAAGTCACATCCTCGGATTACGAAACTCAAAGAGTACGTGTACATTTGGGGTATGGACCTTGGTTTAAGTTTGGGCCTTAGTGTTACTTTGTTTTTCAAACCCATGTTTTTTATATTTAATCATGCAAAAATTGTTGTAGACCCGAAATCCTTGCATACATCTGGGCTCATTCTTCTTGCATCTCATGATTTTCATATGGCACTTTCTCCGCGCACCTCCATATATTTTTCCTGCATCCCCATACTTTTTTTCTTTATTTTCACAATACTCTTCTCAGTAGGTAGAAAGTGTAATATTTTTTTTTTTAAGGTGATTGGTGATGATGATTAAGATAAGTTTTTATAATATTTTATCGGTAGTAGCTGTTATCAGACTCAAATGCTACTCTCTCAAACCTTACTATTGGAGAAGAATAAAAATGTTATAACAGAAAAAAAAAATACTGAAGTTATTTTAAAAAAATAAGATTATATTTTGTTTAACATCATTTAAAAAAATTTAAAAAGTTAAAACTGAATTTTTACGATTAATATGGAATTATTAAAAAAAATAGTGGAGATGTAAATAAAAATTGTCTTTTCATATTATTTTCAGCAGAGTGCAGAAAAAGGAAAATATTTAATCATATTTGTGATAGGAATATTATGCAAATCATTTACGAATCAAGCAACTCGTAATCATTCATATCTCTTAGCTTCCCTTTTCTTCCTTTTATTTTCTTTCTGTAATGAGATGCAAAATAATACTATGGTATCAAATTTCTTAAGCACTTGGGTATTCTTTATTTCTGTTGTGCATTTCTTTTTTCTTTTACTTTTGTATTATTTAATAAGTCATTTACAAATTAAGCAATTCAAAATGTTTTTTACGTAATGTGAGATGTCAATTTATTTTTTAAATGATTTCCTTATTAATTCATAAACCATTAAGGGATGATCACGTAACTCAAATAACTAAATTCAAGAAAGAAGATAAAGGAAATATATAGAGGATCTTCATAAATGTGATTTAGTAATCACTCTTTTCACATTAGAATGGTGTACATTATTGTTTTTGTCTTTATTATGAAATATTGATACTTATTTACAACTTTAGTAAAGGAGGTGATGAATACCACCATGGACCAACATTACAAAAAAATCATTAAATAAAAATTATTTTTGAAGAAAAATAATAATTAGTTATTATAGTGACTAAATTAGAAACTATTTTAAAGACTAAAAAATTATTGATTTATAAATTAATTTGTATTATTGATAAATAGTTTCTAAATTGATATCGGATTATCTACCATTGTTACCAAATTCAAAATCTAAATAATTGGTAGTTAAAACCTTATAACTAATTAGATATCAATTTACAAAATATTTATCAATAATAAAAACTAATTTAGAAATGAATAATTTTTTTAATCTTTAAAATGACTTCTAATTTAGTCACTATAATCATTAATTATTTCTCACCTCTAAATTTAGTTTTTATGTAATTGTAGTGCAAATCAAGTTCAAATAAAGAATATAACCCTATGCATTTCATTAATCTTTTACAAGTTGCATTAATGCTAAACAATTTAAAAAATTGTACGAATATTCTTATTTAGAAAAGAAAAATGAAAGAACATGATTTTCATTTTATAAACATGTGGTAGAAAAGAAGACATTCATGATAAGAAGGATGTTGATCCAATTTGATTGAATTTTAATTTGAGTGTAAAAAAAATTCTTCTTCTTCTTTTCACTCAATCGCGTTGATTGCAATGCAATGTCTTATAGCATTAATGTGTGTGAATTCTGTGAAAGAGAAATGAAAAAAAAGACCGAGACACTGTACTACTACTACTGTTCGGAATTTAAGTTTTTAACTACTTGATGGATGAAAATTTCTTTATCTTTTCTTCGCATTATCTTAGTCCGTCTCCATCTAGAAGACTGTAGGAATACGTACATGTGTGTTGAAGGGACCAGCTGCTATTATTTGGGAGAATGAGAAAGTAGTGACCACAGTGAATGCACTATTATTAAAGTGTGCCATAAACTGGGTTTATGCTTGGAATATATGCAAATATATACCCTATAGTAGTAATTAGAACCTTCTATATACTGAATTTATATATATTCTGTGCTAGTGTAGCACGTAAGAATAATCAGGGGTCAACCTTCAGTTTTCATTGCACTAATGAGCTTGGAATCAGGATCATACGAGATAAATATGCTTATGCTGTTTGACATACGAAATTACTGGCTTTCAAAACCATTCGATAGTGAAATCCACGACAGCTGGATTCTATGGCAATTGGAATTATATTCTTTAGTGCATTTTGCACTCCATTAGGGGCACACAACCACCCTTGCATCATCTAAACAGCGTTCTATGTGCCCTATAAACCCTAACAAACCATGCTTTATTAACACCTTCTCATGATGTAATGTCAAATAATCAAACGTAAAGAGAGGGATTTTCAAAATTAAAAAAAGGGAGCATTAAGATGCCTTGATTCTACTTATGGATCATGGTAAGCGCAAGAATGTATATTAGGTGTTTTCAGAAAAATAATTAGAAATGAATCGATTCGGAAAGCTGAAACTTTAAAACTGAGAAGATTATCAGCGATATATTCTTTTCATATTGAGAATAAGTTCGGTTTATACCTGCATAAGACAATTTAATTTACCAAACCGTTGAGATTCTGTATCCAATAAAATCATTCGGAGAATTGAAGTATGTTGAGTCATCAAAACAACACTCGCTAATGCTACCGTGTATTTAATCATTTTGTCCTATTATTGTTTGTCAAACATGCATTGAAATTCGTTCTGTTGTTCACACTGTGTGTATGCAAACATGACTAATCTTGGAAAATAAAGACAATAACCAGATCTTTCAAGAACTTTGCGTCACCATGCTAATACTTTCCCTGTTTTCTTTAATTACCATAATATGATTGTAAACTATATTTCTTTATTTTTGTAAAAAATCTCAACTTTCAACTAACCTTGCGGTGTTGCATAAGCGTTGCTACTCATCCAAAACACGCGCTATCAAATCATGGCCAGCAAAAAAGGCAGAAATTGGAATTTATAAATTACACGGAATTCATAGCGTGACGGAAGAATATTACGGAGAGTCATTAATTATTGAAATCGTTTTCTGGCGACATATATTATTATCTTAATTTCTCAGCCTAAGTAACATCTTCAACTACCAAAACCAATGTTTAGGAGACTGTCTAAATATAATTTTAGATTGTGTTCTCACTACTTCCTGTCGATCATTTTGCCACATTCACATACACACATTTAGGTCATCTACATAATCTAATCGCGGCTTTTTTTCAATGAGACCATCTCAGAAACCATAATTTCAACGTTTTCACCTCCCTCATGATTCAGCCTATATTGAACAACACATCTTTTTCCTGATGAAAGTGGATTAATTCATGCATTTAGCCTCATAACAAATCATTAAAGTAGGATGAATTATGATCCCTAATTTTACAATTTGAAAAAAGAGAAAATATTAATAAAATTAAATATATATATATATATATATATATATATATATTCTGAATACATTTATCACACTAAAAAAAATTATTAATCTAAACTAATTCTAGAAACAAAATAATTAATTTTTATATTAATTAATTTATATATTATTTTAGAAAATAAAAATATTATTAGTATTTCAATTAGTTTTTATTATTATTATATCAATTTAAAAACTAGTTTATAAATTTTATTAATAATATAAATTATTTTAGAAATTAATAATATTTTTATTTTTTTAAATAATATTTAATTTAGTTAATATAATAATTAATTATTTTTTTATCTTAAAATTTCATTTGTATTTAATAATTTGTTTTAGTCTCATTATCATTGAATTAAATTATTTTAAAGAATAAAAATATATGATACAGGCCAGTATGAATAAAATACGGTACGAATATTTTGAAAATGATGAATATGTGATAAAAAAAACGTTAATAAAAATTAATTTTAAAATAAAAATAATTAATTTATATCGACTAAATTAAATATTATTTTAGATATTATAAAATATTTTATAACGACTAAAATTTTAATTATTAATTTAAAATTTATTTATTAATATTAATAAAATTTATTTTAAATAATAATATTTTTATAATATATAATTTAGTTAATACAGTGATTAATTGTTTTTATTTAATAATTAATAGTGTGCTCCTAGCTAAATTAAGAGAGAAATGAGAAATACTAAATCCGTTGCAGCAAAACCACCATTAAAATCTTAATGTAGTGCCATTTTTTTTGTAATTAACTTATAAACATACTTTATCGATTCCTATTGAAACTAATGTACAACATAAGTTGCTACAATAATTGATGTGGTAATGACATAATATATCACTTGTAATATGTTGTATGTTATAGTTTTAGGATATCAACAATGTACATCATTCACTTCTTATTTGTTTTCCAGATTCACACAAAGTTTCTTAATTTTTCCTTCGTCACCCGTTGTCACTCTTCAAGAAGCCACTACATTCATCTTTGCTACAAAACCTACACTTACCCCATCGTTAGACCCCTCCATCATGATCACTGTTCTGGTTAGTACATCCACCATCACCCATTGTCACTACTTCTAAGTAACTCTCACTTTATAGTTATATTTTGTATATTTTAATTTAACTTTTAGTAGTTGTGAAAGTAGTTAGAATTTTGAGTTGATATTTTATATAGTTATTTTTATTACAAATGAAAAAAAGGTACCCTTTAGAATCACTTTATTTGATAAAAGAAATTGGTGTTTACTCTAAATTTGAAAATATCATAAATTTTAATAGAAAACTCCAAAAATTATCATATACTTTTTTCTAGTACATGAAAATTCATATGAGATTAATCCATAAAGACTTAAAACCTAAAAAAAATCTAAAATTTTTAATTTTTAGGATTTATAATCATTTTTTTTCTTCTGAATTTTGAATACACACAGTTCGTATAATTATTGAGTTTTGATTTAATCTTTCTTGTAATTTAATAATATTATTTTAAGAGAATTATTATAATCGTATCCTACTCATTCCTTATTATTTGATCATAAAGTTATTTTAAAATTGGTTTAAGGGAAATTTTTTAATTGATTTTAGTGAAGAAAATATACATTTCAATTTGTGTCTAGTTGGACGTAGAAAATTTTGCAATCATAGGTGCAAGATTTAAAATAAATCAAATTATTATTATTAAAAATAACACTTTATATATTTATTTTTTACTAGAACTGATGTAAAAAGTAATATACGATATTAATTGTGAAACGATACGATATAAAATATAATACGTTTTTTTTCCTATATAAGTTGTAAACCATAACCAATATTTAAAACATTTTTTTGTATTGTATTATAGTAAAAAAAATATACAATATAGATTTTTTTAAAAAAATCAGTGGACATGATAAGTCTACTTTGAACATGATTTGATAATTGATATGCAAATTTTTCTATACTTTTACCTCAATTGCATTTATAAGTGTATATTGTACGATGAATAATGAATGTAAAAAGTGTTCTATTGAGTAAGAAATTGTATATGTTGGGTAAGTTTAGAATTGGGTGGCAATAATGTGATGGGTTGGGCATGGGGTTGTGGCGGTCTGGTCCTGAATGATGAAAGATTTATCTTGTTCCAAATACATCCACCAATTCACCATCGTGATCCACTTGTGTTGGCCAAACCTACACATGGAGCTAGCAAACTCCTTGTCAATGATGAAGTTAATACATTGTATTTATTATTAAAACTATGGGGTACCCCAGACCCATAAGCCAGCCATATATAGGCTCATGATCATGCAGAGCCTAGGCATGTGACTAGGTCCTATGATATGATATTCACACTCATCCACGAACTATGCTAGCTCCTCCACTGACAACAATCCATTTGTGCCCCAAGAGGATATGTCTCCTTTTCATTTGCCTAAGTGCCTCCTATTATAACCATTCTTCTTCTTCAATGGGACCCTCTTGCCTTAACTTTGTGCCACAACATAAGAGACAAACACTTCCAACTGTTTCTGCGCCTCACCACTCTATCTATTATCATTAACCACTCAATCTCTTTTTCGGCTATGCTTACTTCATTTGTTCCCACCATATCACAATTACACCTCTTTTTAGCTTGTTTATTTCGTTATGTCGTATATTTCTGTTCAAAATAAATTTACTGCTTTTTCTTGATAAATGATCACTTTTTTGCCACTTCAACTATATAGAATTACAAAGAGTTATTTGGTGATTGTTTTTGTTTATTGTAATTAGTGGGTGCTGAATTAATGTTTACGTATGTATATGTGGGACCTGGAAGGCTTTGGTTGGTTGATTGAGTTTTGAGCTTTTGACAGGCACAGTGCTTGGTGGAAAGTGAGATTAGTGGGAATGAGATGGGTGTGTGTGGTTTCACTGCTACAACTCCTTTTAAACGCAAGCATGATGGTTATGTATGAAATGTTGAGTGAAGAAGTGTTAGAAAAGAGAGTTGAAGTGGGGCAAGCTAAAAGCTTTTGCTTTTTTCATTCATAGTCGGTGCAATTGTTGGATGAATGGCTTCAAATATGACACAGGCAAAATACTACATATATGTAATATTCTGACTCGGCTTTGCCTGTCCTTTCCCCACGAATCATTCTCACCTTCAAGGTTTTTGCTTCATCACCCATCAACTTTTCATCTACACTGTTTCTAGATAAGAGTAATTTTTCTTTCCACTTTTTTCCCTTCACCTAATATTCTATTTCCACTTTCAACGTCTTCGTCACGTATAAAAAGAAAAGTTGTTATTTTCTTATAATTATGTTATTAGTAATGTTCCAATCTATATTTGCAACTATAGAAATCTCATACAGAATTTGATCCGGTTCCATAATTAACGATGGGTCACCCAAGTTATTACATTCAACTCAATCTACAAATGGTTTACTATTAGAATTCACCAATTCAAAAAAACATCTCAAAATGATAATTCAAACTATATTTGTTTTCTGGATTTATTATTTTTTGTTAATGTAACGATTTAGTTTGAATTTTATATTAAAATAAAAAATTAATCGAATTATTTATTATATTTGAATAAGTATTACATATTTATAGTTAATTTATTAATTAGCAACTAATAAATTCTATTGTAATTAGATATATTTGTGTTTATTAAAAAAATGTTAGCAAATTTATATTATATTTTTAACTATAATATTATGTAATTTATTCAAATATAAAGTTGAAATTTAAAATATGAAAATAATTTTATAAAAATAATACTACATCATATACATTTTTTGATATTTTTTATTATAGTCTTAAACAAGGTTACAACAGTAATTTCCACATACATTTTCATCAAATAAATTTATCTCAATATGTCTATAGAATCCCAATTTTGAACAATGCATAAATCAGTGATCCTAACACAAAGCCTCTGTGTTTCGCTTGCCATCGATATCATTAATCATATCAAAATTCTTGACCATGTTGTACAATGGAAACACCCCAACTTCAAAGCACATTTGGTTAAGCACTTGTCCAACAAAATGGGACCAAAGGGTATATCTATTTTGTAACAGTATACGAATGATGATGTAGCATGAATAGTAGACGGAATGAAAAAAAATCTAAAACGTGGACACGTGTCGTGACAATACGCATGAATAGATTAAATATTTCCATAATGGTTTGTTTTCTTAAATATATAGTAGAAGTTGAACTAATTAAAGTTCAACTTCTATTGACAAATAGATAATCTACGCATTTAAAATGAAGATGCTAACTATAAAAAGAGAAAAAATAGAAAATTGTTGTTGATACTCCAATAATACTTTAAAAAAATAAATTTATATACTCAATTCGTTTCTGTTTAAAATATCCATTTAAAGTTTTTTTATAAAAAATATTAAAATTTCTTGTTATCTTAATAAATATTTATTAAATTTTCTATTTTATCTTTTTCTTTCCATGTCACAATATATATCCCAATTAACATGATATTTGATGTTATATTAAAAAATAAATTTAATATTATATCATTAATTTAATAAAATGAGTTTCGCATGTACTATAATTTGATAATACTTTTATACTATACAATATCTTTAATAAAGATATAAAATGTCTTCTCACTTTTAACTAGTTTATTAAATGGTTAAGTAATAAAATTTATGAGTGGACCTTTGTGGAAGTGGGAAGAAGTCGTGGCCTCTAAAGAAATGTTATATTAGTCTACTCTTATGTAAACGTAAGTTTTATGACTCCCGAAATGGACAGTGATTCACCTCAAGCTCCTTATAGTTCTATATGCCTATTTCTTTTGCTTGCTTCATCTCTTTATGCTCCATCGTCTCTTTCCTGTTGTTCAACTTTATCCTTTTAAATGTATGATGCTTGATCCACCTGTTCATCAACTTCATATTTTAAGTGTACGATTAAGAAACAAGAGATGACAAAACATATAGAATGACGCATGAACAACGACAAAACATCCACCACCCACATTTCAATCATTTCAGTGTTTTAATCTTATATACTATGTTCTAGTTTTCATCATGGAGTTCGGTGGTTTGTTGCTCTTGAACCAAAATAAACTTTTGCTCTTAAGTATAATTTTATTGCTTTAGTTTTTCATTTATAGAATTTCTATGTAATTAATTTTAGATTTTTAGAAGTGGTAAAAAATTATATTTTAAAAAGACTGCGCCAGATTAAGTACAAAAAATATCTATTATTTGGAAAGGGTAACAATTGCCAGATGAAAATTGCATAAATTTTTAGAAAGTAATTAAGAGATGATTAATTTCAACTTATTTGTATTACTGATGTTGTTAATTTGTCTTTCGATCCATTAACTATGTCTGAATTATATGAAGCTTTGGTTAAAATCAAATGGACAGATACAGATTAATATTTCATTTGTGAAGTTTTCTTATGCTGATATTTCATGATATGCCATTTAAAATTTTGTAAAAAATAAATGTAATTAATATAATTTTGTATTAATTAATATAATAAAAAGATACTTGTCCAAATTGATGGTGTCTTGGCACAGAGTCGCAATTAATCGCACTTTTATTCTGGTGTTTTCTTGAGTGATATCATTGAGCGTGGCAAGAAGAGTTGGGGTGTGTCACAGCTGAGTGGAGTGGACCCGGAAGTAGAGTGTAGATGGTGAGTAACCCACTGTTTCCTTGAATACGACATTTGATGCAAACACTAAGGCATAATAATGTCTTTAAAACTCATTCCTAATAATAACTATTACACCATATGTTGGACATCATAATGTCTTCTATGATTATAGTCATTTTTAAAGTAGCCATTTTTTAATTACAAATTTTAAAAAAAATATTAATTTTAAAAAATTATAAAGAATTACAAATTTCAAAATAGTAATTATGCTTACATTATCGACTTTAATTTAAAAACACTAATATTTGCTTAAAAATATAACAAATCTTGGCATCGTACTGTTATGACTTTAATAAAATTAAAATAAAACAAAAGTTGTATTTGGAATACAAATTCTTCAAAATAAAATAGTTTTTTAAACACCTTTTATCCATTTAAATAACTTTGTATGATATATTTTCGTATATAAAAAGGTGAATTACACGATACTCGCAAAACCCCCCTCATTCTACATGTTTGTTACACAGGTGTTGGGGGAAAAATTATCAAGATTTTGGGATTACAATGCGTTAATGTCTTAAATTAATTTTTACGACATATTCATTTTTTTTACTCTCTCTACTCTAAAGTAATATTATTTTATCAGAATAATGTTTTCTTAAAACTAATTTTTTTCAGCAACACTCCTACATATATAATTAAGAAGATAACAAATGCAATACTATTAATGCACTACTACATATCATTTTTTAAAAGTAAAATAAGTGAAAACTCAAACAATTATGAGAGAGAGAGAGAGAGAGAGAGAGAGATTCTTTAGATATTTTATGATGAGAATGAAAAGAAGCTTTTATTCTACTACCTCGGAAGTGGATATAGTCAAAGGAATTAAAATTTTACTCCACATCCACAAAAATTAAAAATTAAAAAATTAACAAGATATTTTACATATAAATTAAATTTCATAATCACAAAATGATATTGATTGGTAAAAAAATTCAAGTAACTTACTATAAGAACCAAAAATGTGGAAACGGATAAATTAATATTTTGTTTTGCTCAAGGAAAATTGTGAGAAGAATAATAACTAGTCACACAAAATGTCTAAGTGACTCAAACAAATTAATGGATAACAAATTGTTAACGGAACAATTTTTTTTACCATAAACTCTCTTCGAAGAGAGAATAAAAACCACAAAACCCAATCTAGAAAATTCTTTGCCATGGAAATAATAAGTACAGAATAAGGTTGTCACAAACCACCCTTACTTATCAGAGAGAAAAACTGAAAATAATCAAAACTAATAATGAATAATAAATACGCAAAGAGAATATAATAGTAGTAATCCCAAAAGATGAAGAAACAAAAACCAAATCATTTACATCAACCACATGTTTGAGATAAATATTCTTTATTACATCATTACAATGCATTTTTATTTTCAATGAAAAGACATTTTAGAAAGAATATTAAGAAAATAATATTATTGAATATATTTAAATTTTTTAAATATGTATGAAATAGTATTAGGTAAAAACTGTTAAGAAATATTAAATATGTGTAGCTAAAAAAGTACTATTGTTAAATGATATATAATTTTTAAACAATGGATAATGTGTAGTATTTTTTTAATCTCGAACATAGTTAGATTTCCGTATGAAAAAGAGAAATAAAATAAGAGTTATTAGATGGAGGAAAGAGGAACAGACAAAGATGAGAAAAATCTTATCTCAAATCATAAGTTGTAAGCTCCATAATCATCTTACTTTTTTTTTCACGGAATCAAATGCCATCAATACCAAATCATTGATGGGACCCACATGTCTGTGCCGCACATACATCTTCTCATCTCCCCACGTGTCTACGCTTCCCACCTATCCCATTCTTTTCACACTTTTAAATACACACATCTAATATTAATTTTATACTTCACCATTTTTCTATAAAGACAATCTTATTTCAGTCATATATATAAGATAATAATAATAATAATAAACTTTTATTTTCAAATTTTACCCAAAATACGAAAAATTCTTCACTAGTGTGAGTTCAGATGGAACATACAACAAATATGTTGTGGCTTAAGAATTATTGAAAAATGTTTTATTTCATTTAAATATCAAATTATCATCAATCATTATTTCAATTATATGTGTTGGATTTTATAAATTTAGTAATGATAATATAATGGAATATTTATTTATATATTTAACGCATATAATATATTAATGTTCATACATATTTGAATAGATAATTAAACAAGTTCATATTAATATATTGAATTGAAATATAATTTAAAATAATTATATAATAAAATTTTCGAAATAACTTAAACAAGTTATATTAGTCCATCCTTTTTTCAAATTTTATGTATAAACAACTTTTTTTTATATTTTGGGTCATATGAAAAAAACTACCAAAATAAATATTTAAAAAAAAAACTTGGAGCATTGGTTCTTTTTCTTTTGAATCATGACTTTATATTGACCAAAAAGTTGTGTTACAGTACATGCTATATATATTAATTTAAATTGAAGAAATCATGTTTATAAAAACAAATTTTATAGTTAAAGTTGAGATTTCGATAACAAAATTTTAATTCAGTTTATAGAAATAATGTTCAATGAAACATTCTTTAATTTCTTTTGAAATAGTGCTACTAAAACGATTTTTTAAATTTTATTTTTCTAATGTTGTGAATCACAGTTTCTCTATGTTATTTCTTTCAGTTATTTATTTTTATTAGGAAATAAGAACTTAAAATATTTAAAATAATATATATATATATATATATATATATATATATATATATATATATAAAAGTTGTACATATAAACATAAATTCAACAAAAAAAATAAATATATATAATATTAAATTATGTTTTACAACATATTTTTTCTTAAAATCATATATGTAATAGAAAAATACCTGTTGATATAACTTTTAAAAAAGTATCATTTTAATATTTTTAAAAAGTATCATTTTAATAATTTAAAAAAAAAAAAATTTACACCGTATGTGTAAAATTTGGTGTGTAAGCAAAACAAAATTATTTAGTGAAGATGACATGAGAACCACCGCCATTGATTTGTTGGTTTTCATGTCACTCTGTTGTGGGGATGTGACGTGGAATCAGATTGTTTGCTGATTAAATCCAACACATCGATCATCACTATATTTTACATTAATGAATATTATGATTATAACCAATCACCCCATAAAGTGAAATTTGGGAGAACAAATACCCCAATAACAATAATCTCTATTAATCCTAATCCTAATCCTAATCCTCATCAAATCATGTTTAATTCCAGGCTTTCGGCCTTAAAATTTATATTCATTCACTGTGTCAACGTCAAATCCCATTCACTTTGGGTGGCTTGATTGGACTCACCAAACAAAAATAAATAAATAAATCAAAACAACGGTTCATGCTCTGCTTTTCGTTTTGGTATTCAGCCACTCACTGACAAAAGACCTGGATAAATTGTAATTATATTCTAATAAATGGAGTTTATTTATTCATTAGCGCACCAAATAGAAAATAAATAAAACATATGTAAAGGGAGATAACAACTATAATCTTTTCTGAATATATTTAGATATTGGAGTTTTTTATTTGAGGAATTATTCTTTATTCTCATACTATATTTCTTAAAATTTTGTATATTAGCAAGAAAAAAAATGATGCATTGTTTAATTTATGGGAAAGAAAAATGAAAGAGTTGCTACTCCTTGCGTCATAAATAGCTACCCATGTCGTAATAAACTGGTTCACCTTAAAAAAAAGAATTAAGCAGGCAGGCGCATGATAGAAATTTGTTGCAGGCAACAAAAAGGGAAATGATAATTATTATTAATATGATATAAAGGTAGTATTTCTCTTTTCTTTTTGACCTTATGATCCATGATGAGTTTGAAATTAAATTGAGGTATAAATAATGAACGATGCATCTATTTAAAGTTAGACAAAAGAAGCGTGCTTGGTGTCCCTTCGTCTACACTCTGCTTAGTTAATACATTCTTATTCTCGTTGATGTAAGCTGACTCGGGTTATTTGTCGGCATGGTTCGATATAATAATAGCGTTTAAATCAATTTCACTAAGAATCTTTTCTCTTTTTCGTACTTCCATTTCATTAATTATCTGGATTATCTAAAATTCAATATTTAAAAAAACAAAATTTTGTTGGATTATGGTTGTTCTTCTTTCCTCGTATATTTATTTGGTTTCCACGACAAAAATATTGTGAATACACATATACCAATATTAATGCGAGATTACATTTGAGTTGGCCTTATTTATTATCATTCCAACCCAAGATTCCGTATAATAATTTAATTTGATGCGAACTCGACCTAACCAAAATGCCAAAATAAGTAAATTTGAGTAAATCCCACTCTATAATATAATATAATATATAAATTTTAACTTTATATATATAGTTAAATCTAAAATAAAACAAAGTATAAACTTAAATTAAGTTATATAATATTGTGTTATACGACTGTTTTTTATTTGATAAATAATCCTCTTTACCAATACAGAATTATTACAAAATAACTTGTTTTTTTTTTAAATCTTACAACTAAACCGAGTTAGAATGATTAAAAACATAATCTGAACTCATTATAGAAAATACATTAGATCTATTTTAAACGTGATCTAGTACAATCAACACCAGACCAGCAAGTTGGACCGTGCTTACCTATTATTTCAGCAGTGTGAAATAAAAATAAAATAAACTAGGGGCTAACTAAGTATTCAAAATATTAAAATTGTGTTCTATATTGTCATAGTATAAGTTAATAAACTGATCATTACATCAATTACTCATGAAAATATATAACTATTAGTCCGGTCTAATAATTTATACTATGGGGTACTAATAAAATTAATACAAAGTACTGTGGATAATCTTTTTTAATATTTTCTATCGATTATATACATATATATATATATATATATTGAATTTAATTGTTCAATAAAAAACCTTACGATCATAAATAAAATAATTGATAAACCATTCTTCATAATACCCGCAGTCCATTTACTTTATCAACGTGACCCAACCAAATTGAAATGCATTTGAGTTTTTCACCATATGTTTATCAACCTTACCCATTTACTTTATCACCATATTTGAGTGACCTGTGATCATTACCCAAAAACACCTTTGATGTGGAAAAATAAAATTTCCATTAAAATTTCTCTCAGTTCTAATTCAACCTTGAACGACTTAAAGATATTTTCCTTTTAACAGTGAGGTCATATATTCACAGAGAGACACAGTAGGGCCTATAAGTTGCCACTACTCTGATGAATTAGGAACTTACGGTCCTAAGAGATTTATTTGAAGGTGTTGACATTGAAGAAAGCCGGTAGCTGAGCAGCCATGCATGAATGCATATTCATGAGAAATTAAAATTTTTAGATGAATAAATAAATTAATTAGCTGAATAGGTTGAATGAATATATATATTAATAATTGGTAATAATAAGTAGCATTAATTGATGAAGAAATAGGATGTGGGGTTAACGGCGTTACATTTGGTAGCTAGGGTTGTGAATATTATAGGTTGATCATGAATTATGAGTGACCCAATTGCTGCAACGCATCGCCGACAATGCATTATTGGAAGTGCTTATAGTACTAATGCAGAGAAGTAGGTCCGGAACACTCCACATCAACTTTCTAGTTAAGCAAAGATCCGGATTCTTGTTGATGAATCATATTCTGGCGCCATTATAACTCTTTGAAACTCCATTTGTGTCTTGTACCTACTTTTCTTTTCTTTTGGAAATTAACAAATCGTGCACATCCCTTTCTACTCTCCACATTCATAATAAGCAAGAGAAAACCGTCCAACCATCCCTCACATTCCTCGTTCATTAACAAGTAGTAGTAACTACTAGTAGTATGCTAGATTGGTAAGCAAGGTGCATGCATATATGACATGCTACCCATCTCTTATCTCTAACTGGTTAACCCCGGCATGGAGTGGGAGACAGTTCATGCGGGTCTGTTACAATTATGGAAAACACAAACACACATCCATCTGTACCTATTTCCAATCATATAGTATTTTTTTGTTGTGTTTATTTCGGAAATTACATCTGGGGTGATCTTTCGATGAGTTCCGAGCATAGCATATGAACGGTCCACATACATATATATTGATTGATTCATGTAAGGAATAATAATAATAATAAAGATATGAAGGAAAAGAAAAATGAAATAGGGACTGGTTGGACACGAGTAAAGTGGGAGTAAAGGGGGCCAATAATTGGGACAATGTAAAGTGAAGCTGCTACATACTATGCGAGGAAGCATATGTGGGAAAGGAATTAAAGTGTGGCAATAATTATGTATTGTAATATAGGTACGTGTGTGGGTGGTGAAGGGAAACGAATCACCCACCCTCTTGATGTGTGTTTGCATTGGCATTGGCATGTGAAGATGTTAGGATTGTATAGCAATATAGGATCCGAGAGAGAAAGATTATCCAAGTTTGTCTGTTATCATAATGGAGGTAACAGTAGTGGGGCACATAATGGTCAACCTATGCAAGAGATATAGAGGTCATAATTTCCAACACCCATATTCGTTTCCCTACTCATTCCGCCCTTTGATTAATAATAATCATAGCCACCCACCCACCCACCCTTTGCCCCCACAAAAAGTCACATTCATTCTCTTTCCCCTAACTCACTCCCTCCCTCTCTTCTTAATAAACACCCTTGTGCTACCTCCCATCACACTTTATAAACCACACCATCATCTAATCATCATCTAAACTAAACCACTCTCTTCCCTTCCTCTCCTCTCCTCTCCCCTCCTCACACACACATACTCCTTCCTTCACCTTATGATGGGTCTTCATCAGGATCCCAGCGACTCAGGCCTTCAGCTTATTCTAGGATTGGCTTTGACTGCCACCCCAGAAGACACCATCACTCCGTCACCACCATCCATTTCCAACAACCTTCATCATCATCATCATCATCATCATCTTACAACTCTTAGGCCAAACTCCTATTCCTCCAAATCCAGTTTCATCTCTACAAGTAACTCCGAGCCTGAGCCATCACTAACGTTGGGCCTGTCCCGCGAGACTTACCGGCAGCAGGTGGTCAAACTTCCCAGAAACATAGGACACAACAAAGTCTCCTCTGAGGACCCTCTTGAACAGACTTCACCTCACAGTGCTATCTCCTCCTTCTCCAGCGGAAGGGTCAAGAGGGAGAGGGATCTTAGCTGTGAAGAAGCGGATGCAACAGAGACGGAGAGGGTTTCTTCAAGAGCCAGCGACGAAGAAGAGGACGGCACCACCGCCAGGAAGAAACTCAGGCTTACCAAAGAACAATCCGCCTTGCTTGAAGAAAGCTTCAAACAACACAGCACCCTCAATCCTGTAATTATAATCTCCCTCTCATTATTTTCATACATGCATGATGGAAATAAAACATTTTAAATAAGTTTTTCACTTCCTTTGAATATCATGACTAATATTGTTGCGTTCAATTGGGTTTACAGAAACAGAAGCAAGCTTTGGCCAAGCAGTTAAGTCTTCGGCCTCGACAAGTGGAAGTGTGGTTCCAGAACCGGAGAGCCAGGTAAATATACTTGGTTGATTAAAACTTTATATGTTATGCATCTTCGTATTATTTAAAGGGGTCCTATGTTATATCAATGTTTGAACTCGTTGATTGATATTTTTTGTTTTCGTGTTGCAGAACAAAGCTGAAGCAAACAGAGGTGGACTGCGAGTTCCTAAAAAAGTGTTGTGAAACATTAACAGACGAGAACAGAAGGTTGCAGAAGGAGCTGCAAGAGCTGAAGGCACTGAAACTGGCTCAGCCCTTGTACATGCCTATGTCTGCGGCAACCCTCACCATGTGTCCCGCCTGTGAGAGGCTCGGTGGCGGCGTCGGCGGTGGCGCTTCCGCTAAGTCACCCTTCTCAATGGCTCCTAAACCGCACTTCTTCAACCCCTTCGCCAATCCTTCTGCAGCATGTTGATTGATTCTTATTACGAATTAGGTTTTTTAGTTTTTTTTTTTTTTCACGTTAAAAAAGAACAAAAAAAGAAGAGTTTCCCCGGCAACCTTTGTATTTTTTTGGTTGGGGGATAGGATACGTATTATGAATTACTACATCAGCTAGTGAAAAGGTTAAGGGTGTAATTAACTAATACTGTAGAAATTTGTAACTGCTGATCAAAATTACCTTTTTACTTTTCTTCCTCTATTGTATGTTTATAAATGGTTATAGAAGAAGACATCCATATGTATGAAGGAATTAATCACTATTATTTTATTGTTGGTTACATGTGTGATGTCCCTGCGCGTGTGTACGCATGAAAACATTTTGATTGCAAAGTCCATATCCGAATTATATGTCTTTGACTAAAACGCTACTAAAATATAATGCCCCGAAGAAAAAGAAATGAGTCATATCATACAATGTTTGTGAATTAGTAAAAGGACCCCTCATCCCTTTCTTCAATTCTATAATAAAAATGAGTAACTCAGACACGGTTAATTGATGTAGTCGCGTCTATAGAAAATGATATGTCTAAATGTTATTTAGCTCTAATTCATAAAACACAATTTATGATTATTTTATATATATAGTGTATGTAGTTGACTCTTATAATGGAAGAGGAAGTTGAACATTAATCTAGTACCCTAAAGGGAAAAATAAGTCATTGCAATCATGCAGTAGCTCCTATGCTACCTAATATTTTTAATGCATGTGGGGAGGAGGGAAGGTATATTCAAAAGATAGATATATATAATGAATTTGGGTTGGATGCTATGATTATTAAGTTAGCGAAGGTTGAAGGTGCGGAGAGGGGAAGTTAGCTCACGTGTTTTTGTCTGAAAATCAGTTGCTTAAGGAGAAACTGAATGAGAATCACCAAGGAGGTGTGATTAAGCATGTGTGCAAACAAAGGACTCCGTCACAAATTTTAAAAAGGTAACCCCACATTATTATCTACTGTTTAATCACTTTAATCATTTTTAGCTACATTTTTTTAAAATTTATCCCACTAATTAAATTAAATGTCATACTATTAATTTAGTCTCTAATTTTTTTATTATTGTATTGGTATCTAGAACTAAGAATTTTTTTAAATAAATCTTTAAATATTTTTGGTCTCTTTTTATTATTCTGTTTATTTTTGGTCTCTTTTGGAGGTTAGAAAAAATAGTTTGAAAATAAATATTAGATTGACATTGAATTTGAAGAATTAAATTTAGTAGTAATTTGTGGTGATGATAGAGATGGAATCTATTATGTAGATGATGTGGTCTAGTGAGATGCTTTACCTTTAAGGGAACTGGTGGGTCATACTTCCACGTGATAACCCAATGGGCCGGTCTCTCTCAAAATCTCAACATGAGATTTTCCTTCAAGGTCAGTCCTTCCATCTCCCTTTTCTCACATTTTTTTTTTTTCAAATTGCCCCAAATCCATAATTTTATCGAACCAGTAGTTGTTGTTATCATTTTATTTTATTTAATAATTTCTAGTAACAAAGTCAATATTAAATAAATAAATATATAAACAATAAAGAATATTACTCATATATTACTTTCTAATTTATGCAAACCTTTTGTTTCCATTGGTCATTTTATATCGTGTTCCCAACTGCTCAAAATGAAAGGTAACGATCACGTGTCCACTGCTATATACGTTCTAGCCACGCTATCATGATTGGAATTGGACGCTTCAACATTGAAAAACAGAGACGGGATAAGACTCTGCTAACATTTTCATTTATATTTAACAATTATGTATATGTACTGAATACGACGAGGTTTGCATATATCGACAGATTGTGAGTATATTAAAAAGTTAAAATAATATAATTAAATGATAAAATAAAATGATATTGCATAAAAGTTTAAAAAATAAGTTTAAAACATTAAAAATATATTTAATTATTATAAGATGTATAAAAGTAAAAGTTTAATTAAGTTAAAATTCATCAACAATTATTATTAATAGGTGAATTGTTTAACAAGTAGAGTGTTTTGATATCATAATTAAACGAATTGATTTTGATTTTATCATCGGAGCATCTTATACACTCATCCGAAAGTGATTTTAGATCTAAAAGTCGAAAACTAACCTAAATCTAATAGCTGAATGATAATCCAGATCGAGTAGTCAAAAACAAACCTAACCCCACATGAGAGAATTCAAACTAGCTCATTCAATAACAGAAAATCAAATTCATAAAAAAACAACAAAAGATCGAAAAAAAAAATAAAAATTAATTAATTGTAAGCTTCTCTCAGAAGGAGTATACATTGCACTGAACGTAAAAGTATTTTATTTTTGAGAATTGTTTTGAAAGAGAAAATGTTGTGATATGGAAAAAAGGAGACGGGTAAAGTAAGTATAAGAATTGAAGAAAAAAATGAATGAGTTAAAAACGTATAGAAATAATGTTTAGTATTAAAATTGTAGGCATAATGGGTTGGACCAATAAATATGGTAAGAGAGAGTTTCCCGGAAAAGGAGACAAGTTCCTGGAAACTACTAATCAGAGTCCTCCTCCTTATCACTTTCATACGCCATTTTTAACCATTCACATCGTCATCACATCCCACAAACTCTCTCCTTGTACACTCCAACTCCACCACCAACATTTTATAAACTACGCTGATTACGCGAGGACCCAAATAGTGTGAAAGCTATACCAAAATTTAGATTTTTCCAGTTGAGTAGTTCTACTCGTAATTGTAGCTTGTAAAACAAAAATTCAGAATTGAACAGGTCACGACTCAATTTCTTTCTTTTATCATCAATCCGACAAAGAAAATTTTAACTACTACTAATAATAATTTATGTGGTTCACTTTGTTATGCATTAATAACTAAGTTTGACGGACAAAATAATTAAGCATGTTCTATGACCAAAATTTGCTGAACCACCCGGTCCATGGACACATGCTACACTTGTCAAAACCTAGCGTGATAAAGCCGCGGAAAAGAAGAAGAAAGTTTGAGCATTCTCAATTTCTTCATTATACGTTCTTCTATATTATTACACATCTAATTTTTGTCATTATTACCCTTCTTACGTGTATTTCTTACACATATATGAATTGATCCTCTGTATTAATATAGTGCATTATTCATTGGACCTTTATGTGAAAGTAAAAAATTATCTTGAAACAAATATTTAAGTGTGATCAGTATGTACATTCACCTTAGGTTAACCTTCTCGTCACAATCTTCTTCGTCAATAGCAGATGTAATTTATTCAACCTTAATGGCTTGAACCGTCTTTCGTGATTATCACTCTAGGGAGAGATTCATAAGCATATTAGAGAAAAAGGAGAACTCAACTTGACTTTTATTTGGTCAAAATAAGATTCATAGGAAACAAACCTAAGAACCAAATTAATAATTTATTATAATATAGTAATTTTAGTAAAAGATAGGATTCCGGTCTAATTAACCAATTCTTATTGCTCAAGATTGTCAAGATTGGGGATGTGTAGTAGTAAGTAGAATGTCGATTCATTTAGCTAAGTCTTATCACTCAACATTTGGAGAACTTTGTAATAGTATATTGAATGTCAATCTGATTTAGGCAAGTCATATAGCTCAAGAGTAAGTAAAAAAATATTAAGATATCATTATCAACAAATATAAGTTGAAAAATATTTGTCTCGCATAAATATATATAGATTTTGTCACCCAAAATAAATTATAAGTTATAATACAAGTATCAAATAATAATTAATTAAAGAATAAACAATAATATAAGCTTGAAATACTTTTTTATAAATAAAACTAGTAGACCTAGAGAAAAATAATATCACATTGAGTGTTCTAACAAAAGAGGTCATCTTACCTATTTTTTAGCACATTTACCAATGATAGTGAAATTTAGTAAAATTTTGTTTGACACTCCTTTTATGAGAAAAATTGTGGGCATAATGAAGATCTGACACATTTCTTCTTTACGGCTGTCTTTTTTAGGGTTTCCTTCCTTTGGTTCTTCTTACTCGTCCCTCTTTTATCTTTGCCTTACGCTTTTTATTTAACTTAATTGGGCTTGGACTAAGTGACATTTTTATTCATAATATATTCATATGCTTCATTTGTTCTTAAATTCCTAAATTAAACACAAAATTGAAAATAAATAATTCTATTAATCTCATAACTCCAAAATATATTATTAATTTTTAATTTTTCAAATTAGGGTTGAGTCATAGCATAATCAACAATTAAAATCAATAAATGTCTAACTTTTTGCATGAAATTTCACTAAATAATGACATTTATTATTTTGTCTCTTGGTCTTTAGCAGTAACTAGAAATAGCGAAGCTTAAGAAAGAAACTTTACATATTGTGACAAATGGTCGACCAAGTCATCTGATCAAAAGTACCTTGATCGACCTTTAGATGGATGATGTTGTTAGCCTCATATCCCTTAGTAGATATAGAGTGATGATTGTTGACCTCTTTTTCATGACTTGTTCCTTGACAAACATACTTCTTTTGAAATCCTAACTTCATCCTCTCAATATCATCAACATCATGGTTGAAACTAGTTTTTTAACTGCATAACATTCATTCAGCAAGTCATTCCCCTTCGGGAGAAAGTCATTGTATTGTCTACAAAAGGAAAGACATGTTAATATTTCAAATGTACAAAAAAAATAAAATAAAGAAGAACAAGAAAGATACTAATGAAGACTTTGAGGTATAAAACGCAGTATTTTAGTTTTAGAATGATTGAGGTGTCTAAAATAATATCCAATTGTTTGAGCTTCTCTTACAATAATCAATCTCGAACTTTAACTCTAAAAGGAATTGAACACGGGGATTAAACGTCCAATAAAAGGAACAAACCTCTAACAAGTCAACATTGTGAATAAGGAACATGAATATGAAGAAATTTACCTTTGAAAGACTTGTAAGAAGATTGCAATAAAATCAAAATGTTGGTTCATTTTCTCTCTTATATTATATTTCCTCTATTTTCTCTTCCATTCCACTTATTTATAAGCCAATTTTTTTTTTAACTAATGTACATTTAATGAAATTCCTTATCCATTTATATTATCTCATCTTATCCTTTTTTTTTCTTTCTTATCTATTAGAAGGTTATTTTTTAAATAATTAAATATTATATTTTTGTAATTCTTTTTTTAAAAAAATTTATTCTATTTTTCTTCTTATTTTTATTTTATTCAATCATAATATTTCTTAAAAACTTTTTGATTAATTTTTCAATATTCAGATTTTATATAAATAGAACTTGAAATAATTAATATAGTTATTTAAAAATAGAGATGTTATATCAAGACTAATTACAACAATTAAAGTATAATTATCAACAAATAGTTCGAAATTATTTATCTCCCATAATTATAGAGATATTGTATCGCAATCAAACCAAAATAAATATATAATCTAGAAAATATATGTTGAATAATATAATAAATCATAATATGTGTGACTAGTACTAAATAATAATTAATTAAGAAAGTAAATGATAATATGAGATTGAAATTTATGACTGCAATTCTTAATAAAAGAGATAATACTGTCTCTTAGTTATAACAGTAACTTAATAAAGAATTAAATTAAAAAGGAATAACCAAGAAACATCAAATAAACAACTAAACATGTATTGAAAGGAGTGAAACTGAAAAATTGTAACAAATATAAAAAAAAGATGTTAAAAGGAAAAAAAAAATGAGAAGTATAATGTGAGTTAAAGAGAAAAAGGGTATTGAAAGCGAAAGATGCATGTATGATAGGAAGTGGATCCATATTTGAAAAAGTAAAAAAGAGTAATAAAGAGGGATATGTGGTTTGATGGGTGGATTCAGAATCACAATATCTTTGTGAAAAAGTCTTGGAAGTTTAGTTGAGGTCTTGTGATGGTATGATTTTGTGTTTTATATTATACGTGTGCGCACACGTAATACTCCTAGATAAGCCAAAGACATATGTCTTATGCTCGCTTCTTTGTCGGCCTTTAAATGGTGTTCATTTCAACCATAATCTTTGGTTTTTATTATTTTGTCATCATTGGTGGAAACCACTATGCCTTTCCTCTAATCATCTTAACTCACTTCCCAATATTATATTTTTCCTTTCTAAACACTCAACTCAATCATCGGATTAATTACGACCCTATACTTTATTCTTTCCAATTCCAACTTCACCCAATTCTTAAATACAAATTATATACCAGTAATTGTCACATTATCATCCATTAATTATATCATCAATGTTTTCCTCAACTCAACCACCACACCTGTTACTTTAATTATGCTAAATTCATGATGTAATCAACTCCATTACATTGTGTTTTACGCATTGCAAACACAAAATAAATGTACGCTGCTACAATTTCGTATAGTGTAGAAAAAGGTTACCGTTATATTACTGATTAAAATATGGTGATGACAAGATATACAGAACTATACATAATTAATTATGTTAACATAATCAAATAAGAAACCCAAATTCGTCTCTTGCGTTATTTAGCTTTCTCTCCTGAGTTTACTTAAAAAACTTCTTCCATATTAACATATAAGAGAGATAAAATAGAATAATTGAACAACAGGTATTTGTATGCTACACAGGGAAGCTCCACTTCAAAAGAAAGATAAACAAAAATAGAAAAAAAGTTGCAACTGAATTTCGTAATTGAAAATGTAAGTCAAATGCAAAAGGTAAGAACGATAGAAACAGGTTTCTAATAACTAAATTCATTTTGTATTTATTCAAATCTATTATTAATTATCCCTTGTTTATTTTGCCCTGTTGAGATTATAATTACTTTATATTTCATGCTTTTGATCAGTTAAATTTTTATTATTCTCATTTAGTCATTTACTAAAGCATTAAAAACTATAAAATGAATATATTGGTGTGTTAAGAGATGAAGAATTATTAGAGAATGTAAAGTAGATTATATTCACTTGACTGACCCGTTATTCTCTCATTATTTTGGTTAATTTTACTTCGTTAACTCTTATATTCCATCTCATTTTCATTTGAATTATTAATTCATTTTTATTTATTTATTTATTATAATTTAAAACTATATTTTTTTTTAAAAAAATAAAAAATTCTCGATCCCACGATGAGCGCCAATTGTTCCCGAACCGTGTTAGAACCAAAAGAACTATTGAATCACTTCTCGATCAGTTGGTCTGCACCTCGCTCTTTTCTCTCGAATGAACTCCTGCAACTTTCGCGCTCTTCCACTCCTCGTCTCCGTGATCTTCGAGCTGAGATGGTACATGCAAAAGACGCTCCGACACTTAAGTCAAACTTTGACACTTAGTACTCAGTGTTTAATACTAGATGATCGCGTACGTACCTGATCCTTTGGGATCTGTGCTTATTTATATAATTATTGTGGGCCATTTGTCATTATTGAGCATAATAAAAGCAGATTAACCAATACTGAGTCATTGATTAGTTTCATCATTATTTATGTCAGTCGACCTGTTGAATCTCATATTATAGGTAATTTTGTTATTATAAGTAGTTAATATTATAGGTAATTTTGTTATTATAAGTAGTTAATTAAGTTTAAAAAGTAGTTACAAAATCTAAAAGATAAAATAATAAAATAAATTGTATTAAAAATGATAAATTAATAATAAATTATGTATACTAAAAATATTACAAAATAAAATCGTTTTTATTAATAATAGTTATAAATTACAAAATTATCGATTATAAGGACTCTGACCATGGTAGACAAACACATAACGGTCTTCTTTTAACACTAAAATTTGATGTGCTTAGCTTGTTTGAATTGTCGCTCCAATTGACTAAAAAATGAAATAAACAAACCAGAACAAAAAGAAAATGTTGTATTTTATTTTTTAAAACAATCCAAGTTGTGCGCAAAAAACTTAAATATAATACTTTAAAATATGAATCTTTAGCTCTCAAATGATAAAAGACCGATGATTAAGTCCAATTATTTTTTAAAACAAATTATTGCAAGCAGACAAAATAAACAATGCACAACAAAATAGGGGTACAGAAAGTTCTGCCGTGTCGAAAACAAAATTATGGGCTTTAACCTGTCATCAAACAATGAATTAAAAAAATATATGCAGTGATGACTTGTACTGTTTTGTTTGTACTATTTGGCAGTAAAATATGTTTGTGATAATGAGTAGAGGAGGACATTGAAGGTGATAAGAAGAAGGAAGACATAGTGAATTCTGAAAGGAGTTTATAAACAGATTAATTTTGTTTAGATTCCCTTTCATTAGTCCACTCAACAGTGATGGAAGGGTTTGGTTAGAAAGGGTAGTGTTGTTGGACTAATGAGCTGCAATCCAAGTGTGTTGGAGAAAGTAAATGGGGTTTGGGTTTGGGTGGTCATCAAATTCAGCATCTCCAGATGGCAACTATAGCATAGTTGCGTGACATGTTACGGTGTACAGATGTACGTACATTCTACTTGCACAACACAAAGAGATTGGCCAATAATTCCATTCAAATAAAAAATCGTTGTCCTTGCATTCAAGCTTAGAGTCCAAATGGATGCTCTTGCCACAAGTAGACACCAATTTAGGTAGATAAACAAACACGCATGCATACAACTCTCTCAACTTTAGTCTCCAATGTCGCAGAGATTTGAGGAAGTGTAGCAGTCACGCGTCACGTGTCATGCCCCAAATAAGAATACAAAATATTTAGCGTATCGGTATCTCTTCATGGTATCATGAATCATATCTGCGATGATTTTAAGGTAACTGTCAGTATTAATTCTCGCAGCTTCTGTGGCCCAAAACTTTGGTCCTTATCACCATTATCATCATAAATATTATTTCCATTCCATTAGAATGGATAGTTTTACAAAGCGCATAAGAATATAATAAGTATCATTATCTTTTACCCTAATCATGTTTAACAGCTCTGAACCTATTCTTTTCAGCAAAGGTGGAGTTGAGTCGAGTCATAAATGTTAGGTCCTAGATTAGATTAATCACCATTTTTGAGGGAGCTCGGAGGACAGATCACATATGCGATGTTGTGTTACGGTGATAAGGACTGGTCATTGGTGCAGAATTATTCTTCATTTCTTCATATTCTAACCTAACTCACGACCCTGCCCAGTTATAACCCAAATGCTTGCACGTGATTGGCCCAAAATTTGTATACAAAATTTGGATAATGGGAACCAAATAATAGATAACATCGCCCGACAAAAACACTAATTAGAATTGTGAAAAAGTTTTGTTAAATATATAGGCAAATTCTCATACATTCGCTTCACCTCCATTCTTTTTTAATTATAACAAAAAGTATAATAGAGAGTCTAATGTTCTATTTCCTATTTTCAAGTGATAGTGATTGTTTATAGTAGTTGGTGATGAATATTGGTAGTTGAAATAAGTTTTGTAGTGTTTTACTAATGACTCTGTTTTCGTTAAACTTAAAAGAAAATAAGGTGCAAAAATGGAGTATAAAACTAACTAAAATAAAAATCTTGGAGAAAGTTAAATACAACAAATTTTTTCGTCAACTCACTCATATACATGTTCAATGATAAAACCCTCTCTCAAACGTTGCAGCTGTTAAAAAAATGAAAGTGTTACCGATCGAAGGAAGGTGTGCAGTTAGTAAAAAAGTATAAGGTGTCGAGTACAACTAAGGTTATTTTAAAAATGTGAAATTATATTCCTTTTAAGGTTATTTAAAAATTTGAAAAATATTAAAATTAACTTTTTACAATATGAAGATGCAGAGAAGATATAGAGGTAAGAGGTAGAAAGAGAATTTATAATATATATATTAAAAATTGGATTAGATTGATCAATTTATAAAAACTATAAAATTGGTATGAAGACGAAGAAAAATGAATAAAAAAACTGGTAGAATATGCAAAAATTGATAAAAAACGAATCTTAACTAATTTAATTAAAAAATATTTAATAATATACTATTTTTAAATTTTTTTCTTGAAAAACAAGAAAAACCTAAAATATTTGAGTTCTCTTTTTATTTTGCATTTAAAGTTTCTCTTATTAATAAATACTGATGAATATTATTTAATTTCAGTTTGAAAATATCCCTTTTAATCTTTATATGAACTTTAAATAATAAAAAGTTATAAATTTATGTAATTAATACTTTACGGACGGGATTATTTATACCAGAGATACGATTTTAAAGTAATCAGAGAAAGAAAAAATTTACAAACAAATTAAATAGTTAATTTTTTTACTTTTTATGTAAGTTTATAGACTGATTAGTTTTATGTTTTAATAATAGATTACACCATTGATGAGAAAAAAAATGTATAAATTAAGAATTATTCTAAATCTTAATCAAAGTCCTCATTTTTCTTATAGTTGATTCAATATTTTTTTATATATTTGAAAATAGTACTTTCATTAGTGCAAAAAAAACTTATTTCATATTACATTTAAAAAGTTGTTATCGTTAGGCGTTGTCTTTCAAGATGCGATGATAATTTTTTAAATTAAATTTCTTTAAGAGGAAGACTATTTGATAAAATAATCTTCTTAGAATAAAATGTTTGGTATAAGAAGACGACTATGAGGTAAAGTCACACTTTTAAAATAAAGCGTTTCATCACCACCATTTTAGAAGAAAACTTATCGTCACCACCCTTTTAAAAGAAATCTTTTCGTCTAAGAGGACGAATTTACCTCTTGTTTTAAAATTGATTAATCACGACAAAGATTAATTCTAATACATTGGAAAAAGAAACCCCAATTAAAAATATTAGTCAAATTTATTGATTAAATTTATATGATAAATATACTTTGAACCAATATAATGAGTATTAAAAAGTTTCTTCTAATAAATTAAAAAATTATTAGTAGCTATTATCATTAAATAATTAATAAATACTTACAACAAAAATGAGAGTTTTATTTTTTTTTTATTGTTTTTAGAAATTATTAAACTTTACTATTTGTGTGTGTTTAAAAGAAAAGTAGTTATATACCTGTACTTATCTATTAGGACTTTTTTTCGTTATTACCAAGAATCATTTTCTTGAAGTATTATAATTAAAATGTTATTTTTTAGCATATTTAAAATTGTGTCTGGTTAAATTTTGATATTTTAAAAATTTAAAAATAGTTAATTGTCAAAAATAAATATAAAATGGAAGTTGTAATAGAGTTAGAAAATAGCATTCCAAATTTTCACCCTCTTAATAGAAGAATAAAATTTGTAATAAATGAAAATGTAACTTTTATCAAATAAAAAAGATGTCCATCATTTTTTAAAACCTTCTAATAAACATGAAAATAAAATTTTACCCTTTCATATTCTTAAGAATATAATCATCAATAAAAAAACCCTTCCTTAATATAATGTAAAATCAAAATTATATAGTTTTTGTGAAATATTTTGCTGACCATTTTTATATTTATCACAATTTTAGAATTTTTAAAATTATCACAATTCGTGTGTCTTATAAATAAAATTGAAAGAAAATGTCATATTCAAGCCAACTTTATACAATATTTAAGTTTAACTTTTATTTGTTATGTTTTTATCTTAAAGATAACTTTTTACCCATTAAATTATCACAACTTATATATAATTTTTTATGAATAAAAAAAAGTCATATTCAATCAATTTCTTCTCTATCAAAATATTAGCAACATCATCGTAATTATTGTTATAGTTGTGGAAACTTATGTTGCATACAAATTAAAATATTATAACAATGGTAAACGCACATCCAATTCATATTTTTTTATTGATTTTTATTTTGATATTTTTAACTAGATTACAAGTATTTGATTTTAATAATGTATTTCACTAGTATTTCTATATTGTCTTGTACTCAATATAAAAAAAACAAATATTTGTACATATACATAAAAAACTATTTTTTTATTTGTTATTTTATTAGAATTCACCATCCAGATTTCCATTTTATAATAGTCATTTCTCAAACCCAAATAGGAGAAAACCGATGGGCCAAGCCTAATAATAGGAAAGCAATTACTTTTTGCACCTTATTATATTTGAGCCTACATTCGATCTTTATGTGAAATAACAAAAATGTACTTAAATAAAAAGGAGTTACGGATAAAAATATATTATAGAGCCCTTTTCCATAATATATTTCTGGATTTTTTTTTCCAAAATGTATTTTTTACAATTCCATCCTTAATAAAAATTTTATTTTTGAATTTTATTCCAAATTTTAATTTCCAGAACACAACAATCTATTCTGGATTTGCGTTCTATAATATATTTTTCCAATTTCAGATTTTCATTCCCGAAATAAAGAGGATTTTTGGAAATTAAAAAATATGTAGGGTACAAGTTCAAAAATATTGAGTGGAGGAAAAATTTGCCTATTATTAAACAGTAGCAACAAAAAATGCAACGCTTCCTAATAAAACAGTAGATGACGATGTACAAATTGATCGTTGCCCAGAAAGAACAGAACACATAAAACGAAAGCAAAATACAAAGAAAAAAAAAAGATAAATCTAATTGTTCATATATAAATAAATAAATAAATAAAAAGAGCTGGTCCTATACTATTCTGTTTGTTTTGAAATGGGTTCAAGGCAACCCAATTACATTTTGAATAAACAAAATTTGGACTGTTTCTTTTTGTACTTCCATGTTCTTCTTCCACTTCATAAATTTTTTGAAATTTTAAAAATCTTTCTATGTAATATTTCAGATTACGTAATTTGATAGTTATTTTTTAAATTCATAATTAGCTTTCGGATTACATAATCTGAAAGTCTTTCTTCATATACATGATTAATTTTCGGATTACATAATCCAAAAGTTTTTTTCTAACTTTCAGATTATGTAATTCGAAAACCTTTTTTCAAATGTGTCTTCAGCTTACATAATTGAGAAGCTATTATCAAATCCAAACTTCCAGATTATATAATTCAGAATATCATTCTTAATTATATAATCCAAAATATGGAGGTGACACAAGAAAAATAAAAAAATATTTGCATGTTTTGTATGAGAGTACCAGAAAAACATATGAAGGTGTTCAAAATTTGCAGTCAATGTGCCCAAATAAAAAGATAATGCAATATTTAATAGTTCTTGAAAGTAAGATTTTTCTCATTAACACTATAATTAGCATAACATTTAAAGTATATTTTAAAAAATATTATGCACTTTTCCAATATTTTATTTATACAGCGAGATAATACATAAACAAACTTATTATAGGTAATTTAAATTAATTAGATTTTTATAATTAATTTATCATATAAAAATATTTATTAATATATTTGGAAAATAATTTAAAATTAATTTGAACTTATTTAGACCATGTTTGACCAAAATAACTAAAAGTTAATTGATAACTAAAAGTTGTCAAACTAGTTTAAGTGTTTGATAACATTATTTGATAAAGTAGTTAAAAAATAATCGAATAAATAGTGTATATAGCGAAATGATCGGTCTGTCATTGTTGTCATTGTTAGCAATTGAGTTTTTGTACAACTTAGTCGGTTCATAGTTATGACTTAGGTGTTGAATGGTGTGTATTGTATTGGTTTGTTGTGTTTGTCTCTTGGGTAAGGCCTTCCAGCTTGATGGCAAAGACCTTGTTTAGTTGTTGGAGGTATGTTCTTGTTTAAGGGTGTGACCTCTCTGATGGGGTGATATAACTGTATTTGTTGGGTTTATTTACCTTTGTACGGGATTTTAGCTTGATAGGTAGTACAATGTTTGTTGGATCCTTAGTTGGTAGGGTTCTAGGAAACCTGTTTTGGAGTTTTGTATAAGAGTTGAGACACCCATGAAGTGTCTCATTTTATTTAAAAAAAACATAAAAGCATTTAAAAAATAAAAAAGGGAATACTTTTTTTGTTTATCAATATCTCTGAGTATAATGATTGGTAATAAATCAAATCAAATTTATAAATAATATAATATTTTTTATAAATTTATAAATCAATATCTTTGAATAACATGCTGATAAAAAAAATATAATTTATACCTGTATGTAAAAGAAATTCCCATTATAATCGTTTTTTTCGTCCACAAATGTTTTTCGATTCTACTCTTAGTTAATATATCTCATACTATTAGTTAAATTAATATATCTCATACTATTAGTTAAATACACTACTTTGTCATTTCATATGAATTATTTAAAAAATTAAAATTATTTTTAAATTTTTTAAATTAATGTACAGTTTTTATACATAACTAACTCCTTCACTCTTCTCTTAATTCCTTATTTTATTTTAAGACAAAAGAGAGAAAAAAACATACTCATACGTTTTCATACAAAATCTCATAAAATAAAATAACATTTCCAATCACTCTCTTCACTCCATTTCAAGCAACCATATTTTTTCGTAAAACCATTATATTATTTTTTTTTATCTACAATCAAGTCAATCATAACTTTAACATGAATATCATCATCACTCTTCGATCCCAAAACTACCAATGGAAGAAGAGAAAAAACTTGAAGAATAAGAGAAACTCAAACTGGAGAAGAAGAAAAAGAGATTGTTTAATCAATTCATCATTTTTCTTTTACATGTTATTTTTTGTTTTTCAATTTCGACGCATCCAAAATTATTTCTATATGTATATTAAATTTTTATCATCGTAAAAGTTGAGTAAAAAAAATAAATATGGATACATAGGTACAATCACGCTTGTGTTTCCGCTAGTATTTAATAAAAATTATAATGTAAAAATATCTTAATAACAGAAATATAATTTTTTTATTATATATAATTATTAATACCTTCTTAATAAAAGATAAAAATAAAAAATTCCATAATTTATAAAAATGGTTAAGATAATAAAATCATGCGCTTAAGGATGAAAAGTAGATTTACAAAATTTCATTTTCAATAAAGAGTATAAAAATAATATTTAGTAAACATTTTAACCGCAAAAGCAAAATAAATATAAAAAGTTAACATTTTGAAAAGGCATTACTTTCGCATAATTTCCAAAAAAGGAGTTTGCAATTGAAAGTTAACTAAAAACAAAAGAACACCAGAGATACGTGACAGTTACAAAAAAATAGTATATACATATAAGTGTGTATGAAACTAATCACGTTCAGTGCTTTGTTCGTTGTGGAACTAACTTCTTATTCTGCGTTTTATGTTGATAATTGTCTGTCCCTACTTAACAAATTGGAAAAGAAACAACAACAAAACAATTTAGTGGACACATTATCAATACATTTTAATTAAGCTATGTTTTTCTAAGTTTAATTTCTAGACATTACAATATTTATGAATTTCTCCTAATCCTTGCTTGTTTTCATCTTGTCACATGTACTGGTTCCATTGATCATTATAGTTGAGTGAGACCTATATATATATGCCCGGGACCTGGAATTGCACGTGTGGTTACAAATTGATTGTTACTTAACGCTACATTAAGGCAATCTAACCTCCTTATCAACAATTATTTTAGCCTTATAACAATCACAGTTATATCACAATTCTTATGCAAGCACACTGAGAGAGATGGATGATGAGAGCAGCACTTAATATCACAGTTTTATAAATAGTTATTAAAGAAAGACTTTATCAGCGGACCATTGGTTAAAGGGATCATATGAGTCGGATTTATTGATATGACATTAATAAATTATAAAACAACTGGCGACATATCGAAGCCAATAAGACCAGCTTGGAGCCACCATTTTTCTTGTTTTTTTGCGTATCCAGAAACAGAGGAAGAGTTTATTCCACATAAATTGAGACTTGCTAACAGAGAAAATATAAAAAAATAATAATAAAAAGTTTCATTTCATCATGACAATAATGGGTACAAAGCTTTACATCACAAACAATATGCGCGCACTAAAATACAAAGAAATAGGGTCTGAGGAGGTTTGGCCTGAACCCATGCCTGATGGGATTGGAACACAGGCTTGGACCCAAGAATAAGAATTTGGTATGTGTACATATATAAGAACTGAAGAAAAACAACGTAAAATAAAGTGAGAAACATAAGATGTACGTATAAACGAAGCAGGAATGTTGTGAATTGTGAGCCAGTTAATTAAATGCCAGCAAGGCACTCTGGTGGGGTGAGTGGGTACCTTGACTTATCTCTACAGTAATCATAGATAACATGGTTCATTCGAACCCACCTGTACCTTCTAGCTTCAATGGCGTTGAGAGCTTGATATTCAGCCCCCTCCCACCAGTTTCTTGGGTTGGAGGCACAGTTAGCTGGTCCTGGCACTGCGCACCCTTCAATGTCAAAGTCCTTGTAGTAAGCGTAGAATGGTGCTTTGCTCCAATCGATTTTCTCCAAACCACCCCTCGTCGCCCAGTCATCTGCTTCCCACAGTGTCGAATACACTCCCATCGCCTGCATCTTTGGGTACGGAACCCCCCTCCTCTCGTTGTTCTTGTACACTCTGATTGGAAAATCATCTACGTAGAATCTGCACGTAACATTTTCAATATTTTTAATAAATTGAGTTTAGTTATCACGGGTTTTGGGATGTGTGTATATACTTACACAATATGGCGGTGGTTCCACATAATTGAGTAAGTGTGGAAGTCCGCGGAAGGGTCAAACCAGAGGTTAACCCTCTGTTCTCTGTCACCCTTTCCGTGAGCAAAGACATTTGTTTGAACTGTGTAAGGCTGTCCAGTACGGTTCCCCAAGAACTCGAAATCAAGCTCGTCGCGAACATTGTCCGTGTCAGAGTTCAACTGCCACAAACCATAACATGATGTCAGTGTTCCAGTTTGGGCTATTAGACATTTCCAAGCATAGAAACATGCTTGGCACGAAAATTTTAACTCACATAAAATGCAGTGACTGTGCCAGCAGAGTCTCCCGGGACGAGTTTGATCTTCATGCTAACACGCCCAAACATGTACTTCGCCTTGGAAGCAAACCCACATCCTGTTGAAAAAAAAGGGTATTAATTATTAATTATCATACTTCTAATGTAGTATAGAAGAGTCGTTCTGGAGAAGTTATATATGGTAGTACCAGAGTTTTGGTCAAGTTTGAGTTGGATTGCCCTGCCTTGATCAATTTGCGTGATATGGGAGTCAGCCCAGGCGACACGAAAGTCCTGCACAAAAGTGGCTGGTCGACCCCAAACACACACAGCAGATACGAGAACCCATAGGAAAAGGACACGAGCATTTGTAAAATGGTAAAAGGTGGTCATGGATGATATAGGTATGTTTATGTGGAAGAAAATTAGTGTTGTGAAATGGAAGATGGAGGGAGTGTGATATTTATATTGGAAAGCAAAGGTAGGGAATTAAGAAGAGTTGCATTGAAATGAAATGTGTCAAACCATACAGGCCTTAGCTTTCCATACAGCTCATGGCTTGCCGTCATTAGGCCCTACCAACAGTTTCAGTTCTTGTTTGGCGCCTTTAATCCTCCTCTCCGTCCTTAATCACCTTCTCACCACCATACACACACACATACATCTCTGTATGATAAATTCAATGAACACCATTAATGTATTAATGTGTGGATGGACACATTCATCTATTTTCTTTCTTCTTATATTTCCCCTACCTTCCAACTTATCTTCCTTCCTGTTCAAGGATATTACAAACTCAAAATGCACTATCTACACAGCTTCATTAACTTCACCCAAACGTATTCTTTTACGTACTTCCTGCTTTTACTTCTTATCCCACAAGGCTTCACCCTTTCTGTTAGCTTTCCCAAAGGTTTATAGCTCTTTAATATATTTTCCATCAAAAAAATAAGGTTCGTTAACTAAACATAACTATTTGTTTCTAACTAAACATAATTAAAGGTTTGTTTCCTCTTGGAAAATTCTGAGATATGTAACTTTTTAAATTGTTATTTCTTTATTTAATTATGTATATCTTATTTATAATCTCAAATAACATAATCATTTGTATGTATCTAAAACAATTGTGCATACATCTTAATTACTTGGATGCAAATACATTCTATCTAAGAGGTAAAAGATTTTTTTTAGATTCTGAAATTTGAGTAAAGGATTGGTATTTTCAAGAGATTATAAATTTATTTATGCATATAGATTGGATAATTAAAATTTTGTCACACACATAAAAAGACATAATTATTTCCCAGTGATTTTGATATTTTCATAGAAGTGTAAAACCTTGTAACATTGAACTTTTTAGATGTAAATCCGTCAACTATATACAAACTTCTGCATTTAAATCCCCTTTAACTACGAACAAAAGTCACAAGGTACGGCTTTTATTTATTTTTATTACTTCATTTATTTGTGTTAATTACTGCTACCCTTGCGCTCGAACACTTTAACCAAATCAATAACATATGTTTAATTTGAAAATATGAAGGATTTTTTTTTAATTAAAATTATATTTATAAATTTGTTCATAATAAAATAAAATCTAAACACACATATGTAATCAAATGATATTTTTCGCTGCTAAATTTAAAATCATTTACACATGTTATAAATTTGAAAAAATATGTATGAATATTTTTTTTTTAAATCCATCCAAATAAGGTACGATTTTAGAACTTGTTTGAAACTAATTTACAATTATATAAATTAATTTTAAAAATGTTTTTTAATCTTTATAAAATGATGAGTAAATTTTAACGATGGTTTCAGTTAATTTTTTACGATACTAATTAATTACATACATGTTAAACAATGTTGATAAAAAAAGATTAAATGTTTGTTGAATAAATCATGGTAACTACGATATCTAGATGGTTAACCATATGTAAAAGCTTTTAACAAAAATAAAATTATTATTAAATTTGTTGTTTATATGATAAATAAAGTATGGTTTTTTTTTTTAATTTTAGTTAAAATTGGATGTCTTTTGATGCCTTAAACTTTGATGTTTTAGCAGATAAACTTATATAAAAGTATTTAATAAATTTAATATAAATGATTTGAGTGAAAATGGAATTTGAGAATTTACCTTGAATGTAAAATAAACCAGATAGTAAAACTTTTCTAATTTTTAAAACAGAAGAAACTTGATTGTATGGAAATAAAAGTAAAAAAAGTGTAAAAAACACAATCAAAACAACCATATTACCAGGGGAGAAAGAGCAAAAGAAAAGTCAAACTTCACCTTAAAGAAATGCATTTTTTCTTCCTCTAATTAGGCATAGTATATGTCCTGAAAAGGTCTTATAATATTAGGAATTTTTAGTTCATAAGACCCGACAGTACGAGTCTTTGAAGACAGTATTCTTCTATCTTCAGAGGTTTATGGTAGCTATACACATCTTTACATTATTTGATGTACTTTCCCTCTTCAGGTTTTATCAAACTATCAGGTTGCAAATGTGCTTTTGAAAAATTTCAATTCATATCTTCGTATTTGAGCACATGAAGAAAATTAAAATATTTTATTATTTTAAAAATGCAAGTGCTTTTTCAATGTTCTTAACAAACTCACAATCATACACTCAAATGATTCATTTTAGTTAAGGCGCGGGATTACGATTGCAAGTTCTACTTGCAGTCTGTGTGGGGTGGAGTGGGGTGGAGAAAGAGACTAATACCTATCTTTTCTTCGAGTGCAGATTTGTTTGGTTATTGTGGAACCATTGTTATGTATGGTTGGGTGTGCATTGTGTGTTTCATAATGTTTCATTGTTAAACTTTTTCCAGTTTAGGATAAACAATGCGCCAACTTCAGTGGATGAGGTTTGGGGAGGGATTTAAATCGCAGTAATTAATGAGGTCTGAAGGTACAAAAATAGGGTTATCTTTAAAGGGGAGTAGTAGATGTACTAGAGGCTTTTCCGTTGGTCCAATTAAAAACTTGGTCTTGGGTTTCATCCAAGTCACAGTCTGTGTTTTTTTTTCCTTTTCTGATTTGTGCATAAACTTGATGATTTGTATTAAGATGATCTTATGAGATATTTACTTAATATGTCAGATGACTTTCTCTGGATTAAGTTATGAGTGTCTTGTATAGCCATACATAGAAGTATGTCTATTGGAAATGATTAAGGTTGTCATTATGTATAAGGGTTGAACCACTTATAAAGTGACTCATATTTATTAATTTTTTATTGTTGATAAAAAAAAATTAATGTAACATGATATATAATTTTATTTTTACATTATGTGATCAGATATTTGATTTTCAGATCTATGTAGAATAGAGCATTAAAAGGGTGTTACATGAATCTAAAATAAGTTATTACAACGAGTGAAGATTTAAGAATTGATTATAAGTTGATAAATAGGTCTGGTATGATTTTAATTGTTCATTAGTGGTGACAGGCCTAACAGTGTTACTTATGAGCTCCACTGGCATCTTTATTGAGGCGAGGTCAGCCATTAATTCATTATTGTTTCATCTATTTATGTGTTAATCTATACGGTGTGGACAGCTTAGAGTAGTCGATTGATCACGAACAGGTTCCACTGGAACCTACCTCCTACGTTGGGACCCACTCATTAGTCCAACCAGGCCACAACTTACTACTACTCAATAGTTGGGTTTGGGTACCTACAAATTAAGGGCTAATTTTATTTTATTATTTTTTGTAAATAAGCTTATAAAAAAAATCTTTTGCTCCTAAAAGACATTTACAACTATTGTGTTTTTTTATGATTAATTTTAAGAATCTAATAAAGCCCTTGAAGAACAAATCCCAACAAACTATGGCACTACTTGTCACTGTTTAGTTTTTTTCACCAAAAGATCTAATATCATTCGATAACTTTTGAAATAGATAAACATGTACTTTTATTTGATATTTTCTGATATATACAATTCTTATAAAGTACACAATTTTGATAAAATTTAATCTAATTAAAATCATATTAATAAATTACGAATTAAGTTTAATATATAAAATAAAATCGTACTTCACAAATACTAAACCATAAATAAATAATACTTTTTCAAATTTAGATTTTTTTATTTTATTTTAAAAAATATCAAATGATTATTTTTTTCTTATTTTAGAAAGTGGAAAAAAACCGTTCTGTTTGGACTACAATTAATAATACGTACTTTTACTTTTAAAAAGTTAATTACATAGCAATAATATTTAAGTATTTAAAGTTTGTACTGAAACATGTTAAGAAGGTTTAATGTCACATTTATTACTTAATTATCACTATTGGGCAAATTTTATCATCATGTTTTTTTTTACAATTTTACCATCAAAAATCTTAATTTTGACATACTTTTATAATATATTGATAATAAAGGAATGACGTGTCAATAAAAAGGTTCAAAAATAACATATTTTTCTTACTAATATTTTCAAAACGATATGGTTTTAATATTATTTTAATTTATATTACAGTTTTTCTCATACATCATCATTTCACTTAAATTCCAGTGTATCGGTAAAATGTGTGAAAATTGAAAAGTTTAGATGCTGAAATTTATTTAAAAAAAACGAAGTGGTTTTTTGTAGATGAGCGAAAAGGAATAATAATATAATATATTTATAATAATATGAATATAAATTTCAATTTAACCAAAAAGTTAATCAATTTTTTAATTTTTTTTACTAAATTTCAATATAAAAATGTTCTCGTAATTTTCTCTGTCTCTGACAGCTAAAACGAATTTTCAAATGTTGATAGTTTAGAGAAGAAAATAAAATATGATTCGTGTAATATATTAATGTAATACTTAACTTAAACATAAAAGAATAATGTAATAGGTATTCTAAATTGTAGTCTTGACATTAATATGTATATTTTTTATTTTAAAATTTCGTGTGTCTTATTATAAAAAGACGTAACAAGTAAAGTAATGAAATATTTTATAGTAAACAAAATTTTACTTGAAACAAATTTCACTTTTTGATAAAATATCACCACGACAAGGTATAAAAATTATATGAAATTAAGAAATAAAAAAGTATAAAACATTTAGACATAAGACCAATTTTTATGTTTAGTAAAAATGACTTTTAAAATAATAATATAAAAATCTAAGTTATATTTAATATAAAAATCTAAGTTATATTTAATATAAAAATCTAAGTTATATTTAATATATAAATTATAATTTTAATTATTTAATATTTTATTATATAAATTTCATATTCTTTCTAAAAAAATTTACGTTTTTTTAACTTGTTTCTAAAATTCGTAGATCATTTTTCAGCTTTTCTTTAGCTATAAGATTTAGAATACAACCTAGTTTAGGATAATATAAGTCGATCAGATTTTCTCATAAAAAAGTTTTATTTTCCATACATTTCTGTTATTTTTCTTTATTTGTATATGAGATTTGAGCTAAATTGATCAAATAGTTTAGATGTGTAGTATCTGTTATTTGTGAATGAAGTTTTCAAGAAGTAATTAAGTTAGAACTTTTCTATCTTTGCTCAGTCCTTGGATTCTTTCCTCGAGGAGCACTGGGACAAAGGTAAAAGGAATTGATAAATTTTACTTCATTTCAGTTTATTTGAAATTTTTATATAATTTGAGAATATGATAACCTATGATACAGATAATTGATTTAAAATAAAACTTATATTGTTAATTATGAAGTTGAATTTGTATATGATTGAATTGTTTTGGTTTGTGGTAATAATACATTGCTCTCAAGTTAGATGTAGTGGATTTAGAATTAGACTAGTAAAAATATAGGTCATTGAATTAATATAAAAATGATAAAAGATAAAAATTTATACAAGATATTTTTATATTGATTTGTCTCATAATTCACAATATGTTGAGTTCATAATTAACAAATCAAGGTTCTACTAAAGTAAATTGACCATGCGAGTCACAAAGCAAGTATTATTTAGACTCAACCATTCTTGATTAAACACAAGTACTAATATTGGTTTAAGACGGAGTATTCTTTAAAATTCATCCACTCCTAACAAATATTGTGTATTATTTGTAAAACAATCACTCTCAACTCACCTTGAGTATTCTTTCAAAGGTAGTTACTCTTGACTAAGACTTAGATTACAAAGAAGAGTGATCAAAAGATCACTAGGTTACTAAATAAAAGAGGGTGATATCTTAAGATGGAAACAAAATGATAAACTTTTTTTAGGTTTTTCTCGAACATAAACAATGTTCTTCTTCATAAATATAAGATTAAAAAATTCTTAGAATTACAAGAGATTTTTCTTATTTTTATTGTATGAGTTTCCTCAACCTTCATTTTTCATAAATATCTTTTCTAGATAAAATTGAGGAAAAAATAATCGTTGCAAATTCTTTAAAATTTTAAATTTTTTATTCAATAATATTACATAATTTTAAATATTACTTTAAACAGGAAATATTTTACGATCTTAAACCATAAATAATATTATAACTTTCGATCTTTTTCTCTTTTTTATTTTCTTGGGAATTTAGTAAATACTGAAGTGGATGTGAAGTACTTACCGAACCAATTCTTAACTAATCAATTATTAATGTAAAGTTATCTTTTAATATATATATATATATATATATATATATATATATATTTTCTTTGTTTGTTTCCATTTAGAATAGACTACTTATTGATTGTGTGCAATAAATAACAACCTCTAATCGCATTATTAAAAAAAGTAGAGATGACGACAATAGTTTGTTTTTGATTTAGGACATAACAAAGTTATGAATTTGAAATAATGCACAACTTTTGGTACAGATTTAACGTTTATTTCGATGGGTATTAATTAGAATCTGCTGGAGTTTAGCACCGACAAAAAAATTGGTTTCTCTAAGCAGATTTGATTGCACATAGAGTCAGTGATGATACTTCAACCTTCTGAAAATGCATAATGAAAATGTCAGCATCTTGGAGTGGTTGGGCTCTTAGCTCCAATCATATTCCAAAGAACAATCTTATCCATTTCAGAATCACTATTCGTTTATCCTGCTAATTGCCAGCTTAAAGTTTGTTTCCACTACCCAGCTTTCACTATCTTACTCATCTCCAAAAAGGCTGAACTTGGCTAAATATTATACTGCTTCATATATTTTATTGTATCATAAAATTCATGGTTAAATTAAAAATTCTTTTTACATAAATTATACATTCAAAAATTTATTTTAATATAAATAATTTAATGTTTTATTTATATGATATAAATTTTCTTAAATATATTAAACTATAAATTAATTTAATATAAACTTTTTAAATATAAAAATAGAAATAACTCAATACTCTTATTATTATTGTTAAATTTTTAATATAAATAATCATGATTATATGAGATTATAATTTAACGAATAAATTGAAAAGCTTACTTTTTTATATATAAAATTGTTGATATAGTATAAAATTTGATAAAAGTGATGAACTTTAATTTCTCCCATTTTATAAATGTAAAGATATACCACATTCTTAATTTAATAATATATATGGTCCTTAAAATATCTAGAAATGAGGTACTTATGTAATAAATATTTTATAAAAAATAGTGCCAGTGAATATGGTATGTACAAAATTTATATAGTTTGTTTCACTTTTCATATTTTAGCATTTCATTTTTTTACTTTTTCCGCTTGCTGTATTTCTGTGGTGGAAACAAACATAGGATGAAAGATGATGATTTTTTAAGCGGCTTCAGTAAAATCTTTAACTTTTGGACTTTTTATTTATTTAAAATACAACATATATTTATTCTTTATATTTCAATAAAACTACATCTTGGTTTACATTGTTTAAAGAAGAGAAGTTTAAAGAAAAAGGGGAAAAAAATACTAACCTTTGTTTAATTTTGGGTTAAATATGTTTGTCTTTTATATTCTGTATAGTAAGAAATTTTAATTTTTTCCTAGTTCCAACTTCACACATGCAAGTATTTATTGTATAGAAATATAAAAATGATTGTATCGAAGTATTTATCTCAACCATCTATTTCATATTACAAGTATTTAAATGATTTAAAATTAAAATTATAAAAATCAATTTCATATTATAATACATAAAAAAAATATTTAATCCTTTAATTTTGGTCTAAATTAGATGAACTAATGCAATAAACAAAGTACCAATTGTGATTAATAAGTTTGAGTACATCCTTAGCTGTAAAGTTCATTTTACTGTAGTTTCCCGATCAATTATGCGACCTGACTCTCACCCCACTGTTTTGGCTATAAATTTGATCTTCATTCATTCATATTGGAACAAAATTCCCATATCTTCTTCATAGATTAAGCTTTCCGATTATCTTTTTCTCTTAATGCGCAAAACTATTAACCTATTAAATAGATTTTGGTATCTCGGTCTATAAGGCGCACCTTTACATTTTTTGAACACTCAAACTTGATAAGCCTAATATTTGGTTTCTAAGTCTCTTGACCATGTGAGTCTGATGGCAACCCACATCTATATCACTTGAATCATAAATTAAGTTGACTATTAACATGAATTGTTTAAACAACATTTCTTCAAAATTAGAATTTAATCAGAGATTAACTTGTTAAGCAAATTGTAAATATGTGTTAACAAGAAGATTGAGTCTGAGGAAGACACTTACCGGCAAAGTTCCATATCCAAATAATATAAATAGATTGTGATGGGACAGGTAAAGGTTAAGTTCATTAACATATATAACTCAAATAGTTTTTGTAGCAGGAATTTTTCCCCATTTACACACAGAGATAGAAGAGACCGTAACCTAAAAAAAGCAGTACACAGAAAGATTATGACTTGTAAGATGAGACCCTATATTGACGGAGATGGCTTTGGAAGTGGCATCACACAAAAAATAATAATTGAAGGAGCTGGACAAATTTCCAGAAGCTGAGTTACAGTTCATCTCTTGTTACAGTTGAATGGATCCTCCCATTTGCTTTCGACTCCGATGTAGACGTACACACAGCACATGTTATTGTTCATTAAGGTTCTCAACCCTTTGATGTATACCATGATAATTATTAACTAGCAGCTTAATGTGATTACATTGAATGCTGTTGTCCAAAGGCTAATGGATATAACTTGATAATTCCTTCAGCTTTTATAAAACAGCTGCAGAACAATGAAACTTTGTCGTTTTTTTCTTAACTTGACGTGCGTGTGGCAACCACCTCATTTTTCGATGCATATAAACCCCATTTTTTCTCAACATGCTAGCAAAAGCTCAAGTTCATGAACTTTGCTGATAGAATTAAATAGCGGACTTATTTACAACTTGATAATTCCTTCACCGCATGTTCACCACCAAGATATGTTTTCCACCTCCTATACAGTAACAGCCACCTATATTCACTTGTAGTGTCATTTTAATAATTTTTTTTTTCTTATTAGTAGTTATTATTAGGAAGGACCTGGTTGCAAATATTTTTTTATGCATAAATAAATTGTAATTTTTTATTTGTATTTTAAAAGTATATAGGTTTAACAGAAGTTTTAAACTTAAACTGTAAATGCTAGTTTACACATATACTGAAGCAACATATGAACTCTGATTCTATTTTTTTTTTTCTAAATCGTCAACTTTGAAATCAATTTTTCAAATGAATTTTAATCTCTAAAATTTTCAAATCAACTGGTATTCGTGAATTGAATGGATAACGATTGGAGTTTACATAGTCATGATGTAAATTGGGTTCGATTTCCTCTTGCATTAAAATATTTATATTAATTTTAATAATAATAATAATAATAATAATAATAATAAATAGTAATAAAATAAATAAATAATTTTAATTTTAAAAAATTTAATAATAATAACAAATAGTAATAAAAATAAATAATAATAATAATAGTAAATTATATTATTATTATTATTATTATTATTATTATTATTATATAATATACAAATATTAATAATAAATAATACCTTTAAATTGACAATTCTAAAATAATCCATTTTGGGTGATGATGGTGCTGATGTGATGAGAGCGATGATAACAAAATATTATATATTTCTTTTTAAAAGTAAAAGATTTTAAAAATAGGTAATCTAAAAAAAAAGTAATGGTTTGACATTCGCAACCGATGGTTAATTTGATTAAATTTTTAGGATTGAATTGTTTCTTTTTATCGTCTTTATAAGAGTTACGTACATTAGATGATTTTTATTTTTGTTTTTTTTTTCGATTTAAACTCGAATGTAGTTGTTTAGATTATTTACGAAAGTTTTTTTCCACATGGGTTTGATTTAGTACCTTATGCTTTTGTTTTCTTTTTTAATTTATGTGATGTCATATAGTATGAATTTTATAAAAAAAATTCAAATTTAGGTCAATCAACAACAACCTAATCTCTGTTATCTAAATTGAACAAATAACAATTAGAGTTCATCTAGTCACTCATTCATCTAATCACAGGCAGTTATGGTCCATTCACAACTTATTCCTAGTATTCCTGATCTTGTGTGATTGTTGTTGATCATAATTTTATGATAATTGGAAGTTTACATTTTCATTGTGTTTCTTTTGTACGTTAGATTTAAATTAGATATGTTTTTATTGTTGTGGTAATTGATATTGAGTTTATTTTCTATCTTTACGATATTGTATGCATTATAGCCTTCTAGTTTTTGGTGATTTTTTTCGTTAGTTTGAAATGATTTTTCTTTTATTCAGTTTGACATACTTTGTGTTTCCATGTTATGTGTTATGAACATGTTAAATGTGTCTGCAGTGCAAATTCACAGCTGTAAAGAAAACTTTTAGATGTGATACTAATAAAAAAAGAAAAAAGAAAAAAAAACGTACACAAAAAAAAATTAAAAAGCTATTTGTCATTATTTTTATAATTATATACCAAAAACACTTTCAAATTTTTTTATTATGATTATTTATTACAAATAATTATCTTAAATAGTAAAAACTAAAAAATTGGTTAAGAAAGATAAAAATGAAAAAAAAAACAGAGGTAAAAAAAACACATAAAAGAGTTTCAAAAGTGAATCTCTATTATTATTAATTGTTAGAAATATGAAGAGAGTATGTCATAAGAAATCAAATTACCTATTTCATTTAGTTTTTTCTCATCAACAAAAAAAAATATAGATTAAAAATGTTTTTTAATTATTTTCATTTTCATTTTCATTTTAAGAAAAAATTGTAAAATTAATTACTTTTAAAAAAATGTGTTGGGTATATGATGCTTAGGGTAAACATGTAAGCTAAAAAGTGTAATACTCATTTCTTTTTTTTTCACCCTCTTTACTAGATGCATGTTTTACACTATCAATTATTGTATACCTAACATTTTTTTTCGTAAAAGTAATTAAATAATAGCACAGTTATTCCTTAAAAGGAATATAAAAATTTAACTCATGTCAATTTTCTTGATACGACACACTGCGGGGCAAATAATGCAATAGTAATTTAGATCCAGGCATAGTTTGGTGCTTTTCTGTTTGCTATAATCTAAGAGAAGGTTCGCAAGAAAAAAAAACATACATGCATATTTTTTAAGAAACAATTTTAAAACGAATCATTGTTTTAAAAAATAATAATAAAATATAGCCACATGTCAATATTGGATATATTGCTATAATTCAACATCTAATTTTTCAGAATTGGATGTTCAAGTGAGATTCCTTACCCAAATTTTGTATCCTCGATAATTTCGTAAAAAGTACTGTAAAATCTAGTAAAAAGTAGAGAAAATTAAAAAATAAAATAAACTGTTCATTGAACTGATAAATCTATTAATTAAAAATTTAATGATGTATTTATAGTTGTTTTTACAGGATTTATAGTCGACTCCTATTCATTAAACGACATTTTCATGTTTTTATTATAATAAGAAATATTAAAACAACATAATATATGTAACTTGAGAAATCCTTTTAGATTTTAATATAATATACCAAGTAATCTTAGAAAAGCATAATAAGTTTTGTAAATTGCCATCATTAAACTTTGAGCTTCGGTTTAAAGTCTTCCACTTTTATGTTTGGTCTCAATTTGGCCTACACTTACGTTGGACACACAAGAAAACATTGGAGCCATTTCTTCCTGCACCCATGTCTTCAACCTGTACCCCTTGGGGTAATGAAATGATCATCTTACCCTTACTAAAATACATAGTATAAACCTAAATTCTCTCATTTCCCTACTTCATATTATTGTCCTTCATATACCAAGCGCCACCCTATATCACTGCTTCTCAAATTTTTGCTGAAATCGTTGTTGTCAAAAATTACCTTCATGACTCATTGTCTCGAGTCGTTTGAAGAGGTTAGTTTTTTATAAAAGAATGTATTATCACTCTTGTGCATGACTATTATAGATTTGGTACTTTAGGATTTTTTCAGCCGTCACAATTCAGAATTTATTTTCAATATTTGTTTATATTTCATATTGTATAATTTGAAATGCATTTCCAAATCTAGAAATGTATTTTGGAATACACAATCCAAAATATATTTTTCTTATTCAAAATACATTGTGTATTGTGCAATTCGTAATACCTTTTTATTGAAAGTACATTTCAGATTGTACAATTTGAAATACATTTTTTATTTTTAGAAATAACTTTGATTTATACTTACAAATACCTATATTTTTTTATTAGAATCGAGAGGAATTGAAGTTGGTCTCCCATGGTTGGAAGTTAAGTAAGCTCGGGATGCCTTATCCACAAACTGAGGTTGTCTTGCTTAACTCTGGATTGTTGACATTGTGCAAAATTAGTTATCAGAGATGGGTGATAAGGGGTTGATTTCAACCTTTGTGGAGAGGTGACACTGAGACACCAATACTTTCCACCTTCTTGTTAGTGAGATGACAATCACCCTGTATGATGTGTCGACATTGCTCCAAATCCCCATCGTGAGATAGTTTTGTACATATCCAATGTTGGATTTTACAACAACTTCAACAATCTTGTTTGAGTTACTAGGGATGGACTTAGGTAGTTCAACAATAGAGATAGACACTATCATGATACACATGTGAGGCTTAATTGGATTCACAAGGTATTTAAGAGTATTGTGTCTATCAAAGATGGGAGTCTCTTGTGAATGCTTATTTGTTGCAGAACATTACTAATAAAAGTATAACATCAATTAACATATCGTACTTGCAATTGTTCAACAATTTACGGATGTCTCGTGGATACTCATAGAGAGTTGTTGCCATAATTCATATAGGAAAAATATTGATCGGTCTGAAAAATCCAATCTAAAGGTTCCAAAACAATAAAAAAACTAGGGGCGATTTGGAAAGACAAAAAGAGATGGTATGTGATTTTTTAGATGGGTAAAGAGTATAGCAAAAGTGTGGTGAAAATGAGAAGTGATATGTGTGTAAGATGAATTAGGGCAGGGTGGTGGAGAAGCGAAGAAAGTGTTGGTGGGGTCTGGGAAATTTATTATTATAGTGGAAATGCTATGAAGTGGTGGGGTGGTGAAATATGTTAAGTAACTATAAGAAAATATGACACTCCATAAGGGGATTAGTAGTAATGGAAAGAGCGAGGTAAAGATTTTGGAAAAAATCTGATGAGGGAGAAGTGGTAATAACAATGTTGATCGTAGATGATGTAGGGTAAATTGGAAGAACATGAAAGAACCTTAATTTTTTAATGATTCATTGATTGTCTGGAACGTATCATGAAGGATCTCCATTATTTGTTGGAGGAGCTTGTGCCTCTTGTCTTGAGCCTCCATGTAAGTCTGCATTGTCATGAGGAACTCATGAATTACATTGACCACATCATTTTCATCCTTGTAGATGGTTTGAGAGGTAGATAAGTCAAAACACCAAATTTGTTAGGGGCTACTATTACTTTAGATATTACTTTAGAGAGATTAATACTCAATAGAAAATAAAAGACAAAAATGATAAAATGTACTCTTGATTCATTGTCCTAACTTTGTAGTAGAAAGTGATTGATATAGTGTGGGCACAATTGTACTAGGTTTTGTTCCAATAAAAAAAAGTTCATAATACTTATAAATTTTAATTAAAAATATGATCCTTCATCCCACAGAGCCTTGTGTTTGTTGGATCCATAAATCAGAGGGCTCATACCATAAACGAAGAACTGAAAATCCCTAGTTGTAGTTGCATGTCTGTTAGTGGGAACTTGTCCCTCACACCTTGTGAAATTTGTGGCGTTTTGCTGTTTGTGGTGCTCTATGTCCTTCATATCATCTACTTGCAGTTCTCAGGGTTGTGAGGCTTCTTCTTTCGAACAATTATTATACAATCTCTGGTTGTTGTTTGAGTAGGGGCTCGCCAACCGAAGGACAAGTGTTTCCCTTTTCGGGGGTCCTCCTTTTCTTCCACTTCTGAAATTTTCTCAGTTGTCTTTCCATGTTCCATCACCTCAACAATGTAAACAAATCTTGGCAAAATATTATTTGCTAGTTGTTATGGTGTCATTCAGTTACTGGTATTCATTTCATCCCATTAATTTCCTCCATTCCCTCAGTTACTAAATAGTAAATCATCTTTGTCTTCTATCAAGTCTTTTCTCTCCTCCTCTCTTTTTTCCCTCCCTATAATTAGCACATTCTCATTCAAGTCCCCTCTCATTCAATCACCTTCCCACGCTTATACAAGTTTCACACTTCCCTTTTCCTTAAAATGGGCTTTGATCACCATGTCATTTGTGGTCAAAGACTTGGCTTCCTTTGCATTTGTCTTTTGTTTCTGATTGTTTCAAGCTGGATCCAGAAGGGGTTGGTTATTGAAGGTAAATGATCACTTTCCAAACCTTTTGAGTGCAAAGTAAGTTGAAACCAACTCTAACTATTATTGTTGTTTTTTTCTCTTTGTTCTAACAGGTAGAATGACTAAAAAACTAAGTGATTTTCATCAGGTAAAACTTCGCTTTCCTAGCAAACGTTTTCATTTCTCTGTTGAACTGATCGATACAGGGAAATACTATTTTTTTTTTGTTTACTGGAATGATGATAATTTCTGCAGATAATAAGTGATGATAAAACTCTACTGAGGCCAAGAATAGGGTCAAGGCCACCAAAATGTGAGAGAAGGTGTAGATCATGTGAGCACTGTGAGGCACTTCAGGTGCCCACAAACCCCCAAGCGCAGAACAGAAAGGAAAATTCTTTGAAGTTTTCTTCAGTTGCATATGCCAGGGTTGGTAGTAGTTCCAACTATAAGCCCATGAGTTGGAAGTGCAAATGTGGGAACCTCATTTTCAACCCCTGAATCCCATTGTATCACAATTAGTTCTTTCATATATCAAGGATAATATCAATTTGTCAATTCTGTAAATGATTATACACGCTTAACTGATTCTATCCTTTCCAGATTTTAGGAGCCTTTTATAGTTTATAGTTTTTTCCTCCCATTCTCCTCTCTCTTAGGAACAAGTTTTTCTCTAATTTACTTTGTAAATTATGTCATAGCACCGAATGCTCTCTCCTTTATATAGCTTTATTCGTTCTAACATTTCAGAGCTAGTGAAATGTGAAATATTCTGATTTACTCCTTTAATTATTTTCAACACTCTGTTAAAAGAACAAATAGATATTATATGAGTTGATATTTTAAAAAAAGTTTCATATAACATGTTCCATTAACGAACTCCACCACCATGAGGTTAAAGAATAGAATCAGGATACTTGATTTTGAATATCTAATGTCATGCCCTGCTGTTATCTCTTTTGTTTCTAGTATGGATTTTCTGATTGAGGAACTTTATTGTCAGTATTTTTTATAGCAGTCACCTCTGCAATGCGTAACCAGAGGAAGCAACAGATAAAAAATTGACATGTTAATGTTTGATTACCCTCAAGATTTTCGTGCAAAAGATTGATTTTGAGTCCTGAATTTCTTTCATTGTTCATCTGAACTGTCAAATGCCCTCGATTTAGAATGTATAAGACAAGACTACCCACTTTACACTGTAATGACATACACTTTTATATTGCCCATTTTTTTTATTTTGTTTTGTAGGCGTTATATAAATTACTTCAAATTGATAGTGCATAGAAAATGATTTTGTAATATATTGTGTTATGCATAATGTTTTACCAATTATGCAAGGCATGGTGACATAACATAAGATGACTTATAGAAATCAGCTTATCAGTAGTCAGTGAAGGGAAATAAAGGATCTCCTTAAATCAAAACAAAGACAAGTGATATTGAAGGGCCAGGTTTTCCGGTAACGTGTTACTGAACTTCTGATTACGTTTAATGATGGTTAATAAATACTGCTGAGACTGAACCAAGTTGGGAGATGATTACTTCTACTTACAGTGACAAGACTATGAGTGAGATGATGAATCAGAAGGAGCTTTATTAGTATTTTATAGAAATGTTTGAGATGAAAATGAAAATAAAGATGACAACAGAAGGTAGGGATTCTGCACTGTACTGTCTTGTTTTTCCTAGTTCTTGCATCCCATCGTGTTCAATTTCAGATTTAATATTTTTTTCTTTTCTGCAGACATGACTACACGAATAACACTATTATTTGCTTTAGTTTTTGTTCTTGGAAAAATACAAATTATTAATAAGGTTAAAAATAGGTCATAAGTCAGAATAAATAACTTGATCGATTTGCCGCAGACTTTATTAAATAAGATGATAAAAATATGTTAATGATTTGTATAATCTACATTTGTCTTTTATGTTTTTTTTTTAAATCAGAGTATAGTTTTCATCCATGGTAAGTCTACTAATTCTAAGCTTATTGGTGAATAAAATATTATTATAAAAATATACAATATACAGATTTTTTTTTAATAGTAGTGTGAAAGTTTTATATTATTGATATATTCTAATTATTTGTCTATTTAACTGAATAATAATATCAATATTTTAATTTAACTTATGTGATGATTCATATTTATATGTTTATTAATTTATTCATTATTATAAATTAGAATTCAAAATTGAAAACGTAAGATTCGTATTCTTTTCGCTCTATAAAATGTGTGTTTTCTTTTACTGCTATAAATAGTGTTTAATTGACTGTGAAAATTCATTCTTTCATTAGAAAATTATATTAAGTATAAATTTATTTTAATTTTTACATTGTTTGTTTTGAAGGAATATATAAGGAGGATAAAAAAAGGAAGAAAAGTAAAAATAATAATATTTTTTATTGAAAGTATTTATATTATATATATATATATATATATATTATTTTCTACATGATCAAACAAATAAAAACATATATTTTTATTCTATTTCCTACTTAATAATTTAGATATCATTTTATTTTATTAAATGACATAAAAAAAACATTGCTACAAAGACATTATAATATGTGATGATTATAATTTGTTTTCAGAAACATTATTTAAACTGAATAGCAAAATTGTATTGTTTACTAAATTCAATATTTTCAAATGAAAATTCATATTTATATTCAAGAGATACACATTATAAATTTCACTCTTAAAATTCATTAAATTAATTCTTAAAAATTAAAATTAGGACATAATAAAATAATTAAATCAAAGTAATATGTTTTTACCAAACTGTGCATTTTTACATAAATATTGAATATCAACCCAGTTAAAAAATTTATGAGATCGAACAGACGTATTAATTTCTTTATCTATATTTTTCTAAATTTTTATTTTAATAAAATAAAAAAAGTGAATTGTAACAAAATAAAAAATTAAAAAATTGAATTATTATAAATTATCTAACTTTAAGATGTGAGAAAAACTAATTATAAGAGAATGATAAATTTTGAAAGATTAATAACGGTTATTCACGTAAAACCAAATTTAACTTTTATCACCACCTGTAGTCAATTAATATCAGCAGTGTAACTAAGAGAAGTATTTAACTATTTACTATTCAACGATTTTTTTTGACAGATAAGTTAGGATCTATTAGTTATATTTTCTTTGATGATATGTCAAAGAAGTCATTATGATTATTTAATAACTTCACTCCTAAATTCAAATCTCATAACTATTTTATTAATTTTAATTTCTTGAATATCAACAGCTACATTTGAATGCTCTTTCTACTAAAATTATTTTATTAATTTTAATATCACATTAGTTTTGAGTGGATAATAATATACTAATTGAAAATGGTACTTTTAAAAAAAAAACTCAATCCTTCTCTTTTATTACATTTAAATTTTTCTTTATCGATTAAATACTTAATACTCTTCTACTCTCTAAAAATATCAAAATAAAACTCAAAATTATTGTCGTTAACTCTAAGTTACGAATAAGATAACTTTTCTTATGAACTTTTACCTTTCTAGAAGCATAAGTGACAACTTTCTTTTCTTACATAAGTATATAAAGTCTTGGATATGATGCATAAAAAAAACCAAAAGGTTTCATTGTCCTATAAACAATTAGAATTGGATAATTAATCAACCTCTACTTCAACTCAAAAAAATATACTACATATATTCTCCAAACAAAAGGTTGATTTTCATGAGTTATCTAAGTCAATGATGTTAATCTTTTTATAAATATTCTTTAATACTTCACTAATCCTACAAAACTTTTTACTTTGGACATTTTCTTAGGATATTTTCACTATATCATTACATCCACTTTAGATGGATAAATAGAAATTCATGAGTTGATATAATATTAGAGTTCACACTTACATAGTTTAACATATAACTATTTCTCTCAATTATCTAAAATTGACCTAAAGTGTTTATTAAATCTTCAACAATACAAGAATGTTATATGTGTGAACAACAATAAACTTGTTTAGGATTTGATGAAACATTTTGTTCATGTAGTTCATAAACAAAGTTGGAACATTCGTCGCTATAAACAACATCACCATGTTCTTATAATGGCATATCTAAACCTAAAAGGTGTCTTTTAAACATTTTTAACATTCACCACAATCATAAGGTGTCTCAATTTCAAATTTTCTAATAAAACATTAATGTTGTGAATAATTAATCCATAAGTAATCAATCCTTGAAAAGTGGTACATATTCTTGATACTTAACTTGTTAAATTATTTATAATCTACTCAAACTTGGAGCATTATTTTTGTTCTTTCAAATATATATGGGTGCTTTATAAGGAGAAACACTAGGTTACATAAACTATTTTCAAACCAATATTCCACTTGCTTTTTTAACTTCGTCAATTCAACTAAAATCTAAGTGGAGTCATTGATATGAGTCTTACTCCTAGAACCAGATCAATAGACAATCTCACTTCCCTTTTTAGAAGTAACCTTGGAACATCAATCAAGAAAGACATTGTTCATCCCACTTCCATGGTTAGCCTCCATATGAGTAAGAATTTCAAAAAAAACCTTGTTGCATCCTTTATGTCACTCCAAACTTGTTATGCTGAAACCATCTCTACTTCAACATGTGGAAAATGACAGATAATGAATCCCTTTATACAATCACATTCATATCCTTCAAAGGTAAGAAAATGAAACTCACCTTGAATTTGTGTTCATCCACAACAAGAGAACACCTTACTCGAACTTCAAATGTTACTATCGAAACTAATGTTATTGTAGAAACCACCAACTTAAAAGAAAACTATTTGACATGCAATTCCAATTCCGAACACAACACTTCACACAAATAAGTGTTCACTCCAAAATCAAACAGACAACGGCTTAAAATATGCTTTAAATTATGTTACAAGATTTAAAACTAAAATAGAAAAACATTTTGATTTAGTCTAAGAGTGCATTGATATCAATTTATTGAGATTATTTTCTTTTTTAATATATTTATGTTCATTCAAAAAGAAAAATCTAACTAAAAAATATAACTATATGATTCCACACATATAAACAATCACCAAACATTCTACCAAATACATTATCATACACAACAGTAACATAACAAATTCATCTCCATAGGTATATTCACTACAAGAAAATCATTAAATAGAAACTAATTTTAGAGATAAAAAATAATTAGTTGTTATTTTGACTAAATTAAATACTATTTAGAGACAACAAAAATTTGGTATCTAAAATAGTTTCTATTATTAATAAAATTTATAAATTAGTTTCTAAATTATTAGTATACCAAAGTTTTAGCTACCAGTTAATTTAGATTTTAAAGTTGGTAGCTAGCTAATTAGATATCAATTTATAAATTTTATTAATAACAGAAACTACTTTAATACAAATATTTTTTTTAGTTTATAAAATAGTATCTAATTTAGTCAATATAACAACTAATTATTTTTTATCTATAAAATTAATTTCTATTTAATGATTTCGTTGTAGGTATTTAAGGTATGATATCTATTATGATACCATAATTTTCACACTTTGAACTAATTGTTTTTTATCTTTAACATTAATTTCTATTTAATGATTTTCTTGTAGGTATTTAAGGTATGATATATATTATGATACCATAATTGTAACACTCTTAACTAATTATTTTTTATCTCTAACATTAATTTCTATTTAATAATTTTTTTTATAGATATTTAAGGTATGATATTTATTATGATACCATAATTGTAACGCTCTAAAAAAAAGTTTCAAGTACAACATGTAACAAACAATACTAAAACATAAGTCATTCATCTCATCAACAATAAATAAATATATATATTTTGACTTATTACATAAACATAAGTCATTATAACCAATGTAAATTTAAAATTTTGAATCAATCAAAACATTCAATAAACATCATAAATAACATTACAATATTTATTTCAAACAATTTGTTAAAGATCTAACATCATCAAACTTAACCAAAACAATTAAGTTGTTAGAATCTATTCGCTCTCTTTCTCTTTTTATTACTTATTTGTCAGATAACTTAAGGTTACAATATTAAAATACAATGCTAAAAAAAATTAAACAATTCAAAAATATATTTTCCTATTGTATAATACTTATTTGGATTAACACCAAATCATAAATCATATCTCAATTTCATAACATAAACCCTAATCATATTTCTAAATCTCCTTCCACTTATTTACATTTCAATTTCATTATCGTAAAATTTCTTTTAATAATATTTTTCTAATCAAAATTAATCAATAATGTATCAATTCATTAGTATGTATCTAATATAATGTTTAATTCAACAAAAAGTATTGTTTTTTTTTCATCTTATACATATTATTGTAACTCATGATGAACTTTTATTAAAAGTTGAAATAGTTAAGAGAATAATTTTTTCAATTGACCGCACTTGTAAAACCTGAAAATATTTAGAGAAAATAAGTAAAAATGGATATTTTAGGGTAAAAGAAAACTTATTTTAAATTAAATCTTAATCAGTTAAAAATTATTTTTACTTAATTACCTTTTCAACAGTAGAGTATGTTTATAGTAAAAAAAAATCTAAACACTTAAGAAGAATATAAAGGAAAAGTCGGATAAAAGTACAAACAGTGAGCTTTTGAACTGGAATTTCGTCGATACCCCTAAATTGATACTCGATTGATTAAATTGTGCAGACACCTTTTTACTTTATGCATAAGTATGAGCTTGTACTAATATTAAAAAGGACAAAACTTACCTAAGTACATAAAGTGATATTCTCCAGTCAAATTTATAGTTTTATTCAGTATACTATATATTAGTTATGTGAAAGTATTAATATAATTGGAAAATATGGCCTATGATAGTGTAAGTAACTTTTCTATGTTAGAAAAGAAGTTGTCATTAGGTAAAGTAGAACCACATACACAGTAGCAAACAATTACAATACTGAGAAAGGTGAATGCTATATTTTTGTACCTATAAATAGGTATAGTCTGAGAGACACGGGCAACTTGAAAGAAGCTTTGTCTATTTCAGCATAAAACTCAGCGCATTATCTAAAAATCCAATGGCGTTGCATACATTCTATATTTGTTCAACTTTTTATTCTTGATTCAACAACTTAAGGAGCAGGAGAAAGAGTCTGAATTATACATGACAGAATGACGATAAAGTCATTGTAATAATCGAGATAAGAGAAATCGTTAAAACCTATGAATTGAAAGAGACAAAATAAAAATGATCTTCTGGTGAGGAAATGACTAGAGAAAGAACAGAAGCTTTATTGGTTAAAGGCGAATACCAATATTGTTATCATAGAATTGAAGAATGAGCAAGTAGAGATGAAAGCAAGGGATGAAGAATATAGGAAGAGGAGAGGGATTGGTGGCAGAAGAAATCACGTGAGGGTGTGAGAAATGGGAGGCCCACCCCAAGAAGAGGAACATGCTGCAACTATTTATTTATCCTGGGTGGAATCAAAAAGATAAAAGAGAATGTTGGTGCAAAGGTAAAGAGGGACAGACTCAACTGAAAAGCTGAGGGACCACGTGAACCAAAAGGGGATTCTGATTCTTTTTATCATCCTATGCCCTGTGCCTTTCACTTTATCATCGGCAATACAATACAACACAACAGGGTTTTGAAATTGCCCCATCCCTGTGGTGTCACTGGTGTGGCGTGGAAAAACAACTCATACTCTAGTTCCAATCTCATGCTCATTGCCCTGAACCAACCTGAACTAGCAGACCCACATCATTGTCTCACGCCTTTGTCAGCCATCCATTCTTTATGCATTTTCAAAAACATCCCCACTTTTGGGCCTCCCCCTCCTTCACAAGGGCTTCTCTCAACACCACTTTACCCAATGGGCTTTTCCTTTACAATAACAGTATCCATTCAGAATCGCCAAATCACATTATATTCAATTTCTCATTCGCCCCCCTCTGTCACCTGCACATGTACTGTACCCTACAGCTTCAATTCAATAATAATGTAACTTTTTATTTTAAGTTATGTGTTTAAAGTTATATGTTTCAGTTTGTATAATGCATTTATATATATATATATATATGTTAGTTACTATTATTAGTTTTTCATTGGTTTAAAACCGCCAGAAATAGAGATAAAATAACAAACGATTTATATATTAATATTAGGAAAGGATTAATAGAAGAAAGAAAGGCATTAATGAAGTAGCAGAGTGAAAAGGCTTGAGTTAGGCTGCTATTTGTAGGATATGCAGAGTTGAAAAAAAGTAAGGTAGATATTTTCCTTAATAAGTGAAAGTTGAAAAAACATGAGCAGCAAACATTGTACAAATGGAGCACCTACTACCTTCACCTGCTAAAATTTGAACTCAAATGTATGTCAGATATACGAGAAGAGCAGTGTCAGTCTCTAACACTGCCAGTTTCGCAAGCTGTTCGTCTCCCAAAACAAAAAAAATTAAACCTTTTATAATAATATTTTAAATTAAAAAATAAAACAAATATGATTAAAATATTAATTTGTTTTTAACTGTTTGCGGTTTCCACCTATCATCAACCAAAAATATTTTATTGCAAAGCTTTTCTAATCCAATATAATATCCAAGTGTAAACCCGTGATGAGTAAACTAGCTAACTCCAGAAGCCAAACCTGTGTTTTCTTAAAACATTCTACAATTTTGATTAAATAAATCCATAACAACTTCATCACTTTTAATATCTACTTTATCTTCATTTATATAAAAAATTAAAAACAATGTTATCCAAAATAAATAAAAACGAATTGTTTTCTCCTGTATTATTGCGACCATGGTAATATTGGAAGAAAAAGAAAAAGAAAAAGAAAAGTATGCAAAAAAAAAATAGTAATAATTAAGGTTTGGTATTCTTACATAAGTAAAACACTCATGTATTATACCATGTATTTATTTTTATTTAAATTTAATTTTTTTTTATTGAATATATGAGTTATGGATTCAACCTTAACTAAAAGAGTCGAAAGTGGATGAAGTTTTGTTTCAATATAATTAATATGTTTTTTTTAAAATTTAATCTATTTAAAATCTGATAGACATATCAATCAGGTGTTGTCAATCAACCTTGTGCATTTTAACAATTTTTTTGTCAAAATAATTTCTCACAAGACTAAACTTTTGATATATATGATAAAGTACTACCACTCTACCAACATTTTTTTTTAAATATCATACGTATTGAAAAATCTTAACTCCTGCAATTCAAACGGTTCTGTCAAGAGTTTAGAAACAGTCTTCTTTCTGTTGACTTTTTGTTCTTCTATCTCAATTTGGTTTTTCAGTTTTTGATTTACTACTCTTCTATTTTCGGTTTGGGCTTGAATATGACTTGCAGACTCTCACTTCTCCGAGCTAGGTCAACTGGATATCTCGGTTCTTAGACTCGATCTCTTTTTATGGGTGAGTGTGTGTACCTGCAAGATGCTCTGATGTCAAAGTCATAATTGGTATTAGTTAATTATCAAATAAATTCAATTTACTTACCTCTTGGGTTGATCCCCTATTTATAGCATTTTCTTATTGAACTTTATACGTAGTTGGACTTTTACCCTTTGCACTTGATCTTTTTGAAGACACCCTTTATGTTTTGGACCCTTTAAATAGACTTTGCCATAATAACTAATTATTTATTCATTTCTTATTTTTTTATTTGTTTTTTACTTTTCTGTGAATCTTTTAGTTCAACTACCTTTCAACCTAGTACACAAACTAATATATGTTTCCATTCCTACAATTCATTTCATTTCGAATGGATTGTCACTTTAATAATAAAGTTTATTATTAAACATTATTTTATTTTTTTCTTAGGTCACACTCTTATTTTATAGTCTTAACTATTACTTGAGTGTCATATGTGTTATAACTTGTTATGCATCTAGATATTTTTTTTAATTTTTGAATTATGCATAGAAATTTTTTTGTTAGACTACTTCACATATGTTATAACTTGTTATGCATATACATATATATATATATATATATATATATATATATATATTGAATTATACATAGAATTTTTTTTGTTAGACTCCTTCGTAGTTTTTTACAATTGAAAAATTTCTTAAATATTTATACTTGTTATATTTATTGATTTTTTATTACTGATAAAAAAAAATCATTATATTTTTTCATTATTCACGTATAATTCCATTATAATTTAGTATTTATAAGATGGTCATTCTTGACTAGCTGATTTATCCAAATTTTATGTTAAAAGAACCAACTTCTTCTATATAATTCCATATTATATATATATATATATTTCAGTATAAAGAAATCAGTTAACAATCCAACATGAATTAGAAAATGAGACCTTATATTAAATTGGAGTGGACCAATGCACAAATAAACGCCTAACCTTAGAAAATAGTCTCTATATTTTTTTTTTATTGTGGAGGGCGTGTGTTTTCCACTAAAATTTATTTTATGTGAGTGGAAAATGTGTAAACACTACTCTTACCGAACTATATAAAGAGCAACAAAGTTTGAATTATGAAAGAAAATTAAGATCAATCCATGGCAGAAAAAAGTTGGCAGCAATTTAGTGCACCACCGTTGTCTAATACTCTGTCACAGAGTGTGAACACATGAACCAAATTCATCTGAAGAGTATTATCAGGTAATACTTTGCCATACAAAAGCAGTTCAAAACATTTTGATATAGCACAATTTTCAGCCAATTACTGAGCCAGTTTTGGTACCCTTGAAAGGTTCAACAACGCTGTAACTTACTTTTCATGGTCAACAGATAACCAATCACACTTTTACATCCTTATTAAATATTAAGTACTTTTTCTAACATAAATTCATTAACTTTTAAACTATTATCTTAAGAATATACTAAAATTATTATAAGTAGTGACAATATATACGGATTAAACTCCATTACTAATTTCTTGAATAAACTTATTCAAACTTCTATGTGTATGGTTTGATATAATTGATTGATAATCATATTTTTTAAATATGTATTCAGACATTCAATTTTTTATTTTGTGTATAAAATTTTATTAAAAATGTTTGTAAAATGAATTTCTATATTTAGAAAGAAAAAAATGATTCCCAACCAAAAGTACCTTGAATTAAAAAATAAATAAATTGATAGCTACTAATAAGGTTTTGCGTTACGGTGAGCAACCAACTTAGACTGACACCACTCATTTACATTATTTAATTTTATTAAATTCTGTATTTTTTGAAAGTAAAAAGAGACAAACGATTTTTCTTGATATTTAATTGAATCGGACGGTGGAAGAGTGTAACCGACATCGTCGATGGTCAGGATTTGCGAATTGTCACGTGTCGGATTTGGATTCACCAAGTGTTATTGTTTTTCCGCTTATACATGCGGTGATTTTTTTTTCCCCCAAAGACAACGTCGTTTTGGACTCCAAAATTTAAAGTTTACCTTTGAGTGACAAAACAGAATCGATTAGTCTATATATGTAAAATAAAAAATTTGTGTTTGAGATGCGTTTTTGAGTTGCTATAAATAAGTGCGATGCCGAGCATTGTGATTTGCCATTTTGTCAGTGAAAAATTGTTGTTAAATCTGCTATCCGTTCCTGTTGCAGGAAAGGTATCGGATCCAGAAGCATTCCCACTGAGAGAAACTCCAAAGACAAATTAAGGTTTTGTGATCTCTTATTCATTCCCAGTGCCGTGGAAGAGGATGCTTTGCAACTGCCTCTTGTAAGTATTGCCCCACCCCACAAAAAAGGATTCCTCTCTCTTGAACACTCACTTGGTATCAGGTATGTATCTATTTGCGTTGCAATTCTTGTGTACATGTACCATTGCTAATATCTCAATCACTATTCAGTTTTGATTTAGTTGGAACTGCTAACTCAATTATGATGTTCTTGAGAAGAGCCAGTCTAGATCTGGGTACACATGTGTATGCCTTTGAGTGTGGCGTACATTATCATGTATTTTATTTTATTTTTGTTTCTGTTCATACACACGTTCCTTTGTTGATCTAGATTTGGCTACCGGTTATCAGTACATTATGCTATTGATTTGAAAGTAGGATGTGTTTGCATAATCTTATTACTTTTTAAGATGGTGTTTTATGATTTGTTGATGAGTTGGTAAATGTGGCCTTGCATTTTATAAACCTTGGATAATTTAATATCAGTAGTTCAACTGATAGAAATATTGTTTTGTTTACAGTACATAGATGAGCCTTTAAATTTGTAGATATTTCCTTTCTTTGCCAAGTTCATGCTTATCAATTACGTTGAGTTGCTAGTTGTGATTGTGAGTCCCTCAGAGAATTTAATCTTCGTATGTACAGGTACCTTGGAAAGAAGTAAAATTTGGTGGGTGAGGAATTTCCAGCATGTTCAGGTTATCTCCCCGGAGGAGTCAAAGATCCAAAGGCTTCAAGGTGAAGCATGCTCTACAGTTATGTGTTCTGCTTGGCGTTTGTATCTGGCTAGTCTACCAAATCAAACACTCCAATGACAAGAAATCATCCTTTGTTGAAAGCACGAAGACTAGCAGTGAGCTTATCAAGTTTGGGAGGAAGGACCTTCATCCTCGCGTGGAGAAAACTTCAGTGGTAGATGCAAGGCACAAGGAGGAGGAGGAGGATGAACAACAAGAAAACAAGCACGAAGAGCAAAACAAACTGGATGATGAGCAAAGTAACAATGGAGAAAATTCTGAGCACAGACAGGATTCAATAGACCAAGATACTGGAGAAAATTCTGAGCACAGACAGGATTCAATAGACCAAGACACTGAAGAAAATTCTGAAAATGCTAGGACAGAAGGGGAAGGAGAACATCATAATGAGAAATTTTCTGAAGAGAATGACAATATGGACAACAAGGAGAGTGAGAGTACATTGAAAGATAATGACGAGAACAAAAGTGAAGTGGAGGACAAAGAAACTGGAGATACTAAAGAAAAGAATGAGCGGGAGAATGACAATATGGATGACAAGGAGGGTGACAATGCAATGAAGGACAATGAAGAGAACAAAAGAGAAGTGGAGGACAATGAAACTGGAGAAACTAGTGAAGAGAAAAGTCAGCAAGCGAATGAAGAGACAGAGAATGAAGAGGTGAAACAGAATGAAACTGAAGGGAAGGACACTGTGGAGGAAAATCATGAGCAAGATAGTAAAGAAATGACAGATGAGAACAATCAAGGAGAAACTGGGGTAGAAGAGCAAGAAAAAATTCAGGAAGAGACTCCATCCAAAAATCAGGTTCAGGATGGGGGAAAAAGTGAGGAGGAGCATAGAGAGGAAAATTATGCTGGAGATAATGCCTCTAGTGCTGTAGACCATAAATCGCAAGACACCTCAGATAAAAATTCTAAGACAGAAGAAGAATCTGATAAAAAGGAAAACAATGAGTCTGAGCTAGAGTCTCAAAAAAATGCTGAAACTAGAGAAGGGACTGATTCTAGTGTCACAACATACAGCCAACGAAATGAAAGTGATGCTGAAAATCAGGCACAGTCAGAGAATGAGTCACAGAAAAGTTCCACGTCAGAATCAGAATGGCCGCAGCAAGAGAAAAATGACTCCACAAAGGATGCTATAGATACTCAAGATTTATCACTGCAAAATGGGACTGACACATCATCTCATACTACTGAAGCATCAGAAAATGAAAACAGTTCCAAGGTGGAGGACTCCAACAAGCAGAATACAACAACAAAAACTGAAGATTCTTCTTCTAACTCAGATGAGGCGGGGAAGAAAGCTGAAACACATGACAACAATGCAAACGGTGGTGAGGACACAACAAGTAATATTGCGCAGAATGAAAACCCAAGCAACAATTCTGTCCAAGAAGGAAAGCAGGAAAATGTTGCATCATCGGATAATGACAACAAAGATGATAGCCATGATGTTCAACTTACTTCTTCTGATACTTCTACAGAACAAAAGAAAGATGAAGCCGCAAATGTAGAAAGTAATACCAATTCTGCCCAGGATGACAATGCTGATCAAACCAACACAAACAGTGATGGAAGTTCTAATGACAACAAAGATGCTAGCCAGTCTGATACTTCATCTGAGCAAAACAAAGAAGGATCTTCAAACTCGGATAACAGAAATACTGACCAGTCCGACACTTCATCTGAGAAAAACAAAGAGGAATCATCAAACTCAGATAACAGCAATGATGCTAGCCAGTCAGACACTTCATCTGAGCAAAACAAAGAGGGATCCTCAAACTCAGATAACAGCAATACTGGCCAGTCCGACACTTCATCTGAGAAAAACAAAGAGGAATCCTCAAACTCAGATAACAGCAATGAAGCTAGTCAGTCAGACGCTTCATCTGAGCAAAACAAAGAGGGATCCTCAAACTCAGATAACAGCAATACTGGCCAGTCCGACACTTCATCTGAGAAAAACAAAGAGGAATCCTCAAACTCAGATAACGGCAATGATGTTAGCCAGTCTGACACTTCATCTGAGCAAAACAAAGAGGGATCCTCAAACTCAGATAACAGCAGTGATGCTAGCCAGTCTGATACTTCGTCTGAGCAAAACAAAAAGGAAACGTCACACTCAGATAACGTCAGTGATTCTAACGAGAATGCCTCTAAAAACAATGAAAATGACAATGGGAATACTAATGGCGAAGCACAAGACACTGCTTCGGGTTCATCCATTCCTGAAGAGAAAGATGCATCTTCAGATAGTAAAGCTGATGCTAAGCAGGGTGAGAATGAGAACACTGTTCAGAACAAGACTAGTGAAAATGAAGATGGTGCTCAAAACAATACGGTGGAGTCACAAAAGGAGGAGGAATCTGCACACTCCGATGGGGATAGCGATAATGATCGAGGAAGTTCTGATCATTCAATCGCTCATGAGGATAAAGAATCTCGCATGGATTTGGGAACATTGCCACAATCCCATGAAGAAAGCAATCACATTGAGGATACTGCAGCAGAGTGATAATTCTAATAGAATTATTGTATCCAGGTTTTTTTTGTCCTACTTCTTTTTCGAATTTTGTTGAGCCACGTCGTTTCTTTAGTTGGCTATTATGGTGTCGAGTTTTTTTGTTTTCACGCTCAGATTAAAAGTTTAGAAAGACCTACGGTTTTCATTGTATAAATCATTCGCTATTCTTCATATGTAACCTACCCTTCAGTAGAAACAATAATATTATGTTTAAAATATCATCCAACCAAAGTTCCTCTTCTTTCTACAACTGGCCTTTTTCTTACTGTAACTTTGGAAAGGTTATTCAGTCATGAATCATTTGGCTAACTTTTTAGTTGTAAATGGTTTAAGGTATTAGTTTTTGAACTGGAAAATGATCACAAATAGTACAAAATAAAATTGGAACCGTGTGAGAAGCACTTATTTTAGAAGAATGAATAAAATAAATGAATTAGTCAAACATAGTACAAAAATGACAATATGAATCTCATTTTATGAAAAAGAAAATCGAAGAATTGAATATCTCCATAGAGTGCTTAATAAGCATCGCATTGGAGATTTATAGCCATTCATTCATGATTCAGCAAATGACATGAATGGTAAGACTCCAATATTTGTTGAGCTTTCTCAAGCGATTAATAAATAACTTACTAGAGTTTCTACATCTTACCTACTTATAACACCAGTGGGTGAAAATACTAAAGAGACGGAATTTGCACCTTACACTGGATTTCATAGCATGAGGAACATCAAGTCACTTGTCATGGTTAACACTTTTACATTTCTTAACATCTTTTAAAAATTTGGACTTCTTTTTAAAATAACTGGGTTGAGCCATGTTGATATCGACAATTGACACCTGAAAGAAATGTGATGATGTTTGAGTAAAAAAACAGAGAGTTCAAATGCAGGCAACATTGGACAAGCTAGGCAGTTGGCCTTTCTCTAAACTAGATGGCGCCTCTACAACTAACCCAGTACAAGGATGATTGAACTATCATAACGGCTGCATGCTAAAATGTCACTTGCGTTAGGAAAGCAACTAAACTTTCATAAAGGACCTTAAACAACAGTAATGAAAGATTTAAGATTCAGTCAAATTAAATTAACAATTATTTCAGCACTGTCTATAAGAATAGGGTTCTGGTATATTAAGACTCTCAACTGTAAAAACATAGCCTTCAAACTTTTCTCATATTATCTACAACAATAGGATTAATTAAGTTGCTTATATTAATTTTATGGCCTTTGTAGATTTAAATACTAAAGTAAAAATTAACTGTATAATTCTAAATTGTTAAATCAGTGCTTAAGTTAATCTTGTAACACATTTTTGTCGCCTAACTTAGAAGTACTATCCGGAAAGCAAAGTCGGATAGTATCGCTCTACAAATATTTTCTTTATATACTTAATACAAACATATATAAAAGTGTATAAGTGTCTTCGTCATTTTTTATGATAATGGAAAAGGGGTTGTAATTAAAAAATAATTATAATAATTATTAAATAAAAAAGCGATTGTTAAATTTATATTAAAATTTAAATACCTATTCCCAAAAAGCTACGATGCATTGCCTAACTTCAAAACTCGAAACAAAAGCTAAGATCATTAAGAGGACAGGGGTGATCCTACCTATTCCCAAAAACATGCAGAACCTAAACAATGAAATCTAAGGAGGTAATACGATATAAATCCGCGGTGTTTCGATCGATTTCTTTCAAAATTTATTGACCAAGAATCGACATAAAAATCATAATCTAGTTTTGACAAATTTATTTTGTTTCAACCATACAAAAAGAACACGAGATAAAAACATGACAAACAAACGTCGTCAAGTGCAAGTTCTAGATAACATTCCAAAAACCGCAATAATCAATCTCTATTTCTTGAACATTGACAAAAGCAACGGCCACCGGTGCCAGAAACACCTTCATTAAACCGACTGCTTCTTCCTGTTTTGGGAATTAAAAAAATTATGGAGGTAGCTGAAGAAGTGATGGAGGTGCAGAAAGAAGCAGTCCATTAAACCACTAATACTCTTAGTGGTGGTCCTTAGTTTCGAATAGCCCATCGGGACCTGCGTATCAAAAATAAACATGTCATACAACCTGAAATCTCAGCCCAACAATATTTTGAAGACAAAAGTAGACACAGTAGCATTGGATTACTAACAGCAGCCGAGGGATGTATATACACAAGAAATCTGCAACTAGTGAAGAAGCAAACAATAACCTCTAATCTTGTAAACAATTCATATTTCTAGTTAAGTTTCTCCATAATTACTAAGAAAATAAAAAGAAAAAATGATATAAACTTTTTTATAAGCTAAAGTTAGTTTATTTATTCGTTATAATCAACTTTTTGGAAAACTAAATGATTTAGCTTCCCCAAAATATTATTTTAACCTTTACTTAAAGTTAAGCCTAGCTTCTTCATTATTTTTCTTATTATTTTCTACAAGTGTTTATGGAGAAACTTATTCAAACAGAACCATAAGCACAGACAACCACCTCAACAGTCATACTGCGATAACAAAATTAGAAATTTATACACACAACCAACAAAAACTAATGAGTCCCTTGAGAAATCTTGGTTGGGTATAAGAGCAACTTCAATACCCTTAAAATAATTTATTAAAAAAAGCAACAGTTGCATCACAAGTTGCAAGGGTCGGAGGAGCCGATGTGGTGTAGCAGCTGATTATATAAAAACAAGGTGCTTATCAATGAAAAGGATAAAAAGATGGTGGGGAGGGGCGGGGGAGGGACGGAGGAGGAGGAAGGGCCAGGAGTGCAAATGGTGAAAAAAAAAATAGTGATGGATGTGAGGTAACTTCTGGGATCTTTTCCAAAAACTTTTTTTACCTCAAAAACATTGGAAATGATAATTGTTTAAGTTGCAAAAAGAAAAGAAAATGAGCCATAGTATGAGTTATAAAATTATAAATTAAACACTTGTGCAACTCTAAATCAAAGCACTGCGGGAGATGCTCTAAGGCAATAAATGAGTCACTCATACGCTCGTTTATTGCTTTGTGAGGTTTTTGCCTATGAGTATCACTTCATCAACAGAGATCCAGAAACAGGAAGAAGTTGTGACAAGAACATGCCATGCTTATGAGAAGAAAAAAAACAATGCTAAGTTCTCAATCCTTAGAATGGAGGCCGGATGAGCTTGGTAAGTGAAATGCTAACAAACATGTAAAATCTAAAAGCAGTAAAAAAAAAACTCCTTTGAACCAGATCTCCAACTAAAAAATGGCATTACATGTCCTACTTGAAATTTTGATAATTGATAACATGTAAATAATTAACCCAAAATAACCACACCCTACCCTACCCATCTATTAGAAATCAAATTCAGTATACTAATCAACAGAAGATGGCTTCCATTCACTAAATAAAAATGAAAAACAGTCCTGTAAACAGCTCCTACATTATTATATATAAAAAAAATAGCTAACAAGATTTTCCATCATTAAGGGAAAGGAGGTAAAATTCAAAGAATCCACATATATGAGGAATAATTACTACTAATAGGAAAAGCTACATATTATAGATATCAAAGCATGAAATTGACATACCCCATGGGAATTCCTTATTGCGGATATGCAAATACGGGTATGCCTGCGCAGAAAAGTAAAAAATTAAACTTGTGTTCTAATAATACAAACCGAATATACTCGAACATACACTAGAGATAGTGAAAAGATAGACAACAAAATACACAGTTACAATCATAAATAACTGCAGATGTGTAGAAAGAAAAACTCACAGGAGGTGCTTCTGTGTGATGGTGGCCCTTTGATAGAGTATAAAGGGCTAAACCGGTGCAACTTACAATGCCTAGATATGTAATCTTCTCCCATTTGGCCGTCTCGTCTGAGAAAAAGTGAAGAAGATAAATAATTAAGAAGCACAAAACAAGGCATTGAAATAAAACATGCAAAGCGTAATATAGGTAAGGTGGAGAAAATATATCAATCTCAACCTGAAACAAAAGATACATTAAATTCTTAACGAAGGTCAATATTACAGTGATGAAGTTATTGAATCTGAAAAGTGTTAATAAATATATAGAAAAGTAAAATACAAACCCATTGAGTATACATCCAGCAATCCGAACGCAACCACGCTATCGGATTCAAAACTAACATTTGAAATCGAGATAATTGAAAAATCCATTGATTTGTTTATTATCATTTCGAACATAAGCGGCAAATCATGCAGACAGACTCAGAGGCGAAATCGATTTCAACGGAGAATAACTAGAAATTACGAATCGATTACAGCACAAAAGGAATACGACCGAACACAATTCAATTTAAAAGTTAAAACAAACTAAGCGCATAATCCTTTTAATCTCAAATAAGATGGAACTAGACCAATCTCATAAATTCACAAACCCTTTCCACATGTAAAATGACCAAATCACGCTCCCGCAGAAGAAACCTATTTCAGGAGATCTAATTATTAAAACCCTAAAACAATGAGGGGTGCGAAAGAGAGAGGTGATAAGTAATTACAAGCATCATCGTGATGACCAGCGGAAGAAAAGTTTCGCTTGGGAACCTGGGAGCCACGAGCGCCTCCACGTAGGGCGGTCCGAAGAAAACCCGATCGTACAAGCGATGTCGCCATTGCTCGCCGCTTGACTCTTCTCTCTTTTTTCTGTTTTAGCTTGAATGGGTAGCTGGAACAATAGGAACTGCTAAAACGTGAAAACAGCTTATATAGCTCGAAAACACCTGGCACATATTCCATCATTTTCTGTTTAATATTTTTCATTTTCTGAATAATCCATTGTGATTTTAGTATTAAAAATTAATGGATTTTTATTTCGGCCATGTAATTTTTTTTATCTTTTTACCTATTTGAAAAATTCTCCCTACACCATATCAATTTTAACATGTATTCAATCTGTTATTGAAAATGATAAAATTATCATTCCAAAATGATAAAAATAACTTTAGAATGTAAATAAAAATTAGTTTCGGAACTTTTTATCCAGAAATATTTTAGATAATACATTTTCAATTTTGTGCTCCAATTTTTTTATCCGGAATGATTTTTTTATTATATTTACTATTCTGGATTTTAAATTCAGAATAAGGGTAATTTTAAAAATTTTAAAAAAAATATAGGGTGCAGTTTAGAATTGATATGGTGCAAGAAGAAATTGTCTTACATCTTTCTAGGTCATGACTTGCACCATGATCCATTAACAAGTTTGGATCATAGAATATTCTGAATGGACTGAATTTTCAATTGAAACTGAATTTAAGAGGAAAAGATTGAAGTTTAAGATTTCTCAATCAAGGTCACATACTCTATATTAGAGCATCGTATTAGTATGGGTAGTTCAACACAATTGCAAAAATATTTATATGACCCATAATTTTTAAGGGTAACAAAATTAAGGAAAGTGTAACCTTCCAATAAGTCATTCATTTGGGTTAAAATTGTGATATTTTAATATATCTATCCTATAAAAGTAGAGGGCGATTTGAATTCATTACTTTAAAGTAACTATTTTGAACCAAAAACATGGAGGTCTATCATGAGATTAAGTGAAACTTTTCCTACCTCCACAAGAGAATACTATCGTGAATTGTATTCCTTCTAGCTATGAATAACCAAATTTCCAATCGAAAAAATTGAAAGAACTTCTTCTTTTATTTCTCCTTTGCCATTTTGTCGAGGAAATTCATATGAGAAAGGATTAGAAAATTCCATAAACCTAACAATCAACGAAAATCAAAACATATTCAGTCTCAATCTGATCCATCACTTTAAATCTCAAAAACCTTCTAAATCTTCTTCTGATGATTCCACTCCAAAGGATCTCGACTTATCGGACACTGCAAACAGTAAAAAGAAACAAAAGCAAAAAGAGAGGGAAGAAAGACATGGTCTTTGTAATTTAACGAATTCCACTTGAAAAAAAACATGTTTTTGTTTCGGAACAACAAAAGGGTGAGACAAAGGAAGAGGGCAAGAAGGAAAGTGCTTTTTTTTCTTGCAATGCTCGATTATCATCATTTTCGTTGAGAGCATTAGTCTTACAACATCCCATATACTCCTTTTCAAATAAAAATTATCTATTTTTCACTCTTTATTTCTAACCTTAGTATGAGAATTTTTAAAATAATATATAATTTTAATATATTTAAAGAATAATCTTCAAAATATAGAAAATAATTATTACTTTTATTTTACATATGGGATGTTTGGTTCATTAGAAAATAAATTATTTAACAGTAATTAAAAATTATAATATCATAATTAACATATTGAAAAATAAATTATAAGTTTATTTGTAAGTTATAACTTTTAAAAAACAAACTATATTTTGAAAGAATAAAAATTACTGTATATATTTTTTATATTAATAAAAAATATTTCTTAATTAAATTATTTCTTTGGAAAGTTAATGATTTTAAATATTTATTTCTTATAACTTTAATTATGTTATTTAATATCTTTTATGTTTAAGCTAATCACACTCCAATATAAAGACTAAAAAATAATATTACAAAATATCAAGATGTAAATTACAAAACATGAACAAAATCATATTTATAGAAATTAAAAAATATATTTTATTTTTATTACACTTTATTATTTTTGTTATTTTACGACATCTATCATTCTACAACTTTTTTTTTTGAAAAAAACTATTAACAAATGTCAACTTTTTTATTAACTAAATTTAAAATAAAACATTTTACAAACTAAATTGGAAAAAATAATTATTCAAATTTCACATGTTATATTTTTTTAAGTGAAAAAATTTGGATTCAAGTCAAAACTTTGGTTTATTGTGTTTAATTTGAAAAAAAAAATTAAAAAATATGTTTTTGACTTAAATTAAAAAAAAAAATCATGTTATTAATATCTTTTCTAATTACCAAAACGATGACTATGTTCACTATTGTCCCCAACTCAATTGAAAACTAACTTTATCAAGTAATATTTATAAAATTTAACCTTAGGTGTTATCTACAAAAAGCTAACCTTATACGATATTTACAAAGATTGACCTTATCAAGTGATATCTATAAAGTCCGACCTTATCGAGCAATATCAACCTAACTCTGTTAACGTTTGCTTAAAATCTAATCCCGTGTGACACAAAGTAAGTTTATTTTTCGTAACTTAGACAATTGTCGAATCTTAATTTGTATGATAATTTGAATATGGATAATCGATAAAACGTTGAGAACAAACACAATCATAAACAGATTAAGCAGATTAAGCAACTTTATGTCATAATCACAAAAATATATGTATAACCCATAATTTTCAAGAGTAAAAAAATGTAACAAAATTAAGGGAAAGATATCATTTCAATCTTCCAACTACTCTAGTCACCTTTTCAGTTAAAATCATGATATTATACTACGTCTACACTTATAAAAGTTATCACCGGGTGACTAGGAGACTTAAATTCATTTATTTGAACTAGAATACTCTCTAATTTTTTATTTTATTTTATAAAATTATGAGTAAATTTAAGTTTAATTTTTTAAAATACTTTGTTATATTTAAATTTTAAAAATCTAAAATTATTATTCTTTATTTTTAATACTTATTTTAAATATCTGAATTGTTTTTAGAGATATTGCGCAAAAACATATTCTCACAATTAGATGTTATTTGTGATTATTATTTAACTTTTTCCAGAAGATATATGGAAAATAAATCTTGTGACTTTTTAAGAAGTAAAAATAAAAGAAAAATAGGTTTAATTGATTTTTTAGAAATTAAAATTATTTCTTGTTAAAATTTGTTTTTAGAAAAATACTATTTTTATATTAAGGACACATTTAGTGAATTATTATTAAAAAAATGAAACTTGATGTGAAGCACATTCCACTTTAAATTAATTTCTTTTCACAGATTTTAAAAGGACAAAGCATGTTGATTTGATGATAATGAATTGAAAAATATAACGTATCTTTTTATAGATGTGCGGGGATGAGTTAACTTAAAAAAATAAAGTGATGGGTTGATTTGTTATATAATAATTTATTTTATTTTATTTTGTATACATATTTATAATCACTTTCTTAACTATACACAAATATAATTTTTTTAAAGATGTCTTACGTTTTAAACAGGTTAACTCACATTATTTTATCGTTTTTTTAAAATTAAATAGGTTGATATGATAAATTTAACTTCTTTAACCACCCTAATTTAAATAATGAAATTTTGGTGAATATGTTTAAGTTTACTAAGCCGGTCAAGAATGAGTTTTAAAAAATATTTAACACCTAATATATTACAACTCTTTTTTTTTATTAAACATTCAAACATTTAAACTCATAAAAATTGAGTAGGTAAAACTCGTTTCTTACCATAATCTTTTATGATTTGCAAAAACAATTTTTGTGTTCTCATCTTCATTTTACAAGTGATAATATGTTAATCTTACAAATTCCAAATCCAATAAAAGATAATTTTAAATTATAATATACAAAACAAGAGTAATTTATTTTTTAAATTTGAATTAGAGTAAATTCCCCATAACATCGAAACCAGAATATGTTTATTTTAATAAAATTTGGACTATAGATCATGGATTTTCATCTTTGATATCATCAACATAAATGTTCAATATTTTTAACACGAATGTAATATGTTCTGAGTATAAAAAAGTGTGTTATCGATAAGATCAAGTTAGAGTATAAATGATAATAAATCTTATCCGAAACCAGAACAACGAAGACCAAGGAGAATGGTAGGACTCGCTTCTTAATCTTTATTGTATCATTTTTATCAACTCATTATGGGACTCACCTTGCCAAACCACTAACGAGTCAGCAAAACAAAGTTCTTGGAACATTTCTGGCTTGAAACCAACCCATGATCAATGCTACTAACTATACATATTGGAATTCGAAGAATGTGATTGATTGAACGTACATCAGAATTCTTATGTTCTAACAAGGATATTTATTACAGCAATATTGTAGTAGTGTAAAAGTTTAAAGACATTCAGATTCATTGAACCGCCTTGTGAAAATTCTAAACAAAAATATATCGTTGAAAATTAAATAAAAAGTTTTTAAACATTTTATATTTAATATTTAAATTTTCTAATTGACAATATATATATGTATACATATATTAAACTATTTTCAATTCACTATTAAAATAATTCTTAATTCATTTACGTAAAACTCTACACTATTTAAAAAATAAAAGTTTTAAATAACTGTATTAAAGTAATTGTCGTTAAAGTAAAATTAAACTTGCAAAGTCTAAATATATAAACATTTTTATTACAAATTTTATTTTGAAAGGAGTTTTAAAAAGAAAAGGCAAAAACAGAGAAACAACTTCTGAAATACTTTTTAAAACTCTGAATTTTAAATGTAAACGAAGTATTTTTGAAGCCAAAAATAGGCTGAACCAATATCCCTTAGTAGCGGAAGAGGATAAGTTCCTTGAAAAGAACACGCATACACTGAGCACGGGAAGAAAAACAACACGGCCTACGAAACATTACAGTTTTGTAAGTAAAAAAATATAACATAACAGTGCAAATTTCTTCTGATCAATAATCTTCTCCATCTTCATCTTCACCGTCAGCAGCCTCTGCACCGACTTCCTCATAATCTTTCTCCAGGGCAGCAAGATCTTCACGAGCCTCAGAGAACTCTCCCTCTTCCATACCCTCACCAACATACCAATGTACAAATGCCCTCTTAGCATACATAAGGTCAAATTTATGGTCAATGCGAGAGAAAACCTCAACAACACTGGTGGAGTTCGAGATCATGCATACAGCCCTCTGCACCTTGGCAAGGTCACCACCTGGAACAACAGTTGGTGGCTGGTAGTTGATTCCACACTTGAACCCAGTGGGGCACCAGTCAACAAATTGAATGGTGCGCTTGGTCTTGATAATTCCCACAGCTGCATTAACATCTTTAGGCACCACATCACCTCTGTACATGAGACAGCAAGCCATATATTTCCCATGGCGCGGATCACACTTGGCCATCATAGACGATGGCTCAAACGCGCTGTTGGTGATTTCACCTACTGATAGCTGCTCATGGTGAGCCTTCTCAGCTGAAATCACAGGAGCATAAGAGGAAAGCATAAAGTGGATCCTGGGGTATGGCACTAGATTAGTCTGGAATTCATTAACATCAACGTTCAAGGCACCATCAAACCTCAGGGAAGCAGTCAGTGAGGATATCACCTGAATATAAAACGAGAAAGTTAAGAAGGCTTAGCATATCATAACACAACACAAGCACTAGTTATTTCAAATTCTTGTAACAAAATATACCTGAGAAACTAAACGATTCAGGTTAGTGTAGGTAGGTCTCTCAATATCAAGGGAACGCCTGCATATGTCATAAATGGCTTCATTGTCAAGCAGGACAGCCACATCAGTGTGCTCGAGAAGGGAATGGGTGGAGAGAACACTGTTGTAAGGCTCAACAACAGAGGTTGAAACTTGGGGTGAAGGATAGACAGTGAAACCAAGCTTTGACTTCTTGCCATAGTCCACAGAAAGCCGTTCCAACAGAAGGGAACCAAGACCAGTGCCAGTGCCCCCACCGACAGCATTAAAAACCAGAAAACCTTGGAGGCCAGTACAGTTGTCAGCAAGCTTCCTGATGCGGTCCAAGCAAAGCTCAACAATCTCCTTTCCAACTGAACCAAAAACACCCTTCTTAGAGTCTGATATTCAATTCATTACAGTATAATTGCAAAAGCAGTATATTTGAAACAAACAAATGCAATGAGAAGCATTACTGGTATAGTGGCCACGGGCAAAGTTGTTTGCGGCGTCCTCCTTTCCGCTGATGAGCTGCTCAGGATGGAAGAGTTGGCGGTATGGCCCGGTCCTAACTTCATCGATCACAGTGGGCTCGAGATCTACAAAAATTGCACGAGGCACGTGCTTTCCAGCCCCAGTTTCGCTGAAGAAGGTGTTAAAAGCATCATCGCCTCCTCCAACGGTCTTATCACTCGGCATCTGGCCATCAGGCTGAAACAACACAAATGCACTACAGATTACATCAAAAGCAAGTGTAATATAACAAAACCATGACTAAATTTGGTTTAGAATTTGTCCCTTTTCTCCTTCTGAAGTGCTACTAGTTTTCTCAGAATTACATTCAGATTTCCAAGACGATAACACATTATCAAAAGAAAACAATAATAAAACTACTGCTAATTGAACAACCAATCCATATGTTTTTCTTCAGAAATTAGTACCAGGGTGGAATCCTGGCTGCATTGCCAGCACATAAAACATAGCAATTGACACGGATTTGAAATAGATAAATCTGCATTTTCTAGGGCGTTTTCCAGTCACAATTTGAGTTTCACAACAGTAAACATAAATTTAGGAGATAAAACTTCAATTCTGATTGAAAAGTCATAACCAAAAGCAGTTACAGAAATGCATCGAGGTTTTTTGTCTGTTAGAAATGTAATGATAAATATAAAAATAAAAATAAAAATAAAAAATATGCGTTATTATCAAATTCAAATCTCAAATCAGTCGAACAATACGGAACGAGAGGCAAATGCCCGGAAAATACAGAGCGTACACGTACACCTGGGAACCAATCGGACGAAAATGAAAAAAAATGTTGGCACAAAACATGGAATGCGTACAGATCGGTAAATCGGTGAAGCAATACAGAAGGAAAAACAAATAATAGACGCAAACGACAAAGACGTAGTTCAGATGCAGAAGAAAAGCTAACAGCGGAAACAGATCGAGATTGAGCATGAGAGGAGATGAAGTGTAAAAAAAAATGGAGAGATTAGGGTTACCTGAATGCCGTGTTCAAGGCAATAAAGCTCCCAGCAGGCATTTCCAACCTGAATGCCAGCCTGGCCGATGTGGATTGAGATGCACTCTCTCATTCTGACGGGCGAAGAAGGAAGATCGAAATGGAAGAAGAGAGGGAAAGGGTTTCAGAGATGAGCGTTTATTAAGACGCCTCTCTGGTTCTCTAGTTCTCTGGCTCTCTGGTTCTCTGGTTGAGGTTTGTGTTGCAATGAGAGAAGTGCTGTGGCGTTGTGCGGTTGGTTTCGGTGTATTTATGGAAGCGGAGGGTAAGAGTTTAATTGCTGTTAATTATTGGTTCCTTTTTTTTACCTTCAAATTTTAAACTTGTTTCGTTTATGCACCTTTCCCGGGTGCCTTTCTGGCCACGAAGCGCCTCCAACGTCCCACTCTGCAACGCACCATTATGTCCAAATTTTATTCATTCCTTACTTCCTCAACTTTTCATATTCTTTTTTTTAAGTAACATTCAACTCATTTTTCTCCTACTAATTAAAGAATCACCTTCAACTTTGAACTAACATTCACCATTTATCGAATGGTCAACTTTACAAATATTTATTATATCTTCGAATCAATGTTTTCGGTAAATAGATCCAATCAAATTTAAAACTTTTAATTATATTAATTAAATTGCCCACATTAATGTATTTATTACTTAGATATTGATTTAACACTTAAGTTTTTAAGTCAAATTTTATCAGTATTTTAATTTACATACTATTAATATTAAACCTTACATTTAATAATATTGTATATTTATTAAATTTAGTTATTAAAATATAAGTATTTTAATATGTGACTTTTGATTTCAGTCTATATACAAGTATATTAATAAAATAAAATTAATTACTATAAATTCAATATCTCTTTACGTATATAAATATTATATTTTAAGACCAAGATATGATAGAAAACGTTAGATATATAAATATTATATTAATACTTATCTTTAAATTTATTAATTTAGCTTAACTAACTTAAAATATAGTTCATGAATAACCTCTCTGGTGGGACTCTTTTGGAAGAGATTATTTTTAAATTATACTACATTAATGCTAAATATCATAATAACACAGAATATTACAATAATAAAAATGGATATAATTCAAAATTAATGGTATTATCCATGTGTAGGTAAATTTAATTTTTTTGTAATATATTAATTTTGTAAACAATTTTATAAAAATCACAACAAGAATTATCATGTAAAAAACATAAGTCTACTTTAATCTTTACTGTACAAATATTGGCATTATCAACATTGGAAATTTAACGAAGTACTAAATTGCCGACTTTTAGAGATGCAGGGACTAAAACTATTAAAATTTAATTTAATTCTTAAAAAAATAGAGGATGAAAGTTACAATTTAGCATAGAATATATTATTAATAAATAGAAATAAATTTTGTATTTGAGTTTTTAAATGTTTAAAGTTTTGTATTTAAAATAAATAAAAGTCACACTTTTGATGTAAAAATATTACTTATTAAATGATCTCTCTCCCTCTTAAATTATAAATGTTAGGGAGTTTTGTTGGGTTATACTCTTTTGTATAATTTTCACAGTGCTTCTATCACGTAAAAGGTACAGACATGGTTGTTACAAACATGAGATTGAAGTAAAGAGGGTATAGAAGTGGTTGAGAAGGAGAAATATACCTTCACATTAAAGAGAAGAAGAGTCACACATCAAAGTATCATATATGAGTCTCATTAATAAAATAGAAATATATATAGAGAAAAAAAATACCCAAAAGTTGGTATACAAAATAAAATAATAATTATTTTAAAAAGATAAAAATTAAAATTAAAACATTAATTTAATCATTATTTTTTTAATATTATATTAGACAGATGCAAATATATAATATTATTTTAACTTAAATTATTGATATTTAAAAAAAATTATTAATTAGGTTTAATTAAGTTTTAAGACTATCTTAATTTGAATATTTATAAAAAAAATTATAAGCTTAAATATTTATAATTGATTTCTTATTAAAAAAATTATTTTACTCAGTACTTAAATTTTGTATATTTTTCTATTGAGTTTATATTGTTTTCATTAATGTAGTGGATAATATGTTGTTATTTTCTTTATTATTTTTATGTCATCTAGTTCAGATAAGGATATGGATACTAACACGATACGAACACGGACACTGAGATAAGTATAATCTCTAAAATATAGGACATGGGGACACAGATCTATTTGTTATATAATTATGAATTATATAAATTGTCAATAAATATTTATGTGCACAAGTATGTTTCAGATTTTTTTTTTGAGCAAAAAAATGTTTTTCATGGTTGGTTCAAAAGAATTTGTTCCTTATTTTTATAATCATAATAAAAATTTATACAATAAATTTGAGTTTTTAGAAAATTATTGTATTTATCTTTTTTAAAATTGTGTTAGAACCGTGCTAAAATTGTCAGAAATTCAACAAATATTTTTTGAATTGAACACTTCACCGATAAGTGTCGTACGAGTGTCGACATGTCCGACATGGACACGCCATTTAAGAGAAGTGTCTAAGTCTCATATAACTATCATTATATGTGTTTGATGATAATGATGGTCCATTAATCGTTGTAAATGACAATAAGAGTCTCTTTATCATTGTAAATAACAACAACGATCTATTGATTTATTGAAAATGACAACGTAAATGTTATAAAAAAAAGCATAACACTTTATTATTTAACATGTTTTTAATAAAAATAATAAAAAATATTTATTATTTTATATTAATTATATTATCATTTTGTATTAACATAAAATCTCTCATAACTAGACAAAACAATGGACTAAGATAATATTCCTGTTATCCCATTAAAAAAAAAACTGAAATGGCATGACTCAATTTAAAAATATAAAAACTTAGAGTATTAGTAAAACAAAACAAAAATTAATAAGAACTCAATTATAAATTTAGTATTTGAAGATAATAATTCTTTTAATTTTTCTAATTATAAAGATTAATAAACCAATTAAATATTTAGAAAATATTTACATGGTTTAATATATATAATAAATTTATAAAATTGGTATTTTGAATTCATCTAAAAAATCAGTTTACCTTGTTTGTTTTTTTACGAATCTACAACATCATAACGAAGTTCACCCAAATAATGCCTCTTTTAGAGGAGATTCTGTCAGAAAATGTTTGAAGGGTCTAGAGGGAATTCTTTGGCACAAAATGTTGCAAGGTCTTGCAGAAAAAAACGTGAACAGATCAATTTATCATTTCATACCAATTCTCATGAATTCCCATCACCGGGGCTTCATCGTAGCTATGGTTTTCAGCTCTCTAAATGCTTAAACATGGATTTAAGACTCCAAAACCCCTGCACCTTTCAACACCAAACAGATTCACAACACATGTTATAAACACGCACCAAATTCTCCAAAAGATTTTTTTTAAAAAACAATTTCTCAGTAATTTAAATTTCTTTATACATAATTTATAAAAGTTTTCTAATAGAGTTTATCATGACGTAATTTTATTTCATTAAAAAGTCATTTTTTTTTCTTTTATTTATCTCTAGTGAAAGTTCTTATCAAAAGGTTTGTCTAAACAAACTTAGGACAGTCTCCTAAATCTTTTATCTTTAAAATTAGATATTCAATCATTTTTTCGTTTGATTTACTTAAAGTCATATAATTTAAATACAGTATTAGGATGATACTATACCAATAATGTGATTTCAAATATAATCATAAATAGAAAAAATTTCATTAATATATAGACATTTTGTTTAGAAAACCATAAAAACTATTTCAGAGTCAATCCTTATTAGATTATAACCATGACTCCTTAAACCATATGCAAACACCTTTTTACCACAACAGCGAAGCGAGGTGCTGAGATTATACGACCTATAAATACAAACATTCTTGAAACACATGTTCTTGACTTTTGGATTTTAACTCTAATGTCTGGCGATTTTTTAAAAATTCTCCATAATCAAAACTAACCACACAAAGTGGCAGCACACATTGTAAAGTTATAATTTCACAAAATGAACCAACACATGCCAAACGAGATGATTTTCCGATACTGTCACCTTTGAAGCAATAAATCATTAGATGCTAGATTTTCTTAATTTGACTCTCTATGCTTACTATTCGCATGATTTTCAATTCTTTCTTATATCGGTTAGTGAGTGTTCCTTGAGAAACACTTCAAGTTCACTGCTGAAAATAACAAATTACTCTCGTGGCTATTCACAAATTTCAAAGGGTACAAAAGGAGACTTAATTTAGTTCAAAAGCTACTTGTAAGCATTAGGTAAATAGCGAATTTAATAATTAAATATACCTATATGTATGTTTAATGATAGAGGTAATTAAAGATTGTAATCATTAAATATACCTATATCATGAAAGCATACATCACAACATCAAACATGATATAACATAAGTAACATATAACATCATCATCAAAATAATATATTGTGGTTTGAGCCAAATCATTAACCTTCATAAAGTAACTTTCATTTCACTTGAACAACACAATATTCGTTTAATGAATGTCTGTTCTAGTAACAACATTCTCATTTTTATTATTAGTTTTGGTACTGGTAAGGGTAGTAACCATTTGAGAGCAATAACCTCCAAGTTTCTCTTCACTCAAAAAATCATTTCGTTATTTGAGCATTAATCACTTAATGTTAGATCGACATCCACTAGTTGAAAGAAATCCAACAAGTTATAGGGAACTCTTCCACCGCCTTTCGCAACTTGAGTGCTTAATCCATAACTTGAACGCCCTCAAGGCTTGAGCACCCCAAACCACATAGCAAGGACTGTTACGTATTTAGGACACACACTCGCCATCTTAGCCATACTTAAGTGTCCAACATGATGCTTGAGCACATTTTACAATGTTTCAGTGATATGCTTTCAAAGAAGAGAGCATCATCTTTTGTATATATTTTGCTTGAGCTACAATGTTAGAAATGTAGGCCTTAAACAGGAGGGGGGTGGATTGTTTATGAAATATTTTTCCAAATATTGAAGGTAGATTGAAAGACAATGAATAATCAATCAATTAGAAAATCAGTTCAACCAATTGGAAAATTGTTTTTAACTTGATTGCAAAAAATCAATCGGTTGTTTTTACGAAATAATTGGTTATTTATATAAGCAGTGTTAAAAATCAAAGCAAAACAAGTTTAAAAAGTGTAAGGATAGAGAGATTAACACAAAATGTTTATATTAATTCACTATTTACCAAGAGCTACATCTAGTCTTCAACAACCACTGAGAATTTATTAAGTAATCAAAATCTTGATTACACACAACACACCAAAGTGGTGATCTTGGATCCTTCAAGAACACGCACCACCTTTGGTAAATACCACACAGTTTTCAGAACAACCTATAAAACTACACATCAATTCACACATAATTATAGTGATCAAGAAAGAAAAGAATGGAATACACCTGGATACAATCAAATATTAAAGCACAGTGAATACAAGACAATCCTATTCCACACTTGAGAATTATCCAAAGCTCTTTGAAGTCTTAAAACTGATTTGAATGATTTCTCTTAGTTGATTAACAACCAGAAGCATAAAACAACTTTTTAAACTCTAAATAGTTGGTCAAAGCATTTAATTCCATAATCAGAATAAGTTTTAATCATTTAAAACAAATTAAAGTCATTTAACATAATTTTGTTAAGGTTTTCAGAAAATGAATCGGTTGAAAACACAAATCAATCGATTGAATTTGTTTGACAGCAAAGTTAAACAAAGTTAAGTTTTTTCAAATCCTTTTCAAAAAACACTAAGTGTAAAACAACCGGTTGATTTGTCACTTCCTTTAGAAAATATATATTTTTCAAAATGATTGAAATCAAACAACCTTGAATCATCACACATAGTGAATTAACAAATTCTAATACTTTAGACACACACACAACCAACAACAAGGGTCTTCATGCAGTCCACTTGGATTTGGAGGCATCAAAACACCTTGTTCAACATACAAGACATCGCTTGAGCTATACACCAGATTACTTGAGCGACCAACATGTCACTTGAACGTCATTATTTAGTGAGTGCAATGAATGCATAATGCTTGGGTCTCACTTGAGCTACCATATGTTTCTCGAGCGTTATCCAACTCGTGAGTCTTAACCGTCATTTTGTAATCAAATTAAAAAAATTACAGTTCCATTGTAGAGATTATCTAATAGCAATGTTAGACCATCGAGCACAAAAAATATGTACTATAAACAAGGTCAAATGATCCAAAGTTGTCTTCTGATGTGAGTTGATTTTAGAATTGCACATTGTACTTGTTTGCTCTTATTTGTGATTTTTGATTTAGCAATTTAAGGTGAGTACCCAAAAAGATTCTCACTGGATACGAACTTAACCAAGTGGTTAAATAAGTGTAAATGTCCACTTTAAAAGGGCAAAGAGAAAAAGACAATAATATGGTCCACTTCTTTGTATTATTTTTTATTAACAATTTTTAAATACAAGGTTTTACTTAAAACTGAATTCATTGTCACTCTTAAAATTAACTCCTTTAAAGATTTAAAATAAAATATTCTTTTTTATTACGATAAATTCAATTTTTTAAATAGAATAAAATAAAGCTAACATTATAATAATAAATTAGTGAGATTTTTTTTTTATAAAAAATATTTATTTTTTTATTTATGCGAATCAGGAGCCAACTCGCCCTAAACCCTAAACCTATTTTATACCTATTATTTTTTTATCTTAACTTGTTGTATACATTTTCTATTTACTTACCAACCAGATTCTCATATATATATATATATATATATATATATATATATATATATATATATATATATATATATTTTTTTTTTTTTTTTTTTTTTTTT
>Ga0123342_1000016_pt1 | contig 146826 bp, 59 predicted proteins | sample Turbeawhitnodule_FD_89960 | JGI IMG/M metagenome (GOLD analysis project Ga0123342, IMG submission 89960) | Root nodule microbial communities of legume samples collected from Mexico - Turtle bean Mexico white nodule | ecosystem: Host-associated > Plants > Roots > Nodule | place: Mexico: Nepantla... | reverse complement strand
TTTGTCTGACTTTGCTGACGACCTCTTGCCATCACAAACTCAAAATATTGTATTCAATATTACAAACAATTTCAAACAACCCAAGGGCGAACCTTCGGCTCTGATACCACTTGTTGGGAAAAAACGGGTAATTTTCCCACTAAAACAAAACCCTAACAAAGCTACCCGACAAATAATATTGAATAAATACAGCGGAATAATAAAAGAGATAAAGAGGAAAAAAACACACCAAAAAATTGTTAACGGAGTTCGGCCAATTTAGCCTAATCTCCGAGCACAGCAAAAACAACTCACTTTTATTATTATGGGAGAAGATATTACAAATTTGGGATATCTAACAGTGAAGGAGGAGCGTTTAATTTATAACCCTCAAACCTCTTTCCCAAACAATGAACCCACTGATGTGGGACTTGGGATTAAGCCAAAATCAACAATAAGAACTTAGGTTCATTTACAAGGCTTTCTGTCAAAGATGTTTTATTATTAGTGAAAAACTATCTAGTCACACAACATCCACAAAATAAGAATATTAGATGTGTGACAACAAGTAGATGACTTAAATGATCTAAATAAACAATGGTGGACCAAATATCAAATTTCAAGAACGAGTATTTTTCATAAAGAAAAAAAATAAAATTATTGAAAAAAGATGTGAAAATTTGGAACGATAAGGTCTTTAGGAATATTAATAGAACAAAAAAAGTTAATACATAAGGGTAAGAAACCTATAACTAAAGGATGAGAACATAAGACTAAATGAACCTAAAAAGAAAAAGAGAAGCGAGCTCTTAGCTGAACTGAAAGGGTGTTTTTTTGTCAAGAGGCATTAGTAAAACAAAAGGCAAGAGTAAGATGGTTATCCCTAGGTTATTCGAATTCTAGATACTATCACTCCTTAATAATTTGGAAGAGAATGAAAAGTGGCATTAGAGGTGTGAGAATAAATGGGGAATGTATAGATGAGCCAAAGTCAATAAAGGAGATTAAAAACTATTTTAAGGGACAATTTGAAGAGAAGAGCAAACTAAAAATGAACTTAGATGGTGTGCAATTTCAGTCCATTTCTAAGGAGGATAACATAGAACTTACAACCCAATTTACAAAAGAAGAAATACATGGGGCAATGTGGAAATGTGAGGGGAATGAAAATTAGGAGAAGATATCAACTTCATATGCGTGAATAATATTCATAATATATTAATTCTAAAAGTTGTGCTAAGGTGTTTCAAAGTGATATCATGACTCAAGATTAATTTTCACAAGAGCAAGGGATTGGGGTAAATGAAAGTCAACTACACCAATTTGTTGCTATCCTTAACTGCTCAAATATGTCAATCCCATTTACATATTTAGGAATCCCAATAGGGGATAATTTGAGGAAGGTAAAGACGTGAAATACCATGCTACATAAGATTAGGAAGAGATTAACATGTTGAAAGGGTAAACACTTATATTTTATGAGAAGGTTTTGCCTAATTAAGTTTGTAATTTTAGTTCTTCCTCTTTTCTTCTTATCATTCTTTAAAGCTCAAAAAAGATAATAAATGAGATTAGGAAGATACAAAAACAATCTTTTGCAAATATGGCTTGTAAGATAATAAAATATCATGGGTGAAGTTGGATACAATATGTATACCAAAAGAAAGAGGTGGGTTAGACATAAGAGATGTCAAAAATATTTAATGAGACATTACTTGGAAAATGGGAGTGGAGGTTTGCAACACAAGAAACAAGGATGTGTAGAGATATATTAATATCCAAAAGTATGGAGATTGGAGGGAGTTAAACACAATACAACATTCTAAGCATGAATCAATATGGTGGAGAGACTAAAGAAGTATGTGATGTACGACATTTACGTAATAAGCGAATTTTCAGTGTAGATAACATTATAACATTCAAGTCAACGATAAGTCAACATGAAATATCTTAACATCCTAATCCACACTGAAGATTTGTTTGTCATGTAAAAAAAATGACAATAACTTATTTCAATAATTTTCTTACTAAGTTTAAAGATTGGATCATGAAAAAAAATCAATTTCAACTAAAATTACGAAAACCATATTTAACTTTTTTTTTTTTTTATGTATGGTCCATAATTTTTTTTCTCTAACTCTATGTTTTCAACTCAAACAAACTTTTAATTTTTTTATTCTATTTTTTTTATTTCCATTGAATTAAACAAATTATATGGATCGTGTTTGATTCCATGTGATGAACGATTTTCCTTCATCTGTATGGATGACGTATTTCCCTTGCAAGCTGCACCCATAAAAGACCAGCACAAGGTGGGCCTTTCCCTAAAGCTAAAGCCTAAATATGTTTCCTATTATTTCTCTTGTCGTTTACCATATAAATAGATGGTCATTGTTACCTTCATATTCGGAGACTTTTTCTTTCTGTTTGATGTGTAGTAAGATATTCTCTTTCAACAATTCAATATTAACTTCTATCAAGGGACAAATATCATGCAAGTAAATTTTGATCTCTTTTTACCAAAAATATACATATAACTAAAAATTGAAGCCTAAATAAAAATATATTAAAAAATCCAACCCTATACTATTTATTAGTAGGGATGACATCATATCTAAACAGTTCAGTCTAAACAAATTACATAAACTTTCTTTCTTTACACTAAACAGTAAAAACCATCCGTTCACAACTCTTTATAATAATATTTTAAATTAAAAAATAAAATAAATATAATTAAAATATTCATTTATTAAGATATTAAATGGGTTGTTTGTACATACGATGAAAATGTATTACCATCCATAAATACTTTTCAATTTGTATTTTTTTAAAACTTTAAATAAGAATATAAATTTTATCTTAAATTATAATCCAATTTTTTTAAAAAATATTTGAATTTTTTTATCAGCAATAAAAATAATTCAAATAAGTTTAATGCAAAGTATAACTTTAAATAAAATTTATTAGTTTTTATAAAAATAATTTCATAAATATAAATAAAAAACATATAAATTTATAAAATAAAATTTTAAACAAATTCAATTATTAATGTTTTTTACTAAATTTTTTACTTTTGTCATCTAATTCCAAAAAATATCTAAATAAACGATTAATAACTAATACAAAGACATTATTATTAAAATTGGAATCAAATATTAAAACATAAAATTTTAGAAGTTTACATATATATATATATTGACATCCATCAAATAGAAAACACTCACTTGATATTCTAAATAATAATATTTATTTTATTTTTTAATTTAAAATTATAATATATATTATTATATTATTAAAGTGGGTTGTGAAGTGAATGTTATTTTTTGGAAAAGTGTAAACAACTCTTTTTCCATATAATATAGACATTTTAATATAATAAATAATAAATATTTCCTAATGTGGATATATGGTCATCATCTTAAGTTAGTATGTTGGTTTTGGTACAAAAGTGGATTCTACTAACTTTTGTTCAGTGGGATTGTTTTCCAGGATCATGCTTCCTTAATTAAAGAAAAGGATGAACACAACATGGAGAATGAGCTCTATTGGAGTACGCAGGAAAATATATGATATTAAGGTAGTGTGGGTGATACGATAGGTCTAATACAAACACTCGTTAGTGTAGACTTTGATACTATATTTTGAAATGGATTTTAAATCTAACTTAATTTCATAAAATTTTACACTCACTTATATACTATGAAAGAGTCTAATCTCTAGTCGATGTAGGATTTTCAACAAATTTTTGTTAACCATTAGAAATTTTATATGAAGTTTGATATGAAGAATGAAGTGTTTTTTTTTAATGTATTATTAAGTGGGTGACTTTTTTTTTGATAAAAAAATTATACATATATATGATTTATATTTATTACAGATTTTAATATCTATATATATATATGAATATAAATTTTTTTTCTGAGACTTACTAATTTTTTGGTCATGAGATTATTATTATGAAAATGTTAACTTTACATGTGTTTTTCATTCTTTTATTTATCTTCATCTCTTCTTAATAATATTATACTACTATTTAGTATTATATCTACACTTTTTTTCTTATTTATTTTTTGAAGTGTTAAATAATAATATGAGACATGAATGCATTATTTTGATCTATGTTAACATCACGGGTGTAGACTGTTTCTTGATTGTGTCTATGGAAAAAAAGTACCATTATTGATTAATTTTTCCAATTTACTTTTGTTCACTTGACACATTTGTGAAATTTGGCCCTCTCATGTGGTTTGTGGTTGTGGGCTTGGAAAATTGGTCCAGTGAGTGATGCTCCTTTTCCCAACATGCTTAATTCAAATTGAGGCAGTTGTCTGATGTCAAGCTAACGCATCACCCCCACTTACCTCAACCTGCTCAATCATTACCATCACACTTTCATACAGACACATGAAAACTGTCAAAAACATATTTTATATACAATATTCTTATTACCGGGAATTGGGTCTGAATACCTTTCAGGTGGTAAATGACTCTTGAGAAGGATAGAATATATCTATAATAATGGTTATCACTCATATTTTCCGTTTTCTTAGTATAATTGTAAATTTACTTATCATGATTAATAATCAAAGGAAGATCACTACTACCATCAATTGTTAGGAAAGGAAGGTTATATACTATTAATTATTTTTATTATTATTGTCTTCTAGAACCACTATATATAGTGACTTCTTTTAAACAATGTAACACACAACAAACAACATACATTTGTTTCTTCTCTCTTTTCATATATTCTCTATTTCTTCTCTTGGTGTAAGTGTTTAACCCATACATAGAGAATTTGTTTTGGAGTTATTTATCTATTAGTTAGAGAGAAATTTATTGTACTCTCAGTACCATTATAGTGGAAGTTTTGTCTCCCTTGCCGTAGTTTTTAACTTCTATTTAAAGGGATTTTCCACCTAAAAATTTATGGTATCATTCTCATTTTTCTTATTATTTTAATTTATTTAAAATTATCACACTTTCACACACGATATCTCTAAGAAAATAAATTTATAATTAAGTGATAATGTTTAGACTTATTATTCTATTAAAAAAATAGAAAAAAACTCATAAAAATGTATTGATAATACTATTTTATAGGTGGGTTATAAGTGTTTATACATAATGTTAAATAACGATTATTGGTCGAGATGTATATGACTTTAATGATAAGTATGTGAAGAGAAAATCAAGATAATTATCTAATTATTTTTGGACAATTCTGTTTAACATTCCATAAATGTTGATTAGTTCCCAAAAATTTCGTTTGTGATAGAATGTGGAGATTTAGAAATCATCGTCAAGAGGACTTGCCTGGGTCACGTCTTAACGCCTAACTGGACCGAACAAATATAAATGATAAAATTGTTTTAAATGATAATTTTAATCATAACTCAACTCTCCTAAAATCGTTTTAAAATAATTTTAATATAATATTATAAATAGACTTTAATCATAATTCAACTTCTATAAATTTATTTGAGATGACTTTAATATTATATTACGAAATAAAGTTTAAATTTAACTTTTTATAAAATTAAATTACACTTAAAATTCACTTCGTAATAATAATTAAAATATATAATAAAATTAAAAGTATAAAATATATATTTTATATATCTTGATTGAGGAAATACAGGGAAAATTGAAGGAACAAAGCAATTTGGTGTTGAAATTAATTACTGGCAAGGCAATCCATTACATTACACGTTATTGGAGTTACTTATAAAGAAAGAGTTAGGTCTAAATCATGGCTTGGTTTGTTGTTATTTCCATTTTGAGGCTGTGGGTGTGGCTCTGTGGTTGCATCTGGTGATGGCTCTTTCTCTGTCACTTTTCCTGAAGGACCTGGTGCATCTTCTTTATACTTAATCTTGGCCAACTCTTGATCATCCATGAAATCTTCTGGTTCAAAAGTTGGTTTCCAAACACCCTTTGCCTTCTCTTCTTCCTTCTCTTTAGACAACCGATCCCTTGCATCTTTCGTGCTCTTAATCAGTGCAAAGAACTTCTCCATCTGCTCCTCCTCACTCTCTTCCTCCCTCTCCATTTTCCTCTTCCTTCTTCCTCCTTCCATTCTTCTCACTACCACTCACTCTCTATTCCCTTTTTATTACTTCACGCCTTGGTAATGGTACCTGACCAGGAATCACAAAAAATGGAAAAAGAAAAAAATAAACACTGTGGATCCAAATTAAATTAAATACAGTAAAAGTGAACAATTTTAGAATGGATAATAATTAATATATTATCTGTCATAGTTAAGTATATGCAAGTGATCCTCTAACCACTTCAATGCACCAAACCCTACCTCTTTCTTCAAATTGAATTCAAGAGAGGTAATTAAAGACCTTCTTGCTTTGTTTTGCTCAATAGATTAATGGATTCACAAGAATTTGAACATGGTTTTAACTTCAGGACACGAAGGGTACCATGGTAGTTAGATGGAGCCCAAGGCTACCTTCTAAACCTATTGTATCCCTTTCATCAATGAAATTTTATACAATTTATACATAAAATTTGATAATGAGTAATCTCTACTAATATCATATTTAAAATTGTACATTAATTTTTGCTTGAAAAAAAAGTCTTGTTAATTTATAATTTCATAATTTCTAGATATCACTCTTGTGGTTTCTAATTATGAAAAAATAGTTTTTAAAGGTGTTGGTTATGCATGTTGTAGGAATGGATGAAGGTTGCTTCTATAAGAAGAAGGGATGCACTTTTGGGAAGACATTGAGAAGAGGAATAATACTTTTAGGTGGGTCATGGTGGAGATGGAGATGTTTTGATACCAGTGTGTTGATTTGACATAAATAACTGTAAATAATAATAATATATTAATATAAATCATTTAATAAAATAGAAATTAAAGTATTGAATATAAAAGTAATAAAATGAGTTTCAAATTAAATTGTTTAAATAAAATATAAAATAAATTATTGAATATAAAAGTAATAAAATGAGTTTTAGAATGGAGAGAAATTTTTTAGAGTATCACATGAGGATCCTAGAAAAATATCACAAGGTAAATTGAAGTCTCAATTAATTTTTGTGTCTCAACAAGGAGAAACCACGTCTCTGTCTTCATCATATTTTCAGTGATTTTCTTTTTTATTCTGAAAGCATCTTTGCATGTGTTTGTGCGTCAAAACATCATTTCTTTTGAAAAAAATACTGTATAAGTTTATTTCTGAAAAAGATCCGTGGTTGATGAGTTGGATTTTTGTGAAAAGCAAATTGTGGCGATTGATATATTATTGTGAAATAATTATCATAAAGTCATTTGAAGTGTAATTGTTGGAAGAGAGGATGGAGGTGATGGAACCATGGGGTGGGTAATTTTCAAAAATACATTTCTCCTAAGGTGGGGGCAAATTATTTATAACAACTTCGAATGTTTAATAATTTTTTTTATATAACATATAAAAATTAAAAGCATTATAGAGCTAAGTTTTAATTTTTATTAATTTTCTAATACAAGTAAATGATTTCAAACTAGATTATTTTTGTTGAATCCATTTGTTAGTAGTGAAAGATGTATTTTATTTTATAAATCTTAGTTATTTGTTTATTAATTTTAATTAATATTATATAATTTTTAAAGTTTGTATTTTAAGTATCACAACTAAATTTATTTATTTTTACTATAATTTTAGGAGTTTTATTGAATCTTTCTCTTGATGATTAATAAGTCATATAACGAACTTTAGATAAGTTACATTTTCTCTTGATAGGAAATGAGACTACCAACTACTAATTATTGGTATACAATTTTCAACCTCAAGTTGGGTAGGTGAATAAATTTATCCAAAAAAAAACTCGAAAATAAATTACGATATAAGTTATGATTAATCGATTTATATTATAATGTATCTTTTGGAATCTCTAATTCTTGTAACATCCTTCTAAGTCTATCTAATGTTCAATCTTAACTTTCTAACAAGTCAAATAAGATGTTACAAACTAAACCAAAACTCTTTTTAATTCAGACCAACAAAAATTCTTCTTTATTCGTGTATGGATGCAAAAAGTAAATTTATTGTTATGAGCTTTTATCAAAATCAATCTCTTCAATTCATCTTCTCTTGACACACGTATCATGTCTCTAAATTTCATAATATCATTTGAACCCAAAAGAAAATCCTTCACTTGCTCAACACCTAACAAATCCTTAATGTGCATTAGGTTATGTTTTACAAGCTATTTTTCCTTAATCATGATAAATAAATCATTGGTAATTGTCAACATACCACAACTAATATGATAATTGAAAACTCTGCTCTCATATTCCTATATTTGAATTGTTTAATCAATCCCAACTTTTTTAACATAGTTGTAGATATTTGAACGATCTTTTTACTAAAAAATCTATTTTCATATTAATGTTCTCTACACGATACATAAGCTAAAAATCATAATCTTTTAGGAGTTTCATTTATCTTCTCTATGATGTAAATAAGAATGAGGAAGAACTTGTTGAAGAAAGAGAAGAGGAGACAAAGAATAAACACAAGAAACATGACAAAAAGATTTAAAGAAGGAGATTTTATGAAGATTCCATGAAGATTGACAAAAGGAAGATTCCAAGCTTTGGAAGAGGAGATTTGGGAACTTGTACTTAAGTAGTTTCTTTGTCTTTAGATGAACTTGAGAGTAGTGAGAACTTCATATCTTAAACTTGAGAGGTATTTGACAAAATTCAATACACTCTTGAAGTTAGAAGTGTCTTTTGGAGCTTCTAACTACTTCATGTCACTTTCAAAGTACATTTTCACTTCACTTTTCAAACTTTCAAAAGTCTTTTCGTGTCCACTAAAAAGGAAATAAGTGTCTCACATGTGACTTTTCCAAGAGTCATAATTATTTTTCACATGTAATCATTACATTTTCCTAGATTCAAAGAACTACCACGTGCACTACCTAATCTCAAGGGATTAAGATGTGTTAATCTTTGTTTAGTAGAGTTAACTCTTGAATAATAAAGTTAACTCATTTTTGTTGTATTTTCCACTTCCTTGAATGAAATCCCTCTTTATATAAAATAGTCTCCTCCATTTGTAAACATAAATAACCTTGAAGATTGAATGAAATTCTCCTTTGTGAGTTTGTGAAAGTTTGAGAATTCTCAACTTTTATTTTAGTTCTTATATTAAGAAACATTCTCTCAAGTGGTGAATTTCCTTGTTATTATTCTTTAGTTATTGAATTAAAGATAGCATGTTCTTAATTCATTATCTTGTCTCAATCAATTTTCTAAATTCTTTTGCAAAATATTATTGTTTTACATATTGTTTTTCATAGGTTTTTTTGGTTGCATACAAATTCAAATGAGCTTGGTTACCACAAACTTCTCTTAAGATCCTATTAAACTCCACGTCACTCTGTCTTATATTCAACTTTTTTTATAGCAAAATATTCCAAACTCTTATAATCATTAAACATAGAAAGAAATAGTTGGTGTAAGAATCTTCCATTCTCAATTGAAACCAATATCCTTCTAGCTCTTGATTGTCTCAATTTTTTTTTATCTTCTCTAAAAATCTATCTTTCAATCATTTATAAGTTGTAGATATAAACCTTTTGCTCAAGTGGGTAACTTCTTCTCAGTAAAAACCTATAGGCTGAAGAAATATCTTTTCACTTAATAAAAAAACAATGCCCGAGAGCCAAATTCTATATTTTTTTATGTGATTTTGTTTCAAGTGAGAATAATTTTTTTAACGAAATTGTCTAACATTGTCATATTTTATGGTAATTCACTCAGAAAAAGTGAGAGACTCTTCTTGTCTTCTTATTACATTGATGAACTTTTTTAAGTCTTTTTTTTTTTTTCTCTATTTGATGTAATCTCCTCCTCAATTCTCATTCTAACTTCTGTCTAAGGAGGAATTATAAGTAATATGTATATTTGTCAATTTTTTAAGTATCCATAAAAGATCATATTTTTGCTGAATTGTAATACTTACCAAGTTATAAGGATGACTTTTTCTTTTATACAGTGTAGATTCTAACCAATTAAGTTGGACATTTTGTTTTATATTTTATTGGCTTTGTGATGACATCAGTTTATGAAAACAATAAATATGTACATAACACACATCATATCTTTTATTGTAATTTTTTTTTGTCTCAATCTAAAATTAATTTATGAACAAATTGACACATTACATAAACATTGAATAATACATGTCAATATAATAAGATAGTTTAATTTGACAAGCAAGAATTACACTAACTCATTTATTAAAAAAAATAAAAAATATTAAAATAAAGTAAAATAACCATAACAATAAGAAAAAAATATTAAGTGAAAATTTTATCAGAAATTTAGTAGTAAGAAATATATATAATATATAGACTCTTACCGTCTAGGTGAGACTCATGCCCTGCTGAAGAGGACCTGACCCAACCCTACATCACCATATCATGATAACTGGGAATGACTCATCCAAGTTATTATGGCCTCTGCATTGAGATGCTCATTCACCCATGCCATTTTTTTGTTTTTTTTCCACAAAATATATAAATTAAAAAAAGGGACACTTCAAGTTAGAAAGTAGAAACAATCCATTGAAATTCCTAGTTTTCATTACAATTTTCTAAAATATAGATAGTACACTAGAATAAATAATTATTAAATAAACCTCATTTCTCACCCTTCTGTGTTTTTATAATAAAATATTATATCTACTTTAAGTTCAAATATAAATTCAAGTTCAAAATCCTTTCTTTGAGGTATAGACACAAGAGTCTCTCTTCATAACTTATCATTCTATTTATCTCATTTGTGTTGTTGAAATTAAGGTATACTCAGTGCTTGATCAATATTATTAGTTACTAATTAGGATATTCTACCTTTTTTACTAAATAAAAATCGCTCATACAGAAACATGGGGACCCATTACTGTATGAGTGATGCATATAGTGATGTACCAAATGGAAGCAGATGTAGCTTGTAGTGATGATATTTTGTCATTTTTTGGAGTGTTTTTGGTAATAATTATTTTTTTTAGGAAAATAAGTTTTTTTTTATGTGTTTGCCTAATCTATCTATTTTAAAATTAATTATTTTAATTTATTTTAACAAACAAATTATAGATATATTAAAAATCAACAAACAATCCAATAATACTGATATAAAAGAGAAATATATTGCTCACTTCTGCATAATTCAATTGACATATGTCACTGAGGGAAATGATAAATAATAAGAACAATTGTATTTTGTAGGCAACTTTCGGTCATAGCCGAATCAGATTGGGCAATTTGGGTTGGCCTAATCCTTTGGCCCAAAATTCAAACAAGTACTTCATATAAACTCATAATAATTCACTATTTTAATTGAATTTTTGTAGACATATTACGTGATACACTTCAACAATTTTTTAATAATGATAATAATAATAAATAACGCAGCAACTAATTTAGAAAAATAATATAAAAAATAAAGTAGATTTTGAAAAGATTTGGAAAAGAGTCTTGTATATAACGATGAAGATAGAATTTTCAAATTATTTTCCTTCTTATTTGAAAACTTTTTCCAAAATTTGTTTATTCCTTTTATATTAAAAAACAACAACTTGTATTTTGGAATTTTCTTTGCAATATTTTTAGTCAGTAACATTGAATTTGTTCAACGCTTACATATTTTTTTTAAAGAAATTATCCTTGAAATTATTGGGGGGTTTATTTCAAAGGAAAAAAAGACAAAAAAGAGTTTGTTGTTGATTTAATAGGAATTAAAGTGAAGGCTTTTTAATATTCTTATGCTTAATTGTGTAATGAGTAATGCTGGGCATGGCGTGAAGTTTTGAAATGCTAGAAAAAAAAAGAGGAAAAAAAGAATCTTTACTTTCTTTTTCAAACTATAATTTTTTAATACTTTAATGCAAATCAAAGCAAACAATTCTAGACTGGGCGGCGGAATGGTTATTGGTGCTTTTGACTACAAAATAATGCCACCATCAAATTTAATCACTTTTTTTTATAATTAGATAACTAATAAATTTCTTTATCAATTGTCAAATCGTGTATTAATAAAAGAAAGAGTGTATTAACATTTCTCAATAATAAATTTTTACCAAATAATAATGCTGGCGATAGTGTGCCTCATTTGTAAGTGGATTATTTGTAAACTTTTAGGGTCTTCGGTTCGGTTCACACTAGCACTAAAAAGGGAATAAACTACTTAAATCAACACGTGTTATTTTTATGTATATTAATTTAATGATAGGACATATTTTAAAATCTTTAGAATTTATATTTATATTAAAATTAAAGTTAATTATACTTAAATGATAAAATTCTATAGCATATTTCGTTCGGTTTAGTGTGGATTAATCACTTGGTGGGTCGATCCAAGTGAGCTTAGAAAAATAAGTTCAATAAACTAGTTCACTTAATTTAAAATAAAATGTATCTTTTAGCCTCTCTTTTTTTTGTTGTCTTTAATTTATTTTTTTAAGTATAAAAGTTAAAATTGTATTTCAAATTAACAATAATAAAATATCATCATAGCGAGCATATAATTACCCATATATAAATATATATATATATATATATATATATATATATATATATGATTATGTAGAAACCAATTTTAGTGTTCTCCTGTTCATCAGGAATGAATAATACGTGTTTAGATCAGTGTGTGTGAGGGACAGTGTGAAGACAGAAAAACAAGAAATGATTTTCATTATTCTATCAACCACAAAGAAGTTCGAGTAAAACCACGTAGATGCATACACTTTTACTTCATTGTTTTTTCTACACCTACAAAATTTACTCAACTATATTTTTTCTACACCTACAAAATTTACTCAACTATATTTTTTCTACACCTACAAAATTTACTCAACTATATTTTTTCTACACCTACAAAAGAACATTGCATGTGAAAACTGAAGCATTGAAGCACCTAAAAAAGAACCTTTCATGTGAAAACGTTCAAACGTTGAAGTTTCTACCCTAGGAGGTGAGTTATTTTTAAGTGGATAATCAATTATGATTTGACTATAACGTGTAACATAATCAATTATACTTATATTTTTAAAGCACGTTTTATTACATGCATTATTAATTTACCACATGTTTTGAATGAATAAATAATTATGTAATGTGTTTAATATGAGCCATAATCCATTTTCCATAGATTTTAAAGATATAATCGACTAATAAATACATTTTATTTTATGTAGTGCATAACTGATTTGCCATATATTTTTCTTATAAACATGGTTATCTGTTTTTTTCCAATAGTATGTTTTTATTTTTTCAGTAATGCAACCAGTGACATTTTAGGATTTCATTTTCTAGTACCGTGGTCAAAATGAACTCCAGCTTCATCTCTTCCAAAATTATGTTCCAATATCTTTTTTTAATAATAAAAAATAGTGTATTTCTATATATGTTATAGATTAATATTTATTTTGTTTAAAATTTTATAGTAGATGTTTAATATTGAAAAAATTGTTGTTGTTATGTTTATCTTGAATTTTTTGTTACGTTTATATGAATTTATTTTTGGTGTATTATTATTATGTTTATAAAAATACGATTTTATGTATTATAATTAGTAATGATAGTAAACCCTAGTTCTTACAAAACAAGCCTTTACACTAATCCTAACATTAACCTTATCGTTAATCATAGCATTACAGTTTCCAATTATTTAATCCATTCTGATTGTCTGATTGTGGATTAAAAATAAATATTTTTAATATTTCTTTTAATGCGTTTCAAATTATTTTTCAATCATTTTTTTTACAATTTTTAATATTAAAATTTATTTTTTAACGCAAAATATTAATTTTATGATAAGTTTTCATATTCTGACAATTAAGTAACTCGTAGTTTTTAAAAAAAAAATATTAAATCATATTGAAAATAATGTACAAAATTTCAATTAATTAAAATCTACACAAAAATACATCATATTTTATTATTCAATTATTTTTAAAGATAAAAATAAATTTATAAACTTACATTTTAAACCTTTTAAAAAATTAATTTTTTTTTGCGACCATCACATCAAACAAATTTCAATAAACTTATTTCACATATTCATTCTACATATCTTAATTCAAACAATCTCACTTTCTTTCCATTTTTCTCTCAAATCATCACACATCCACTCCTTCCAATCCTCACAAATCCATTCTCTAATCTAAAGATATCATTAAAGTATGCAAAACCTTGTGATTAATCTACACTTGTGTTTGGATTAGAGAGAGAATGTGTGAGGATTTTAGGAAGTGTATTTGTGAGAATTTGAGAGGAAAATGTGAAGAAGATTAAGTTGTTTGGATTAATGTATTTTTTGAGAAAAATTTATTAAAGATTATGAATGATTTGAGGGTTATGAATTTTTTTTCAATTTTTTTAAAAAGTATAAAATCTAAGTTTACACATTTATCTTTGAAATGTAAGTTTTGTTAATTATTTTATCCATTTTTTATAATTTTAATTATAATATTTTATGGTGGATTTATAATTTAAATTAAAATAAAAGGGGCAATGAAGTAAATTTAACAGAGTCTACTTAGTTTTCATGAATGAATTTGATAAGTCTTAGTTTTTATACGCTTATAATTCAGCGCCTTAAGTAGTGGATTTAAAGACGTTTTTCAGTTACTCCATGTATTATTATAAAAAAATTATTGAAAAAAAATTAATTTTAAAAATTAAAATAATTAGTTATTATATTAATTAAATTTAAAATTATTTATAAATTAAAAAAATATTAATATTTAAAATAATTTTTATTATTAATGTTCTTGTTAGGGAGATGAGACTTAGAGAACTGTTGACTGACTTCGTTTTTTTCCCTCTTACTAGTCGGTCAACTTTCACTTCAACCTACTCCTTTAGTCTTCGTGCTACTCTCTTAGACTTCGATCGCCTGATCACTTAGTTTTTGAGGAGAATGTCGTTGGGTACTTGGAGGTGTACAATAATTAATGACGTACTTTGTTATTACAATATGCGCTATTTATATTATTTTAATGAGCTTATCTTATTGGATCGAATTAACAAAGTGAATCATACTTAGAGGTGTATTACCTAATTCATAATGATGGTTTAATTTTGTTGACCTGAATTGAGCGTTAATGGGTCGAGGGTGTTGGCCGTCCTACATGGACGTGTGTCATTCGGCCGACCCGCATATGAGGGTCGAGACTGGTGTTGACTGTTCGATCCATACCAGTATAATTAATAAAAATTTATAAAGTAATTTTTGTATTGGTATCTAACAATCACTTAACAAGTTTTAGTTACTAAATATTTTATATTCTAAATTAATCTATACTAATCTTTTAAAAATTAATTTAAAATTTAAAATATTAGTAGTTATAATATTTGTAGTTAATTTAAATATTAAAAATTATTTTATAAATTTTTATTAATAATAAATACTTTAGATATAATAATCTTTTAATATCTAAAATAATATATAATTTAATTAATTATTTTTTCTGTTAATTTAGTTGTTATTTAATATTTTTTTGTAATGTATAATATTTGAGTTGAAATGAGGTTAAAAAATTCTTGTTGTAGATTGAATTTTCGAATTTAATATACAGAGATTTACTATTCATATAATATGATTTCAATCAAACTTATTTTAAATTTTATGTAAAATATAAAATAAATACAGTTTTAAATTTGTAAATAAGATATATGTATAACAAACAGAATAGTAATATCTTAAGTTAGTCTTGTTGCTTCATCTGATTTTTTTAACAAATTTTCTTCATAAATAAAATACTATTTTAGTACTAAATGTGAAAGTTTCTTGCGAATTTGTGATATTAAAGAATTGGTTGTAATATAACAACGTTAATCCTAATTTCAGTGTAACTTTTACACAAACGTAAGCATAAAAGTTTTGTGAAGTAACTTTCAATGTTATGTTAACGGCTCTAGATAGAATTAAGAATGAATAAAGTTACGTTGATTAAGTAAAAATAAGTTGATTTAATAATGAAGATAATAATGATAAGGAAGAGTAATAATAAGAATAACAATAATTATAGTAATAATGGAGCAGTAGCAGGTGGCATGATATGAACATGATAACAATCCATTACATTACAGTACGAAGTTATTGCTTTGTTGTTTGAAAGTGACTCCCACGTATCCTTTTATTATTATATATATAAATTCTCTTCCTTCTCTCTCTTTTCTCTAAATAAATCTAATCGGAATCTTCACCAGTTAATCAGAGCTTTGAGTAGATAAGACTCGTGGATGTCTCATCTTTTTAATTGAACGTTCAATCCTGGTAAGAGAAAACTCTCTCTTTCTCTCTCTCTCAAGACATCATTAATCTTAATTATCTTCTTTTCTTATTCATTATTTGGCTTTGCGATCATCAATCATCAGTTTGGTTTTCATGTCCAGTGTTTTGGTATAAGGTTCCTTTTTGAGGGGTGTACTGTAATTCGGCCATAACATAGCCATGTGCTTAGTCCTCAAGACAGTAAATTTCTCTGAAAACTCTTGAAAAAACCCATAGATGTGTGTCTTCTTGTCTTTGTCCTTGTCCTTCTTTTGCGTCAATCTTGAAATCTTTGATTTGCCTGCAAGGTTATGTCAATACCCTTTCATGCCACCAGCTAGTCCTCTCATTAGGATAATTGCCCTTTGCCGAATTAGCGACTTTTTTTGGGTTTGGTTACATGGGGTGCTCTTTTTACCATCTCCAATTTGTTTTCCTTCTAAAAAGCCTTGAAATTTGATTGTTATAATTTGCAATTCATCAGAGTAATTTTGGGTTGAAATAAAGTTTGATAGGGGCTTCTTGTGATTTTGGATTGTGAGATGAATTCTGTTTAGTATGTGATCCACCTAATAGGAAACCAAATCAGTTTTTGTTCCTTTTTTACTCAAATTTGCTCATCATTTTATGCAGGTATTGAGGAAATAGTCTGTCCTTGAAGCTTTGAATATTAACAGACCATCATCAGCAGATGGGGTCTGAAGGTTCTCCAGCAGCTGTAACAACAGTTTATGTAACAGGTTTCAAGAAATTCCATGGAGTTTCAGAGAATCCAACGGAGACAATTGTCAATAATTTGATGGAGTATTTGAAGAAAGGTTTGCCAAAAGGGTTAGTTATTGGGAGCTGCAACATTCTTGAGACTGCGGGTCAAGGAGCAGTCGTTCCCCTCTATCAATCTTTGCAGTCTTCCATTACTTCCAAGGAGTCTGAATCTCCAACTTCCAACAGAATTATCTGGGTGAGTTCTCCCATCTACTCGTTATGTAGGTTCTCAGTTTATGCTCGCTTGTTAATCCTTATGAAGTTCTTGATTATAATATCAGATCAAGATTGAGACATATCATTAGGCAACTAAGAATCCATTTCAATAAACTTTATCAAAGACATTTATAGCAGAAAAAAAAAGTAAAATTAGTTAAGCTCTTTTCATTTAACTTTTCCAAAAGGTAATGTGCCTTAGTTGATTGTCGATTATGGAGAAACTCAATTTTCTTATTCTACAAGTTGTTGTGAAGATTTTTCTCTTGTTCACCTTCCTACACCAGTTGCAGTTTGCAGTAACTGCGGACAAATCTATTATTTTTCTAATCTCTTAACAAGGAATGCAGAATGTAAACCATGGCATGAGTAGTCTCTCTTATACTCTGTCAAAGTTTTTCGTTTAAAGCTATTATACAATTATTGGTATCTTAATATTTAAAGCGGCTGGATCTATATTCAAATAGATTAAAAAATTAGGTAGTCCGGTTCAATTAAAGCGATCAAAGTTAAAATAAGTAGTCCTTGTTGTTGATATCTATGAAAAAGAAAGTTAATGATCTGTTACGTTTGTACAATTATTACCAACCTTGATTTTTATCTTCAACCATTGAAATTATTTTATCCTCTAAAGTGAGCAACATACTTTAGAGTTGCCAGATTCATACAATTAAAGTTTAGCAGTGATAATCACTGGACTATGAACTGAGATTTCTTTGAAAAATTTAGTTTAGAACTGAATTGAAACATCTATTGAACTTCTTTCTTAGTACCTTAACTGTAATACTGAGGCCGAACTAGAAGGGGTGAATGGTCTCAAGATCAACTCTGTGAGGCATTTTTATTCAGTTGACGAGTTGGAGTCATTCATCTATCTCAAATCTGTAATCATTTGATTAAATTTTCTTTCATTTCAGTATCCATAATCTTCTAGTTTGGCTGTTTCTGTTTTTTTTTTTTCATTTAGCTGCATTTTGGGGTTAATAGTGGTGCAACAAGGTTTGCTATAGAGCGTCAAGCTGTCAATGAGGCTACCTTCCGCTGCCCTGATGAAATGGGATGGAAACCCCAGGTCAGACTGGAATCACTTTAGTTAATGCATTATAAACTAGCTTTCATCAAACCTGATTTGAAGAACTATGTCCTCCTTTAGTGAAATTTCCAAAATTTTATGTTGCAGAAAGTGCAGATTGTTCCTTCAGATGGTCCCATTACACGAATACGCCAGGTAAATTGGATCGCTTATTTTTCTGACACTTAAATTCCTTAACTGATGTTCTTTGTTTACTGTTTGGTTTAGTGTCAATCTATTAGTCCTAATACAGTAATGTTAAGGTTCATTTTATACCATACAATTATTTAAGGTGCTGTTATTTGTTAAATTATTTTGATGGCCCTAAGGCTGTTGCTTACACCATATTTAGTATCATTTAGCAGGCTTTTCAACTTCAAAACTTATAAGGAGTTATAGAAAAAGTTTTTGTTTTAGCAGTCTATGCCTCTTGATGGTTCAAAGTTTTTTGATGAGTTAGCATAGTCATTCTCTGATATTTGTGTCCGAACTGTTATGCAGACTACCCTTCCCGTGGAGGAGTTCACGAAAGCCCTGGCAAGTAAGGGTTATAATGTTATGACATCTGATGATGCGGGGAGGTTTGTGTGCAACTATGTTTACTATCATTCCCTTCGCTTTACGGAGCAGAACGGGATGAAGTCCCTTTTTGTGCACGTGCCACTCTTCTCAACAATCAATGAAGAGACCCAAATGCAATTTGCTGCTTCCTTGCTAGAGGTGCTTGCTTCAACATGCTAGAAACATTCAGATCATGTAAATGCTCTGGTGTTGCCTGGCTTGTGAAAGTGGATGAGTGTACTTTGAATGAGATTATATAAAAAGTTATTGTTTTGAGATGGAAAATGATTTATTGCAAATGGCATGTGTAGCAGAGGTGTTTGCTTTATCAGTGAATGTTTCTGATTAAAGGCTTCGGCAAATTGTCAAGACTTGTTGCCATCTTCAGTGTTACCTTGTGAATATTTTGTTCCTTTTCGTTCTCCTTAATACTCTGCTCTTATTTTTCATTGTAACTTGCATGAATGAATTGTATCAGGTACACGTCCGAGTAAAACTGAAAACTAATAATTCAGAGTGTTCTTTCTTTCAGTTTAGATGCCGTGACAGTATGTTAAATTGGAATTGCATATAACTTATTGGATAATACAAGTTGTTCATTAGATAACACTCCCTCCCCTTAAGACCCTTTCAACTAATTCAGGTTCTTAGTTGAATTAGTCAAAAATAATAAATTCTACATTGTTTGTATTGTTCTTCTAAAATTATGCTTATCGTATTTAAAGTTTAAGTACTGAAGTGAGACTTTATAGGTGTTAAGAGAGAGAAGATTTATGTTGTTTATTTTAAATATTTATTAATTATTTTAATAAAATCATGTTAATTGACTAAGGTACTTTAGGAAAAAAAAATACCATTCAACCACACAATAGTGTTATATAAAAAGGATGGCCAATTTTTTGAGAAGAGTTTCATACTCGTATGAACAAATTTATCTTTTTTTTATGGTTAAAAAGTAATTATTTTATTTACATCAATTACGATACAATTGATGTCGGATGCCGGTTTTTTTAAACTAGTTTGTTTATTTTGTTTCAACCACTTGTAATTATAATAAAATTGCAATAAAAGTTTACAATTAGACCATCCAACAAAATTCTATTATTTAATTAAAAACTTCTAACGTTGTAATTTTTTTTTTATGTATTATACATTAAATAAATATATATATATATATATATTTTGAGTAGACTCGTGAAAGTTTTATAAACTCGACTTGTAGATTCTACTATAAACTTTATTTCATATGAAAAAAATATATTTATAATATAATTAATCAAATTAGTTAAAACAAATAAGTTCACAACACTAAATTAACTATTTAGTAGTGAATGAAGGAATAGTGAACTTGAATAACAAAGCATTTGTAAGTAACATCAACAAAAAGAGATTTATAAAGTGATTCAATCCCAACATTTGTTCCAAATATCTAAACTTCTCCTTTTTGCATCTAGTTTCAATCTTGCTATTTATATTATTTATAGTTATCTATTATCTATATTAAATATCATCTATGCACTAAAAAATCAACAAATCCTTACTTCATTTCGAATGATATTGCTATCTTGATTATCTTTAGTCCTTGTGGATACAACTTCTCTTATCAATTGTACTACAGTTGACTCGGTCCACTTGCTGAGAAATAGAAAAAAAATAATCCCTGATCAAGACACCATGGTGAGTAATCAGTAGGGGACTAGACTGAAAGTGTTTGGGACAAACAATGAATTGAAATTTGTTTCAAGGGAGTTTAATGAGTTTTGCATCATAAAAGGTGTAGATAGGCATAATAGTGTTGCATGTACAATACAACAAAATGGGTTAACTAAGAGGATGAATTAAAACAAAAAGGTTGTCGTTGTAGTATAGTGGTAAGTATTCCTGCCTGGGAGTTTGTTGGATCGTGGCACAACACACTCTAAACCTAGTCTTATTTTTTTTGTTTTGTCATCCTCATAGAAGGTTAAACCTTTTGGGGTAAGAGGATGAACTAAAACATTTTGAAAAGGGTGAGATGTAAGTTGCTAAGGGCTAGATTGCCTAAGTCTTTTTGGAGAGAAGTTGTAAACAATGTTGTCTACGTGATAAACAGGAGACCATCGTCTTCTCTAAATTGCAAGATTCCTATGGAAATATGAAATGAAAAGCCCGCAGATTATGAGAATTTGAGGGTATTTGACGCCTTGGCATTTTCACGTGTAAAGAATGACAAATTAAAATCACATATTAAAATGTGTATTACATAGAAGATTTGAAAGGGTATAAATTGTAGATGTTGGAGCTTGGAAAGGCTAGATGCTTTGTCATTTGACGAGACTTAAATGACTATGATGTGCAAAGATCTAAAGAAAGGAAAGGTGAAAGTCCACATTGAGGTGAAGCCTTCGGGTAAAAATTAAACTCTTTGGAGGTGTCAAACAATGCAAACTAATCTTTGACCTCTTACTCAAAAAGGCCCAAACATATAGAAATTAACTTGGACTATCAGCTTCCGTGTGATATGGAGAGAAGAATGATTAAACCTAGACGGAGGTTTGAACATGTTGACCTTATCAACTACGCTTTGACAAAAACTAAAGAGATAGACAATTTAGAGCCTAGAAATTTCACATGGGCATTTGTTTCTAGGATGCTATGGAAGGTGTAGAAGGTCACCAATGACAAGTTATCACAGAGGAGGAGATTAGAACTACACATGGGCATTTGATAGTCTACCAAGAAATCAGGAGGTGGTAGGATGCAAATGAGTGCTCAAGAAGAATTAAGGAATGCAAATGTGTGGAAGTAGAGTATAATTAGATTTTCTCACATGTGATAGAACATTGTTGAATAAGGATTTTGACGTATATTGTTAATCAATACAATTCGGTATTGGAACAATTAGATGTGAAGAAAACTTTATTGCATGGAATCTTGAAATACACCATCTACATGCAGCAATTGGAGGAGTTTGTTAAAGAGGAGGGGAATGTGTGTCTTTTAAAGATATCATTGTATACATGAAAGAGCGTCTGAGGCAGGCACATAGTTTTCTCAACTATTGATTAAAAGCTCTACAAGAACAAAACAGAGTCTGAGGCAGGTACATAGTTTTCTCAACTATTTTGATTAAAAGCTCTGCAGTAAGAACAAATTGAATGGCTTAATTTTGATACGATTTGATTATAAACAATTGAGATTAGAGATGGAAGGAATCTGTCATTCGTGAGCAAGTAGGATGTAGGATGGATTCCAAAAAAATATAAATGGATAGCAAGTCTTTGCCTGAAACATGAATTCCAACAATAATATTTTTATTATATTATATTATATTTATTTTTAATTTAAAATAATACTATATTATTAAAAGGGGTTGTTACTGTTCACTGTGTTAAAGCATCGTTTTCCTTCCAAAAAAAAGAATCCAAACTCTTCTTTCTGGTTAAAAGTGCAGAATTTTTTTCTGGTCAAAATACCCATTGCTCAACCATTTTTTTACTAAACACCAAACAACATCATTGAGGCATAGTAAGTGGATTCCCATCTATCAAGAAGAAGGCCAAAAACCGGTGCAATTGTGAGTGTATGCATGGTTCCATTCCAGTAAAATGGGTTGGTCAAAATCTGGCCTTGTGCAGGAAACAAGTTAGTTTTGTACACGGAACACCCTCCTGGAAGCAAAACTCGAAAAGTTAGTCATATTTAAGTGTGAAACATAAACACAAACTCGGAATGAATATGCATGTAATATTGTAATCCGTCTACAGTTACTCATTAAACGCAAGGTCATGGAAACTCACATATAACAGTTTGACAATAGTGTCTATATGCTCCATACTGTTAGTTTTCCATAAATATTTCGAAAAATAGTGAATAGAATCACTGTTTGTTTGTTGACATTATTTGTGTTTTTAGTGAGTGATGGGACTCAGAACTGGTGATATTATTTTAAGCTTTTCTATATGGACACTACACTTTGACACAAACATCAAATTGGAAATGTATTTAAGTTCTTGGTTTTAAGTTCTTGTAATATTCAACAATAACACAGAGCTTCTATATCTGATTCGACATGCAAACTGAACTAAAAATCTGCTTGCACATTCTGAGAACTCTTCTGACCATTGGTATTTTGATATTAGGTTACTATCATTGGTTAGACATATCAGTGATTGGATTGCTTATTGATGGTTTGGACAAGGACAAAGGTTGTTCATAGTAACGATTATGTTTTGAGATTTTTCATCTTTCTTTTTATAAGTATTGGTGTACAATTTTTTTTTGATTGATTATATCTACAGTGTTCATGAACTTGTTAGAAATTTCTCTTGCACCATTTATTGATCATAGTGTATTTACTTTTTATGTTTGGACTACTCTGATTTTTACTTTTACATTAAAGGTTTTTTATGTTGAAAATCTGTGTCTCGTGTACTCTTGTTCATCTTGTTTTTTTCTGTCGGGTTCTTGTTTTGGTGCTTCTCAAAAATAATAATTTCATGTCTTATTGTTTTGTTAGAGTTATCATTTTAATACATTCCCCCATCATAATGGTATCACAGCTCTTTGGCTAAAGGACCGTTTGTCTTGCTTGAATGATGAAGACACATACAAAAATGATTAATTGGAATAAAGAAAATTATTATTTGTGGAAGGAAAAAATAAATAAAAAATAAAAAATCATCTCTAAAAGAATGGTTGAATAGAGCTCATAACAAAGTGTGTAAGAAGCTGTGATGTGAATTTCATGGAAAACAAATCATTGAAGACATTAATAATGGACATAAGTTTAGACAAAGGAGTACAGTGACGTGAATAATTCCAATGCAGATGTTTGGAAGAAAGAACATGATTATAGAAATGGGTAGATGTTCTTATTGATGAAGAATAACATGAAGTGTCAAAGGATGAAAATCTCGGTGATGCTACTAAATCATCTCAAGTTCAAGAGGTCTGGAAGAGGAAACATGTCCTTATGAATTTGTGATCTTAATAGGGATTGAAACAGAAATCCTAAATCCTAAATCATAAACCAGTATAAAGAGATTATGGAGATGGAAGAAAAACAAAAGTGGTTGAATATGTTGAAGGATATACTCTTGACATAAAACTTTGTTTTTGATGTTGGTAAGTCTACTTTAGCAGGGTAGTCAGATTCGGATATGGTTGAAGAAATTAATTTTAGTAAGTCCACTTTATAATATTAGATTTTATGACTTGACAATCTAGGGTGCATAAACGTGTAGTTTTGTCTACTACAAAAAACATAATCCATTCTCATCAATGAAGCATGCAACAAGTCACTATTGACAAAGAAATTCTAGCATAAACTTAGTTTTGTTCAAGAAAAAAAAATCTTCCACTAATAGAAGTTATTCATCTTCATCCTGATAAGACTTTTACTTTTTATTCAAAATTTGTACATAATGATGTCGATGGATATGAGATGTTTTGTTTTGGATACTAAATTGTTAGAGTTAGTAATGATTCATATTAATGATAATGGAGTTGATATGATTATTAAGTCAATGCTAAGAGAAAATATTGAAATTTGTTGAATGACTTGTGTTTTGGCAGCTTACCTCCATATAGTTATGGAAGGAGATTTGTTGGATATTTTACACTCCTATTCTATATGGAAAATAGACTTAAATGAGTAAAGTTCATGTATCTCACTTATTTAGGTGGATTGTTCGTCTTGTTTTCTTTTGTTGTGTTCTATTTTGATTGATGCTCTTCACATATTCTCACGAGTTGGATTTTTTTTATTCTATCTTATTATGATTGAATTGTTATTTTGATACATTCTCCATCAATCACAAATGTTGAATAGAGTCTATATAATGATCGAAAGGAGTTGAGGTTACTCTGGTCGCATGGTGTGTTCTTTACTGTTCTTTCTTTTAACTATAATTCGTTTGCCTAAATATTTTCTTTAGATACATAATACTATATTTTGTATTCGAATGATTACACATCCATTTTATTCTAATGCGCTTTTTTCAATTTTTAATGACGAAAAGGAAACACCATAATGGAGTTGAAGATCCTTCTCTGGATGCAGACATTAATTAGCTTATGCAAATTATTCAAATTTCTCATGACTAGATCAATCCTAATAAGTGATAACTTTTTGTAAACCAATTTACTCGGCATCTTTCACTTTCACCTTAATTTGGACAGGCAGCTAAAAAGCAAATTATTCTTCCAAGTTGGTGGCTTACATACACTGTTGCATAATTTGCTACTACAGAATAAGCTTATTAGTTACATGATCATGATGCTTCATTCGCATAATTGTTTCTCATCATAGTGAATTGATATACAATACGACATTCTTCTGAAGATGTTGAACGTTTCAGTCCAAAAACAAACGTTTGTTTTAGGAATCGATCGCATACAACAAAGCTGAATGATGGGATTACTATACATTATACACCAATATTGGCTTGGGGATAGGTTAACTCCGTCACCAAACTAATTGTTTCATGTCAAGGTCTTAAATTGGGAATGGGTCAACTTTGTCGCCAATCAATTGTTTCATTTTAAGGTTTTACATTAAGGTCATGATCCATTACACTATTAATACTGTGAAAAAAATTGCTAACTAACATTACCAATGCAATTACAATTGTGATTCTGCAACTATGATGAAAATCCTAAAAAAATTGACAACCAAGATCACATTCACTAACCTTTTTAAAAGCCTTGTTTTAATAGATGTGCCCTTGTGAGCTGACAACATTTGATGCCCGCTTTATTAATCAAAGTTACAGTCTTTAATTTATGGATTTGACATAACTGCCACTAAAAGCTTTCAAGGCAGGCAGCCGTATGAAGTGAATAACCAATTTTATCTTTAAATGTGAGTTGCTATTAATTCAGTTCTAGAATGAAGCAAAAATATAATTTAGTCCTAAAACTTTTTGCAATTGCAGCTTCCTATCAAGTTTCGTAGGATTGTTTTATTATTAAAATGTAATTTTAAAGAATAATTAGACATAAATCAGAAATATTTTGTCCCCAAGCTATAATACTCAGATAATAATGAGGTGGAGAATGCTTACAAATGAAGAAGCTGGCATGCCTTTAACTTGGTAATGTGCCAAAGCAAACTCGTCAGTTAACTATCAAAATTATATTATATTAGTATTGATTGAACATTAAGATAGATTTGGAAAGTGTTTGATACATGAAAACTCCAAATAAGATAGTGGGGTTATGTGATGGGAAATAAAAAGGTAAAATAATAATAACAACAAAAATCAGAAATTGAATTGCTATAAGTCTATCCCCAATCCACGAAGGGGAGGTGGGGATATCCAGCCTCCGGCGGAGGCTGCAGCGACGGGGGCAAATTTCCCAATGACAATCCTACCACATTTCCTGCATGCACAACTGCACATATATAATATGTTTTCATCATTAAACTATAGATTAGTAAAATTAATTGTTGTTGTAGTTGTTATGGATAACACTAACTTATGATTCATATAGGACATGAATTGGTTAATTACCTGGTGAGGGGATTGGAGCGTGCTGTGTAGTGTTGTTGGGAGTGGGATGAAGGTACTTGCAAGAGTGGCCGTAACGGCAAAAACCCTAAAATAGAGAGAGCGAATGAGAAGTGAAAATTGAAAAAAAAAAAAAAAGAGTGGTAGCTTAAGGTAACGTACCGTGTTGAGGAAGTGAAAGCAAAGGGGTGGATTAGGGATTTGTTGGTGGTGTTGATTGAAGGAATCGTACCAGCGAGCTTTGGCTTGCTGGTGTTGAATACCCTGGACGTGTCGTTTCCGATCGGCTGGTGTGTCTTGGAATTGCTTGTCGCAGTAGTCGCAGTAATATTTCTTCGCTGGCATCCTCACACTCACTCAACAACCACCTTCGCTTTCAGTCTAAATAAACTAACCGACCCTATTACTTCGTTATGCTACCGGTTTTTGATATTTTTATAATTATACGTTAAGAAGAAATGTAATGGATGATTTATATTAATATTATTTATTACGAAACATATTATAAATTGCATATATTTTTAAAACTGTGACTTGAATTTTAATGAAAAATAATATATTAATATATAAATTACTTATATTTATCGAAAAATATGTTTGAATGGTTATATCAGCCAACTTATAATTTATTTATTTGATTAGCTTATAATTTATCCTATTAAATTATATAATTATACTTTTAATGAAAAATTCAGAACTAAATTATTTAACTTAAATTATACATCAAACATTTGTTTAAATAAAAAAAAAATTGATAAATGATTCATAAATATTCTATTGTACTTTGTATTGATTGAAAAATGTGTTTTTACTAAAATAATAAAGGAATCTGGAAAAAAAACCCTCTATTATAGTTACATAAAGAGTAAATATTATTCACTTGTCTTTATATTAAAAAAATGCGGGAAACATGTGATTTACATTGACAAAACAATTATAGAAATCATTCTATCTTGAAAATGAGAAGCTATATTTACATTGTAGAAAGAAATTTAAATGTAAGAAAATAGTGGTCAATAGTCATCCCATATGCTAAGAAAGAAACGACAGATAGCACCAAATTGGTGTTAGACCCCTTAATCAAAGTAGTTGATGGATATTGAAATTCAAAGTCGTTAAAGAATACCTATTAACTTGAAAATGCCTCGTGGAAAATATGGCCTCCGTTGACGAAGATATTCTTAACGTAAAGAAAGAGGGAGAGAATAAAATAACAAAGCAGATTATCACTGACTAGAACGCGCTTGTATATATTCTTTGTGCACAGAAGAAGGCAAGAGTCATACATTCAAGTTCTTTTTTTCGGTGTTCGCATTAGTCCATCAGACACCTCAGCCTCGAATAGAAACTAAAAAAGAGCCAATCTCCTAACTGTTTGATTAAACTATGAGAAATATCGCTTTCACTTACTACGTTTAATATTTGTCAATCGATCAATTCATTGAAGACAGGCCCGAGTGTTCGTCCTAGGTCGTTCGGCCAGAGATTACCTAAAGAATGGAATAAACAATTCACAGACAAGGCCATTACAACTTCCAACCACCACGCTAAACATTAACTAAATTAAACAACCCATCATTGTCTCAACAAATACAAATACTGATGCAACATTTAGATAATTGCAGACATTTGTCTTCTATTGTATGTTACAATCTGCTGTGATACAGGAAACAGGGTATTCTGCATACCCTTTGGGGGTTGGGTAATAAGGAGTAGCATGTATCTCTAGATCTGCTTTTACAGGGCAACCGAATACAATAAAGATACCAACAAATATCATATCATATCATCAAATAGAAGAAAGCTCAGCATTCTCATATGGAAACAACACTCGAAGTTCTGTTACATTTTCACAAGCCAAGAAACGGGCATTGCTTCCTCGCATGCTCTGGAACCAATTTCACCAAAATCTCAGCTGGGACTCCTTTCAGTTCTGGTACCCATGCACCGATTAACATACAAAAAGTCAGCCAAAACAAAACTATTTGATGAAAACAAAAAAACGACCATAGTCACAAACACAATAGCCTATTCGAAAATCAGCATACCATGAGATTTAAAATTAAATAGTGGTGGAAGGAATCGGCCATTAGGCAGGCGAGTATTTGGATCACGAAGTTCATCAAAGAAAGGATGCGTCAGAGCATCTAACTGCACCACATAAAGCAAAATCTCAAATTACAGACATTATCGGAAGATGAAAACAGTCATTGAATAATTAGATTTGAAAACATAAAATTGCCAAAATGAATCTTTGCAAAACTATTATCTGAAAGAGGGAAATGCTATCTTTTTATTACGGTGAGATACTGAATGTTTGACAAGTCAGATACTCACAGCTGTGCACCGCAAGTTAGGGGAGTATTGTAGTAGTCTTGATACCAGATCAACAGCCTCTGGAGGCATGCGCTTGTGGAAGATCTAGTTGAAAAAAAAACGAATATATGTAAGTATAGTGTTCAATAAGGATTTTCAAATATGTAAATATGATGAGCTTAAGAATAAAGCATGAAATGTTACTAAATTTGTCTGTGATACCTTGTGCCATGGATGTGCTTTAATCTGTGGGAATTTAAATTCTGTATAGTTAGGGTTCATGCATTTAATCTCTTCCCTTGTTGGAGTGCCCAGAACCTATCAAGACAAACAACAGATGGTATCAATTACATGCTTTAATATTCACACTTCGATGAATAATGGATCAAATCATCAAATAGGCCATTTCAATATTAAAAGACTACAGAAAAATGAGATTGACAGTTCAAAATATTTGCAAGAAAAATGTATAGCAGTAATAAAATAAGTTAAACATCAGAAGATTACCTTTATAATCTCAACAAGCTGATCAACTCCACTCTCACCAGGGAACAGAGGCTGTAAAACGAAAATAATGATTTTAATTAAATATGCTAAACCACAAAAGTAAAAGACATTTACATCAACAGCCACCAACCTGTCCAAGCAGCAGCTCAGCTAAAACACATCCAACAGACCAGATGTCAATGGCTGTAGTATATTCAGTTGCTCCAAATATAAGCTCAGGTGCTCTATAATATCTAGAACATATGTATGATATATTTGGTTCGCCTTTTACCTGTCAAATTTCATACCGAGTAAGTAAAAGTAAAGCGACAATCTAACTCAGGAAAAAAGAAGGTTGAATGAAAAGGAATGATTTGAGGAAGAAGCAGAAAAGCAGAGACATATAAATAACATACCAAAACCTTCGCACTTCCAAAGTCACATAATTTAACCTGGTGTGTGTGTGGATTGACCTGCACAGAAAAAACATCAAATTAGTATTTTCCACCCAACAGTCCTATGACCAGAGTTTCAATTGGTCATTCCCTATCTTTTAGCCACCCTAAACACAACCATAGCTATGAAAGCACGAGAACCAAAATAAAATCCAAATAAATAACCAATGATTTATGCAAAATAAAACAAAGGCCATACCAATAGATTTTGAGGCTTGATATCCCGATGGCAGACTCCAATACAACGATGAATATAAGATAATGCCCTAAAGATCTGCAATATATCAAAAGTATTGTTAAAACCTGAACATAGAACAAAGCTGAATTCGGGAAGGGCAACAGGCATACCTGGTAAGTATAGAGTTTCACATATATCAGAGGCATCCTTTGGTTCAACTTGTTGTAATGTTTGATCACACGATTAACTGTTTCAGGAACATACTCGAGTACCAAATTAAGGTATAGTTCATCCTTTTCAGTGGTTGAAAAGAAACAGTGCTTCAAAGAGACAACATTTGGGTGGTCAAGAAGGCGCATTGTTTGCAGCTCCCGGTTCTTGTACCTCTTGTCTTGAAGAACCTTTTTGATAGCCACAGTTTCACCAGTTTCCAAGCACTTAGCCTACAATCATACACGATGTCAGAACTAAGGGAACAGTTATCTTCACTTGAGTTAAAAAGGTTAAAGAGAAGACACATCTCATTTACCTGGAAGACAACACCAAATGATCCATGACCGACAACACGTTCTGCCATGTAGCTTATAGTCTGAAATATTAACAAGTTATATTGAATAATAAACATATATACAAAAAAGCGGCAAAGATTAAAGTAGACTGTTAAAGACAACATGACAAACTACATCAGGGCACTATCATCCTATCCAATGAGATTCATCAATCAGAAACCAATTGGCAAGGATAATAAATCCAAATATCAATACTCTAAATCACAGCAGGTATAAAAGTTGGGAACATTTGCACAAATAATATATGAAGCTGGAACATTGATTGTTTACAGCCATCCATGGTAAACACAGTAAGTGAGATGGCATATACACATTTGACAGACGGTAGAAAATTTAAGAGAACATATACCTGCTTCGGCTGACCATTTCTACCCCCAATGGTAGTCACAATGATATGTCCTGTCTCCGTTCCATTGCCATCAACAACCGTGGCTTCCATTTCCTACAAGATGAATCAAATTGAAAGTAACTTAGCCTCAAATTGAAAATCAACCACAAAGACATTCACGAAAAAAGGTCAAATAAGAAAAAGTGCAAATTTAAGAGAGAAGGGTTTACATACTCTATCATCCCTAATTTTCATATCGTTCATCTCCTCTGGCAATCTATCAACACCTGCTGCTCCATGCCCACTGGCTTCTCTCAAACCTGAAGTTGGCGCCACACCAACCGATGTCATCTTCACTGAATCCCTTTCTCTTTTAACTTCTGTTCAAAAGCCACTCATACACCTGCCAGAATGAACAATTACACCAAAATTAAAAAAAATGGACAACTTTTTTTGTTTAATTTGAGCATTAAAACTGGAGTCAACAGACATAATAAAAACTGGTCCAAATAGGAAAGTAGCACCGTTCAAACACGAATTAAAGAAACACAAAAACGCAAATCCCTTTTGTCCATAAATAAATATCCATTATGCGAAAAAGGAAAACATTAAAGCAACATAAAACTCCATCAATCTCACAGAAAGCCACAAATCCATCCGAAAACTCATCAACAGAAACAGAAACAGAAAACAAACAAACAAAAAATCCCTAAACAAACCTAAACCGAAGATCCCCGCAACCGAAGGCGAAACAACACGATCCGAACACACAAAACAAAATTAACAAACGCAGAGCGTGAAAACACCGGAAAAGCACAAAGAAAAGCAGCGACGTCGGAGAAAAAAAAAAGTTGGACGGAAGAGGTAGAAAATGAGGAGAAAATAGAGAGAAAGAGAATCTAGAGTTTGGAATGGAAAAGAATGAAGCGAAACGGGCGGTTAGAAGGAAGAGAGGGTTAGATCCATGAGAGGCATACCCATGGCGTGTTTGGATTTGTGTGAGTAACAGTTGTTCTCTGCTTTTTTGTGTGGTGTGCTATAATGCGCTGGTGACAGTCAAAGAAGAAAACCAACCCATTCTAACTATTTATTTAATTATTATTTCTTATTTATTAATTAAATAATTGTGTATTTTGGGGTAAATAAAATATAGAAAAATGTAACCTAGTTTCCCTTCACTTTTGACCGTTCAAAGTTCAAAGTTCAAACTCACTGTATTAAAATGGTAACAACTATTAATTGGCCACGGCGGCATGTTCCTTTTAGGCGCCTTCTTTTGTCACCTCGTTTTTTTATCCTTCCAACAATCATACATATTTATAATAATATTCACAATCACACGTGAAAAATTACAAACAAATGAATACACACTTTAATAATTCATAATATTATTATTTTGTTCTCCAATTACCATCTCAAACAAATCACTCAGTTCCATCATTTGATCTATATGTGTATAAAAAATAACACTACTATATTCTTTATATTTTTTATATAACTTTTAAGTCTTCGTGAATTAAATTTATTAGTAATGAAACAGAAAACACCTCATTAATGTTATTTATTTTCTATTGACATGTACTTTTTATGTTTTGAATATGGTTTTCACATTGAATAAGATTCATGAATAAATAAATAAAATATAGATATTGGTATTTATTACCATTGTTTTATCTCGAAATTAATAAAGTGAGAAAATAATTTTTACTGTAAATTAATTCAGTCTCTAAAATTGAACGGTAAGTTAAATTGATATTACGAGTTGGATTATTCTATTAAATAATCAATCTCTCAAAATTAACAAAAACCCTAAAATTATCAATTATAAATAACTTGTTTCTTTTGTTATTAACTGATGCCGTTAGATAATGAATTTATAAGTGTGTCTGTTGTTATTTTAAGAGAAAAATGTACTTTTAAGAAAATAGTCATTTATTAACATTTTTACATGTTTGAATAAATTTATTTAAAGATTCAAAAGAAAAAAAAAATGAAAATTGATGTTTTATAAGAAGTGCTTATAAAAATTTCAGTTTTATGTTTTTATTTTGTTTCTATTTTTTGCAATATTTTTTTAAGCATAGAGATCAGGCAACTCGTACATATCTCATTATCATATTATATAAATAAAAAATACTAAAATATCAGTAAAATTGAAAAAATATAACCACGATAATATCTAAATTATTTAGGATTATTAAATTGCTATCCTTGTAAATATATATTTTTGCCAGTTAATTTGAAAAAAAAATAAACTATATTGCATGACAAAACTTTTATTATTCTTATATGATAATCACGTGGATCTTTCAGAAATAATGAGAAAAGTATTTAAATGCAGTGGGAGATTGAAAATTCGGAATTAATGTGGATAATTTATTTAAAGGTAACTATTATTACTTTACATATAAAAATAAAATCATTTTTTTGCAGGTACAGAGACATAAGGTTTAATTAATAAAACTTTAATGCATCGTAAATTTTTTTTTATCTCGAATCAAAACACTTAATATCAAAATATCAAACCTAGAGGAAAAGTAAAAAAAAAAATAGACAATGGATTCAAATATAAAGAACTTAAAAGTTAAAAAAAAATGTATGTACATTTGTTATTAAAATATTTGAAATACTTGTAAGTTTTTATTTGAAATTTTTGTTGGAGATTCCACGTTAACTTGAGTTAGACTTAAAGTCCACCTTCGTAATATGGTATCAGAACCATTTAAAATTTATCCTAGTGAGTGTTTGGTGGGCTTATCAGGTCATCCGCTATCGGGTCGTTATCGGACCATTCATAATATGTTATCCCACGCACGAGTTGTCACTCTCGGCGTGAGGGGGTATGTGGTTTCGTGATTCTTTTTGTTTTCGTCTTCAGGTGTTTTTGTCTTCAAATGTTGGAGATCCCACATCGACTAGAGATGAGAGTCTTTCATTGTATATAAGTGGGTGCAAACCTCACCCTATGAGCCGGTTTTATGGGGTTGAGTTAGGCTTAAAGTCCACTTCCTAACATCAAACACGGTGGTCTTCAATTAGTTATTATTTTCATCGAGATGAGTGGGAGGATTTGTAAAGATATTTTGACGATCAAGTTAGTCCGAGTAGAAGGTACAGGTGAGTTGAGGGAATGAAAAATACCTGACGCTGGTCTCCCCTAGTATTTCGACCTTTTGGATGGATCCCAACTATCATGGGTCTGCTCGTGGGTCCAAAAGAAGGCTTAATCACGCCTTAATCATATTTATCGTTGACCTGATTTTAATTATCATTAATTTTTTGTTTTACGGGTTGTATTTAGATTAAGGAGATCATTTGATCTTCTTGGTCGTTCGGCCTACATTTGCCCCCAAGGCTCGAGTGGAATGATTTTGAGCGTAATGTAGAGTCTGTAAAAGAAAAATTATTTTATCTATGGTTAGATACTCATCCCGAGTCAAAGGTCATATGCCTCTAAGGCCCAAGTAGAGGAATTTTATGCAAGGTCTTATATGGCTGATAAACCTAGCTACTCCTTATGAACGACATCTCAACATGATTGTTATGTTGAGTGATTGACCATATGTGCCGGAAGTCGAGTTGGAAAAACTTAATGGTGTGTTTGAGGCGTGTGGATGGGACGGGCTATCAAGAAGCGCATAGTCGTGATCTGGACTGTTGATGCCAAATTGATCTAAAGATGGAGATTGAATATGACGATTCGTATTCACCATTTCAAAAACATATTAACCATCTGAGATGACAAAACCTAATTATCTTATTATCATCCTTTCAACTTGACACTTGACCAACAAAGCATAATCATTTTCTTCACAACATAATAATAAAATAGGTTAAATATGTTTTTTCCTGAATTATAATACAAAATTAATTATTATTTTTGTTTAAATTTTAAATTTTTTATATTTATAATAAAATATAAAATATTTTAGCATCTTAATTTTTACTCAAAATCAGTTTGTAAAAAAAATTCTAAATGACCTATTTCAGTAATTTTTTTATTATAAATAATTAAAAAGTTTAAAATTTAAACTAGGAAAAAAATAATTTTGCATGAAAAAGAAAATATTTTATCCTAATAAAATTTATAAAAAATGGTTATAATCTTAATGGTTATAGCAATAGCATATAGATTTTTAAAAAAGTAAAAAAAAAAAGAGTGAAAAAGAGCATTGTTGTGTTGTGTGGTTGTTCTAGGTCTAGGGGCGGTGCTGCATGTCTGAATGATGACCACTTATTGGGCGGTTATCATAGTCAAATAATCTATTAATTATGTTTTTCCTTATACATAAAGTTCTTCTTGTTTAGAGTCAACAACTAATTTTCCTCATAACTCAACCCATTAATTCTTCATGCAGAACAATTCAGTGCCACCTCCATCTAACTCACTTCTTCTGTCTCACCTTTTTTAATCAGAAAAAAATTGCTACTTTTAAAAACTTTAATTACTACCATGTGTTACTATAATTTATTCTAATTATTTTTTGTTTGTTTATTTACACTACATTATTTAATGTTTTAAAATAAAAGGTGCATTGTGTTTCCAAGAATATTAATTTGAAAAGAGGTGTGTGAGAACACAAGAACCAAAAAAACACATAGTCAAAACCTGATTAGGCACCTCTTTTGAGTGGTTTGTCCAAGATTTACCAAAAGACAGAGCAGCTAATAAATGAGGTGACTTATTTGCCTAATTGCATATCAGACTGAATGAATCATGTGGAAACTTTAAATATGCTTCAAAACTTCTTTATATAGTCCATCACTGCCACATGGTTAGTTCTATGCATCCTAACATAGACTTAAAAGCAATTATGCAAGCTTAGAACAAGTGTTTTGGCAATATCTAAGGGAAGAAAAACAATATTTCCTTCATATCATCTCTCACAAACCCTCCAAATCCTGTTTCTTCCTTTGGAAAACATGCTTTGCATCATCAGTTATTAAGAATTAAGAATTATATATCATAGATATCTGATAATAGGTAATATAAGTTTAATACAAATACTCTTTTCATAAATTTTAAATGATTTTAATACTATATTAAAAAATATATTTTATCTTATAAAACTAATTTATAAGATTTGTAAAAAAAATTTACATCTACTTATATATTATAAAATGTCATAATTTTTAATTAAATTTTTAACATTAATATTTAAATTCATTTAAATCACTTATATACATTATAAAATATCATAATTTTTTAGTGGACTTGAGATTTCCAACCTCAAACATCACCTCACCTCAGTGTTTAAATTTATTTAAATATTTATATATATGAAATTTAATTTTACCCAGGTTATAAAATATAATAAAGTCTGCTGCGAGTTTATATCAATAAGAAACAAAAACTTAAGCTTTATAGAATTTTTTTTATAAAATTTAAGATTATAGGTTTTAAATAAAAGGAATGAAATTTAATGTGTTAGAAAAATGAGATAGTTGCATTGCTTACTATGAGTGGATTCATTCTGATGAGAAACAGTTATTTATATAAGTAACTATTACTTATTGATAATATGTAAATAGGAAATGTTGAATAAACGCCTAAATTCTAATTAATATATGGAAAGATAATGGAGAATGTATAAAACAAAATAATAATAATAATAATAGAATTGTTATAATTATATTAAAAAAATAAATGTCAATAACATTTTTTAGAATAAAATTTGTCCAATCAAACTGTGTAATAAGTTACAATTCTTATAATCCGTGGTTTAAAAAATTGCTTAGGTAAAGGTATCATTTCATTTCATCAAAATAGAATAAAATTGATAATTTAATATTACCTATTTTTAAACGACTTTTTTTTCATTGAAGTTTTTGGATAAAAAAATATAAAAATAAATGAGTTTCTTTATAAATTAAAATTAATTTATATATAAATTAAATACAAATTTTAAAGATATTATATGAAATTCTTTAACGTATAAACTAATTTTGTATTTGAAAAAAAATAACTTATTTATTGTTATTGAAGAAATTCACTCAAGTCAATTACCACCTGAACAAATTTCCTTAAGAGGAAATTTGATATTTGATTAATCATTATTGTTTTAATCAAATCCTTACTACAGCTATAAATTTATTGAACGTAATAGGAAAAGGAACATAAATATTGAAAATAAAGAAAACACTTTTTATTTAGTTTTCTTTGCAATTCTTTATATTAAATATAAACTAAAAATAAAATAATAGTTTTATACTTGTGTATAAAAAAAGAGTAAAGATCCTAAATGGTGTTTAAACCCAACAACCCATTCAAGCTAACTTTTTCATTTCTCAAAAGAAGATGATAGTTTCATTTATGTTATATTTAGTAAAGTTAATTAAGTCAAAAACAAATGATAACGTATTCAATTTTTATAATGGTTGATTATTTTCAATTGACCCGTGGTACACAGTTTCAACATGAAATGATAATAAATATTTCTAATAACATAATTGTATTAATTATACTCATTATCTTTGTCATTTAACCCAATTTTGGAGTTGAGAAATTCAATATGCAAATACTTTATTCATAATCAAGACAAAGTCCGTAATAACACATTCTTTCGTTGCATTAATTAATAGTGGTACTAGAGATGTGGTGTCATTGCCCCACCAATAATGTGTTTCACATACTATATTTTATTCAATTACTTTGTAATTTGTTTTAAAAAAAATAAAAATATCTAATAATTAAATTCCTTTCATTAATTTATAACATTTTCTCACCATTTGAATGTTTGAAATATCTGATTGAGAATTATACCAGTCAAGAAACAAATTAATATTCAATGGTTGAATTGGGGTTTAGAATTTATTTGAGTGAGTTTTTTCATAAGCTAGAAGAAAACAAATAAAATTTATTTTATAAACTAAAATTAATTTATATTGAATTTAAAAATAAAAAATATAGATAAACTAGTTTCTAGTGTTGATATTAATAAATAGCAATAATTATTAAATAAATAACCTAAGATAAATATAATATCAAATTTTAATAATACAAAAAACTAAAAATAACATATATATTTTATGTTTTAACATTGAAAAATCATAATACTTAAGTTTAAAATTCAACAATATACCATAATATTCTTTAGCAATAACAAATGAAAATCGAAAATGAAAGAGATAAAAAATCTAGATACATTTTAAAAATTAAGATAACGTGATACTAAGTTTTTTTTTCCATGACAATAGTCTCTCTAGTTCTTAATATAAAATAAAGAAGGGTTTTAAAAGAATCACGAATATTAATAAAACTAATTCAGTTGGATTTGTTATTTCTTATCTGATACCAATTTTCGGTAAATTTTTTATTTTTCAAACAATCTTGGTTGTTTTTAAATATAAGAAAACATTATTTTAAATATCATTTGAACTAATTAATTGGTTGTTGACATAAGTACAAGTGGACTGACTTGTGTGTTTGAGTTGGTCAATTGAGTGATCCAGAGTTTGAATTTTGATGATGTCGTTTTCTCAATAAATTACATTTTATTATTATTTTTTTATCTCAACACTTAAAAATCTCCTCATGGAAACTACGAAGTCTTAATATTACAGTATTTAAAACTAGGAAAAAGAGAAGCACTTGCGTAAATCTTTTATAAGATGAAATGTGATGAAATAGGGAGGGAGAATGGAGGTTAGGCATGTAATAAGAGAATATCAATGGTACAAATAATTGTATATATTTTTTCTTCAATACTGAAATAATTCTTTTAATCATTATACCGATTTTACCGTCTAATTTTTATTTTTAATAAAATGTTTATTTCTAAACAAAATAAAATGTAAAAATATAGTAACCTAAATATTTACTTTTACAACTTTTACATTTCAACAACCAGCATGCTCTTCATATTTGACAAAGGTAAAGTGATGGCTTGGAAGAGCATAGTTCCGAAATCTAAATATCAGAATAAATAAAAATTATGACCAAAGAAAATTCAAGAATTAACAAACTGATTTTGACGCGCCATTTCTTTCTGTGTTTACTCTCTCACTAGCCAGAAAACAATTTGAATAAAAAATGAAAATATACGACAGAAAATTGCAACCTATAAAATAAAAAAAAAGTTTTATTTTCTATTCCTAGGACAGAAAAGCACTTTGAATCTAATCACTAAGATACATTTCACCTAATTGATACATTCCAGGACGAACATACAGTTTCCATAAAGCATCCTCGCTTGTAATACATCCCCATGCATAACCTCAATTTATTTCTAATGAAGAAACGAAACACTCTCCTTCAGTTACGAGAAAGGCAACAATCCTGACAAAAGAAAACCCACCATATTAAGCCATAGAAAATGTTCACAAGGGAATCGCTACATAAGGTATATATATATATATGTAATGTATATGAGGACATATCATGTCAGAGCACGGGAGCAGATAACTTTGATTGTTCAATCTCAAATAAATTATCAATATTGAAATTTATTTAAGTAAAAACATTCCTTACCATTTATGTGTGTTTCAATACTTAATATTAAACTCTTACTCACTTCTCAGGTTCTCACTTGATTAACCTTCCTAAATGTATACATGCACAAACTGCAATTCTTTCGTACTAAATTCTACATAATGTTTCCCCCTATCTAGGCTAGTTTTAGGTGATCCAAATTTCATTGGATATATAATGTAAAACTGCTTCACAGTCTACATGTACTGTTGGTTGATTATGACTGGGCACTGTAATGCCACTCGTATATCATACGGAGAATTACCAGAGGATGGGAAATATTCATCAAGGTAAAATAAAGATGGTGACTATCAATTGCCCGCATGCAAACCACCAGATTTAATTGAAGCTTCCTAACAGAAGACTACAATCAATACCTCTGTATTATGATTGCTGCACTTGTCGGGAAATCTGTATTATCCAATCAGCATATCCATTATTAGCACCCATCTGATCCTCAAACAGGTTTGAAAGAAGAAGGAATCCTTCTCTGGGGTGTTCACCTTGCCTCACAAGGCGGCACAACTGGTAATATGCACGGTCAGTACTTCTGAGCTTCTCAAGTGCCTTTATCAGCCTCCGGGACATCTCATTATCATTCTCATTCTCATTTAGAGTAACCTGTTAGAGGAAACAAAACATTTACACAGTAGAAGATAGATGACAAATGTTATTGAACGACAGAAACAGCGGAGGAATACATCAGAAGTCTACAATATTATTAAATAGGATATCGATCAACACTGGCGTAAGTCTAAACCAATTAAGGGACAAATTTAACAGAAAATCCACTATGAATTATTCTTTTTTATCAAGAAGCTGCAGCACTGAGAAATGCATAAATTTATCTATTGAACACTCCGGTGATATATCTTAAGGTTCACATACAATATACTTTTCAGCTCAAATGTAAGAAAATGTCAATAATTTGTTCAAGTACTAGGTGCTATCAATTATCCTAATCTACCAAGCAAGCTCGATATAGTAACTGTTTATAATTCAACAATCGTATACGCACGCATCAGACTGCAGAGAGAAAATAATCTGAACATTAACAAGCTTTAATGAAGAACCGAAAAGTACTTGTAGAAACAGAAGACTTAAAATGACAATAATAATAAACTCATGTACTCTACTGTGCTTTCTTCTTGTCTTTCTTGAATATATTATATACTATACCTTTGATAACTCTGCTGCAAAGTTAGACCCAAGTAAGTTTTTAGCTATGTCAGGTGAAATCACTCTACCAAACCATAAAATGAACTGGAAGCCATCGTCATATATATAAAGGCCCCTAGAATCCAAGCTCTCCCCAGTCAAAGGTAACCTTCTGTCAATGCTTCTCAAGTCATCAGCCTGAACATAAACACAAAAACAGAAATAATTCAAGGAGCAGACATTTAAACCATTTTATTTATGAGTTTTCAGAGGCAGTAAATGCATACATTTAGAAGATATTCATCAAGTCGATGCAAACTAGGGTAGAGAAGTTTCAACATCCTTTTTATTGGTAGGGTCATCATTGTGTGTCCAGCAGCACACCGTTCATCTAGTGAAACATCCCCATACCCACCACGGAGAGGTGCTGATCTACAAAGAGCTAAGCCATACAAGGTTAGGAACTTTAATGACTCAGGATATACCATCCTATTCACCAAACGATGTTGCCCAGCATAGATATTTCGATAATCTCGGAGGCCTTTCACAATTCTTAGTTGTACAGCACTCCTGGCTTCTTCCAGTTTATGGGATAATGTTTTCTCAATTGCTGCAAATATGAAGGAACTGCTTAGGAAGATGAAAGAAACTATGAATCTACTATCCATGCATATGATGTAACTAGAATAGAAGTCATGTCACCCTACCTAGCCTACTAAACAGAGATAAAATTGCACCAGTATCAGCCAAGCGATACATGTCTACCAATTCTGACACTACTGGAGCCGCAGCTGTATGTACTCTGATACGCCTTTCTCCACAAGATGCAGTATACCTATTTTATTTGTTAAGGACACACCATTTCTTGCAGAAGTTTCAGATTCTAATCGTACTGCCATAATGACCTTAACTGAATAACAAGCATGACAGAAATCTACATTGATGCAAAACATAGAAGAAATAACAATAAAAATACACAGTAAAATGTGCTTAAACAAAAATGAAAAAGATAAAATAAGGTCACTTTATTTTGTCTTTCCAATAGAAATGACTTAATTCACGGCATAACTAGTTCCTAGGGAATAAGCAATACCTTAGAATACATTTCCAATGCTCATAATAAAACACAGGAAATCTACATTCCTAGGAAGTTTTTAATGAGTAACAAACATGAGAAATCTACATTCCCAAGTTCGTATTCCTAGGAATGAGTTTTTAATCTGTAACAAACATATTCTTAATGCAAAAAACGTGATGGATGAGAAAGGCCTCATGATTCACATAGATGATTATGCTGCAAGAACAAGATCTTGAATGACAGTACCATGAAAAGATATGGATGATTTATAATTATAACTCGTGTCAAGGATTATGGAAAATAGGATACAACAATGCAACTTGGAAATACATTGTCTGAGTTGTCAATGATGTTTCTTCAAGTGATAACTGCATGGCAAAGGCTTTATCACAATCCACAGCTGGAAGTGCTAATAAATCTGTGGACCTTAGCATAAAGTTTCCATGATAAGTTGTGAAACGGACACCTAGAAGCACAAAAACAGTCAACAACTATTGTATTATAGATATTTGTATATAATTGAATACTTGCTGCACGAGCCAGAAGAAAAACAAAAGGTAAGCAAGGTCAAAATTCAAATGAATACACAAACCTTTTGCACATCTAATTCGCAATACAGCTTCCCAGCCAGTTTCTCTGGTAAGGTCTCTCCTTAGCTCATTTCTTAGTTTCTCCCCGTGAATGACTGATTGGAAAGCTGGATAGTAATACAGTTGACCAGCGGTATACTTTGCCAGAGTTCCTGTCAAAAGTAAATTGTAAGCATATAGTGCACTTCGTCACCTATAAATATAAGTTTGTTAGCTGCAAGGGTATGTGCTTAGAATAATACCACTTATACCGAAGGAAGCAAATTAAACAGAATTACAGGGAAAGAAAATGCATGCATTTGTTCGCAGCCAATTAAGATGCATCACCAAATAATTGGCCAATGCCGACTAAGCAGTTAAGGAAAGGGAGATAACCCTTTGTAGACACATATTTGAGTGGCCCTTTTAGTTGACATTCACTCATCTTAATCACACAGTAATATCAAACAACACAAGAGAGTAAATATATGGTAATCATTCAATTAAGTTTATTATTCAAAAGTCGGAATGAAATTGAGAGAGGACTAAGAAAACCATAGTTAAACAACAACATTTCATCGAGAATCATCCTAAATACCCATTCCATGGAGAAGTTAAAGGAGATTATAAATATTTACCTAGGGATGCTATGTCGGTGTACTTATCACTGAATGCATACACATTAACTGAGATTTGGAATTTAGAAAACTCAGCAGCCATTTGTTTGTAAAAGGGATCTTCTGGCAATCTTAACACATGTTCTTTATCTGTGCCATAAACTTTAGAATCATCTCCACGTAGTTTCAATCGGCCAGCACCAAGAGATGGGAGTGTGTTTTGAAAAATTAACAATTTCCCTCCAAGTTGACTCTGTATAGAGGCAGGAAAAATTCACAACACAGAAATGCATAGGAAAGTGGAATTTGGTAAAGGGATGTAAAAAATGCATCTATGTGCATGTAACTTGGTTCATGATGATATATCAGATTTATTCAATGACATTTGTATCAGATTTATTCTAGCAGTAATAGAAGGCCCATCCTTGCAATTGAACAAAGTATCCATTATTCAAATTTAAATAAGATATTCCAATAATAACTGTCATGTTAGATGAATTTTCTAGAACTGGGTTAAGATTTTCCTGCCATGATCCCAGGAAATACATTTACACACACGCACAAATACACAATACACACAAATAATAGAAAATTATAACTTGTAAGTTTGCGTTCACAATGTCCAACATTAATCCTCTCATTAGCATTGTTTTAACTTTCAATTAATAGAAACAATGTTCAATGCTTTTTGTGTAAAAAAGCTCACTACTACTTATGAGTTGCAACCAAACAACAACCTATAATAATAACAAAACAATTCAAAGTAGTAGGCAAAAAGGGACTAATATACCATAATCGCAAAGGCAGCCTTCAGAGAAGGACCAAAAGCAGATTCCAGATTCACATTGTCCTGGAACATGGATGGTAGACTATCAAGAAACGCTTCCACCACACTTCTTGATTCTGATAAGTTGACAAGAAGATCATCTGGCAGGGGAACAAATATGTCATCCAGATCTGAGACCACCAACATTTGTGGTTGTGTCAAGGATGACTGGAAAAGTGTAACAGAATAATAAGCAAAAAGTTGAGCCAATTAAGGCAAAGATAGAGATATATTAACAATAGCAATACTGATAATATTGCAGACCTTCATGTTATAAAAATGTATTGCACTGTCAAAAGTTGCAAACCCTATTTGTGTTCGTGGAAAGCCCGGAAGCTCATCTAAACATGACCTGATTGTTTCAGCCACAACCTGGAATAAAAACAAAAACATGAACCACCAATAAAAAATGGTGTGAGTTTGGATAACAACTCCAGAATACACCTGAAGCTTAACTTTATCTTGTACAAAAGAAATTAATTCTGGGTAGAACAAGATTTTGGCATCCCCAAATGAAAAAATACATCAACAAACTAGAGTTCCCATAAAAACATTTGTTACGACCTAGGTAAATGACTTTCTGGTCATATTGGGTATAATTTGACAATTTTGTCCACAACAAATTATAAATACTCAAAAAACAATTACATAGATAGAATCATAGAATAGACAGTGTGTGTGTGTGTATTTACAATAAAAAAGAAAAGTAATTCAAACAACACTTAATCAATCAAAATTGCTGTTTGCAAATATTCCCAAAAGTAAAACTAAATCTACCAAAAATAGTTCTTTAAAATATATTCTACCCAGAATTACTCTACACAAATAACCCAACGCAATCATGCTCATAAAGGATTAAAATTTAATCCTTCTTTCTTTTTCCTCCCTTCCTATGTGTGCTTTCCCTCATGGTCCAATCCTACCTCTTCTTTTTTACTTTAGTTGTGCATGTGGTTTTGTAATGACGGTATTTGGAAGCATGAACTAATTTGCAAGAACACAACAGCAGTTTTTCTCAGTGGTTGCAGGCTGACAAAGCATACACAGGCCAATTTTACAAAACCCATTTTCAGTTCAAATAAACTTAAATCAGATAAGCACAATCTGGCTTGTAATATTGAAAGATCAGTGAAAATCTAAATTAACCAGATTTTAATGAGAAGATCACTGGATTGTCTCAACTGTAAATGTGAAAAAATGTGTAGGCAGTAAGCAAGAATTATAGAATTACTGTCTAAAAAAAACACAATACATTGGTATTTCAAGAAAAAACAAAAATCATAATAAAAGGAAATAAACCTCCTAAAATAAAAGAAATAAATCTCCTGACATAAAGACCCTTGATCTGGAGCAAATCTACCAAATAAAATCTTTATCTAAATCCCTTAATTTTTGGGATTTCTTACAAACAAATCTATATTTATTATCTAATCCATCTATATTTATTGTCCAGTAAATGTGCAATGTTGACACCCATATTTCAACACCCCCTCTCAAGCTGATGAATAAATATCCTCCATTCTCGGCTTGGTTATGAGATTATAGAAGTTTGAGGCATTGCGTACTTTTGTCAACACATCAGCCACATGTTCTTTGAATGGAATGAATGACATGCATACTAAACCTTCTTCAAATTTTTCCTTAATGAAGTGTCTATATATTTCTATATTTGTTTGTTCTGTCACAGACATACATGAGAAAGGAACGAAAAATGAAAAATTACGAAGAACACAGTGTAGAAGAAACTCAATGAAGACGGAGTTCAACAGAGAAGACAAATAACGAAGATGAACAGTGAAGAAGACCAATATCAGAGAATAGGAAGAATGGAGAAGACAAATGATGAAAAGAGGGTAGGAGAAGATGATCAGTGAAAAAGGAGATGAATAGTAATAAGGGAGAAGACGAACAGTGAGAAGGGAGAAGATGAACAATGAAAAGGGGGAAGATGAATAGTGAAAAGGGAGAAGATGTTTGGAAGAGTGTGAGTGAGAGTGGAAAGGGAAGGAAAGAGGAGAAAGAGTGTGAAAATTTATGTTGTTTGGATGCAAGAAAAGTGAGTTAAAGATGAGTGGAGCGTAGATGATACGATTGATGTAATTGAAATGTAAAAAAACGATGAATGTTTATATATCAAGGTTGAAACATATATTTATGCATGAAACCTCCATCCTGAAACCACACATGCCACTACCATTGCTTATTCTCCATTCATCATTCACCCCGAACAAAATCGCGAACCCAACCCAACCCCAAACAAAATTGTGAAACCTAGCCATGACACTGAACCAGAGTATCTAAATGAAAACGAAGGTAGAACACCACAGTGGTGCTAGGTGAGGCAACCCGACACGAAACGATGGCAAGGCGACGGTTACACGATGGTGAGAGATGGTGAGCGACAACAAGAATGAAAACAAAAATCACAAATGAAGCACGAACAAACACAAGTACAAAACAAAATAAATTTGAATTCATTCACTCGACTTGAGATTCGCGGGTTTGACTGATTCTACCGATTTTGTTTGAGTCTGGCTTGAGTTTGCTGAAAAATGGGTTTGTTCACGAGTTGACTCGTGACACAGGAGTAGACTCTTAAACTTGGACGAGTTAGCGAGTTTGATGCTATGTAGCACAGACACTGACACTGATACGACACGGACACAGAGATACGTAAAATCTCTAAAATGTAGGACACGGGGACACAAATCTATATATTATATAATTATGAATTATATAAATTGACAATAAAGATTTATGTGCACAAGTATGTTTTAGATTATTTTTTGAAGCAGAAAGATGTTTTTTCATGACTGATTCACAAGAATTTGTTTCTTATTTTTATAATCATAATAATAATTTGTACAATAAAGTTTGAATTTTGAGAAAATCAATGTATTTTTCCTTTCTAAAATTGTGTTAGAACCATACTAGAATTGTCAGAAATCTAACAAATACTTTTTAAATTGGACACTTCACGGATACATGTCCTACAGGTGTCATACGAGTGTCGGTGTCCGATATGAGTATCGGACACTGACACGCCATTTAAGAGGAGTGTCCGAGCTTCATAGGTTTGATGACCATGTGTAGAACATTTTTAAGAGTAAGTTTGGAAGATAAATAGATATCTCCATATCTTGCAACTGTAGCTAAAGAGCCATTAATAATTTTCAAATTACTTGGAGATGGGGTATAAGAATGAAAGAATTGAGGTGAGTATGTCATGTGATCGGTAGCTCCCCGTTCCCACAATCCAAGAGTTAGTAAGTACTATATGAGACACCCATATAAGAAACATTACCTGAGAGAGCAAGAGAGTACAATTCAAAGAGTTTCTCAAGTGTTCCCAGTAGGTCTTTCAATCTTTTTATCTCCTCAATATAGAATCCTCCTTCCTCTATTGATTTTGGATCAGACGGGTCATCTTATAAAGAGAAAACAACAATAAAGGCTGTTACAATGAAACTGCAGCGATTAAAGCTGCAACCTCTTGAAGTAAATGGTAAAAGAGAGACCAAGGCTACATGAAAAACCTAGAGCTCTAATACCATGTGAAAAATGTGTAGGCAATAACCAATAATTATGGAATTACTTTTCTTGATCTCAAAAGGAAACAATACATAGGTATTTAGAGGAAAAACGAAATCCTAATAAAAGGAAATAAATATCTTAAAATAAAGAAAATAAATCTCCAGACATAAAGACCCAAAATCTGGAGCAAATCTATCAAATAAACTCCTAATCCCAATCCCTTACTTTAGGGATTTCTTACAAACAAATTTATATTTGTTATCCAATCAATCTATATTTTGTCGTATAGTAAATGTGCAATATTTACACCTATATTTCAGCAGTAAATAAAAACATTTAAGACAATACATTATAGCCCAATGTTTTTGTTCAGGGTGGTCAAAAAATATTTATCACATGTACCTGGTGAGCTGAGTTTCAATTACACAAATCAAACACAAATACAAACGAATATTGCAGCTCTACAATTATTTTCTTAAATCAGATCTGAAAACCCCTTGATCTTGTTAAGAAATCCATAGAATGCAGTACAAATTATACACTGCATCCAAGCTTCAGTTTGTGCATAAGTAGATTGCATATAATAAAAAAAATTGCCACTCAAAAGAATGAAATCGTCAAGGTTACATAACAACAAACCTACTAATGATTAAAGAGCTCGAAGTGAAGTACTTACCTCAATCATTCCGCTTCTAACCGCAGATATGGAAACATCAATAAGGAAGAAATATACTGGAGGCATAGGAGGCCGCACCATATATTCTGCTGGGGCAACAAATTCTACAGTACCGTTTGTAAGCTCAGGTCGTTGATTCAAATCAACTCTTCTGCCAGTGGCATCTAATGGTGCATAATATTCACTAGGAACTGTACATAAGGCCAATAAATTAGCATCTTAAGAAAGATATGTTAAACCAATTAAACGTGCAAGCTACAGTCAAGACGAACAGACAACTTTCATCACAGAATATCATCATTAAGCATGCAGGTTATCAGTCTGGATTGACACCATAAGATTCAATATACTAGCATCTTAAGAAAGATATATTAAACCAATCACATGGTCTCTGACACTACAATTCCACCTTGTAAAAGTAACAAGTCAACTATAACCATGATTTTATGAAGTGACCCTACGGAATTAAAATGGGAATAATACTGAAATAATGAATTTTCAGAACCACTGAGCATGTTCTTCTTTCAGAATGTGATGGACTGGAGTTTGGTCACTTTCAAATAATATATTAATATCTCCTAAACAGAGCCTTAATTACTTCAATTTTCTTCTTTAAAATATGTACATTACTTCAATTTAATAAGAACCATTAAGCATGCTCTTCTTTCAAAATGTGATGGACTGAAGTTTAGGTCATTTTTCTCAATATTAATTAGGTCAACTTTCTTCTTTTATTATTCTAAATTTGTGAAGCACGTGAATGTAAATAGTACCGTCATTAAGCAAGGAGCAGGTGTTGCACCGGAACTTTCTTCCGCCTTCAGTAAATTTGACATAGGGATTCACATATGTGCGGCATCTCCTACAGCGTACGACACCAGTTGCAGTAAAATTAACTATGGGTACCTCTTCCTGTAATCAAAGAAAAATCAATGCACAAAGAAAAATAGCATGCCCTCTATGAGTTACAGATAATTGAAAAGGATAGTGAGGCACTAACCACATCAGGAGACTCTGCAAGTGGACATACAACTGCTCCAAGTGGAAGATGCCACCTTGAACATAAGGACTGGGAGTTAGGCATTCCACTGGTTGTGAGTCGTAGATATCTAGGATTGCAGTTCATGGGATACACATCAGATAAAAACTTTTGCTCCTCATCGCCTTCCAATGGCCTTGGCAATTCTTTAACATCGATGGACGGCTCCATGAGTCCAGGACGAGTTTGAATTGATAGCGAATTAAAGTCTTCAGTCAAGCCACCAAGGACACCCGTAGGCGGTTCAGATCGCATGGGCTGGGTGCCTGGCGGAGCAGCCATTGGGGGCTGCGAAACATAACCTCCTTGGTGAGGGTGAAAAGGCATAGGTGGTGCATGGACAGGCCCATAATTTCCTTGATTTAGCATTTCTGCACCAGCCTGGTTCTGCGGATATCCAGGAAAAGATGGCTGAAACACAGGAGGAACACTCGATCCTGGAAGTGCAGGAGGGGGAGACCCTATTGAAACAAAAGGCGTGTGCGGCTGAGGCTGAAGAGAAGCCGGAAAAGACTGTGTTTGACCCGCAGAAGGTTGAAATGTTGGTTGTCCCATGAGTGGAGCACGCAGGGGAGGCGCTTGAGCATTTGAGGAGAACTGTGGCATCGGAAAACGCTGGAAAGGTCCAGCAGCAGGTGGGAAATTGGAAGGAGAATGAGACACTGAGGGGTCATTAAAGTGGCCCGGTGGCGCAGATGATGAAAATGGTGTGGATGCCAAGGGAGGAGCAGGAGGAGTAGGTCTAAAAGAAGGAGGCTCTGACCCAACCATGGTCCCAGTTGACGAAAAAGGTGCCATACCCTGTGTACCAGCAAAGGGTGGTCTAGAAGGGAAGGCTGGTCGACCAGGGTTTTCTGTCCCCATAGTTTACGCAAGCACAATAACAACAATCGAACCACTTAATTCATAGCTTTGGCTCCATCGTCACCAAGCCTGTCAGAGAAAGCAATTTGATACAATCGACGCAGAAAAAGCCACTAAGTGTCTAACAAGTCATACAATTCAGTGCAAAACAACATCTCACAGAATTTAGGAAAATGATCAGAAATGGAATGAATTGTGAAACAGCTATGACGAGAATCGAGTACGAATTGGTTGAAGCGAGAGACGGATCGAGAAAGGTGAAATTGAAATGGAGATCACGGAAGAACAGAATGAGAGACTTACCGATGCTGATGCGATAGGGCAAGAGAAGTTAGATCGGAGACGCAAATGCTGAAACAGAATCGAAATGCCCAATCATCTGTACCACTTGCTCACTGCTTCTTACACCATCTCCTTCTCCCTACCCTGCAATCACACTATTCTCGTTGCTCCTCAATCTCTATACTCTCAATATCATATTTCCTTTTTCTTTTTTTGCTTTATTTAATTAAGTGAGAGAATAACAATGGATAATTTTGTACAATATTTATTATAATGACATATTTTTTTTAAAAAAATATGATATTTTGACACCTTACTCAGTTCATACCCATAATAAAATATTAATATTTATAATAAAAAAAATTAAAAAATTAAAATTTAATGAAAATATTGATAAAACAGTGTTTCTATGTTGTAATATTGAAATATCTAAACAGTGTTTCTACCATTGAAGGTGAGCGTCTATAATATGATATACAGTCTATTATGGTCCTTGATGCTAATTATGTTTCAATGATAACCAAAACTCATTTTAATGATTTGTGGTAATATTGAAATATGTAAATAGAGTTTTTATAGTTGAAGGTAAGCATCTACAATATGATATACAATTTATTAGATTATCTAAATATTTGTAGCATATATTCATTAGATGATCCGATAAACGAATAGAATGTGTACAAGTTTTTGATTAAAAACTTGAACAAAATATTTTAAATATACATATCTACTATATGCGTTCAACCAAAGAAATTATGTATCAAAAAAGGTTAAAATTTGAAATCGCGAAATCACTTTGTTCAACATTGTTTTTCGAATATCTCTAAGGTTTATCTTTTCTTAAATAAATTTTATCAAATTACCATTTGCAATTACTTTTTATCATCTTTGTGCATATCTTTGTATCATTTCCAAACAAAAATATTTTTAACGACTGGAAAACTTTAATGTCCTTTAATGTCCTGTTTTAATGTCACGAAATAGAACGAGAAGATTATCGTTTAAGTTTTTATTTGTTTTCTTTTACTAACCCATATTGTGGTTACTTTCGAATTAGTTTCTATGACCCGAGTCAAACTAAAAACAAATTGAAAGATTGTAAATCCAAACTTTATGTTTTTTAGTATCTAGTACCAAAATGATGAAGATAGGAAGATATGGAAAAATTCAAAATTAACCATGATTGACCCTTGATACCATGAAAGGAAATACGAAAGGCAAGGAAATGAGAGAAGAATCATATCATTTGATTAACATAACTATAACAAAAAGATACAAGGCAATATAAAGACAGAAGAAAATGAGGGTTGTCTAATGCATAAAAATACGAGATTACTTAATATGTTTATTCTTATAGACTGTTTAAACATCAGATCGTCTAGTCTTTTTATTCTAACTAGACCATCTAATTTGTTGACAGACTATCTAAATTGTTTTGGTTATACCAGACCGTCCAATTTGCATCAAAAGACACATATGATATTAGTGTTCATCTTGCACCTATTACCTGCCTTGAAACCATATTAATTTTGATATCTTCAACTTCAAATAACTTAATCTTTCAATACCACATTATTCTAAGGAGAAGGATAGTAACAATCAAAGAGGAACATCCCCTTCACACATCTTGAGTTGGTATTTCATTGTAGGTTTATAAATTCATTTATGTTTTACGTGTTGTTTTAAAATCTTCATTGTAGTTTCAATTCACTTTGATATTCATGCATTATTTTCTTAGTATAGTTTTGTTTTCAGCGTTTAAAACATGTTCACCTCCCGGTGTAAAAATTCTTCTTACCGAACCCCACCAAAATATCACTGATACAACTTTTGTTTTATATGGAACCTTTTAGTAGAAACTAACGAATAGAAAAAGAAAATTACTGCACCCAAATATACAGACACTTTGATGGTTTATCATTGGTTGAATTTGTACAAGTATTTTCTTTGACAATCTGCACAAAATTATACGTATTTTTTGTGATCCAACTCCTGTAACCAATCAAAGAACAGCTAAATTTCTAAGCTACATAGCGATGAAGTTAAAAAAATTTATATTTATACATGGTTGCTAAACCTTAACATTATAACATGAAAAATAAACTATAAAAAAACCATTTAATAACTATATTATAGTAATGTAATAATGTAAATAATTAGTTAATAAGTTAAAATAAAATTAAAATTTAATTATATGATTAAATATAGTTATTAAAATATCATTATTCTTCAACTATACTTTAGCCATGCCATTACAAGCGTACATCTAAGCTCACAGAAGATGTTGTGGAAGTTTCAAATTGACCATGATGTTGTGGTTTTCCAAAGCAAAATATAAAGATTTCTCTCATAATGATTTTTTAGAGGTATTGATGGATTTCACTTCATGACCGGTTGTTCTTCTTGTAGATTTGAAAATGGTGGCGGAAGCAATGGATTCCTTATAGGTGTATGAAAGGTATGAAGAGTGATTGGTTGTGTCATATCACTTGGAGAAAGGAGAAGGTGGAGATCAAAGTGTCTAACTTAGACAAGTAAAAACTTGCAATATTTAGCAGCATTTTACTCATACAATTGATCTTATAAAACATGAGTCAAAACACCCTATTTATAGGAGACGGTGCTTTGGAGAGCAAGGAACAAGGGTAGGATGGGAAAATACACAAAAGAGTGGTTGTTAGGGTATTGACTAAAGTCAATGTCGCATCCTAAGAGCAAAGTTCTAGAAGCTAGGTTAACTTCCTACTCTAAAAGACTTCACTCAAGCTACAATGATAAGCACACCTCCCTTATTATGCTAAAGGAACATATTCTACTAAAATTACAAATAAAGAAACTAGCTCTCATGGTTTTGGCTTTACTCCTTGTAGTCCTCTTTGAACATATAAAGAAAAGTTTATTTGTCATCAGTAGCAAAGTCTCAATCTTCTTGAATCCTCTTTGGCACGGACCTAGTTGTTGAGCCTGAACTAGGACATGAGCTTGAGCCTCATCCATAAGATATGCTTAGGTCATAATCCAAGCTTTGTTTGACATAGCATCTACACTTAAAGAGTGGTGATAAATGGAGGATTGGGTGGTGCATAAGTGACAATTATAATGTCAGTGTAAGTTTCAAGGAGTTCACACTAGTTGGAGTTCAAGTCTTTCCTCAACCAAGGATTAAGCATAGGTGTGAGCACTATATATCATGCAATCTGCATCGTTTTTAAGGCATGATTTTCCATCATATTATTATGGAATTGTATTGTAAACAACTAGGTGGTGGACTTGCTCCTTCTGCAACTACGTACAAACTTTTGTTCTCTAACAACATGTTAAGAGGAATTTAGACAATCTCAAGACGTTGATGATATGGTCTTGTAAATTTATTTATGAGTGATAAATATATGGTCCCGTAGCTCAGTTGGTTAGAGCGTTGGTCTTATGAGCCGAAGGTCGCGGGTTCGAGCCCCGCCGGGACCATTTTTTTTGACCTCTATTAGACTTTTGGACTTGAGTTGTGTAGCTGGAAAATTCCGTACAAGAACTTGGAAACGTATTTTTAACTCCTCTGTCAATGTCCAGAGATTTTTAAGGATCACTGACCCTTGTTTCAACCTCAACTGTGGTTAGTTGGAAAAATTCAATAATTCCCAACTACAGTAATAAATGATCTTAAAACCCTATCTTGTGTGCTTCACCAGCCACATGATTTTTACACCTAAAGAGTGTTATAGCTAGCATGGCTTAGTGCACCTTAGAAGATATTGGGTAGAAAAATTGTTGTTGCCCCATAAATACTACTGCTCAAACACGCTTAACAGAACTATTTAATATTAGGGGAAAACATTAACATGTCTTAAAAAGAGAAATACTTTTGTCTGAAAACTATAAGTTTAGTTTTTTTTTTAAGTTGAAAGATAACTAAAACGTTTATGTGTGAGGGTGCATTAAAAGCAAAGGCCAGAAGGATTGGCACTATAAAAGGCGAGAGAAATGTGAGCATTCTCATCGTGCATAGATAGATACCTAAGTGTTCTGAAAATACAAAGCATGGAGAAAGTGACTAAGGTGTTGGTGATGTTGGCCATGGTGGTTCTGGTGTGTGCTTCCAATGTGGAAGGAGGAAGATTACTCAAGGAGGAGGAGGAGGATGTGGAACAGCCCCAGAACTTCCCCGGATCCGGAGGCCTTGGAGGTATATTTCCAAGCCCAAGCCCAGGTTTCAGCTTCACCGGTGTGGGCTTTGGGCCAAACGGATTCTGCACTTTCCCTGGTGGCTGTACCCCTACTTTTCCCACTCTTCCCGGAGGTGGTGGCGGGTCACTACCTGTGCCACCACATGCATAGGAAAATGTGATTCGGTAGAAGAAGCCATAATGGTATTGCTAAGTGTTATAAAAGTACTGTAAAACTTGTTTAAGCTTTAGTTTACTATCCTATGAGTCTCTTAGGTATTGTTATGTATGAGTTTGGATTTGGTTGGTCTTACTACTATCTATGATAGAGTGTCTATGTAGCCTCTTGCATGCTGCAGTTTATTTATATAACAAAAATATTTATTTTACACCTATTTCACCTGCTTCTCCATAAATATTAATATTTTAATTATTTATAAAAATTTATAATTTTAAAATATTTTGAAACATTTGACTTGTATTTTCATTAAGAAAGTGTTTTGTTTTTTTTAATTTTTCTATTATAAATATTAATATTTATTGTAGAGTAGGATAAAGTAAGATATCATTTATATAATAAAGATTATGTTATAATAAAGATTATGTAGCTAAAACTTCGACCAATACGCAACAATGTGACATTGAAATTTGATTGGTTAATTTTATTTCTAGTTATACAAGTAGCAGACTACACAACATTATGAAATCAATGTTTTAAATTTTAAATCAGCTTTTCTGTTCTTTCTTCCTGAACACCAATACATGGGTGAGGCGATATATTTTTTCTTTTTATACTTTTTGGATTATGAAATCTACCAAATTTTACGATCTAAAATATATATATTTTTCTTTAAAAAAATCTATTTTGGATTAACAAATCTAAAATGTATTTAATCTGTTAATAGTTTTCGAATCCTAAACCATCCACAATTCATCCTTACCATAATATGTATTCTTGATATAAAAAAAAAAAAAAAAAAAAAAAAAAAAAAAAATTAAGAAAAAAAATAAAAAAAAACTTAAATCAACCACCAAAAACAAAAAAAAAAACAAAAAAAAAAAAAAAATTTAAAAAAAAAAAAAAAAAAAAAAAAAAAACAAATAAAAAATGAAGGACAAAAATATCACAAAACTTTTATCAATCATCAATGTTTACACTTTTATCAATCATCAATGTCTACTATCAGCAATCATCAACCACCACGTCCACCATAAACAATCAAGACAACTTGAAGTTATCACATTGTACACCAAAACAAAACTTTAACATGTATTAAGGGTATGGTTGAAATTAAAAAAATATAAAAATATAGAAAGAAGGTATGAAAGTATAAGAAAAATATAGTTTTTCTATCTAAGAAGTCAAGCGACAAGTTAAATATTTGTTCACCGCAAAAATCTTGTTCATAAAATATATGTAAAAAAATTCTGTTTTTATTTCGTTCTAGTTTATTTGATTAATCAAAATTATATTCCTTTTTAAGTATAGTCTATGTATAATTACTTCACCTGGGCAATGCAGATAACTTAGTTACATAATTAAGTCCACTTGTTAAGTCAAGGAAGGAAATAAACAAATTTTATTTTAAAGTTATTTACCATCATATAAGTCGGCTCAAATAGTCTATACAAATGCAAAAGAAATCTTAAATTAAACCCAAATCGATGATGTTAATGGAGAAGGATGAAAAACTACCGAAAAAGTTAATTAAAGAAAAAGTGAAAGCTAATTTTGGAGGTGTTTTGAACAACTGATATAAAGAGAAAGTAGTAATAATGGGGGGTAAAAATAGCATCTTCTGTCAAATGGGTCTACAAACTAAAAGTCTACTAGTCCTTACTCAAATACTCAATAAAAAATAATAATTACTAATTGTTAGTTGAGTTATATTTTTATCACTGAATTTTTCTTTTTTGATGACTTCGTAAGTTCAATTACTTCACTCCCCGCTTAAACTTCGCGTTTTAGGTGCTATGCGATATTGTCTTAATTTGTTTATGTTAGTTAGGCATATTTAACTAGATTGAATTTGTGTTATTATAATTTTTTACCAAATATTTGAAGGTGAACTGTTACAAAAGATTTTAGGGACTTGAGGAAGTGATACACAACATCAACATTAATTTTAGGCGGTGGTACATATAAGAGAGTTCACCCACAAGAAAACTCTAGAATAAATTAGAGAACACATATAATATACACAAAATCAAACACCAATATTTTGTATGTTTTCCTTTTTAATCAAATTTAGTAATAGTTTTACAATTTTAATTATTAAAATTAGTAGTAAAAATGCATTAAATAAAAGCTATAACTTTAAACTTTATTATTGTAAGAGGGTTATAAATTGATTAAATACGAGAGAGAAGTTATTATATAATGATTTTCCGTGTAAAAAATTATTTACTAAAATCGAAAAGCATTTGTACATTAGAGACATTCTAAAATATTGTAATTTAACATTTGTATTGTCATTATTCACGTTCTCATCTCATTTTTTGTCAGTGTATTTTTGTGAATAAAATTGCTGAACTAAATGAATTGCTTTATTTCATGCTTCACAATGAAAGTACGTAATCATCTAAATGATGAATGCTCAGATTATTATACTTGGTGTCATCTCATTTTATTTGCAAGAATTTGGTACTTTTGCTAAACTTGATCTTATTGTCCTTGGTGAATTAGTCTTTGTTCCTAAAAATGAAATTCTTTTTCCCTTACTAACTAGTAAGTGTATACATGATTAATAGTAAACAAACTAGTATAAACAATCCAATCCATTTATATCTCTAATGACTTCTTAAAAAAGGTGAGTATTAAGAAGTGCATTTTAAGTCTAACTCAACCCCATAAAACTGGTTCATAAGGTTGGGGTTTGCACCCACAATATACAATGAAATGTCATAATCTCTAGTCGATGTGGGATCTCCAACACACCCTTCACGCCGAGAGTGACAACTCGTGCGTGAGATAACATATTATGGGTGGTCCAATAATGACCCGATAGCGGGTGACCTGATAAGCCCACCAAACACTCGCTAGGATATGCTTTAAATGGCTCTGATACCATATTAAGAAGTGAACTTTAAGTCTAACTCAACCCCATAAAATCGGCTCACAAGGGTGAGGTTTGCACCCACAATATACCATGAAATGTCCTAATCTCTAGTCGATGTGGGATCTCCAACCATGAGTGGTTCAATTTATAAGAATAGATCAAAATGAACAATACATCCATCTTCGTCTACATTTGCATTTAATATCATTTCAAAACCTTTAAATCTCACTAGAGCAGAAAAAACATACTACAACGACATATTAAGTCAGTTAATTAATAGTCGGTGTGAATAAAACATGGTGATATTTTTGTAAATATTTGGGATATATTACACTGGTTGTAAGGACCAACTGGTGTAGTATGTTCTTTTCAGAGTTACAAAATAAAGTTTTTAAAACCCTTATTTTGACGCTAGACATATTACATCGATTGGTTAATCCATTCGGTGTAATATGCCCTTAAGTGTTTAAAAAATAAATTAAAATGAGTTGAGATTACTCTGTGAGTGTGATGGTCTAATTATAAGTTATCATAAACATGGATAATTAATATTGATTTTTAATAACTTTCATTATGCATAATTATATTTAATGATAATATCATGTAACGGAATCAGAGTATCATGTAACAAAATTAGAATATCAAGAAATTATATAAATAAAAACGCACAATTTTGTAAATATTTGACATATTTACACGGGTTGTAAAACACTGGTTGGTCCTTACAACCGGTGTATTAGTCCTTACAATCGATGTAATATGTTCTTTTCATAGTTAAAAAAATAAAGTTTTAAAAAAACTTACTTTGGCGCTAGACATATTACACCGGTTGGAGGTGTAATATGTCTATTTACCCTATTTTTTTTTCCTCGCGCTTTCATTGCTTACTCGCGCATAAAACTATAAAACTATTTCTCTCTTGCTTTTGCCTCTAGCACTATAGTCGCGCGTTGCTGCCTTCGCTCTGCCACCACTTTGCACCTCTTCCTCCACTGTTGTTGGCACCGCTCTCCACTAGTGTTGTTGGCACCGCTCACCACCTCCTCCATTTGTTGCGTTCTTTCTTTAATTCTCTTTCCCTCATATCTGCATTTTGTGTTACCTTTTTCTCTCGTTTTCCTAACTCTTTTTTCATCTCAGGATGGAGCCTATGGAAATAGTTGGAAAAGCCAATGAAGACGCTTTGCTTCCTAAAGGTATCTCGCTAGACCTTTCTTTTCTCATATTTGTGATTTTAGATTTGGAGAAAATTTTATATGTTGTTTGAAAAATCATCTTTTACTAGATCGTGTTGTTAGCCGTGTACATGATGTGAAATGAAAATATGGATTTTATGCTTGATGGTAAATGCATTTCTTATTTTTATTTTCATGTATAGACTTGTGGTTATTGCGGTGTTTGTTTGTGTATCACTAATCATATGTATTAACAATAATAAATTTATAAAAAAAAACTCTGACATATTACACGGATGTAATATGTCTCTTTTGAAACAAGCATTTTTTAATTATTTTACTCAAATTTTGGTATATATTACACCGATTTTTAAGTGCTGTAATATGTGATTGACATTTTACATTGTCTTTCTTCTTAAAAGTTTTTTTTATTAGACTTTCTGTGGATAGCTTATTGTCTTTCTTCTTAAAAGTTTTTTTTATTAGACTTTTCGTGGATAGTTTATTGTCTTTCTTCTTAAAAGTTTTTTTTATTAGACTTTTCGTGGATAGCTTGCTATTTTTTTTTTCTTCTCCATGTTCAATCAACTATTTTTTTTGTTCTTCTCCATGTTCAATCAACTATTTTTTTTTTCTTCTCCATGTTCAATCAACCTTTGTTCATGTGACTTTAAAGAACCATGAAGCTGTTCAAGACTCAATTCTTCAAGATTATTTGAATCTTCTATAGTCACAACTATCTTATCAAACTTTGGTGGTAGAGTACACAATATTTTCTCAATCATCTTGTCTCCAGGACCATTCATCATATTTACCATCATGGGTAATATTATCATAGGCAATAAACTTCAACATGATTGAATATTTTTTATTATTCATTATCATAAGAAAAAACTTCAAACATGTTAAACAATTGTCGTACTCCAATTTTTAGTACATTAGAATGATATTTGATTATATTTTTGGTCTCTACATCTTTTGTCTTTCTCTCGATGAAGGTTAGATAATTTTTTATTACATTTACTCTAACTTTTGTTTTGCTGAAAAATTCTTTACGCTTTTAACATCAATTTATTTTTATGTAACTTATTTTTATCAAATATTATATTACTTAGTAGCTTTTAGTTGTGTTACATAAATTATTTATACAAATTTTATATTAATATAAAATTATTTGATGTTTCCTTTATATAAATAAATATAAAATATATTTTCAAAATATACTAAAATATAAATTTTATTATATTAGTTTTTATTTAATTTTTAAAAAAAATTGATATAAATAATCATGATTCTATAAAATTATAATTTATCATATAGATATTTATTTATTATATACACAATATATATTAGCATGTCACAAATATGATCCCTTTTATGACTTTATAATTCTCAACTAGTTACGTTCAAGATTTGTAATGTCAATTGTTCAATGTCCAAAATATGTTTGAACATGATGTCACAAATATGATCCCTTTTAGAACAAAAACACTCCAATAACAAATAATACAGTATATCTAATTTAAACTAAAACTACAATAAATGAGAGAACAATTAATTAAATATAATATTTAATTATACTTATTCTAATAATACTTACTTCAAATAATAATATGAAAAAATGAACTGATTAAATATAATATCTAATTATATTTTATTGTGTGTATGGAGAAAGAAAAAGTGGCTTGAGACCTAGATTAAGACTAACTTAGTGATGGTATTTGGCGAGATCGTGCGTGACACATGTTCTATAGGATTTGTGTCGAATGATGTTAGCCTTGATGGTGACAAGTGCAAGGGGGTCCGTGGCCACCTCATGAAGCGACCAGAAGGCATAGGAGTTGGTAATCAAGGTCACAAATTTGGCTATGCCACAGATGATACACCTGAGCTTACGCCTCTCAGTCATGTCCTTGCAGCCAAACTTGATGCCGGGCTCATGGAAAAACTCAAAACTCACTGTTGAGTATGGCAATGATCATGGTGCCATGGTCCCAGTGCGTGACCATATTGTTCTCATACATATCTACTCAATATGATGAAACTGGTACCAATGATGAGATTGTTGCAGACCTGTAAGAGCATCTTATTAGGCATGCTTTTCCTGCCAAGTACTTGTTGGGTGAGGAAACAAATTTGCGTCTAATCCATCTAGTGGTTTTGTAATTGGTGGTCCACGTGGCGATGCAGGTGTCACAGGCGGTGAGATCATTGTTGACTCATATGGTGGTTGGGGAGCTCATTGTGATGGGGCTTTCTCTGGGAGAACCCTACCAAATGGATAGTAGCAGAGCCTATATTGCTAGACAGGCTGCCAAGAGTAATGCGACCAATGAACTTGCCAGAAGGTGCATTGTGCAGATATCATACGCAATTGGTGTCGCTGAGCCATTATTTGTCTGTTGACGCTTTTGGCACATGAAAGATTCATGACAAGGACATTTTGAAGCTTGCCAATGAAAACTTCGATTTCAGGCCACGACCATTAATTTGGAGCTAACAGGGGTGAAAATGGCAGGTTCTTAACAATTGCTGCTTTTGGCCATTTTGGAAGAGATGACCCGGACTTCACATGGGAAGTGGTGGAGACACTTCAGTGGAAATAGTGACATGAATAAAGCTGATTGCCAATCAAATATATTATATCTCTAGCTGTTTTCATACCTATCCGTTGTGTTTTTTATTTACTTTCGAATCTTAAAATGACATCTCTTATCTCCAGCTCAAGTGTTTGTTAGGTCTTATGTTGAGTTGAGTATGTGTTCTTTACGATAGCTATCGGTTAACTGTATGGTAGGGAAAAATTACGGTGATTGTATATTTGCAGTTATTAACTTGTATACACATGTTACACTGGCTTCATTGTTTCATTCCTTCCCAGGGTTTTTAGATCACCAATAATAACAATAACAAGTTTACAATCCAATGTCTACCCTCATAATATACTCAATAAAGGGACTATGAGGATCGGGGAATTTTTAAGTAACTATTGTAGTGTGAAACGCAATGATCTAAGCGATAAAAATCACGAGAAGGTAAAGCCATGAACTGGTTTATTTTACTTTTCCCCAGTGACAAGGCCAACAAATTTCTCAAATAAATCTCGTAAAGAGCTATCAGATTCTGTACATACCCCAGATACTTTGGGTTCTTATAAATAACAGCCACCTTCATACACAAACAATATATATCCATCTAGAACAAATGCCTATTCTTCTACAACAAAAGAAAGGAAAGGAAAACACGAAAATTAATATTATCCCCTGCTCAGCCTCTGCCATGCCCATCTCGGGTAGGCAAATCCAAGAATCTAACCAGACAAAAATAAAATAAATCACTCACTTTATACACACCACTACTGATCCTAAAAAAGAATCTCATTCTCTTAGGCCATTCCTGGAGTTACCTTCCACTTTCTGATCTAGAACCCTGAATGTCACTCCCATCCGTGTCAGAACTATCCTTATGGGATTCAATTTCTGAGTTAACCCCATGATTTCTTCGATGCCTACGGTCCTGAAGCCAATGAAATAAATCAAATGTCAGTCTAAAACCTTCTAGTAAAAATAATTGTCTCTTTAAGTATGGGAATATAAGAATCATTGTATGATCTAGTATGAAACTGAAAGGTTGATGCTAAGTGATCACATCCTGAAGTAGGTCCAACCCAGCTTGACTCGAGATTAGTCAGAGGCCAAAAAGGCTTTTGAATATCAGGGCAGTATAAACAATTAAAGAAAAAAAAAAGCTTACAAATAAAGATCATGTTAATGGCGACAGCATAACAAACCTCTCTAGCTAAAGGGTACTCCTCTGACTCAAGCATACGCACAACTTGACCCATCTTGGGTCTTTTCTCTGAATCTGGATCTACACATCTCAAAGCAGTTAAGAGCGCCCGTTTCAAAGTCCTGGTAGATGGCTTCACCTCAATGTTTGCGTCCACCGCTTCTTCCGATCGCCTGTTTCCAACCATCATCTTCAGCCAATCAACCATATTAACCTGAGGGCATTGTAGTTCATTGTAAACGTCAGTCAAAATTCCTTCATCAGAATTTGTCATAACAAACTGATGTAGAAAATAAGCAACTGAGAAGAACACAAAGAACATCTGAATTTGTTGTTGTAAAAAATCAAGCACAAGATCCTCGACATGTATATTTGCTGCCTTCTGCATAAACTAATTACTGAGAATAAGGTAATAACTAAACAAACAGATAAACTACAATGGTAAATCCCGAGCTGACAATGTTGCAATGCAACTCCTAATTTTGTTATCAGCATTACAACCCTTAATTAAATCCCTAACCTAACTAACTTCAAATCTCTATTTCCCGTATGGAAGCCCTAAATAAACAAACCATCTAAATTCGGCATCATAGTCGTAAGCGATACTACAGCAGCAACCGAAATTGTATTCACGTTATAAATGAGAACAGGAAGAATAATGAATAAGAATATAGAACTCATTCATCAATATTACAACAGCCAGGTCCAAGGCAAGTTTCAAGTGATAAAAAAAAAAGGAATGAAGACATTGTTTCAAAAACTTGTTTCCATTGGTTCAAAATAGAATAGTGATCTAACATAAACTAGATTTAGGGACTGTGTTAAAAAGGTTTTTGAAATTACTGACAATATAAACCGATCCACAATTTTGAAATTCTGGGGACCTATTTAATTCCCAAAAATTGTGATGTTTATCAATAGCATCCACAAATAATTATTGCATGTGCCCAGCTGGAGTTCACATGTAGCACAGCTAAAATGGACGTGATCAGGCAATCCAACTTTATATTGACATTGCTCGCATTCTAGAAAATGTTTAATTTTTTCATTGATTATAGCTTACAAAGTCAATATTATTAACTCCTCTAGATGTTTTAAGTTGGTAACTGATTTTTTCACCACAATGACCCATGATTTCCTTTTCTTATAGTATTGGATAGAAGAATTAGAGATATTTCATAAATTATCTATGCATCAGATCATCAAAACAGAAAAATACAAGCTATCTTATATGGACACTGTAGAACTGAGTGGGTAAAAATAGGTTCGTTTTTAAATGTGTCTAACTAGACCCATTTAGGAATCAGAATAATTGTATCCTGAAGTTGACTACAATATGGTAGGAGAAATGCCTAGCAACATACTGACGCTCTATTATTGGGTGAGGTGCACATGAAAATTTGCTCAATTATAAAGCAAGAGCTAAAAAATGAGTGAAGGAGTATGTTGCTAACATCTTCAGTAAGATAAAGTAATGTTACATGTCTAAAAACATATTTTGAGATAATAAGCCTGAAAATATCGAAACATGAGCTGCAGTTAACAACTAATATCCAGACAAAAACACAGATTTTTTTTATGACCAAGTCAAACTCAAAAACTAATGCTTTATGATTATTTGGTGAGTTTAATGAAGTTTTAACAAGAACACATACTTCAAGATGGATTTTCTTCCAACATTAAAGATTACTCACTTCCTGTGCTGGGCGACCATAGTCAACTGGATCTCTTCCGGTTATTGCTTCCAATAGCACAACACCAAAGCTATAAACATCACTTTTTTCATTTAGAAGACCAGTATTTGCATATTCAGGAGCCACATATCTGTCAGTTTTATGGAGCAAAAAAGAAGAATAAATATAAGGATCCAACTAATATTGAGTGTGGAAAAAGGAAATAGTGAAGAGCAAATAATAAGTACAGACCCAAAGGTTCCCATAACTCGTGTAGCAACATGACTCTTCCCAGAACCCAGTAACTTGGCCAGGCCAAAATCAGAAACCTTGGCATTAAAGTCCTCATCAATTAATATGTTGCTTGACTTGATATCTCGGTGCACCACCTTTGGCTCAATTGCTTCATGCAAATATGCAAGCCTGAAACAAATAGGTTGCTCTAAATTAGCACTAAGTGATAACCCTAAGAACTTTATGAGGGCTGCAAAAGCCTGAAGAAGCATAGAGACAGCAACTTACCCCTTAGCTGTGCCAAGGAGAATCTTGATACGTGCTTCCCAGGTAAGATATCCATGATGTCGCATAGCTCCGTGAAGCCATTGCTCTAAGTTTCCGTTACTGACATATTCATAGACTAACATCCTGAAATATACCCCCATACGGGAGAAAATATAATTAAGACGACATACTTAAATTGCTGTGTGTTGAACTTAAGATCGACCTCACCACCAGATAGTGGGTCATGAATATGCAATTCATAAAGGCATTTTCATAATTTTATGATTCTGGAAGTTATAATTCAATTCCTCTAAGAAATTTATTGAGATTATGCATGTTGAGACTGCAATGTAATTGACAAGTTGGGTACCTGTGAGTCCCCTCCATGCAGTACCCCAAAAGTCGAACCAAATTTTTATGTCGGACATGGCCAATAGCTTCAACTTCCACTCTAAACTCTTTCTCAGCTTGACCACTGCAGAACAGGGAGAAGAGAAATTAGTCAAAGTTTGGTATAAGTACGAGGATTAAAAACAAAACAGTTAGTATAAATTCAATGCCTTGGACAATGTGCTGGAACTCACATGTTATTGAGTATCTTTTTAACCGCCACTGGAGTCCCATTGATCAACTGTCCCCGATAAACAACTCCATACCCACCCTCACCAATTACATTTTCTTTTGAAAAACGGTTTGTAGCAAGTTCGAGATCCCTCAGAGTAAACCAGTGACCCCAACCCAAGTGGGAGAATTCTGGAAGGCCAGAGAGAGGTGAAGGAGCTGTTATAGGGTATGAAGAAGATGGCATGTACATTCCAACCGAGCCAGAGCTAATCTCCTCCCCTGATTGTGACCCTCCACCATCTTTCTCTAAGTAATGAAACGAATCCGAGTGACTGCCACTATCCCCATGCTTCTTCTTCCCAACCCCTAAATGGAGCATAACTTTGTCTGATTCTTTGTCACTGGATTTATCATGAATTGTCAGAAGTATTCCTTCACGAGGAACAAATCCATTCGCCGGCACTTGCTCAACTCGCACTTCGGTGATTTCCTTTGAGACAGTAGGTATATGACTAACAACCCTATCCCTGGCTTTTCTAGATTTCTTCCTTGATGTAAGGCAAAATGAGAGCACACATAGGATGACAATAATAAACAATCCAACCGCAATTCCAATTATTTCCCAAACCTTAAGATCAAAAACAGGAGTTTTCACGGACAATTCTTCTTTGAGATCAGTACCCATCTCTTATAACCCGAGTCCTGCAATATACATGTAGAAAAAGAAGAAATAAGCTGCATTATAACCCAAAAATGACATCAATATTCAAATTGTTGATGCATTATGTAACTGACACTGAGGAATATGAACAGGTATCTGTGACTACTAGACTACGACGCAAAAAGCAAATAGAATATTCACCACACCATAAAATAGCCCTGATTGGTTGAAAATACAAAAGCATAAGCATTTCAGAACAACAAGCAAGCATTCACAAACAACAATAAAAAACAAAGAAAGGAACCCTAAAAGCAAAGGCACGGACTTCAAAGCATTACCTATAAATGTGGATTGCTGAGCGAGATTCACAAGGACAAGCACCAGAAACCCCAGATCACCACATCTGAAGAAAAGAACAGCAAACAGAAAAAGGCCAGATCTTTGACCAAATAGAAGCCGAAAAAGATGGAACCCTGACAACCCAGAAGTGAAAAAGAGATGAAAATTGAAAAGCCTTAGTGGGGTCGGGAAATGTGAGGGAAAATCTAAGCAGTGTTAAGAATGGGAGTGGTGGGTAGGGTGATAAGAAGAAAGGGTGGAGTTATGAGTGAGAGGGAATAGATGCTTTAGAAGGGATACGCATACAGATACATCCAATTCGAAATTTCCAGTGCAGTAAAAGAAAGAGTAGAGAAGAGAAGAGAAACATGCAATGCAATTCTGATTGTGATTGTGATGTATCTCTGAATTGAGTCCTCTTGCGATGGATTAGATATTCTCATGGCATCGTTACGAACATAAACATTACTCATTGAATCCACTCTCATCCTTTTACATCTTCCATTTTTATTCTGTTTTCATACTTCCATTTGACTCCATGGTTACCTCTCTATTTACTCCCTTCACTTCCAACCATGCTCAGTAACATATCCTCTGTCATAAATTACTGTCAACAATTATCCACACATTTTTATGTCCTTTTTTTACTAAATTTATTGTATGACTAAATACTGCATAAAATCATACTATATATGAACAGTATTAAATTATTATTATTATTTTATTATAGTGTTTTAAATGACAATTATGGAAATTTTAATTTAAAATAAACTGGCATAATAATGATCATTCATGGTATTTTAACTCAAAATAATTATAATCATTATTTGCTTTTAATGAAAATTAACGAGGATTGAGTCGAAAATAGAAGAAAGACATAACCACCGTGAAACTAAATTTTAAAGTCTCGTTCGTATCAACTATTCGTGTAAGTTTCTTACTGTCGTTATATACCCTTCAGTTATTACCATTGCTACTAAATTATCAAAATAAATTGTCTAATCATTAAATTAATAAACTTTTATATGAATAACAACATGGGCATTAAAACAAATACGTATAAAGTATAAAAAAAATTACGTATATATTAAACTTATCTTATTTAAACTAAATAAAATATTTATAATTGATAAAATTATATCCCTAATACATAAAAAAAATAATTAAATTGTATTATTTATAAACTAGAATGATCTAGATCACCTAGATCATCATATCTTTGACCTTCATAAAGTGATATGGTGTTATACATTGAATTGACGGATTAGACATTAATCCATTACTTGGATAGCTAGCCTAACTTGAGGGAGTAACTAATCATAAATATAAATAAAGATTTCAAGATATAAATTATTCATATTTATTGGTTTATTATTTCAAATATATCTCAACTAACTTTAATGTTTTTACTTTATAAGTACATTCATCCTGAATAATTATAAGCAAATAAAATATCATCAAATAAGTTATTGTTCTTATAAGGTCAAGGTCATCTTTATGTTGATGTAATTATTTATTTTATTTGTTTTACATTATATACTTATTATTATAAGGTTTGATTGTTTAATATTGATGAATATAGGTGTTAGTGTTGTGAGAAAGTGAATTAATAGTATATTTTTGTAAGAGACGGTTACTAAGAGATTAACAAAATCATGTTTGCAGTTTAGTGCAAGTCCTTATCGGACCTTCCTTAATTTTCACATTCAATATCTTCGGCATGAATGCACAATGTTCTCAACATGAAAAGTGTGTTGGAGATCTCGCTTAAAAACAAGACTAATTTATAATATTTAAGTAGGTCAAAACCTCTTTAAGTCAATTTTGTAAAATTAAGTTAAGCTTAAATTCACTTCTTAATATGATATTAGAGTCATTAAGATTTTATCCTAATAGAATTTGGGTCTATAATGCCACATGTTATCCCCCTAAATTCCTATGTTCAATGTTTTCGGTGTGAATGTATGATATCCTCTACATTGGTTGTAAGTTGGAAATTCCACCTCAATCGAAGATAAGATTAATTTATAGTATATAAATAATGAAAAACTCTCTTCACTAATTTAGCATTAGAATCTAATATTGTAACATAATTATTTATTTTACATTATATGCTTATTATTACATGGCTGTGATTGTTTAATGTTGATTGATAAATATATGGGTGAAGGTTGTGGGAAAGGGAAATAATTATGTATTTTTGTGAGAGATGGTTACTAAGGTATTAACATACCATTGTTTGTAGTTTAACACAAGTATTAAGTTATGAAATATCGGGAATGAAATATTTAAACACACTAATAACTTAAGTTATATAAATAATTGTATTAGGTAATGAAAAGTCAGATTATCTATTCGGGAGCAAAAAGTTATATAACTTGATAAGAAACATTAAAAGTATTTGATGCCAATTAATCGTGTGCATTCCTTATAAAAGACCAAAACATCATTTTCAATAAAAAAAAAAAATCTTAAAGCAATGATTTTATATATATATATATATATATATATATATATATTATATATTATTTATTTGTGAAATCAAATTCGCACTTTTGAATCATATCACTTTAAAATATATGTGTGTTAAGACGTTTGTTTGAATCATATAAGTTTAATGTTTTGTTTGGATTTAAAAATAAATTTGAGGGAGTGAATTTTAAAAATGAAAAAAAAGTTTATAAAAGTTAGTAAATGATGTGATATATGTGATTGATAAAATATTATTTTTAGATAAATAAAAAAAGATATTAAAAGTAGTGTTATAGGTGTTAGTTGTTCAAACATGATATAATCTTCTAGAAATCATTAAGTGTTATTAAATTGGTATGAGTTTTTTTGTCAGGTGATGAATATTTATCGAGTTTTTGTATGCTTTGGTGTTCTTTATACATAATTGTTGTTGTAATTCTTGCTAGTTTATTCTATTTCTTTATTGTTATTATGTGATATAATAATTGTATATATATTAATATGAGAATAGATAATAGTGCAGCTACGAGACCATAGTGTGCTCAAGAGGAGAGGTTTTTTGCATGACCACATTTTAGATGTTTTTGTTCATAGCACTTATATACTGTACGTTGTTTATATTATTTATGGTGGGCTCACTACACATTCTATCTATATATAAATGTATAAACTCAATTTGTAGTTGTGAGAAATTTGCCATTATTTTTATTCTTTTTAGAAATTTTAAAAAATACAGAATATATTTTTTATTAAAGATAACAAAGCATCTTGGGCTGAAATTTTGAGCCCACCTTAACCTATCTCACCTACTAGTATCTTAAATTTTTATATTGTGTGTGAAGTATAAAAATGATCTATTCAAATTAAAATAAAACAAATATAATTTACATCGTGGTAAATTGTTGTCTTGTTTGAAGAATGAAATAATATTATTTGTATACTAAGTTTTAATTATTAATTGTAATTAATTAATTGAATCTATAAATGTAAAAATTTATTCAATTAGAGAGATAATTAAGTTAAAACTTTTAAAATATTTGTATGATAATGTGTTTTTTAAATACTATATACAATTTCATATAAAAAGTGAACTTTGTCGAGTCGAACAATTATAATTATAATAAGACAATTTAAGGATCCATATTTCAGTATATTTTAAAAAATATTACATTGATTTCATTCTATATAAATGAATATATATATTTATATATATATATATATATGAAAGGAAATTTTAATCTTGAAAATTTGTTAATCAAGTTAAAAAATGTTAAACAATATACTATTTAATAAAAATTACACTAATAAAAGTATTAAAATATTGTTAACTCTATTAATTATTCATATTTTCTATTTATGAATATCATTATGACATTTGAAATGGCTCTTATACTATTTATGATTAGGTACCATAACAAATACAAAAAACTCACTCACATTATGTTTTGAGTTGAGTTCAATTATTAAATAAGTTAGATCAAAACGTGTTAAAGTCTATTTAATTATTATTAATCACGCGTTACTACAGATCTAAAATATTCATACTTTATAATTCCATTGATTTTGCGAAAAAATATCTATTTACATATTTAAACCAAAAATGTCTTGTCACAAATTTTTTTTTTTTATTATAGAATAGTTTATATATTTTTAAGTTAAACTCATTTTTTTAAATGAAAAAAAGACAACTTAACTTAGTTTGATGAATATATCCTTGTGTTTTAAAGGGTTTTTTTATACTACATATTCGTGTGCATGTGTAAAAGTATTTAATATATTTTATTAATTATTTAAATTGCTTAAAATATCACAAATAAAAAATAAAAAAAACTCGTTTTTTTTTGCTGATAAAAAAAAAACAAACACGTTTTTAAAACAAACATTCTTTTAAGTAATTTTTATTATACAAAATTATTATTCTGTTTTGAAGCGCTGACTTAGACAGCAACAAAAAAAATCACCACCAAATTTTTTTGTTGACTTAGACGTCAAATATTAATGAAATGTTCATAAGTTTTTCTCTTTTTATTTTAAAAATAATAGAAGCAAGTACTTATTATTCGATTTAATGGAAAGAGACAAAACATTATAAAGTTTTAGAATTTTTCTTCACCTGATTTAGAAAATTTGAGAGGTGAGGAGTGCAAATAAAGAGAGAAAAATTATTATCCTTCCATTTTTTTTTCATTTTCTTTAGTAGTACGTAATTTAAATGATTTATAATAAACCAAAAATTAAATCTTAAGTGTTTTGCTGATTGTTCTAAGAAATTTTATTTTTACCTACTGTCAACTTTTAATGTTTATTTTTTATTCTATTAACTATTAGGGCAAAAGTATAATTTTAATCAGAGAACAATGCAACCAAAACATTGTTAGAAATGAAATTTTATATTTTTTCTTTATTTTTCAAAATCAAACTGCTAGAAATATGTTAAAATATTATGCCCATGTTAAAATTAAACTAATTGTGTAACGTGAAATATTATCTACTTATCCATTAAGTATAATTGTATAAAAAAAATCACAAAACTAAGTTTTCAAGATTTTAAATCAATATAAATTGTATACAAGTAAATTATAATTAATATATACCAATCATTCATATTAGCTTTATTTTATCCATTTCAAAATATCAATAACCTTATTCTAATTAATACATAATAAACAAACTTCTTCCAAGAGACTCATTGAATACTATATATTTAACACTGTATTCAATTCAAAAAAAGTTATCACACTGAGTATTAAAATTATAAATAAGGATAAGTTTATTTCAAAATGTCAATACATTACACAAGAAGTTTCTTTTAATTTCTCATAACTCAGTGACTTGATCAAAATGATTACGTGATTTAACCAAATGGTAAAACATAATCATATGTTCATATATTTAATACATACAAATTACAAATGGGTTAATATATCATCACAAGAATATTTACCTAACATGATTTCATACAAAATAGTTTCATATACATCATGTTACTCACACTTATAAAACATTATTTATTAGATAACTCAACATTTTTTTGAAAAAAAAAATCAAATTTATATAGTATAATATGAACTGTGACTATTAAACATGCTTGAATGATAGGTCGTATTGTTTAAGCGTAGTAACACTAAAACAGCAAAACTTTGTTGCTTGAGCGATGAAAATCCTAATGGAAAGAGAATAATAATAATGTTAAAAAAATTATTAAATAGAAATCAATTTTGAAGATAAAAAATAATTAATTGTTGTATTGATTAAATTAGATACTATTTTAGAGACTAATAAAATATTGATATATAAATTAGTTTTTAAATTGGTCTCTAATTAGCTACCAATATTTTAACTACCAACTTTAAAAAAAATAATTGGTAGCTAATTAAATATCAATTTAGAAACTATTTATTAATAATAGAAATTAATTTATATATCAATAATTTTTTTAGTCTCTAAAATAATATTTAATCTAGTCAATATAATAATTAAATTTTTTTGCTTTAAATATGATTTTTATTTAATGTTTTTCTAGTAGTGTAAATGCAATATCTTTCGCTTAAGTTATAAATCACAACTTGAACAAGAAACATTTTATCTTCAGTTTCCAACTTGTTACTCAAGTGATAGCTCTCTACACTTAAGTTAAGTGACTTTTGCTTAAATGTTGCTTGAGCGGTGGCTTGACCCTTAAATAAGACATGCAAATTAGGCAAAAGATTAAAACATTTTTCCAAAATCCAAAATTTTCTATTTTAACTACTCCCACTAGTTTGAAATATGATTTTGTCCTTATATAACACATAATTTGTCTAATGTACCCATATACCACACATTTTGGTTATCCTAACCAAATATAAAGTTCAACACCAATATAAACTCAAAATAAATTATTTCACATGAAACACATTTCCAACAACAATTACATTCCAAAAAGTTAGAATCAAACTCAAAATAGATTATGTTATCTTTTACATTCCAAAAAGTTAGAATCAAACTCAAAATAAATTATGTTATATTAATTCTTATGTTCTTAATGCAATTGATTCAAAAACTTAGAAAACTTTGAGAAATTATAACCTACTTCCCTCATGCTTGATTTATAAACCAAATAGTATGACCACAAACATGTTTACCTAATATTTATTTATTCGATTTTGATTTTACATATGATAACAAAACACTAGTGTATAATTATGATTTTAGGTTGCACCTATAACATCAGTTGTTGAAAACTTATGAGAAAATAACTATGATGATATTTTTGTAATATGAGAGTCACATATAATAACAATTGTAATTACAATGGATATTATAATTACAACAGATGTTATATGTATTGTGCAACATCAATTTCAATTACAACCAATGTTATGTGTTATACTACATCAATTCATAAAATAACTGATGTACTATGTCAAAACTTAAACCTAGCACATTCTCTTTTCTCTCATTCTTCTCCATGCCGCAAAAATGAAAAACTCTTCACAATCGTATTTTCTATGTGAAAATGAAACATCTTCACGTACAACCTTGTCCTCCCCCATATCTTTATTCATATTTCTACAACCCCATTCTCCTATTGTGCTAATCTTGATTTTTTTCATTGTCATTATCCTTCATGTAATAAACTTTATCTTTTCCATTGTTGCTTCTTGCATTCTTTCTCTCTTAAGTTACTTTTTGTTGTCATTTTCCACTAGTCTTTTGTTGTCTTTTTGTTATAAAAAATCTACTCCTCGACTTTCTTGTATCACTAGTCTATTTTTCACCTCGTCCTCTGTCAGTGTAGAACAAAAAGGAGGTTAGTAATTTTTTTAATTTGATTTTAATATTTAAAAATAATTTAATAATATTTTATGAATTTGGCTTGAGAATAGTATGTGGAGAAGTGTGTCTCTTCCTCTATCATGAAAACCTCACCATCTTTCTCCCGTAACATCAGAAGTTTCATCCAAGTTAAATAAAAAAACAAATAACATTTTACTACAAAAATTTGTATAATGATGTTATATTATTTGGTGTAATATGTATATTTCTGTTTGATATTATTATATTATTTTTCTTGTATAAAAAATGTAAAAACAAATAAAAATAAAATAAAATAAAATAAAAAATAATAATAAAATATATATATATATATATATATATATATATTATAGAAATTTATCACAGTATACATCGGTTATATAACCGATTATGAATCATAACCAATGTATGAAAAATTTAGTAATTTTTGTTTACAACATTAACATACTACATTTATACTCGACATAACATGTTTACTTTTTACATTGGTTATTAATTGATGTAAAAAGTTTAGACCACTTTCTATGTTATTGACATTTACATTGATTTTACAATTGATGTAGAATGTCCAAAATAACTGATATAAAAAAAAGTCCTATTTATAGTATGAAATCTTCACGTACAACAGAAATAAGTAAAAGAAATTTGAGATATAAATGAAAAAAAACTTATTTTAATTAAAAAATTTATTGTTAATTTTTTCTCTCTTTAATAACTATCATCTCATTAATACTCTTTAACCAAGAAAAAAAAGATAATAACGATGAAAGTTACATATAAATAAAAAAATTAAAGAAAAATAAATTTAGAATAATAACCAGATTTATAAATAAATAATTAAAGTTATAATGTCAATATAAATTAAATATTTAAAAAAAAAAATCATCTCTAGTGAACCTCACTCATATCATATGTGTGTCTAATAAACTATTCAGATGTTTTATGGTAAGGGAAATGTTTTTCAAACACTAAAAATAATGGTAAAATATTGTTTAAAAATACAAAACATAAAAAAAAAGATAAAATTAAAGAAGAAGACAGAGATAGTGAATGAATAAAAAAGACAAAGAGTTATGTACAATATCATAAAGTGCTACATTTTTTTGGACATTAGAAAATGGAAATTGTTGTGAGACAGAGAAATAAGAGGAAGCGTGAGAATCCGGCGAAATCATTCTGAATTTTGTTAAGACGTTGTTTGAGTTCCATAAAAACACGAAATTAATATTTATTAAGGGCAATTAATTAACGTGAATATCCGTATTAGTTACGGAAAGGATAATTGAATAGTTGGTTGTGTAAATTAGTTGGCCACTCACTCACACAGCCCATAAAAACTTGTCTCTTTCACAACTCATTCTTTTCAACTTTCAATAATTAGTTACATTTTGGGCCATAATTACGTGAAAAAGAGTATAAAATAATACTGCACGAAAACAACACTTCTCTAACAACGCAATACCTGACAAATCAAGCTGCAATCATTTTCAAGAAAAGGAAAAAAAATAGAAAATGAAGTTGCTGTGTTCTATACACGAGAGGGGAAGAAAAAATAAGTGGTTGCTGGCAATTTGGAATTATTGCTCCATCTCATCTCCTGCATTTCATATATAATGTTCATTTGGACCCACATTTTTTGGCTTCAGTACCCATCAATTGTTTTCAAATGCATACACATGGTGTTTATACAATCACTTTCCTGCTTTTGTTTATACAATGTCATCATATTTCACCCCATAAATTCTAATCTCAGCTTTTAAGTCAAAAATGATTGTTTTAAAATGTATTGCAGAAGAAACGCTTAATCATAAGGAACACCAATGTGTATTATATGCTTTCCAATGTTAGTTGCATATCGCTTTCCCTGGTATCGTCGTCGATTACAGATGCAAACTTCTCAATAATTATTTTAATTTATTTCAAATGTAAAATTACTTGTATTAAGTTCACACTGAATTATCGAACCAGAATACATTTAAACAACTTTTTTTAAAAAAAAAAAAATCCTAAAGTTTAACCCAAAACCTACTATCAAATTAAATTTACATTTACTATAATACTGTTTCTTCTTCTACGGAGATGATACCTAAAAAACTATTGAAATCTTCGTCTTCCTCCTTCCTTCGGGCAGGTTGTTAGGGTTTCACTGTGATCCTTCCGGTCTTCACGCTACTCATTTGACTCTTAGTCTTGGGTGGATGCCAAATGTGAGAAGGTATCTGCAGAAGACACTCTGACGCTCAAGTTAGTAAAGAGGGTGTTCGACACTCGGGTATGTGTAATGACGTACCTTATTTCTTGGAATGTGTGTTATTTAATTTATTTTAATGGGCTTACCTTATTGGGTTTGATTAGTGGAATGGATCACGCTTATGGTTACATTACCTAATTCTTAATGGTAATTTGGTTTCACTGACTTTGATTTGAGCGTTAATGGTTATATATGTTGACCAACTCGACTGTCCGTGGATCTCGGTCATATCGGTCAGCTCGGTCTTGTATCATACCAGTACAAGTACTATTAAATGTTTTTATTTATAACCGATTTCAATTTTTTTCCAAATAATATAGAGATTTATTCACCTTGAGAATTGAAAAAAAATTCAGTTTTTTAAAAATCAATTTCTTGTGAACACATTTCAGTACTACTAAAAAAAATAAAGCATCTTGAAATTATTTTCCAAAACACTAAAAAAAAACTCTCAAAACGATGTAACTTGAATGGTCAGAATATTTTTACTTAGAAAACTATATTCATGAATTATATTAATATGATGTCACGTTTTGCATTGAGTTAGTAAATTTAGACCAAACTAAGCCAATTCATTTCAAAATCATAAAGCAAAAAACATGTGGATCATTCCATAAGAAACCAAAAGAAAAACAAAATTTATTTGCATTTGTTAAATCAAATGTTGTTTGGCAGGGTTAAAGGAACATTATAGAAATTACCTAAATATGGTAAGTGGTCATAATTATGACAGTGAATAATTAATTATGCATTTTCGTCTACAGTGATGAGTCACGAGCCCGAATAAAGCCGCAATCCGAATTTCATTACATAAACTGCAATCATTAACCGATGCACTCACATGCACTCGTTGCTCCTAAGTCTAGCTAAATTTTTGCTACACTCTCACTTTTAAATTATGGCGGTTAATATATAGATTATTTTTATTTAAAATCTTTTTCAAGATAATTGATTCTTAATATAATGGAATTCACAATTCAGAACATTAATTATAAAATAAATAGTTGAAAAAGTGTTTAATGTTTTAATTATCTGACAACTATTGAGGTTGAGTGTAGTTGGATGAGTTTCTTTTTCATAATGCAGTGAATAAGGGTTCAAATTTTCATTTGAAAAAAAATATTTTGTTTATAATTATTTGCTAAAAACATTGTTTTTAAAGAGGCACCGGTGAAAAATATGTTTAAAATATATCAAATAGAAAACAATAATTTAATCCTTTAAAAATAAAGATGAATTTGTAGTATGTCGTTTTTAAAATTGTTTCGTGTCACCAAGGAGTTGAAACATGTGAAAATTGAAAAATAATATCGAATTTCAATGGTGTTTAACATTTATATGTTATTTGTCTTATTTTACCATGTTGGCACATTGATGTTATGTTAATGTTATCAACAGGTAATTGTTTGAGTTATTTATTGTATAACTTAAATTTGTCATATAGGATTTTTCTTACACATAAATATTTCTGATAATTATCACACTCATTTAAAGAATTTAAAAGAAAATATTTAATTTACAATATATTACTATTTCCAAATAAAATATCCACACACTATACAGATACTGGTTAGTTTATTGAAAAAGAGTTTAATTATTTCAATATTCAAGTTTATGCACGATAAATGATAGCAATTCATTTTTAACATGTTTTCTTAATGTATTTTCATCATGAATCGAAATTAATTAAACACAATAGTATAATTTGGCGATTTCTACTTCATAGTTAGCAAGTCCCTGTCACCCATAATTTTATAATAAAAAGTGTATTAAGAATGTGTTGGCAGTGTAGTTTTCACTATATACAAATGATTCAAATGAGGTTGATCCATTAATCCTTATATGGGCTAACAATTTAAGGCCCACTCTGCTACAGATTTTCAAGTTGAGATTTGTGGGCCATATAACAACCCATGGACAAAATCATATTGCTAAACATTTAACTTCACCTTCTTCCTACACTTCTATATTTTTTCAAATTCCAACAATACTCTTATAATTATGTTGGAGACTATGGTGTTTTCTTCTTAGTTTTTAAGTGATAATGCTTGTTTGTGATGACTGGTTATAAACGTTGATGGTTGAAGTAAGTTTTGCGATGTTTTTAGTAGTGGTAACTGATTTTTTTTCATTTTTTTTTTCATTTTCTAGAAGCTTTAACCCTAAAAAAAACAATGTGTAAAAATGGAGTAGAAAACTAAAAAAATTATCTTTGCATGGGAGGATGTCGAATACAACGAATTTTTTTGTCAACCATTTCATACATACTCAAATGATGAAATTGATCTCTTAAACGCTATAGCTAAAAAAGAATGAAAGTGTTATGCTTCATTTAGAGTTATATGATTTTTTTAAAAAACTAAGACCAACTTTTCACAGTTAACATGAATGTGGAGGTGAAGGATGTGAAGGTGAAAGGAGAATTTGCCTAACTCAATAAAGTCACTAACAAAAATGGAGAAAATAGAATATATATATATATATATATATATATATATATATATACCATCATAAAAAATAATTTTTAATATCATCATCTACCTAACATCACAAACTTTCAATCACATATTCATTTGTATTAATAAACATTTGAGAAGTACTAAATGATATAATAATAGAAAAGTTTATTAAAATAATGGATAAGTCTTTGCGGAGTGTGTTTTGGGATGGGGAGGGAATGTGTGAAAAATTGAAGAAGTGAATTTGGAGTAATTTGAGAGGAAAACTTGAAGAAAGTAAAGTGGTTTGGATTGAGTTATATTATTGTGAATTTGTGAGAAAAATTTATTGAATACAAAGTAAATCATATAGCATAGAACAATAGATTTTGAGTTGCAAAAAGTTAGCATGAAAAAACCTCAAACGACCATAACTTTGTATAGAGAAATCAGATTGAGACGCATAAAAAATAAAAGTTCTTCGAAATTAACCTCATGGTCAATTAAAATAGGTAGAATTATTTTTTATCCAATTTTTTTTCGTGGTAATTGCATTTATTGTATATTTGATAGATTAATTTTTAGATAGCATAGAACAAAGATAGATTTTGAGTTGTAAAAAATTAACCTGAAAAACCTCCAAATGACAATAACTTTTGATAGAGAAGTCGGATTGAAACGCATAAAAAATAAAAGTTCTTAAAAATTAGGCAAAGAACCCCATGGTCAAATAAAATGGGTAGCAAATTATTTTTTATCCAATTTTTTGTGTGATAACTGCATTTATTGTATATTTGATAGATTAATATTTAGATAACATAAAATAGTGATAAATTTTAAGTTGCGAGAAATTAACATGAAAAACTTCAAACCAGCAACAAGTACTCCAACGTTCAAGTTAGATATGTCCAAGTTAAGTTATATGTGGGGATAAAAAATTTATTACATTTTAAAAAAGGGGTGTTCAACTATTTATAGTTTTGATAATGGATCCCTACTTACGGAAAAGGTTGGGGTAGACCCATTTCCTCCTAATCGTGCTTTGGAGACATTCAATGAATATTTTTAATTGAAAGGTTGGGGTAAGCCATGTTTTGGGGTTTCTTCATTTCAAATGTATGACATCAGTTTCATACAATTTTCATCACTTATATAAAATACATATCATCAAATCACATAACATTTAAAAATTCATACCACTCAAGAACTTTTCCAACATCAAAAACAATATTTAACTTTCAAACTATCAAAATATAATATTTATACATGTTCACACAACATAAAATCAAACAATTTTATCAACTAACATCCCTGCAAGAAAAATTGAAATTTGGGGCCACGTCCTCTCCACATTCAGATCTGTTAACCTAAGGTACTGTTGAAAGTTAAAGTTAGTTTTCCTTACCTTAATTGTTTTTTTTACCAGCAACCTCTAGAATTTTATACTCTTAATATAGATAAGCTTCAATATTTAAGGACTTAATGCAAGTTATTCAAACAGAACAAAAATTCAGTAAAATAAGTTGAGAGGATTACTCTTCTCAATTGATCCACCAAAATTGATAACTAAATTCTTAAAAAAAAAACAGAGAATAAATGATCTATAGACCAAAAAATAAACGTATTTAAAAATCTAATCGGATAGAAATGTTCTTTAACTTTTAAGCTAGAGTGTGATGCCATTATATTCTAAAGTAAGAAATAAAGAGAGAAGGGAGAGAATAAGAGAGATTGGGAAAGAAGAAAAAAAGAAAAAAAAAACAAAACAAACCGTGCTCTTTGTTTTAAAAAAATTTAACGCTGTTACACATACTGCTCGGTAATGTAAGTAAACTTTCTCGTCCGAAAAATATCAGCAAAAAAGTTGTTATTCTGACGAGTGTTTCTTTCATTATTAGGTCATTACAAGCAGTAGCATTGGAATCTGTGACATGATAAGCTTATATAACCTCCTTTCTCCCATTACTTTCACCGGCAAAGGAAAAATCTCTTTGGATGTGTCATGTGTTTTCACTTTTCAATTGAATACTCCCAACTCATCCCATTCTCCCTTGATTCTGTAATCATGTAATAATAGCTAGCAGACACCACTTTTCATTGCATTATCAGCACAAACACCACTACTCTTTGTTTCTTTACCTTTCTCTTATCACTCTTAATTCATGAACGAACAAAAAGCTCTCCCACGCCCACCCAAGTTTTCTTTCTTAATTCTTTCACATAACAACCAACAAATTATCTAACAACAGTTTATGAATGAATTGAACACACCCCAGATGATCAACCAAGCATTTGTTTTCTTCCATTTTATTATATTTTATTGTGCTTTAGAGATTTAGAAGGGACGCCTTTTGCATCAGCCTTATCAATGGTGACTGTGCAACCACTCTGTTTCTCTCTCTAATCTGCTTTGCTTTTGGCTGGAGACCTAGTCACACAATGCTTTTGATTACGTTGAAACTTGAAAAGAGAGAAGGCAGATTAAGATTAAGACTATGCTATGCCACATGGGTTGTCCCACCCATGTTGTCAAAATATTGGAAAATTGAACAAGGGTTGCATATGACTAGTACAGAGCATATACTTTATGTGAAAGAGAAATGTCCAAAGCCAATAACCAAAATCAACTTTTTTCATCCTACTCAGCTCAATAAATTCTTCGCAATTTCATCTTCTATTGTTAATCCATCCCTTGTGGTTTTTGCTACCCGACGAAGAATGATTTTGGTAAAATACACCTTTAGCAACTTTTAATCGTTAATAGGTACCCAAAAGCTCACAGTAATCCATATTTGATCTCATCCGAATTAAAGCAAAACCATTTTCTTTTGCTACCCCTTTTCTCCCTCTTTTTCTTGTTACCCTCAAAACATTACTTTCAAAATTTATAAAAGTGATCCAAAATAATTTGTATGTGTTTTGTTACAAAGTTGAGTCTTTCATGCAGCATGGTTTTTTCTAGCCAAATTTTCACCATGGCAGAATATAATATCCACTGCCTCCAACACGTGGTTTTGTGAAATATGGAATCCAAAATCACAAGCCCTTACCGAGGAACATGTGCATAAATCATAATCTAAATTGAAGGGCATGGTGTCCCAGCATTGGCCATGCACATAAGGGCTTTGGTAAAGATATAGAGATTCTCCATACTGTTATCAGACCAAAAGATTTCCAACTCAATCCTTCGAGACAAAGTAACATAGTCCAATCTACTATGATATCTTTTTCTTTTTTATCATAACAACATGGTCGTCCTTCTTTTTTGACACCTTTTTCTCCCCTTCTCACTCATCACCTTTATCTTCAGCACCCCCCGTCTCTCTGGGCTTTTATTCATGTTCTATGTCACTGATACACTTATATGTCTTTAAAGCACTGATGCTGCATGAATCGCACTGAAATCCTAACCAGGTCATTCTTCTACTTTCCAGTTACACTGAAATGGCCAAGGAAGCTTCTCTATGCCTCTTGTTTCTCTCCTTTCTCATTATCTCCAGTTCTGGTGAGTAACCGACACTGATATATAGTATCTCTGAATAGTAATCGCATTTATTCCTGTGAGTATTCTTGGCAAAAATCCAAAATTAGCCGTTTCTCCTTTCTTTGCTTACTGGTTTCTGAATCCACAGCACTTAGTGATTACATTCATTCCAATATGTTGATTTTTTGTCTTTAGTTTTTGGAGTGCTCCACTTTGCTATTGTAGCAAAATCAGTGGAGGCAGCTCAAATTCAAGTGAGAAATAAATTGGACTTGTTTATAATATTGTGATTCTCTTGTTTCACTCTCAGGATCTCTGGTGGGTATTTCCTACCGTGAGAGGGGAGGCACTTCAACATCTGCTAGAACCATATCATTCCTCCAGCAAAAGAACGTTTCCATGTCCCAGATTCGAATTTTTGTTACAGATCACAGGATTTTGAGCACGCTCAGCAACTCCATGGTGCCGACTGATTTGTACTTGAACAGAAGTCAAGTTCAAAGTTTAATTACTTCGAAACCCTCCGAACTAAAAGCTCGTCTACTTAACTTTCTCCCACATTCAAACATCAAAAGCATCATTGCTAACTGTGGCAGTGAGTGCTTAGCACAAAATGAGATGCCTTTGTTCTCACGTGCTTTGAAATCAATTGGTTCAGTTCTCAGAGAGCTTCATATAGGGAGGGAGGTAAAAATCTCAGTAGCATTTCCACTTTCATTCTTAGAAAAGTTGAATACATCGCATGAAAATAGTATTCGTAGGATTCTTTCATTTATAAGGGAAATGAAATCCTTTGTCATGGTAGAAGACAGCATTGATGGAGAATTAAGCATGGATAGTCACTTTCTTCATGCCATAGTAAAACGAGCCACTCTTGCTGCTTCCATTCTTCCTCGCAAAGATGTTCCTATTGTTCTAACAATCAAGAGCACAGTTATCCCCACTTCAATGGAATTAGCTCAATTTTGTGAGAGGCTATCCAAATATCTAGAAGCAAAAACTCATATTACAAAAAGAATAGCTGCATTGTATGCAGAGATGCATAGAACAGAAGATTTTGCAAGTAAAGAACTCAAAAGGGAAGAGGAGGAACTGTTTCCTGTCTCCCGCAGAGAGATGCTCAGTGAATCCCACAAAAGGAGAAGTCTAGATGATACAACCAGCCCAACAAACACAGTTTTCCCCACAAATCCAGCATCATCCATTCCAATCATCACGCCCCCAGATACACCAACCATCATCACAGTTCCTGCCACAAATCCTGTCACAATTTCCCCTTCCAATCCTGCTGGAATGCCCGTGACAGTTCCTTCTACCACACCTGTGCCTTTTCCTCCCACAAATCCAGCCAATACACCAGTACCAGTGAGCAATCCAGCTACAACAACTCCTGTAGGGATACCACCCCCAACAACCAACCCTGTAACTTATCCACCTTCATCAGGAAATGTTCCTGTCACAAATCCCCAACCTCAACCACCCCCTGCAAACACTAATGCTCCAGCCATTCAGGGGCAGAGTTGGTGTGTGGCAAAACAAGGAGCTGCTGAAGCTTCTCTTCAAGCAGCACTAGACTATGCTTGTGGAATGGGTGGGTCAGATTGTTCTCAAATTCAGCAGGGTGGGAATTGTTACAGTCCAGTTACATTGCAGAACCATGCTTCTTTTGCCTTCAACAGCTACTATCAAAAGAATCCAGCTCCAACAAGCTGCGACTTTGGAGGGAGTGCCACCTTAGTTAACACAAATCCAAGTAAGATCTTAAATTCTTAATAGTTTTAGCAACCCTTCCTTTTATTATTCCAAGATCCTTTTGGAAGAGCACATAGAAATTTATGCTGACAGAAACTTAGTCTTATCTTGTAACGTAATCATTTACACTAGTATTTGAGAGAGCTTACGGGGAAAAAAAGCTTATGATATGTATATACCTATTTCCGTACTACTTCAATAAGCTTTTCAAGATAACTACTCTATAAAAACAACTTATACGTTAGTAATTATATGAGAAGTACCAATTTTAATTAAGTTGTTTATTTAAACGGACAATTGTAAACGAGTGGCCATTTTTAACTTGCTCTTCTGAACTGTGAATAGGCTCGGGTTCATGCGTTTTCCTATCCTCATCGTCATCAACAACAACACCAAAGTCATCACCCCCAACACCACTTACACAATCAAGTCCAACACTACCACCACCAAGTCCAGTAACGCCTGCACCATCAATGCCAACGGCACCACCAACAACATCAGTAACAGGCCCATTCGGGTAAGGGAGAAACCATGCTTTTCATGGTTTCAATAGCTCTAAAGCTCCATAAGCATACTAGTAATGGTCCTTTATAACACTACCCTTTTGCAGGTATGGTACCCCACCTTCAGTGTTAAATTCAAGCAACCCCGCGTCAGGTACAATGCCAGATTTTGGGTATGAAAGCCCTCCTGTTGTAAATACAACGTCAGCCTCGCATTCTATGAGTTTGAGACCTTCTGTTGGCTGCATTGTTCTGATGGTATCATTGGTCACTACGAGACTCGGTATGCATCCATAGAGTTCAAAACAAGATTCAATCCGAATCATAGCATGAAATGCTCGATCGATATATAGTATCTCTAGCTGTGCGTTGGAGTTGTAATGTAGCATTTTACATTAGGTGCAGAAAGATGTTAGAGTAAGAACGGAACAGAAGAAGGTTAAGTGATTGTATGTGTTAAATTTAGCTTAGGTGAAGGTGAGGGAAATCTAAGTATGGAAATAATTGCTGCTTTGTGGTATCTAGGTTGTACCACAGACTATAATTAATATCGGTCGTGTACATAGTTTTTGAAAGCTTTCTAGTTCTTTTCATTGTATGGAGTTTGTAGTCAGTTCAGTGTAAATTGATCTTAGTTGTTTTGGAAATTGGAAAGTAGTCTTCTATGGGGGATTGTTATTCCTTGAAAGAGTCCCATTTCAAATTTAATGAAAACAGTCAATTATTATTTAGCCAAATTCTTCCAAAAACATAACTAGCTATCCTCACCTCTATATTTTTTTTTTAATTCCAATAATACCTTTATTAGTAGATCGAAAAGTGTGATACATTCATCTTCATTTTCAAGTGATTGTAAATGGTTGTATTGAAAGTTGATAGTTGAGATAAGTTATATGATATTTATTTTATTTTTACTTTTTTAGAAGTCACAAAACCTAGAAAAAAGAGAGTTAAAAATATGGAATACAGACTAAAAAAAAACTATCTTCGCACACACTCAAATAATAAAATTGATCTCTCAAACAATACGGTTAGGAAAGAATGGCTTGGGAAGAATGAAAATATTATAACTGAAATTGAGTTATGTCATTAAAAGGGATAGGGGAAGCCGAGGAGACATGAAATTATTAAAAAATATAAAAATATGCTTTATTTAAGATTATTTAAAATTTAAAAAAGAATTAAAACCAATTTTTTACAATTAATATAGAACAGAACGGTAAGATATGGAGTTGAGAGGAGAATTTTGCCATTATTTATTTATGAGATACACTATTGAGATTAAGATAAATGGATTTTCTCTCAATGTAATACATCGGTTAAGTATGAATTATCTCTTCAAAATTTTTCATGTTCCAGTTCTTCGTTCTCTTTATCTGTAACATCTTGATGGCTGATGTAGCTTGAATTTCCTTTCCAGAGTTTTTTGTTTGCTTTCTTGAGCTTCCATGCTTCACTTGATGGAAGAGGGTCAAACACCACCTTCCATGAAAGGCAACCACAAGAGCGTCTAGGACAAGAGCGTCTAGGACCAACCTTACATGAAGGGCAACCACAAGAGCGTCTAGGACCAACCACAAGGTCCATGACCAAGAGAGTGAATGAAGATTGGGATAAGGCTACGGATGGAAGGGAAACATATGTATACATGTTCCAAGAAGCCCATCAAGCGTAGCATAGCTTTATTTGTGGTGCAAATAGCATAGAATTGTGAACCTTGCTTAAATTTGCAAATTAGGATTACCTAGATTAGTTTACAGTTTCTAGAACCTACCACACTAATCTAGGGCCGGCCATGTGAAGGCTAGGTGTCCCATGTGCTCCATGTGCTTCCATGTGCTCACATTTGCATGTAATTTAGTTTACATTTGCTTTACCATTTACGGTCTTCCTTAGGCTATTTAAGGAGGAGCCTACCTCATGTAAATCTAAGATTAATTTGAGTATTGTTATGCTGCTAAACTTGAGTCATACATACTCCCTTTGCCTACAATCTCTCTAGATTTAGGTCATTGATCTTCAACCCATTCACCTATCAAAGAGGGCTGGCCGAACCTCCCTCACATCCCTACTATTCCTGCACCTACAAGGCCACCACACCTCCTAGGAGGGCCTTGATCCACCTACAATCCGTCCAAGCTTCCGCCACCACCACAAAAACGCAAAAGAGAAGAGCTCAATGCCATCCTTTGGTATCTAGAGCTATGGTCTTCAAGAGATAAGTATCTCTTTTCATTTTTCTGCTTGAGTTCTTCTTATTTATGTGTTGTTCATCTTTTGTTCAAGTTGTCTTGCTGTTTTACGTTTTTAATTTGATTTGGATGCTATTATAAGCATTTCAATCGGTAGAATTGTTCAATTTGTGCTTGAGCATCTTATTTGCAATTTTGTGTAGGACTCCATGGTGAATTGTGTTGCTGTTTTTATTTTAGCATATTTGAGTCTTGCTTGAATTTTTATTTGGTTCATATGATTTGTTTGAGTCATTTTATTTTCTGAATCTATAAGTTTTGTCAAGTCATGTGATTCCAAATTTGTCAACAAATTTTAGTAGTACTTTTCTTGATTTATTTGTTTCTTGTTTTGATTTGAGTGCTTAATCTGAATTCTGTTTTGATTTGATCCTTTGGTGCATTTTTCCTTTTAGTTTGAGTTCATATTTGTGTGTTAGATCCATACAAATTCCATCACATTCATTCCATTGTGTTTTTGAAGTATCTCATTATGTTTTTAATTCCAGATTTAGAATCCTCTGTTTTTAACAAATTCTGTTCTGACTGTTTTGTTTTATGAAAATTAAATACGTCATAAGAAAATTATGAGCTTCTGGAATTCAGTGGTTTGAAGTATTATAAAAAAAGAAAAAAAGAATCAGTTGAAAAAACAAAATAGAAAAAAATAGATAAATCACACAAAAGAAGTGTGCATTCTAGCGCAACACCTGGCGATAATTGGAAACTGTTTTTGGAAAAATTATAATAATTAATTGGCGCATGTGATTGGAGTGAAACCAACGCCAAAAGTTTGTTAAGAAACTGAATTTATTGTGTTTAAATTTTCAGAAACAAATACAAAATAGTCAGCTCAACATAAATCTTTAAAGTCACGCTTTCTGGACCACAATATTTTTTTTTTCAGTGGTGCTGTTTTGGTTTTTCAAATCAATTCTAGTGTCAATCTTTAGGTTCCTTTTGTGTGTCATCCATTATTTGAGTGCCTATTTTTATTTGTTTGTCCAATTCATTCTGAACTCCTTCAAGTTTGACAGCATAACAATACTCAAATTAATCTTAGATTTACATGAGGTAGGCTTCTCCTTAAATAGCCTAAGGAGGACCGTAAATGGTAAAGCAAATGTAAGCTAAATTACATGCAAATGTGAGCACAAGCACATGGGACACCTAGCCTTCACATGGTCGACCCTAGATTAGTGTGGTAGGTTCTAGAAACCGTAAACTAATCTAGGTAATCCTAATTTGCAAATTTAAACAAGGTTCACAATTCTATGCTATTTGCACCACAAATAAAGCTATGCTACGCTTGATGGGCTTCTTGGAACATGTATACATATGTTTCCCTTCCATCCGTAGCCTTGTCTTAATCTTCATTCACTCTCTTGGTCATGGACCTTGTGGTTGGTCCTAGACGCTCTTGTGGCTGCCCTTCATGTAAGGTTGGTCATAGACGCTCTTGTCCTAAACGCTCTTGTGGTTGCCTTTCATGGAAGGTGGTCCTAGACCCTTCTACATCAATTAAAAAAAATTAGATAAAGGGATGGTTCTTGTAATCATATAACAAACCATGAAGACTATGATTATAAATGACAAGAGTAAGGATTAACACAAAAATGTGCACTCAGCATTCACTTAGATAAGGGGATAATTATGTACGCAAATATGATTAATTTTATTTTTAAAATAATTACGAATAAATAAATAAAATGAACCATTTCTATCACACAATTAGTCATTATTATACATTTTTGTAAAATTGTGATATTTTTACCTCAAATATTGCATATAAGTAGATTCATATATATACTATTAACTACTAACGACATAAACTATTATTATTTTTTAAATAAGGCAGCTCATTGAAATTTTTATAACAGTATTTGAAGGCTATTTTAAATGTAAAAATTGAAAGTAGTCCACACATTGTATTAAACAAACTGAATTACACCTTTTGAAGGTTTAAAAGTTTAAAGATAATTAAATTAAGAATATTAAATAACATTATTTTAATTTTCAATATAATATATATTGAACAAGGTTAAACAATATACCTTAGAGTTTATTTTATTTGAAACATATTTTATTAATTAATTAAAACCACTTAGATTGAATTTTAAATTTTGAAGAAAGTAATATCAACTCTATTCACTAGTTGGGTTGAGTAGGATTTGACTAAACTCATTATCCAACCCATTAAAAAAACATGAAATTGAGTTGGGTTTGATTCTTATATTTTTTTTATATTAAATCCAATCCAACTCAATTCACTCCTGAATGAGTTAAGATTGGATGGAGTGAAAATGTTGAAGGTTTTTTTTTAAGTTACAATTTTTAAGTATCTCTTTAATTAAAAACATAATACAATTTTTACAAAAATCAATGAGTTCAATAAGTTCATAATAAGTCATAACAAATTTATTTAAATTAATTCAAGATATGAAAAAAAAAAAACTTATCACAAATTTAAGACATGTCTCATATTAAACTCATCACTTAACTTGTATAAAAGTAAATTAATTTGTGTTTAATAATCATAAGTAAAGCTCAACTTAGACTAATTGAATTAGATTAGATCAAGTTAAGGTTGATCTAAACAACGGAAAACCTTATAAAATAAATATGCAACTCTATTTTATCATTTTTAGCTCTATTTTAATATAATATTTATAAATTACACAATTTATTAAAAAAAACATAATTGTACTGACCACCAGATAAATTTAAACGAATTAACATATTTTTACCCATTTATAAGGTATCTTTACAAAATAAATTTTAAATAAACTTACAAACTGTTATGTATTTTAAAACTAAAAACAATATAGTTTGGAGAAAACATATTAAACTTGAAACCCTTAATGAAAAATGAAGCAAGCCAATAAGTCAAAGATTTCCAAGAGAGTTATTATGATGAATGCATTGGATGCCAATTCTAACCTCGGAGAAAATAGAGAAGAAACACCAAAACAGCAATCAGGGGAATCCTACAAACACATTGACTTTTAAACCGACGCATGTGACCCACTTTTCTGATATCCAAAGATTTGCCAGCAGGGCAATACCTAAACCACATTATTAAGTATCTTTTTTACAAAATTTCCTTTTCTTTAGAAATGAGAATAAACAACCATCAGCATGGCAACTGTAGAATCACGTTAAAGAAAAAGAACCATCACGTCACTTTCTTTGCTGAGAAATGCATGAACTAAGCTGAACTGGCCCAACAAAGAGTAATAATGGGGCCATGATAAAGGAGGAAACGCAACTACTGTCTGCAATGTATTTTCTGGAGCACCGGAAAAATTGTGATCCTCGTGCTACATGTACATACTGCACAAGCTAAAGCTAGTTTATCTGTAAAACTGCATTTCTACATCCCAAAAAGGCTTCTACAATTTCTCTAGTCTGCTAAAGTATATAGGTAACTCTATACAAGAATTGTTTTGGATTCAGGAATGGTTTCACCTCTTTGAAAATACTACCAAGACCAACATGGACATAGAGACCACAATTTTGAATCCAGATGTGTCCCAGAAATTCTGATTTTGCTTATCTGCACCAACAACTTCTCTTTGTTGCTTTGCCGCTAATTGATCTCTCAGTTCTTTAATAGCTTTGTCCCGTCGCTCACCCATCTGTTTACAAACCCATAAAATGAAACATGAGATTTGATTAGAATATTAGTAAACAAAGGAAATTAACTTCACTAAGCTGCCTAAGTAAGGAGGGTAGATCGTGTAAGTAACACGGCATGGCATCGTTACAAATATATCTAGGCATCCATGAAAAGTCATGAATAATGGTGCAGTAGCAGATGAAAAATCAAATGTCCTTCAATATCACGTTTCGCTCTTTCATGGTTCAATGCAAGTTCTAGGCTAAAGTAATCAAAGCATTTTGATCAAAAAAATTCAATTCAAAATTCAGAAAGAAGAGCCAAGAGAGCTCAATTAAACTATCTATTGTATAAAACAAGAACAAACAGTAAGTATCTCTTGAACAGAAGTGCATAGGAACAAGTTTTCTCAGTAAATAAGCAATTATTTCTTCAATAAGTTGAGCCAAACACACTTTACGCAATAGCTAAATTTACCCTTTGGAGTTTTCGGGTTTGGGAACGAGCTTCCTGCAGACAGAATTCTAGCTTCAAAACCTTCTTCTTCAGCTCCTGATCAGTACGCCGCTGTTTCTCCAACTGTTAAAAACACATCAATGCCATTAGATACATTAGCCAAGCACCTCTAGAAAAGCATGTATTAGAGTACGTGCTCTAATAACAAGAAAACACTAAACAAATTAATGAGTAGAGTATCACACTGATAAACAAGGTAGTTTACCTGTGACTCTAATTCCTTAGTCTTGAGCTTCCAGTGAGCGGACATGATCTTAATTTCATCCTTAAGTTTTGCTATTTCTTCATCCTTAACACCTAGAAGCTTATTCATCTTCTCAAAATTTTTAGGAGAAACCTCTTCTAATATTTTCCGCAGTTCACAGTTCTTGTTCTCTCCGGCTTTTGCAAGAGCCTCCATAATATCGTGCTCAATTCTCAAAACTTCATCTTTCAATTGCTTTTGTGAAGATTCTCTTGCCTGAAGATCCTTCTGTAAATTGTCTAGTTGCTCCCCTAGCCTTAGGACACGAGCCTCGTGCTCTCTTATTGAACCATTTTTATTATCTAATTCTTTTAAAAGTTCTGAACACTGAAGCTGCGCTGATTGAGCTGATGCAGCACTTGCATCAGCAGTTTCCCTCGTTGCTACAAGCTGTGCTCTGAGGTCATCCAACTCCTTCAGATACTGTATCAAGATTACAGTATATGCTGTGAGTAAATGATACTCAGGCTACTATCCAGGATGGTTTCACTTTCGAATTTATACAACAATCGCTCAGAATCTATGGATTTTCGAATATATTTATAAAACAACACACAAGCTTGTAAAGTAATCAGAAACATGATATATACTTGAAGATATATAAAAAGGGTGTATGATACCAATCAAAAAACGAGTGCCAACAATGAAGTTACTTAGCACCTTAATGTTCAGTGATCCGTTAGAGAATACCCCGGAGGTCTGGCATAATTAATATGTAATGCTCCAGTTTATATACAAATGATTTCTCAAAAAAATGTTGTACATGACAAGTGTCTTTCATGTGAGTCAGTTATAAGAGTTTTCTACAAGGTTGCTATTGGATGCTACGTGAAAGAATACTCGGGTTGAGTACGAAACTCTCAAACTCTATTGTGCTTACAATACACTCTAGAACAGATGCATAAGTTCCGTGACTGATCTATGGTTAGGTATTTGTAGTTTATTTTATGCAACAACAGCAATACAGAAAGATCCAATTACAAAAGTACAAGTTTAAGGCTGCAATTAAAAATAAATGAAGACCCAAGTAAAATTTCCAAATAATTTAGGAAGTTACGGAGTAATTTAAATTATATAAAATGAGATTCTGATTTACAGCAATCCGTGATACACAGGCATTTATGCCAAATGTTGGCAATAAATCATAAAATTATTGCCATAACTAGTTAGAGAACTATGGCTAATTTTCACTCAAATCAAGGCACAAAATATGCATCTTACCAATAGCTTTATTTACTGAATTTTCCTTCTATATTCCAGTATCCTAGCTTTTATTTATGCAGTGTATTGTAGGCCCATAATATAATATGTAGGTAGGTGAATTTATTTTTCTTTCTAGTATATCAGCAAAGGGAGGGGAAAAATTATCCATCCAATAAATAAAAATATGATTTTCCTGCCATAAAAAGGGTGTCGTATATCACAGATTTAGTAATGAAAAATGAATAATTGACTCATGCGCCGCAAAATCCTGATTCAAAGCAAATCTATAGCCTATACGTCCAAAACTTCTTAGTACCATGTTTTCTAGTTGCCCATACTGAGGTACAGTACAGCTCACATTAAACGTGGACAACCCTTTTTACCCTGTCAAGGTGCACCAATTCCAACCCATACCTTAGCAATGAACATTATTTGTTGAACCTAACCAAGTGATTAAGCGATATCCATTGTGAAAGAATTTAGAAATTGAGACTCTGGCAGCCTATCCGGTAAGTTAAGCGCAGGTAAGAATGAGTTCTCATCGTACAGAACCACCATTGCTTGGCTTTATTTAATAATAATTAGATAGATGTTCCAATTCATAACGGCACACAATACTAAGCTGCTCTAGTTCCATCAGTGCCACTTGAATACATTGGTAATTTCTTTATGCTTTTCCAAACAAAACTGACATAAAATTATGTGTATCAGCCATTTTCTAACATGATGGACTAAACTCCACGTCAAAGTTTATTTTCGTAAATTTATAAATTTTAGTCAACAAACCAATAATTACTGCAGAAAAATGCAGCATGAAAAGTATTGAAGAATCCACGGTAGACAGGGGTTATAATAATAATAATAGTTCGGTGGGATCAGCGAAGAAGACAACTAGTTAAAAAACATCATAATAGATGGGCATCGATGTGTATATTGTTTAATGAGGAATTAGAAGATCTAGCAAAATCAACACCAATTCAGCCATAAAAGGCAAGCAAAAGACACAATTAGCGAATAGTGCAAAATTTTGAAGAAAGTAAACAAAAGATAAAAATCCTAATCAAGCCACTAAATAAGATCAACAGATGTGCTACTAAATAACGGTAAATAATAATAATGATGAAAGATAAACTATAGAGAAAGTGTAAACCTTCTCCGTAGAGAAAGCTGAATCCTGAAGCTGCTGGTCTTTTTGTTCCAAATTCTTCTGTAACCTGCCAATTTCCAATTCCATATTCTTGGCATTTGTCTCAGCTTCCTGCGAAAGAAAATCTATAAAAAAAAATTGATGGACCCAAAAAATTTCAAATGATTTCTCGCTGACCCCACTACCCCAAACACTAAAAAAAGTAGAAATGATTGACATCAAAGTTCTAATTTTTCTAGCACGACCAAAAAAAAGCAAGAAAAAAAAGTAAAAAAATGGTTATACTGAAGATAAGAAAAAAGACAGAGGAAACAATCCAAGAGGACAAAAATCTCGTACCTGTCTTGTTAGAGTTTCTTTGGCATACGATTGTTCCTGGGAGGAAAGACGACTACGAAGCTCCTTCAACTCTGTCGCTAACGACACCACGTTGCGCCTAAAACTCTGTTTCTTTTCATTCAAATCCTGTATCGACGGATCAACTTCTCGAGCAGCTATAGATGATGCCCGCGATGAAGATGGTTTCTCAGACATGGAAACTCGATATTTTTTCAACGATTCCAGAATGAAAGTGTGCTACATGTATGTATGCCCCAAATCAGATCCTATGGACCAGGGACAAGCACTTCACGGGTCCTTGAAATGAAAGCAATTAAAACTTCATTCCTCCATGTGAACAAGGTATAGTTGAACATTTAATTTAATAAGAACCATACCAGGGAAGAAAAAAAAATAAATGAAGTAGGTGAATAAACAAAAATAAAAACTAATAAAAAGTAGCTTAGAAAGTACTGGATCTTCTTTTCAAAAAAAAGTTCAATAGATTCAAATTCAAAGCAACTCTGGAAAACTTGATTCCTAATGAAATTTCGAGAAATTTGTTTTTTTCTGGCAGTGGTTGCACCAGGCATCCCCTCCCTTCATAATTGAGAGGAGAGAGAGAAGAAGCAGTGACCCGCCATGGGTCTATCTGTCATTGTCGGAAAAATAATAATTCTAATGATAATAAAAATACGATCAGGGAAAAGCCGTGTTCGAAATTTATTGCTGTGTCTACTACTGCTAACAAAGTTTCACAATAATTTGAATCCAATCTTAAACTGTCATATCAAATTCAACATCAATTCTGAGCACAAAGAGAAATTTATCGAACTGATCCACTGAAGAAGAAAAACTGAGATAGCATACATACCAGATTCCCAGTTGAATCTTTGGTCTGCTTGTGCCGAAACTCTGTCTGAGTCTGATTGGGGACGAAATAGTAAAGCTGGAGAGACAGAATGTGAAGGTGAAACGATGGAACTGAAATGAGTTGAGTAAGGAATATGGGAATCAAAGAGTCATGTCGCAACTTCACTACTTTTATATTTTAATGTTTTTTTTTAAATTGTTTCTTGTCTCATCTGCCAGTAATAGTTGGCCGGATTTGCGCGACATGTCTGTGTCTTATGTATGAACCGCTTAGGTTCGGATTTGGATGTTATTAGTTTTTATGTAAATGTAAATATATAAAATGAATTAAGAAAAGGAGAACTAACAAGGAAAAACTCAGGTTATTTAATAATTTAAAAAACATATATAGGAATGATAATGTTTATAAATAAATTTGGTCAATAAAATAACTTACTGGTGAGGAATATTTAGCATGTTTATATTAGATTAAGTATTTTTAATTGCTTGATGAAATAATTTTCATCTTGGTGGAGTTATTGGAGTTACTTCAACATAAGGATTTGAGTAATTTGTATGAGTTTAAATTTTATTGCTTATATGAAGATTATTATTCTCATACATATTAATTAATATGTTACAAAATATTAAAGGATATATGAAATACTTAATCATTAGCAAATAGGAGTATTGATTATTAATTATTTAATTTGATAGAATATATATGTGGCGCAGGACACTAGGTTCGGGTTGTTGAAGGTGAGGTTTGGCGTGATGACAAATTCCGAAGCTACAGCTGGGATGGATAAATGATTGTGTTGACCCGAAAGGGTGTGCGCGGCAAATACAAATTTTAGGGTTTTGAAACGCGTGGATATGTGTGAGATTTATTGTACATAGTATTTACTTGTACATTAACACTGAATGCACACTGAACTATCAAACAGAATTTTAGGATTTGAATTTTGAAATTTGAAATTCAAAGTCATATTTTTAGCCATTCATTGCTATAACTGTGTGGCAGGTGTTCAAGAGTTTAATGTAAGATTTTCTATTCCAATATGTTAATGTATCTTGAAATTTAAGATTTTTGTTTTTTAATAAAATTTTAAATTATAAAGAAAATAATCAAAAAATTTGAAATGTGAAGACTTTTACATTAAAATAAAAATTATAAAAATAATATGATATAATAAAACTGCACAAAATAATAAAATATAATAGTATGATACTTATATTATGATTGTAAGACTTTCAGACAAGAATGTACACAGTATCTTACATAGTTATATAGCATTATTTTTAAGCAACTGTTTTTATAAGTTTTATTTTAAGGATATATAAAAATTTATACTTTTTTATAATATTTTATTTATTTCTTAATTCTTATAACTTAAAATTTTAATTTAATCATTAAAATGTTATTTTTGTTTTGAAAAAGTAATTCTTAATTTTAAAATATTTATTAAATTATGTTGTATTAGTTTGATATAAATAGAATAATTTTTAATACAATATTTAGGAATTTTGTTAGTATTCTTGAGGACATATTTTGCTATAGAATTATAAGATGAGAATATGTAATGACGTGAGTCTTAAAACCTATTTTTTCACTTTCTTACTTTTTTTTCTTTTTTGAATAATTATCTTATTTGTTTCTATATTTATGATTAATATTCAATTTAGTATAATAGTTTTTTTTTAAAAAAAATTAGTCTCTATGTTTTTTAAAATGTATCTAAATTGATCTTTTCTATCAAGTCTCACCTTACCACGTCAAGTGCTGCTGATGTGGTCGATTATGTGGCAGAGAGAGGTTATGTGACAGATTATGTGGCAGAGAGAGGTGGGATCCCTAATTTGTCGTTTTCTAATTCGAATTGGAAATTGCAGGTGAAGGATGTGTTGTAGAAACACGAAGACGTTCCGACATGCAGGGAATCAGGTTTGATTATGGATCAGCTTGCAACCTCACTACATCAAGAAATGCCCCTCAATAAACCATCTCATCAAGCATCCTCCTCGCAACATCATTATCACCACAATAACAAAGCAAAGTAATTGTACATATTTGTGGAGGGTTACAACACCCTCCCCACCTCCACCAACACCTCCCAAAAAAACTGAGCAGTCCTAATATCATGATAGTTGACACACTCATCCGATGCAACCTTCAAGAACCTCACACCAAGGTAACACCTCTTATCCCTCATTGAATCAACAAACTTAATAGCTTCAAGCAATCCATCAAGCCCTCTAACAATGACAAACATGAATAAATCATAAGCATGCACATTGGCAGGATCTCATCCAATCTTAATCACTATCTCGACAAAAGTCTCATTCGCACCAACCACACCCTTGTCGCCTTTATGTCAACTACGAGGTTCCAGGAATAGGGTGTGTGCTTGTCGCAGAGGTGACGGCCGCTCCACTGGAAGAATTTGACGGCCTGTCCTTGAAAGTCGTAGGAGAGGTTGAGGACTTCCTCGACGTCTTGAGGAGTAATGACGACAGCGACGCATTGGAGGGTTGCTCGATGGCCGCAACGGAGGTAGATGGCCTAAAGAACACCCAAACGTTTTCCATGTTAATCCACGTCACTTCACACCTCATACCTCACACAACACTCAATCTCACTTTTCTCTGTCACATAAACAATACTTAACGTCGTAAGGTAAGACTTAACGAAAATGACCAATTTAGATACATGTGAAAAAACATAGGGACTAACTTGATTTTTTTAAAAACCACCATACTAAATTGAATATTTACCCTAAATGTAGGGACGAATAAGGTAATTATACCTTTCTTTTTTCTGATTTCTTTTCTTCTTCCCCTAAGCTCTCATCTCCATTGTGTTTTCTCAAACTTTGACCCCAATTATTATTTTTGAAAAAACGTAACACCTAGAAGCTAATGTGTGTTTTATAAATCAAGTTTGAATTTTAAGTATATTTTCACTCTAATAATTTTTTAATTCCTTTTTCTGCTAGTGCTGAAATGTTATTGATTTAATAAGTTGAAAAAAATAATTTTCTCAATTAATTTAACATATAGTTGAAACTTTTGTATTGTTTTAGTATGTGTATAATTTTGGTGTCAACTTCTATTTTTATATTAATTACTGAAACTACAAGTAATTTTTGAATAAGAGAAGTTATTTTAAGTTTTATTTATTTGTGTATAGTTGTGATCAATGGATGAATTGTTTTGAGAAACTAAAGTTTATCATTTTGGACATTTATATTGATTTTTAACTTGGAAATTTATAATGATTTTGAACTTACTAATGATTTAAAAGGGTTAAATTGATTACTAGTAATTGAGTAAATTAGATTTTTATTGTGTCCAAAATTATATTTTTAAATTTAGTAGGATAGTTGAATTGATTGAAAATTGATTTGTGGTTGATTACGAGCCCTCTATAATTTTTTTTGTTTCTACCTATCTTCATTTAGAGCATTAAATTGTTGCTTAAACAATGTTGAAATGAGAGTTTCAACATCAGTGCAAAACATTATTTCTTGAGCAAAAATTGGGACCTTTGAGTGATAACACTCCTTGCTCAAGATAAAGGCTTAAAACTTAAACGAAAGAAAGATAGTAAGCATCACACTAGTTAAGAGACTTAAGTAAGGTTTAGTAGCTCAAGATTTACATATTTAAGATACTTAAAATAGTTAGGTGTTTATCTCTAGTAAAATATATTTAATACAAATATTTTGGAAGACATCGTTATATATTTTTTTTATTGTAGATTTGTTTTAATACTTAGATTCGTATTGTGATTTATTGTTAAAGAAGTGTATTGTGATTTTTTTTTTATTGTAATATGTGCATGACTCACCTGTATGATTATATTTATATATAATTATCTTGTGTTTGGTAGTTTACCCTTCTCCTATCGTTGTTTCGAGTTTGTTATGATTACACTTTGTATATGAACAAATAGGATTGCAAATCTAGGAGTTAAACCTAAAATGAGTTAGCAGATGTTATACATATTTATGGAGCTTGTAGATGTTATACATGTTTATGGAGTTAGTAGACGTTATACATGTATGTGTGTGTTTGTTTATATTGTTTATATATTATTTTAAAATGCATTTAGTTTTGTAAACTCTCTATTGAGTAATACTACAACATATTGTGTACGAAGGTTATAGATACATGGGATGTTTTCATTATGAGTGTTTGAAAAAAAAAATCATGATTTTAAAAAAAATGTATCATTTGTATTATTTTTACTAGTTTTATATATATATATATATATATATATATATATATATATATATATATATATATATTCCCCAAAGTAGTGCACATCACTACTTGTTACCACCACTATTGCATGCAATAATTAACAATACTCCTAAAGCAAATTATACATTGTCAACAAATTTTTTGTCTCCTCGCTAATGCTTATATTTTGACGCTTGAGCATGAATTTTCCTTTACTTAAAAGTTGTTATTCATACCTCAAGCTCTAGATCGTCTTTTGAGCAATCTTTTTTTTAAAGACAAATAATTTTTCCTCTCAAAGCGAATATATAGTACTTAAATGAGACTTTTATTCAAAAAAATATTCTTCCTATTTTTTTGAAAAATAATTAAAATTAAAAACATATAATATGAAAAATTATGTTTAAAGTTTGTTTACATAACTTAATCTATTAAAATCAAATAACTCCTTATTTTGATAGTTAAATTTATTTAAAATTTACATGATTCCTCTCCTTCTAGATCAGGTTTACCGTTTTATCCCGATATACTATATCAGTACTTTAGATATTAATAATTTTTTATTATCTAATTTAGTCAATGTAGTGACTAATTATTTTTTGTTTCTACATTGATTTCTATTTAATGATTTTATAGGAGTGCGTAGAGGGACATAAAAAAAAAATATTATCTTGAAGAACTATCTTAGTAAGAGGTGAACATGTGAGTTGTGGCCTAACATTAACTTCAAGTATGATAATCCCTAAGGGAACACAACCCTTGACCTTCATGAAAGCACAAGAAGACTAAGTTGAATTAGAAACAAATGTTATCATCCCACGGGGTACACAAATCTTAGTGTGAGACTACAAATCCTAATGAAGTTAGAGATATATTGTATTTCATTTTTGTTGATTGAGATTAAGTGTTCTCCTCATAGGGTGAAAGAAAGAAACATTGTAATCTTACTTTCATAGTAAAAATATTTTTTGGACGAGGTCCCATGGGTTTTTACTTATCAAGTTGGGAAGGTTTTTCCATGTTAGAATTCTCGGTGTCATTATCATATTTTGTTTTATTCACTTGTTTGCATTTACCTTCCTCACAAGTTTCCTTTTATATAAACAAGAAGAAAAAGTAATTAATGTTTGTCACATTTTCAAGATACCTTGAAAGAATTATCTTTAACTTTTTTGGTTGAACTTCATAGTTTTCAATAGATATATAATTCTAATAAATTGAAATGTCCATTATTAAATATATTCAATTGATCAATTATGAAAATTGAATCGTCATAGTCTTCCATTAATTAAGGAGAGATTCTCGATAATCTTTCCAATACTTCTTATAAGCATGGGTTGTCTCAACATTATTTTGACATAACATGCTAATTAATTACATCAATACTCCTTCCATACATAAGAACGATTGTCAAGATACGGTATCATTCATCAAATTTTGACCCAACCAACTTACCAGAAGTAAGTATTGAATAAAATTAAAATAAATATTTTTAGATAACTAATAGAAATGATAAGCATATCATATCAACTTCATTTAAAGAGATACAAGCTTTAGATAAAATTTTCCCACTAACTACAATTAATAATTTAAAAATAATTATTTCTTTTTAAAAAATAAAAAATAAAAATTATGAACAAACACTTAATTGCTAAGTTGTTAATCTTTCAAAAACATGTATTACATAAATAATAATAATAATACTAATATACTAAGTAGTCTATTGATGGTACGTGTGCCGTTTAATATCTTTAAATTAAATAAATTTTATATTCTCCTAATTTGCCTAAACATTTAGTATAATTAGTTCTTATCCTAGTAATTAATTTACATTTGTTATATTATATAAAAAGCTATTCAAATAGGACAATTGAAACCATTTAAAATGTCACATTAGAATAATCTAATTTAAAAAAATCATTTTTCTTATTATAAAATATTAACTATTATCTCATACAATTTTAAAAAATAATACTGCTAATAAATATATAATATAAATATAAAAAAATGAAGCAACAACTTACAAATATTTTAATATAACAATTCTAAAATTGAGAAGAATAATATGCCACTTATAATAATATCATCTCCTTAGTTACCTTTTTCACATTATGAAATTCACAATTTAAGTGTTTATAATTACAAAATTCTATACAACAAATTTGATCTACTAACCATAAATATATAATTTATCAATATATTAAATTTTAAAATATTTTAAAATAATATTAATTACATTCAAAATGCTGAAATAGTAATTTTACATACGAATAAATACCTTTTTAATAGTTATATAATTACAATAACTTTTGATATAAAGTCTTTTTCAGTACAAATTATTATATTCTAAAAAATAAATTTTAGTATTACACATATTTCTTTCAATAATAATATATTCTATTACATTTTTTAAATTATTAAAAAAAATTCAAAAATCAGCTATTAAATTTTAATACTAAATTAAAATTAAGTTGGTAATCAAATAAAAAAAACAAATAAAAGAAGGTCTGTGGATACGCTCGGATCTCGGGTTAATTTAATTTAGACTTAGAAAACTTGTTATTAGTAAAGATCTCATATCTTTTTTCTTTCTAATAATAATATATAAACAATAAAAGAACAAATTAAATAATATTGTAATTTTTTTACTTTATTTTTCCTTTTTTACTAAACATGAATGAAAATATTTTAGAAACTAAGATTGGTTAAAATTTATATTAAAGACTTAAATTGAAAATTACAAAAAAGTTTAATAAAAGGTTATTAATCCAGCTTATTTATGTTTTTTTCTTACTTCAGACCATATTTTTATAAAAAACTTATTGCAATCAGACAATGTTTTTAGAAAACTCAAAATTTTAATATTAATCAACCAAGAAGACCTAAATCCCCAAATACTTATTTTGAATAAAAAAACCTTTAAGAATATTTTTTTTTTGCTGTGTTCTTAAATTGCTGTTTCCTTGAGAACATTTTGAACTCCCACCTTCTGTAATTTTACTCCATACATGATTGACGACTTATCAGTACTCAGGTCAGATTTCAATTTTTTTCCTTCTCTTCAATTATTCTTTGACTTTGTTCCATGGCAATAAAGCTCCCATCTTCGGCATATCCTACTCGATTCCTGAGATGGGTTTGTCTCTCTTCAAGTTGTATTGCAGATATTTCAGAAACCCCAGAGATCCTTAAACTCAAGGATTCATCTGAATTTGATCAAAATCTCAACTTTTTGAGAAATAAGCTTGCCCCTGACAACTTAATCCGGATATTGGACCGTACAAATGATTTGAACTCAGGGGTTAGGATATTCAAATGGGCTTCAAGGCAAAATAGTTTTCGCCACACTTCCAAAACATATTATCATATAATTTTGAAACTGGGTATGGCTGGGCACGTTGTGGAAATGAGGAATTTTTGTGAAAACATGGCCAAGGATAGGTGCCCTGGTACTGAAGAAGCACTTGTGGCATTGATTCACACATTTGTGGGGCATTGTAGGATTGAAGAAGCTATTACAGTTTTAGAGAGCATGAATTTAGGTGGGTGCAGACTGCCCATTGAGGTTTTTAATGTTTTATTGGGTACTCTTGTGGGAGGGAAGGGTAGAGATTTTCAAAAGGCGTTGTTTGTTTATAAAGAGATGGTGAAGGCATGTGTGTTACCCACAGTTGACACTTTGAATTATTTGATGGAGGCATTGTGTGCCACCAATCAGATTGACTTGGTTTTGGATCAATTTAGGAGAATGAACAATAAAGGGTGCAATCCAAATAGTAAGACTTTTGAGATTCTTGTGAAGGGTCTCATTGAAAGTGGTCGAGTGGATGAAGCTGCTATTATTTTAGAACAAATGTTCGAAGTCAAATGTCAACCAGATTTGAGTTTTCATACCTGCACAATACCTCTCTTTTGCAGAGAAAATAAAATAGAGGAGGCTGTAAAGTTGTTTAAAATGATGAAAGATTCTGATTTTGTGGCAGATCCTTTCATTTATGAGGTTCTAGTCAGGTGTTTTTGCAGCAACTTGCAGTTGGATTCTGCTGTTGGCCTCATAAATGAGATGATAGAAAGTGGTATGCCACCAAAACATTATGTTCTGGTTAATATAGTCAATTGTTTTTGTGAATTAGGGAAAATTAATGAGGCTATAGTGTTTTTAGAAAATAGACAAGTTCTTGAAACTGCTCCTTTCAATACATTGCTTGAAGGTTGCTGTAATGCTGGTGAAATTCTGGCAGCAAATGTTCTGCTGGAGACAATGTCTGAGAGACACATAGCTGATTGTCAATCTTGGAACATTCTCATTGGATGGTTTTGTGAGAATGAAGACATCAAGAAGGCGTATACACTTCTTGGCAGAATGATCAAATCATTTGTTATTCTTGACCGTGCAACGTATTCTGCTCTTGTAGTTGGCAACTGTAGATTGGGCAAGTATGAAGAAGCAATGAAACTATTTCATCAAATTTGCACCAGATGCTGGGATTTAGATTTTGCCTCGTATTCTGAACTAGTTGGTGGTCTTTGTGACATCAAACATTCTGAAGATGCCCTTGAAGTGTTTCGCTATATGTCAATGAAGAGATGCTCTCTTCACTCCTTGGCCTTCTACAAGTTGATAAAATGTGTATGTGACTCTGGAAGGGTCAAAGAAGCCATAAGACTATGGCAATTAGCTTATTTTTGTGCTATTTCTTGCTGTATTGCCACACACACTGCTGTCATGCGGGAGCTCTTAAGATCAAGGAGGGCAGAAGATATGTTAGCGTTCCTCTCACAAATGTTGATGGTGGGCAGCAATCTTGACCTGGAAGCATATTGTATTCTTATTCAAAGTATGAGTAAACAAAACAAAATAAAGGAATGTGTTTTATTTTTCAATAAAATGGTCAATGAAGGTCTGATACCTGATGCAGACCAACTATTTGATCAACTGTCGTTCATGGCCAACCATTCTCAGTTATCTATGATTTCTGGTGCCATTGATAGAATTTCAGGTGGTAACATTTTGAATTCAGCAATGTATGGCTTACTGATAACCGGCCTGTTGAAAGAGGGTAGGGAACAGGAGGCCCGTCGATTACTAGATTCAATGTTAGAAAAAGGGTGGGTTCCTGATGCAACCACTCATAATTTATTGATTGGATCTGATGTTAGAGAAGGAATGAGTCAAGCAGTGTTGTTTGATGACTCTGCCTCACTAGATTCTGTTAGCAATATTCTTGCAGAAGGCCTCAGGGAGACATGAACTTCAGCATTCTATAAAAAGAATCTTAATTGCTTAACATGCCAGTTCCATCTATGAGTGCTGCTCCATCCATCAAGGGTTGTTCATTCAGCACCTAGTCTTGCAGCAAGGGAAAGAAACTAATGTCTCACTGACAATTCTTTCAAGAGAAGCAGAAGAACAAATGTTAGCTTGGTTTATTTGACATGCTCTACTTGCTAAGGTGTGGAATGACTTGTGATTTGTATATATGACTTTACGTAAAAAATTTACTCTTGTTTACAATGTATACATGTCATGCTTTGTCTATGAAGCTACTTTATTCTTCTTGCTGCAATCAAATTGTCTCAAAAGTGCAACTGTTAAGCAAATTACTAGCTAGGCCAACCTTGATTCTTTTCATTGACAGTTAAATCTTGCACTCAAATTATTTTACCATTCATTTGCGGAATCTAAACCTGTCTAATTTATATGTTGCAGATGACTTCATTCTCTACATCCATGATAATTTGACAGTGCTAGCTGCCAACTGCATTATAAAAGAGGAATATTTTTCGAGGTTACTGCCATTATTATGGTTTACTGACTTTTGACTTCTTAAGTGTTCTGCCCCATGCTATATTAACCCAAGGGGATGGGAACATAGCTTGAAAGCTACTTACTGTGATTGCTGATTTAATCAATATGACAACTGAATCAGATACAATTAGAATCAGATACAGTTAGAATCAGATACAGTAAGAGTTTATTTTGATCATAAGAACTTTTAAAAGAAAAATTGAAACTAACTTTTCATTAGTTAAAATTAACTTTTTCACTTACTAAAATAATTTTATGCGTAAATCAATTTGTAAGAGTTCTCTTCTATAATTTATCTAAATTTCTCTCTTTTTTAAATTATGTATAATAATTTTAAATTATGAACATATCTCAACTTTAAATGAGACTTACGAAAACTCAATTTCTCATATAATATTACTATTTACATTTTTATTTTTCTATATAGCACCATTTTATTTTTATTTTTCTATTTAGCACCCTTTAGTTTTTTTTTTCTATCTAGCATCCTTTTGTTTTTATTTTCATATCTAGTATCATTTCAAAAGTAAAAAAAAAAAATTTAAAATTTGATAATTTTAATTTTGAATGCATTAAAAAAATAAATATTTTTAATGTTTAAAATAGTTAGAAACATAATTAATGAACAAAGAAATAAGTTTTTACAAAATAAAAAAATATTAAATTAAAAATGTTTAGCTTAAGTTTTTTAAAGAATGAAGAAAATAAAAAATTAAACCCTACAACAACATAAAAGAACAAAATTAGTATTTATTTTTATTATTATTGATGATGTAATCATGTTAATCTCAAGTAAAAAATGCAGGACATTATTATAAAAAAATTAAAATCAATTAGTATTAATTAGTAGTGGACACAAATAATATTGAAGTGTCTACCCTAAATGCAAAATCTTAGAAAAAAACTAATGCAAATGCTACACTTAATGCTTAAAAATGAGAAGAAAAAAAATGCAAAAATAAATAAATATAAGAAATAAAAACAGTAAAAATAAAAACAGAAATAAATAAAGAATGGCAGAAAAAAATAATAACTAAAAACATAAAAGATATAAAATGAAGATAAGAGATATAAGACGATACTAAATAAGTATATGTTGAACATAAAAAAAAAATAAAAATGAGAGATAATCATTCATTTAATATTTTCTTCAATGGTACATTAAATAGTTTGTGAGAAATGAAACATAATTAATGACAAGAAGTGAACGATCTAATAATCTTGGGACACGTTCTTTTTGTGTGTCCTGGTGTTTGACCATATGAACATTTTTTTGTTTAATCATGTTATTCTTTTATGTCCATATCAGTTCTTATTCGACTTGACTTAGGCTTTTCCTTTGAGGTTCTTTTCATATCGGGACTTGGGCATGGTATTTGACCAATATCTTTATTTATGAGTCCACCAAATAGTCCTTCGTAAACATGAAAGACTTGTTGTAATGTGTACACAAGTGAGTTGTACCTAGAAAAGTCGTGATAAACAAGCACATGAGAGCATGGTAGGTGTAGTTTTTGAAATTTCCCACAATCACACCATAATTCGTCCAAGTTTTTGGTCATATTTCTCTTGGATTTTGCCTTTCTTCTATAAAATATGGTGTCCCTCCTATCAAAAGAAGACATTGTATGAGTGTTTGCCTTTGATTGTGCATCTTCCAATGCATAGAAACAAAATGGTACTAGATAAGGAAATAAAAACAAAAAAGTGTTAGATAGAAAAATAAAAATATTGAATCACTGACTAATCAATTTAAATTACATTAATAAAATTACTTTTTATTCTAAATATAATTATTTAAAGTATGAATTATATTACATGTATATAGTTTAAGAATGTAATATTATTTTTAAAACGAGCCTACCAATGGGTCCATAAACTTAGACGTCTAGACTAAACAAATTAAATAGAGAAGAATAATCATTCGGATAATTAAACACATAAGAGTAGTTTTAGTAATTAAACACATAAGAGTAATTTTAGTAATTAAGTGTGTTTATTAAAGGAAAAAGTTAACATTAATATATAATTAATTTTTTATTAATATGCAGTTAAATATGTGAATTTATAATACACGTGAGTAGAGTTGTGATTATTACATATTAAGGTTAATTTTATCTTTAAAAAATATTTATTAAAAATTAAACACATGTTTAATTACTCTAACTAATGATGAAATTTAAAGAATTTAATTGAAATTAAATATTTTATATATAAACTGTTTTTTTTCTTATTATATTAAAAATAAAATATATTAATAATTGTTATTCACCAAAATTTAGCCAACCTTTCTTGTCTTACGAACTCACTTTACAGAGTCAAACTTAATTTGAAAACTCTCTTTCACCTTTAAGTTTTAAACACTATCTGGATGCACCACATCACGGAATCGCATGTGACTGTTCTGTTAACGTGACTTCCTGACGTAGTGCCAGTGACCTTCAGCCAGTAAAGGTTAATACAAAAACATATTATAAAATTATTTTGAAAAAAAAATATAAAAAGCTATCTAATTACTTGAAAATTATTAAAATATAAACTATCTTCTCCATGAGTATTAAACTGAATTATTTAATTTCTTGCCAATCATTGCACTCATGAAGATTAAGCTGAATTTTTCAGCCATGTTGGGTTTGGATCGGAAACATTTCACCAGTCACCACTGTCAAACAATAAAAGCAAAGAATGACGTTTATTCTGATTTAAAGTTCCGTGCTTTGAAAGATTGCTCTGAAAGACCAACTTTCAAGATTTTTCCTAGAAGAGACCAATCTGCATTTATATGTGAGGCAAGCAGAAAGAACTACATCTTTGCCGTGGCTGGTTTCTCTAGCAAAAAGACAGCATAGGGTTTGAAACATCTAAGTCCAAATAAAAAACTGTTTTGTGTTCAAAAGTTTATTAGGCGTATGACCTACTCACATGACCCACCGCAGCATACATGATAGCGGACTACGCGGAAACATAAACCTGACTTGAATATCATTCTAATACAGCAACTTTAGCAAATCACTAACCAGTTCTATAATACATGCAACATGCCTTTTATAGAAGGGTAAATCTGCTATGGCGAGAGTACAAACTAAAATTTCTAAATCCAACAAATTCCAAAATTGGTAGTAAATGAATCTAAGGTAGCCAAAGTCATTGTGAAGTAGTACGGCATCAGCCACAAAAGAAAATAAAAAGGATAGTAATAGAGATGATGGAAGAATGGACTAACATCTGATACTAAGGAGGAAAAAATGTGTTTCAAGTAGTTACAGTGTAGCACTAATTTATAATCACATCACTACTGAGGCTTTACAAGAGCATATCAGAATGGAAAATGAACCATATATACGACATGCTTCAAACCTCCTCCGCAAATTTAGAACACAGTCACTCACTTCCTCTACCTGCATTCAAACCATTCAAGCAAGGTGTTCATAACTTAATCCAAAAAAACAAGCATCATTCACTGAATAAAAAATAAGGGAAAAAGTGTATTTATCCCTATAATTGCAAAAAAAAAAAACATGAATATAAGAGTAGAACCCTACTCTAAAAGACAAATTTCGGCCGAAAAAAAATATTTAAAAGGGGAAATACCTTGAATAAATCTGAATGGTTTTCCAGTGCCACCTACAAAATATTGGTAGAGGCAACATCAACTATCCTACCCTATCAACTCCTTTATCGATTCAATAATTTGCTATCGTTATTCCCATTCTTAATGACAGGCCGAGGCAAGGATGGCACCTCAGAAGGTACCTTAACATTAACCTTACCCTGTCCTGTGAAGCTATTCAACTCCTCTTTTTTACACACAACATTATTATGATGTGTTCCCAGGTTCCTAGCGTTAGAAACCTCAAAGGTACCCTCCAGGCGGAGGCGTTTAATCTTGTCCAGGATGGAGCAATGATCGAGAGCGTCCCGGGCCCTCTTTCGCGCGAGGGCGGCCTCACGGACGGTACGCTCAACTCGGGCCCGGGCGAGGGCGAGAGACTTGGTGGCGGCGGCGGAGGCCACCTTGCATGCACAGAGGAGAATGAGGGCGCGACGTTTGTCCATGGGGGAGGTGGAATCGGGGAAGAAAGAGAAGTTTGGTTGAGAGCAAGGTGGGCAGAGGAAGGGGGAGGAAGGGGGAGGGGAAGGGAGACAGTTGAGGTGAGTGAGGGAGGAGCATTTGGTGCAGGATAGGAAACGGTGGGCGGTGGCGGAGGAGGTGTTGGACAGAGGGTGGTCGAAGAATTGGAAGCAGGAGGGGCAAAAGGAGGATGGGTGGAGGAGGAGGACGCAGGAGGTGCAGACGCGGCGGTTCATGCCGCGAATCCAGAGGCGGTGGAAGAGACGGCTGTCCTTGGAGGCACAGTGACCGCATTCGGGATTGATGGCGGTGTCTGGCGGCGGAGGAATGGGTTTAGTCGGAGGAAGGTTCATGACAATGGCGATTGGTTTGGAAATGAGTGTTTTAGGGTTTTGGTGGGAATGAGATGGGAGAGAATGAGAATGAGGAAAGATGTTGAACTAATTTCATTTCATTTGATATTTTTATTCCCTTAACAACCCATTTAATAATATAATAATATATATTATAACTTTTAATATTCACTAAACCTTTTTTTATATTTTTATTCTTACCCGTATTAAACTGTAATATTAACATATTAATATGGTTCTATCATAATAAGGACAAAATTTACATATTCTACATTAGTTGTAGTTTGTATTGTTGTTTAATTATATTTAGATTTTCATTTTTTAAATTTTTATTTTATTAAATATATTGTATATTTTTTAAATATATTTTTGAAATGAAACTTTAATAAATTTTCAAATTAACAGCTACTACATTTAGCATACAACTTTCTCCAACAAAGTAATAATAATAATAATTATAAATGTGTAAATTTTTTTTTACTTTTGAATCCATATATATATATATAATTTTATCTTCTATTTAAGCTTATTAAAATATTATCTTTTAAATTTTTATTAGGACATCAACTCTACCAAAATTGAAATATAGACCAAATAATTTTTTTTTCAACTTATCTAAAAAAATATTTTTTCAAGTTTTTTTAGATTAAATATATTTTGTTAGTTGTCACTAAGATTATTTTTTTATCCTTATAAAATAGTGTTATTTCTTTGATGTCAGTTAGGATATCTTTTTGCCAACATGTACTATGTTTTTCTACAGAACATAATTTTTAGTTATATTATTAATGTTGTTTTCAATTAACTTTGATAAAAAAAATTAACTGTCTTTTATTAACACCAATGAAACTATTTTTTGATTACTTAACATTAATATCAATCAATTTTTAATTAAAATTATTGAAACTTTTATTCACCAATATAAGAACTATTTCTGCATTACTGTTTAACAAAATTTTCTGAACTAATATCAATGAGTTTATTTTTGGATAGATATCAACCCTATCATGTTAATTGAAACTTGTAGTGAATATTTTTTTCTTTATGTCTAATTGATTGGAAGATTGAAGTTCTAAGTTTTCTATTTAACAATTTTATATTTAATGATGATTAAAATACTTTATTAAAAATTAAAATTTAATAAATTTGAATTATTTTATCCAAATAAATAATTTAAAACAAACTAACCCAAATTCAATATATTTAAATTTCTTGGAATGTAAACTTCCTTAATTCTAAAGAATTTTCTCATCTCACCAGTCCAGTGCACTCTTAAAACTTCCACCATTGTGCATGTTTCAATTTAACTCAAAATCGTGCAGAGCCAATCTACTCTTTATTGGCATTGTATTTACAATGAGTGCAATTTGATGCTTAGTAAAGGAGACCTTTTTATTTGGCCTTCCTAAATTTTATGTCTAAATATTTGGTCTGCCACACTTCCATTGCATTTACGTTGAGAGATCTCAAACAAGGATAATTGAACTCAGATTACAGCATGAATTTAAAGCAGTAAACCATGTGCAGAAGAATTCCAGATACCATCAAACTAGCATGTTTATTGTACACCTAAACTACAGTAATTCTATTCAGTCCCTTCAGAAGATCAGTTAGACGCATTGTACAGATCCATGTCTTACCGATCCTTGGCTAAAACCCTGTTGATAAAATAGAAAAAGGAATTAAATTAGTTCATTCTCAAACCAATGACTAACAAATTCAGAATTTAGCATAGCAATAATATCGGTTGTATTAAAGGAAGCACTTACATGTGGTGGTATCCAGGCTATAATTACTCCTTGCAAGTAGATTTGTTATGTCCAAGTCCCTTGCATCGGCTGCAATGGAGATGGCGCTTGACAACTTCTTGAGATCCGAATCGCTTTGTAGCTGGGCGACCAGGCGGTCTTTTGGTGGGTGGAGGTGTTACAGTTACCACAAGCTGAGAATCTTTCGAAACAGACAATTCCACGTCTGAAATTGGATGTACAATCTCCGAGTATGTCAACCTGTAGCTCTCGGTTGTACAGTATCTGGAGCAATAATCATAAACACTTTGGCCAATGCCACCAATTACGGCAATGGCATGACAGCATGGCACACCAGTCAGTTGCCAGGCTTTACAACTACATTCCCACCTGTCAATATCAACCACCTCAGTTGTGTCACCACAAACTTCATAGGTGCTACAGGTTGATTGCAGAACAGAAAATGAATGATTTTTTTGACTTTCCTTCTTTAGCATATCTTCCATGGATGGACTCAACCTAGTTTCCCATTGATCAGATGCTGCCTTTCTGACACCTATCAACTCCATAATCTTACCCCTAATTACATTGACCATCTGTGTTATCGGCAATTCATCTGCATCAGCTACCCAACTATAGAACAGCTCCCCAAAGTTTGATGTCATGTGATTATACCTAGTACCCTGAAAAATTGAATTTGCCCAGTTCTGAGGTTCACTTTGAATAATCCAGTTGTAGGCTTCTTCAGAAATCTTTTTAATGCTCTCCATTGAGTTTTGAAAGCCTTCTGGTTTGGTGGCATACGCAGCAGCATATAAATCTTCAATCATGAGTCGCTTTACCTCATGAGAAAACTGCCCTTTCAAGTCTCTAAAAAGTTGCTCAGTTAAGTATCGCAGGCAGTATGCATGAAAAGAACCTTCAAATATCTCCGCAATTGAAGTCTTCAGCCCCTTCTCTCTGTCTGCTACAAATGTTATGGGACAAGATGTTGAAAGCACAGATTTCAGTTGAAGTAAGAACCAATGCCAGCTATCATCTGATTCCGCATCATCAACAATAGCAAAGGCAACGGGATATTCACCATCATGAGCATCTGCAGCGGTCGCTGCTAACAGTGTCCCTTGGTATTTTGACCTCAATGGAATGCTATCAAGGAAAATCAGTGGTCGGCAACCTTGTTGGAAGCCATGCAATGATGCATGAAGTGATACAAAGAGACGATCGAAACTTGAGTCTTCCTTTGTTGTGCACATGGCAAGACTCCCAGGATTAGCCTCCATTAATTTTTCACAGAAGAAAGGTAACTGACTGTATGCCTCTTTATAGGAACCCTGAAGCTGCTCCTTAGCAATCTCTTTCCCACGCCACGCTTGAAAATAGTTAAGTTGAATTCCATATTCCTGTTTGATGTCATTGACAATGTCCTTGGGCTTGTAATCCGGAAAATCTTTCAACTTCTCCTTTATAATACTGGCTACCCAGCTCCTAGTTGCTTGATGCCCTGTTGTTGCAAAAGCCCCATCACAAGTATGAGTTGAATTCATTTTCTTGATACATATCAACTGTGTAGTTGACAACCTTGATGCATGAATTCTCCAAGGACAACCGTCTGCTTTGCATTTAACAGTTACACGATGACTATCATTTTTCTTATATTTAAATGCAAATTGATGAGCGATGGCATATTTACGCAAGGATTCTCGAAATTCATGTACACTGCTGAACCTTTGACCCACCCCTGTTATAGTATTCTGCCACTGCTGTGCCCCTTTGGCATACTTCTCATCGTTTGAGGATTGAATAGGGAGACAAGGAGAAATTTCCAGGGGCATGTCCATATCCATATTTGTATCAATTTGATTGGTATCATGAACAACATCAAGCACAGTATCAACAACATGACTGTGACAAGCATTGAGTGGTGCCGGTGCTACTGTTTCAGACAAGGTTGTTCTGCTTGACCTAAAAGTCCAAGAATTCCAAAATTAAGCTCCAGAAAGTTCCACAAATAACATAGACGGATACATTATTAGCCCATAAACAAAGATAACTACCTACTGCCAGGCATGTTTGACACCTCAAGGGCAACTACCTCTTCAAAAAGGATATAAATATCAACAGTAGAAGAACTCCCATGAAATTTAATCATGCGCTTTAGATCCTTGTCGTTAGATATAGTAATGAGAGTCTTCTTGTTTCCGGGAAGGAAATACTTGATAGACATGCTATCAGTTCTAATATTAAACATTTCGGCCACTTCCACCTTGAACTCCTCAAACTTCATTTCATCATCAATGTCTATGGCATGAGCATCACCACCTTTATATGACAAACAACCGTCTTTTCCAGTCAAAAACTTGCCTCCCGCCTGACATATTGCAATGAGCTTCATGGCAGCCATGACCTATCACGGAATAGAGAATTCTTATCATCAAGATGGCAAATATAAAGAATGTTCCATTAATCATGGCAATACACACAAAAAAACAGTAGGTGTAAAGAACATTCAGAACTACCCTTAAACTAATCAGTTCTATCTTTTTACTGTTGCATGAAAAAATAAATAAAAAAGCACAAATTTCAATCTTCTTAGGACTGTGAATGACTAATTCAAATATCTATAGTACAAGATGACATTTCATTCCTTCAAGAATAATAAATATAGCATTGGGGCATAATATGGTTCCATTATCCCTAATTGGAGACCCATTAACCTGAAAGAGAACTTGGGTGGATTTTCATTTAAATTCAGAATAGGTATGATGATCAATCAAAGTGTAACCCTAAGATCAGAGGAAACACAAAATATACCTGGTTGATTATTAGAGAAGGTGAATTAGGGTTGGTAATCCCAAAAGCCGATATGGAAGCACGCTTCTGAGGTTGGTGTGTGCAGCGTCAGAGAGAGTGCTGTCACATTTGATTTCTCTTTGACAGTAAATGGGAAGAGAAGCAAAAGGAAAATCAAAATTTGAATTTGTTGTTGTTCATTGAAAGCAATGTCGTGTCCTTACTCCTGCTCCCAAACAAATTTTGTCATGTCTAGCGTTTAGGGCTGGAAGAAACTGGGCTCGCATAGATGTATCCTTCTATATATTATAATTTTCATCCTCTCTCTTTTTTACCCTTTTGGATCGCATGAATAAGAACTCGTCACCTACTTTTTTTGGTAAATTAAAATAAAAACTTTTGAGATGGTTCTACTAACTCCCTAACGCTCACCTTGAAGGAAACAAAAGAATATTTAGTATGCATGTATTTATCTTGACTATGATTTAGGTCATTTATGGTATACCATTAAAATGTTCTGGACTCATAATCTTACCATATACTCTTTCACGCAAAATTTCTAAGCTCTCTACTTTGTTAGTGAAGAACAAATGTTTATCAAAGAGTTCTTTAATTTTTCTTCAGTGAAGACAAATGATGCAATGATGGGTTATTAAATAAAGGGAAAATTGGTGTGGAGGATTTAATGTTGCCAGAAACTGCTTTTTATGATAGTAGATGATGATACACTATGAATGGTGGTAAAATACTAGAGAGGAAAAATAAAGTTATGTTTTTGTTTAAAGAGTAGTTTTTTTCTTTCATAAAGATGAAACTAGTTGAATAACTATCACCATAAACCATATTTATCCTCATATATTCAACATATAAATTTGAATTCATGGATATTCTACTTAACCTATTCATCAAGTTAAAATCAGATCTTTTTAAATATGAGTTGATTGATTCCTCTATTTAATTTATAAACTATGAGGGTTGAAACTTGTGAAACCAATCACTTAGTTTGTACATTGATACCCAAAAGTCTATGCACATATTTGTACAAAGAAAAATAATTACAAAATAGTAAAATAATTAATTATCTTATATTTAGATTAGTATTAAAATATCATATTTAATGTAGGTTAAAGTCATTTAGATCATGAGCGGTTGAGATCACCTCAACATGAGATACCGGCATTGTTTGTTTCGAAGATTAAGTACACCTATTTCTATCTATTTCTATTTAATTGGAATCAACTTGAAAATAATATCAAGTACTTTAAAAAACTTAACATCAACGACTAATTAAGAACGACATTAATCCTTAATTAGAACATGCTAAATCATTTGTACCATTAAGTTAATATAAGGTTAATCACTCCTTTCATATTAATCCAGACTCATCTATGCGATGTCTAATACAATCTTAAAAAAGGTTGGCATGAGATAGGTAAACATTACATTTTTAATAACATTTATTTTATCACTCTCAATTACTACAGCTGACTTGAGCTTCAAGAACATTTTGCAGGTACAACCTCACCATTCCGAATTTGAGAAGGAAATCAAAAAGTGAGACAACGTGAACATCCCAGAAAGAGTGAAGGATAAATCCAAAACAAGGAGTGAGACCTTCTTGACCCATATAAGTGTTGAGAACTTTGACAATCTAACAATATGTCTAGACAGTCTGATGAGACATTAGACGATCCCTGATTCATACTCTTATCTATTGATAATAAAAAAATCATTTTGAATAATTTTATTAAATTACGAAATATCCAAATAGTGTTTCTAAATAAATGTAATATTCATTAAATGGTCTAATAGACGTTTACAACATGATAAACGATCTATTAGACGATCTGTGCATTTATAACATATATTCATTAGATAGTTTGAATATGTTAATTTCATTATAACAATGGTTTGTACCTATGCAATATGTATAAGATCTTTTTTGAGTGTCTACAACTTTTGTTCATATTAGATGGTCTAATAAATTGCTCATATTTGACGGTTTGATGAATATATTGAACGTGTAACTTGTTTTTATTATTAAAATGGTAGATGAAATATTTGAATATATATATATATATATATATCAAATACATATGTGTTTAATCAAAGAAATTTATTTTGTACCAAAAAAGGTAAATATTTGAAATCCCATAGTGTATTTGTTCGTCCATATTTTTCGAATATTTTAAGATTTATCTTTTCTTAAATGAATTTGATCAAATTCACCTTTGCAATTATCTTTTATCATGTTTGTGAATATATCTTAATTTTTTTTAACAAAATTACTTTGAAAACCAAAATTCTTTAATGTTCTTTATCATGAAAAATCTGAAATGAAAAGATTATTAGTTTAAGTTTTGATTTGTTTCTTACTAAATCATATTGTCATTACTTTCAAATTAGTTTTTTAAACATATTTGACTATAAAACAAATTGAAAGATTATAAGTACAAGCTTTTTGTTATTTTGTAAGATGTGTATTAGAAAGATGAAGATAAAAGTTACTGCAACATTTAACATTAATCAATTTGAGGATCAAAGGTCAAAATTGAAGATATATAAAAGGACTAAAGGTGCAAAACAAAGTAAGACAAATTAAACAACAAAATCCATATTAGTGATCATGCAAAACATTTTGAGTCTTTAGGTTGTGAATAAAATCATTGGGAAGTTATACCATGAACTTATTTTATGCTCTCTTTTAGAATGTTTTCTTTATTTCTTTTAAGAGTTATTACTCTTAGGAGGAGATTAAGAAAGTTTAACTTGAAGAGATACAAATACTTGTTGTGACCTGAAAGTGTGAAAATATTTTGTAATAATAGTTGAATAGTGAAAGTTTTTAAACGGTTGTTTTAAAGGGACTAGATGTAACCTATATTTGGAAGAACCATGATAAATTATTGTGTGCTAATATCTTTTTACTCTTCCTACTGTTTTTATTTTAATTCTTATTGTTGAACAATTTGTTAAATGATCATGCTAGATGATTTGTTACTAAACGATCCATTAGAATGTCTAGTCTAATTATTTTATCTCCTACAAAAAAGATTCTAAAGCTTTAGAGAGCACCTCTTTTGGAACCAACTACATCTACAACAAGAACAATTAGTGTCCACTAGGTGACCAAGAAGAAAAGTGATGCATGTGTTAGTAAATGTGAGTTAATTAAAGCTAAGAGAAGAGAAGAGAAGAGAAGATAAGAAGAAGTTGTTCAATCTGAGAGAAGAGCACAGGTGAAGCCATGGCTGACAAGTTGATTAATTGCATCCTTAAACTTAATATAGTCTTGAAGTGTGTTGTAAACCTGGTGAGAAATTCGGGCATAGGCAGTAACAGAGGCTTCTTCTCCTCCAGCAAAATAAATGGGAACTTCAACCCCAAACTCATCTCTCAAACGCGTCCTAAGTTGGAGAGCATGAGAGTCACTGAAAATCCCCAAACATGGAGGCAAACCCACCATCACCATGCTAGCACTCATGTCAGGAGGACTCCCAAGATGGGTTCCCCAAGCCTGCACCAACATCTCCCCCATCTCAACCACAACATCATGGTTCCTTTTTCTTATCCCTTCGATTCCACCCTCGAACCTCTTCACGAAATCCATAATCGCAGGAACCACCAACTGCGCACTGTAGTCACGGTTCCCGGTCCAAGAACTCTCCACCGCTAACCCATTCCCGTACTCGTGAGACACCACGGGATGGTGCAGCTCACGTGACTTCGCCGACGCACGTGCGTACAGGAACGCCACGGAAGGAGGGCAGAAGAACCACTTGTGCAAATTGCTCGTGTAGAAATCCGCGCCAATCTCCTGCATATCCACGCGCGTGCACCCAACCGCGTGCGCCGCGTCCACGTAAACCTGGTCCACCGCCTCCTCCCTGCAGATCGTAACTAACTCCTTAACGGGAATCACCATGCTGGGCATGGAAGTCACGTGGTCGATAACCGCCAAGCGGATTCTGTTACCTTGGGACTTTCCTTTCTCAATGGCCTTGCGAAACTCGCGGATGATTTCGTCGTTGGAGGTTACTGGGAAGCGGAGGGGGACCTCGACGACGGAGCCGCCGGCGCGCACCACGTAGGCCTCGATGGCTTTCTTGACGGCTCCGTAGGCGTAGTGGAGCATGATGACGACATCGCCCTTCTGGAAGGTTCCGTGGTGAAAGGCCCAGGCGGCCTGTTGGAGGACGATGGCGGTGGCGGTGGAGGCGTTGTCGACGAGGGAGATCTCGTCCACGTGGTGGGCGTTGACCAGGTCCTTAATGATGGTTCGGGAGCGGAGAAGGCCGCTCTTGAGGTGGTTGAAGTAGAATCGGTCCGGCTGGCGGAGGTTCTTGAGCTGCCAGTCGCGCTGCACGGCGATGACGGAGGCCGGACAGCAGCCGAAGGCGCCGTTGTTGAGGCGCGCCACGGCGGGGTCGTGGTGGGAGAATTCAGAGTGGATCTCGGCGTGGGTGATGAAATTAGTGGGTTTTAGCTTCTTGTGGGAATGGGAAACCCCGTCGCCGTTCTGGTGTTGGATGGAAGCCATTGGAGATTGTGAGAGGAGGGTGGAGTGAGGGAAAGAGAATGAAGAGAAAGTGTGGTGATATTATCTTTTATTCGCATTAGAGTCTACTCAGTAATCCACATAGTGACATGGGAAATTTGGAATATAAAATTAGGGAAGAACAATACCAGCCGACCAGCATAAAGGTACCCTTTTTATGGATACTGCTGTTTTCTTATTCATATATGCAATGTAATGCTGCTGAAGGTGCTGCTATCATTGCAATCCATTTCCCATCTTTTCCTTTTTATGCTTGGAATTTAGTTTTCTATTGCACACCCCACTACCACACAACTATAGGAGTTTACCACTGAGTCATCTTCTTCTGCTTGCTTATTATTCATCACTTTAAATGCTTTCTCAGAGTAAAGGATTAATGAGTGTTTCCCTGCTTCATTTATCATTTTCAACCAAGAATGAAAGTTTGCCATTCTCAAAGTTCCAATCCAAGAACAAGGAATTCGTCCATGTCATTGAAACCAAGGTTAGTTACATTCAATGTGTTACAAAGTAAAGGGACTTTTTCTTAAACTTTTTACTTAATAAAGGGGTATTTTTACTGCTTCTGATCCAAACACAATCAATGTTTGTTGTCATTTTCCAACCATAAGAGGATAAAACCATGAAATTCCTTGGACTTCTTTTCAATGTAATTATTTGTCGGGGGCAATGAAGTATCATGTAAATAATACCCATTCTTGTATACATCTCAATATTGGGACAACTTCAAAGCTCTTCATTTTATAACCCTCCACTTGTTATTGAAAATTATAATCAAAACCCTTGGAAGATATCATAAACAATAGGAATTATATTCATATGATTACTGTTAACGACTTTTTCTTTTGGATAATACAATGTTTCGAAGTTTGCATATCATTCGTTAATATTATATAAACCCATAAATTTCAAGTTGTGGAATAGTTTGATTCTTTTTTACAAGTGTTTCATTATATCGAATTGTTTGAAGAAATTTAATCATGAGTAGAGCAAAATAAAAAATAATTTTCTAACTGAAAAAATATGTATTATAAAAATAAGAAAAATATATATTACAATTTTTTAAGAATGAAGAGCCAAAGGTTGAAAACAATTATATATTTTTATTGGGACATATGGAAACCAACGACACCATATTATTTAAGACTTTATATGATGATTTATATGCTTGTCCATTCCATTTCCACTTAGTGATGTTCATTTATAGAGTAATGTAAAAAAAATATTTCTATGCAGGCTTATTTTTCTTTTCAAAAATCAACTTTTTGTAATATGTTTTGCCATTAGACTTTGTTATAAATTGCCGTGGTTGCTTCAGTTTGCTTAACTTGCAGGGATTGGGTCAATGCCTTGATGCTAAAACTTCAATATGTAACTTGATGTATTCCAACTAAGTGCTGTCTTTTCTGTCCTTCAGGGACCTTTTTGTCCATTCTTGGTTGATGGCAAAATTGTTTTTGGAATAAAGTGTTTTTTTTATTCTAATATATAAAAAAGATTATTTTATTAGAATATAATATTTTTAAAATAAAATATTATATTTTAATAAAATAATATTTTTTTAGTGGATGAAATTGGTTTCAAGTATATTTTTAATTTTCGTCGTGCTAAAAATATATTTCATTTTCGATACAATTACAATTAAAGATCAAGATTTGAAGATAAAAAAAAACATATAAAATTCAGGTAGATACTAAAGGTTATTAGAAATAGATAGGTATTATACTTTGTTTGTGATTAGGAGTGTTGTTTATAAATTCTAATTTGTAGAATGTAATAAATATTATAATTTAGTAATGATACTCGTAAAATGTTTTCAAATATCTGACTGGTAAGGATTCACTAGGATGATGTAAGATTTAAAAAAATATATTTAGACCCCGATTAATTAGTTATTAATTCTAATTTTTTATATATTTATCTCTAAAGATAAATTGTAATCTCTTTAAATTGACTATTATATGTATCTGAATAATGAATTTATTAATATATTATTAACTATCTTATTATTTGAAGACTAAAGTTTTTATAAGAATATTATTATCAAAGAGGGCTATATCCATCTTATGTTTATACTTGTTTTATTTTATATTATTATTAGTTTAATCTTTTATTATTTTATTCTATATTATTATCATTTTAATCTTTTATTGATTTGAGCGTAAAAGAATTTTATGTTTTATTTACTATTCAATCTATTTCATTCAAAGTTATCTCTTTGAAGTCTACTATTCCATATATAGAGGTCTTACTCTGTTGAAGTTTATCCAATAATCAACTTTTGATCTAAACAAGCTGGCTTTGTTGCTTGGTTTTTTGTTCGTTACTTTTTCCTTGATATTGTTTCATTTTTCATTATGTAAATAATTGACACTAATTTCCTTTCATTCTTTTGTTTATTAATAACAGAGATAAATTTTTACCCCTTTTTTCGTGTACATTTGATTAATTGCTTAGATTGGCCTTTTAATGAGACAAAAATAGTATACAATCGTTAAAGGATTCCCTTCCTCGAATCAAAATTTAATGAACACTAAAATGAAAATATATAAAAATTAACCATATGATATTTAATTATAGTCACAATCATTGTACTGTTAAAACTAAACATTTAAATCCGTTTTATGACGTTGAAGTATTGAAAGTTAATTGTCCTTAAATTTGAATTCCTATAAAAAGGTAATTATATTTTTTTCTGGGAGGATGTAACACATATTTTACTTGGCAAGATCAGAAGTGTGAGCAAGGCAAGCTGAAGATTACGTGAAAAGCGATGTTCTCTTGTTTATGAGGATACATTAAAAGGCCATGCCCTATACTGTGATACTCTTTTAGGCATTTAAGCATTGGCAACATCGACCCTTCTAGGACAAATTCTTCTACACCTGTATAGTTTTTTCTGCCACTTTTATAATTAATTTCAAAAATATCATTCTACAAATAGTTTAGTGTTTTTTTTAGATTTTGGATTCTAGAGAATTTCTAGATTACATAATTCAAAATATATTTAATGTATTTTGGATTTTCCAATCCAGAATATAAATTTTGTACTCTCAATTATACAGTTTAAAATACAATTCAAAATATAATGATTGTAAAATTCAGAATATAATGTATCATGGATTCTATTATCCAAAGATCTAATTTGTATACACAAAACATCTTCTATTGGTGCAATGAAAATTTCTACCTTATCCAAGAAGTCATGAGAGAGGAATGATTGTAAAATCTAGAATATAATTGGATTCTACAATCTAGAAATCAAATTTGTATACACAAAATGGCTTCCCATTGGTGCAACAAAAATTCCTACCTTATCCAAGAAGCCATGAGAGAGGAGATGAATGTATTAAAAATAAACCTAACATGGGAGATTGTTGACAAACCATGAGACAAAAATTTTGTCGAGTGTAGATGAATATTTACGATAAAACATAAAGCAAATGAATTTGTTGATAGGTATAAAGCTAGATTGGTTGCAAAAAAGTACACTCAAACGTATGAAATTGATCATAAAATGTGTTTTCTCCAGTAGCAAAAATTAATACATTTTGAGTTATTCTTACTCTAATAGTTTATTTTGGATGAGACTTACATTAACTAAATGTGAATAATGTTTTTCTTCATGGATATTTAGAAGACAAAGTGACATCGAGATTTCACTAGCTCTAAAGCTCATAATACATAAAAGAATATTTGCCTCCTAGAAAGGTCTTATATGGACTTAAACCATTTCCAAAAGCATCATTTGAGATATTTACAAAAATAATGATTTCTTTAAAATATAAGTAAAGTCAAAGGACACTTTATTCATAAAACACAACAATATAGGTAAACTTAGTTGGTCTGTGTGGATATGACAATCCAATTTGAGATGAAAGACCTTGACTCTTAAAAAAATTATGTTCTTGATCTCCTCAAAGAAATAAGTAAACTAGGATGTAGACCCTCAAGAATGCCTATTGATTAAAAGCATAATATTGGAAGTGAAAATAATTCTCTTATAGAAAAAATTCAATATTAAAAGAAAACTCATTTATTTATCACACACAAGACCAAACATTGTTTATGTAGTTAATGTGGTTGTCATGCATAATTCAAGAGAAAGGCATATATAAATTCTTCACTAGTTGAAGTGAAGTTTAAGAAAGTGACTACTATTTAAAAAAAACACGTTGACTCAAGATATATATATTGGTGTTGATTATGTAGGTTCTGTTATTGATAGAAAATCTATCTCCAAGTACTGTATGTTTCTGGGAGAAGGTTTGTTCACCTAGAGAAGTAAAAAAATAAGATAGACTGTACCGAAAAGTTAATATGTTATCAACATATAAGAATACTCAACCTTTATCAATAATTATAAATATAATATTTATAAAAAGTGTTAAAAGCTATAAAATAATAAAAATATAAAACTTATGAGTGAATAAAATGAGAAAATAGTGCTAAAAACATGAAAATGTTTAAAAAATAAAACGGTTGTGAAAACCATATGATATCATTAATTTTATAAATTGTCACTATCTGTTAAGTGTAAACTGTCTTATACATAAATAAAAACCGTTTATATTTGTTAACGATTTTGTTATTAATTCAATAGAAATTAATCATATTGTTATGTTTTTAAAAATTGATACTTAATTCAACATTTTACTACTAGTGAGATCAAATAAAATAATAATTAAACCTAGGATATTTTATAATGTACTCTGTAAAAGTATTGTGAGGTCCTTAAAAAAAGTTGATTTGCATAGGGAGAATTCTTCCTGCCTGCACCTCCATAGAAGATCTCCATATAAAAAAAGAAGTGAAATGATAATTTTATTCTCTTCTTCATCTTCTTCAATGAGCACCCCTTTCCCTTATCAGCCACAACAACCCCCACCTCCAACTTCCTTCACTGTAGCTCCCCACCTCCAAAGCCACCACTATAACACCTCCTATGTCCAACAAATCATCACCTCACCTCCTCCGTCTAAGCATAAAAAACTGTATTCCAGATCGCATAATGTGAAATACAAATTAATACATTCTTGAATTCTAAAATTTGAAATATATTATATTTCGGTTTATACAATTCAAAATGTAAATTTACATTTTGAATTTCAAATTCTAAATTTGGAATGCAAATTTTGTATTCCAAATCATTCTGAATTGTAAAATGGACAATTTTGGTATTCTGGAAAAATGGGAGTGCCAGAAGAAACTATGGAACTACATAAAGAATTGGGTTTACATAGATGGCCAGCTTCGTTATCAGCCCAAAACAGCCCACTACTTAGCAAAGACTCTTTCTTCCTGCACGTCCATATGTTTTTCTGTCACTTTCATGAAAATACATTTTTATCCTTTTTGTGTCATCCCATATTTCAAATTACATAATTTAGAAGTTACTATTGAATTCAGAAATAACTTATTCAGAAATAACTTATGGATTATGTAATCCAAAATATATTTTTAAAAAATAGTATTCCAGATTATGTAATAAAAAAACTAATCATGTTTATGAAAAAACTAATTATGAATTTAGAAAAAGACTTCCAGATTACGTAATTCCGAAAATATTTTTAAAAATACCAAAATTTATGAAGGTAGGAGAAAAACATATGGAGTTGCAGGAAGAAACACTCCTTAACAAAATGGGCACAAACTAACTCCCGAAACCTGAATCCACCATTAGCGAATAGCCATCGTTCAAAGATGTTTTGTCCAGTATCGATGTCACCTTCCATTTATTCCGGAGTGTAGTCTTAGAAACGTGTTTTATACATTGTGAAAAATTCATTCCAAAATTTTCAGGGGAGAAATTAGAGAATTAAAGTACATTACCCTTTCTAATAGCAATTAATAGCGAGAGTAATTAGCCTAATTTTCCCTGTGATGCCACAAAATGAAATCCATACCATAAAAATTACATATGCAAGATATTTGCAACCTTAGCTAATCAAGTATATTATAATGTTACAAGAGTGATGTGATTTCAATATGCCCATGTCCTGGGGAGAAAAGGTTCTCAAAAACTCCTACTTTTTTCCCTTTTTTATATTAATTAATGGCGGAAAAGGAAAAGGGTGACAATATCAGTGTTACTTTTTATTGTCGTAAGCAGCTATATTTTGGGGCTCACATTCAGGACTAAATAAACGAACCAGTAAAGCCGTGCTTGAGCTTACAGTTACAGCTCCACATGCTGCCCAACGAAGGCTCCTAGGATTTGTAATTCGAGGACCTGCGTGACCAACAGAGATTCAGAGAGAGTATAGAAGGATGAATTACAATGTCACAATTTTTTTTACATTTAACCAATACAAGATTTCGAGGGAAAGAAAGGGAGATGCAAATACTATTTAAAACCCCGAAATTATTTCAAGAGTAACGCCACATCATATAAGAAACACGTATAAAGGGTTTGTTTTAAATAAGAGGCATGCTGAGAGATAGTCAACTCCCCTCCTTATTAGTTTGGCTACTCTGTTATACTGAATAAAGAAAAAAAATAAGTTTGACAAGTTGAAGAAGTTGGTAATATCAAGGAGTCTATCACAGCCAGATATTAGGCGGAAGCAAACAGCAATGACTACTCACTCGTCTGTTGCAGTGAAATAACAGTTTATAATTAGATTTCATAATCCTAAAAACGGACTATAAAGCTTCTACAGTCATTTTGGCTCACAATTGTGTTTATAGATAAAAGTTGGATACAATGCTAAAAGGACTTTTTACGAGTTTCTTTACAGGAAAAAACCCTATATTTCAGTAGAGAAGCGCTCCCTAAAGTATTTTTAGGTTGTATTTTTTAACACACCAATGGTACATGTAATAAAAGTTAAGTTGGTTGAGAACACAAACACAGAAAGCCCAAATGAGGCGTAAAATTTCAAATGAGATCCACCTCCTTTGCTACCCACTTTAAAGATATATGGAGAGTCATTATATAAACCCTTTTGAAAGTGTGAAAACTAAACAAGGTGAGACTAGTTGCCTTTTGTAATACCCAAAAAGCATAACACATAATTGATTTAGTTTCCTTGTCTTAGATTTCTATTTATATCAGATTTGATTGTATTTATGCAGATTGTCTATCTTCAGGAGGTTTACTGTACATTTTGTAATTAGGATCATATCGTTAGATTTAACTAAATTCTTTTATATATTTAGCTTCTTCTTTTATCTATTATGTTCTGGCAAGGGCATGGCCCAAATGACTTGTCCATATTAAAAACCCTAAACCTTGCTGACTCAAGGTACGGTACCTTAATTGACTAAACTATAGAAAGTTTCTTAAGTGATACCCCACCATTGCAGAGTATGGAAGACCAACATTGGGGGCACAACCTGCTACTGCAAGGTCATGAGGTACGCAGTACTTTATCCAGTGTACAGTGTAATCAATAAGAAAGATGATTTTTTACCCCAGCCTTTTTCTTGTAGTCTAAACTAGTTGATTTAGTGATTCAACAAAACATTAAAACTGTGAAGAAAATGCTCCTGAAATGCTGTGCTTACATTAATCATCATCCACAGCAAAACAATATTATCAGCAATTCAGTTGCAAAGTTCAGCGAGAACTAGAAGGAAGCAAGAGTAAAAGGTAGAACAAACCATAATGCAGTCGACAAAGGATCCAAAAACCTAATGCTCCCCCAACACTATAGATTCCAGCCGTGTGCCTCATTAGCCGAGAACAAGGTTTTGCATCAGACCTCATGACCTCACCATCAGAAAAGCCAAAGAAACGTCTCAGCGACATTGTGTTGTTAATTACCTACACAAAGACACCCCCGGGTGGTTAAGAGTTAATGTTCAATATACTGGGCAAGTGTGATAGTAAACATATCACAAAGTCACTTTGCATCAGTGCGCTTGTCATTGCAATGCAAGCAGAAATTCACTCTAACAGTTAGCAAGCATATGAGAAATGTCATTTATAAACTTAAAAGTGGCTGATGTGAAACGAAAATCAAATACAATAAAAGAAAGATTCGTTATAAGCACAGAAAACTATAAAGTTCATGCCACTGATATTACAGGTTGTGAAAACTACTTGTTTTATTTTATTAGAAATTTGCCTATGATAACTTCTAATTTAGTAATAAACTAAAAAAATAGCCACCCAATACATGAGACAAGTTTGTCATACAATGTTATCCATTTAAACAATCAAAATTGCCAAATACTAGCTTCGTTACCACAAATCTAATGCAGCCGCAGCAGCAGAAACTTTAGCAATATCAGATCATATTGATAGTGCAGCATTTTCAGGGTGAGGTTTGTTACAATCATTATCCAATAGAATATATAAAAGCGAAATTTGTCTCAATATATGCAACCATGTTCCCTGTGAAACAGCTTTATATTGTTCCTTTAAAGAGTCAAATTCAAAGAAGTCACATTCCAGACTACCCTGGAGGTATTGTCTGATAATGAGAATTAGAATTGATGTCTTGTTTGAATAGTTTTTTTCATAACACATTATAGAAGAAGAAAATGAGAATGCAAAATGCATTAGTTTCTTTCATAAGCTAAACCAGTTATGCACCTTAACAGAAATAGAGAAAGAGATAGAAATTTATAGAACGAACCGCACTCCTTCGTATACGTCAGGAGTCCATTGATGAGAAGGGGCCGGGGAAAGCTTGAACCCAATTGAAGAAGTTGAAAGAGAAAATTTTAGTAAGTTGAGTTTAGCTAACAGAAGAAGCTCAATTCATTTTACCTTTTATTTATTTTTTGTCTCGTATAGGTGCCATAGAAGAATTCGTCGAATTGGACGTTAGTCCCCAAAAAGACGGTAAATTGCATACCAATTATGCTTTTGTAGACCCTTTATCCAAGCAAATTAGAAAAACGAAAAGTGCCAAGACTTCTCAATAAAAAAAATGATGCGAAGCCTCTATATCACTAAGATTCCTAGTTTTCTACACCAATTATTCTTTAACAAATAATAGAAACTACCAATATATTATGTCTCAACCAAAGTCGTGTGAACCTGTCCCTTGGGGTCATTTTATCAAACACCCAGAATGCAAGGTCATCCACTCATCAAACCAAGGACACAACCAGATTCCAAATTTTAAGAGAAACAGAATTAGAGGAACATGTTATAGTAGGGCCACCATTGACGAAGGTGAAGTTGAAAGCTTGAGTCCAGACTGATAAAAAAATTACCTCAAAATACAAAGACACCGAAGCCAGAGACAGGGAGGTCACTTTGCTGCCTAATCACTGCAAGGAAGAAAGCGTCTCTATGCGAATTGTGCCTTGAAGAGAGACTGGGCCGGTCTGAAGTGGGCCGGGTTAGTGTAAAGATAGCCCACCCCTTAGCCCAGTAATGTAATACAAACCATTACTTAAATACTTGTTTTTTTTAAGTGATTTTTAAACATGTGCAGCACGCACTAGATATACACATTATTATATTTCAACATACATACATAACGCGTATAATACAAACACACAGAGGATCTGACAGTAGATGTAACAATTTTTAAGAGAAAAAAAAATACGAAATAGGTTTTTCTAAAAATTGAAATTAATTTGTAAAAGTGCTTCACGTGACTCTTTAAATTTTTATTTTTTACTTTGTATATAAAATAATTTTTATATATGAAAAAAATAGTTTTATTATTTTTATTTTCAAAGTCTCAGTAAAAAAGTTTTTTAAAATGTCTTTATTTTTGTGAACCAAGTCGAAACCTTATATACGAGATTTTACTTTAAATATATTTTTCTTCTTTATTTTTTTAAACACTTTTTAAAAGCAAATCGATAATAAGATTGATAGATCAAAACATACTATACTTCAAATAATAAAACTCCAAGTTCCAAAAGATACTGTACTTCAAATACCTGATTTATCTAACTCAATTAATTAAAGAATGTGTAAGTTATAGGAAATCTCTGTTACCTATACATACCTATATTAGTCCCAATAAATAAATAAAAAATGAACGAAATCTAAGGATAATGTGCTAAACCAATAAACTAAAGTACATTGCTGGAGCATGGGAAGGGCAGGTTTTTGTTTGACAGTGTAAAGAAAGCCACGCTCTATTAAATAATTACGTAGATATTCAGATAACAGGATAAAGCATGGCCTCGTCGATGTCATCATAGATATTGTTTTTTTAGCAATTAACTAACGTAAATTATTGTTTGTAAGTATATATAGTTGCCACCTAAAAGATTCCAATTTGCTCCTCCTAGAGACCTTCCTATCAGTGTAGGTAACGTGTTCTTCCATCAACCCTTCTCTCTACACTGCTTTCAACCTTAGTAAAGTACCACGCTAATTGCTGCACAAGCATCTGCACTAGCTAAAAAGGTTTGATTTTTCTGATCTTTTAGCTTTAATCACATGAACCCCCTAAAAAAAATGAAAACTTTAATCATATAATCATCCTAGTGAGTTAAAGCACCTTGGTTTCTCCTAATTTCCACTAGATTTTACTTGTCCTAATTTTGCTATCATTACAGGTTTGATTTTGAATTACTTTTTTTTCTTTGTTTATGGTATCATGATCCTATCTTGAGTTCAGTTCAGTTGACTTTTTTCTGGTGATATCTTATCCTCAGTTTTCCGCTGGTTTTGATCTGTCTCCATGCTACTGTATAAACATGTTTCGTCTCACTTTTAGCCTTTCTTTTTCTTTTGATGCATCTGTTCGAAGATTCCGCTTGTGCTTTGGGGACCTGTCTGGTATTGTTACCAGAAAAAAAAGTTTTTCTTTTCATATCTTTCATATATGGGTTAAACGAGTTTAGAAATAGATAAGTTGAAGTTGAAGAAGACAAGTGTTGCCTTCTTAAGACCCACTCATGAGATTTGGGATACATTGTAATGATTCCATTAATACCGTTTATTATGAAGTTTGTTGATGAAGATCTTACTTTTACCGAGGGTTTTGCTTAGATAATTTTTTTCTATAAGCTCCTTTGAAAAAGAAAAGAAAGAAAAACAACATAAGCTTCTTTTATTAGTTAAAATTAGCTCATCATACGTTAAAATAAACTTTTAGGGAGGATGACATGTGACAACTTCTATATATGGAAAAAGTTTATTTAATTTTTTTCTTATCTTTTTCAATTCACTAGTGTTTTTTTTTTTTTTATCAAAATTTCAAATATGGGTATCCTTGGACGACCTTCTCCATAAGCTCTTTAGGGAAGAAAAAATGAATTTGACTTTTCCTAAATTTCGTTTATGCAGAAGTTAAAAAAAAAAGATAAAGAAACTACTTGAGAGAGCTTTTGGGAATTAGTTCACGCACAATCTAGTTCATGCACAAAACTAGTTCATGTTGCTACTTTGAATGTAAATTTGGGACTATATATCTGACTTACTGACATTACCCTGTATGGCAGATTCTCTCTGAAGATGGGGAACACGTATTTGTTGCTCACCTTTTGTTTGTGGGCTTTGACATGCTCACTTCTTCCTTCTTTCTCGTGTGGACTTATGAAAATTGGTTTGAAGAAGAGAGATGTAGATCTTGACAGTATCAGAACAGCTAGAATGGTACGAGAAAAGCTAAGAATAGGCAGACCTGTGTTGGGTGCATATGATCAATATCTTGGCAAACCAACCGATGAGGGCATAGTACCTTTGAAGAATTATTTGGATGCACAATATTATGGAGAGATTGGAATTGGCACACCTCCGCAGAAATTTAATGTCATATTTGATACTGGAAGTTCCAACCTATGGGTTCCATCATCAAAGTGCTATTTTTCTGTGAGTTTAACTTAACTTCTGTGTATTCAATCTTTGCCAATATGTACTAACAATGAGTCCTGTTGATTAATGTTCTATTACAGCTTGCCTGCTATACCCATAAATGGTACAAGCCAAAGAAGTCCAAAACATATATAAAAAATGGTAATGCCAGCTTCTCATTATGCAGAATTATTATAGTGGTAGATGCAATCATGTAACCACAACATTAAACGATAGTGCATGCTATGCAGATGCAAGTTAATATGTTTCAATTTACCTTTTTACTTTTCAACCAGGAACATCATGTAAAATAAGCTATGGATCTGGATCAATATCTGGTTTTTTCAGTGAAGATAGTGTTAAAGTTGGTGATATTGTTGTAAAGAAACAGGTGAGTGCCTATTTATACATGAGCTCCCACATCTAGATTGTACAGTTTTGCAGCAATACTTTAGAGAATTTACCAATATATTATTCTTTTTAACGGCAGGATTTCATTGAGGCAACTAGAGAAGGAAGTCTTTCCTTTCTGTTAGCGAAGTTTGATGGATTACTTGGGCTTGGGTTTCAGGAGATCTCAGTTGAAAATGCTGTGCCAGTATGGTACGTTTCATCATGTCCTTTTGTTAGTTCATTTGCATGTGATATCCATGTCAGAAAGCCAATTGGTAAGCCTTTTCTATCTTTTCATTTACTGATCCATTATAAATTACAGGTACAATATGGTGCAGCAAAATCTTGTAAGTGATCAGGTGTTCTCTTTTTGGCTCAATGGGGATCCCAGTGCGAAAGAGGGTGGTGAACTAGTTTTTGGAGGTGTTGATCCAAAACACTTCAAAGGAAATCACACTTATGTTCCAGTTACTAAAAAAGGTTACTGGCAGGTTAGCAAAACAATGAAGTTTGATCAGGAATGTATGCTTTATTTTGGAAAGACTCACAAGAATATTTTCTTTTTTAGATTGAAATGGGAGATTTTTTCGTCGGTGGTCTCTCAACAGGTGACTTCATTTCATTCTTCTTCAATGCTATATAGATAGTTTCAGTTGTCTTTTGGGGAGTTATTTGGGAATAAGTAGTGAGTGATTAAGTGGCTGAAAGGTTTTAGAATATTGTATTAGGAGAAAACTTGGTTGTATTTTTCCCTCTCACATACTGTTGTGTATTTTTAAAGACTTTTGGTTTGTGTACCGTATCTTTACATTTTTTTTGTAGCCATAATCTTTGATTATGAAATGTTTCTATTTCTGACATATATCATTGTTATTTTTAGGTGTCTGTGAGGGTGGCTGTGCTGCTATTGTGGATTCAGGAACATCTTTGCTTGCTGGTCCAACTGTGAGTCCTTACGTTTCTTTGAAGACTTGATATTTGTAACTTTCTGTTTATAATTTTTATGACGCTGTTAATTTCAGACTGTTGTAACTGAAATCAATCATGCTATTGGAGCTGAAGGAGTTCTAAGCGTAGAATGTAAGGAAGTTGTTTCTGAATATGGAGAATTGTTATGGGATCTCTTGATATCTGGGGTAAGTTCTCTTGCCTGACCTTGAAGTTTTCCTCTCACCTTGATTTGCTGTCTTTGCTCTTCCCTTCAGGTGTTTTCACTCTAGGACCTAAGTGTGTTTAATCTTGATTTGCAGGTACGACCTGGTGATGTGTGTTCACAGGTTGGTTTATGTGTTGCCAAAAGGGGTCAATCAGAAAGGTCAGAATTTTTTTTGTTTAAATTTGTAATGAGCAATTTTATATATCAATATTTTGTATGCCCTTTCAACATATTTGATTCAGTGCACTTCAATAGAGTAATGGTTTGAAGATGTTGGAGGGTGGTTAATATTCTGACTGAGCTTAGGAACTAATTTCTCAGGGCTTGATACCCTTGTTTACAATTTTTGGTTTATAATTTTCTTCTTTTGTCAATGGGAGAATTTAGGTTCTATTCCTACTTATAATGCTATCAGATTTTGGCTAAAACATTCTCGTAAATTTCTTCATTGGTTACAATTACTGTTTATGTATTTCTTCTTTTGCCTGAGAGAGCGAAGTTCTATTCTTTCTTACAATGCTATCAGATTTTGGCTGAAACAAACTTCTAAATTTTCTTTGAATCCTAATAATCTGCAGCAATGGAATTGAGATGGTGACCGAAAAGGAACATAGAGAGTTGTCAGCTAAAGATACTGTTTTGTGCACTCCCTGTCAGATGCTTGTGATTTGGATTCAGAATCAACTAAAACAACAGAAGACCAAGGAAACAGTTTTCAACTATGTAAATCAGGTAGGCCTGTACCATCCTTTTCAGAAACCCTAGTTGTTGGTTACATTTTATCACTGCATATATATGTCATGCTGATTTTTATCACTTGATCATTGGCAGCTGTGCGAGAACTTGCCAAGTCCAAATGGAGAGTCAGTAGTAAACTGTAATGGCATTTCTGGATTACCCAACATCACATTTACTGTTGGAGACAAACCTTTCACCCTCACTCCTGAGCAGGTTGGGTTTACATAACTTTGATAAATTAAATTACAATGGAGTTTTGGTATGATTACACTCCATAAATCTAAAGCTAGCGTCAAAACAACATTAAATGTGGAATACTTTTGGCTTTTTAGTGGAAGTATGGAATTTTAGTTTAAAGCAAAACTAATAGCAATAACTTTCCAAATGTAGACAAATAATTGAATTGGAGGGCATATTGAACTAGGAATTGTGGCATTGCCTATCTATCTATATGCCAAGGCTAACTCTTAGAGATTTTTTATTTATTTTATTCCGGTTCTGAAAATGCTGTGTAATTTCAGTATATTCTGAAAACTGGAGAAGGCATTGCAGAAGTTTGCATTAGTGGGTTTATTGCTTTTGACATTCCTCCTCCACGAGGTCCACTTTGGTATGCTACCCTTCTAATGTTAATACATTATTTTTTATGCTTACACTTGCATAGCACAGAACAACCATTCATGGAATGATTCACGTCACGACTATTGTTCTGAGCTTTGCCTTTGATATTATTTTTTTTCTGATATTGCTGTGACATCTACCTGAAGGATTCTTGGTGATGTTTTCATGAGGGTATATCACACTGTCTTTGACTATGGGAATCTCAGAGTTGGTTTCGCCAAAGCTGCGTAACAAGACATATAGCAGATTATGTTGTAGGGCATCTTTTAATAAACTTGTTAATGTGTTGTAAATAAGCTCGGCAGGTTCACGTTATAGTTTTCATGAATGTACACACTCGTGAAACTACGCGCCTTCAAGTATTACGTTATAGTTTTCATGAATGTATACACTTGTGAAACTATATATGCGCCTTCAAGTATTGTGTGCTTGTACTTGAAGGGATCATTTTCATTAAACACCATGTTGAACCGTGTAGTGTAGATTGTATATTGTACCCTTATGTTATGTGCAATGAAGATAGCAATGAATTCTCTAGCCAAATGATAAGGCCAATGGATCGTTACTGACAATACTTAATCAGAGTAAACGAGCTACATGAATACATGTTAGGAATACTTTCTAATTATGGCTTAGACTGTCATTGTCTAGTATGTATTAGGTGGTCACCGTATTCTATGTGTTAGATGATCCTTGTGTTTTATATGTTAGGCAATTATCTTCTTTTATGCGGTAGAGGGTCCTCGTCTTTTATGTGGTAGATAACCATCGTCTTCTATATACTAGACGACCATCGTCTAGTATGTGATAGATGATTTGAGTTTAGTCTTGTATTAGACAGTCTTTGTCTTTTTCTGCCTCTATGTGTAGTCTTGTATCTTTCTTGTATGGTTACGTTTATCAAATGATGCGTTTCTTCTTTTGTTCATCTGTCTTTTCATTTCATGGTATCAATAGTCAATACTGATTTTTTCTTCCTCCACAACACTTAATCATGAGGTTTTTTTCATCTTTGACATTTGTTTTGCATACCTTCACCACGTCCGTTGTTGATGATAATTTTTTCATTTAGCAACAACATCTAGCAACATGTTCTTGTCACCATCATTAACTTACAAATTTGGATAATTCAGTTATACCTTCAAAATTCAAGACTTTTGAAGATTATCAAGCAAACAATATCAATCCTTCTGATTTTTGCGCCACGAGTAACAAGACCAAATTATTGTTGTTTGAATTCTTGCTTCGATATGTCAACTCCAATTCTCACCAAGATGGTGGGTCTTGAAACTGTTTTGCAAATTTGGACATGATTGTAAACGTATTATGCCCCTCAAACCAGAGGGAAAGTCAAGAAACTGAAACTTCAGAGCTACGAACACCGAAGAAAGAATATAGTCTTAATACTTATCTTCTTGATATAAAAAAAATGGTTGATAATCTAGCTGATGTTGGAGCTTCCATTATTGTTGAACATCATATAGATGCTATGTTTGATGGTTTATTTAACGAGTATGATCATTTTATTATGTCCATTACATCCTTTCTGGACCTTATTCGATTGATGATGTTGAAATGGTTCTTCTTGCTTAAGAAGAGAGGTTTGAGAAACATAGTCTCGTTAATGGATCTCCTCTCTTCTAAGTCAATACTCTCTCTAGTTTGTGGTCTTTGTCAAATCAACAAGATAGACATCGCAACAATGGTTCGCAAAACAAGGAGAAAATTGTCATTTCCTTATACTAATTCAACATTAAATGCTTTTTCTGGTATCAAGAATAATAATCGTGGTTCTTGGAATTCTTCTTAGCAAAACAAAAAATTCCAATGTCAAATTTGTGGGAAGCTTGGTCATATAGCTCTGCATTGTTGGCAAAGGCATGAACATAGTACATTGTTTAACATTTTTTCCAATTCTCGTTTACAGTCAATGAGGATCATGAATCGTCTATTCTAGGTGTGTCTTTCACTATTAATATGAACATAGTACATTGTATAATGCTCATGTTAACTCTTTTCAATTCTCATCTACAGGCAATGAGGATCATGAATTGTTTATTCTAGGTGTGCCTCCCATTGTCGATGATCCTCTTGACAGTGGAGCGTCTCATGTTCAATTTTTTTCTATCAAATTATCATGGCGACACTTGATAAGTGTCTAATTTCAGTAATATTTCATATTAAAATATAGGCACTTATGATAATTTATTGCTAATTTATATATAAAATAATCCCTAATTTATGAATTTATACATTTTTTGTGAGCTTTATTTGAATAAGAGCATTTTATTCCCAAATTTGGTGTTAATTGCAAATTTTTAAGGAGGATTGAAGGTTTGGAGTAAAGGAGAATAATTTAATTTGAGCTAAAAAGAGAAAGCTGGAAGGTCCCATAATGGAAAAAAGATGCAAAGAGAGATTAGGTCTTTTTTATGTTTGATCACTTAGCCCATTAGCGCAGCACAACAAAGAGAGGAAAATACCATAGAGTGAATTGTAGCCCAATTGGGAGAATGGAAGGTGCTAGAAGTATGCGTGGTTAATTCTACCCTTTGGGATTGAGAGTAATTTGCTCGAACTCTGATGTATTGAGGTGATATCTTATATTAAAATATTTAGTTGTTGATTGATTATTGGTATTGTTGTTTTACTTCTAATTTTTCTGTGACAAATTGATAATCTTAAATCTGACTGGAAAGTATTTTTAGGGTTCTGACCTAAACAACAATACTTAACATATTTGAGTTCTAGGAATAAACTTGAAATGTTAATTTAATTGTTATTAAACGTCTGAGCTTCATTCTAAGTTAAGGTCTGAGCTTCGTTCTAAGTTATTCTTATAATTATGCGAGAGATTGATAATTAAGGGACATTCTTAAGGATTTTATATGCGAGGAATCAATATAAATAATTTGCTTCTCACTGAAATTCACTTTTCTTCTCGATTCTGAAGATGTACTTTGATAATCTTAGTTTGTTTTACTTACTGCTAATCCTATTTTATACTCTAGATTGAAACATTTTGAGCTTCATCTTCACTTTCTTTGTGATAATGTTCAATTAAAGCAAGTGCAACTTATTCATCTTTCAACTTGTTTTCATATTGTTGGTTTGCTTACAAAACCTATTTGTGGATCTTTTTTCTTAGCAATCATGATAAATTTATGGTCTTTGTCAATCCTAATGTTGTTAGAAATACTGTATAATTATAACTTAGATTGTTATAGTCATTAGACGGTCCTCATCTTCTAAATTATATGTTTCGTTACTTTGTCTTCTTTCGTTTCTTTCAATACAAAATGGTCCCAAGAATGTGTTTTCTTTTCCTCTCAAAAGTTCAATAATATTCAATAATGTATTGTTAATTTTGCCAAAAAATGCATACTTCGTATTTGCCATGCATTGAAAGTGATCTTGAAGCATCTGATTCTGAAAAAGCTAAACAATGACTGGTCTCTACATTCATAGAACTTGTCTACAATTCTTTTTTTTTTTTAACAAAATACACTGTTTCATTAAATTATGGCTCTCCAATTGAGTTTCGAGCAAAGGACTTGGGATAATATCTACAATGAATAAAAGGAAGCATTTGAAGCCATTCCATTTGCTATGCAGGAGTAACATACCTTCAACTAGCTAGTTAAATATTTTAAAATGAAAAACATGACACTATTTAGTAACATTTAAAACAAAAAATAGAACAAATAAATCATTGGAAACTAAACTGAGTCTATATCAACTAAAATAAGATTTGAAACTATTATGTTGGGTTGGTTGGCTTGCTTGCCTTCAGGCTCAACCTAACCCATAACCTTTTGACATTAAGAAGAATAAATAAGTTGGTTTTGACCTAAAATTCTTATAAATCATTTGAGATGTAGTTTGGTTGGTTTTGGTACACATTCAATCACTAGGCAACCAAAAATATTTTTACATCCTTTCATTCAAAAATCAACTCAATCAATTGACCAACGTGCCAATTAATTGCAGCATAGTTAAGTTGGGTTGGTTTGTCAGATAGAATATTTAATGTGACATTGAATGAATATTGTATATAATAGGCTTAATTGCATTTTTAATTTGTAATGTGCTTAGTTTTAGTTCATCAAGTTTCTTGAGTTAATTGATTTCTTTTTCTTTTAAAATGCAGCAGTTTATTTTTCCACAATGTATTTTTCGACTTAAACCATCTACTCAAAATCTTTTTATATTTTGAATTGATTAAGTTGTCTTCTACCTAAAACTCATAAATCATAAATCAAATTTCATCCAAATAAACTTGTCTTATAAAATGGGTCAAATTTCATTAAGTTACAACTAAATTTCTTACTTTTTTTAACTTTTAAAATTGCTTTACATCTCAAATCCCTAAAAAAACCCTTAAAATGTATGGATAAAAATCGTAAAATGAGGATATTAAGTATAAGGAGAACCATGAAAACATCAAATTTGCTTTATTTGAAAAATCGATATACTTAATTAGTTAAAAAAAAAATCAGAGATCAAAATAATCTTAAATAATTTAAATTAGACAAATACAAATGCAATTAAGCCTCTTAGAAAAAAATGCAAATTTTTAGAATAAATTATAATATATCTTTTTTCGCATAATATCAAGTAACAATGAAAAAAAAAAACTTAGACTAAAAGCAAATAATGGGTAGAAGAATAGTACTTGTGTTCTAGCATCTTCTACAAACTCATTTTCCAAATTATTTGTTCTGGACGTACGAACAATGAACCATGCGCACTCATGATATTGGTACAAAATAAAAGAAAAGTATTGCACAATCATACATCCATATATTATATTGTGCAATGTTCACTTTGTTGGCATAAAGTTATATCTATAATTCTATAATTGCTAAAAGAAACTCCCCTATTTAACCTCAAAAGTTACATATATCTCATTATGTTAATCTTTTTAAACTTGTCACTAAGAAAGTGTCACATGTATTGGTTATTTATAGTGGTCATAAAAAAAATTAATATTTTAATTTAATTTTATAATCTTTAAAGAATAAAAGTGATTGCATGAAGAATCTTTGAAGGTTAATCAAGTAATCAAATTGGAAACACTAATGATAGAGGTAAGTAAATGTAAATATTTTACTAAAAAAAATTATTAAATAGAAATTAATTAGTTATTATTTAACTAAATTAGAGATATTTTATATAAAAAAATATTAATATTTAAAATAATTTTAATTATTAATAAATAATTTTTAAATTAGTATCTAATCATTATCTACCAAAGTTTTAATTACTTATTATTTTTATATTCTAAATTAGTCTTTTAAATTTTAATTTATAATCTAAAAATATTAGTAGTTAAAATTTTAATAATTAATTTAGATACTAATTTAAAACTATTTTATAAATTTTTATTAATAATAAAAATTACTTTAGATACCAATATTTTTTAATCTTTAAATTAATATTTAATTTAGTTAATATAGTGATTAATTATTGTGTGTCTAAATTTAGTTCTTATTTAATAATTTTTTTTTTCAAGTATAAAAATAGATTTTACTATGTATTCTTTCTATTAGATTATTTATTATTTACTATTTATTAATAATAAGAAGATTGATTTGAAATAATTTAAGAGAATAATATGTATTTGGTTTATGTGTTTGTGATAACTCATAAGAGAAGTTTTGGAAAAGAAATTAGTGTATGAAATTAAGAGAAAGTGGTAAATTGGTGGGAATTGTTTCATAAATTACTAATTTATCTTTATATATGATAACAGTTGATTTTTTAAAATAATTCTATTTATTAGATTTTATTTTATTTTTTATAATTATTATTAGCCATTAATAAATAATTTCAAATAATGAATAATTTTTAAGAAATAGTTTGTTTTTCTTTTCTCAATTATTTTTTACTAACATATTTACATTTTCAAAAATATACCTGAAATACAATTTTGACATGATATTATAAAACAATCTACTAAACTTTATTAATTAAATGAAATTAATCATACTCAAATCACCTATCACTCAAACACATATTTTAACTTTAGCCAATTAAATGTTAACACACTTTAGTGAAATATTCTTTACCAACATATTCGTATTGTTTAAAGATAACATGATATAAACATACTGGGGTAAGATTATATTTTTATCCATCTCTAGCAGTTATATATTCATTTGCAAAATTATCATGTTCAATTTATAAAAAACACTAATTTAATATTTTTTTACAAATTTTCTTCCATAGTGTAAGTGTATAAACTTTTACCAAAAGATAAAATTATTCAAATTATTTAAAAATCAGCCTCTTTAAAACATACATTCAAATAAAAAATCATGCCATAGACATGTTTATTTTTTTCTTATAAAAAATGTTTATATTCAGAAAAAAAAAACATTAAAATAAATATATATTTATTGGCATGCACTACCCGATATAATGTTTGTCTGTGACTTGTTTCAAAACAGGCAGAAAAAAAATCCATTTAAATTGTTCACGAATAGATATCTGTGAGTACAATATTTTTTTCATTCGTTATTTTCTTATAATCATGTCATTGATAAGATATACAAATTGTTACCTCATTTTCTCATTAGCATTCATAATATTATTATTTAAATTGTTTTTTATACTAAATACATCTAACTTTTGAAGGTTTGTCTTCTCAAAAGTAATCATTGAGATTTATTCATTTAGATATAATTGAGGTTCCATGAGCATTATCTCTAAAGTGATAAAGTAAGAAAATGAATAATGGATAAGCATCTTATTAAGGCATTTAGTTAATTTTGTTCAGATTTGATAGGGTATTAACTTTAACAATTTATATATGTGAGGATCCTATTCATTATAAATAGTTATAGTAAATGATTAATTTAATTATTTTTTACGGATAAAAAAAAGTGTTATGTAGAGAGTATATTCCTAATAAGGAACATACACAATATTGTGGAGGTATTTTGGATATGGAGGAGATTTTATAGAAAGTTCATCAATAAGTTTTTGTCAAAATAGAGATGGAAATATTTAATATTAATAAATAATATATTAATTGTTTTATATTAATAATAAGATTGGACTTTGCTCTATTGATAATTAAGATTTAAGATTGTACTTGACACTAGTGATAATTAAGATCGGTATATGAATATTATAAATTTATTAGTGATTTAAGAAACTTAGTTTCTTGTTTAGGAAGCTTTATTTCCTTTCCCTATACGAGAAAGGCTTTGTATAAAGCGGAAAAATAGTCCAAGGAAAAAAAAAAAAAAGATTCTTGAATGTTAACTTTAGGGAAACTTTTTTATCTACAACAAAATCTAATTTACTCATTTATTCTATTCATATTTATAGATGAACCTATCCATTATAAGATTGAGAAAATTAAAGAGTTTGAACGTATATATAAATTTTCTAACCGAGTCTTCATTGTCATCATTGATCATTATAAATAAAACGGGCTAGGATCAACCAAAAGATTATCATCTAAGAGATATATAAATACTTACTCTCTAATAAATACAAACTAAACTCTATTCTATATACTCTCTTAGCTCTCTCATACGGTTAAACATTTGTCATCTTTATCTTTATGCTCCTAATAACTTAAGCATCAGAGAATCTTTTGTAGGTGAACATCACCCTCTTGTTAAAAATCAATTGAAATCTCGTTTCCTAAAAAATATTTGGTCCTCGTCAAGACACAATCCAAACTCATTTTTTATAAGAACAATAGATAATGATAAAACACTTAAGATAAATTTAACAAGATATAAATATAACTATCAATAATATTATTTTTTATCATAAATAAATATATATTGAAAAATTTAAGAGATATCTCTCATCCGTATACAAAATATTCAAAAATCCAAAATGAATAATTTTGAAAAAATCATATAAAAAAACTTACATACTCTAAAATTTATAGAAAATATACATATGAACATACATAGATTTAAGATTTGCAGATTTGCCCAACATAACATACTACATCCTAAAGGCGGATTTCTTGGTTTCCATTTTTTGGAAAAACCTATATTTCTACCCAGAAACATCAATAGTACTATTATCTTGTAGATAACAAATAATGATAAGATATCTTCAATAGATAGATAATCAAGGTAGAGTTATGAGTACCATATATGTATTATACTCAACTTAATTATATAGAAGTAAATTTTATTGTGTTACTAGTATTTGATTGATAAGTTATTAAGGAGGAGTTATGGAGAGAAAGTAGTCTATAAAAGTGAGGAACTGCAGAATAATGTGGGGAAAGAGGAATTTTGGACATAGAGAGGTTTTTTCAAAGAGATAACAATCATTAAGTAGAGATAAAAGAGGTAAGAAATGATAACAAAATTGAATGCTGTTATTAGGATGGTGTATATCTTTTTATAGCTTTAGTTAGGGGAGATTCCTTATTAGATTATAAATTTTATGCATCCAAATTCAACCTAAGTTGAAGTTTTCTTAGAACTTTGAACTGAATTCAATTAAAAGAAGAATAAAAAAGTAAGCAGCAGTTTGAATGGGATTTGGTTTCCCTTTCCATTCCGATGAGGCAAAATAAAATGAAAAAGAGAATAAACCGCAATCTTCTTTGAAAAAGGAGGTACTTACCCAACTTTACGAACAAATAAATCATATTTAACATGTTTATAATATATAAGATGCGAATACTTAGAAGGTTAAATAAAAAGATCCGTACAGTTTTGATAATGATATGCATCGGATAGGTGAATTACAAAAAGGAAGACAATTACAACATTCAAAACAACCTTTATCCACCTTACTCTCCTTTTCTTTCTTGCTTGGTTTGAACCTTTAAATGTTTGGAATACAAGTAATCCTTATACTATTCAAACTTACTTTATTAACCTTTCATTACAATATTTAATGATTGAACCTACCAAATTATCTGCGGTGAAGGTTGGAGAAAGTTCGAGGTGTCTTTAAGGTTTGCTTTATGATGATTCTTTGTCTTTCTCCTTGTTTGAACTGACGAACTTAGCTAGCAAGTCAGCTCGGATAATCAATTATATATATATATATATATTCTTATATTTAGACACTCAATTTGTGTGAGATATCTGTACATGAATTTTAGTTTATGGATGATTCAATAACAATTTTATAACGGATAATTCGATAAGGTTAACAAATTCTTGTTAGAATAAATTTTAAAAACTCTAATATCATATTAAAATGGGTACATTAAAATAACTTAATATCTTAAAAAAATTAATTTATAAAATAAAATTACACATTTATATATTATAAAATATTTTAATATCTACTTCAATAGTTGAAGTCCCATAACTACTATCAATCAGAGAGTGTATAATTGAACAAGGTGATTAATTTATGAGAGAGTAATTGCAAAGTTTGTGATTCATTTTCCTTTTCCATGTATTTAGGCAGTCACGGAATAGTGTGGAAAAATGAAATAGAATTTCATTAATTTTTTGAATGGTGGAAGGTTAAAGAGTGGAGAATATGACAAGATGTATCCATCATACAAAAGTGTCTCAGGTCTCAGTTGTAAGACTCACTGCTTTCATCGAATCCTGCTTCCCTTTTCCTGCTTTCATTATTGGCTTCTACCAAAAACATCTCACTTTTTCTTTATAAACATAGATTGAATTTTCTATTTTTAAGAACATTAAAATAATATATATATAAAATAAAATAAAAGAAGGATGAAATTACTCCAAAACTAATTTCACTTCTCATCACCTTCAAACTTTTTTAATACAATGTTAGTTGTAATAAATAATTGACCTACAAAAATATGTTACATAAAAAATATGAGTAATTATATATATGTTGAAAAATGTCTGAATTTAATATTATGAATTAAATTAAATTTAAAAATAATTGGAATAAACTTAATTATATATATATATATTATATAAAACATAAAAGTAATATTTATTTTGAATAGTTATTATTCAAAATTTAAAGTTACATTTCTTTGTGGGTAACTAGAAGAACAACTGAAACAATAATAATTGTTGGCTTAAATATGCTTTGTGTTTCTATACTTTCATATAAAATTAAATTCCATTTTTAGTCTAAATTTTCTTTATTCTAAGTATTTAATATGTCTAAAGTTTTGAACTAAAAATAAAAAAACAATTTTACTTTACAGTACAAGTACAAGAGAAAAAAGATATCTAACCCATAATAATTTGATTCTATTGTTATCAATAAATTCTTTTTATCTTCATATTTTGTATTTTAAAATATTTTTTAACTATTCAATCTGATTATCCAGTAACATTTAATCCAAATAAATTAAAATAAGGTAAATTGAATTAATTTTAAATATTTTCATTATATATGCTCCGATCCCTAAATATATTCCATCCTACTCTATTTTGGGGACAACATTTTCGAAAACCAACTATTCTTCATTGAGCCCATTAAAGGAGAGTATTTGCGATTATTGTTCTAGAAATATGCAAAGCTTGTGATTTAAGTATGAAGCACAAAACAAACGTTATTCTTCTGTTTTAGGTAGCTTTTGAAGCTTAAATGTGATTACAGCAAAGGAGCATAATCATAATGACTTAAAATAACAGTTCTAATTCAAAAAAGAATCTAAGTATAATATTTAGAGATCCGTGTCTAAGAGTGCAAATTGGGTATACCAAACTCTGGCCCTTAACAAATATTTAAAACTAGATATTATTTAGATTCCCAAACTTGACAACTTGCAACCAGTGATAGAAGAAATTTTTAAAAAAAGCAGTTACTGCTTCTTTGGGTTTTAAGTACTCCACAAGTAAAAACTTGTAATGGTTGTAGTTTAGTAAATGTATATTCAATTATTTATATGAGCCTTTCATGCAGGTGGCAGCCACCGGTTTGAGGCCACTAAGGACTTTTCCCGGTGAAGAGAATAACTTAGAAGAAAAGGGGAAGCAACTTTTGTTCTATTGTTTTTTCAAATTTCCTTTATCTGTTTCTTTAAAAATTTCAAAAACTCCTAAACCATACTATCCTCTGATATGCATGAACCATATCAATAAAGCAGTTTTTTGACTACCTTTCTTCATTCTTCACTTAGTTAACAACCCATTAATCTTATTCTTTACACTAAATTAATAATACTGTTTTGTTTAGCCTTGTCTTTCTAATATGATAAGTATAATCTTACTATTCATTTTATCCTAGCAGTGCCATCATGAACAGTCACCCCATGCAGTTTCTGAGAATGTTACATGCTTTCAAAATTATATATTATGCAATATGCTATCTTACCTAGCTGTGAGAATGTTCTCCCTAGGCTATAATTAAACTTGGATTTAGTTCCTCTAGTATGACTCATGATAGGTTTAGAGTATAAAGTGTAAATTTATAACCATTGATTAAAAAATCAATGGAATAGGTTTGAACACTTTCGTGATTTTTTTTTACGAGTTAAAGTTAGTATAATCATATATGAAGCTTGGACAAAATCTAGTAACAATGTGACATTCTCAACCGTGGCCAATACCAATTGGTAAAAATACTTAACAGAGAAAGGAGATTTTGATTTTCTGAATTAGTGAGAAATCAAATCTGCTACGTGTCTGTCTACTTCAACATGTGCACAGATTCATGCAGAAACAGTTAAATGTTGAGTTGAAAAAAGTTACTTTAACACAGTGAAAAACACCAGTTTTGTGAACATATAAACACTCTTAGATGTTTGGTTAATTACAAGAGAAAACAGTGCGAAAAGTTAACGTGAAACCAAAGCTCGGAGCCAAATAATTGTGCATCACTGAAGAAGGAACAGAACCAAAAGAAAACCAATCACATGAGTTCTCATGTCAAGCAAGAAAGCAAAGCACTGGAGCACAGAAGATGTGCCCTGCCCAAACGTTAAATAATTGTTTACTGTCCCATGTGAGCATGTTTGGAGCATACCCGTGGATTGAATCAGATTCCCTTCTTAGCTTAACAAAGGACGTCTAGTAGTACTATATAAATTGAGACCACTGGCCTGCAAGTTGGTACAAGACAATTCTTGAATTCTTTCTCACTCACTAAGCCTAGTAGTATTCTCACCAACCAAAGACTCACTACTCTCTAGTGTTTGTGTTTGCACTAGCCATGGGTGGCAACAGGCAAAGGAAGTCTTCCTCCTTGAAATCTGTCTTCAACATCTTCAAATCTAGCAATAGGCAAAGAGGAGGGCATTGTGATGCTTATGATGATGGACCAAAGCAATGGACCAGAGTCTGGCCCAGTGATGAGGACAGAGGTCGCTGGGGGGTGGCTGATCCTGTCATTGACATGAGAGCCACAGCTTTCATTGCTCAATACAAGAAACGGGTTTCTGAGTCAGAAGTTCACTGCCAAGCTCAAGTCCAGCAGTAGGAAACAAAAATCTCAGTCCCCTCCATTTAAATAGTTTGTTTGTGCCTCTACTGTAATTAGCTATTGATCATCCTATGTGAATTTCACAATATTAATCTTGTTATGAATAAACTTCACCTGTTAATTCAAAATTTGGCTTTCTTCTAATGGAACATATTATACTATCTAATACTAGTGCACATCGTCCTCCAACTTTATTTTTTCTTCACGTCTTCTGCCCCTAACATATAGTTCTGGAATCTGGATACACACACATTTGATAATTTATCTCATCAGTTTGAGTTCATTTTTAGAAGGGTCAAGAACTACAACTGCCAAAACACAAAACAATGTTGATAAGCGAATATTAATTTTGCTTCCAATGTAGAAGAACAATGTAAAATATTCAGATAAATTGCTTCTTTTGTTACTGTTTTATTTAAGAACTGCAATGAAGAGAAGGCCTTTATCAAGGTAGATAATGGTTGAGACATCCTCAGATCATACCATTATTCATTTGATCCCTTGTCAATACCCTTAACATGTTTATACAAAACTCTGGTACGTGTAATTAACTAGTTATCGATTATAGGATGTGAAACACAATGAGTATTAACGTTAACACGAATAACCTTTGCGAGTTGTACAATGAGTATTATAGGTTTGTGTCTGTCCATTGCAGCACATATGTGATATAGACTTTTAAATTCATAAACGTTAACTTTTTCCACTGTTCAAGAGATTCTGGTCCATACCACCATTGTAATCATCAATCGTGTTGTGTGCTAACAAACAACCACTAAGAGCTTCCGAAACACCAAAGAATTTTGACTTAATTGTAAATAAAGTTTTTCTTCCAATATAAAGGACAGAACCAAGTATTAAGAGAAAATGTTTTTTGTACTGTACCAAGTTTCCTTCCTTCCAATGTACCTAGTATTCTGAGAAACTACGTTACTATTGTCGAATTACTCGTTTGGCTGTCCCTTTTTCAAGCGAGCGCTTCACGTTTTTCTCATGGATGTCTTTGTTTGTCCCTTTTAGAAGCGGGAAACAATTAAAACTTTCTCAAAGTAGCTTCACATTCACTTGTTTGATCCTTCACATATAGTGCATAGCTTTTCTTGATGTATATTTATGACATGACACTGCATTTAAAAATCTTTATTAATTGTATGGCAATAACATATTAACGACCAATATTCGTGAAGAGTTAAGTGAATGCCAGCTCTTGGAATCCTACATAATATATAGTACAGACTTCCATCAAATGAGTGTTTCTGGTTTATTCTAACTTACAATGCCTACCTCTCACGTCTTTCTTCTTAACCTCTTTATTTCATGTTAATCAGAGTTTCCATATTGTCCTTTCCTCTCCCTTTTACTTTTATATTATTCCCTTTCTAGTAATATATACTAGTATTCATTATTTTTAGAAAAGAATGATGTTGAATGAATATTTTTAAATTTACTAGAATGTACGTAAAGAGAAATACGGGGTAAAGTAAGTAGTAACAATCCAAATATTGTAACTATATTAACTGTAACAATTACAGTTATATAATTTTGTTTAGTTTTAAATACTAGTAAATTTTGTGTGTAATGAGAAAGTGTCTTGTTTCCTAATCTCCTTAAGTTTTTTGTGTGCCTTACCGTGTTTGAGTATTAGTGTGTGTGTGTTCTACCTTGTTCCAACAACTTGGTATCAGAGTTGTGGTTGTGAGCGAGACTGTGAAGGTGTGAGAGGGCGAGCATTGAGTTTGAAGCATTGTTGCGAGTGTGCTTCCACGGCTATGATGATTGGGGTGTAAAGATGGAGCTATTCTTAGTTTTCAAAAAGTTGGTGGGGTTGTAAAGATTAGATTTCAAGAACCTCCCAAGAATGTTAGAGAAGAGTTAAAGACTGCGTTATCGAGAGTAAGAGGTTGGACTGTAAGGCAAGGGTACTGCTGTTGAAGAATCAAAGGATCTTGAAATTATGACTATTGAGGAAATGCAAAATTCTTTGGAAGCACATGAGCAATGTGTATTGAGAGTAAGAGCAGTGGAAAGGTTGCTGAACAAGCCTTTCACGTCAGAACCAATCAATACAAGAACAAGGGTTGTGGCGGATTAAGTAAAAGATCAAGAGGAGGTAGTGATGGAGGCAGAAGTAGAGATTCTAATTCTCAAGATCACTTGAATGATGACTTTAGTAAGCGGGAAGATAATTTTGTTTATAGAGGGGTAGGAACTTCAATAAAAGGAGGGTGCAGAGTTACAATTGTGATACATTTGAACACTATTCTTATGAGTGTTGGCAGGGTAACAATGTGAGCAAGAAAGGCAAGAAAGATGATGAGACACACTTGGTACAAGATGATGATGAGAGTGCTGATTCATATTAGTACTGTAGATGGTGACCAGAAATGGTGATTGTTCATTATCTGGCAACCATACCAATATCAACTGTAGTATATTAGTTTGAAGTAAGAGTGTTCAATGAGGAATAATTTTAATTAAAATTTTATTTTAAATGCTCATCAAGTATATAAATAGTTTTTTCATGATGGATTGAAAGTACAAAAGTTACTTTGCGTATGAATATTAAAGAGTAAAAAGGTAACTTAACAAAAGATTGAGATCGAACTTCATTTATCTCACTCCTCTATATTCTGGATTCATATATATATATATATATATATATATATATATATATATATATATATATATATT